>Ga0208180_1000003_pt1 | contig 709461 bp, 718 predicted proteins | sample MalvireepMed_s16_FD_184241 | JGI IMG/M metagenome (GOLD analysis project Ga0208180, IMG submission 184241) | Marine viral communities from the Global Malaspina Expedition - Malaspina viral metaG DeepMed_s16 (SPAdes) (version 2) | ecosystem: Environmental > Aquatic > Marine > Oceanic | place...
GCTCCCAGGTGGCGCCGGGCAACGAGAATGCGCTGAAGCTCCGCATCTACGGCGAAAAGGGCGGGCTCGAATGGGCCCAGGAAGACCCGAACTATCTCTGGTTCACACCGCTGGGCCAGCCCAAGCGTCTGCTCACCCGCAACGGCGCCGGCGCCGGCGCCGCAGGCCAGCGCGTCAGCCGCATCCCCGGCGGCCACCCCGAAGGCTATCTCGAGGGCTTTGCCACTATCTACACGGAAGCGGCGGAGGCCATCATCGCCCACCGCGACGGCAGCCCGCTGCCTAAGGACGTGATGTTCCCCGGCATCGAAGACGGCCTGGCAGGCGTCGCCTTCGTCACAGCCTGCGTCGACTCCTCAAAACGCGGCGGCGCCTGGGTGAAGTTCGGAAGCTACAACAAGGGCTGAGGCGTTTCCGAGCGGCTTGCCATCCCAACTTGCTCTCTCTGACATCGCCGCGGCCTCACACCTGATCCGGGTGTGACCGTCCTGGGAACAAATGTGGCATTTGTGCGTTGAACTTGCGAAGGCGCCTGCGCGACTGCAGCGCCAGAATGGCGCCTGACGCCTTCTTCCGTTGCCTGTCCTGGACAGGTTTCGGGAGGCGGCGTCAGGCCTCAAGTCAAGGAGCACAAAATGGGTATCGAAGTCGGCGGCCTGCTGGGCCTCATCCTTCTCATCGCCGTGGTATGGGCGATCTACAGTATCTTCCAGTCTTCCGCCTCCACCGGCGCCAAGGCCTTGTGGACGGTGCTGATCATCGTTCTGCCGGTTGTCGGTCTGATCATCTGGTTCCTGGCCGGCCCGAAGGGCAACACCCGGACAGCCTGATTATCGATCACCTGATCACCCGGGAGCTGAAGGAGACCCAGATGTCGAGCATACACCCCACCATCGCAGGCCAGGTTCTTGGCGTGAGCACGAATGCCAGCTACGAGATCAAGCCGGCCAATGACCAGCCCAGCCGCGAGCAAGTGCTGGAAAAACTGAAATCCGATGCGGCCGCGCTGCTGCGGAGGCTCGAAACGGCCTCGGCCGACATCGATCTCAGCAGCAGGTAGACAGCCTCCCTGCCCTACCGCCCAATTTCTTGGCGGTAACGGAAAGCCAAGCCACACAACACGCCGGGACCAAACCTCCCGGCGTGTTTTTTTTGACGAACCAAATGGCCGGCTGACCAAGGCGTACCGATTTCGCGCTTCTCGCCGCGTGGCAGCTGGCGGCGCCGGATTCCTCGGCGCCAGACACGAAGCTCCAAGCTCCTGTCGGGCCATATAGCCACACAAAAAATGCCCGCCACTCGTTTGATGGCGGGCATTGTCTTTGTTGTGTCGTGCGGCGCAGACGCCTCACCCAACCCTTTGCGGATGATTTTTCGCCTGGCTCCGGCGGCTGATATCCTAGCGGCCCGGGAAGGCCTTGTTCACCAGCGGGCGGGACGTCTCATCGGGACCGTAATCGCTTTCGCCCTCGATGGTGAGCAGCTCCTGCAGCTTGACGCGGGCCCGGTTGACCCGGCTCTTGATGGTGCCAACCGCCACGCCGGCGATCTCTGCGGCTTCCTCGTAGGAGAAGCCCGACGCGCCGATCAGGACAATGGCCTCACGCTGATCGTCCGGCAGAGAATCCAGCGCGGTCTTGAAGTCAGCGAGATCGAGCTTGCCGTACTGTTCGGGATGGGTCGCGAGATTGCCTGCGAAAACCCCATCCGGATCGGGCAGTTCCCGGCCCTTGCGGCGCATCTGGCTGTAGAACTCGTTGCGCAGGATCGTGAACAGCCAGGCCCGCATGGAAGTGCCCGGCTGGAAGCTTTCCTGCTTGCCCCAGGCCTTCATCACGGTTTCCTGCACCAGGTCATCGGCCTTGTCGTGACGACGCGCCAGCGACACCGCGAAAGCTCGCAAGCTCGGCAAGACCGCGAGCATTTCCCGCTTGAAGGAAAACGCTGTCGAGCTCTCGGTCGGGATGGTGTGAGGTGCGCCCATCTCAGTTTGCCCCATTGGAACCACCCGAACGCTCCGCTTGATCGAGTTTCTCGAGCAGGCCCAGAAGGTGGTCGGGAATCGGTTCTTCCTCGACGGAAGTGTAAAACTGCTTCAGCTGTGAAGCGATCGCGTCTGTGGATCCGAGATCAGATTTCCGCCCTCCCTTGGAAGTTTCGCCCTTGTCTTCTCGATCAATCATGCCCTTGCCAGCCCTTTCAGAATGAACACATATTACAGAGAATGCGTCACACCAAAAAAAGTTCCAAGAGGCCGGAACTTTTTTTTGGTTCATGCGTTTTGAGTTCGTTGCCACGTTGAGTGGACCACAAAGGGGTACCTAATGACGACACTGTCCATGCGCATCGCGCCGCACCTTCCTTACCTCCGCCGCTTCTCGCGCGCGGTTACCGGATCGCAGACTTCCGGCGACGCTTATGTAGCAGCGACGCTCGAGGCCTTGATTGCTGATCTGAGCATTTTTCCCAAGACCGCCGATGACCGGGTTTCCCTGTACCGGCTGTTCTCTCAACTCTTTGACACGCTTTCGGTTCCAATCCCTGAAAACCCGACGCCCTTCAGCTGGGAAAGAAGAGCCGCCAACAATCTCGAAGCGGTGACGCCGCAGGCGCGAAAAGCCTTTCTTCTCATCGCCGTGGAAGGGTTCAAGCCGAGCGAAGCGGCTGAAATTCTTGATGTTGACGAAGCCAGTTTCAACAAGCTGCTCGAGACCGCCTCGATGGAGATTTCCAGGCAGGTGGCGACCGACATCATGATCATCGAGGACGAGCCGTTGATCGCCATGGACATCGAGGACATGGTCGAGGCGCTGGGTCACCGCGTGACCGGCGTGGCGCGGACCCACAAGGAGGCGGTCGAGCTTTACAAGAAGACCAAGCCGAAGATGGTTCTCGCCGATATCCAGCTGGCCGACGGCAGCTCCGGCATCGATGCGGTCAATGACATCCTGAAAGACGAGATGCTGCCGGTCATCTTCATCACCGCCTTCCCCGAACGCCTGCTTACCGGCGAAAAGCCGGAACCGGCATTCCTTGTCACCAAGCCGTTCAACCCGGACATGGTCAAGGCGCTGATCAGCCAGGCGCTGTTTTTCAACTCCGCAGGCGAAAAACTGGCAATGACCGGAACCAACTAAGATTGGCGGCGTTGGTGCGGCATCGAATGAAAAAGGAGATTTTCGATGCTGTATTACGCCCTCATCTTTCTCGTTGTTGCCATCATCGCCGGCGTGCTCGGTTTTGGCGGCATCGCAGGTGCTTCCGCCGGTATCGCGCAGGTTCTTTTCTTCCTGTTCCTGGCCTTCCTGGTTATCTCGCTGGTCATGAACTTTGTTCGAAAAGTCTGATGCGGATCAAGGCATAGCTCTTGAGACTGAATAAGGTGCCGGATAGCCTCCGGCACCTTAATTGCTTGAATCGCACAGAAAGAAGCGAGTGATTATCCTACCATGACGATGACATCGGTTAACGAATCCGATCGACTGAGATTCGTACTGGCGGGCCTTCGCAGCGCCGGTGTCTCGATGATGTATCAGGATGCCGAGCTGGTCATCCGGTTTGCCGCCAACCTTCCCGAATCTTGGCCGCTGGAACCATTGCTTGAAGGCGGCACCGACGAGGCGGTGTTCTCGCCCGAGCACGCAGCCAAGGTGATCCAGGCGAAACGCCGGGTGATTGATTCCGGCCAGCCTACAAAACTCGAAATTCACCGCGATGCCGGCCACGAGCGGCACTGGTACATGCTCAACATCGAACCCGATGTGGACCTGGAAGGCCATGTCATCGGCGTGTTCACCACCATAATCGATATTGATGATCTCAAATACCGGGAAACGGTGCTCAAGACACTGTTGCGCGAACTCAGCCACCGGTCGAAAAACCTGCTGGCCATCATCCAGTCGGTCGCCTCGCAGACCGCCCGCCACTCGCAAGGGCTGGAAGATTTTCTGCTTGCCTTTCGCAACCGGGTGCAGTCGATGGCGCAGTCGCAGGACCTGGTCACGGCCTCGGACTGGCGCGGGGCCGAGCTCTTTGCCCTGACGGAATCGCAGTTGCACCCGCTGATGGGTGACCTGCCCTCGGGCTTCAAAATGGTTGGCAAGGATGCCTACCTGTTTCCGAACGCGGCCTTGCATCTGGGACTGGCGCTTCATGAACTAACAATCGACTCGCTGGCCCGGGGTGCGTTGGGTCCGGCCGGCGGCACGGTTGAGCTTTCCGCCGAAGAGCATCTCAATGCTCAGGGCGCTTCGGAACTTGTCCTGACCTGGCGCGAGATTTTTGCGCGGCGGCAAGAGGAACCGGAGACAGCTTCAAAATCCAAGAGCGGATTCACCGGCACCGTGCTGGGACGCATCGTGCCACAGGCCCTGGCGGCCGGCGTCGAGCACGTGATCGAACCCGACCACATGGTGTATCAGCTTACCATTCCCGGCAGCCAGTACGAGCTCCACGCTCCCGGCTGATCCCGGCGCCATTTTTTGTCTTGCATGACACCAGGAAACCCCGTGGCCCGGTGCAGTCCGCAGCTTCGGCAATCAACCCGTTGTTTTAATATGATTTTCTTTCATGTCAGCTGTCTGCGTGGAACTTCCATGTTGCCTTGGCGTTGTTCTGCCAAAGGAGACACGTCATGGAACACATTGCTGCATTCATGCTGTTGATCGCCTGCAGCGACGATCTGCAGGCGTGCAAGGAATATCCTGCTCCCGCCATCGCCTACGAAACAAGCGAGGAATGCCAGGCAGAACTCATGCCTGCCATTCGCACGATGGGGGCAGATCAGCCCAGGACCTATGGCAAATGCGTGGAGATCGACCCGGCCCTGCTGTACGAGGATGCGGAAATCGTCTGGGACGTGACACAGGAGGGCGGCATCGAAGTCACGCTCGAGGTAATCAACCCGCACATGGCGCTGCAGTCGGTCGCAAGTGTTGAAGGACGCGCGCCTTACAACCGCGTCAACTGATTATAATCCTGTGCCGCGGATCCCGTTTGGACCCGCGGTTCAGTCGTCGATTTCGAAATCGAGACGGCGGCGCAGAAACTCGAGATCATTGTCGACCGGAGACCCGGCGCGCGCGGTTTCAATCAACGCCTTGCCATGAGAGACAATCAGCTGTCTGGCGTCGCCTCCAGCGATCGAGTGCAGCGAATTCAGAACCACGCCGATATGGTCGAGCATGAGAATGTTGCCGCGGGCGGCCTGACGCAGCGGATGCAAGGTCATGTTCAACAGATCCTCCAGCGACAGTCCCGGCACCACAAGGCGGGCGACCCCGTCCTCGTCGCACCTGACGTCGCCACGCAGGCCTTCGGACACCGGTTTGACCAGTGCTGCGGCGATACGATCTGTGCAGGCGACAGCGGTGAAGCTGTCGTTGACGCCCGGAGACAGGGCGCGCAACGCGATCTCGAGCAGGATGGAAATCGAAAATCTGATGTCGTCGACCGCGCCGCGGTAGGGCTGCAGCACAATCGCTGAGTAAACGGCTGCCGCGACCTTCTCGTCATCCTTGCCAAAGCCGGCCACTGCCAGCGTCTGACCCGCCAGCACAAAATCACCCGGCGCCACGCGCACCGCGATCCGCGTGTCGTGCTGCCGGGCGATACGGAGCAGTTCCGCTTCGTCCAGCATCGTGACATATCCCGACTGTCGTGCGGCCAGCACCGTATCAAGCTCGGATTCGTCCAGCTCCTCGCTGTCGGCTCCGGTTTCGACGAGCAGAGCGTTGACCTGGCGTTCCAGCTGCTCCGAGATCTTCGCAACCTCGGCATCGATGGTGACGCTGCGGGACACCGAGTGCACGAAATGAATGACCTGCAGCACCGAAACGGCAGCCAGCAGGAAGGCCATGAAGATCGAGAATTCCGGGCGCAATTCCGGGCCTGACGCCCTGAGCACCGTCAGCGCGTACAGGAATGTGCCACCGAGCAAGCCAGCGGTGATCTGGTTGACCCGGTCGCGGGAGAAGCGCTGCAACAGCCTCGGCGCGATGTTGCCCGCGGCCAGCGTGAACACCACCAGCATGATCGAATAGACCATGCTGAGTGTCGTGATTGCCGCCGTTGCGATGGTGGTGAGAAGGGATCGCGCGGTTTCAGCGGAAATCGCCAGCCAGAAGGGCAGCGGATCGCCGATGATCGTGAACTGGGTATCGACCCAGATCATGGGGAACGCCAGCACCCACAAACCGATGGCGATGGCTCCGGGAACACCGAGCAGGCCATTGAGCGTCAGGAGCGACCACAATTTCATTGAACCATCCTTGGGCGCGAAGGTGGGAAACCGACGCGGAGATATTGAAGATCAGGCAGAGGCCGTGAGTACCGCCCACCGTAAAGGTCTTCGTGAAATAGGCAATCCGGTGGCCGCCGTCCATGCGTCAAAGCCCCAAGGCTGCAAGTCCGCAAACCCGTGAACCGGGCATCGGCTCGCCGGACGCCGCGGACCGGCACCGCCAAGACTATTCCAGCTTTCCCGACGCATCCGCCTGCGAACCGGAGCCGGCAGGAACCAGGGCCGGTCTCACGCGTTAACCGAGGCCAACTCAGAAAGGACCTCCCCCATGACAGACCTCCACAAGACACGTCACGAACCCATCAACCAGCTGTTCGATATTCTGGACGACACGCACGCGGTCATGACCGGCCTCGACAAGACCGGCCATTCGATGCAGCCGATGGCGCCACAGGTGGACGAAGACAGGCGTGGCATCTGGTTTTACGCCAAGCGTGATTCCGACATGGGCAGCGCAATCGCCAATCAACCGGCAAGCCGCGCCCGCATTTGCCTGATCAGCGTCGACCACGACTACCACGCCTGCATTTCAGGCACGATGAGCGAGGAGAGCGACCGTTCGCTGATCGACAAGTTCTGGTCTGCCCCGGTTGCCGCATGGTTCGAACACGGCAAGGACGACCCCAATCTGATCCTCTTGCGCTTCGATGCGTCCGAGGCCGACATCTGGGCCTCTTCGGGCAGCGCCATCCGCTTTGCCTGGGAAATCGCCAAGGCCAACATGACCGATGAGATGCCCGACCTTGGCGAAAAGGCCCACATCGTGTTCCCGGCCACAGCACCAGCGCAGTAATCCGCGCACCAACTTAGAAAGATAAGGAAAAAGGCGGGAACCAAACATCCGCTTTGACGTTGAACAGGCAGGCCGGCAGCGAACAGCGCCAAACGGCCAACAGCTTACAAACCAAGGAGAATTGACATGAATTGGGATATTGTTGAAGGCAAGTGGAATGAATACAAGGGCAAGGCTCAGGCACAGTGGGGCGAGCTGACCGATGACGACCTGGACAAGGTCGAAGGCCGCCGCGACGAACTGGCCGGCAAGATCCAGGCCCGTTACGGCAAGACCCGCGATGACGCCGAGCGCGAAATCGACAACTGGTTGAACCAGAACTAATCCTGTAGAACCCAAAAGGCCCGGCATGTTGTTGCCGGGCCTTTTTCTCGCGAAAGTTCCTGGATGCCCGGCAAAAACCAGAGCGCCATCCCCAAAGATGCAAGTCCGCTGGTTCGCCGGCTGGGCAGATCCGTCCTGCTGACATCGGAAGAGGTCGACTACCTCGAGACCATGCAGGTGAACCAGGCAGCCGTCGCCAAGGGTGACGCCTTCATCCATGACGGCGAACCGCTGCGCGTGACCTTTCTGGTGCGGCGCGGCTGGGTGATCCGCTACAGGATAACGCCGGCCGGAAGACGGCTGATCATCGGGGTGTCCCTGCCCGGTGATTTCATCGGCCTCCATGTCAATTTCAGCCACTCCTCCATATTCTCCGCAGCCGCGCTGACCAACAGCTCGCTGGCGCTGATCGAACCGGTCCGGATACTCGAAATCCACCGGCGCTTTCCTGTCCTCGCATCCGGGCTCGACTGGATGTCAATGCGGCATGCCAACATTCTCGCCGAACACAAGGTGTCGCTGGGTGCGCGCACGGCCGCCCAGCGGATCCTGCATTTCCTGCTTGAGCTGTGGATAAGGCTCGAACAGGTTGGCCTCGCCGGCGATGACGGTTTCGACCTGGAACTCACCCAGGAGCAGATCGGTGATTGCATGGGGCTCTCCACCGTCCACGTCAATCGCTCGCTCAGCCGGCTGAGCAAGGAGAAGTTGCTGAAAATCGAAAAAGGCTTCGTGAGCTTCCCGGAACTCAACCGGTCGGTCAGTTTTGCCGATTTTGACGAACGTTTCCTGATGGAATTTGCCACCAGGTCAGAGACAATCCGGTCAAGCAGACGAATACCCTGACTCCCGGCGCCAACTTAACCTGTGTAATAGACGGGCTCGAAACGCGCCCTATTGTGTCACGCTCGACCTGACTTGCGCTTTGTTTGACGTGCCATCGAGGGCTCTTGCAGCGACCGGTTGCGACCCCGGGGCAGCGCGAGAAATCTTGCATCGATCGCGCAAACAGCTTAGCCGGTATAACACGCACCGCATTGAGAGAGCCCCGATTTGTTTTATCGATTCCAGCCAGTCCTGGTCTTTATCGTTGTGGCCATCGTCGGCATGCTAACGGCTGTTGCCTCTTGGTACACCATCGATCAGACCAACCGGCTGACCTTCCTCGGCATTGCGGACGATGCGGTTCAGCGGATCGGTGACCGCGTCGAAAACCACATGCTGCTGATCAAGTCGGTCGAAGCGCATTTCCAGGCCACAGGCGAAGTGCCCACCGTCGAGGCGTTCAAGGTCTATGTGAGCTATCTGCAGAAGACCGAGCAATTCAACGGGGTTCAGGGGCTGGGCTTTGCCCGTTATGTGCAATCAGGACCGCAATCCGACCAGGCGATCTCTGCCGAACTGGAACGCAATTACGGCCTGTCGCGCACATCCTGGCCCGAGACCGCCGAGCCTTACCGCACACCCATCGTCATGCTGGAGCCCGAAAACGACGCCAACCGGCGGGCGCTGGGCTATGACATGTACTCCGAGCCGGTCCGCCGGGCAGCGATCCTGGCCGCCCTGAGCGAGCAGCGCCTGCGCGCTTCCGGCTCGGTTGAACTGGTGCAGGAAGATCTGGACAATCCGCAGGCCGGGTTCCTCATGTACACCCCGTTCTTCGCACCCAATTCCGGGCGCCCGCTTGGCTTCGTCTATGCGCCGTTCCGCATTCCGAACCTGTTTGAATCGGCTCTCAACCGGTCGCCGACCCTCCCCATTCACGTCACCGCCTGGGATGGTGAACCCACCGATGCCAGCCGGATCTACCAGTCGGTGAACCGGCCCAGCAAGCGCATCGATGCCCCTCCCCCGTCGCTGATGTCAATTGAAGTGGCCGGGCGGACATGGACCGTCGAAATCCAGGCCTCGGAGATCTACCGCCCGCCGGTGGACCAGACCCGAACCATCATGCTGGCGATTGCCGGCCTGCTGCTCGCCGCCGCGCTCGCCGCGTCGTCTCGGGCACAGCAACGCACCATAGAGGTCGGCGAAGCGCTGCGGCAGCAGTCCGAGCGGGCCCTCAGCGACCGCGAATTCCTGCTCCAGGAAATGAAGCACCGGATCAAGAACATGATTGCCCGAGTCATGGCGATGTCGCGGCAGACGGCACGGTCGGCGGACGATCTCACCGATTTCACCCAATCCTTCACGGCGCGGCTGCAGGCGATGGCCGCCTCGCAGGACCTGCTCGCCCGCACCGCCTGGCAGAGTGCCGACCTAAAGACGCTTCTGGCGCAGGAACTGCGGCAACTGCTTGGCAGCACGATGGATGAAGGCAAACTCGAGGGCCCAACCATCGAACTCAATGAAGTTGCAGCCCAGGCGTTCGGGCTTGCGTTTCACGAGCTCGCTACCAACGCGCTGAAATACGGCGCGGCCCAGTCGGACACCGGCGAACTCGACATCTGGTGGCGGGTCGAGCCCGATGCGAGCAGGCAGACATCCCTGATCTTTTCCTGGCGCGAGCGCAGCCAGACGCCGCTGGACGAACAGAACTCGAACGCGCTGGCCAAGAAGGGCGGCTTCGGCACCAAGCTGCTCGATGCCACGATGCGGGTCGAGCTGGGCGGATCGATCCAGATCGTGCCGGACGAGTACGGGATCGATGTGACGATCACGGTGCCCTATGAGCGTGTGAAGGCGAATTTCCAACCTTCGGGCAGCAGAAAATAGGCAGCACCCGCTGCCGCCCGAATGGCGTGGCGCCGCCGTGCCCCGCTTTTTTGCACCATGGTCTTCATCCCGCTTGCCGCTTGAACCAAGGGAACGATTGGTCCCGCGCTGCATTGTCCCTGTTTACAAAGGGGCATTTGAATGAAGCGTCTTTATCGCATGGAGCCGCCGGTAACGCGCATTGCGGCCAAGACCGGAATGGACGCCGGGCTGCAATCCACCGCGCGCATCGCCATCATCATCATCGGTCTGCTTGCAACGCTTGCAGCACTTGATCACGCCCAGCCCTTTCTCGCACCGGTGTGCCTTGCCGTCATCACCGGGCTGATGGCGGCGCCGGTCGCAACCGCGCTTGAGCGGTTCATTCCCGCATCGCTTGCGGCGGCGACGGTGGTGATCCTGTTTCTCGCGCTGATCGGATCGGCGATGGCGCTGTTTTCCATGCCGCTTTCGATCTGGACCGAACGGCTGCCGGAGATCTGGCACGAGATGCAGCGGCACCTGATCAACTGGCGCACCATGTTCGACACGCTTGGCGGCGTTCAAGAACAGATCCGCACGATTGCCGGCGGCAAGGCCGAGATGACCGTTGATATTGCCGAGAACTCCGCTGTCGAGGAAATCGCCACCCTCGCCCCGGCGCTGATGGCGCAGATCATTCTTTTCCTGGCGAGCCTGTATTTCTTTCTGGCTACACGCCATTCGATCCGCACAAGCGTGCTGTCGCTCTGCTTCAGCCGCCATGCGCGGCTCAGGACAGCACGGATGTTCCGGGATGCCGAATGGTTCGTCTCGCGCTACCTGCTGTCGATCACCGTGATCAATGCAGGTCTGGGCCTCGCCACCACCGGAGCAATGTGGCTGCTCGGCGTGCCGCAGCCCTATCTGTGGGGCATGCTCGCCTTCTGTCTCAATTACATCGTCTATATCGGCCCGGCGGTCATGGCCGCCATCCTGCTCGGCGTCGGGTTGGCCACCTGGGACACCCCGCCGGCGATCTTCCTGCCGATGGCCGCCTATCTGATGCTCAACATGACAGAGGCCCAGTTCGTCACCCCACAGGTGATCGGGCGCTCGGTCACGCTCAACCCGTTCTTTGTGTTTCTCTCGCTCGCATTCTGGATCTGGCTGTGGGGACCGGTCGGCGGGCTGCTCGCCGTGCCGTTTCTGCTGGTTGGCTACGCCGCGATCAGGAACGCCTTCCCGGGCCGTGTCGGGCACGCGCATGTGACGCCGAATCCAGTCAAAAAAAGTTGAGGCGGTTTGGAACCATGATCAGACGAGGACGTTAATGCCCTGTAACCATCGCCGAGCCGGACCAGCGCTCTCACACACTCGATCCAGCCCGGCGTGCACCTTTCGATGCAAAAAGGAAATTACCATGTTCAAGACACTTTTGGCCAGCACCGCACTCGCAACACTCGTTACCACGTCGGCGATGGCGGCTAGCACCACCACCACGGCAAACACCGACACCACCGCAACCGGTTCCGAAACCGTTGTGACAACCGACGCCAATGCAAGCATGCATCAGGGCGACAACCTTGCCAGCAACCTGATCGGTTCGGCTGTCTACGGTTCAGCCGCTGAAGATGCTGAAATGATCGGCGACATCAACGACATCGTGATCTCGCCTGAAGGCGACGTTGCCTCGGTCATCGTCGGCGTCGGCGGCTTTCTCGGCATCGGCGAAAAGGATGTCGCCGTTGACTATGAAACCATCGAATGGGCCGATCGCGACGGCGAACGCTGGCTCGTTGCCAACATGACCCGCGAGCAGCTTGAAGCAGCACCTGCGTTCGACCGCACCGCGCTGTACAACGAAGCCCGCTCCACTGACGAAGACATGAACACCACCGGTCAGATGGCGGCAGAAGACCGCACTGCTGAGAACATCGAAGACGGCGACAGCGCTGTCGAGATGGCGGAAGAAAAGACCATGGGCATTGATCGCTCGTCGATGACGCAGGTGACGACGGATGACCTTACCGCCGAAAATCTGATCGGCCGCACGGTCTACAGCTCCACCGACGAGAACATCGGTGAAGTCGGCGATGTCCTGCTGACCGCAGACAACAAGGTCGAAGGCTTCATCCTCGACGTTGGCGGTTTTCTCGGCATGGGCGAAAAAGAAGTCGCCGTTTCGCCTGAAAACCTCGACATCCGCGCCGATGCCGATGGTGAGCTGACGATCTTCACGCCCTTCACCGAAGAGCAGCTGGAAGCCCAGAAGGAATACTCGGAAGAAAACTGGGAAGCTGAACGCGACAGCATGATCCTGGTTGTTCCGGCTGGCTAACCAGCCTGACACCCTCCCCCGCCTAGATGGCCGCCGGATTGTTCCGGCGGCCTTTTTTTTTTTGCAATTGCCTCGATCCAGACGGAACCATCGCATCCCCGCGGCGTTGGTCAGGTGAAATCAAACAGGAGATATTTACGATGGCTGCCACAAGCAAATCCACACGTTCGAACGGCAACGCAAATCCGGTTGTTGACGATATTGCCGAGCGCGCGGCACGTATTCGCGAAGACCTTGCAGCACTCAGCGAAGCAATTGCCGGGGCCGGTTCGGTCAAGACGGGCGTTGCGCGCGAAGCGGCTGAACATAAGATCGACGAACTGCTCAAGAACGGCGAGCAGGTTGTGGCCGATCTGTCGAAGCAATATGCTCGCGCGGAACAGCAGGTCAGCACCACCGTGCGCGAAAAGCCGCTGCAGTCACTCGGCGTGGCGGTGGCAGCCGGGTTCCTGGCAGCAATCCTTCTGCGCCGGTAAGCACTGATGTCCCCGGTTCTCCCGCTGACCTCGCTTGTCTCGACCTATGCCAGCTCCAAGGCCCGGCAATTGCGTAGCGACGCCATCCTGTTCGGCTTTGTGGGCCTGATGGCCCTCATGGCGAGCGGGGCCCTGTTCGGCGCCTTTGCGCTGGTCATGGCCGAGACCTACGGGCTTGTCCATGGCCTGCTCGCAGCTGCCGGTCTTGCGCTGGCACTGGCCCTGGTGGCGATCGGCATCCGCGCCCTGTTTCGCCACCGCGCCCGGCGCCGGATGAGTGCCGCCATGGCGGGAAGAGCGTCGATGCTCGCAGTGTCCTCCGCATCCGCGATGATTGCCCAGAACAAGTCGAAGGCCATCATCGCCGGTCTGGTGATCGGCGCCCTCGCCGGCACCATGATGCGTTCGAGCGACGAGTGAGATGCCGCCCCATGATCAATCCCAGGAGTTTCACATGAACGAACCAACAGATCCAATCAATGTCCGCCAAGCGCGCCAAGGCAAGCCGGTGCTTGTCATTCTGGCTGTCAGCCTTGTCCTCGCCGTCATCGCCGGCTGGGTGATGTGGGGCGCAGTCGCCGAAGACACGGATACAGGCATGGCCGATGGCGCCTCGATGTCGCTCGAGCAGTCACCAACGGATGAAGCCGCAACGCTCTAACCCTCGGCAAGTAAACCAAACCACCACGCTCCCCGAAAGGAACAAGACCATGGCCAAGTCAGCCATCGCAAGCCTCAGACCCGAAGCCTCCAACGACCGGATGAACACCGGGCTGAAGGCGGATTACCGCAAGTCGATGTCCAAGGACCTGTCCGACATCCTGGCTGCGACCTACCGGTTGACGATCAAGAGCCACATCTACCACTGGAACGTGGTCGGCCCGATCTTCAAGCCGATTCATGAACTGACGGAAGAGCACTACAACGAGCTGTTCGGGGCAACCGACATCATCGCCGAACGGATTCGCGCGCTGGGCCACCTGGCTCCGGTCAGCCTCTACATGGCCAAGTCGTTTGCACCCACCGAGTCCGACGTCGACCAAGCCTCGGCGCACGACATGGTGGCCGACCTGATCAAGGATCACGAGCAGACCGTGCGCGACATGCGCAAGGCTGCCGGCGAGGCTGGCGAGAATGAGGACAATGTCACCGAGGACATGCTGACCGCCCGCCTGAACTTCCACGAAAAGGCCTTGTGGATGCTGCGTTCGGTCGTCGCCAACTGATCCGGCCCCATCACCATTTCGCTGCAAGGGCAGGAACCAGAGGGTTTCTGCCCTTTTTGCCGTTCAAGTACAGGCACAAAAAAACCCGCCGAAGCGGGTGTTTGATGGTGCGGTCGAGAAGACTCGAACTTCCACGGGTTGCCCCACAGCGACCTCAACGCTGCGCGTCTACCAATTCCGCCACGACCGCACGTGGTAGAGCCGAAACCTGTCCGGCGCGCTGCATGTAGCAAATGGGCATGCGCTGCACAAGCGCATTCGTCACAAAAAACACATGAGATCAATGCGAGCGGAAAATCAGGATTTTCAACGCGAAAAGACGCCGCAACGGCGGATCGAAGATCCCTGCCCTGCTGCCTTGGCCGATCCGTGCCGGCGGGGCTGACGCGCATAGTCCGATAGCTTGTCGGAAATTGGCCCTGTCCCGGGATCTGCCTCGACAAACTGATTCTGCTTTGCCCCCGCCCACGCACAGCGCCGTCATGCTTGCCAGCAGGTTCCGGCCCAGCCCCTTGCCCGGCAGATGTATCCAGCAGCTCCGGTTGGGCACGCACGCAGAGGTGATCATGCTTGTAGATTGACCTGTTCCATTTGCAGACAAACGGATCTAGAGAGGATCCATGACACAACGTGATGCACTCGAGACACGGTTTTTCGCACAGCCGGGCAGCCCGCCGATCCGGTGGCGGATTTCCGAGGGGCTTACCCCCTACCCCGCGGCCGTGGCGCTGATGGAAGCCGAGGCCGAGCGCATCGCGGCCGGGCAAGCCGACGAGTTGATCTGGCTGGTCGAGCATCCGCCAATGTACACCGCCGGCACCAGCGCCAGGGCCGAAGATCTGGTTGAGCCTGACCGGTTCGAGGTTCACGCAACCGGCCGCGGCGGCGAGTACACCTATCATGGCCCGGGCCAGCGCGTCGCTTACGTGATGCTCGATCTGAAGCGGCGGCGGCAGGATGTGCGGGCCTTTGTCTCGGCCATGGAGGCGGTGATCATCTCCACGCTTGCGAGCATGAACGTCACCGGCGAACGCCGCGAGGACCGCGTCGGCGTCTGGGTGCGCCGTCCGGACAAGGCACCGTTGCCTGACGGTTCGGTGGCCGAAGACAAGATCGCAGCGATCGGGATCCGCTTGCGCAAATGGGTAAGCTTTCACGGACTGGCGCTGAATGTGGATCCGCAGCTGGATCATTTTTCCGGGATCGTGCCTTGCGGCGTGCGCGCCCATGGCGTGACCAGCCTGGTCGACCTGGGGCTTCCCATCCCGATGCACGAGGCCGACATCCGGCTGCGCGATGGTTTCGAGGCCGTGTTCGGCCCGACCCGGGATGACCAGGCCGGCTAGGCAAAAGACTTCTGCCCTTGCTGCAGTCCGGACTTGCCGTCGCCGGCTCGAAAGCGGGCCAAACTGCAGCGGCCCGGAAATCCCGGTTTCAGCACCGCTTTCATGAATCCGGGCCCTTCCACTGGACGTCGTGCCGACAATCGCCGATAATGGCTCTACCGGAACCGAAACTCTCACCCCGATTCGATGATTCCGACTTTCACTTGAGCGTGAGGCACGATCCAGGGGCACCGCCAATTTCGAGGCTGGTGATGGATCACACCATCCGACACGCCAATGCATGTCGCACGACCGACAGTTCACCGGAACGACATGGTCCATGCATAGGCTCTACATTCAGGACGGGTCCGCCGCCCGCGCGTCAAGCCGCGCACCTGCGGTCGCCCGGCCAAAAAGTCAAAGGGACGACATCAATGGATGACATGACAACAGAAACCTATGACGAGACATATGACGATGGCGATACGCTGGGCGGCCGCATCACCCGCGCCCGCGATCTTGCCGGGCTGACACTGGAAGAAGCCGCCTCGCGGATCGGCGTCACCGACGAGACCCTGTCGGAATGGGAGTCCGACCGCTCCGAGCCGCGCGCCAACAAGATCATGACCCTTGCCGGCGTCATGGGCGTATCCCCCGCCTGGCTGATCAGCGGCGCCGGTGATGCACCGCAATCGCCGGGAATCTCGCTGGCAGTCGATGAAATGACCGGCGAGATCAACCGCCTGCGCGAACTTGCATTGCAGATAACCAGCTGCATCGAAACGCTCGAAGGCAGATTGGTGACCCTCACGCGGGCGGTCAACGACTGAGCATAAAGCCTTCTGGAAATCCGGGCGCCCCGATCAGATCGGGGCGCTTTTTTCTGCGCCAAACCTCTTGTCGCTTATATCAGCTTCAGGCGTAGGCCCTGTCTTGCTTTGCCTCCCGGCGTTCAGACATCGGCAACATTGCAGAGCTGGATCGCACCACTGATGCGCGTTGCCAGCCCGGTGAGGCTCTTGCCCAGTGCGGCACGGTAACCGGCGTCAAAGCGCGACACCGGTCCGAGCGCGCCGACGCTGAAGGTCGCGCCAATATTGCCGATGGAAATGGGCGCTGCGACGCTTGCCACCCCGACATCGATTTCCTGTTCGCATTCGGCGTAGCCGCACTCTGCAATCCGGTCGAAATCCGCACGCAGCTGCTCCGGCGCAGTCCCGCGATGTTCGATGTAGTGCTTCAGTGTCCCGTTCAGAATCGCATCGCGGATCTGGTCCTCGGCGAAGGCGGCTATGGCCTTGGAGCAGGAGGCGGAATGCATTGGGCGGACGCCGATGCCGGGATAGATGTAGCCGCGCTCCGGATCATCAGGGATCTCGACATGGATGATCTCGACCTGGTTGTTGCGGAAACGGGCCAGAAAGACAGTCTCCCGGTGCTCGATGGCAGCGGACTTGAGCAAGGGCGCCGAGCAGCGCCGGACGTCGACATCGGACTTGCCCAAGAGCGCAATCCGGATCAGCCGTTCGCCAATGACAAAGCGTGAGGAGCCGTCTGGATCATCGACCAGCCTCTGCTCCTGCAGGGTCTGCATCAGCCGGTAACAGGTCGGCTTGGGCAGTCCGGTTGCCTTTTGCACCTCGGCGACCGACAGTGGACGCCCGGCGACTGCGATCATCTCCAGAATTGCTATGAGCCGATCAAGATGCATATTGACGAAACCCTATCATGTAATGATACTAAGTCTCAAATCATGATAGCATGATCATTGTGAAGCAAGCGAAATTTGCAGCGGGAGAGACGGGATGCGTACAAGAGCAGCGGTAGCACTGGAAGCAGGCAAGCCACTTGAGATCATGGAGGTTGACCTTGACGGTCCGCGCGCCGGCGAAGTGCTGGTCGAAATCAAGGCCACGGGTGTGTGTCATACCGATGAGTTCACGCTGTCGGGCGCCGACCCGGAAGGCATCTTCCCGGCCATCCTCGGGCATGAAGGCGCCGGTGTGGTGGTCGATGTCGGCCCCGGCGTGACGTCGCTGAAGAAGGGCGACCATGTCATTCCGCTCTACACGCCCGAGTGCCGCGAATGCGAGTACTGCCTCAATCCGAAGACCAATCTGTGCCAGTCGATCCGCACCACCCAGGGCGCGGGGCTGATGCCTGACGGCACCTCGCGGTTCTCGCTCGATGGCAAGCCGATCTTCCACTACATGGGCACCTCGACCTTCGCCAACTTCACCGTGCTGCCGGAAATCGCGCTGGCCAAGATCAATCCCGACGCCCCGTTCGACAAGGTTTGCTACATCGGCTGCGGTGTAACCACCGGCATCGGCGCTGTAATCAACACGGCCAAGGTCGAGATCGGCTCGAAGGCCATCGTCTTCGGCCTCGGCGGCATCGGCCTCAACGTGCTGCAGGGCCTGCGCCTTGCGGGCGCGGACATGATCGTCGGCGTCGATCTCAATCCGTCCAAGGTCGAGATGGCGAAACGCTTCGGCATGACCCATTTCGTCAATCCGAGCGAAGTCGAGGGCGATCTGGTGCCCTACCTCGTCGATCTGACCAAGGGTGGTGCGGATTACACATTCGACGCCACCGGCAATGTCGGCGTGATGCGTACCGCACTGGAATGCGCGCACAAGGGCTGGGGCGAATCGATCATCATCGGCGTGGCGCCCGCCGGCGCGGAAATTTCGACCCGTCCGTTCCAGCTGGTCACCGGCCGTTCCTGGCGCGGCACGGCCTTCGGCGGCGCGCGCGGACGCACCGACGTGCCGAAGATCGTCGAGTGGTACATGGAAGGCAAGATCGAGATCGATCCGATGATCACCCACACGATGGGGCTGGAAGGCATCAACGAGGCCTTCGACCTGATGCACAGGGGCGAAAGCATTCGCAGCGTGGTGGTCTACTGACCGGCCACGGATCCATTGCCTCCTTCTCACACACACAAGAACCGGACGACGGACCCATGAAGATTATCTCGGAAGCCAAGGCGCATGGCGGCCGCCAGGGTGTCTACTCGATGGACTCGGAGGCTTGCGGCTGCGACATGAATTTTGCCGTGTTCCAGCCGATCCAGGCCAAGGAGCAGCTTTGTCCCGTGGTCTGGTTCCTTTCCGGGCTCACCTGCACCCATGCCAATGTCATGGACAAGGGCGAGTACCGGAAAATCGCGGCGGAACTCGGGCTGATCATCGTTTGCCCGGACACCAGTCCGCGCGGCGACCATGTGCCAGACGAGCCGGACAACTGGCAATTCGGCAAGGGTGCCGGGTTCTACCTCGATGCGACGCAGTCGCCCTGGTCGAAGCATTTCCGCATGGAAACCCATATCCTCGAAGAGCTGCCCAAGCTGATCGCCGGCCATTTTGCCGCCGACATGGAGCGGCAGGGCATCATGGGGCATTCGATGGGCGGCCATGGCGCCCTGACCTTTGCGCTCAAGCATCCCGACAGGTTCAAGAGTTGTTCGGCCTTTGCCCCGATCGTGCAGCCCTCGAGCGCCGACTGGTCACGCCCGGCGCTTGAGAAGTATCTCGGCCCGGACGAAGCCACCTGGCGCCGTTACGACGCCACCCAGCTGATCGAAGACGGCGCACGGTTTCCCGAGTTTCTGGTCGATCAGGGAACAGCGGACGGGTTTCTCGAAGACGGCCTCAGGCCCTGGCTGCTGGAAGAGACATGCCGCGGAACCGACATCGGCCTGACATTGAGAATGCAGGAGGGCTACGACCACTCCTACAATTTCATCTCGACCTTCATGGACGACCATCTTGGCTGGCATGCCGAACGGCTGGGCTGAGCCTCGGTCACAAGCAAGCAGACAAAAGCCGGGTCCATTATTGGGCCCGGCTTTCTTGTCTGGATAAGTTATCCCGACCTTATCAGCGGCTGTCGGGATCGCTGCAGTCATTTTCAAGGGTGATGACGCAGGCCTCATCGAGAAACTCATCGTCACTGTCCGCCGGAACGGTGCCGGGGTCCTGGGCCGGACGCAACACCATCGGCGCAAGTGCTGCTGGTGCATCCGGCTGCACGGGAGCCTTGGCCCCAAGCAAAGGTTTTGAATAGTCTATGACCGGCGGCTCCTCCGGCTCCACATCGAGCACGACGGTGGTCGGGGTCACAGTGCCGTTGAGCAAGGGATCGACCGCACGCAGGGTTTCATCATTGGCATCGAAATCATCCGGCTTGGGATTTGGCCGCACAACGTCACGCTTGGCGCCGCTGACCGGGTATGGCGTGTAGCCCGACAGGCCCAGCCGCCCGCGAATATCATCGGTCAGCCGGCTGATCAGCACGGTTTCGGCATGGGATCCGTTGAAATCCGTGAAATTCAAACTCAGGACCTGCGAGCGCTGCACCTCACCAGAGTTCGAATCGACCAGCGCCATATCAAGCGTCACGGACTGCGACATGCCGCCAAACAGCCGGATCGGTGACGGGGTCTCGCTGCGATCCAGAACCAGAATTCGAAGGTGTGAGGTCTGGCCGACATCAGCGGTGGCGCGCCCGACACTGGCCTCCAGCCTGCCCTGCAATCGCTGGGCAAAATGGCTGTTTTCAACCCTGTCTGCCATCACCCGGACTTCCGTGACGGTGTATGTCCGGGTCGGATCCATCGGCTTGGGCCGTCCGGCGCAGGCAGACAGGCCGATGGCGAGGACGACCAAGAGCAATGCGGGCAAGAAACGCAGAGATATGGGCTGATCTTGCGGCATGACATTACTCCGGAATTTGGCGGCACCAGTTCCGGTAAAAATTACATTTTATAGTTAGCACATGGTTAAGAACGCAAGAAACCGCAGCAACCAGCGGCCGGTAAAGTAAGGCCGCTACCAGTCAGGCTCCGCTTCGAAAATGCTCAATCCCTCTTGGCGCCGCTCATTTCCCCGAAATGCGAACCCGGCTCACCCGGCTCCATCCGGATCAGGCGTGAATCCGCAACAGCCGCCTGGCGGTGGCGCACGGCCTTGCGGTACTCCGGGTCGCGGATCATCGCAACAAACGCGTCCTTGTCGAGATACTCGGCAATGAAGGCCAGATCCCAGGCCTCGCTTTCTGGTCCGATCAGCATCAGTTCGGGCTTTCCAACCCAGACCTGACGCCCTCCCAGCCGTTCGAACACCGGACCGCTTTCCCGTGCATAGCTGGCATAGGCCTCGGCGCCGGTGGTGACAGTGCCGTCCTCGTAGGCCGCGTGTTCGCGGAACCTCACCAGATTGAGCATGTGGACGGGCCCCGGGCGCTCGAGTGCGCGGAACTGTGCGAATGTCTCCTTCGTCGGATCAACGAAACTGCCGGGCGTGTCATCCATTTGAAACCATCCTCCTGTGCGTCTGCCTCAATCGCAGAAACACTAGAGCAATTTTTGCAAAAGTGGGTACCGGTTTTACGTCCGGAATTGCGTCAAAACAAAGAGATAGAGCATTGAAGGCGACTCCGTTTTCGCCGGAAATGCTCAAGAGATGGCCCATTCCACCTCCTGTGAAGACAGCCGGGGCAACAACCCCGAACGCCAGGACCTGGTTCGTGCTCGCAGTTCGTCCGCTTCAGGGATCACATTTCCATATCCATGGCTTCGGCCACTTCAATGCTGCCGCCGGCGGTGATGTGTGGACAGGCCTTGGCCATGGTCACCGCTGCCTCCATCGTATCGGCCTGAACAATCGTAACACCGGCCAGCGGATTGGCGCCGCCGCCCTCTTCAACACCTGTGGAACTGACCGTCATGGACTTGCCGACCGGGACTCCGGGGTCAACGACCGCATCGCCCAGGCCCGTCATCCAGTTACGCCAGGCGACCATGTGATCGGCGCCGTCCTGTTTTGACTTGAATTGCGGGGCACCGTGATAGGCGAAAACAAATTTGGGCATCAGCAGGTCTCCTCTTGTGGTTCTTGAGTGAGTAAAGACCGGCCTTTTGATATGTTAAAGAACATATTTAGAAAACTTGCTACCGATGCCATGAACCGGAGTGACGCCATTGCCCTACAGCGCCGAACACAAGAAGAAACAGCAGGCCCGTATCGTGGAATCGGCCCGGATCCTGTTCAACCGCCATGGCTACCAGAACGTCACCATCGATATGGTGATGGCGGAAGCCGGCCTGACCAGGGGCGGATTCTACAATCATTTCAAGAACAAGGAAGCCTTGTTCAACGCCGCGATATCGAGCTTTCTGATGGGCCGGGGCGCACAATGGCGATCTGAAGCTGGCGTCGATCCGTCAAATCTCAGTCGGGAATCGGCACGGCAGATGATCGATGCCTACCTGTCGACCAAGCATCTGGGCGATCTGGACGGGCAGTGCCCGATGATCGCGCTCCCCTCCGACGTGGCCCGCGCCAGTCCCGAAGTGCAGAGATCCTTCCAGGAGCTGCTGACTGCCATGGTCTTCCTGTTTGAAACCAGCCTTGATGCGGACGACAAGCAGGGGCGACAGCAAGCCTTGTCGCTTGCAGCGCTTTGCGTCGGCGGCATGGTTCTGGCCCGAACAATGCCGGACTCGGCTCTGACCGAGGAAATTCGCGCCGCTGCGCACGCCACCGCGACGCAACTGACCCAGACTGGTCCGTCTAAAGCGTCGTTCGATAAATAAGACGCATATTTATCGAACGACGCTCTAGCGCTTGAACGACGACAGGATCAGGACTGCCGCGTCGAAATCAATCTTCCGCTTTGCGCGGCGTTCTGCGGCTTCATGATCTTCGCCCCATTGCGCGACATTGAAATCTTCGTCGACATGGGCAGCATCCCAGATCTCGGACGGTTCCCCCTGCCCTTCAGCCAGCGCCAGAGCCAGGATCAGCGAGCCTGTGAGCGAGGTGATCGTATGCAGCGCGGTCAGCTGCAAAGGCGTGGCATAGCGGCGAAGGAGGGCCGCAACGGCGCGGATCGCCTCGGGCGGCTGCTCGACATGGACAATGCCTTCGGACAGCACCAATCGCGCGCCCATGTTCGCGGCCCAGTCGAGATAGGGATCCCAGGCTTCGCTCTCGCGCCCCACCAGGCTTTCAGGCGCGTCGGCGCGATAGCAAAGCAGATCGGAGCCTGCGTAGCGCAGGATGTCCTCGAAGACTTCTTCCTGAGCGGTGGCCACGCCATCGAGTGCGGTGTTGACCATCCGGGTCAGCGGCATGGTGGCCGGATCGATTTTTTCTTTCTGCGCCTGCCATTCGGCGGCGACCGCCTCGGCAAGATGGCAGTCGTGAACACCAAGCGGTTTGCGCGACGGCGTACGCAGCGGCTTGCCGTCAAGGGCAACGACAAACTCACCCTCGTCACCGTCAACGACCGCGGCTTCCTTGTAGAAGCGCTTGGGCAATTGCTTCTGCAGACCGATCTGGGTTTCGCGGACCGGGTCGGAGAGCTTGTCGCCCTTCTCACCGAGATCAAGATCGCTGAGTATGTCACGCATGGTTGCGTCTCCTGTCGTCAGATAAGGGCCGCCAGCTCGCCGGCATGATGGACCACATGCGCGGCGCCGGCGGCCTTGAGAGCCTCGGCGGGGCCATAGCCCCAGGACACGCCAACCGGGCGCGCGCCAGCGCTGACGGCCATCTGCATGTCATAGACCGCATCGCCGATCACCGTGGTCTGTCCGGCATCGATGCCCGCTTCCGCGCAGCATTCCAGCACCATCGCCGGATGCGGCTTGGACGGGCAATCATCGGCGGTGCGGGTGGTGAAGAAGGCTTTGGTCAGGCTGTGATGGTCCAGAATGGCATTCAGACCACGGCGCGACTTGCCGGTAACAACCCCAAGCACCACATCGTCGCGCGAGGCCAGCGCCTCGATCAACGGCAACAACCCGTCATAGGCAGGCTCCAGCGTGCCGCCGTTCTGACGGTGCAGCATGAAATGCTCCTTGTAGCGGGCAGTCATGGCGGCAATTTCGGCATCCACCGGACGCTTGAGCATCTGCGCGATGGCAATGTCCAGCGTCAGGCCGATGATCGACTTGGTCAGTTCAAGCTCGGGCCGCCGCTGACCGAAATCCTCGAATGTGCGTTCCATGCAGGCATGGATCACCGCCGCGCTGTCGACAATGGTGCCGTCGCAATCAAACAGGACCAGCTTCATTCGTCATGCTCCCCGCCACTTGCCTCGTCGAAACCGAGCAGGTTCCAGCTTTGCTGCATGTGCGGCGGCAAGGGTGCGGTGACTGAAAGCCGGCCGCCATCGGGATGGGGAATGGAAATGTGCCGCGCCAGCAGATGCAGCCGGTTCTGCATGCCGGTGGGGAACTCCCAGTTCTTGTCGAACGGGAAGTATTTCGGGTCACCGATGATCGGATGACCGAGGTGCAACGCGTGCACGCGCAGCTGGTGGGTGCGGCCGGTATAGGGCTCGAACTCGAGCCAGGCGAGGTTCTGTGCCGCCTTGTCGAGGATGCGGTAATAGGAGACCGCATGATCGGCGCCCTGCTCGCCATGCTTGGCAACCCGCATCCGGTCACCATCCTCGGTGGCTTCCTTGATCAGCCAGGTGGAGATCTTGCCTTCCTTCTCGCGCGGCACGCCCTTGACCAGCGCCCAATAGGTCTTCTTGGTGGTGCGCTCGCGGAAGGCGGCTGTCAGCGCCTGGGCCGCGCCGCGGGTGCGGGCAACCACCAGAACGCCCGCCGTATCGCGGTCCAGCCGGTGAACCAGGCGCGGCTTCTCGCCCTTCTTGTTGCGCCAGGCCTCGAGCATCTCATCGACATTGCGGGTGACGCCGGAGCCGCCCTGCACGGCAAGTCCGGCAGGCTTGTTGAAGACCAGCACCTTTGAATCTTCATGCAGCAGCATCTGGTTGAGCACTTCGTGATCGTTCTGACTGCGCATGGTCTTGGCAGTCAGCGGTCCGGATGCCTTCTCGTCGACATCGAGCGGCGGGATACGGATTGTCTGCCCCGCCTGTACCCTGGCGTCGGACTTGACCCGGCCGCCATCGACACGAACCTGGCCGGATCTGAGCAGCTTTTGCAGCGGCCCGAAGCCGAGGCCTGGAAAATGCACCTTGAACCAGCGATCGAGCCGCATGCCCGCTTCGTCCGAATCCACCTTTTTGAGCTGTACGCCCGCCATATCGATTATCTCTTTGATCTGCGCATCAGAGCTGGCGCGCCAGCCAGAGCCCGCCAAACAACGCCAGAATGGAAACTGTGACGCTGGCAATCACATAGGCAGCCGCCGCCGTCAACGCGCCGCGCTCGTAAAGCGTCACCGCATCAAGGGAAAAGGCCGAAAATGTGGTAAAACCGCCAAGAAATCCGGTTGCCAGCAAGAGCCGCAGATCCGCATCACCCGACGCGCGCCGCGCCAGCCAGGCGATCAGCAAGCCCATGGCCAGTGATCCGGCGATGTTGACCAGCATCGTGCCCCAGGGAAATCCGGGACCCGAAGCGCGCATTACCGCCATGCCGGAGAGATGACGCGAGACAGCGCCAAGACCACCACCAATGAAAACAAGAACCAGAGCATTCATCAGGGCTGCTTAGCTTAAAACCGCGACACGTTAAAGCGATTGCGTGTGCAGAGGCGTCTGGAACGCCACCACCAACGGGATGAACGCTCAGGCGCGCTCTGCCAGGGCAACATCATCGGCGAATTCCTGCACGAAGGCATCCAGCGCCTGCCAGTCGGTGAACTCGTGATCCACGCTGGTGTCGACCGGCCCGCCCTCTTTCGCCGCGATCTGACGCATCAGCGCGCGTTTGAAGAAATCATACTCGAGATATTTCAAAGCGCCGGCTGCATGATGGACCTTCGGGATGTGAAAGCCCGTCTTCTTTTCGAGCTTGGCTGGGTAGGTTTCCGCCTCGGCTCGCTCCTCGGCGCTTTCGCTGTGGATGGCAAGCGACACCGAAACCAGCGCGGTGGGCACCTGGGCAAGCGCGTCTTTCCAATCAGATAGGAATTGCGCCACCGGGGACGGATAACGCCCGATATGGATCGGCGCACAGATCAGCACACCGTCAAACCGGCCCGGGACGGCGAAGCCAGGCTCGCGGATGTCGCCCAGCACCACGCCCTGACCAGCGGTTTCAAGCTTAGCGGCGGCGCGTTCGGCAATCTTGCGGGTGTGCCCCTCGATGGTGGCATAAAGAACCAGAACCGTCATGGGATTATCCTCCGTGAATGTTATGGAGGAGCATGCAGCGGTTCACCGTGACGGGCATTGATGCAAGTCAATGGCAGCGGAACCGTGAATGGATTACCGCCCGGCTGCGGCAGTTTGCGCCAGCGCCAGAAGTTCGTCGCCCGGCACCTCCGGTGATGTTCCGGCGGCGAAGGCCTCATCGACCAGGCGGCAGATCAATGCGTTGACCGGTGCGGTGCGGCCGTGGGCTTCGGCCAGCGAGCAGACAGCGCCATTGAGGAAGCGGGTTTCAGGCTCCCTGCCCGCCTTGAGGTCATCCCAGGATGAGGACCGGGCCGTCTCATCCATCTTCAACTGCTGACGGGCGACGATCCGGAACAGCCAGGTCGGAAGCCTCAGAACTTTCGGGATCAGGCGCGGATGGGTGCGGGTGGCGCCGATGAGCGGGATCCGGGCGGCATCAAGGGCTGCGAGCAGCTCTTTCATGGCCATGGCCAGAACCAGCCGGTAGCCGCGATCCTGGAACTGGCGGCGCAGCGGCTTGCCGCTGATCACATTGAGGCCGTTGTTGAGGTTGAGCAGCAGCTTGCCCCATTGCAATGCTTCGAAATCGTGATGGATTTCAAGCTTGAGACCGGAAGATCTGGCTAGGTCGGCCAGGCTCGCTGAAGCCCTTGACGGGCCGATCAGCACCGCACCTTCCATCGCGCAGTGGACAGCATTGGGCGACAGGCGAACCACATTGAACGGGACCGGACCGGCCACCACTTCGTGGTTTGGCAGCAGCCGCTTGAGCATGTCGACATTGCCGACACCGTTTTGCAGGCTGATGATTGTGGCGCCGGGTTTGAGCGATTGGCCAAGCTCGATGCCGGCAGTCTCGGTGTCGCCTGACTTTGTGCAAAACACCACCACATCACACCCGGACAGCCCCTCGACACCGCCGATCTCGTAGCGCTCCGGCTTCAGGGTGGCATTGAAGCCGTCATGGCGCGACAGGGACAGACCGCGCTGAACCGATGCAAGCGTTCGCCCGCGGGCTGCGAACACGACCTGTGCTCCGCCATGAGCCAGCATGCCGCCAACATATAGACCGATGGCTCCGGCTCCCATGATGCCGATCTTCGGTCCTGTTTTCGCGTTCACGCTGGTCATGGCAGCCTAACCTTTGCCTGAGCGCTCTTTCCGGAGCCGGTTCCAGAATTCCAGACGCTTGCGGATGTCGCGCTCGAAACCGCGTTCTGGCGGATCATAGAAGGTCTTGCGGCCCATCGCCTCGGGAAAATAGTCCTGTCCGGAAAAGGCGTCGGGCTCATCGTGATCGTAGCGGTAGCCTTCGTTGTAGCCCTCAGCCTTCATCAGCTTGGTCGGCGCGTTGAGGATGTGCTTGGGCGGCAGCAGCGAGCCACCCTGCTTGGCGGCGCGCATGGCAGCCTTGTAGGCAACATAGACCGAGTTGGATTTGGGCGCGGTGGCGAGATAGACACAGGCCTGGGCCAGGGCGAGCTCGCCTTCGGGAGAACCGAGAAAATCATAGGCATCCTTGGCCGCATTGGCGATCACCAGCGCCTGGGGGTCGGCCATGGCGATTTCTTCGGACGCCATGCGGACCAGCCGCCGGGCAAGGAACAGCGGGTCTTCGCCGGCGTCGAGCATGCGGCAGAGATAATAGAGCGCGGCATCGGGATCGGAGCCGCGGACCGACTTGTGCAGCGCTGAGATGAGATTGTAGTGCCCGTCCTGGCTCTTGTCGTAGACCGGGGCGCGGCGCTGAACCACCTTGACCAGCGCTTCGGTGTCAAAAACCTCGTCCTGCCGGGCGGCGCGCCAGACCTCCTCGGCCAACGTCAGCACCGCGCGGCCATCGCCGTCGGCCATGCCGAGCAGGCTGAGCCGCGCATCGGCATCAAGCGGCAGTGGCTTGCCGGTCTCTTCCTCGGCGCGGATCAGCAGGCTTTCAAGGCTATCCTGATCATGCAACTTGAAGGTCAACACCCGGGCGCGGGACAAAAGCGCGGCGTTGAGTTCGAAGGACGGGTTTTCCGTGGTGGCGCCCACCAGCACGATGGTGCCGTCTTCCATCACCGGCAGGAAACTGTCCTGCTGGGCCCGGTTGAAGCGATGGATCTCGTCGACGAACAGCAAGGTCTGGCGGCCACTCATGCGCCGGGCGCGGGCCGCCTCGAACACCTTCTTGAGATCGGCAACGCCCGAGAAGATTGCCGAGATCTGGTCGAAAGCCAGGTCCGTCTCGCCTGCCAGCAGCCGTGCCACGGTGGTCTTGCCGGTGCCTGGCCGCCCCCAGAAGATCATCGAGCCCAGGCTTCCAGAGGCGATCATCCGGGTGATCACGCCATCCTCGCCGGTCAGGTGCGGCTGTCCCGTGACCTCGGCCAGGGTCGCCGGCCGCAACCGGTCGGCAAGCGGACGATGTCCGCTCGGCGCGGCGCCGGGAGTGGCAAACAGGTCGCTCATTGTCTCACCGGATGATCTGACGGATACGCTGGCCGCCACGCACGATCTCGAAGCGCCAGAAGCTGGCGCCTTCCGACAGTACCTGCTCGAGAATATCGACATTGGCAATTTCGACGCCATTGATCACGGCAATCAGGTCTCCGGGGCGAAAGCCGTAGCGTCCGGCAAGTGACCGCGCCGGAACCTCGGTCACAATGACCCCGCGCAGCGATTGCGGAAGCCGCAACTTGTTGGCCAGCCGCGGTGTGATGTTGGAAACCGAAGCGCCGGAGAACGGGTTCTCGCCCTTCAAATTTCGGCGATCGCGCGGGTCATCTTCCGGCGGCGCCTGCAGGGTGACCTCCACCGTCTTGCGGCCACCGCGTCCCAACACATCCAGCTGCGCCTTCGTGCCGACCGCGGTGGTCGCCAGGCGGTAGCCCAGCGCATCAGGATGTTCGATCGGCCGGCCATTGAACCCGAGCACGATGTCGCCTGTGCGCAAGCCTGCTTCGGCGGCCGGCCCGTCCTCGGTGACGTTGGCCACGAGTGCCCCGGCTGCACGGCTCAGCCCGAGCGCCTCGGCAATGTCAGCCGTCACCGGATCGAAGGCGGCGCCGATATAGGGCGGCTCGAACACCTCACCACCCGATTCGGCGGTTTCGGCAACCGCGCGCACCAGATTGGCGGGAATGGCAAAACCAATGCCGTTGGAGCCGCCAGAACGCGAGAAGATCGAGGAGTTGATGCCGATCAGACGGCCGCTCATGTCAATCAGCGCGCCACCGGAATTGCCAGGGTTGATGGCGGCGTCGGTCTGGATGAAGGAGCCGAAATCGGAGACGCCGACACTGTTGCGGGCAAGTGCGGAGACGATACCGCTGGTCACGGTCTGGCCGACGCCGAACGGATTGCCGATCGCCAGCACGATGTCGCCGACTTCGGTGTTATCCGTGTCGCCGAATTCGATGATCGGAAAAGGCCCCTCGCCTTCGATCTGCAGGATCGCCAGATCGAAGCGCTCATCCTTGAGCAGGATCCGGCTCTGGAACTCGCGACCGTCAGCAAGGGCCACGCGCACGTCATCCGCGCCCTCGATAACGTGATTGTTGGTCACCACGATGCCATTGCTCTGAATGATGACGCCGGAACCAAGCGCGGACTGTTTTTCGGTCCGGTTGGGCATGCGCTGACCAAAGAATTGCTCGAAAAACGGATCCCCGGCAAAGGGCGAAAGACTGCGCTGAACCAGCCGGTCGGCATAGACATTGACCACGGCCGGTGCGGTTGCCTTCACCAGCGGCGAAAACGACTGCATCATGTCCGCCCGCGAGCGTGGCACCTCGCGCCGCGGCTCAACAGACTGTGTGGGTCTTAGCTCGGGCGTGGGGACAGCGGGCGCTGTCTCCTCGGCCCCACCACCCAGAACATCGCGGAATATCTTGCCGATCGTATCGCTGACGCTGTCATCTGTGGTCTGGGCTTTGGCGGGAACAAGGAATGGCGCTGTCAGCACACACACTGCCAACAGAGCCAACAGCACAGCGCGCAACCGCGAACGATCTGGAATCATGTCGGTAATCCTCGGTGATTTGGACCAGTATGGCCTGACTGCCACCGTAAAGTCATCATCACTTTGACCGCTTCATGGCAAGTTGTGCCGCGGAGAGCAACAATCGCAGCCGTCCCCGGCGAAGCGGGCCGCACAAGAGCGCTCTCCCCTTTAAGCACAGAAAAGGCCGGGCGCACGAAGCACCCGGCCAATCATGTTTTTGCGATGCCAGATAGAAGCGCTTACGCTGCTTCTTCTTCCTCGGCTGCAGCTTCCACGGCCACGCGAGCGCGGTCCTTGGCGCCCTTGGCGTCAACGTCGCGATCGACGAACTCGACAACGGCCATCGGAGCATTGTCGCCGGTGCGGTAACCAGCCTTCATGATCCGGATGTAGCCGCCGTTGCGCGTTGCGTAACGGGTGGCGATGGTGTCGAACAGCTTGCGAACAGCTTCGTTGTCGCGGATCTGCGAGATCGCCTGACGGCGGGCATGCAGATCGCCGCGCTTTCCGAGCGTGACGAGCTTTTCAACGATCGGACGGATTTCCTTGGCTTTCGGCAAGGTGGTCACGATCTGCTCATGTTCGATGAGCGAAGCCGCCATGTTGGCGAACATCGCCTTGCGGTGGCTAGAGGTACGGTTAAGCTTGCGACCTGAATTTCCGTGGCGCATGGCTAGTCTCCTTCACATGCAGGCGCACGCCTGCCGTTTGACGGTTTAATACTGGTCTTCGTAACGCTTGGCGAGATCTTCGATGTTTTCCGGCGGCCAGGATGGAACTTCCATACCCAGATGCAGGCCCATGGAAGCCAGGACTTCCTTGATCTCGTTGAGCGACTTGCGGCCAAAGTTCGGAGTCCGGAGCATTTCCGCTTCGGTCTTCTGAATAAGGTCGCCGATATAGACGATGTTGTCGTTCTTCAGGCAGTTGGCCGAACGGACCGAAAGTTCCAGCTCGTCGACCTTCTTGAGAAGCGACGGGTTGAAAGCCAGTTCCGCGACGGTTTCCTCGTGAACTTCCTTCTGCGGCTCGTCGAAGTTGACGAACACACCGAGCTGGTCCTGAAGAATACGGGCTGCATAGGCCACGGCATCTTCACCGCTGACCGAACCATCGGTTTCGATGTTCAGTGTCAGCCGGTCGTAATCAAGAACCTGACCTTCGCGGGTGTTTTCCACCTTGTAGGAGCACTTCTTGACCGGCGAGTAGAGGCTGTCGACCGGGATAAGGCCGATCGGTGCATCTTCTGCGCGGTTACGGTCAGCCGGCACGTAGCCCTTGCCGTTGTTGACGGTGAATTCCATGCGGATTTCAGCGCCTTCATCGAGCGTGCAGAGGACGTGGTCGGGATTGAGGATCTCGATGTCGCCAACGGTCTGGATGTCGCCGGCCTTGACCACACCCGGGCCCTGCTTGCGAACGACCATGCGCTTGGCTTCATCGCCTTCCATGCGGATGGCGATTTCCTTGATGTTCAGGATGATGTCGGTGACATCTTCGCGAACGCCAGGGATCGAGGAGAATTCATGCAGTACGCCGTCGATCTGCACAGCGGTGACAGCAGCGCCACGCAGTGAAGACAGAAGAACCCGACGCAGGGCATTGCCCAGTGTCAGGCCGAAGCCACGCTCGAGCGGTTCTGCAACCACGGATGCCTTTGTGCGACCCGAGGTGTTGAACTCGACCTTGCTTGGCTTGATCAGTTCCTGCCAGTTTTTCTGAATCATGTCTGTTGCCTTCCTGTTGCCGCACTATCCAATCGTGCGGCCAAGTGAGAAGAGGATCAAACAAGCACCGGCAGAGCCGGGCCCGTTGAAATTCGGCAGTCGGTTAGACCCGGCGCTTCTTGCGCGGACGGCAACCATTGTGCGGAATCGGCGTTACATCACGGATCGAGGTGATGACCAGACCTGCAGCCTGAAGCGCGCGAAGCGCGGACTCACGACCCGAACCGGGGCCGCAAACTTCAACTTCAAGCGTCTTCATGCCGTGATCCTGCGCCTTCTTGGCAGCATCTTCAGCAGCCATCTGGGCTGCAAACGGGGTCGACTTGCGCGAACCCTTGAAGCCCTTCGAACCGGCAGACGACCAGGAAATTGCATTTCCCTGCGCATCGGTGATGGTGATCATCGTGTTGTTGAAGGTCGAGTTGACGTGGGCAACGCCCGTCGAGATGTTTTTACGTTCGCGCTTTTTGACGCGTGTGGCTTCTTTCGCCATGATTTTTCCTTTCGAGATATCAGCACCGCCGTAGCACCAGCGGCTCCACCGGGTTCACCCGAGCTCAGATCCAAACTTCAATGCGGTGGTTGCACCAACCACCGCCCATGATCCGGATCAGCCTCTCAGGCGAAGCCCAATTACTTTTTCTTACCAGCGATCGCCTTGGCGGGACCCTTGCGGGTGCGGGCGTTGGTGTGGGTCCGCTGACCACGCACCGGCAGGCCGCGACGATGGCGAAGACCGCGATAGCAGCCCAGATCCATCAGACGCTTGATGTTCATCGAATTCTCACGGCGCAGGTCGCCTTCAACCTGGTAGTCGCGGTCGATGGTTTCGCGGATCTGCAGAACTTCTGCATCCGAAAGCTGATTGACGCGGCGATCAAGCGGAATACCGACCTTTTCGACGATCTCGGAAGCGAACTTGGCTCCGATGCCGTGGATGTAGGTCAACGCGATCACAACGCGCTTGTTTGTAGGAATGTTTACGCCAGCTATGCGGGCCATTTGCTTCTCCATGTGGGCCGGGACAGATCTGATCTGGCCGGCGGGTTATTGTTGACCCGCGTCCGGTGGAGGCCGGCCCTTGCGGGGTAGTCTCTTGACCAGGATCGACGTTCAGCCAAAGGGATGGCGAGGATCCTGGGGAGTATTCAACCCGACACACTAAAAGCGACCAGAACCGCTGCCTCAAGTCTTCGAGGAAACGTGCCGGTCGCTTGGATGTCGCGAGTTAGGCTGCTCTTAACGGAACATAGAGGCTTTCGTCAAGCTCTTCGCGTTCGCTAAATCATCAGTTCGCTTGTCAGACGGGCGGTCAAGGCCGTAGCCAACCGCCCGTCCAACTGTTCAATCAGGTCACAAAGACCCCAATACGGCTTCGATCTCTTCGGTTACCGCATCGATGGTCGCCATACCGTCGACGGTCCGCAACGAACCCTTGGCATAATAATAGCCGGTCAACGGGGCGGTCTTCTTGTAGTACTCGCGCAGGCGCTCTTCGAACACTTCCGGATTGTCATCCTTGCGCACCGGTTGGCCTGCCGCGGCGGCCTCTTCGGCACGCTTGACGATTCGGCCCACAAGCGCCTTGTCGTCGACCAGAAGCTCAATCACCGAATCGAGCTTCATGCCCTTGGCGGCAAGCATGGTTTCAACGGCATCGGCCTGAACCAGAGTGCGCGGATAACCGTCCAGAATGAAACCGCGGGCACAATCGGGCTGATCGATCCGCTCGGATACAATCGCGTTGACGATGTCGTCGGAGACGAGTTCACCGGCATCCATAACCGCCTTGGCGCGCTTGCCGACATCGGTGCCGGCGGTCACAGCGGCCCGCAGCATGTCGCCGGTCGACAGCTGCGGAATGCCGTGTTTCTCAACCAGACGCTGGGCCTGGGTCCCCTTGCCCGCTCCTGGCGGTCCCAAAAGAATAAGTCTCATCGTCCCTTCTTGCCTCCCCGAAGTTTGGACTTCTTGATCAACCCTTCATATTGCTGGGCAATCAGATGTCCCTGAATCTGCGCAACCGTGTCGAGCGTCACCGAAACGACGATCAGAAGCGACGTACCACCCAAATAGAACGGAACGCCAGTCTGCGCGATTAGGAATTCGGGTAAGAGACAAACGAAAATCAGGTACATGGCGCCAATCACGGTGATTCGCGTCAGTACGAAGTCGATGTACTCGGCAGTCCGCTCGCCGGGGCGAATGCCCGGAATGAAGCCGCCGTGGCGCTTGAGATTGTCAGCCGTGTCCTTCGGATTGAACACGATCGCGGTGTAGAAGAACGCGAAGAAGCCGATCATCAGGGCGTAGAGCGCCATGTAGGCCGGCTGTCCATGACCGAGAGAGGCCAGCAGTGTAGACGCCCAGCCCGGCAGGTTACCGGTGTTTGCAAAGCCTGCAATGGTGGCCGGCAGCAACAGCAGCGACGAGGCAAAGATCGGCGGAATGACACCTGCGGTGTTGAGCTTGAGCGGCAGGTGCGAGGTATCGCCCTGGAACATCCGCGAGCCGACCTGGCGCTTGGGATACTGGATCAGCAATTGCCGCTGGGCCCGTTCGATGAACACGATGAAGGCGATCACGGCGATAGCCACGACGATGACGGCAATGATCAGGCCGGTCGAAAGTGCGCCGGTACGACCCAGCTCAAGCGTGCCTGCAACAGCAGTCGGCAGGGCTGCAACGATGCCAGCGAAAATGATCAGAGAAATACCGTTGCCGATGCCGCGCGCGGTGATCTGCTCACCAAGCCACATCAGGAACATGGTGCCGCCCACAAGGCTGATGACGGTGGCAATGCGGAAGAACCAGCCCGGATCGGTGACGATCCCATTGCCCGATTCGAGGCCTACGGCGATGCCATAGGCCTGCACGGTGCCAAGCAGCACGGTGCCGTAACGGGTGTACTGGTTGATGATCTTGCGGCCCTGCTCGCCCTCTTTCTTGAGCTGCTCAAGCGTGGGCACGACCGAGGTCATCAGCTGGATGATGATCGATGCAGAGATATAAGGCATGATTCCGAGCGCGAAAATCGCCATGCGCTCGACGGCGCCACCGGAAAACATGTTGAAAAGGCCGAGGATACCACCGGCCTGGCCCTGGAATGCCTGGGCGAATGCGTCGGGATTGATACCTGGGAGCGGAATATAGGTTCCGAGGCGATACACCAGAAGTGCGCCAAGCGTGAACCAGATCCGCTTCTTGAGATCTTCCGCCTTGGCGAAAGCTCCGAAATTCAAGTTGGAAGCGAGTTGTTCGGCTGCAGATGCCATTGCGTTCTCCGCGCGGACCATCCGGCGCCTGATGAACCCGATCATCTCCGGAGGGTCTGAGTTGGTTTCACCGGACTTTGCGGCCCGACCGGTTATGACCGTATCTGACCCCTGCCCCAGACGCCGCGCGCTAACGCGACAGCTGCTCCCATATGGGATGAAAACCGCCCGATGTGAAGCACCGGGCGGTTAAAAATATTATTCTTCAGCAGCAGCCGGAGCTGGTGCGAGCAGCTTAATCGAGCCGCCGGCCTTTTCGACCTTTTCGATCGCAGTTCGCGATGCGCCCGCAACTTCCAGGGTCAGCTTGGCCTTGAGGTCGCCGTCAGCAAGAATGCGAACGCCGTCCTTGGTGCGACGGATGATGCCGGCAGCCTTGAGAGCTGCAGCGTCAACAGTGGCCTTGCCGTCGAGCTTGCCCGCGTCGATCGCGGTCTGGATACGGCCAACTGAAACGACGTTGAAGTCGGTCGAGAAGATGTTCTTGAAGCCGCGCTTTGGAAGACGACGGTAGATTGGCATCTGGCCGCCTTCAAAACCGTTGATGGCGACGCCGGAACGGGACTTCTGTCCCTTGACGCCACGGCCGCCGGTCTTGCCGGAACCAGAACCGATACCGCGACCTACGCGCTTGCGGTTCTTGGTTGCACCTTCGTTGTCGGTGATCTCATTGAGTTTCATGACAGTTCACTCCCACTCACTTCTCGTCGACGACACGAACGAGGTGGCTGACCGAGCGGATCATGCCACGAACAGACGGTGTGTCCTCGAGGGTCCGGACGCGGTGCATCTTGTTAAGGCCCAGGCCGATCAGCGTCTGACGCTGAACGTTGGGACGGCGAATCGGGCTTCCGATCTGTTCGACGGTGACCGTCTTGCCCTTTTTATTGTCAGCCATGGTCTTGGCTCCCTAATACGATAAGGCGGAGGCCCGATTACTCTTCGGCGCCGGTGGTGATACCGCGGCGTTCCTGGAGCGTGGAGTACTTCATGCCGCGCTGCGAAGCGATGTCCTTGGGGTGCATCTGGTTCTTGAGCGCGTCAAAAGTTGCACGGATCATGTTGTAAGGGTTCGACGTACCCGTCGACTTTGCAACAACGTCCTGCATGCCAAGCGTTTCGAAAACCGCACGCATAGGACCACCGGCGATGATACCGGTACCGGGCTTGGCAGCGCGCAGAAGCACCTTGCCGGCGCCGTGACGGCCATGCACATCGTGGTGCAGTGTGCGGCCGGACCGCAGCGGGACAAAAATCAGATCGCGCTTGGCGGATTCAGTCGCCTTGCGGATCGCTTCCGGCACTTCGCGTGCCTTGCCGTGACCGAAGCCGACGCGGCCCTTCTGATCTCCAACAACCACCAGGGCTGCGAAACCGAAGCGACGGCCGCCCTTTACGACCTTGGCAACGCGGTTGATGTGTACGAGCTTGTCGACGAATTCGCTATCGCGCTCGTCGTCTCTACCGCGGTTGTCGCGGCGACCTTCCTTGGCCATTGTCCTGTTCCTTATTCTTTTCCGGAATCAATCGGCTGGGTTGACTTAGAAGCTCAGACCGCCTTCGCGGGCTGCTTCTGCGAGTGCCTTGATGCGGCCATGATAGATGAATGCGCCACGGTCAAAGACCACTTCCTTGATGCCTGCCTTGACAGCACGTTCGGCAACCAACTTGCCGACTGCTGCTGCTGCGGCAACATCTGCACCGGTCTTGAGGTCGGCGCGGAGGCCGGCGTCAAGCGTGGATGCTGCTGCAAGCGTGCGGCCTGCAGCATCGTCGATAACCTGAACATAAATGTTCTTCGACGAGCGATGTACCGACAGGCGTGGGCGGCCGTTGGCCACCGCTTTGATCTGGCGGCGGACCCGGTTGGACCGACGCGTAAGGGATTGTTTCCTGCTAGCCATTTCGCGTCTTCCTTACTTCTTCTTGCCTTCTTTGCGGACAATCCGCTCTTCAGCATACTTAACGCCCTTGCCCTTGTAGGGCTCGGGGCTCCGATAGGAGCGGATCTCAGCAGCAACCTGGCCAAGCACCTGCTTGTCGATGCCGGTGATGACGATTTCCGTCGGCTTCGGGCAAGCAATGTTGACGCCCTTGGGCGGCTGATAGACGACGTCATGGCTAAAGCCAAGAGCCAGCTGCAGGTTCTGGCCCTGCATGGCGGCGCGATAACCAACGCCGTTGATCTCGAGCTTGCGCTCGTAGCCGTCCTTCACCCCGGTCAGGATGTTGGCGACCATGGTGCGCGACATGCCCCACTTGGAGCGCGCGTCCTTGGAGTTATCAACGGGGGTGACCGAAATCGCGTTGTCTTCAAGCTTGAGCGACACTTCGTCGTTCGCAACAAAAGTCAACTCGCCCTTTGGACCCTTGGCGACCACTGTCTGGCCGTCGATCGTCGCGGTGACGCCGGCGGGGACTGGGACGGGTTTTTTACCGATACGAGACATTGTTCAACCTGTCTGTTCGAGTTGGAGGCTCTGCACGATCAGAAGATCGAGCAGAGTACCTCACCACCAACATTGTGCTCGCGCGCAACATGATCAGCCAAAACGCCTTTCGGAGTCGAAAGGATCGTGATGCCGAGACCGTTGGCGACCTGCGGAATGGACTTGACGGAGACGTATACGCGACGGCCCGGCTTGGAAACGCGGGCGATCTCGCGGATCACCGGTGCGCCTTCATGGTACTTGAGCTCGATGCTTAGTTCCGACTTGCCGTTATCGTATGCGACTTCGGTGTATCCGCGGATGTAGCCTTCGGACTGCAACACATCGAGTACGCGGGCGCGCAGCTTCGAGGCAGGAGTCGACACGGAAGACTTACGGCGAGCGACGCCGTTGCGGATGCGGGTGAGCATATCACCCAGAGGATCAGTCATTGCCATATTGCGTGCTCCTTACCAGCTCGACTTGACCAGGCCTGGCACCTTGGCCAGCGACCCGAGTTCACGCAATGCGATACGCGACATGCCAAGCTTGCGGTAGTAAGCGCGCGGGCGGCCGGTAACTTCGCAACGATTGCGAACGCGAATCTTTGACCCGTTGCGCGGCATTTCGGCCAGCTTCAGGGTTGCACGGAAGCGTTCCTCGATCGGAAGCTCCTGATTCTTGGTGATCGCCTTGAGTTCTGCGCGCTTTGACGCATCACGAGCGACCAGCTTGCGGCGGCGCTGGTTCTTTTGAATTGCGCTGACTTTCGCCATATCAGATATCCTTTTTACGAATGCCGTTACGATTACTGGCGGAATGGGAAGTTGAACTCTTTCAAGAGAGCCCGTGCTTCGTCATCCGTTGGTGCCGTCGTACAAACGATGATGTCCATGCCCCAGATCTGATCAACCTTGTCGTAGTTGACCTCCGGAAACACGATGTGCTCCTTGATGCCCATGGCGAAGTTGCCACGGCCGTCAAAGCTCTTCGGGTTCAGTCCGCGAAAGTCACGAACGCGCGGAAGCGCGATGGTGATCAGACGGTCCATGAATTCAAACATGCGAGCGCCGCGCAACGTGACCTTGGCGCCAATCGGCATCTGTTCACGAAGCTTGAATCCTGCAATCGAATTGCGGGCGCGGGTGATGACCGGCTTCTGACCGGCAATCGCAGCGAGATCCTCAGCCGCAATTGCGGGCTTCTTGGAGTCTGCTGTCGCTTCACCAACACCCATGTTGATGACAATCTTGTCGAGGCGCGGGATCTGCATTTCGTTTGCATAGGCAAACTGGTCCTGCATGGCCTTGCGAATACGCTCGACATATTCCTTTTTGAGCCGTGGCTCGTACTTATCAGCCATCGATGACCACTCCCGAACGCTTAGCGACGCGTACCTTCTTCTCACCCTCGACGCGGAAACCGACGCGGGTCGGCTTGCCGTCCTTCGGATCGGCTACTGCGAGGTTGGAAAGGTGAAGCGAGGCTTCCTTGTTGATAATGCCGGCTTCCTGGGTCTGGGTCTGGCGCTGGTGGCGCTTGACCATGTTGAGACCACGGACAACCGCACGGTCTTCCTTGGGCATCACAGCAAGAACTTCGCCAGTACGGCCCTTGTCCTTGCCGGTAAGAACGACGACCTTGTCGCCTTTGCGGATCTTTTGCATCGGTTTCGTTCCTTACAGCACTTCGGGAGCCAGGGAGATGATCTTCATGTGGCTCTTGGCGCGCAATTCGCGCGGAACCGGTCCGAAGATACGGGTGCCGATCGGCTCTTTCTTGTTGTCGATCAGGACAGCTGCGTTGCCGTCGAAACGGATCACGCTGCCGTCGGCGCGGCGAATGTCTTTGGCTGTACGAACGACAACCGCCTTCATCACATCACCCTTCTTGACGCGGCCGCGCGGAATAGCCTCCTTGATCGAGACGACGATGACGTCGCCGATAGAAGCATATTTCCGCTTGGAACCGCCCAAAACCTTGATGCACATGACACGACGAGCGCCGGAATTATCCGCGACGTCGAGGTTTGTCTGCATCTGAATCATATCAGGCCGCCTTCTTGTTGTTACCGGCACGGTTGGGCACGAAGGCCCCCTATACCAGCTTGGGAATCAATTCTTTTTTTGCGCGGAAAGGTAATTGCCAGGGTGGTTTCCCCTAAGGGACCTTCCGTGCGCTGAAAGCAGAAGAACGCCCTTTAGCGGGGCGTTCTGCGCCAATGGCCTGCTTCATACAGGATTCTCGGCGGGGCGCAAGGGCCCTCGCCTCAAAACCTGTTCATTCAAGCCTGGACAGCCTCGACGACGGTCCAGCGTTTGTCCTTGGAAATGGGCGCGCATTCCTGAATGGAAACCTCATCGCCCACCTTGTACTGATTGTTTTCGTCATGCGCCTTGTAGTTCTTGGTGCGACGAACAATCTTCCGCATGACCGGATGCGCGAAACGGCGTTCCACCCGGACAACCACGGTCTTCTCGTTCTTGTCACTGACAACAGTGCCCTGCAGAATGCGTTTTGGCATTATCTTGGTCCTTAGGCCTTAGCTTCAGCCGCCTTCTGGCGGGCAATAGTCTTGATGCGTGCGATATCGCGGCGAACTTCCTGTACGCGCGATGTCTTTTCGAGCTGGCCGGTGGCGCCCTGGAAACGCAGATTGAACTGCTCTTTCTTCAGCTTGGCAAGCTCATCATTGAGTTGGTCGACGCTCAAGGCGCGAACATCAGCGGCTTTCATGATCCGTCTCCTTACTCTGCGATGCGCTGAACGAAGCGGGTCTTGACCGAAAGCTTGGCTGCGCCGAGACGCAGGGCTTCACGGGCGAGCTCTTCGCTGACGCCATCAATTTCGAACATGATCCGTCCGGGCTTAACCTTTGCAGCCCAGTAATCAACCGAACCCTTGCCCTTACCCATACGGACTTCGGTAGGCTTCGATGTGACCGGAACGTCCGGGAAGATGCGGATCCACACGCGGCCGGCACGCTTCATGTGACGCGTGATGGCCCGGCGGGCTGCTTCGATCTGACGTGCGTTCACACGATCAGGCTCTTGTGCCTTCAAGCCGTAGGAACCGAAATTCAAGTCCGAGCCGCCCTTGGCGACGCCCTTGATGCGGCCCTTAAACTGCTTGCGGTACTTGGTACGCTTTGGCTGCAACATTGTTTAATTCTCCGAATTATCTGCCTGGCGCAAAATCAGGCGTTTTCGCGCCGGCGATTGCCGCCAGAAGCGTCGCCTTCAGTGGCACGACGTTCAGACGCCATTGGATCATGCTCAAGAATTTCGCCCTTGAAGATCCAGACCTTGACGCCGCAAATACCGTAAGCGGTCTTTGCTTCGGCTGTGCCGTAATCGATGTCTGCGCGCAGCGTGTGAAGCGGAACGCGACCTTCACGATACCATTCGGTACGTGCGATTTCTGCACCGCCAAGACGGCCACCGCAGGTGATCTTGATGCCTTCGGCGCCAAGACGCATGGCGGACTGAACCGAACGCTTCATGGCGCGGCGGAATGCGATACGGCGTTCCAGCTGCTGGGCGATCGACTGGGCAACGAGGGTTGCGTCAACTTCGGGCTTGCGGACTTCAACGATGTTGAGGTGCGTTTCCGAGTTGGTCATCTCGCTGAGCTTGCGGCGCAGCTTCTCGATGTCCGCACCCTTCTTGCCGATGATCAGGCCAGGACGGGCTGCGTGGATCGTGACGCGGCACTTCTTGTGCGGACGCTCGATGACAACCTTGGAAATGCCGGCCTGCTTGAGTTCGGCCAGAAGATACTTGCGGATCTTCAGGTCTTCATGAAGCAGCTTGCCGTATTCGGCGTTGTCGGCGAACCAACGGCTGTCCCAGGTACGGTTAATGCCGAGGCGGAAACCGATAGGATTGATTTTCTGACCCATTATGCGGCCTCCTCTGTGGCTTCCACTTCACGCACCACGATCGTCAGGTGAGCGAATGGCTTTTCGATCCGCGAAGAACGACCGCGGCCGCGAGCATGAAAGCGCTTCATGACGATGGACTTGCCAACGTAGGCCTCTGCCACGACCAGCGAATCAACGTCGAGATCATGGTTGTTCTCAGCGTTTGCGATCGCGGATTCAAGCGTCTTCTTGACGGTCGAAGCGATACGCTTGCGCGAAAATTCAAGCTCGGCCAACGCCTTATCAACCTTCTTGCCGCGGATGAGAGCTGCAACCAGGTTGAGCTTCTGCGGGCTGATACGAATAGTGCGGGCGACTGCCTGCGCTTCGTTGGTCTTGAGCCGGCGTTCGGTTTTTGCCTTGCCCATGGTTACTTCCTCTTCGCTTTCTTGTCGGCGCCGTGGCCATAATAGGTCCGCGTCGGGGAATATTCGCCAAACTTCTGGCCGACCATCTCTTCAGAGACGTTGACCGGAATGTGTTTGTTTCCGTTGTAGACGCCGAATGTCAGGCCGACGAACTGCGGCATGATGGTGGAGCGGCGGCTCCAGGTCTTGATAACTTCATTGCGGCCGCCTTCGCGCACCTTCTCAGCCTTCTTGAGAAGATAGCCGTCAACAAACGGACCTTTCCAAACTGAACGAGCCATTGGAGACTTCCTCTCTTATTTCTTACGCTGATGGCGCGAGCGCATGATGAACTTGTCGGTCGACTTGTTCGAACGTGTGCGCTTGCCCTTGGTTGGCTTGCCCCATGGGCTCACCGGGTGACGACCACCGGAGGTACGGCCTTCACCGCCGCCGTGCGGGTGATCGACCGGGTTCATCGCAACGCCGCGGACATGCGGACGCTTGCCCTTCCAGCGCGAACGACCAGCCTTGCCGTCATTGATGTTGCCGTGATCGGGGTTTGATACAGCACCGACCGTTGCAAGGCAGGAGCCCTGAACCAGACGCTGCTCACCCGAGTTGAGGCGCAGAATGGCCATGCCCTGGTCACGACCGACCAGCTGGGCGTAGCCGCCGGCCGAACGAGCGATCTGGCCGCCCTTGGCTGGCTTCATCTCGATGTTGTGGACGATCGTACCGACCGGCATGAACTGAAGCGGCATGCAATTGCCAGGCTTCACGTCAACAGCCTTGTCGGACGAAATCACCTTGTCGCCGGCAGTCAGACGCTGCGGTGCGAGAATGTAGGACTTTTCGCCGTCAGCATAGGTGATGAGCGCGATGAATGCGGTCCGGTTCGGATCGTATTCCATGCGTTCCACGGTGGCTTCAACGTCGAACTTGCGACGCTTGAAATCGACCATGCGGTAAGTGCGCTTGTGACCACCACCAATCGACTGGGCCGTAACCCGGCCAGCATTGTTGCGGCCACCCTTGCTGTGGAGGCCCTGGGTCAAGGACTTGACCGGCTTCCCGCGATGAAGACCCGAACGATCAACGATAACCAGCTGGCGCTGGCTCGGGGTCGTCGGATTGTAACTTTTCAGTGCCATTTTCCTGTTCCCTTTTGGGGGCTTGTTTCCGCGCGGACCTTACAGACCGGTGGAGACGTCGATCGACTGACCTTCGGCAAGCGTCACATACGCCTTTTTCACGTCGGTCTGGCGACCTGCGATGCCGCGGAAGCGCTTGGTCTTACCCTTGCGCAGAAGCGTGTTGACAGCCGTTACCTTGACACCGAACAGCGCTTCGACTGCAGCCTTGATTTCAGGCTTGGAAGCACGCCGGGCAACATTGAAGACTACCTGGTTCTGTTCAGAGACCATGGTCGACTTTTCGGTGATCGCCGGAGAGACGATCACATCATAGTGGCGAATATCCGTCATTTGAAGCGCTCCTCCAGAGCAGCAACCGCGTCCTTGGACAAGACGAGCTTGCCGCGACGCAGGATGTCGTAGACGTTGATACCCTGGACCGGCAGCACATCCACGTTCGGAATGTTCTTGGCCGCAAGGCGGAAGTTCTGGTCGAGCTCGGCGCCGCCGATGAACAGAGCGTTGGTCAGACCAAGCTTGGACAGCGAACCGGTCAGGGCCTTGGTCTTGGCTTCAGCGGCCGACAGATTGTCGACGACGATAATGTCGGACGCCATTGCCTTGGCCGAAAGCGCATGACGCAGAGCCAGTGCACGGACCTTCTTGGGCAGGTCATGGGCGTGGCTGCGGATAACCGGACCGTGAGCCCGGCCGCCGCCACGGAACTGCGGCGCGCTTGCAGCATGGTGACGGGCGCGGCCCGTACCCTTCTGCTTGAACATCTTGGCGCCGGTGCGAGCGACCTCAGAACGGCCGAGGGTCTTGTGACCGCCCTGCTGTTTCTTGGCCAGCTGCCAACGCACGGTGCGCTGGATCAGATCCTGGCGCGGGTCGAGGCCGAAGATCGCGTCGGAAAGCGAAATCTTTCCTGCGTCCTTGCCCTCAAGTGTGGTGACGGTGAGATCCATTATTCGGCTCCCTCATTCGATACGTTGGCTGCCGCGCGGAGCGCTGCAGGAAGAGGCGCATCAGCCGGGATGCCGGACTTGACGGCGTCGCGAACGACGATCCAGGTTCCCTTGGAGCCTGGTACCGCGCCCTTGATCAGGATCAGGCCGCGATCGACATCGGTCGAAACAATTTCGAGGTTCTGCGTGGTCACGCGGGTCTGACCCATGTGACCAGCCATCTTCTTGCCCTTCCAGACCTTGCCCGGATCCTGGTTGGAACCGGTCGAGCCGTGCGAACGGTGCGAGACCGAAACACCATGGGTGGCGCGAAGACCGCCGAAGCCGTGACGCTTCATGGCGCCAGCAAAGCCCTTACCCTGGGTGATACCGGAGACGTCGACCAGCTGACCGGCAACAAAGTGCTCGGCCGTGATCTCGGCACCGACATCGATCAAGTTGTCGGCGCTTACGCGGAACTCGACGAGCTTGGCCTTGGGTTCGACATTGGCGATGGCGAAGTTGCCGCGCATTGCCTTCGACGTATTCTTAACCTTGGCAACGCCGGCACCGAGCTGAACAGCAGTATAGCCGTTCTTCTCTTCCGTACGCTGTGCCACCACCTGGCAGTTTTCCAACCGCAGGACGGTTACGGGCACATGATCACCGGCGTCATTGTAGACCCGTGTCATTCCCAATTTTTGTGCAATCACACCTGAACGCATCGGTTCATTCCTTTTGAGATGAGCCTGTCGGGGCTAACCCCTTCATGCCTCGTTCCCTGTCTCTAAGACCCGGAGCCTTAAAGCTTGATTTCCACATCGACGCCCGCGGCGAGATCGAGCTTCATAAGCGCATCTACGGTCTGCGGTGTCGGGTCAACGATATCGAGAAGGCGCTTATGAGTGCGCATTTCGAACTGTTCGCGGCTCTTCTTGTCGATGTGCGGCGACCTGTTGACAGTGAATTTTTCGATCCGTGTCGGCAGCGGCACCGGGCCACGTACGCTTGCGCCGGTCCGCTTTGCCGTCGACACGATTTCACGCGTGGAGGCGTCAAGGATCCGGTGGTCAAACGCCTTGAGGCGGATGCGGATGTTCTGGCCGTTCATTCGACTTGTCCTTGCTTGTGTGAGAGCCGCATGGTTCGGAACCCTCCGAACCATGCGCCCTGACCCAGTTTGTTACTCGATGATCGAGGCGACGATGCCGGCGCCGACGGTGCGGCCGCCTTCGCGGATGGCGAAGCGCAGCTTTTCTTCCATCGCGATCGGCACGATCAGCGAAACCTCAGCCGAGATGTTGTCGCCAGGCATCACCATTTCCGTGCCTTCCGGCAGCGTCACAATGCCCGTCACGTCGGTCGTGCGGAAATAGAACTGCGGACGGTAGTTGGTGAAGAACGGCGTGTGACGGCCACCCTCTTCCTTGGTCAGGATGTAGGCTTCGGCAGTGAACTTGGTGTGCGGCTTGACCGAACCGGGCTTGCACAGAACCTGACCACGCTCGACGTCCTCACGGCCAACGCCGCGAAGCAGTGCGCCGATGTTGTCGCCGGCCTGGCCCTGGTCGAGCAGCTTGCGGAACATTTCAACGCCGGTGCAGGTGGTCTTGGTGGTGTCGCGGATACCGACGATCTCGATTTCCTCGCCAACCTTGACAACGCCACGCTCGACACGGCCGGTCACGACGGTACCGCGGCCCGAGATCGAGAACACGTCTTCGATCGGCATCAGGAACGGCTGGTCGATCGGACGCTCAGGGGTCGGGATGTACTCGTCGACGGTCTTCATCAGAGCGCGGATCGCGTCTTCGCCCTGGGCCTTGTCGCCATCGGTGAGCGCGACCAGAGCCGAACCCTTGGTGATCGGAATGTCGTCGCCCGGGAAGTCGTAGGACGACAGCAGTTCGCGGACTTCCATCTCGACGAGCTCGAGCAGCTCCTCGTCGTCGACCTGGTCGACCTTGTTGAGGAACACGACCAGCGACGGAACGCCAACCTGGCGGGCCAGAAGGATGTGCTCGCGGGTCTGCGGCATCGGGCCGTCAGCGGCCGACACAACCAGGATCGCGCCGTCCATCTGCGCAGCACCGGTGATCATGTTCTTGACGTAGTCGGCGTGGCCGGGGCAGTCGACGTGGGCATAGTGACGGGTGTCGGTCTCATACTCGACGTGTGCGGTCGAGATGGTGATGCCACGTGCCTTTTCTTCAGGTGCAGCGTCGATCTGGTCGTAGGCCTTGAAGTCACCGAAAAACTTGGTGATCGCAGCCGTCAACGAGGTCTTGCCGTGGTCAACGTGACCAATCGTGCCGATGTTAACGTGCGGCTTTGTGCGCTCGAACTTACCCTTTGCCATCTTCGGCTCTCCATTCTCATTCAGCCCACGAGGGGCAATTCTAGGTTTCGGTCTCCGGTCCGGTCCGCGCCCTCAGGCGCGGACCGGCGATCCGGCAAATTATGCGTATTTCGCCTGAATCTCCTGGGAGACATTCGACGGTACCGCCGCGTAGTGATCAAAAGTCATCGAGTACTGAGCCCGGCCCTGGGACATGGAGCGCAGCGTATCGACATATTTGAACATGTTGGCCAGAGGCACATGGGCGGAGATGACAACGGCGATGCCGCGCATTTCCTGGCCCTGGATCTGACCACGGCGGGAGTTGAGGTCACCGATCACGTCACCGACGTAATCTTCAGGTGTAATGACTTCCACGGCCATGATCGGCTCGAGCAGCTGCGGACCCATGAACTTCGAGTTTTCACGGAAGCAGGCACGACCGGCAATTTCGAAGGCGAGAACGCTGGAGTCCACATCGTGGTAGGCGCCATCGACCAGGGTTGCCTTGATGCCGAGCATCGGGAAGCCGGCAAGCGGTCCGGAATTCATCACGCTGTTGATGCCCTTCTGGACACCAGGGATGTATTCCTTCGGCACCGAACCACCAACGATCTTGGACTCGAAGATGAACTCTTCGCTCTCGTCGTTTGGCGCGAACTGGATCTTGACGCGAGCGAACTGACCCGAACCACCCGACTGCTTCTTGTGGGTGTAATCGGCTTCGTAGGCCTTGGTGATCGATTCCCGGTAAGCAACCTGCGGCGCACCGACGTTTGCTTCGACCTTGAACTCGCGACGCATGCGGTCAACGAGAATGTCGAGGTGCAACTCGCCCATGCCGGCAATGATGGTCTGACCGGATTCTTCGTCGGTCTTGACCCGGAACGAAGGATCTTCAGCAGCCAGGCGGTTGAGCGCGAGGCCCATCTTTTCCTGGTCGCCCTTGGTCTTCGGTTCAATCGCGATCTGGATCACCGGATCCGGGAATTCCATGCGCTCGAGGATAACTGGCTTGAGCGGATCGCAAAGCGTGTCGCCCGTTGTGGTTTCCTTGAGGCCTGCAAGTGCAACGATGTCGCCTGCAAATGCTTCCTCGATATCCTCACGGGAGTTCGAGTGCATCTGAAGCATACGGCCAACGCGCTCGCGCTTCTCCTTGACCGTGTTCATCACCGAACCGCCCTTTTCGAGCTTGCCGGAATAGATGCGGGCAAAGGTCAGCGAACCGACGAAGGGGTCGTTCATGACCTTGAAGGCGAGCATCGCCAGCGGCGCATCATCAGATGCTTCGCGGGTGATTTCAGCTTCGGTCTTGACGTCGATACCTTCGATGGCCGGAACTTCCGAGGGGCTCGGCAGGAACTCGACAACGGCGTCGAGAAGCGGCTGAACGCCCTTGTTCTTGAAGGCCGAGCCGCAGAACATCGGGAAGAACTGAACGGCGATGGTGCCCTTGCGAACCAGCGCACGGATCTCGTCATTGTCAGGCATCTGGCCTTCGAGATAACGCTCCATTGCAGCTTCGTCGGCTTCCACGGCGGTCTCGATGAGCAGCTCGCGGTATTCCTCGGCCTTCTCCTTGAGATCGTCCGGGATTTCCACGATGTCCCACTGAGCGCCGAGCGATTCATCGCGCCAGACCAGAGCGTTCATCTCGACCAGGTCGACAACGCCCTTGAATTCGGTCTCAGCGCCGATCGGCAGCTGCATGACAACAGGCGTTGCACCAAGACGGGACTTGATCATCGAAACCGAGCGGTAGAAGTCCGCGCCGGTCTTGTCCATCTTGTTGCAGAAGATCATCCGCGGGACGTTGTACTTGTCGGCCTGGCGCCAGACAGTCTCGGTCTGCGGCTCAACGCCGGCATTGGCATCGAGAAGCGCGATCGCGCCATCAAGCACACGCAGCGAACGCTCGACTTCAATGGTAAAGTCGACGTGGCCTGGGGTGTCGATGATGTTGAAGCGGCACATCTTGCCGTTGCGGCCCTTCCAGAACGTGGTGGTCGCAGCGGAAGTGATGGTGATACCACGCTCCTGCTCCTGCTCCATCCAGTCCATGGTGGCAGCGCCGTCATGCACTTCGCCGATCTTGTGCGACTTGCCGGTGTAGTAAAGAACACGCTCTGTGGTCGTGGTCTTACCAGCGTCAATGTGCGCCATGATGCCGAAGTTGCGGTAGTCTTCGATTGCGTATTCGCGGGCCATGTTGAATGCCTTTCGAGAACGGTTCGCTGATTACCAGCGGTAATGCGAAAATGCGCGGTTAGCGTCGGCCATCTTGTGGGTATCTTCCCGCTTCTTGACCGCACTGCCGCGATTGTTCGCTGCATCCATGAGTTCGCCCGAGAGGCGCTCGACCATGGTGGTTTCGTTGCGCTTGCGCGCAGCAGCAATCAGCCAGCGAATGGCGAGAGCCTGACGGCGCTCCGGACGAACATCGACCGGGACCTGGTAGGTCGCACCACCAACACGACGGGAACGAACTTCCACGTGCGGGGCTACATTTTCGAGCGCGGTGTGGAACTGGGCGACCGGCTCCGACTTGGAACGCGCCTCAACCTGGTCAAGCGCACCATATACGATCTGCTCGGCAACTGATTTCTTGCCGTGCATCATGATGGCGTTCATGAACTTGGAGAGAACCAGGTCACCGAATTTCGGATCCGGGTTGATCTCACGCTTTTCTGCACTGTGACGTCGTGACATGCTTTTCGTCTTTCAACTGATGGGTCGAAACGGCCAGCTGCATTTTCACGCAGCCAACCGACACAATTACTTCGGACGCTTGGCGCCGTATTTCGAACGGCGCTGCTTGCGGTTCTTGACACCCTGGGTATCTAGAACGCCACGAATGACGTGGTAACGCACACCGGGAAGGTCCTTCACGCGGCCGCCGCGGATCATGACCACGGAGTGCTCCTGAAGGTTATGCCCTTCACCCGGAATATAACCGATCACTTCATAGCCGTTGGTCAGACGGATCTTTGCAACCTTACGAAGTGCCGAGTTCGGCTTCTTCGGGGTCGTGGTGTACACACGGGTGCAAACGCCGCGCTTCTGCGGATTCTGCTCCAGCGCGGGAACCTTGTTGCGCTTTACCGGCGCCTGGCGCGGCTTGCGGATCAGCTGGTTTACAGTTGGCATGTAACCATCCCTTTAGAATTCATGTTTCGCCCTCTCGGACACATTGCCCGCGAACCGGATGCGCAAAATAAGGGCCGGACCGGTTTTGCCGGAAGGCCCAAAAAAACAGAGGACACGATCGTCAGTGTCATGCGTGCAGCATTGTCAGTTCACATTGCAGTCAGAAACCGTGTTTGAGGCAAGTTTCAGGACGCGTCGTCCCGAAGAAAAGCGCCTCACATTGGTCTCGGTGGCCGGTAACTACGGATTTTCACGCATGTCGTCAAGACCATGATGGAAATAATCGTATCTGGCCGCGTTGTCTGCCTGCCGCCGAGAAGATGGCGACATTTTATTGCGCGTCGAGTGCGCAATCAAGCGTTTAGTTGCCCTGCCCGCCCCGACGGCCTTGAGCCGTATGGAATCAGCCTTCGACTAGGGATCCAAATTCGCGACTCAAGCGGTCGTTTTGCCGAGTCGCAAGGGGAACGATCAAAGACTTCGGCAGACTCAGCGTTTCTTGACGAGCCCGATCAGGAACAGCAGGATCACCGCACCGATGGTCGCATGAATGATGGCGCCGATAAGGCCACCGCCGATGGATATGCCGACCATGGGCAGCACCAGCCCGGCAATGAACGCGCCGACGATGCCGACCACGATGTTGCCGATCAGACCGAAACCAAAGCCTTTCATGATCAGGCCTGCCAGCCAGCCCGCGATTGCGCCGATCAGCAGAAATACAATCAATCCTTCGATGCCCATGTGATCCTCCTCGGGTTTCACACACCGCAATCCCGACGAGACCCATCTTCAATGAGCCTGCCGAGACGATGCGGCCAGGTGCCAATGACAAGCAGGTTGCCTATCGCAGATCAGAGAACCATGTATCACCGCTGACGGCAAGCGCCGCGCGCTCTTGCAATGCTGCCTCCCCGGCTGGGACATCGCGCAACAGGCTCGATGACGGCACCGGGCAACATTGCCTTTGCAGGGATGACATGGGAGTAAGTCGGTCGGACCGAGACACCGAAAGGATGAGCCAGTGAATTCAGACAATGACAATGCCGGCAATGGCGAAGACGAGCAGACCGTTTTCATCATCATCGGCCGGGTCAACCAGGAAATGGGCGGCGAGATGGCCGCAATCCATGTCCTGCTTGCAGCCCCGGACGAGGATACCGCGGTGCGGCTCTGCCTGGATGCGTTGTCAGCGAAGGGTTTTGCCGAAGCCGATCTCGACCAGATCGGGCTGATGGGTGGCATGCCGGACGAGGAGCCACATGCCTCGGCCTACCAGGGCGCCCTCGAGGGCGAAGTGGCGATCATCAATTTCGACACGGACGGCGGCTGACCCCGCCCCGGCTGCAGGCCAGATACTGACCTCACAAAATGAAAAGGCCGCCCCGAAAGGCGGCCTTTTGCATGTTCAGGGCAGAGCTGCCTATTCGGCAGGTGTCGGCTCTTCGCTGGCCATGTCGGTCAGCATCGGTGCGGCGGTTTCCGCGCCCGAGGTCTTGCGACGCTCGTCGAGGATCAGATCGTCGCGCGATGTGGCGATGCGACGGATCTGGGTCATGGTGCCGCCGGTACCTGCAGGCACCAGACGTCCGACGATGACGTTTTCCTTGAGACCCTGCAACGTGTCGACCTTGCCGGCAACAGCGGCTTCGGTGAGCACCTTGGTGGTTTCCTGGAACGACGCCGCCGAGATGAAGGACGGTGTCTGCAACGATGCCTTGGTGATGCCGAGCAGAACCGGGTTGCCGGTGGCGGGCTTGCGGCCCTCCTCGATCAGGCGGTCATTGGCGTTGTCCAGCTCGATCTGATCGACATTGTCACCGACGATATAGACGGAGTCACCGGAGTCGGTGATTTCGACCTTCTGCAGCATCTGGCGGACAATCACTTCGATGTGCTTGTCGTTGATCAGAACGCCCTGCAAGCGGTAGACTTCCTGGATCTCGTTGACGAGGTAGGAAGCCAGAGCCTCCACGCCCTTGATCGCCAGGATGTCGTGCGGTGCAGGATTGCCGTCGAGGATGTAGTCGCCCTTTTCGATGTAATCGCCATCCTGAAGGTGGAAAGGCTTCCCCTTCGGAATGAGATACTCGACGGACTCGACTGTGTCATCGGCAGATTCGATCTGGATGCGGCGCTTGTTCTTGTAGTCGCGGCCGAAGCGGATGGTACCATCGATCTCGGCGATGATGGCGTGATCCTTCGGACGACGTGCCTCGAACAGTTCCGCAACCCGCGGCAGACCACCGGTGATGTCCTTGGTCTTGGCGCTTTCGAGCGGCACACGGGCGAGCACGTCACCCTGGCTGACCTTGGCGCCGGGCTCGACCGACAGGATTGCATCCACCGACAGCTGGAAGCGGGCTTCGCCACCACGTGCCAGCTTGGCGATCTCGCCGTTCTTGTCCTTGATGACAATGGACGGCTTGAGGTCGGCACCGCGCGGTGTCGAACGCCAGTCGATGACCTGACGCTTGGTGATGCCGGTGGCCTCGTCGGTGGCTTCGGAAACCGAGATGCCGTCGACGACGTCCTCGAATTCCACGGTGCCTTCGACTTCGGTCATCATCGGGCGCGTGTACGGATCCCACTCGGCCAGACGCTGGCCGCGTTTCACCGCATCGCCGTCATCGACATAGATCTTGGAGCCGTAGGCGACACGCTGCGAGGAACGCTCGGTGCCGGCTTCATCCAGGATCTGGATCGCCATGGAGCGGCCCATGGCGATCAGGTTGCCATCGGAGTTGCGCAGCATGTTGCGGTTCTTGATCCGGACCGTACCCTCATAGGAGGCTTCCAGGAACGACTGGTCAACCACGGTGGCGGTGCCGCCAAGGTGGAAGGTACGCATGGTCAGCTGGGTGCCCGGCTCACCGATCGACTGAGCAGCGATAACGCCGACAGCTTCACCGATATTTACCGGCGTACCACGTGCCAGGTCACGGCCGTAGCAAGTGCCGCAGATGCCGGTCTGGATGTCGCAGGTCAGCGGCGAACGAATGCGAACCGACTGGATGCCGGCAGCCTCGATTTCCAGAACCTGGGCTTCCTCGACCGTCGAACCGGCCTTGACGATCAAGTCACCGGTCAGCGGGTGGTTGATGTCGTCAAGCGTGGTGCGACCGAGGATACGCTGGCCGATCGACGCGACCACCTGGCCGGCATCGACGATGGCCGTCATGGTGAGGCCTTCGGTGGTGCCGCAATCGACGTGGGTGACGATGCAATCCTGTGCAACGTCCACCAGACGACGGGTCAGGTAACCCGAGTTCGCAGTCTTCAGCGCGGTGTCGGCGAGACCCTTACGTGCGCCGTGGGTCGAGTTGAAGTACTCGTTCACGGTCAGGCCTTCCTTGAAGTTCGAGATGATCGGCGTCTCGATGATCTCACCCGACGGCTTGGCCATCAGGCCGCGCATGCCGCCCAGCTGACGCATCTGGCTCGGCGAACCACGCGCACCGGAGTGGCTCATCATGTAGATCGAGTTCATCTGCTTCTGACGGCCGCTCTCATGGAACTCGACAGACTTGATGCGGGCCATCATTTCGTCGGCGACCTTCTCGGTCGCCTTGCCCCAGGCGTCGACAACCTTGTTGTACTTTTCGCCCTGGGTGATGAGACCCTCATTGTACTGCTGCTCGTATTCCTTGACCAGGCTGTCGGTGTCGCCAACAATCTTCGCCTTGGAATCCGGGATCACCATGTCGTCCTTGCCGAACGAGATGCCGGCGCGGCAGGCATGGCCGAAGCCGAGCTGCATGATGCGGTCGCAGAAAATGACCGTGTCCTTCTGGCCGCAGTGGCGGTAGACGGTGTCGATCATCCGGGAAATGTTCTTCTTGGTCATTTCCTGGTTGCAGACGTCGAACGAGATATTGGCGTTGCGCGGCAACAGTTCGCCAATGATCATGCGACCGGGGGTGGTGTCGACGATGGTCGAAGTCGGGTTGCCCTCGGCATCGACGCTCTTGAACCGGCCCTTGATCTTGGTGTGCAGGGTAACGACCTTGCTCTCGAGCGCATGGTGCAGTTCGCCCATGTCGGAGAACACCATGCCCTGCCCCGGCTCGTTCTCAGCCACGATCGAAAGATAGTAGAGGCCAAGCACCATGTCCTGCGACGGCACGATGATCGGTGCGCCGTTTGCAGGGTGCAGGATGTTGTTGGTCGACATCATCAGCACACGGGCTTCAAGCTGGGCTTCAAGCGACAGCGGCACGTGAACCGCCATCTGGTCACCGTCGAAGTCGGCGTTGAACGCCGTACAGACGAGCGGGTGCAGCTGGATGGCCTTGCCTTCAACCAGCGTGGGCTCGAAAGCCTGGATACCCAGACGGTGAAGCGTCGGCGCGCGGTTGAGCAGCACCGGGTGCTCGCGGATAACCTCGTCGAGAATATCCCAGACTTCCGGCTTTTCCTTTTCAACCAGCTTCTTGGCCTGCTTGACGGTCGAGGAATAGCCCTTGGCGTCAAGACGCGCATAGATGAACGGCTTGAACAGCTCGAGCGCCATCTTCTTGGGCAGGCCGCACTGATGCAGCTTGAGTTCCGGACCAGTCACGATGACCGAACGGCCGGAATAGTCGACGCGCTTGCCGAGCAGGTTCTGGCGGAAACGGCCCTGCTTGCCCTTGAGCATGTCGGACAGCGACTTCAGCGGACGCTTGTTGGCACCGGTAATGGTGCGGCCGCGGCGGCCGTTGTCGAACAGCGCGTCAACGGATTCCTGCAGCATCCGCTTTTCGTTGCGGATGATGATGCCGGGCGCACGCAGCTCGATCAGCCGCTTGAGACGGTTGTTGCGGTTGATGACGCGGCGATAGAGATCGTTCAGGTCGGAGGTGGCGAAACGGCCGCCATCGAGCGGAACCAGCGGACGCAGGTCCGGCGGGATCACAGGCACAACCTTCATGATCATCCATTCCGGGCGGTTGCCGGAATCGAGGAAGCTTTCGACGATCTTGAGGCGCTTCATCAGCTTCTTCGACTTCAGTTCCGAAGTCGTTGAGGCCAGTTCAGTGCGCAGTTCGCCGGCAATGCGCTCGAGGTCCATCGAGGCAAGCATCTCGTAGATCGCTTCCGCACCAATCATGGCGGTGAAGCTGTCTTCGCCGAACTCGTCAACGGCGACCATGTAATCTTCCTCGGAGAGAAGCTGATTCTCCTTGAGCGAAGTCAGGCCGGGCTCGGTGACGATGTAGTTCTCGAAATACAGGACCCGCTCGATATCCTTCAGCGTCATGTCCATCAGCGTGCCGATGCGCGAAGGCAGCGACTTGAGGAACCAGATATGCGCGACCGGTGCAGCCAGCTCGATGTGACCCATGCGCTCGCGACGAACGCGGCTGAGCGTGACTTCAACGCCGCACTTCTCGCAGATGACGCCCTTGTACTTCATGCGCTTGTACTTGCCGCACAGGCATTCGTAATCCTTGATCGGACCAAAAATGCGGGCGCAGAACAGACCGTCGCGCTCCGGCTTGAAGGTACGATAGTTGATTGTCTCCGGCTTTTTGATTTCGCCGAAAGACCAGGAAAGAATCTTCTCGGGGCTGGCGATCGAAATCCGGATGGAATCGAACGTCTGCGCCGGAACATTGTTGTTGAAAAGATTCATGACCTCATGGTTCATGCCTGTCTCCTTTTAGGGCTGTTCGCCCTTGGCTTGCGACGGCGCCGGTTTACACCGGCAACAGGCCATCGCCTGAAATTCATTTCACCGCGTCAAACGCGGGTGTCTCCTCGCCGCCATTGGCGGAAAGGAAGATGGCGCGAGGAAACTTGGTCCTCGCGCCTTCCAGGCTTTATTCAGCCGCGTCGGGCAGTTCGTCCGGCTCGATGGTACCATCGATGATCTTGTTCGATTCAAGCTCGACATTAAGACCAAGCGACCGCATTTCCTTGACGAGAACGTTGAAGCTCTCCGGAATGCCGGCCTCGAAGGTGTCGTCGCCACGCACGATGGCTTCGTAGACCTTGGTACGGCCAGCCACGTCGTCCGATTTCACCGTCAGCATTTCCTGCAGGGTATAGGCGGCACCGTAGGCTTCCAGAGCCCAGACCTCCATTTCCCCGAAACGCTGACCACCGAACTGCGCCTTGCCGCCCAGCGGCTGCTGGGTCACGAGCGAGTAAGGTCCGATCGAGCGGGCGTGGATCTTGTCGTCGACCAGGTGGTTGAGCTTGAGCATGTAGATGTAGCCCACGGTCACCGGACGGTCGAAGGTCTCGCCTGTACGCCCGTCATAGAGCGTCGACTGACCCGAGACATTGAGACCTGCCTGTTCGAGCATGGTGTTGATGTCGGCCTCGACAGCACCGTCAAACACCGGCGTGGCGATCGACACGCCGCGACGTGTCTGCTCGGCCAGGCGGACAATCGACGGATCGTCATAGTCCTTGGTCGGCTCACCCTTCGGACCGGTGCCGATGACACTGTCGATGGTGTCACGCAGAGGCTGGATCTCGCCGCCCTCGTGGTAGGCATCCAGCATCTCGCCGATCTGCTTGCCCATACCGGCGCAAGCCCAACCCAGATGGGTTTCAAGGATCTGTCCGACGTTCATGCGCGACGGCACACCCAGCGGGTTGAGCACGATGTCGACATGGGTTCCGTCTTCGAGGAACGGCATGTCTTCGCAAGGCAGAATGCGGGACACCACACCCTTGTTGCCGTGACGGCCAGCCATCTTGTCGCCTGGCTGGATCTTGCGCTTCACAGCCACAAAGACCTTGACCATCTTCATCACGCCCGGCGGCAGTTCGTCGCCGCGCTGGACCTTTTCGACCTTGTCCATGAAGCGGCTTTCGAGCAGCTTCTTGGATTCGTCGTACTGGGCACGCAGCGCTTCGATTTCGCCCTGCAGCTTTTCGTCTTCGACGGCGAATGTCCACCACTGCGAGCGTGGGTACTCGCCAATGCTGTCGGCGCTGACTTCCGAGCCCTTCTTGAAGCCCTTCGGTCCGGCGATTGCCACCTTGCCCGCCAGCATGTCCGACAGACGGCCATAGACGTTGCGGTCAAGAATGGCCTGCTCGTCGTCGCGGTCCTTGGCCAAACGCTCGATTTCCTCGCGTTCGATGGCCATTGCACGCTCGTCCTTTTCAACGCCGTGGCGGTTGAAAACGCGAACTTCGACGATGGTGCCGTAGGTTCCGGGCGGCATCCGCATGGAGGTGTCACGGACGTCGGAAGCCTTCTCGCCGAAGATGGCGCGCAGAAGCTTCTCTTCCGGCGTCATCGGGCTTTCGCCCTTCGGCGTGATCTTGCCGACGAGAATGTCACCGGGCGCAACTTCGGCACCGATGTAGACGATGCCAGCCTCATCGAGGTTGCGCAGTGCTTCTTCCGAGACGTTCGGAATATCACGTGTGATCTCTTCCGGGCCGAGCTTGGTGTCACGCGCCATCACCTCGAACTCGTCGATGTGGATGGAAGTGAACACGTCGTCGGAGACGATGCGCTCGGAAAGAAGGATCGAGTCCTCGTAGTTGTAGCCGTTCCAGGGCATGAACGCGACGAGCACGTTGCGGCCGAGCGCCAGATCACCAAGGTCCGTGGACGGACCGTCGGCGATGATGTCGCCCTTGTTGAGAACATCGCCCACGGTGACCAGCGGACGCTGGTTGATGCAGGTGTTCTGGTTGGAACGCTGGAACTTCTGCAGCCGGTAGATATCGACGCCGGTACGCGAAGCTTCGAGGTCTTCGGTCGCACGGATAACGATACGGGTCGCGTCGACCTGGTCGACAACGCCGCCGCGGCGCGCCGCGATGGCAGCGCCGGAGTCGCGGGCCACGACCGGCTCCATGCCGGTGCCCACGAACGGGGCTTCGGCGCGGACCAGCGGAACCGCCTGACGCTGCATGTTCGATCCCATCAACGCGCGGTTGGCGTCGTCGTTCTCAAGGAACGGGATCAGGGCTGCGGCGACCGATACCAGCTGGCGCGGCGAGACGTCCATCAGGTCGATGTTCTCCCGCGGAGTCATCATCACGTCGCCGGAGTGGCGGCAGACGACGAATTCGTCGACAAGTTCACCGTCGTCGCTGAGCTCGGCATTGGCCTGCGCAACGAAGTACTTGGCTTCTTCCATGGCCGAGAGATAGATCACTTCCTTGGTGACCTTGCCGTCAACGATCTTGCGGTACGGGCTTTCGATGAAGCCGTACTTGTTGACCCGAGCGAAGGTTGCCAGCGAGTTGATCAGACCGATGTTCGGGCCTTCCGGCGTTTCAATCGGGCAGATGCGGCCGTAGTGGGTCGGGTGAACGTCGCGGACTTCGAAGCCGGCGCGCTCACGGGTCAGACCGCCCGGTCCAAGCGCCGAGAGGCGACGCTTGTGGGTGATCTCGGAGAGCGGATTGACCTGGTCCATGAACTGCGACAGCTGCGAGGAGCCGAAGAATTCGCGCACTGCGGCGGCTGCCGGCTTGGCGTTGATCAGATCCTGCGGCATCACGGTGTCGATCTCGATAGACGACATGCGTTCCTTGATGGCGCGCTCCATGCGCAGCAGACCCAGGCGGTACTGGTTCTCCATCAATTCGCCGACAGAGCGGACACGGCGGTTGCCGAGGTTGTCGATGTCATCGATTTCGCCCTTGCCGTCACGCAGCTGAACGAGCGTTCCGACCACGGCGATGATGTCTTCCTTGCGCAGCACGCGCACGGTGTCCTCGGCGTCGAGATCGAGACGCATGTTCATCTTGACGCGGCCAACGGCCGACAGATCGTAGCGTTCCGAATCGAAGAACAGCGAGTTGAACATGGCTTCTGCCGACTCAATGGTCGGCGGCTCACCGGGACGCATGACGCGGTAGATGTCGAACAGCGCTTCCTGGCGAGACGAGTTCTTGTCGGCGGCAAGTGTGTTGCGGATATAGGCACCGACATTGATGTGATCGATGTCGAGCACCTTGATGTCGTCGTAACCGGCTTCGATGAGATCGATCAGATTGCCCTTGCGCTCGCCGGTCTTGGCGTCGACCGCAAACTCGAGCTCGTCACCTGCCTCGAGATAGATTTCACCGGTTTCCGGATTGACCACATCTTCGGCCAGGTAGGAACCGATGAGATCCTCGTCGGTGGCCTTGATGGCCTTGAGGCCCTTCTCGGTCAGCTGCTTGAGCAGGCGCGGCGTGAGCTTCTTGCCAGCCTCGACAACAACTTCGCCGCTGTCGGCGTCGATGATGTCGGTCATTGTCTTCTGACCTTTGAGGGTCTCGGGCTGGAACGGGATCCGCCAGCCTTCGCCATCACGGCTGTAGACCGAGTGGGTGTAGAAGGTCGACAGGATTTCCTCGGCATCCATGCCGAGCGCCATCAGCAGCGACGAGGCAGGGATCTTGCGGCGACGGTCGATACGGGCATGGACGATGTCCTTGGCGTCGAATTCGATGTCGAGCCACGAGCCGCGATAGGGAATGACGCGGGCTGCGAACAGCAACTTGCCCGAGGAGTGGCTCTTGCCCTTGTCGTGGTCGAAGAACACGCCCGGCGACCGGTGCATCTGCGAAACGATGACGCGCTCGGTGCCGTTGACGATGAACGTACCGTTGTCGGTCATGAGCGGCATGTCGCCCATGTAGACGTTCTGTTCCTTGATGTCCTTGATCGACTTCGCGCCGGTATCTTCATCGATATCAAACACGATCAGCCGCAATGTCACCTTCAGCGGCGCTGCGTAGGTCAGATCGCGCTGGCGGCATTCCTCGGTGTCGAACTTCGGCGGTTCGAATTCATAGGACACGAATTCCAGCATTGCACTGCCGGAGAAGTCGGAAATCGGGAAAACCGATTTGAAAACCGACTGCAATCCTTCGTCCAGACGGCCACCAGCGGGCTCGTCAACCATCAGGAACTGGTCGTAGGATGCCTTCTGAACCTCGATGAGGTTCGGCATTTCCGCCACTTCCGGGATTTTTCCGTAAACTTTGCGTACGCGCCTGCGACCGTTGAAGGAAAGGGTCTGAGCCATCGTCGCTCCTTGTCAATTTGCATCCGGGCCTGCAACAGACGATCGCCGCTGGCCAAGCGACTCCGTCATATAAATGAATTCAATCAATCTCGTCTCAAATCCCAGACGGCGCGGCCGGAGTGCCTTGCGGTCTGGGTCGAGACCATCCTTTTGAAGAACCCATTACCCAAAAGCCGTTTTCCAGGCTTTTGGGTAATCTGTTCGTCAGCAAATACATCCGGGGGACGAGACGCGCCCACCCCCCGGATGCGGGTATCGTCTTACTTGACGTTGACCTTGGCGCCAGCGTCTTCAAGCTTCTTCTTGATGTCGTCAGCTTCGCCCTTGGAGATGCCTTCCTTGACAGCCTTCGGAGCAGCTTCGACCAGATCCTTGGCTTCCTTGAGGCCGAGACCGGTGATGCCGCGGACTTCCTTGATGACGTTGATCTTGTTGGCGCCGGCTTCGGCGAGGATCACGTCGAATTCAGTCTGCTCTTCAGCAGCTTCAGCAGGAGCACCGGCAGCGCCAGCGGCAGCAACGGCCACAGGAGCGGCGGCGGAAACGCCCCACTTTTCTTCAAGCATCTTGGAAAGCTCAGCAGCTTCCAGGACGGTCAGGTTGGAAAGGTCTTCCACGATTTTGGCGAGATCAGCCATTTTCTTACTTCCTTGTATTCGGTTCGAACCGGTTTTGAACTATTTTCACAGCGAAGTTCCGCCTTATGCGGCTTCGTCCTTCCGGGCGTGCGCGCCGATGACGCGTGCCACCGCACCAGCCGGTGCGTTGACGATCTGGGCGATGCGCGTTGCTGGCGTCTGAATCATGCCAACAATCTTTGCGCGGAGCTCGTCGATGGACGGCATCGTGGCAAGCGCCTTGACCCCATCTGCGTCGAGTGTAGTCGCCCCCATCGCGCCACCAAGGATGACCAGCTTGTCGCTGACCTTGGTAAACTCGACGGCGATCTTCGGAGCGGTCACCGGATCATCGCAATAGGCGATGAGCGTCTGACCCGTGAAGAGATCTGCGACCCCTTCCGACTCCGTGCCCTGAAGAGCGATCTTGGCAAGGCGGTTCTTCGCGACCTTGACGGTGCCTCCGGCTGTGCGCATGCGCGACCGAAGGTCGTTCATTTGCGCAACCGTAAGACCGGCGTAGTGGGCCACGACAACCGAGCCGGCGTTTGTGAAAACACCGTTCAGTTCAGTGACGAATTCGCGTTTTTCCGCTCTATCCACTGCGTTTCTCCAGTTGACAGATGATGCATGCACCATCTGCCGGGTTTGCCTTTGCCGCCAGGGATTCTTGTCGAACCCACAAGCGACGCTTGAGGATCCTGTCCCCTTACGCCGGAACCGACGAGCGGTAGCGGCACAAGGCAAGCGAGGTTCGAACCGTTGGAGCATTCACTCCTGAAAACGGATCTTACCCGTCTCATGCAGGTCGGTAAATTAAGGTGAACCGATCAGGGCGCACCACCTGCAATCTCGGACAGGGAGCCCGGGAAATTTCCCGGACCTTTCCGGCCCGAAGGCCGAAAACTGAGGAAAACCGGACTATTATCCGGTTTTCCTAATATTTACAAATCAGGCGACGCTGAGCGACGACGGATCGATCTTGAGGCCGGGGCCCATGGTCGACGAAATCGCCACGCGCTTGACGTAATTGCCCTTGGCGCCGGCCGGCTTGGCCTTGACCACGGCATCAGCGAAAGCGCGGATGTTTTCCTCGATCTGTTTAGGACCGAAAGACGCCTTGCCGATACCGGCATGGACGATACCGGCCTTTTCGACGCGGAACTCGACGGCGCCGCCCTTGGAGGCGTTGACCGCACCGGCCACGTCCATGGTCACGGTGCCGACCTTCGGGTTCGGCATCATGCCGCGCGGGCCGAGAACCTTGCCGAGACGACCGACGAGCGGCATCATGTCCGGGGTGGCGATGCAACGATCGAAATCGATATTGCCGGCCTGGACGGTCTCAACGAGATCTTCAGCACCGACAACGTCGGCGCCTGCTGCACGGGCTTCGTCGGCCTTGTCGCCACGGGCGAACACGGCAACGCGGACAGTACGGCCGGTGCCGTTCGGCAGGTTGACCACGCCGCGGACCATCTGATCAGCATGACGGGGATCGACGCCCAGGTTCATCGAGACTTCAATGGTCTCGTCGAACTTGGCAACGGCGCGTTCCTTGATCATCGAAACGGCTTCGCCGAGCGGGTAGTACTTGTCGCGATCAACACCTTCGTTGATCTTCTGCATACGCTTTGCAATCTTGGCCATGGTCTTATCCCGTCACTTCCAGGCCCATGGAGCGGGCGGAGCCCTCGACCATAGCCATCGCGCCTTCGATGTCGGCGGCGTTGAGATCCTTCATCTTTGCTTCGGCGATCGTGCGGACCTGGTCACGCGTGATCGAGCCTGCAACTTCCTTGCCCGGGGTCTTGGAGCCGGACTTGAGCTTGGCTTCCTTCTTGAGGAAGTAGCTCACAGGAGGTTTCTTCATCGTGAAATTGAAGGACTTGTCCTGGTAGTAGGTGATGACGACCGGAATCGGCATACCCTTTTCCATTTCCTGGGTGGCGGCATTGAATCCCTTGCAGAATTCCATGATGTTGATGCCGCGCTGACCAAGTGCCGGACCAATCGGGGGCGACGGAGTCGCCGAACCGGCCGGAACCTGCAGCTTGAGTTGACCTGCAACTTTCTTAGCCATTGTTTCTCTGCCTCTTGTTGCGGGACGCCTGAAGCATCCCCTTATGCCGGAAGACCGGCGGCTGCGGTTGCGTGGTTCGGTTCACGAGGCCGGCTACAGCCCCCTCTCCTCCCACGCGAGTGCATTTTCGGTAATGCCGGAAATGCAAAATCCCGTCTGCGCTTTCGAAGTGAAAACGCAGGCCGGGAGATTTCTGATCAGACCTTCTCGACCTGACCGTATTCGAGCTCGACCGGTGTGGCCCGACCGAAAATGGATACTTCGACTTTCAGACGCGAACGCTCTTCGTCGACTTCCTGCACGACGCCGTTGAACGACGCGAATGGACCGTCTGACACGCGAACCTGCTCGCCGATTTCGAAGGCGATGGAAGGCTTTGGCCGCTCGACACCTTCCTGAACCTGGGTCAGGATACGCTCCGCTTCGGAATCCGGAATCGGAACAGGCTTGGAATCGCTGCCGAGAAAACCCGTCACCTTCGGCGTATTCTTGATCAGGTGAAACGCCTCGTCGGTCAGATCGGCGCGAACCATGACGTAGCCGGGGAAGAACTTGCGTTCGGCATCCACCTTGCGGCCACGGCGCAGTTCGACGACCTTTTCGACCGGAACCAGGATCTTTTCGAACAGATGGCTCAAGCCTTTCTGGCGAGCCTGCTCCTCGATCGATTCCGCGACCTTCTTTTCGAAATTCGAATAGGCGTGGACGATATACCAGCGTGCAGTCATGATTTCCCCTGCCTCAAGCGCCAACGTTCAGGATGAGCCCGATCGCCCAACCCAAAGCCTGATCGGCCGTAAAAAAGAAAATGGACGCAAGCAGCACCATGACGAGAACCATGATCGTCGAGATCGAGGTTTCACGGCGTGAAGGCCATTTCACTTTTGCAGTTTCGGACCGAACCTGCTGGAGGAATGTAAACGGATTTGTCTTGGATGCCATTGTCTGTCCACGCTTATACGGCGCGTAAAGCCGGTCTCCCAGCTCCACGCACCGCGTGTCTGTTAACGTCTACATAAAGCCCGATTCTTGAAATCACAAGAGGGGATCGGGCTTTTTTCAAATATGGCAACGAGACTGGCCCGAAGTTTGCTAGCCGAATCCGGGATTCCACTATCATCTCCGCAAAAGTCTGCAAGCGCCAAAACCGGAACTCCGGACTGGCAGGGGCAGCAGGACTCGAACCTGCGACCTACGGTTTTGGAGACCGTCGCTCTACCAACTGAGCTATACCCCTAGTCCGGTGGCGGACCTGATAGCGTCAAACACACGGTGAATGCAAGGGCGAAGTGACAGCAATCGCGGCTGCATCGTATTTTTCTCCACAGTGCCGTCCCGAAGCGTGCAGCAGGGCCGTTTCAAAGCACGCCGCCGACGCCCTATCCGGTCCGCCTCCCTCTGCCCGCTGCAACCAAACGATCCCCGTCGCCCTGGCTTCTCACGGCCGCCGGGGACCACCCGTTCCGCCCTGGTGGAGCAAGATCTCAGACCGCGTCTTCCAACGCCTCGATATCAGCGCCCGTGATGGCGTCGACATGGCGACCGATGCGGTCGATGTCCCAGTCCCACCAGCAAAGATCCAGCAGCCGCCGGACAACATCACCGTCGAAGCGGTGGCGGATCACCCGGCCTGGATTGCCGCCGACGACCGCATAATCCGGTACATCCTGTGTCACCACGCTGCGCGCAGCGATGATGGCGCCATGGCCAATCCGCACACCCGGCATGACCACCGATTCGAAACCGAGCCAGACATCATGGCCGATGACCGTATCCTTCCGGTTGTCGATGGATGACGCATAGCTGCCAATCAGCTCCGGATTGAAAACCGCGAAGGGATAAGTGGAAAAGCCGTCCATGGCATGGTTGGCGGAACTGGTGATGATGCGGACGCCGTGGGCGATCTGGCAGAACCGGCCGATGGTCAGGCATTCCGGTGCCCCGGGGTAAAGGTAGGGCGCCAGTGCCGCAGCGTAATCCGCGGGCGTTTCAAAGCCTGAATAATAGCTGTAGTCGCCAATGGTGATGTTGGGATGGTCGATCACCTGGTTGAGGTGGACGGTGCCTTCATGGGGATTGCCGTCGGGCAGGATGATGGGATGACGCAAGCTGGCGTCGAGAAAGGGACGAGGCATGGAACTGCTCTTTCTATCTGAATTTCTAAGGTGCGGTCTTTCAGTCGAGCTTCTTGTTCACCGTCGCCTCCATGCCAATTCGATCCGGTCCGGCAGCGCGCTTCGCACCACCCCTCCCCTGACCCTAGCCAGCGCTTGCAGATTGATCAATCGGCTTGATCTGAAGGCTTTCCCAGGACGCACTCCCTGTTGAGACCGGTGCCGGGCGCATTCTCAAAACGACATCTCAGGGTTGGCGGGTTGCCGCACTTTGCCTCTAGCGTCTTGTAGCCGACGCATTGTCCTGTCGCATTGCTCCGGTATCCCGGACCGCCCCTGCAGCCGCATCCCTTGCACGGCGGAAGTTCCACGCATTGCGCGAATGCGGGCTGCGCAGTCCAGTGCCCCGACACCCAGACGGCCGCCAACAGGATCATCACGCCTGCAAACCGCTTGCCCCCGTTCACTCGTCCTCCCACTGGCTTCGTTGCGAGCGGCAGCGGACTTTCGCGGGCCCTGCCCCTCCTCATTGCCGCCTTGAACAGCGTAGCCGAGGCTTTTGCAGTCCGCCAGTTTACAAGCAAAGACCGCATGGACTCGCTGCGCCTCAGGGAATGGCAAAATGTCGTTTTGTCGGCGATCTATTCCGTCCCGGACACGCGCCCAGCCAAACGAAAAAGCCCCGCCGCTGCCGGCAGGACTTGATCAGAACCGAACTGGCTTCGTTACTCGATGATCGAGGCGACGATGCCGGCGCCGCCAAAACAAAACGCGCCTTGCGGCGCGTTTTGCATTGTCTATTTGTGCCGTCGGCAAGCTTGCGCCATCGCCGAGGCGATCATCGATTACTCGATGATCGAGGCGACGATGCCGGCGCCGCCAAAACAAAACGCGCCTTGCGGCGCGTTTTGCATTGTCCATTTGTGCCGTCGGCAAGCTTGCGCCATCGCCGAGGCGACCATCGATTACTCGATGATCGAGGCGACGATGCCGGCGCCGACGGTGCGGCCGCCTTCGCGGATGGCGAAGCGCAGCTTTTCTTCCATCGCGATCGGCACGATCAGCGAAACCTCAGCCGAGATGTTGTCGCCAGGCATCACCATTTCCGTGCCTTCCGGCAGCGTCACAATGCCCGTCACGTCGGTCGTGCGGAAATAGAACTGCGGACGGTAGTTGGTGAAGAACGGCGTGTGACGGCCACCCTCTTCCTTGGTCAGGATGTAGGCTTCGGCAGTGAACTTGGTGTGCGGCTTGACCGAACCGGGCTTGCACAGAACCTGACCACGCTCGACGTCCTCACGGCCAACGCCGCGAAGCAGTGCGCCGATGTTGTCGCCGGCCTGGCCCTGGTCGAGCAGCTTGCGGAACATTTCAACGCCGGTGCAGGTGGTCTTGGTGGTGTCGCGGATACCGACGATCTCGATTTCCTCGCCAACCTTGACAACGCCACGCTCGACACGGCCGGTCACGACGGTACCGCGGCCCGAGATCGAGAACACGTCTTCGATCGGCATCAGGAACGGCTGGTCGATCGGACGCTCAGGGGTCGGGATGTACTCGTCGACGGTCTTCATCAGAGCGCGGATCGCGTCTTCGCCCTGGGCCTTGTCGCCATCGGTGAGCGCGACCAGAGCCGAACCCTTGGTGATCGGAATGTCGTCGCCCGGGAAGTCGTAGGACGACAGCAGTTCGCGGACTTCCATCTCGACGAGCTCGAGCAGCTCCTCGTCGTCGACCTGGTCGACCTTGTTGAGGAACACGACCAGCGACGGAACGCCAACCTGGCGGGCCAGAAGGATGTGCTCGCGGGTCTGCGGCATCGGGCCGTCAGCGGCCGACACAACCAGGATCGCGCCGTCCATCTGCGCAGCACCGGTGATCATGTTCTTGACGTAGTCGGCGTGGCCGGGGCAGTCGACGTGGGCATAGTGACGGGTGTCGGTCTCATACTCGACGTGTGCGGTCGAGATGGTGATGCCACGTGCCTTTTCTTCAGGTGCAGCGTCGATCTGGTCGTAGGCCTTGAAGTCACCGAAAAACTTGGTGATCGCAGCCGTCAACGAGGTCTTGCCGTGGTCAACGTGACCAATCGTGCCGATGTTAACGTGCGGCTTTGTGCGCTCGAACTTACCCTTTGCCATCGTCCTATATCCTGTAATTCTGTTGGCAGACTGTGGATCCGGAGACGTTTGACCCTGATCCTGCGAGAAGTTAACGCGACATAAGGCTTTCGCTCTGATTTCGCAAGTGGAAATCTCGCCTCCGGAAAAGCCTGAAAACCGTGCCCGGACCCTATGGGCCAAACCATGCGGGCACCGGCACCAGACTGGGCACCTGCGCGAATCGCCGCGGTTGCCGCGCTGACCCGGCTGGCGAGCGGAGCAGACTTCTTACCGTCAAAATCAGGCCGACTGCGCCCCGGGGAGCAAGAGGAAATCCGATCGCACGACCCGACGACGATACAATTGGCTTGTTACAGAAGAGAGATACGGGAAATCTGGAGCGGGTAGAGGGAATCTAGGAAGCTAGCTAACTTGTCGTTTTTATCGATTTTACAACTGCTTACCCAGGACGATACCGTACTCAGCTCAGATACCGTCACATTATTGCGCTGTAGAGAGCCGAAATGAGCATACATGAGACGATTACCCCAAGTAAAACCGGACACCTGCGTCCAAGATGCTGATAATCTGGGCTGGGACTGGTGGGAAAAGATATGGCCGAAAGCGATCCGAAACATCCTTATGGGTTTCCAGATGACTGGTTCTACTACGTCAAAACAGGGGAGGTTTCTGGTTACGGCGGCGTCCGCTGCTTCGCGCCGCCTACCCCATCAAAGCTCCCCGAAGACCGATTGCAGAACCACGCTCTGTTCCAACGTCTGCTACTCTCACTGAGGGACTTTTCACACGCACTTAGCGCCTTGACCTTCATTCGCGAGGACGTTGATTTCGAGGCAAAATACAACCTAGCCGATCTGAGGCGCTTCCAGTGTTACGAGACAACCCTAGTGGTGTCGTACTGCCGACCATTCTCAGAGTCGGTTGGTGGTATCCCGCGCCTGTCGTACAAAACCCTTGGGATCAAACTTTCACCATTTGTCCAAAACCTACATGACGAATTGGTGGGTATGCGGAACAAACTCGTTGCCCACAGCGACATCGAGAAGGTGGAATACGCAATGCCAGTAGTCGTCAATTCGAAGGACACCACCGGCAAGCCTTTCACCATCCTGCACCCGCCTAGGTTCAGGGAGGGGACGCTCTTAGATGAGGCGAAATTTGAGCAGGCGAATGTTCTGGTTAGATGCGCCAACCATGCTGTGATGGAAATGCTTCATGCCATGCATGTCCACTTCAAAGACGAATATCCATCTCGGACTTTGGATTTCGATGACTGAAGCCGTCTCAGCGTAGTCCAATTTGTCGGCGGAGTATTGCTTCCCATGGACTCATCCCACCAAACTGGTTGTCGTTTGCGGGTGGTGGTAGGGCGTACGTGGCTTGCGCAGTCGCAATCCGATCACTGGCGATCTGGAATCGCTTTCATCCGCTTTGGGCAGCGTCTCGTCCTATTTAGTCTACGCACTCAAGGCAGCGTCTCGCCTACAAACGATATGTTAAACACCCAGCTGGAGCGGGTAGAGGGAATCGAACCCTCGTATTCAGCTTGGAAGGCTGCCAAAACCTTCAACAAATTCAAGGGGCCGTTTCATTCCCGGCACCGTCACGGCGGGTGTTCTCCGTTTTTGAATGAAACGGGGGCCAGCCACCGGACAACACCAGCGGACATCTACCAAACGCATTCATTTAGTGCTGCCGGGAGGCCGGAATGACCCTCCGTCACTTCCGCCTGCCCTTCATCGTTTTGCTTGTCGTCGGCGCCGATATGCTCCGCGATATCCCGCATGAATTGGGGAAGCTGGCCGGCGCGATCCTAATAGTCGTAGCGCTGCTGATCATGCAACGGACCGCCTACAAGCGCGGGCGCAAAGACGCGCTGACGGAGATTGGCGCGGTCAAAGAGCCCCAGCCTGCCCGCTGGTACAAGGATCTGGGTGCGACACCCCCGGAGAGTGGCAGATGACGGCCGATCCATTTTTGAACATCGGAGAATTGCTTTGACCCCAATCAACATCGACGTCGAGTTCACTCACTTCCATCTGTTCTGCGGCCTCGGCGGTGGCGCCAAGGGCTTCAACAAGGGTTCGGCCCGCGTGGGAAGCCTGCGAGCGCGGTTCCGCTGCATCGGTGGTGTCGACGTGGACCCGGCATCAATCCGCGACTTCACCAACGCGGCCGGTGTGCCGGGCACCGTGCTCGACATGTTTGACGAGCGCCAGTACTACGCCTTCCACGGCAAGGCTCCACCTGCGGGATGGTCGCCGGCCGGCCCCGGTGACATACGCAAGGCAGCGGGCGGAGAGTTTCCGAACGTCGTGTTCCTGTCCGCACCCTGCAAAGGCTTCTCGGGGCTGCTTCCGGAGAAGTCGTCAGCGACGGCGAAGTACCAGGCGCTCAATGGCCTGACGGAGCGTGGTGTCTGGTTGATGCTCGAGGCGTTTGCAGACAGTCTGCCCGAACTGATCATTTTCGAGAACGTACCACGGATCATGACGCGCGGGCGCGCGCTTCTCGATCGCATCGTCGCCCTGCTGCGCCGCTATGGTTATGCGGTGGCCGAGACAACACATGACTGCGGCGAGATCGGTGGTCTGGGCCAGAGCCGCAAGCGCTTCCTCCTGGTCGCGCGCCACGAACAGAAGGTTCCGCCATTCCTCTATGAACCGGAGAAACGCCGGTTGCGCGGCGTCGGCGAAATCCTTGAGCGGTTGCCGCTGCCGGGCGACACGTCAGTCAGCCCCATGCATCGCATGCCTGCGCTACAGTGGAAGACATGGGTACGCCTTGCATTCGTCGAAGCCGGGTCTGACTGGCGATCGCTGAACAAGCTCGCGGTCGAGGACGGCGCGCTGCGTGATTTCGGGCTGCTGCCTGAAATCGGTCCACACAACGGGGCCTATGGCGTAAAGGCATGGTCAGAGCCTGCCGGCGTCGTCACCAGCAACGGCCGACCAGCCAGCGGGGCGTTCTCTGTGGCTGATCCTCGTTTTGCCAGCGGCGGCAACGAGTATTCGCAGTATGGCGTCCGCGAGTGGGACAAGCCCATCGGTGCGGTGATCAATGTGAAATCTCCAGGGCAAGGCACGTTCGCCGTTGCTGACCCTGCCATCCCCGGCAAGCCGCGATTCAACAACGTCTATCGCATCGTGCCTTGGAATTCCGCAGCGCCGGCGGTTGCCGGTCCTGGTGGCCCGGCTGGCGGTCTGGCCGTTGCAGATCCGCGACCAGCACCGCGCGAGGACTATCAACAGACGAAATACCGGGTGACGTCGATGGACGAAGCCGCCGGAACAGTCATCGCCGCATCAACGACAGGTACCGGTGCTTTTGCGGTAGCTGACCCGCGCACGGGAGCCAGCGAGGACCAGCGTTACAAGCACTCATATCGTGTCACAGACTGGCAAGACCCGGCTGGCACGGTCACCAGCGCGCACAGCCCATCAAATGGAGCGGCTGTCGTCGCGGACCCGCGCCCGGCCGAAGGAGAGCAGACCGTCAGCCTGCCCGAACCGGCAGACCGGCTCGTTGCCGTCATCCGCGCGCTCGACGGGACATGGCATAGGCCGTTTACCACGCTCGAATTGGCCGCACTGCAAAGCCTCGTTGACCCGGACGATCTGGCAGAGGGCTACACACTCGACGGAAAGTCCGATTCCGCATGGCGAGAGCGCATCGGGAACGCCGTGCCGCCGGATGCTGCAGAAGCCATCGCTGGGGTCATGGCGACAACACTGCTGCTGGCGATGTCAGGTGAAACATTCATGCTGTCGTCGCAGCCGATCTGGGTACGTGACATAGCAACGGCCATCACCGTAGACCAGCGCGGGAACGTGCCGCAGGAGACGGCGTAATGGACCTCCACGCCCGCCTTCTTCGCGGCGACACGCTGCACATGGCCTATGACCGGGAGGCCGGCCCCTCCTACTGGTTCGAAAAACCCTACCAGCGCGTGTCCGCCATAGCGGTGAACCGTGACCTGGGCATCAACATGCTCGAGGGCCTGAACGACAATCTGCTCGGAGACACGATCAGAAGTCAGTCCTTCCAGCTTGCAACCGATTCCGCGCTGATGCTGATCACCGAGGCATTGCGCCGGCAACGGTTCGTCATATCGAGCGAGACGGCGCTGCAGGACGAAATAGCCACCGTGTTCCAAAACAAGCAATTCCCGTTTCACCGGGAACACCGGCTGGCCAAGCGCGACCGGATTGATTTCCTGATCGGCCGCATCGGCATCGAGGTGAAGATCAAGGGGACCAAGCGCGGGATCCTGCGCCAGCTGCAGCGCTACGCGGAATCGCCAGCCATCGCCGGGCTGCTCCTGGTTTCCAATGTCTCCACCGGCCTGCCCGAAACAATCAATGGCAAGCCGATCCACTTCCTGTCGCTCGGAGAGGCCTGGCTATGAATGCACATGTGCGAACCTATGGCCGCTGCGCGGTCGCGGACGGCGACATCATGCTGATGGATCTCGAACCCCATGTGTCGATCGCCGCCAAGCGGCTGTTCCCGCGGCTGCCAGCGGGCCGGGCGCGAGATTTCACCATCGCGGAGACATCGGCCAACTGCAGCGACGTGCTTTGGTTCATGGCGCGCTACCCGCTTCGCATCGAGAAACCATCGCTGTCCAGGCTGAAAGCGGGGCACCGTGCCGGCGAGAAACAGAAGGAACTGACCGCAGCGGTGTTGCGCACCGACTGGACGCCCGGCGAACTGCCCGCCTTCAAAGAGGGGATGAAGCCCTACCGCTATCAGGCGCAGGCGGCGGAGCTGGGATCGATGCGCCGGGGGCTGCTGCTGGGCGATGATGTCGGGCTGGGCAAGACCGTTTCAGCCTTTGCCCTGATTGCGCGCACCGGCAAGGTGCCGGCAGCCGTCATCGTCGAACCGCATCTGGCCGAACAGTGGGCCGATGATGCAGCGGCCGAGTTCACCAACTTCCGGACCCACATCATCAAGAAGACCACGCCCTACGATCTGCCCGACGCGGATCTTTATGTCTTCAAGTATTCCAACATCGCCGGGTGGGTCGATGTCGCGGCGGAAGTGAAGTTCAAGACCGTGGTCTTTGACGAAATCCAGCAGCTGCGCACCGGTTCGGTGTCGGCCAAGTACCGGGCGGCTGAAACATTTGCTTCTCACGCCGAATCTGTCCTCGGGCTGTCGGCGACACCGATCTACAATTACGGCGGCGAGGTCTACGATATCCTCCATGTGGTCGAGCCTGGGCTGTTGGGCAGCCGCCTCGAGTTTCACCTTGAATGGTGCCTCGCCAAGGGCAACGGCAAGTACCTGGTGCGCGAGCCCGATGCGCTTGGCGCCCACCTTCGCGACACCGGCGTGTTCCTGCGCCGCACGGAATCGGATGTCGACAAGGAACTGCCACCGGTCAACACCCTGACGCACTGGGTCGATTATGACCACGCGCTGGCCGAATCCTCGATCGAGGAAGCCAGGTCGCTGGCAATGAAGGTGCTGCACAGCAAATCCTTCAACGAGCGTGGACAGGCTGCGCGCGAACTCGACATGATGGCGCGCCATGCCACCGGCGTTGCCAAGGCCGCATCCGTGGCGGCATTTGCCCGGATGCTGGCCGCGGACGAGCCGCTGATCCTCGCCGGCTATCATCGTGACGTTTACGACACTTGGCTGCGGCTGCTCGATGACCTCAACCCGCTGATGTACACCGGCACCGAAACCAGCGCGAAGAAGCGCCGGGCGCGCGAGACGTTCCTCGCAGGTGACAGCCGCATCCTCATTCTTTCGCTGCGTTCGGGCGCGGGCCTGGACGGGCTGCAGAAGGTCTGCCGGCGCGTGGTGCTGGGGGAAATCGACTGGTCACCGCAAATCCACAAACAGATCATTGGGCGGCTTCGCCGTCCCGGCCAGCGCCACCAGGTGGACGCGATCTACTGCCTGACCAACGAGGGCAGCGATCCGCCGATGGTGGAAATGCTTGGCTTGAAGGCGGGCCAGGCGCGCGGGATCACCGATCCGTTCACCGGCAGCGAAACCGTTAAGAGCGATGACAGCCGGATCAAGGCACTGGCCCGGCACTACCTGGGAGAAGGAACCGACTGACATGGTTGCCTACAATTTTCAGGCGCGTTTCGCGTCAGATGTCGAGGCCGGACGCAAGTTGAGAACAATACGGGCAGTGGGCAAGCGCCGCCATGCCCAGTTCGGCGATACGCTGCAACTCTACACCGGGATGCGAACGCGGGGCTGCCGCCTTCTCAGGACCGCCAAATGCACAGGTTCGATGTTCTGCCTCATCTCAGAGGAGGGCGTGACGCTTGGCGATCAGCCGCAGACATCTCTGGATGAATTCGCGCGGGCAGACGGTTTTCAGGATTTCGAGAACATGAAGCAATGGTTCCGCGACACGCACGGGCTGCCCTTCATCGGCCGCATGATCGAGTGGGATCGGGTGATGGAGGAACACGAACGATGAGCACCGAACTTCAAAGCACAGCCACACCATGTGCCGGAACCGATCGCGTCAGTCTCTGGGCTCTGGGTAATGGCCGCTACATCGGCATCGATATCGGATCCGAAGACAGAACGATCGAGTGTGAGGTGCATGTGCATGCAGATGGGTCGATCGAGGTGATCGACATTCGCGAATACCCGCCAAGGAGAGAGAATAATGCCGCAGACTGAGCCCCTTCACGACAACCACGAGCGGCGCCTCAAGGCGCTGGAATCCGCAATGCCGGGCGTGGGTGTGGTCGATCACCTGGTCGCTGCCTATCACAACGCCGATCACCAATGGCTGGCCACCACCGAGCGCCGCGCGGGCCATCGCGCCGGTGTCCGCGATGTGGCGGTGCGCCTGGGCGTCTATGACGAGTTCACCGAAAAACTCAATGCCAGCCACAGGAAGGAGAAGGGCAATGCACAAGCTTAAGAACGATTGGACCAGACTCGACACCGATGAAAAGATCAGGAAGATCAAGGAAAGCTGGCAACTGGGGAGTTCGGCGACACAGATTGCGGAGCGCATTGGTGACCGGATGGGTGAAGCGATAAGCCGCAATGCCATCATTGGTGTTTACACGCGCAATGCCGCCCAGCTGGCGGATTATCCGCTGCGCACGGCAGCAAGCGCTGGGAACCGGACAACCGGCGCGCGCCGGCGCGAGCAGGCCCGCAAGCCTCGGGCGCCATCGGTCCGCGCGCCAGCAAGCTACCACGCCAAGGTGAAGATCGCAGAACCGGTCGAAGTGGAAATCCCCGAACCATCGCCGTTGCGGCTGCCGATGGCCGAGCTCGACAAGAATCAGTGCCGTTGGCCGGTCAATGATGCCACTATCTATGAACGCCACCTGTTCTGCGGGACATCGACGGGCGTCGGCGAACCCTATTGCCCCTATCACATGAACCGCTCGATCGGAGAAGGCACAAAGTCGGAGCGGGAGGCCGTGAAAGTGCGGGTGGACGCATGAGCTGGGATATTGACACCGCCCGGTACCCGCCAGCGGCCTGGGAAACCCCGGAAGACCTCAAGAATTACATCGACGAGGCGATGCGGTTGGGCTCCGCTATGTGCCAATGGACGAGCGGCGGGAAGATTCGCCACATACCCAGTTCGGAATGGATGCCGCCCCTCGAAAAGCATGACGGGTTCACCGTCGGCGATTTTGTCCGCAAGGAATCGGGTTACGACTGGCCGGGCGTGATCAGAAGCTTCACGGTGGTGTCGACCGGAGCCGTCACTGCGGCGGTGGAGAACAGGCTTTCACCGGGCACAACTCACGTTTTCCCGACCAAGGCGCTTGCCATGGAAGATCGGACGGATGCTGAGATTATAGAGCAGGTGCGTGAAAGGTTTCTGCGGTCGACTTGAGTTCAATCGGAATCGCCGATCGGACGGATCATCGCGCGCAGGATCGGATCACGGATCTCGGTGCGCAGAAATTCCTTGTCATCGCTGTGAAACTGCGCCCGGCTCGATGATGCGCTGTCAGGCTTGACGGTATCGGGCTTTCGCAAAAACCAGACCAGCGCCAGCAGCACGGCCACCAGCGGGCCGAAGGCGTCGACCAGGCTCTTGAAAAATTCAGCGTCCATGGTGCAGAGCCTCCTTGGCGTCATCAATGGTGCGTGACATGACGGGGAGTATGAGCCCCGGCATAAGCAAGCCGAAGGTCAAGGCACCCCAGATGGCGCCGCCCATGACGAACATGCCGGCGAACTCCAGGCTGACATAGAAATGCGCCAGGCTCGCCATCGCGCGAACGGTGCGAGAAACGGATGGGTTTCGGCCATTGAGCCACAGCGCGGAAGCGTGACCCATGCCGATGAACAGCAGAAGACCACCCCACACGCAGACCCCGACATCGTGCCAGGGTTGGTAGACGGCAGCACCCAGCGCCTCGGGCGACAACAGAAAGAGAGCCCCCACCAGCGTGGCATAGAGCGAAAGAATGGCCTCGACATACTTGATCAGGTTGAACCCTACGAACGTCATCGCGCACCCACCTTTTCGACTTCGTCCCAGTAACCCTCGAGTGTTTCCCCACAATCGTCAGCAAGCCGGTCGCGGTTGTCGGCGACGATTTCCCAGCGCCTCTGGGTCCACCTGGCCTTTTCACCAATCTTGGGCTTCACCCGCTCTACCTTGGCGGTGCAGGAGTCGGGCGTGACCGGCCGGGCAATCTTAGCCTGTGTCTCGCCTTTGGCCTTGGCAGCGGCCGCCATGCGCTCGCCCGCTGTCTGGCACGAGTTTCCCATCATCAGTATGCATGCCGCCAGCACAATCATCGACCGAGCCATTCCAGATCCCCCTCTGTCCATTCCGCGCCGTCTTCGCCAGTGTCGCTGGCAATCCGCGCTTCCAGCTTGGCCAGTGCGGCGTTTTTGGCCTGTTCGGCCGCCTCGGCGCGCCTGGCTGCGTTGGCCAACGCCTGGTCGGCTATCCGCCGGAATTCACGCTCACGGTCCAGCTGCGCCTTGACCGCGGCCAGTTCGGCTTTGGCAACCAGATCCGCGGTTGCCCTGCGCACCTGGTCGGCGGCATGCGAGTGGACCCGCCCGGTCAAAACATCGCCGACAACAGGCACGGATGACAGGAACGGGATGCGCCCAGCACCCGGCAGGCCTTCATAATAGACCAGCAGCAACGCAACCGCGCATGCCGGCAGACCTATGGTGCGGATGATGGCGCCGATCATGTTACAGGCCCTTCATGCAGAGCGCCTTTTCGCGCGCCCTGCGATTGACCAGCCCCCGGATTACCCGACCGCCTGCCTTGTTCCACCAGGTCAGCGCATGGCACCCGCCAGCGATGTTGCCGGCATTAAGCCTCCGGGTTGCGGTGCTTCTGCCGATGGCGCGGATCCCGCAATTGAATGCTGTCGATGTGTAGGCGGCATCCCGCGCCGGCGTGAGCCGTCTCGCCTTTGTCGTCACGGAGAAATAGCGGTGCAGCCCGTGCCTGTATTCTGCCACCTCGTCGCGCAGAAGCTCGAGGCATTCGGCATCGCTCATGATCATTCCGGGGCCGATGCCGCGCGTCGAGCCGTAGCAGATTGTCCAGACACCAACGATGTCCTTGTAGGCTTTGTTCCGCTTGCCTTCTTCCTTGGCGATGAAAGGCACCGCAACCTTGAGCGTTTCGGCTTCATCGTAGCTCGCGGCACCAGCCCGGACAGAGACGGCGAAAGCCACCGCGATCGCGAGGATGACGACAGTCAGGATGCGAAGCCACTCGCGCCACATCGAGTCGGATTGCTGAAACAACCGCCCGATCAGCCCGGCCAGCAGAAGCAGGACACCGACCGACCATGCCAGATACGGATCATAGTCGCGCTCGGTAAGGTAGAAATAGAGTTCGGGCAGGATGAGCACCAGCAAGCCAGCGACCTGCATCCAGAAAGAAAGCGACAGCGCCATCACGCGGCGCCAGTTGTCAACGAGTTTCATGATGGCCTCCAAGCCTGCGGCATGGCTGTTCCACGCATAGCCGAGCGCTTGCTCTGTGCGAGGCGTCCGTTCCGGCTGTTGAGAGGTGAAAAAACCATTGGCCTTACCTGGGCCATAGACGCGATCCGGCCCCTGATGGTTGCACGGTCATGCGCGTCGGCAACCTTCATAACAGAAACCGGGCAGCCGAGAAAGGTCGATTGATTTCGAAGTGCAATACAAAAAAAGACGGACCCGAAGGTCCGCCAAGGGGAGGAGACGCTGAGAACTTCACTAATCAACGACCTTTGCCGTCATACCACCTGTGCATAACCCACTCAAGGGGAGCGGATTGATTTGCAATCCGCAATCAATTATTCTATTCGGATCGGGTCAACCCGAGACTTGTATTGCGTAGTCTTCCCCAAGGCGGGCGGTTTTCCGCCGTTCGATAACCGCCCGCCTCCCCCACCAACGAGGTTGATATGCCCTTCAAATTCGACATCTGCATCTATCCCGCCGACTGCATCGACGGGTTCACCGCCGCATGGGTCATCCATTCGAAATAACATAGGGGAAGGCCATGCTGGCTAGACCGATTGACGAATGGCATGAAGGCCTTGGAGATAGGACGTGGTGGGCGCTCGGCGAGGATGGCAGGTGGCTCGGAGAAGCCGCGTGGATAGGTTCACCACTGGCCAGCGATTGGCCGGGCTATCACACCCACTTTACCGACCATCCGCAGTTCCCTGAAACGCCGGAACAAACCAAAGCGCGTGTGTGCCGGGAAAATGAGAGCTGGGCTCGCGATATGGGATTTCGAAGCTGGTAAATCGATGGATCACCAAATGGATGAAGGCTTCCCAAACCGTTTGCGTAAGTCTGCTGACGACATGCGGCGCGGGCTTCCTGCGGACGGGGTTCCTATGGCCCTGGATGTCGCGGCAGACGAGATAGACGCATTACGTGAAATGATCGGCGCGCTGATCGCTGAGCCGCGCCGATCCGTAAAGCTCATCTCGAAAAAGATGGATCAATTCGAGCCGCTGAGAATGACAGTCACCAAGGGGCAGGTGTTGGAAGCCCTCAAGTTGATAAGACCATAGTCGAAGGAGCAAGCCGTGCTGGAACGATTCCCCATACTCAACTCACCCAAAGGTCAACCCAGCAGTGTTCCTTGGGAGATAGTCGAGCCTCATCGCAAACGGGCCGAAAAGAACCACTACCAGACCCTCGAGCGATTGGCCGAACGCGGCGGCTTGTCGTGGGCTGAGCTTGTAGCCGTGATGGCTGACAGGCCCATCCGCGATATTTTCAACGCCAAATAACAGGAGCATCCGCCAAGGGCCGAAAGGCCGTTGCAATTTCACAATGCGCTGGGGGTTCCTGGCGGGCGGCGACATCACACAAGGAGCATGAGCGATGGGCCTGGTAGACCTATGCATCCAACGAGACGGGTACATCAAAGCGTCAGAACTCCAATCCATTCTAGAGGCTGTTGTTGACGGCTTTCTTGGCCGAATTGGTGAGCAGGATGCGGAGATTGCTTCACTACGCAAAGAGGTCGGAAGCTTGAGGCAAGACATTGAAACCGAACGCCGCCTTCGCCGAGCGATGGGCAAATAACAGCACTTCCCGATGCACCGAATAGACATAATACCACCGGATCCCGACACGCTGGCGATCGAAGAAGCCAAGCGGCTCTTTGAAGTTGAACTGGCCAGGACGAATAGCCTACCTGACCGTCTGATATGTGAGTGTAATCCATCGGATTCGTGGGTTACCCTCGCCTTTGAAGAAGCCCGCAAGCGCGGCACCTACACGGGCGAAGCCGCCGAGCGACTGGTGCAGAACGTCAAGGACATCGCGGATCCTGACAAGGACTGATCCTCGAGTTACCGGCCAGTTTCCGGCCTTTCCGTCCATGTCAGTATATCGGCTCCGGCAGCTGCTCGCGCAGATCCCGCGCCACCCGCTCGTTCTGGATCAGAACACCGTCCTGACGCTTGGCAGCAAGCCGCTGGCGCTGTCTCAGGGACTGCCGGATGGTCTTGGGCGTGATGGTCTTGCCCCGGTGCAGCGGATAGTCGTTGAACCTCCTGATCCGGGACAGCACCTCGTCCTTCATCGCATCATCGCCCATCTTGTGCGCCAGCGCGTAGTCAGCCAGCAGGCGGCTGCGCTTCTTCTGGATCCTGCTGTCGGCGTTCTTGAGCGCCGTGTTGCGGTCCCAGCGCTCGCTGACCTTCGCCGGCGAAAACCCGATCGACTGCGCAACGATGTCCATCGCATCGAGCTGGTCGGCTGAAAGCACCTCGTTGCCGCCGAAGTCGGTCACCCCCTCATTCGCATAGCGATAGGCGCGGATCTGATCCTTGACGAACTTGGGCGACATCGCCTCGACGCCTTTGACGGTTTCACCATCGCGAACCAGGCTCACGCCGCGATACAGGTCACCCAACATCGACACCGAAGCGCCGGCAGCGTTGAGCACCCAGTAATTGAACTCGTCGCGGCCTTCCAGATCCCGGTTCGGCGAGCGGAACCACAGATCCGGCATGCCGATGCGGTTGGTCAGCGACAGGCCGGTGTAGTGGCCGGGCGCCCCGTTGAGCACAACACCGCCCAACTCCGGCCCCAGCGCCTCGGTGACACCCTGACGGAAGCGCATTTCATAATCGAACGGGTCATCATCATCCTGCAGGAACATGCCCATCACCGCCATCGCCAGGTTGAAGCCAGCAAGGCCGGTCACCCCGGCCATCAGCGCCTGCATGCCGAAGATGCCGGCAAGCTGCAGCCGGGCCTCGCGGCGAGCCTGTTTGGTTTCACCCTTGAGCGACTGATGGATATCGCGGCCCAGCCGGTAGAGCATGTTGATGTTGTGCGCCCGGAACACCATCGCCACCTTCATCGCGTCATTCTGCATGAACCGCGGCCGAGACGAGTTCGAGTAATCGAAATGCGTTTTCCATGTCAGTTCATGGGCGGCATCGATCGCCATGTGCTGCGTGGTGAATTCGTCCTTGCTGGATGCATCGCGCGCCAGGCGGTAGGCAGCCAGCGCCGTGACCTCCCGGTTCCAGCGTTCGGCGTTGTGGAACGCCCACGAGACGACGCCCATCATGCGCTGCCGCACCGGCGAATAGCGCACCCCAGTGTCGCCCACCCCGGCCAGATCGTGGCTCTGGGTCCGATCGACCAGACCGGACCGGTAGAAGATCGCCATCGCCCGGGCTTCGTCGTCGGTCAGGTTCGGGTTCTTTGAAGGCAGCCCATAGCCGCGCACCGAATCGGCGCTGGCCTTGGCGATCGCAGCGGCTGCCTTTCCGATACCGTACCGGCCACCCAGGACGGGGACGCCCATCATCACGGTTTGCGTGAGGTTGACCATCGCCGCTGCCGGCGTCGTTCCGAGATACCAGACAAAGGCGGTCGAGGTGACCGTTTGCGCTGCCGTCGAGCCGGTCGGGTTCATCACCCACTCGTGCCGCTTCTTGAGTTCATTGGCGAGGTTCATCGCCGGTACCGGCTTGTCAGCCCGGCGCGCCTGGTTGGAAACATCACGGGTCAGTTCGGTCAGTTCCATGCCGTATTTGAGCCGCGCCATCTGGTGCGCTGCGTGGAACATGTGTGTGGAGTAGGCCCGGAGCGCATCGCGATCGAAGCCGGCGACACCGGACCGGTGGATGAACCTCTTTCGAACCGACAGATCCGGCATGGTATCGAGATAGCGCTGCCAGATCTGATCCATCACTTGCATCATCTCAGGGCTCGACATCGCCGACTCGCCGAGGATGCCCTCAATCTCGGACAACAGCCGCGGGTCCATCTGGTCACGGGCGCGCGTCTTCTCGCCCATCACGCCCATGTCGATTTCAGCATCTGGGAACTGCTGGCGCATTTCGGCGGCGAGCGCCTTGGCTTCCCGGTGGCTTTCGCGCTTGGAGAAGGAAATCAGTTCGCCCATGTCGTCACGGACGGACACGAAATACCGGCCAAAGCGCGACAGCGGGAAATAGGGCGGCGGAACGCGCGAGGACTCGAACATGATCCGGAGCTTCGTCATCCGCGCCTTCATCGACAGATGCGCCCGGCGCGCAGCCTGGTTGTAGGTCTTGTCGGCCTCCTTCTTCAGGGCGGCGGCTTCAACCGGATCCTTCACCCGCTTGTTGATGCGCTCGATCTCGTCATGGTGGGCTTCCTCGGCGCGCTTTTCGGCGATCATGAACGCCTTGCGCACATTGTCGAGCAGGATCTTGTCGAGTTCGGTCGATTGCGCCGCGTAGGAATCGCGCACCTCGCGGTAAAGCGCCTGGGCCTTCTTCGGCAGCGCCTCGTACTTGCTGCGCAGCGCGGCATAGGCCGGATGATCCTCCTGCTCGCTCTTGGACGGATCAACACCGGCCAGCGTCGAGCGGTGCATCAGGTCGGCGAGATCCTGCGCCACCGGGTTGTTGCGGCCCTTGCCGATGCCCATGCCGATGACAGACAGCCATTTCTGCGCCACATCGTTGGCCTCAGAGTGTCGATCACCGCGATAGGCGTCCATCGCGCGCTTGACGCTCAGATAGTCCTTGATGGCGGTCATGCTGGGGCGGCGCAGTTCCTCGAAATAGTTCATCGGCACCAGCGCCAGCATGGCGGGCTGCAGGTCGGTGAACTTGCTGGTGATCGCATCAAGGATGCCATCGCGCGTAGGCGACGGCACCGGGCGCATGTCCTGCGGCCTTGGGTTGATCTGGAACATCGGCAAGCCAGCCTGGGCGGCGTCCCGCATGGCGTCGGTCATTTCGACGGTCCAGACATCGACCTTTTTGCCCTTCACTTCGATTTGCGACGTGGTGACCTTCGCTCCCCACTTCTTGACCAGCTTGTTCACGGCGGCCGGCAGGATCTTGTCATAGAAACCGACCATGCCCTCGCCGCCGATGCGCAGGTCCGCGCCTTCGATGGTGCTGAAATCGGCCGTGGCGCCATCGACGATCTTCCTGGCGATGTCCTTGCCGAACAGTTTTTCGAGATCCTGCGCCGACTGCGGCCCGGCAGCCTCGTCGGGTGTGCGATCGAAACCCTTGTCGAAGACTGCAATCTCGTATTGGTCCGCGGTTCCCTCGATGCGCTTGAAATCGATGCTGTCGACTCGAGTCGACAGATCGTAGCGATCGGCCTGAACCTCGCCCGGCGTCCACGAGATTTCGTCATAGCCGTGTTCGGCCGCCCAGCGGATCATCCGCTTGAACGCCAGTTCCGGCCACGAGGTCTTGAAAGGTGCTTGCGGGACGTTGCCCTCCATCGTCCATGCCGTGCGGTAGCGTGCGAGCAGATCACGCTCCTCAGCACTCATCTCCGGGATACCCCAGCGCTTGTCCCAGTCGTCGGTCGAAAGCAATGCGCTTATCGCCTCTGTTTCGCTCTCGAAACCAAGGTCATCGTGAGCCGTGAGAAGCTCGCGGACCTCCTTCCCGGTTTCCTCCCGGATTTTCTGGCCTGCGCCTTGGTATCCGCTCCTACGGCCATCCTGGTGCCAGTCGGACTGCACTTCCTCTATGAACAGCACACGCCTGTCCGACTGCTGCGGCTCAACCGGAGAACGGAGATCCGCAAACTCGCGCATCGCATCGCGATAGCTGCGCTGCAGCGGCGTATCGTGCCGCTTGCCATCAATCTCGTTGAGCGCCTGGACCGCAGCGGCATAGGTTGTTTCACCGGCCTTGGCGCGACGGATCACCTCTGTCTTTTCTGCACGGTCCAGTTTGATGCGCTCTGCCCTGGCCTGGCGCATCAACGGGCCGTGCTTTTTCCGAAGCTCGGCGTGAGCCTTCTCGAAATCCGCCCTTTCACGGGTATACCGCTCCAGCGCTTCGGGATCCTGATGGTTGCGAGACCGCTCGTTGAACCGCACATGGGCCACCACGTTGCTCTCGCCCTCATAGTGGGCTGTCCAATAGCGTTCGGGGCTCCGGGGCAGCTTGATCAGCAATTCGCGGTAGCCCGCACCACCTTCCAGCGTGTAGGCATCGTAGCGGGTGCTGGCCTGGTCATCGCCCATACTCTCATGAGCGTCACGGAAGCTGTCATCGGCTTCCTCGATGTACTCGGTGCGGAACACGGCGCGTTCGTCATCGGTCATGTCGGCCCAGTCCTCGGGAGACACATCGTGCCAGATCCGAGCCGCTTCATCGAAAGAACCGGGTTCAAGAACCGTTTCATCAACCACCGTCTCGTTGGCGCGCAAATAGTCGACCAGCGCCTCGCGGGTCACCGGCCCGGTCTGTGACTTGAGCCAGTCGGCCACACCGGACCATTCGATTTCCTCGGGCTTGACGCCGGGCGTGTTGCGGATGATGCCCATCCACTGCCCGGTGCCACCCTTCTTCTGCTTTGCCCGGCCGACTGCCTGGGTAAGCGCGGAATAGAAAACGGGCGGGGCTGCCTGGAATGACGTACCCCCTCCCCGCCCGTTGCTGCGGCGCCGGGCCGCTCCTCCGCGCGCCGCGTTCTCGAAAATGTCTTCGACCGTCTTGAAGCCCCAGCCCTTGAGCGCATTGCGGACGCGCTCGACCATGCGCTTGATCTTGCCCCATGCGGTGCGGATCTTCGCCGGCAGTGCAATGTTGCGCCGATCGGCTGTCTTGGCGTTGGCCCATGTGGCAAACGCTTCCGCCTCGAGCTCCTTCTGATCCATCCGTTCCACCTGGTTGGCGCGGAACGGGTTTGTGCCGATGATGGCACGCAGGCGCTCGGCCCTGTCGGTCAGGATGGCGCGCTCGGCATCGGTCAGGAATGCGCGCTGAACGTGGTGGAATGCCTCGTGGTAGGCTGCCCCTCGTGTGGCGCTGTCGAGCGCCAGCACGATCGCCGGCTCGCCTGCCAGGTACATGCCCGCAGCGGTGCCGCCAGCGGTTTCGCCCCATGCTTCAAGGCCACGGTGCCCGGACGGCACCTTGATCGTGTCCGCAAAGCGCACATCGACACCATCGCCCGCCACCGTCTTGATGATGTCAGCGAGTTCCTGCTGCTGGTCAGCGGTCAACCTGGTCTGATCCGACGACCAGTCAAACCCATCGTCCCAGGGGTTCACCTGCATCTGCGCATCGTCTGGCGGCGTCTCTGCAGCACCCTCCTTCGGTGCGGCCGGTTTCGGCTTCGGCTTGAGGATATCCAGCACCTCGCGATGGCGCTGGACCTTTGCGGCCAGTTCCTCAGCCTCGGGGAAGGTGTCGACACGGCGGCTTTTGAGCTTCGGCAGCTGATCGTCGATCGTGCTCAGGCGCTCGCTGATGTCACGCGGGCTGCTGATCATCGCATTGACCGTGTTGCGCAGCTTCTGCCCGAGCCCGGCCGCGGATTGGGTCATCAGATCGTCAATCGTCACAAAGCGGGTTTTCTCGCCATGCACGACGAGGACAGGTGCGTGGCTCAACTCCGTGAGCGCGCCTGAAATCCGGAACGGGCCATACTGCCCGACCTCGATCGAGCGCGCGCCGGAATTGACCATTTCCAGAAGCCGGTCGATCATCGCGCCGCCGGCGTCACCCTGCTTCTTGTAAAATTCGCCATCGACCGTCATGCCACCGGCTTCGAGCGCCACCGGAGCGTTCTCCGCATCCCGCTCGGCCTTTGGCTTCTCGTCCACCAGTGCCGCGCGTTCCTCGCTCATCGACCGGATACGGTCCTGCAGCCGGAACTGTTCGCGGGTGAACTCGCGCTTGCGGTTGTCCAGCGTCCGAATCGCCTTGCGCAATTCCACTTCCTCAAGGATCAGCGGATTGCCAGATGCGGCAGCCTTCATTTCAGCCGCATTGGCAGCTTCGCCGCCGATGTCATTGATTTCCCTGCCACCGGACGCACCCTTGCGCACCTGGCCGATGAACGTCGCCTTCTGCTCGATCGTCTGGTACATGCGGCTGTCGAGCGTGTTCTCGGTGGCGTAGCGGTTGATTTCGATTTCGAAGCCGTCAGGATCCCGCGCATAGAGCATGTTGCCCTGGCGGATGATCCGGCCCTCGCGCTGCTCCATGTCGGACGGTCGCCACGGCGCGTCGAGGTGGTGAAGACCGACAAGCCGGTCCTGCACGTTTGTGCCCGCGCCCATCTTGGCGGTGGAGCCGAACAGGAACCGCACCTGACCGGAGCGCACCTTGCCGAACAGCGCCTCCTTCTGCAGATCGGTGTTGGCGTCGTGGATGAAGGCGATTTCAGCCTCGGGCACCCCGCGCGCGATCAGCTTGGCCTTGAGGTCGTTGTAGACATCGAAATCGGCATTGATGGCGTCGATTTCGTCCGGGCTCATCTTGTCGAGCGCTTCCTGCGCTGCCTCGTCGCCGTCCTCGGCCTTGCGAACCAGATCCTCGATGCGGGCCTTTTCCTTGGCCACCGCGCCCTTCGGCGTCGACAGGTCGATGAACACCAGCTGGGTGCCCTTGTCCTTGTCCCACTTCTTGTAGAGCCGCAGCATTTCGTCGGCGGCGCGGTTGGTCTTGGATTTCGGGTTGTCGCCATAGGCGGGATCGATCAGGCGCATGTCGAGCGCGGCCTTGCGCGCATCCGACATGATCTTGAGCATGTTGTCCGCGCCCTTCTCGGGCTTCTTCGGCAGGTTCTCGGCGCGGTAGATCAGCGAGTGCTCCGGATAGACATCATTGCCCTGGTCATCGGTCTTGAGCGGCACACCAATGAAATCCGCCTGATCGTCGGAGCGCTCCACCACCACGTTCTCAGGCTTGCCGCCCTTGAGCTTCGGGATCGGCAGCCGCTTGCCCTGGGCGGCGAGCATCGCCTGAATGTCGTCATTGCTGATGACATCGGCGAACGACCGATAGCGCGCGATCAGTTCGGGCATGTTGACGAACTTGGAGAAGCGCGATTTGAGCGTGTACTTGCCGGCCGGCGACAGTTCGAAGTCCGTCACCACCTCACCGAACACACGAGCCCATGCATCGAAGTGATTGATCCCGCGTTCCGATAGCGCGTCCTCGTCAAGGTAGCGCTGCATCGTGAACATTTCGGCCATCGTGTTCGATATCGGGGTGCCGGTCAGGAAGGCGAGGTTGCGGCCACCGGTGCGCTCGCGGACGGCGCTCATCTTCATGAACAGATCAGCGGCCTTTTGCGAACCGGTCGGATTGCCCAGCCCGGCGATGCGGGTCATCGATGTGGCAAAGGCCAGGTTCTTGAATTCGTGCGCCTCGTCGACCACCAGGCCGTCAATGCCGATTTCGTTGAACGTCAGGCCTTCGTCCTTCCTGCCGGCGTCCATCAGCTTCTCGAGCTTGGTCTTGAGATTGTCTCGCCATTTGGTCAGCTGCTTGGAATTGCGGCTGCTCTTGCCCTCGGCCTCGCGCAAGGCGGTTTCCGCCAGCTCGATGTCGGCGATCTGCTTGCGGATGAACTCGGCCTCGAACTCCGGATCGACGCCGATGCGGCCGAATGTCGAGTGCGCCACGATGATCGCGTCATAGTCGCCGGTCGCCATCCGGGCGAACAGGCGCTTGCGGTTGTCGGCTGCGAAATCCGCCTTGGTCGGTGCCAGCACCTTGGCCCCTGGGTAGAGCTTGACGAAATCGGCCGCCCACTGCCCGACCAGGTGATTGGGCACCACCATCATCGGTTTGCTTGCCGTGCCGGTCCTGCGCCATTCCATGACCAGGCCGATTGCTGCGAAGGTCTTGCCGGCGCCGACCGTATGGTCGGCCAACACGGTGGAGGATTGCAGACCGCGCCAGATAAAGTTCTTCTGGTGCGGGCGCAGGCTGATGATGTCGTCGGACACCTTGCCCGGCAGTTTCAGGTGGGAGCCGTCATACTCGCGCAGCCGGTCGGTGTTGTAGGTGTCGTTGTAGATGCGGTGCAGTTCGGCGCGGCGGGCGTCATCATCCCAGATCCACTCCGACCACGCATCCTTCACCTTTTGCACCTTGCCGTTGGCCGCTTCGGTCGCAACCGGGTTGAGCGTCGACGAACCATCGGAGTGCTTGTCATAGACCTGCATCTGGCGGTCGTTGATCGCGGCATCGAGCACCTGGCTTACACCAACGCGGTCGGTGGAATACTCGAGTGCGGCGGCGTCGGTGGCGGTTTGCGCCTTGGTCACCCACTTGGCCGTCATCGGCGAATAGGTTGCGGTTGCGCCCGGATTGCCGGTTATGTGGTCGATGAAGTCGGCCATGTGGTTGGCCGGGATCCACGGCGCGCCGGGCTTGACGTTGATGTCGACAGCCTCGATGTCCTCGGGGATCACGTCCTGCAGTGCCGAGACATTGCGCCCGAAGGCGGGATCACTGGCCGCGGCCTCGATCGCCTCGGCCAGCTTCTTCTTCACATTGCCCGACAGATAGGCCTCGGCGCTGTCATAGCTGCCATCGGGCATGCGGTAGACCAGCGGCCCGAGCTCACTGAGGATTTCCGCTTCCGGCTTCGGATAGAGCCTGCGGATCTGCGCCATGTCGACACGGTTGTGATCGGCCAGCACCTGCGCCAGCGCATCCTTGGCCGTTGCCGCCGATGTCGGGCGGCGATAGGGCTGCTGGGTGCGCTTGGTGAAGATGGCAGCCTTCTTCGCGGACGGCTTGCGCGGTTTCTCGCCGGTGTTCTTCGCCACCCTTGCCGAAATTCCCCGGTCGAAACTGTCCTCGAGTGCCGCCAGCTGCGGCCATGTCGGGTCATCGCGGAACACGCGCTTGTTGGCGTCGAGATTGATGGGTCCGTTGGCCTTGACGAAGGCGTCATAGCTCTTGTTCAGCCGCTCACGCAGATTGGCGATCTGTTCATCGCTGGCGCTTTCCGACACCTGGGCGCGGCGCAAGCGGGTGAAGGTATCACGGATGCGGATCAGCCCCTTGACGCGCTGCAGCGCCTTTTCGTTCGGGGCCTCGATCGGCTTGGACCGCGGCTCACCCAGTTCATCGGCCAGACGCACATGCACATTGCCCTCGCTGTCGAGGAAGGCCGAGTTGACCAGCGCATCGGCGGCTTCTTTCGGCGCCACGTCTTCCTGCCGGGTCTGCTCTACGGGTGCCGACCGCATGATGTCGGCGGGCAGCTTGTCGATCGCGGCATTGAGGATAGACCCGAGCTTTTCCCCGGGCCGGGAAATCAGCGCCGGGTTGTCAGGGCGTCCATACATGGTTCCATAGCCGCCGAACTCGCCCAGCATCATGTCCGGGTTGTCATGGAAATACCGGTTGAGCGGCATTTCCCGGCCTTCCTTGTCGGTGAAGGTGGCTGTTTCCGTCCAGGAGCGATCGCCGGCAGGGTCGCCGGGCGCGCGCTTGCGCAGGAACACGATATCGGTGGTCACCTCGGTGCCGGCGTTTTTCAGGAACGCATCATTGGGCAGCCTGATGGCGCCGATCAGATCCGCGCGATCGGCCAGGTACTCACGCGCGGTGCTGGTGGTCGAATCGAGCAGGAAGTTCGACACCACCATGGCCAGCACACCACCGGGCTTGAGCGTATCGACCGACTTGGCGAAGAAGAAATTATGGATCGAGAACTTCGACGCGGCCTTGCGGTTCGGGTCATAGAGCCGTTCGGAGCCGAATGGCGGGTTGCCGATCGCAAGATCAAACGTGTCATCCGGCAGGGTCAGCTTCTCAAAGCCCAGCGGGGCCTTGATGGTGGCCTTCGGATACAGGTTCTTGGCGATCGAGCCGGTGATATGGTCAAGCTCTGCGCCCACGATCGCGGAACCGGCGCGCGCACCCGATGGCATCAGGCCAAGGAAATTGCCCGATCCGACCGATGGCTCAAGCACCCGGCCACCGGCAAAGCCCATGCGCTCCACCGCCTTCCACATCGCCTTGACCACTTCGGGCGCGGTGTAGTGGGCATTGCGGGTCGATGACATCGCCGCATCGTATTCGTCAGGGGTCAGCAGCTCCTTGAGTTCGGCAGCCTGCTTGTCCCAGCCTTTGGCAACGGAACCGTCTTCGCGATAGAAGGCCTGTTGCAGACCGCCCCAGCCAACCCATTTGGCGAGCGTCTTCTGCTCGTCACGGGTTGCGGGCCGGGCTTCATCGTCGAGCAGACGGATCAGGCGAATAGCCTCGACGTTCTGGCGGAACTTGGTCTTCGCGCCACCCTCGCCGATGGCGTCATCATCCGAAATGGCGAATTCGGTGGGCTGGTTGTTGGCGGTTGTCGGGGTCTTTACGCTGCCGACCGGCCTCGTTTCGGAGCTTCCTCCGGTGGGAACAGATACTTCTCCCTCACCTGCTGAAACGCTGTTTCCGGATCCGTCCCTGTTTCTTCCAGCTGGTTCACTTCCGAAAAGGTCCGGTTGACCGCCTGATCGAGCGCCTTGTCCAGCGTCCCGTCCTTCTCCAGACGTGCGGTCCTGGCCGGAAGATGCTCCTTCCAGTGCGCTCGGGCCTGATCCTTCCAGTTCTGCAGGAATACCATTCGCTGGGGGCTCCGTGGTTGCGTCCCGGCGCTTGAGCCAGGTGTCGTACAGCGAGAGCAGTTTAGCACTCAACTCGCCCGCTGTCATGTCGACCGGTGCCCACTGGTTACCGCCGTTAATTCCGTAAGGTTCGCCGCTCACGCGGAACATGATACTCACACCCGATGCAGTCGAGGGCACAGTCCTGCGCAGTGTGGAGCCCGAGATGTTGGCATAGAGAACACCACCGGTGTCCGGGTGTTCCATGTGCAGCGAAACCTCGCCGGATCCAGCCACGCCGGAATCGTTGCGGTTGACGGGCTTCATGGTCTTGGTGCGGCCTTTGCGATCGGGCCGGGACTGCACACCGTCAAAGCCGCGGTCCTCGAGTTCCGCCGCCACCTGCTTGAGATAGGCTTGCGCCTCTTTCAGGAACGCATCCTTGGTGGGGCCATAGGGGCGTTCATCCTCGGCGTCCCAACCATCGATGTGGGTCACCCCCCAGTCATCGGTAAGTCGCATGTCCTCGGCGCGGCCGGATTTGCGCGCCCGCTTCCTGGGCGGCTTGATGGTTTCACCGACAGCGATCTTTTCGCTTTCGGGCACACCGGGCTCCATCAGCGCGGCATGCTCGCGGGCAGCCTCGTCTGCAGGCGTCATGCCCTCGGTGTCGAGGCCGGGATAGTTCCGGGTCGCCTCATAGAACGACAGCAGGTATGGCTTGATGCCGTCGCCGAAGTCGTCAACCATCCTGGTGGCGTAATCGCCGAACTTGCGCACACCGCTTTCGATGTAGGCGCCGGCGATTGTCATACCGTCGATAAGCAGTTCCGGGTCGATGCCGGAATTGAGTTGCGACATCTTGGATTTCAGGCGCGCGCGCGCTTCGGCCACCTTGTCGGCGGTGAACAGCTTGTTGTCGGCGAACTGGGTATCGTCCGGTTTTGGCTCAGGCTTGGCGCTTGCGGGCTTGGCTTTGTCCTCGCCACGCGCCGGTGCTTTCCGACTCGAGTCGGCGTCAACATCGTTGATGAAGGCCTTGAGGAACGTGGTCACGTCCTTCCGGTTGGCGTTGCCGCCGATCACCTTGCCGGTGCTGCCGTTGCGGCGCGTCGAATAGTTGGTGACCAGCAGCCCCTCGGGGCCATAATTGGCAAGGTGCAAATCACCGGTTTCACCACCGACAGGTGCCGTGATGTTGAAACCCCAGTTGTCGCGCGTCGTGACCCGATCGAGGTTGGCGCGCAGCGCGGCCACGAAATCATTGAAAAGCCGATCAGGAACCTTGATCGCATCACCCGAGCCCACGCGGAACGAATTCTTGATCAGATCCGGAATTCGCTCGACAGGCAGGTCATTGGCGATGATCGAGCCGCTTTGGCGCGAAACCGCGCCCTTGGCCTGCATGTCGGCCCAGACATCGCCGCGGCTGCGGCCCTTCCACTCGACACCATAGACCCCGGCATAGTGCGTCAGCGTGTGGTTGGCGATGCGCGCATGGTGGTCTTGGGGCAATTCGAAGTCAGCATAGAACTCACTGGACAGCTTGCTGTCTCGGCGAACCGTGTCATTGAGCATCATCTCGTTCCGGTCATCGAGAAGCACATAGGATGGCTGCCGATCGGGACGAAGCTGCTTGGCCGATTTCTCGGTTGTAGCGGGCGCGGATGATGGCTCATAGAGCGCCTTTGCGCCCTGCTCCCAGCTTGCGCCGGGCCAGACCTTGCCGTTGTACGACACATGGGCAACCACATTGCCCTGCCCGTCTAGGATCTGCGGCTCGATGGCCTGGGGACCGGTTGCGCCGCTTGCGGTCGCATCGGTCGCCTCGACGGTCTTCATGAACGCCTCGGACACCTCCTTGTAGGAGGTGAACGGGAAAGAGCGATTTCCCATCCGCACCGTCATCGGATTTCCGATATCGGTTGCGCGCCGCGCCGGCACGGATGGTGCCTTTTCGGCCAGCATCGCCTTGGCGTCCGGATCATTGGCAATGAAGAACGCATAGGCAAAGCCATCGGGCGTGGTTGAACGCTTCTCCTTGCCCAACGGATCGTCACCGCGCAGCTTGGACTGCACCTTGGAGCCGTCCACCGGCTCAACCAGCGCCTGCGGCAGGTCAGTGTCGAACGTGCCGAACAGCTGGGTCAGCTTGGTGTAGGGATCGCCATAGACGTTCGGATTGAACCGCATCAGCGGCTGCGGCATGTCGGCGGCTTCCTGAATGCGGCCGATCGGGTTTTCGAGCACATGGAAGCGGCTGGGGTTGGCCTCGCGGATATAGTCGCGGGTCGCATCAACCAGCGCGACGTTGAAATCCTTGGGCGACTTCACACCGGGCAGCCGCGGCACGTTCTTGCCGAACACCTTCTGCAGCGCTTCGACCGACTCGACATCGTGGAGATCCTTCCACCAGCGCGCGCCGGATCCGGCGAATGTGGTGCAGGGGCATGCCGACAGCACACCGACGACTTCCATTCCGGAGCCGCGCAGTTCCTCGATTTCGTTGTAGACCAGTTCATCAATGAGAATGTTCGAGCCGGACTTGATATCGTGGCGGATGACGTTGTAACCGGCGTCAGCCCACGGCTGCGACCATGCGCCGGTATAGTCAAACAGCGACACGATCACCTTCTTCGATTTGTCCTTCTCCTGCCCAACGCGCTTTGCGATGTCCTTCCAGCGCTGAACCTCGGCGTCGGCCTCGTCCTGCGGGATAGGCTCCTTGCCCTTGGTTTCGGTGACCACGTTGACGGTTTTGCCATCCGGCTTCGGGAATATCTCGGCATCGGGCATCGGATCACGCTCCATAGCCAACGCACCGTTGTATTCAGCCTCACCGGCGTCCCATGTGAAAATGGGAATGCCCATCGCCTCGAATTCTTCCATGAACTCGCGCGCCTGGTCGATCGCCTCTGCCACTTCGCCGTCATACTCGCCGGATTTGGCATCGCGGACAGCTTTCAGCAGGGTTTCCATGGTGCCGATGGTCTGATCGAGCATGTCGGCTTCCTGCCGCCCCTTCTTGAGCGAGCGGCCAAAATCGGCAGCCTCATATTGCGCCACCGTCACGCCCTTCTTGTTCATGGCGTAGGTCGCGCGCCGGGCCAGCTGATCGAGTTCGGCCAGGATCTCGCCGGCATCGCTGTCGCGGAACTTGGCAAGCGTCTTCTGGTCTTGCGGGCGCAGCATGTCGGCGGGGACAAAGCGCTCGGGGGTCGGCTTTGCCGTTGGTGCCGACGGTTCGGGCTTCGCCTTGCTGGCGCGCTCTTTGGCGATCGAGCGCAGGGCATTCGCCAGCGTCTTCCCGCCGACACGCTGGCGCTTCTCCGCACCATCGCGGCCGATCATGACGGCTGCAGGTTTCGGTTCCACCGTGAAACCATCGCCGATCATGGTGGACGCACCCGACACCATGTCGAGGAACATCTTGCTGAGGTCTGCATCGCTGATGTCGCCACTGGCAGCATCGATCAGCGGCGCAGCGTCGGCGAGGCCGTCATCGACCAGGCGCGACACTGCACGATTGACCACACCATCGTCCGACCGGGTTTCGGCGGGCAGCATGACCTGCTCTGCCGATGGGGTCTTGGCGGGCTTGGCGAACGGCTGCTTGGTGTTGCCATTGGCGAGCCATTCCTTGAACTCGCTGTTGGGCGCTTCGGTGATCGCGCCCAGTCCGGTCCAGCCCTTGGTGTAGTTTTCCATGTAGGCCTTGCGGGCTTCCGCGATCGTTTCGAAGCCCACCATCACCTTGTGTTCGTCGAACTTGCCATCCTGATCCACCTGGTCGACCACGAACATGGGCGACTGGTCGGTCAGCTGCTCGGTACCGGGCTTGATGAAGGCGTCGATATGGTCCTTGTCGCGGCCAACGGTGCCCTTGATGTAGCCGTAGTGGCTTTTCATCTTGACCGACCACTCCTTGCCATCGCCATCCACGCCCTTGCGCTCGGATCCTGCAGGGTTCTCGATCGAGAAATCATGCCCGCCCAGCTTCGCATGCCCGAGCTTGTAGTTGCCGGCCTCCTTCTGCGGCAGTGATGGCTCCACCAGCGTGTTCTTTGGCGACGTGGCTGCCTGGTTGGCGGCATCATCGAGCAGCGGTGTCGGGTTTCGCTCGGCCCGGAAGCGGTCGAGAATGCGACCCATCTTCGGCGCGGACACCTCCTGGCGATCGGCGCCAGCATCACGGGCGGCGCGAAGCGCCCTGCGGCGGTAATCACCGGCCATGGCGTCGACGCGTTCGACAGGGATGCCCATCTTGTCAGCCAGCGCCTCACGGTCCTTGCGCAGCACCTGCTGGACCTTTGCAGCGGACAGGTTGGAATTGCGACCCAGCGCCAGCTTTTCGCCATGATCGAACACATCGCGGTGAGCGTCATCGGGGAAATTGACGGTCTTGCCGTTTGACATGACCGGTTTGCGCGGTGCTGCCTGGGTCGGCTGCGTGGTGTCCACCGGCGCGGGCGCTGTTTCCGGTACCGGAGCAGGTTCATCCGGCACGATCGGTTCGCCGGGTGCTGCAGGCTCTGCTTGAGAAACCATCGGGGGATCTTCGGGCATTGCCGGTTCTGGCTCGGACGGGCTTGTGGTAGCCCCCGCGATCGACGACAGAGCGACCTGATAGACTTCGCCCGTCACCGGGTCGAACACCATCGCCTCGTCGCCCTCGATCGATTCCACACGCGCCTCGAACGGATCAAGGCCGGGATCGGTCACGGTCACCGTCGCGCCGACAGCGGGCAGTGACGCGCGTTCAGCCGGTTCGGTGCCGGCATCCATGCCCGGGCCTGGCGCTGCGGCGGCAGCGGCCGGAACAGCCGTAGCCGCTCCAGCCGCGCCCGCAAGCCCGGCCGCACCAGGGTCACCGCCTCCCTGATCGGCCTGGCCGGGATCGTTTGCCGGGGCTGGTGCCCGGCTGTCTGCATAGGTCTTGGCGCGCTTGAGGACGCCGCCCGACTGCGCCGGATCCTGCCCGTTGAGCAGCGCGGTCCCGACAACACGTTCTTCACCGCTGGGCAGGGTGACGCGCATCATGCCATCGGCAACGCCGCTCTGGTCGGCTGCGCGCTTGACGGTCACGCCGTGAATGTCCTCTGCCGGGATGCCCCTGGCGGGATCTGCAGGCGCATTGACGACGAACGTATCGGTCTGCGGTTCCGTGGCCGGGGTCGGCTCTGCAGCGGGCGCGGGTTCGGGCGTTGCCGCATCGTCGGCCATGCCGGTGCCTCGGGGCGAGACGGCGGAACCAGCCGCACCCATGCCGCCGCCCATTATGCCACCGGCGACCAGGCCACCGGCTGCCGCGTTGGGCACACCCTCGAGCAGACGCTGATCCGGCAACGCTTCCTGCACACCGATGTTTTGCGCGATCTGTTCTCCGACTGACTGCGGCAGTTCCTCGAGAACGCCCTCGGCGATGATGCCCTTGGCAATGCCGGAGCGCAGCCGCTGGCCCAGTGTGCCCTCGACGCCCTCGGTGAAGACCTTGGCCATGAACCAGTCGCCACGGCCACCGAACGCGCCGGTGATGACGCCTGAAATCACCATCGATTTGACGGCGGCATCGTCGGTCAGGGCCTCGATCGCCTGATCCTCGCTCATGCCCTGGCTGACGAGCGCGCGGACGGCATCGGAATCGGCCAGCACATCGCGCGGAATCGACGCCAGCTTCTCGCGAACGGCAGCGGCGGTCTGGCCACCGGAAATCATCGCCTCGCCGATCGAGCCCGACACCAGCGCGGTTGTCGCGGCCTTGGCGGCGGCCTGCTTCGCACCCGCACCGGCAGACTGGGCTGCAACATAGGTGCCGCGCGCCAGTATGGCCGATGTGCCCATCGTGGCAGCAGTTGACGGCAGGGACTCGGCCAACACCCCGACATAGGAGCGCGGATCGGACCATGCCGGCCCCAGCGCATAGCTGGTTTCACCATCGGCGCCGGTCTTCTCGCTCACCCACTCCTTGGTGGATGCTGAACGCTGTGCCGGCGTCATGGTGGCGGTCGCGCGATCGGAGATTTCGCCCATCTTCCGGTCAACGTCACCGGCCTCGATGTCTTCACCGACCAGCCAGCCAGCGATCGTGTCGGTGCCTTTGAGCAGGGTTTCACCGCCCGGGACGTTGCGTACCAGTTCGCGGATGCCAAGCCCCATCTGAGCGCCGCCGCGCCGCAAGAGCCGATCGGCATCGCCGCCAGCGCCTTGCGACTTGTGCTGCGCATCGAATTCCTTCTTCCACGCCAGGTACTCCTCTGGAGACATGGCTGCGAAGCGGTCCGGGCTTTCCGCGTTGAGATCTCCGACGATGGCGTCAATCTCGTCGCCACCGGCCATGTCCGGTGCGCCCTGTGCAGGGGTAAACTCGGGACGCGGGGTCGGGACAGGTGCGTCCGCACCCTCGGGCATGCCGTAGCCTGACAGCGGGTTTTCGCCATCGGTGTAGAGCCCCATAGGGTCTTTGGGATCGAAGTCCACACGCACCGGAAGCCCCTCGCGGCGCGCGGTGCCGGCCGTCCTGGTGCTGACCGGCACCGATCCGGGCTTGATGCTGGCGACCTCGCTCTGCGCAGTCTTGAACCAGTCCGGGGCCTTGTGCATGTTCCGGTTCGTCTTGTCGTGCATGAACCAGGCCGAACCAGTGCCGGTCTGATCCTTCATGTCGACATGCAGGACATCAGGCATGGAGGTGTAGGTGATGAACCGGTTGACACCACGCGCGCGAAGTTTTTTGACAATTTCTATGCGCTCCGCATCCGACTTCCCAGCCAGATTAATGTCGGACGCGTGCCCCCTTGTGTGTTCGCCGGGGCCGCTTTTCTTACGGGCTTCAACGCGGTGTTTGGGCGACCGGTAACCCGACTGTATGGTCAGTGGCTGTCCGATATCTGCCGACACATCCTCGAGGATGGCCCTGAAACTCGGATCGAGGGCATCCTGCCCTTCGTGGACGAACTTGAGTTCGCCGGCGAAGCCATCCATTTGTTCCGGCGCGCGGACCAGGCGGGCGAGCCCCTTGGCGGCCGGGTTCTTGGCTTCGGGCGCATAGGCGGTTGCGGTCGGCGCCATACCAAGCGCGCCGTTGCGCATGCCGCTTTGGGCAAACTGGCGTTCCGGCTCGTTCCATGCCGGGTTGGCGGTCGGGGTCGGCGCGCCCTCGCCTTCGGGCAGTTGCGGACGATCAAGGCCAAGCAGACGCGCGGCCTTGCGGCGGTGCCCGGCCATCTGGTTGGCCACCTTGTCGGCAACGGTTCCAGGCGCGCCGCCATTCTTGGCGTCAGACCGATTGTGAAGCCCGACCTCCCCGGCATTGATCGCCGAATAGATGTCGAGCAGGCCCATGCCGGGTTTCACGCCATTGTCGCGCAGATACTTGGCTACAGCCTTGCCCTTTCCAAGCTGCGATTCGACAGGCCTGCTCCAGTCAACGCCATACTGGCGCGCCTGGTCCTCGCCGAACTGGATCAGACCCTGATGCTGGCCCCACTGCGTCACCGGCCCCTTGGCGGTGGGATCAAACGTGCCTTTGGTCTCGTAGGAAATGGCCGTCGCCAGATCGAGCGGGTCGATGCCCACATCCTCGGCGGTTTCAATGATGTATTGGCGCAAATCAGAGGGTGCGCTGACCTTGGGAGCCTCTGCAGGCTGATCCTTTGCGGCTGCTGGCTGCCCGGGCTGTTCCCTGACCATCTTCTGCGGCTCTGCGGCTCCATCGATCCGGGGGCGCGCCGCGCGGGCGGCATCCTGGGCGTTGATGGATGCAGTTTCCACCCTCGCACCATCGGGCGCCTTGGGCTGTTGCGGAGTATAAAGGCCGAAGGGGTCGCGGAGATTGTTGAGGCCGCGAAAAAGGATTCCAGGCATGCCGATGACCTCGTTAGCAGAGAATGGCAATCGTCATGCGCCGATGCACAACATAGCCGATGCCCATCATCGGGGAAAGATTACATTTCGCAATCAAAAAACCGCCACCGGATTTCTCCAGCGGCGGTTCTTGGCATCCTCACTCTAAAGGTGTCGGCCCCCAGCCAACATGATCTATTTACCACAAAACAACGAAGGGTCAACAGCATGCCGCCCGCCCAGGGGACTGCGGGCGGGCGGGCGGCGGCTTGCTCAGGCGAGAGCAAACGACAAATCATGTCGCAGGGGTATTGATTTCATATTGAAATCATTAAGTCAAGGGGAGCAGAAAACGAAAACGCCGGCCCTGTTAGCGCAGGAACCGGCGTAAAAAAGAAGTCACTGGGTAAGCGGCTTCACAAAGCAATTTACTCTGTCATGACATCAGGGGCAACCCCGAACTAGAGCGGCTGCCCGATAAGGATCCAGCCCGCCGCAAACAAGAGCAGGGACACGCCGACAAAGGCGGTTGCGGCTGCGGTGGCGAGATTGGATTTGCGCGTCAAGACATGGGCCTGTGCCGTCGAACGGCCCGCTGCCCGCTCTGCTTCGTCGTAAAGGCGCAGCGCGCCAAACCCGGCCAGCTTGGCGGCGAACGCAGTGACGGCACCGCCAACAAACAGCGGCAGGTGCCAGCCCATCAGCGGGAAGTCGGAAGACATCGCATGCAGGAACACCATCAGCGCCAGCGAAACCAGGTTGGCATAGATGAGATAGTTGACCAGATCATTGCCGACATGTTGGGCGGTCTGACGCGTGTTCATTGTCTTGTCCTGTTGTTGAGTTGCATGACGGTGGAGCGCCATTCTGCGTCGGACATGCCTTTGCTGGCAAGTTCGTCGCGGACAGTCGCAGGATCTTCACCTTGCTCGATCCGCTGCAGGGCAAGGGTACGGAAGCCCTTTCCGCCCGTTGGATTGCGGCTTTCGAACCTGGATTTGGCAACGTCCATCATGCCGGTGGCGTCCTCACGCGCGGCCAGCTTGGCGGGTGGCTGGGGCGTCGAGGGCTGCCGGGGGCGAGGTGTTGGCGTGGGAATGTTTTCCGACTGACCAGCCGGCGTCGTCTGTCGTGATGGCGGCGTTACAGCAACGGGCTCGCCGGTCACCTTGTCGACGACGATACGCTCCGAGCCGCGGCGCGTGGTCGGAGGGGCGTTCCCGGCCATTCCAAGCCCATCACCTGCCGGGCTGCCGGGGGCTGATGTGCGAGCCGAGCTGCCGCCGCGCTGTTCGCTCTGGTAGTCCGAGGCGCGCTTGAGATCTTCGCGGATCACCTGGTCCTGTTCCTCCGGGCTGAGATCCTGGAACTCGAAATCATTCTCCATCCGGTTTTTGCGCGCGGCGGTATAGGCCTTGGCGTCCTTGTCGTCGGGAGCCTTGTATTTCCGGTCGATCGACTTCTTGGTTTCATAGTCCTCAAGTTCGGCCTTGCGCTCGGCTTCGGACTTGGATTTTTCACTCCGCTGCTCGATCTGCGACTGGAACGCGGCCACCGGGTTGATCAGCCGGGAAAGCATGTTTGGCAGATCCTCGGTCAGCACGTCCTGCTCGATCGGCTCGCCTTCCGGAGTATCCAGATTGAAACGATACCCGATCGTGTTTCCCTCCGCATCCTTCAGCGGCTTGTAACCCTGGAGCTCGATACCCCCTCTTTCGATATAGCCCTTGACCTCGGCGGCCTTGATAGCGTCGTTGATGGCACCTTCGGCGTTCCCGGTCTGCGCCTTCATCAGCGAGGATGCAAACAGCTTGCCGCCCTTGCGGGCAGCGGAACTGGCCCCCCATTCGTCAAGATAGCGGGCCTTCTGGTAGTCGCCCTGGCGCATCAGTTCGGCGGTGTATTTCGGAAGCGCATACTGCTGCCAGAAGTCGTCGAACTGGTCGGGGTTGAATTCCCCGCTCTGAACACCCTCCTGAAACGCTTCCTGCGTCTGAGCATCGATCATGCCCAGCGCCTTCTTGTTGGCACGGCGCTCGTTTCGCGCGTCAAGACGCTCGCGCATCTGCATGCCTGTATTCATCCCCTGGACAAACGCGCCCAGCCCTACCCCGATGCTCATGCCTGCGCCCTCGCCTTTTTCTTCGTCTTCGACGTGGTGGCGCCGGCAGCCCTGGCGATGTCCTCGACCATGCCGGTCACGCGGTCGAGCCGCTTGTCTACATCCTTGACCGCCTTCATGGTGACGCCCAGCGCATCAACCACGGGGATGGTCTTGCCGTCGCCGTGACCTGTTGCGTTCTGGAAGTCTTTCGCCATCGGCCCGATATGCTCGTCCGGATCGCCGTGCTCTGGCTTGTACTTCCATTTGTCGACCGGCATCTTGCGCACGGCCTCGATGCCTTCGCCATCGGCCGTCTTCTTGCGATCGGTCTTCTCGTCCTCGTCGGAAGGAAGGAACAGGCCGAACAGCCCGCCAAGTGCGCTGCCTAAGCCTGCCGCCGACTGGGCATTTGCTGCCGTTTGGGCGCGCCAGTTTGCGCTCTGGGTTTCGAACTGGTTCTGCAGAATGTTGCCCTGGTTGGAGTAACCCTGCATCTGGCCAGCAAAGCCACGGTCCATCATCCCGGTGGAGGCAAGGAACTGCGCATTGGCAGCGTTCTGGGTGTTGGCTGCCGACGACAGCAGTGCCGCGCCCTGCCCCGCACCTGCAGCGGCCTGGGATGGAAGCCCGCGGCCCATATTGACCAGATCAGCCTTGGCGGCAATGCCGCGCATTTCCTCGGCGGTGCGCGCCGTATTCTGCGCACCGGCCGATGCAAGTGCGGTCTGTTGATCATTGGCACGGGCAATGCCGGCATACCGGCCAGACCTTGGATCGATACCCAGCGCCGCGGCCTGACGCTGCTGAGTGGCATCCCTTTCACGGGAAGCTGCGAGAACATCGGCCTTGGCCGTCGCTGCTGCTTCCGCCTGGCGCTCCGGCGTACCCAGTTTGAGCGCTTCATCGATGTACTCGTCTTCGATCGGCCGGAACTTTTCGACATAGCGCTGGCGGTCCTGACGGGACATGTCGAGCGCTTCGCGCCCGGTTGCCAGCTGCAGGTTGCCGACCTCCGCTGCGATGCTGTCGATTTCCTTCTGCCGATCCGTCGAGATGGCAAATGCGTCCCGTGCGAAGGACAGCCATTCCTCACCGGTCTGCGCGTTCTTCAACGCGGCAACGCCGATGTTTGGATCAGGTGCTGGGGCTGCAGGCGCACTCTTGCCCATAGGTATCTCCAAGTCTCGAGCCTATGGCAACGTCATGCGCCAATCGGTTTATACCGTTTCTTCGACGCTTTCGCCAGTCAGGTCATCGTCATCGTCTTCGCGTTGGTCGCTGACCTCTAGTTCCATATCGAAGCGCTCAGAACCCTCCACCACTTCACTTACCGGCTCGAGGTCAATCACCGATGTGGCGCGCATTGGGGTTGGCGATCCGACCGCTGCATGGTTGATGCTTTTGGCTGGATGATTTCGGCGATCGATGTAGCGTGGCCATTTCTGCACGTTGAGGAACCGGCATTCCCGCTGCAGCATCCCGAACAGGATCATGTCTTCGCCATCGGGGCCGGCTTCGCGCAACACGCCCTCCTGCTTCCAGCCGAAGGCCCGGCAGAAGCGCAGCGAAGGCGCATTGTTGGTCGAAACCAGCGCCGATATCCGTTTGCGCTGCGCGGTCATGAACGGATAGGCAAACGCTTCCATGACAAAAATGCGGCTGATCCAGCGCTGCGAATTGTTGGAGGCGACATGCACCTGGCAGCCGGTATCGGTCCAGGTATCAAAGACCACGACGCCGACAAAGCGGCCATCGACCTTGCGGGCGATCGAATGGGCGTCATCGCGGAACTCTATCCCCAAGATGCGCTTGGAAGCCCATTCGAGCGCGTCGGGATCATCATAGACAATTGTGGAATTGGTCATCTCAGTCTCGCGGCAATTGTTTCAATGGTAGCGGTGAGGCGCGCATGGATGCGGTGAACATCCTCTACGAGCGCATTGAACTCTGCTTGGGTGGGGGCCGCGCTCACTTTCGCACTTTGCAGCTTGTCCGACAACAGCAGAAGGCTCTGCAGGTCTTGGATGCGGACAGCAGCGTGCATCTTGGTGGCGGGTTTGGCCCCACGCGCGCCGGCGAGCAATTCCAGCATCTCCTTGTGGCGCTCGCTCATATTCATCACGCCAGCGCCTTGAGTTCGCTGACACTGGTCGCCATCGCGATCCGCTCGACGCGTTTGTCTGTGTAGATGGATATCTGCCAGCGGCGGGAGCGCTTGGGCGGAAGTCGTTTGATACCGCCGTCCGGGTTGAACGAGTGAAGGATCTCGCGATCGGCGTAGACGATCACTGTCGACCGGGCTGACAGACCGCGGATTGCCAGAGGGAGGGGGGTGAGCGGGTCACCGTTGATTTCGTCGCAGTTGATCTCGCAAGAGTTGATCGCACCCATCTCCGTGGACGTAATCAGCGCGGCATTTGCGGCCTGCAGCACCTCCACCTCGGCTTCAACGATAGATGATGCGTCCCTGTCCTCGAGTTCATCGGTATCAATGCGGATAGCAGCGAAGGTCTGCGCCATTGGCAGGACGAACTCCTTGGAGCGCCAGTAGAGAAACTTGCGCGCAGCGTTGAGAGGGTCGACCTGCAGAAGATCATTGGTCGACCTCTCGATGACACGCATCTGCGCTTCTGATGGCAGATAGTGCGCCGCGCGGGCTATGACGCTGAGGTTCACCTTGTCCGTTGCCCCTGGCGCGAGGTCAATCAGCATGGTTCCATGGTCATAGGCCCCACCGCTGATTTCCTTGCGCCAGAAGAACGCATAACGCCCGTGCATCTGGCAGCCGAAGCAGTTGGCGAGGTCGTACTGCTGCCATGTGTCATGATTGAACACGCCGGCGGTAGCATTCCTGACGCCGCCACCGTCCATCACCATCAGCCCTTGCGCACTCACCCAGGCCACCGCACTGCCGAAATCAACGATCGAGCGGGCGTTCAGACACGGCGCATCAGCCTCGATCTCCGTCATCTGCATCGTTTCGGGCGCTGACCCTGTGACGGCATAGGGGCTGTCTTCCGTCAGCACGATCAGGGTGGAATTGATAAAGGCCAGCCCGACGATGGGGGCATTGGTGTAGAGCGCGTACTTTTCGGGCCATGCATGGGGCTGGTAGGGTTCGCAGAAATATAGCGTATTGCCGTCGAAGGCTGCCATCATGCCGTTAGCCATGGCGGTCAGGCCGGCCAGCGTGTCGGATGGCGGGTTGAAGTCCATGGACGGGAGCGGATCCTGAAACCCGTCGACGCCTATTGTATCCGAGAAGTTGGAATTCGACGCACTCCGCTCCGCGACCAGGTAGTAATAGGTGCCGGATGGTCCCGTCTGCGACCGATAGATGCGCTGTTTTGTTATGTTGCGGCCGGATGGCGCTGCCGCAAACCCGGACAGCGAAACGGTTTCGCCCGGGCTCCACTCGATTTCGTTCGAGGCCGGGCACGGCGCCGATTCCTCTCCATAGTCAGTTACCCATGTGTAGACATAGAGCCTGGTAGCGACATCGCTGGATGAAGGCGACCCGCTTTTCGTAGCCGTCAGCGCAGTCGATGGCGCTGCAAGCGCGAGTGGATAGATCGTCGAGCCAATCCGCATTTTCGGCGCGCCATCTCCGGTATAGTACAACCGCTCGGTCGCGATCGGGCCAAGGGCCGCATGTACTGTGCCAGAGAAACCGATCCACCCACCATCGAACGGGACGATCGTATCGTATGCGCCGAAGTTGGCGTTCTCGATGACCTGTTTCCTTATGGCGGTCAGCCCGCCATCATCCAAGCGTACATCAGTGGCAACTTCGGCGGCGTTTTCGGGCAGATTGCGCAGCATCAACCGCGGCATTTCTCCGCGAAACTGGCCTATGTTGATTGCGGTCATGGCCCCTCGCCTGGTTCAAAGCGCCCGGCTCATTAGGCGCGCAGCAATCTGGTTCAATGCGGCAGCCGTCAAGCGGACCGAAACGGAATCGCCGGCAAGCCAGGCTCTTGCGCTTGTGCCATCCTGCCCCCTGACCACCGTACAGCTGGTGCCTGATCGTTCCGTCAGCTTGACGACCTCAAGGTTTCCCGACGAATCGGTCAGGGTCATATAGCTGTACTGGCTGGCTGTCGGGCTGGGAAACAGCGATTCCGGCCCGGAAGCCAGGACGAGCGTAGTCGCACTGTCTGTGATGTCAGCTGACAATGCACCGGCTGCATTGTTTGAAAAAAGGATATCACCCATGTCGTTCGCCTTTATCCAGTAACGGACAGCCCGAGCTCCGCCGCCAGCGCTTCGGCCTCGGCCTTGGCCGAGAGAAGCACGGTTTCGTAGTCGGCTGGGTCCACTACAGCGTCGATTGCAGCGATGGTCTTGCGGCGCAATCCGGCCACCCGTGCGACCACAGCGCGGAAGGTGTCCGCCTTCGCGATGATGATCGCCGCGAGGCTTGCCGGGCCTTCCTCGGTGATCGCTGCTTCTGTCTCGATCATGGCTGTCTGCGCCGTGTCCGCTGTCTCGGCAATATAGGCACGAGCGGCAGCCTCTTTCGCGTCCCACGACAGGCGTTCGTCAATCGGGACCGGGCCTGTGACCGCTGCAGTGAAGTTGTTGGCCCACTGGACCATAGCGGCCTTTGCTGCGTCTGCGCTCTGGTACTTGGGCGGCGCTGCGGGTTCTGTCTGCGTGGCCCCCACCGGGATTTCCAGCGTCGTAACCACAAAGGGGCACCCATGCCCCATGAACCAGGTTTCACCGCGATGGTCATCGACAAGGGTCCAAGCGCCTTCGGCCCAGACTGCAGCTTTTCCCGGCGCGCTTGGAGGTGCGGTCGTGACGGCGTGCGCCGGAACCAACCAGATTTCGTCATCCAGTGGGTCTTTGTCGGCAAGAGACGCCCCGATGAACTCGCCCGTTGCAGGGTGATAGCTGTAGATTTCCATTGCCTCCTCCTAGTACTTGATGCAGGCCAGCAAGGCCACGTTGCGGGGTCTCGCGGTGTAGTTTTGATAAACTGTTCCGTCATTCGTTGCCGTCGTCGGATATTGCCTGGCGACGGTTCCACTGTAACTATCCATTTCGGTAGGCGTATATGCTGCCGGGTACGTCAGCACCGTGCCGTTCGATTGCAGGTACATATGTTTGGTCGCATTCTGATTGGAGCCAAACACTCGACTGCTATCGACGCCCCGGGCGTCATCCCACCCACGAATAAACTCACCGCGAAGGTCCGGAAGGGTGAAGGTGGTGGATCCGTCCCCTACCCCGAAGGTGGTCCCGATGGCCGCAAAAAGGGCAGCGTAGGTCGTTCGAGAAACCATCGCGCCGTTGGCCTTCAGCCATCCATCAGGTGCAGTGTTCATCGCAAAAAATGACACTTGTCCGACCAGGTTTTGAGCGTCGAGAACGTCCGCGTGGACCGCCGCGAACCTGTTGGCGGCGGACCCAAGATCACGAGTGCCGTCTCCGTCGGGGATAAGGTCACCTGAGAGTGTGCCACCTGACTTGTCGAGCTTGCTGTTTAGCCCAGCTGCGGTAGCCCGCAATTCAATCCGGCTTCCATCCGGCCATGCGACAGCAGTCGTCCCTTCCTGTCCGCGCGCAACGGTACAGCTGGTGCCTGATCGTGCCGTCAGCTTGACGATTTCCTTGCTGCCGTCGAAGTCGAACAAGGTCAGGTAAGCGTACTCGTCGCCGGTAGGTGACGGGAACAGGTTTGCATCCGTGGTCAAGACAATTGTTGTCGCTGAATCGGAAATCGCGCCGTTGATCGTGCTCAATGCGTCATTCGTGAACAGAACCGACATTTCAGCAATTCCTTATGTTGACTATGAAACAGTGCTGCATGGTGCGGCCGCCAGCGGTGACGGCGGTGACCGTGACCTTGACGGCATCGCCATCGGCGCCACCCTGCAGCCAGACGCGGGCGGTATCATCTGAGACATCGACAGTGGCCGATGCGGTGTCAGACCCGCTAACGGCGACCGTGGTGGAGCCAGTCAGCGTGTCGCCGCTTTCCAGTAGACGGGAATAATCGATCGGGTAATCAAGCACCTCGCTGGGGGTCTGACTCATGCTGCCCATTGCGTTCGATCCTCCTGCGGTAGTGTCTGCCTGCGAACAGCCGCAGGCAGCCAAATTCCGCGCACCGAGCGCGCGATCGCTATCTGCCGAGGTCTGCGGGCGAGAACGATCCGGCGCTCCGTCGAGTTGCCGAAGCTGTGGAACATCGCGGTGATGGTCCCATCGATCGAGAACGACGCTTCAATTCTCGCCGACGCCGCGCGCGCTCCATTGATACTGGTGGTGATCGAGGCCACGGCCTCAACACTGCCATTGGCCCAACGCTCGGCAGCGGTGGTCGCCTGAAACGTCATGGTACCGGATAGCGCAAGGCGCTTGATAAGACCCGCTGTAACTGTTGCATCCATCGTGAACGCTGTGGCGGCTGCCCCGCCAGCCCACCGGGTACCGTCAATGCTTGAAACAACCGCGAGTTCAGTGCTGACGACTGCAGGGATGAACAGCCCGCTGACCGTCTGTGCCAGTCTGTATTGCCCAAGTCGGGCGCCGCCGAGTGTTGAGGCAAAGGCCATAGATCAATCCGCCGTGATATCGCCGTCGCCGGCCGGAATGACAAACCGGTCTGAGGGCGCGATGGTCTTTGATGCAACCAGTTCGGCACTGTGCAAGCAATTGCCACCCGTTTCCGCATCCCAGAACGCGACATGCGTGAGGGTGATTGATCCTGCGCCATCATGCACTGGCCAGAGAAGGTCGATGACAGTGGATATGGCCTTGCTGGAAGCTGCCGTGAACCCGGTGCCGATCGCGCCACCATCGGCGGGCTCCATGCGGACATAGGCAGGCCATGCGCCGGTGGATACTTCATTGGCACCGGTCAGTCCGGGGTCGGCAGTGTGCAGGCTCATCCACACCTCGGTTGGTGGCGTGAACGCGACACCGCGAAAGAGAAGATCGAGGATCTTGTTGCCGGCATAGGTGGAAAGAGGCATCAGAAGTATCTCCCTCTGGTATTGCGCCGCCCTTTGGCGTCCGAGCGCTGCGCGCGCATCGTCATGGTGTCGATCGCTTGCTGGAACTGGTTTCGAAGGTCGAGTCCCCGCTGTGGGTTGGCGTATTCCGCCTGGGGGGTGGTCAGCGCCATGGCGGCGGCACCGCGACAGATGGTTTCCTCGTGGTCGGACAGCAGGAATTCAGGCAGTGTTTCAGCCTGGCGATCGGGGATCAGCACGGCGGTGGCATAGAGCGTGCCCGCTGCCTTCGGATAGACACGCAACAGATTGTGATCCGTCGAGGTCACGAACTGCACGGTTTCAGCGACATCGGCGTCCTCGATCCATCCTGGATGGCGTTGATCCAGATCAAACGGCGTGATGCGCTCGATGTCATAGGCGTCGGCTTCGGTGGTGCCCTTGAACCTGGCCTTGCGGGTGAGTTCGAAGAACTCGGCATCCTGTTCGACAAGGCTGGCGATCTCGATGCGGTCCGGGTCTGTGAAGGTCACTGTAAGTCGGGTTGTCCATGCCTTGGTCGATCGGCAGAATTCACGCGCTGCATCGCGCAAACGGGCGAAGGCGACCGGCTGGGGCACATTGCCCGCCTCCCCACGAAACCTTGGCAGGAACTCGTCGATGTCGATCATGTGACGCGCCTCCTGTTCGGGGTGGATTGTGCCTCGCTCTGGATCTTGAGCCCGACCGCGGCGGCAAAAGCCTGGAATGCCGTCTGCGAGCGCGCCGCATCGGCTTCGGCATCATCCTTGGCCCAGCACCGAAACAGCAGGTAATCGACCAGCGGCGTCTCGTAGAGCGCGGGCAGACCGATATCGACTTCGTAGCTGTCGATGGTGTCGACATCGCCGGTGGCAGCAACCGGAACCGGCAGGCCCGAGAGGATGAGTTCGACCAGGCCAGTGCCGTCATTTGGCGGATAGACCTGGTAGCGGGAGGGCTCTAGTTCGTCATAGACGAAGTGGCGCACCTCCTTGCGGGAGCGCACCCGGCGCGGGTCATGCCAGTTGGGGTCGATGTTATCGAGTTCTTCCTTGCGCGCGGGGGTGACGTTGCGGCCATACTCGATCGGTGGCCCGACATCGCGCACATTTCGGTCTATGCCCAGCAGCATCAGCGGCGTCGGGTCTGTGGCGGTTGCGGGTTCATCGGGGATGGTCTGCACCGTTCCGGCGTCCAGTTCGACAATGGTACGGATGGTGCAAGCCGATGGCTTGGCGAGCAGGGTCGCCCGTATGCCGTCATTGAGCCATATCGTCAGTTCCGGCAGGGACCAGCGGGTATAGTCGGCATCCGTGAGCATGACGGCGACTGTCTGGAATATGGCTTTGGCCGTGGGCATCGTGGGTTACCCGCGCTTCGGTTTGCGGCCGGGTCGGTTGCGGTTGGGCAACGGCATCCTGTCAGGCTTGGGCTCTGGCGCCTCGGGCTCCTCGTTGTCGTTGACGAGTTCAGGGAAGAACCTGGCGGCGTATTTCTCGTGGCGGGCCTGGAGATCCTGCAATTCGGCTTCGTCCGGGGTGGTGGATGCTTGACGGTAGACCGGGTTGGCGAGCATGCAGTCGATGTGAACCTGATCGTGGACCTCGCACACGGCGCGGCCGAAGTCGTCGAGCTCGAACACGTAAGGCATCGAAAGAATGACCTGTCGCGTCATCCCGGTTGTGCATTCAATGATCATGGCGGTGATCTCCTATTAACGAAATGGGCGGCGGCCACCACCGGCAGCCGCCGCCCCTGTCGGACGCCCCCATTCCCAAAGGCGCGTCGTATCAGTCGGCCACCGCGAACTGCGCAATCAGCGTGATGGTGCCGGCAACAGCCGAATCCGGCGCTGTCGCCACCTTCACACCGATTCCCCGGGTCGTTGCGGATGGTGCCAGCTCAAAGCCGGTAACCAGCGACATGCGGGAAGCACCGCCAGCCTGGGCGCTGTCGTCTCCGTCGAAGAATTGAGCGCCGCAAGTCCGGGTGTCGTCGTTGTCCCCGAAATCGCCCGACATGATGCCCACGTCGAAGGTGATCGCAGGCGTGCCGTCATCATCGAGGTCATCGGCGATCAGGATCATGTCGACCACCCGGCAATTGTCGGGCATCGCCATCATTTCAAAGATGTTGTTGGCCGCAAGATTGCCGGTGGTGGCCTCGAGGGTGGCGCGCACGGTCACGACTTCGCCGGCACCGCGCGGATAGGGCTGGATCATCAGCCCCTTGGCGTATTTGGACTGGATAAGATCAGGCATGGTTCAGTTCCTTTACGATCTTCCAAACGATCGATGGATGGGCATCAGCCAAACCCAACGCCATCAGGCGTTGGGGTCAGCTGCTGCCGTGTCGATGGAGATGACGCCGAAGTCTGCGCCGTTAAAGCGGGTCTTTTTCATCCCGCCGATGAAGCCAGCCGCGATTTCGACCTCGTTGCCGTGATCGAGGGTTTCCTCGGACCAGTCGAAGCGCAGGCCCGATGCAGAGCCATAGGCGACCACGCCCGCCTGGGCGCCCATGAACAGCGCCCGGGCGCCGGCGACATCGCTGCCGGATCCCCAGTCGTTGAACCGGATGACACTTTCATGCTCGTGGATGATGCAGTTGTTGATCATCCCGAGCCCGCCAGCAAAGACCGGGTTCTTGCGGCCTTCCGCTGTCATCACCGCCTTCTGGATTTCCAGCCAGCCTGTCGTGTCGGCGTTGCGCAGGTCGTAGCACTGCCACGGATTGATCAGCGCAACATAGTGCTTGCCGTTCTCGACCTTGATCGGCTGCATGTTGGCCTTTTTGGGGTCGAGTGCGCGGAACATCTTCGATGCAGCGACCGCTCGCTCGATCAGCGAAGCCTCGAACTTCATCGAGCTGGTGATCGTGGCCGTCGATGTGGCCGTGTCGGCATAAAGGTGGTGGGAATCGTCTGGTGCCTGGAAGGCGTTGCCGGCGTGACCGGTCCAGTCCGTGTCCTGTACGAAATCCTCGTTCATTCCGCGCGCTCCGGAGAGGTAGCAGAACAGATATTCGTCATGCAGCCGCGCGAAATACTCGCCCAGCTTCGTCTTCATCCTCGAACGGATGTCGTGGATGGTGCGCTTGCGGCTCATCTTGCCGCCCGAGGTCACCGGGTGACGAACCTGGTCGATCAACACGGTGTCGGTGTAGAACTTCAGCTGCTCGCCCTTGCCCTCGATGCGCTGATCGCCTGCGGTGGGTTTGCCACGCAGCTGGATAGCCAGATCGAAGGAAATGGTATCGCCCTGATCCTTTTCGAGTTCGGTAAGGCGCTGAATGACGGAGCCTTCCGACTCGCCGATGAAACGGCCACCGAAATAGGATTCCTTGCTGGTCTGGAGAAAGAGAAGACCGGACCACTTCTTGACGGCTTTCGGATCGCCGACCGGTACTTGATTTGGGCCTGTGGACATGACGTGCCACCCCTCCTGGTTGGTTGAAGGTAGGTAGCAACGTCATGTGCTGATCTGGAATTACCGCTTTTTGCGATCATTTACAAGATGCCGGTGACGCATCGTATTGAGAACGCGCACACGCAGCCGCGCGCGCGGGAGAGAGATTGTCTACATTTGTCTACATTTTTGCATCGCCGGGCGCTTCGAATTTCGCCTTCATGCGCTCGTATGCGGCACGGTCGGCCTTGTTCTTTCTCTCCCATTTGTCGATCGCATCGGCGGCCGCGGCCATCCTTTCCCCGAGATAGGTGAGCTTGAACATGCCGGGGTTGTACCAGTTGCCGGTGAACTCAAAGGCACACGCCCAGTTCCGGGGCATTACAATGCACTTGGCGTCGGCGCGGTATGCTTCAAGCCATTGCTCAGACGCATCTTCGCTGGTCATCCGGGATTTTGATTCCACCCTTCTGACAACACCAAACTCATGCACCTTGCGAAAGTCGGCTTCCGACATTTCGCTAAAGCCCCAAACAGGGCGTTTGTCATCTGACATGGCGTTCTCCTTTCCATATGTGGCGGGCGTCTAAAATCCGAACCGCGCCCGGCAAATGGCAGCGCCGCCGCCATCGTCATATGGCTCGTGGTTGAAGATCAGGCGATCGCCGAATGGGTAAATCTCTTCAGGCTCTGGCATCAGGTAAAACAGCACATGCCCCGGCCGCATGATTATGATGCTGCCCGGGCCTGCACGCATGATGTCCTCGAGCATTGCCTCGGTTATCTGATCGTCTGCTATCATCAAGGCCATGGAAATCCCTCTTGCTCGTGTTCACTTGGCAATCAGCCAATCCAGATCGCGATCGCGCCATTTGATCAGCTGCACCTTGGCGTGGCTGATCGCCACTTGTCGCTCGCCGCATGCCTCGAACACGCCCTGCTCGCTGTAGATCGCGAACTGACACTGCCAGCGGTAGACCTGCCTGATGTGCAGCGTTCCGTCCTTGTGCTGGGCCTTGAGGCTCGGGCAATGCTGAAAGCAGATGGCGGCGCACCTGCGGTGCAGCAGCGGCTCGACCTGCAGCACATCGAGCGGCCTTGCGGCGTGAAACCGCGAGCGGGCCTGCGACAGGCTGACCTTGGTGCTGGCATTGAGCGGCTTGCCGCACAGATCGCACCGGCATTCGGCGATCGCCTGGCGCTGGCGGTTCATGTGCGGTGTCCCGAACCTTGGCTTGCCGCTGCCCGGAGCTGAGGGATTGCACAGCGCAACACGGCCCGCATGTGGACAATGATCCAGAAACACGCGGTCCTCGTCAGTCCAGGCCACCGTCCAGGGAACCGGCACCGTGCCCCACTGCATCATTCGCCCATCCCCATCTCCTCGAGAAAGCTCTCAATGCCCGCTGGCTTCGTCGGGTTCTCAAGGTGTCGCCGGATGCTGCGCCAGTTCGCGTCGAGCCTGAAACCCCACATATTCACCAGGTCCGTCATCCTCTTGATCTTGACTTCATCACCCGTCCTGGTGATGCGCCTGCGCCATTTGTTGATTTCACCCCAGCAACGGCGGTGCTGCTGTTTCAGGTCTGCCGGCAGAGCCCGGAAGCACTTGCCGCAGATGATTTCAGTGCTGTCGGGGTATTTCTCTGCTGGCGCGGTGCGTTTGCACCCTGGGGTGATGCACGGGATGCGGCCGGGCCTGGTCACCATCGCTCTTTCCATGTCTCTCGAATCTCGGCCGTCGATTCCTCAGCTTGGCTTGCCTTGGGAATTACCGCCCACCCCGACATGCACGGAACAATGCGGGCATCGATCCCTCTCCATGTCATGGTCGCCTCTCTGTCAGCGCATTTGACGCTCACATCGGTGCGGGCTCTGAAACGGATATCCTTCTGCACAACGCCACCGGCGCGGCTGAATGCATCCTCACCGATGACAATCTCGAGGTTGTCGGGATCCAGGCCGGTTATCCGCATCGCGTTGAGGACGCCCTGATTGAATTGCCGGTCGAAGTCTCCCTTGAGGAAGCTCCTGGTCACAACGGGCACATCGGCGAATGTTCGGTCGTGCCCGAGCATGCCGAGATTGCGGGCCATGGCGTAGACCAACCGGCGCAGCCACATGGTGCCGTAGCGGCCACCCTCAAACATCACAAGACGCGGGTGTTTCCTGTAACGCCGCTCAACCTGCACACGATAGAGCGCCGGGGAAACGGTCACCGTTTCGAACTCCGGCGGGCTACTTGTATTGAATGCCTGTTTTGGTGCTGTCATGAGAGTTCCTTTGGGTATTGCCGCAGTCGCATGTCAGGCGGAACCATGTTGTAGGTTGGACGGATGGCCGCCATCTGCTTCATGAAGAATGCAACACCGGCCGCCGCACACTGGACGCGGGTTTGGCGGCCCCACTCGACATCAAACGGGCGATCGTTCCACTTCGGGCCGCTCTTGCCGCCGAAGATGATCCAGTCGAGCCCGCCAGGATGAAGCCAACGGCTGAAATCAATCGCCTCCTGCGCCGGCTCATAGCTGATGCCCACCCACGGGATACGGAACCGGCGCTTATATTCCAGCAGCCGCGGCACGTCGCGGTCCGCCTCGGCTTGCGTGACCACGGTGATCAGAACGCCGATGTGCTGCGGCCAGATATATTCCCATCTTGGAAACATCATCTTCGGCAGGTTGCTGATCCGCTTGGTGCAGATCTGCAACTTCAGGCGATCGCAGACCTCCATGATGCCCATGTGATCGTTGCGCCATTGCGGATCGACCTCGTTATCCAGCAGGTCGCCCATGGACAGGGTGAACACCCGCCGATCGCGACCGTGCTCGGCAAAGAACTTGTCTGCCTGCCGCTGCCATTTATACAGCGTGTTGCGGGTGGCTTCGGTCATCCGCCGTCGCGGCGCGCCATGGCCCCAATGGGAGCCGCCGCCCCGCTTGTCGACGCCTTCGGCATAACAATCATCACAGGCGGGCCCGACCTTGGTGCAGCCCCACCATGGATTGTGGGTGCTGTCGGTCCAGGGGATACCGGTCTTGTCAGCCATCTATGGCCTCCTGGTAGGTGTGGGGTTCGAGGATCGGTAGTTCGGGCAGCCAGTGCGTCGGGTGGCAGTGCAGCGGTTTCGTGCTGGTGGCCCTGACCTTCGCCCAGTATCCGCCGTGTTTCATCATCAGGTCATGCCGCCGCTCGCAGCGATCATCGCGATGATCTTCCACCCAGCGCGTACGAACCCACATCGCCTTGTGGTGCAGCCTCTTTAACCGCCATTCCGGCAGGAACACGAAAATGACGGAGCCATCGCGTGGCGCTGAACTGATGGGCTGAACCAGCCGCGCGATGGCTGCCTGGATCGCTTTGACGCTCATGCGCTGCGACATCATCACACCCTCTCGATCTGGCGCTGATGCGCGGCAATGTCGAAAGCGCGAGCCGTGAGCGCGAAGACCGAGGCAAACAGAGCGAGGGCGAGCAGCACCAGCAGCACATAGCCGGTGCCGCTGATATTCAACGATGACCGCCGCTGTGCGCGTTCGAGCCCGGTACCGGTCAGGATGGCAATGCGTTCGGGCTCGGCGCGATGCCACACCGTCAGACCGGTTTCCCGATCACACGCCCGGACGCAGCGGACCTTGGCAAGGAACATGTCGTTGGGGTCTAGATCCCGCTCGACATCATAGGTTTCGAACGTCAGCCAGTACTGGCTGTACTCGACCGCGATCCAGTCTCCGTCCCTGACCAGGTGGCGGTTTGGCCGGTGGCTGAAACACGACGGCTGATGGCCGTAGATTCGCAGGTCCACCATGTCGCCGGGTTGGCAGGTTTCACTCAGATCCGGCGCTTGGCCATCGAGCCACGAGATATGGTTGCCCCAGCACCCGCCCATGACATGATCGCAGTCGGCCAGCGGGTCGGCCGGATCGATGGGGCTGTTGTAGAACCGGGGTGACGGTTCGGATTTCTGAGCGGTTTTCATGTCAGCCCTCAAGTCGCACGATTGGTGTCTGTCGGGTGGGCTAAAAGCCGCACACGGTTGAACGCCATTTTGACCAGTTCATGGGCGATGGCTTCGGCCTCGTCGATTTCACGCGAACGGATATCACTGGGTGCGCGCATCACGACTGTTCCTGCAGCGACAGCGATCGAGTCGGCGAGATATCGCATCTTGTGGTCCATGCAGCAGCCTTGGAATTCCCGGATCTGTCCGATCTTGCGCAGGATCTGCCTTTCCGTTTCTGGTGTCATGTCGCCACACGGATGGCTGAATGTGTCTTCGGCAATTTGCTTTGCTATGCTCACTGGGGGCTCCACTTCCTTAATGATTGCATTTTGAATATCTCACAGAATAAAAAAAGCCGCAATGCAGTCTGCATCGCGGCTCTCAGTTATCGGTTAATGATTGCTTATATCAATCTTTCGGTCGCAGGATCCGGCCTGGTTTGCGCAGCGGCGGGGCGGCGTTGATCCCGGGCGGGGGAATGCCATCCTTGACCAGGTGTATCGGCTTGAGGTCCGAGAAGATCGTCATCTTGACGGCCGATCCCGTTCCCCGCTCCGTTCCGGTCCGCTTCTTTTCCTCGATGCGGATGAAGGTGCCATCGGCGATCTGCACCGCCTGGCCCACCCGCACCGTCAGCACAAGCGGCATTGCTATCCTTGAGCCTCGTACCGTGCGCGCTGCGCGTCCGTCATCTGGGCTAGCGCTGCTTCGTAGTCAGCCGTCTTGCCCGCCTCGAGCATTGCGTCCAGGCGCGAGAACTCGCCCTCTGTCACATCGCCGGCCTCGGCCACCGGCAGCCCGCCCAGGTTGGGCGGGTTGTTGCGCGGGGCTGTGCGTGCCCTTTCGCGGGCAGGCTTGTCGCGCTTGTTCTCCTGCGCTGCCGGGCGCGAACCACCACGCCCCTGCAGGATTTCATGGGCCTGTTCGATCAGCGCGGGATCGTAAATGTGGCCTCTGGTGGAGCCCTGCAGGCTGCGCACGAGGTCGTTCAGATCCCGGTTGGCCAGCGCGTCTTGCTTGTATTCAGGGTGGGCCTTGTAAAAGGCAGCACAGTCCTTTTTCCACTGATCCACCGCAGCGTTGAAGCTGTCGACCCGCTCCTGATAGGCCGATAGTTTCGCCTCGTCAGCTGCCTCGATCTTGCCCGCCTCACGTTCGAGCGTCGAGACCTGCTTGCGAAATTCGGCCGTTGTCATCCCGCCGTCTTCGAAATCTGCTTCGATTTTCGAGATCTCACCTGCGATTTCATCAAGCCGGGCCTGGTTGGTTTCAGGCGGCGTTTCTGGCGGGATATCATTGATGCGGAAGACGGTCGTGCGCGCATCCTGGCCATCGTCCGCGTCGGCGCCACCATCCTGCCCGCCCTGATCGTCGTCATCTGCCGGCAGATCCTGATCAGCGGCTTTAGCATCATCGTCATCATCATGGTCATCGGCAGCGGCGGCGGCGGCATCGTCGCCGGCGTCGGGATCGGCTTCAAGTTCGTCGTCGGATCCTGAATCGCCTTTGGTATCGTCTTCATCCGTCGCCGGAATCTCGGCATCGGGGTCGAAATCGTCAAATTCGTCAAAGCCTGCCCGTTCTTCCGGGGTCAGCAGAGACGGATCGACTTCCTCGCCTTCAATGAAGACGGGTTTTGGCGGTGGTACGTTGGGCATGTCTGGGCTCCATGGTCATCAAGCAACTTGTTGACGCTCCGGTTCGGGAACGGGGTTTGTGTTGGCCGGTGGTTCTCCACCGGGTTGCGGCGCACCTGGGGGAGCCATTGCCGCGGCGGATTCGCGCGCAAGATCCGCTGCGGATTTGAAGCCGGCTTCGGTCAGGACGTAATCTGCCACGTCGCTGGCTGCCGGGTTGAGGAGTGAGAGTTGCGCTGCTTCCAGCGCCTTCTGGATTGCCTCGACATTCGCGCCGGTGGTCTTGGCCAGTTCAGACCGCGCCTTGGCGATCTGCAGGGCTGCGTCTGCAGCCTTCTTCTGCACCTCGGCCTGCTGCGCGGCCATCTGCAGCGCTTGCTGCTGGGATGCAGCCTGCATGGCCTTCTCTTCCTCGGGCGTGATTTCTTCGCTGTCGGGATCACGCTGGCCGGTGGCCTGCCGGATGCGCTTGACGATTTCCTCGCGGTTCTTGACGTCGAGGTTGTCGACAACGAGGTCAAGCATGGTCAGCGCAATCTGTGGCGGCAGTGTCTTGATCAGCTCCATCAGATGGGCCGCTGCCGCCTGCCGGGTCGAGGCATGGAAATCCTCGTCGATGATGATGAAATCGGCCTTGGAGCGGACAATATCGTTGTCCGGGTCGTTGTCGTTGACGGCGATGTATTGCGGCGTTCCGCGCTCGTTGGTGATGCGGAACTCCTTTTCCGCGTCCATGTATTGCTCGATCAGCGACAGCACCTTTTCGCCGCGCACCTGCTGGAAATAGGCGAGGTTGTCGAAATACTTGGCCGTTGCCAGCGCACCCTGGTCCTGACGCGCCTGGATGGCGATGCCGGAGGTGGCGTTGGTGCGCCGGCCAAGGTTCTCGTCGGTGACGCCGGATGCGGACTGGATCATCGAGATGCCGCGCGACATCAGTTCAAGCTGATACTGGCTGAGATCCCGATCGTTGTTGATCGTAAGCTCCTTGCCGGCCTTCTTGGTGATCACCGCGTCTGGCCGCGACACCTCGTCCAGAAACTCGTCGATGTCCATGTCATCGCCCAGCGCGCCCTCGTCCATGATGACGCGGTTGGTCGACAGGATGTGCAGCGCCTTGGATGCGCGCTTGTTGATATCCTCCTGGATATCGCGCAGGCGGCGAATGACGCCGTAGGGCAGCCGCGTTTTGCCGCGCATATGTCCCCAGACCGGGGTGAGCGGGAAGCGGTTGTGCCGGTAGGGTGATATCGACAGCCAGAGGAAATCATGCTCCGTCATCAGCGCCACATGCATGCGCATCGTCACCTTGGCCTTGAGCCTGGCGCCATCGGCCTGGGCCTGCACATGGCCGCGTGAGGACGGATCGAAGTACTCGCCCTTGAACGGGCCGTCGAGGAACCGCTCGGTCAGGGTAGGCCGCTTGAACCAGCATTCGATGATCTGCAGACGTTCGCGCTTTGCGGTGTAGATCGATGTCAGGGGCTCGTGCTGGAACTGGTCTTCGGTCCGGTCCATGACATCATCGGAATTGACGTTCATCTGCACTTGCGGCAGACCGGCCGCGCGCATCAAGGCCTCCTTTTCCTTCGGGAAAAGCGACAGCGCCATGTCGAGATCGACCCATCGCGACCGCATGATGTAGCGCGCATCTTCCAGATCAGGCGCGATGGCCGTCGAGTCCCACAACACGTTGCGCCAGCTTTCATAGCGCGAAAAGATTTCCTCTCCATCGGACTCGAGGTCAACACCATCGTCCACCCAGCCAACGCCGACCTTGATCGCGTCCTCGAAAGCGCGGGACACATTGAACTGGGTTCTGTTCACGTCAGCCAGGTATTTGAACAACTGGCTCTTGCGCTCGGCGGTCTTGCCGTCAGCCTTGCGGCGGGGGAGAATGCGCTGGTCCGTGCGCCCGCGCTTCTCCGTGCCGCAGATCCAGTCCACCGTAGTGGCGATGACATTGTAGGCCAGCGGCATCTGCCCGCGTTCATCAAGAACGCCGGCGTCTTCCTCTCGCCATTGGTGGTTGTCGTAAAATTCCTCGTCGAGCTCCATTTCGCGGCGGTTGTCGGCCTGGCGGTCGAGCTCGAGTTGCCAGTAGCCCATCAGCAGCGAATGCAGCCGCCGCGCCTCGATGGACTTGTGCTTGAACTGAACGGGGCTCGCTTGTGTCTTCAGCTGTGGCTGAGCCGGCTTTGGCTGTTTCGCCCGCGGGGCGAGCGGCTTTTCAGCCGACCGCTCCGTTATGTCCTGCTCATACATCGGTCCCCCGTATCTCGATCTGCCTGGATCGATTGGTGTCCCGGTCGCGGATGGTCACATCAGCTGACACCGGATCAAGATCTTTCAGGCGGCGATACGGGGGAATGGAAATCAGATCGCCGAGCTGGTCGCGTACAATCGACAGGACGCCGAACACAGTTTTAAGGTCATTTTCGTTAAACCGCAATGTAGCGGCAAAGCGCGTTGCCCATTTGTGGCCGTAACCGGGCATCCCCGCTTCTTCCGACCATTTCCATGCATCCTTGAGCAGTACCACGCAGGGCACCGTGTAGGGGCTGCCTTCCTCGCCGGCGCGCAAAATGACGAGGCAGGGCTCGTGCTTGCCCTCATCGTGCCACCAGGTGCCGTAGGCCGACAGGATCCCGCCCATCAGCACCTCGCGCTTGAAGTGGAATTCGGACAGGTCGAGATTTGCTTGGAGTTCCATGGGAACCTCCTGGGTTTGTGTTTGTGTTCCTTCTGTTGTTAGCGGGGGCAGTCGTTGAGGATCAGAGGTCTTCGAAGGTCTTGGCGACGGACGGCCCGCCTGAATTGATGTCGAGTTCGATCGCGGTCTTGACCGCCTGCAGTGCAGTCGCGCCGACGGCCATCGCACCCGTTGCAATCTCAGACCCGGAGCCAATAGCCTGATACGGAGTGGTCAACTGGAAGGGCGCGCCCTGGCCTTCGAACACATAGATGTCCGGGGGGCATTCAGAGGCCACGTCGTGCTGGATCACAATCAGCGCCATATAGTCCCCCTCTGGCCATGAGTCAGACGGGCGAGGATCTTGGTTCTTGTCCACGATCGCGGCGATGGCCTTTGTGATATGCGCCGGTTCGCCGCAAAACCCGATGAGGCAATACCCGCCCGTAAGAATCTTATACGCATGGACCTTGGGAAACGTCCCGTTTCTGATCCCGTTGCAGGTGGACAGGCTGTCGGCGGCCATTACGCCGTCCTTGTAGGCTATTGTTGTCATGCCACTCTCCCTGATCTTCTGGCGCCTGATCGCCTTGGGCGCGATCGCTGGCGGTTTGCTGTGTAATCGTGCCGGATCTGCGCCCATTGGCGGATGGCGTCGGCGGCATGCTGGTGGCCGTTCTTGTGGATTTGCGGCATGAACATGCCCAGCCGGTTGTTCCAGGGCTTGGCAAAGCCCTCAAGATGCTCGAGTCCAACTGCGCATCGAGTCCGGTCAAAGCGGAATGTCGGGAATGCCTCGCGCAGCTGGTTGATACCGACTTCCTGCAGCGGAGTGCGCTCCACAATGTCGATATCCCGCCACCCGAGTTCTTCCATCATGTCAGCAACCGTTTTCACACGTTCCGTTCCAGGGTGCCGATGTGCGCCATCGTGAGGCAGGAACACCCTCCCGAAGGTGCAGTTCGGGAACATCTCGCGGATTTCCTTGGTGTAGTAGGAATAGGCCTCGCCATTGCACTCGTAGAAACCGATGAAATCCGCCCACGGGCCGTTGAGCTGGAAGAACCAGACAGCGACATCATCCCCCACGCCGATATCCCAGACCGACATGATGGGTGTGTCCGTGCGGATCGGCAGGTCCGTGACCCGCCCCTGGGCGCGCGCCGCTTCCAGATGCTTGGACAGCCACAGGCCATCGGTGTTGACCTTGAACGCCTCGTCGAGCGTGGTCGGATACTGGGAGAACATCTTGGCCGAATCGCCCGCGAACTCCGCATCGCGCTTTGTTACCCACCATGCGCGATGGCCGGGGCTGATCGGCTGGCCGATTTCGAGCTCCATCCGATCGAAATACAGATCGTCCTCGCGCGGGACCGTGACGATATCGGGATCCAGCGTGTATTCGTCCGCGTCCCACCATGATGTGAAAAACAGTTTGTAATCGAGTGCGGTGAGCGGTTCGCCGGCGAGCATCTTGCGCCGGGCGATCTTGCACATCTGCGAGAACATGTCGAAGGGGCTTTCGACCGTGCTTTCGATCACCACGATGCCGGTCTTGTCGACGGCCGGCAGCGAGCCGGTCTGGATTTCATAGGCCCGTTCCGGGTCGGTCTTGGCGATGATGCCAAGCTCGGAGACATGCAGGCACTGTTTGGTGGTGCCGCGAACCGACACATCGCAGACCAGCGACGAGTTGTTGGTAAAGATGACTTCGGACTGGGTGCGTTTCTTGGTCGGCAGCGCATCGCGGATCATCTGCGGCAACCGGTCATAGGCAAACATGATCTTGTCGCGAAAGATCTCCTTTGCCGTGTCATCATCCTGGGCGATGACGCCGACCGCCCAGTTCTGCGTGAACAACGCCGTGTCGAGAAACAAAAGCTGCACCAGTGTGGATATGCCGCGCTGCCGGGCCTTGGGCACGATGTTGCGGTAATGCAGCTGGTCGAGGAACCGCTCCTGCTCTGGCCAAGGCTTGAACTGAACGTCCTCGCCCTCCTTGTTGCGCACACGGTAGAGGTTGCGCAGCCGCCAATGCGGATTTTTCAAGTTGGCCTGGAACTCAGGCGGCAGGGCTGCGAACGCGCTCACGCTTTTTCACCAGCGGCAGCAGGACGGATACCGCCCGAGTTGCCGAACATCCGCATGAATTCCTCGGCGGGCGATTCGGTGGCCTGGTCCTCGCCGCGCCGCTTGTCGCTGAACGCGCCGATGTCGCGGTGCTTGCCGATCGAAATCACCTTGGCGTGGCGATCGGCAAGCCTGACGCGCTTCGTGTAGCCGATCAACTCGCGGTCTTCACCCCGGCCCTGAAACAGTTCCTCGGTGGTCACCTCGGCCACCAGGCCGCGCCGCCAGAGTGGTGGCCATTCGTGGACCGGCTTGAGCCGCATGTCGTCATCGTAGAGTTCGCTGATGTCGGCATTGGCTTCTCGGGTCAGCCGCTGCAACACAGAATCGGCGGTTTGATCCACGCGCGCCAGGCGCTCTGCCTGCAGCGCGGCCACCCTGTCGGCGATCTTCCTCTTGGCCATGAGCCGGTGGCCCTGCTGGCGCGAATAGGTTTCCGAGTAACCTGCGCGGGCGGCAGCCTTCGACGCGTTCAGGTCAATCAGGAATTCGTGACAGAACAGTTCCTCGCGGTCGGTAAGGCCGCTATCCGCTTTGCCCATGCGCCGCCTCATCATCCTCGACAATCGCCGCAAGCATGCTTTCGGCGATGTGTTCCACGTCCTTCCCGGCCTCCCGCGCGATGGCGGAAAGTTTTTCGTGAAGTTCTGTCGGGACGATGAGAGACAGGATTTTGCGCTTTGGCTTCTTCTTGGCCATATTCATCCTGCCATGTTGACGAAGGTGTTCACGACGATGATCGCCGCCAGCACCAGCGTTGCGAAAAACCATGGGCGTCCGTTCGCCCATAGGAAGTTAAACCTACCACGATTGCGCGACGGTTTCATCGGCTGCGGCATGGACAAGGCGTCAAGTCCTGCTGCCTGGTCGGCCAGCCTGTAAAGCTGTTCCGAGACATGCACTCTGCCGTCGCGCGCTATCTGCTGACGGATGATCGCCGCGAGCAGGTGGCCGAGCGCCGCCTCGTGAGACGGGTGCGCCCGCTTCCACGCCTCGATCGGTCGATCAAATTGAGGATCCGGCTCCAATATGTCGGGCGGTCTGTCAGGCATCGGGTTCCGGCGCCATCCCCAGCGCATGCAGGTAGGTGTCGAGAATGGCCTCCTGTTCGAGCCGATCGTTCTGGTCCTGCTTCCGGATCGCGATCAGCTTGCGCAGTACCTTCACATCGTAGCCGTTCGACTTTGCCTCGCCGTAAATGTCCTTGATGTCGTCAGCGATGGTTTTCTTTTCCTCCTCAAGCCGCTCGATGCGCTCGACGATGGAACGAAGCTGATCGCGGGCCACCGCATGGGATACCTCCGACCCCGTGCTGGATTCGGGGATCAATGTTGCGGGCTCTGGCATCGGTTTCTTCCCCTGCTGTTGGTCGAACGCTGAGCGAACAGCTTTGACCGGGACCACAACATGTGCCGGTGCTTCGCTGTCATTCTTGGTTCCGTTTGCTGGCTGTTCTGTCATTGGCTGGCTCGACTGGTAGATCAGGAACAAAGGTTTTTATGATGGTTCTGTATGATGGTTTCATATGGGGGTATCACCGGTGAAGCCCCCCCGGGTATCACCGGTGAAGCCCTCCCCCCCTCGCCGGTGAAGCCCTCCCTTGGCGTTTTTCAACAGGTTTTCCACAGGCGGTACACACCTGAACCGCACCTTATCCGGGGGCATCAAAATGATACCCCCGGCACAACATGTTGTGCCGGCTGGCCGATTGCCCGTCATGGCTTCTTCTCCCTGTCGAAAAGGATCTGATACTGGTTGGCGCGCTGTCGCCCGCTGGGCTCGTAGGTTGGGAAAATCGAGATGTAACCATCGGTTTCCAGCTTCTTGAGGTGGCGCTGGACAGACAGGCGGCTCATGGACGCCTCCCGCGCCAGCGTCTGGATGGATGGCCAGCAGATCTGGTCATGCCGGTCCGCATGGTTGCACAGCGAGATAAGCACCAGTTTCATGCCCGATGTGGGAATGTTCTGCTCCAACGCCCAAGCGACCGCCTGAATGCTCACGTCCCGCCCTCCCCGCTCATGTGTCGGTGTCGGACAGGCTGAGGCACTGCGCCAGCATGTCGAGCGCTTCCCGCCCGGACGCAGGCGGGCCGGGCTTGTTCCAGCCTTTTGCCTTTTTCAGGCGATGACGGCGCCATGCAAGAAAAAGGCGCATCCAGCGCGAGACGTACATCTCCCGCGCAGGTCTGCTCCAGCCCTGCAGCAGGATTTCGATATCGACCTTGAGTTCGTCGGACGCCCGACCAGCGGCAGCCGGAACGGTATCGCCAACGCCATCGGAGTAATCGGCGATGATTTCGCGCGCCATGGCTTTGGCGGCGGTCCCCAAGGCTTCCGCATCAAGTGTTTTGCTGTCTATGACAATGGGTTTGTCACCCATGGCACGCTCCCGGTTCTAGGTTTGTTCCCGCAAGGAGACGCAACGTGGAACACATCGGTTCAATCACAGCCCGGATCATCCATCGCTTGGAGATCAGGCAACCAAAATCAAGACCGCGCCATCAGTCCGGTGAGCGCAGTTCAATTCCCGGGGGGTCGGATTGCTCCCAGATCGACGGGTGTGCCTCAATCTTGAGGCCCGCGAGGATCCTGGTGTGCCGCAGATAGTATTTTCCGGGAATGTAACCGCGATTGATCCAGGAATTGACGGTCCGATTGGGGTGCTGAAGGACATCGGCCAAAACGGCAGGCTGCCCCAAGGCGACGGAGAGGTCGCGAATCGTGTCGACTTTCACTGGTTCGGAGGCTTCGGTCATGCCGACTAAATATTCAATTTGAAAGCATTGCACAAGATGCAAATTGAAAGTCGAAAAGTTCACCATGAATTGCAATATGCTGACATGACAGACCATGATTCCTCGATAGAAGCGATATCTGCCCGTGTTGAAGCCCTGCGCGTCTGGGCCGGCTTCGACAACCAGCGTGAATTCGCACGGGAGTCAGGGATCTCCCAGACCGACCTCAATCACTATGAGACCGGACGCCGGCGCATATCACTGAACGCGGCCAATCAGCTGCGGCGGCGCTGGGGCATCACTCTGGACTGGATATTCCACGGGGATCTGCGCGGACTCGATCAGCAAATGCGCATAGAATTACCCAATCTTGTCAGAGACAAGGGTCAGCCGCGCGAAATGAGGCTTGGACGGAAACCAGCCTCAAACGGTTAACCTGACCTTGCGCCCGTCAGCAACCTCATCATTGGCAGCACCCAAGCTGTCGACATGCTTGATCGCGCTTCTCGCCAGCGCCAGGACAATGAGAGCATCCTCCGTATCCTCGGGCAACAGAGCCGCAACCTCCAACGCCTGACGCCGCAAAATCCCCATACGGCCTTCCCTGACTGACAATTTTCATACCCCCAAATAGCGCAAAATAGCGCCATGTTGTTCGACGCTGTACTAAAAGTACACCATTAAAATTAGCACATCTTCGAAGCCTCACAATCCGGAAAATTGCAGATTGCAATCATTCTCTGCCTATTGTATTCAATTTGAAAGCAATTAGAGGCAGAGATGATCCGCTACGAGCCATTGGGCAGAAAACTCGATATCGAACCCGACGCGGGGATGCAGGGGCGGCGCAAGCTGTCTCGGAAATTCCGGATGTTCCTTTATGACGCCCGCCATGGCCGGTGCTTCTACTGCGGTGAAGCCGTGGACCGGAAAAATTTTCAGGTGGTCCACGACGAGGCCGTCGCGTTTCGCGGCAACGACAAGATGTCCAACAAGCACATCGCCCATCCAGAGCCCTGCCACTCAGAACACACCAAAAAGGAAAACCCGATCATTGCCCGCTGCGACAAGATCGGGCGCAAGCATCGTGGCGAGCACAAGCCAAGACACCCGATGCAGTGCGGCAAGAAATCCAAATGGAAAAGGACGATCGATGGGCGGACAGTTCGCCGATGACTGGGCAACTTCTTCAGTTTCCACGCGTGATCAATCCGATCCCGCGAGGCGATTTCGGGCTGATCGCAGCCGATCCGCCTTGGAAATATGCCTCCTGGTCGGAAAACAACGACCCCAACAATTCGCGCGCGCCGGAACGGCACTATCAAACCCAGACGCTGGAATGGATCGCCTCGCTGCCAGTCGCGCAGACAGGCGGGGCCAACGTGCATCTGATGCTGTGGATCCCCGGACCGTTTCTGGTGGCCGGGGCGCATTTGCCGATCCTGGAAAGCTGGAACTTCCGACCATCGGGCATCGCCTATGTCTGGCTCAAGCAGAACAAGAAGGCGCTGCAAGGCCGGTTCTTCCCGCCTGTGTCCGAAAAAGACTTCTTCATGGGCCTTGGCAAGACCACGCGGCAGAACGCCGAGTTTGTGGTGCTTGGCCGGCGTGGGCGTCCAGTGCGCCACGACAAGGGCAATCACCAGCTGATCATCGAGCCGCGGCGCGAACATTCCCGCAAGCCGGAAGATTTTTACACACGCGCCGAGCGCTATGCCGGCGACGTCAGGCGGCTCGAACTTTTCGGCCGGCAGCAGCGCGAAGGATGGGAGGTGTGGGGCAATGAAACCGCCAAGTTTTCAAACCTACCTGGGTGAATTGCTGCACGAAGGCAAGGCGCCGGATTTGCAGCCATATCACGCTGAGTTGCTGCGCGAGTGGGATAGCTATTGCGAGGGCACCATGCCGGAACGCAAGGCCGCTCACTTCCGCGAACGCATGGAGCATGCGGGCCTCGTGGCTACCCTGTCCGATACCGAACCTGCGCGGCTTTCGCCAGACGGGGTGGCAGTTTTCATCAGCCGGGCAAGGAGAAGGGCACATGGCTAAAGCCTACCAACCGGGCACTGTTGCCGTGATCGCCATCGTGCTGGCCTTCGGAACCATCGCGTCCATGACGGTATTCCTATGATCATCCCGACCAAGAACATTGCCATCGACGCCAGCATGGTCCCCGGGCTGCAGGAACTGCGCAAGACCCGGTGCCGGGTGGTCTTCGACGCGCTTCCCAGCCATGATCTGACGCCATGCGTCAACGGCAAGGGCGAATGGCTCTACACCAACGCCGCGCGAGACTACTACAAGCCGCTCGACACACCCTACCGGGTGGGTCAGCGCCTATGGGTGCAGGAGCCTTGGCGGGCACCCGAATGCCTCGACGGGATTTCATCTGCCGAAATTGGCATGCAGGACGGCGACAGGAGCCAGCGCCGCCGCTGGTGCCCGGTCCGCTATGAAGCCGACTGGACCTTCAACGACAAGGCCGCATGGGAGGCTTGGGGCACGGGCAAGCCGGATACCGCGCTCGGGATCCTGCGCACAGCCCAGGACATGCCGCGTTTTGCCAGCCGGATCACCCTGACCATCACGAAAATCAGGGCCGAGCGCCTGCGCGACCTGAGCGACCTCGAGGCGCTTCTCGAGGGCATCCGCAGACGACAGATCGGAGATATCCGCGAAAGGCTCGAGAAGCCAGAGGCCTGGAGCGGAGAATCCGACCGCACCTCCGTCTATCTCGCCAGCGACGAACAGGCCCACAAGCCATTTCGCCGTCCGACCCAGGCTTACCGCGTCTGGTGGGACAAGCATGTCAGCGACCGCGCCTATGCATGGCGCAACAATCCGTGGGTGATGGTTCTGGAGTTCACCGTCAAGCTGGCCAACATCGACGCCCGGAAGGAGGCAGCAGCATGAAACTCACTGTTGATGAAAATTCCCCCGACATCGAGTGGATGACTTTCAATGAATTGGAACATCACCTTTTTATGCAATGCAAATTCGAGGATCTGTTGGGGGCTCGCAAGCAAGCCAACGACGCAATTAAAGTGGCGGCAGCCTCCACCCGTGTCGGGATGATCAATGACACCTACGTCATGAGTGTCCGAACGCGCGAGCCGTTTGAGAGTATTATGGCAGCCGCGCGAGCGCTTCACGAGTTGACGCGCAAGCCTGTCGTGTTCCGGCTCAACGGTTCAATCTGGGGAGTGCAGGCCGATGACTGAGCAGAACGCAATCCAGACCCAGCCGCTCGACGCTTCGGAACTGACGGCATGCTTTTTCTGCGACAAGGGCATGATGCACAGCGGAGATTTGCATTTCTACGAAGTGGAGATCCGCCAGTGCCTGGTCGATGTCAGCAACGTCCAGCGCATGCAAGGGATGGAAATGATGATGGGGGGCCACGTCCCCCTCGCCCGCGCTTTGTCACCAGACAACACCGTGGCCCAGCGCATCGGGCCGAAAAAGCGGCGATTGGTCTGCGCGTCCTGCGCGCTGCATCAGCAGTCTCCGGTCGCTCTTTTGTGCGAGGGCGAGTGATGACCATTCCACAGTATCCCGTTTGCTGGCCCGACCATATCGCCCGTTCGAAATCGACCGAGCCCGGCCGTTTCAAGACCACTCTTGTCCAGGCGCTGCAGAATGTCGAGAATTCGCTGCGCATGTTCGGTCGCGACAGCGGCAAGGCCGTGAGCAATGTGGTGATATCCTCGAACTACAGCCTGACCGATCGCCGCCCGAACGATCCGGCAGTGGCCGTCTGGTTCCTGTGGGACGGCGATCAACGCTGCATTCCGGTCGATCGCTACACCACCGTCGAGGCCAATCTTCAGGCCATCCATCACGTCATCGAGGCCAGACGCACCGAATTGCGACATGGCACCCTGGCGCTGGTGCGCGCCACGCTGCGCGGGTTTGTCGCCCTGCCCTCGCCCGAGGGCACCCGGGCAAGAACCTGGCGCGAGGTAATGGGGTATGCCTCCGGGGAGAAAGTGACCATCGACATGGTGCGCGCGACATTCCGCAAACTTGCCTCCCAGCGCCACCCGGACAAGCCCAGTGGCTCCGAAGCACTGATGTCGGAACTCAACGCCGCATTTGACGAGGCGCAGCGCGAGATGGAAGGCGGGTAGACGAAGCATGGGAACACCGGCAAAGTTCCTGCAGGCGGATATCGAACGGTGCATTCGCGCCGCGCGGTCGGCTGGCGGCACGGTGGAGCTGGACCCCAAGTCAGGGGTCATCCGGCTGATCCCTGTCAGCAAGCAGGATCTCGAGGGGCAAAAAGCCCGGTCGAATAATCCGTCAGAGGGCTATTTCGCCCCGGATGGAGCAGAGGACTTCGACAATGAGAAGAACTGACAGACCCGGCTATCTGAGCCGAAACCGGAAATCCGGTCGCGCCCACTACTGGAACCCGCAGCGGGCGATCAAGGGTGCGCCGGAAACATTCACCACCAAACGTCTAGCCGACGATCTGAGCGACAAGGAAATCGCAGCCGAGTGCCGGCGCCTGACCGAAGACCTGCGCAAGAAGCTTGCGAAACCGCACAGGCCGGAAGTCGAATACAACGGCACCATCGAATCGCTGGTCGACCTTTTCCGCACCGACACCACCAGCAGCTTCCACACGGTCAAGCACTCGACCAGGGTGCGCGACTATGGCCCCAGCCTCCGGATCATTTCGAAGAACGTGGGCAAGCGGCGGGTGGACAAGCTGCAGGCGTCGGACTTCCGCCGCTGGTATGCCGAATGGCGCTTGCGCGGCCACAGGCGGGCCGCGGGCATCATCAAGCTGCTTCGGCTGATCCTGACCTATGGCGCGGGCGAACGTCTGCACGGCTGTCGGGAGGCGCGGGATATCCTCGGCGGCATGCGCTTTGAACAGCCACCAGCGCGCCGGATTGCGATGACCTACGAGCAGTGCCGGGCGATCGTGCTCAAGAGCGCTGAACTCGGCCATCCATCGGTCGGCTTCGTCGAAGCGCTCAAGTTCGAAACCGCTCTGAGGCGAATCGATGTTATCGGGGAATGGGTGCCGGATGGCGACGGCCCGTTCCGGTGGCGCGGGCTCACGGTCGGCCAGATCAGCAAGAGCCAGATCATGACCCTGACCACCAGCAAGACCGGGGCAGAAGTTTCGCGCGATCTGACCCTGTACCCGTTGGTCCAGCTGGCGCTCGAAAACTACCGGATCCCCGATGTCGGGCCGGTGGTGATCGATGAAAACACCGGCAAGCCCTACTGGGAAAATCGCTACACCACAAAATTCCGAGCGATTCGCGATGCTGCAGGTGTTCCGGCTGATGTGTGGTCGATGGACACCAGGGCCGGCGCGGTCACGGAAACGGTCGATGCGACCGGCTCGCTCGACAGCGGGCGGGATCTGGCGACCCACAGCACAGTTCAAATGACCGCAAAATACAATCGCGGCGACGGGCTTGAGAAAAGCCGTGTCATCGCGCTTGCCCGCGTCGAGAGGCGCAACAAACAGGCCTGATGAAACGGCAATGAAACGGGAGTGAAACGGATGGGCAACAACCCCTTGAAATCGTTGGAGCGGGTAGAGGGAATCGAACCCTCGTATTCAGCTTGGAAGGCTGCTGCTCTACCATTGAGCTATACCCGCATTTCACGACCCCGCGACGGTGGTGGAGGAAGTTGGATTTGAACCAACGTAGGCGAAGCCAACGGATTTACAGTCCGTCCCCTTTAACCACTCGGGCATTCCTCCGGTCCAACCGTCAGGGTCATGCATCCAAGATGGACAACCTGAAACGTTCAGGTTCGCGGGCCAAGTGATTGGTTAGAAACACCTGCACCGCGGTCGGCGTTATGACGGCGCGCGGTTCCCGTGTCAACACGGATCGCGACAAAAACCGACAGTTCTTGTGCATCCGGTCAGCGCTGCCTCCGTGGCACGGGCTCAAGCGCCGGAAATCCCGCCTCGCGGCACCGATTGCACCAGATCACAATTGGAGTATAAGCGCGCCATGAGCAAAGATGACGATGCCGGCGCGCCCGGTTCCAACCGCGATACCCATTACGCCAAGCTGCGCCGCGCCCATCGCGACGCCAAGCGCGATCAACAAGGCCTGCCGCCGGCGCAGCCACGCAGCAAGCGCGACCTGCCTGCGCGCAAGGGCTCGCTCTATGCCGGGCGCGTGGCGCCCGACACCATCTATCTCTACGGCCTGCACACGGTGCGTGCGGCGCTCGACAACCCGGTGCGGCGGATCACCGCCATGAAGGCCACCCGCAATGCGCTGATGCGGCTCGAGATCGCCGAAGACGCCGATCTGCCCTACCCGCTCGAACTGGTCAGCCCGCAACAGATCGACCTGCTGCTCGGCGATGATGCGGTGCATCAGGGCGTGCTTCTGGAAGCCGCTCCACTGACGGCGCGGCCGCTCTCGGCGCTGGGCGACACCCGGCTCGTGGTCATTCTGGACCAGGTGACCGACCCGCACAATGTCGGCGCCATCATGCGCTCGGCGGTGGCGTTTGGCGCCGGCGCGCTGATCACCACCCAGCGCCACAGCCCGCAGGAATCAGGCGTGCTGGCCAAGGCCGCCTCCGGTGCGCTGGAAATGATCGACCACATCGAGGTTCGCAACCTGGCCGCCGCGATCGACGAGCTCAAGACGCAGGGCTTTTCCACCATCGGGCTTGATTCGGAAGGTCCCGAGCCGATCGAGGCCGGGTTGTCGGGCGACAGAATCGCACTGGTGCTCGGCGCAGAAGGCAAGGGATTGCGGCAAAAGACGCGCGAGACCGTCGACATCCTCACACGGCTCGACATGCCCGGCGAAATCAAGTCGCTCAATGTCTCCAATGCCACGGCGATTGCGCTTTATGCGGCGCGGCAGCACCTGGGCAAGAGCTGAGGTCGGCAATGCGCATCCCCCGTCTGCTTCACCTCCTCGGGCCTCACGGAAAGATCAAGGCGCGCTTCGGTCAATGGGGCGAAGACGTCATCGTCCACCGCAATTTCGACAAGCAGAAACAGGGTTTCTACGTCGATATCGGCGCGCACCATCCCTTTGCCCATTCCAACACCGCACGGCTGTGGCTTCGCGGCTGGACCGGCGTCAATGTGGATGCCAACCGCAAGAGCGTCGACCTTCTGCGCCGGGTGCGCAAGCAGGATCGCACGATCTGGGCCGCGGTCGTCTCCGACAGCATTGCCGCGGAACGCGACACGATAGACTTCTTCGCCGCAGAGGAAACCGACCTGACCGGAACAGTGGTGCCGGAGATGGCGTCGGATCGCGGCAAGCAGACATCGATCACGGTGCCCTGCCGCTCGGTGGCATCGATCATCGCCGAAAGCGCGGAACTGGCGCCCAACGGGATCGATTTCATGAATATCGACATCGAGGGCATGGACGAGGAAGCGATCGCCTCGCTCGCAACCTGGCCGCAAAAGCCGCGCATGATCGCAATTGAAACCTATGCCGAGACGATTCCGGATGTCATGCAGACCGAGACCTTCCGGATCATGAGCGAGAACGGCTATGACTTCCGCTTCCAGGTGGGGCTGACTTCGATCTACATGCGCAAGGATTTCCACGAAGGACGCTGACGGGCGTTCTCGCCAGGCCGGTCAGCTAATCGCGTTTTCCCCCTTGCTTGGGAAACCCGATGCTGCTATCCGCATCCCCGCTGCCCTTGTAGCTCAGTTGGTAGAGCACCTGATTTGTAATCAGGGGGTCGCGGGTTCGAATCCTGCCGGGGGCACCACTCTTCTCCAAAAGCATGCAGAATGTTCCCCGTTGGAATGGTCCACATATCTGTGGCCACGGACGGCGAACCTCCAAAGCGCTCTGTCCAGTTGCATCGATGACCGCGGCTGACAGCCGTCAGCGCTGTGCTGTCCTGGTGTTCTTGAAGAGATCCGGGAATTCGCGCGGGTTTGAGCGCCAGTACTGCTTCGGGGCCGTGACCTTGGCGCCGAGGGCTGCGGCTGCGTGCCAGGGCCAGTGCGGATCGTAAAGCATTGCCCGGGCCAGCGCGATCGCGTCGGCTTCGCCGTTTTGCAGGATTGTCTCGGCCTGTTCGGGTTCCGTGATCAGGCCGACGGCAAAGGTGGGCAGGCCGGTTTCGGCCTTGATCCTTGCTGCAAACGGAACCTGAAAACCGGGGCCGGCCGGAATCGTCTGTTTTGTCGACACACCGCCGGTGCTGACGTGAATGGCGGCACAGCCGCGTTGTTTCAAAGCCTGGGCGAGCACAATCGTGCTGTCGAGGTCGCAGCCGCCCTCGACCCAGTCGGTGGCCGACACCCTGACCCAGACCGGCATTTCGGCGGGCATTTCCGCCCTGATCGCGTCGAAGACCTCAAGTGGGAAGCGCATCCGGTTCTCGAGCGTGCCGCCATAGGCATCGACGCGCCGGTTCGACAGCGGCGAGAGGAACTGATGCAGCAGGTAGCCATGGGCCATGTGCACCTCGATGCCTCGGATACCAAGCCGCAAGGCCCTTTGCGCTGCGCGTACGAAATCGGCGCGCACACGGGCCAGGCCCGCCTCATCCAGTGCTGCCGGCGTATCTTCCCCCTCCGCGTGCGGCACGGCGGACGGCGCCTCGGCCTTCCAGCCATTGGGCTGGTCCGGCCGGATCTGGGCGCCGCCCTCCCAGGGCGGCCGGCTCGAGCCCTTGCGCCCGGCATGCGAAAGCTGGATCGCCAGCGGCATGGCCGAGTGCTTCGCCAGCGCCTGCATGACCTGGCCCAAAGCCGCCTCGTTATCGTCGGAGTACAGCCCGAGATCGGCGGGGGATATGCGTCCCTCCGGCGAGACAGCGGTGGCCTCGATGATCAGCAGTCCGGCGCCCGAGAGGGCCAGGCTTCCGAGATGGATCAAGTGCCAGTCCCGGGCACTGCCGTCGACGGCCGAATACTGGCACATCGGCGCGATGATGATGCGGTTTTCGAGCTCAAGCGCGCCAAGCTGCAGGGGTTGAAAAAGGTGGCTCATCTGATCGATTCCCGGGGTTTGGTTTCTGCGACGCGGCGCTCATGGCGCGGCGGGATGAAAAACTGTCGGCTTCTGGTGGCGCGGCCCTGCCCGTCGCTGGAGGCGAAACTTCATGACGCATTGGGAAAGTCCGGAGGCCGGCGCGCAAGGAAAGCACTGATGCCTTCCCGACCTTCGGCGCCTTCTCCGGCAGCGGCAATGGAGGCCAGCTCCCGGTCCATCTGGCCGGCAAGGCCGGATGCGAAGCTGTCCTGCAGCAGCCTGCGTGAGGCACCCATGGCCGCTACCGCGCCAGATGCAAGGCGGCTGACGACTTCGGAGCCTTCGGTGTCGAGCCCATCTTCCGCCACCACGCGAGTCACGAGGCCGATGGAGGCCGCCTCCTCAGCGCCAATACGACGATTGGTGAGAATGATCTCCTGCGCCAGCCGCATGCCGACCAGACGCGGAAAGAGCCAGGTCATGCCGCCGTCCGGCGTCAGGCCGATGCCGAGATAGGCGGCGGTGAAATGGGCCGACGGATGGGCCAGCACGATGTCGCCGCTGATCGCCATGCTCAGCCCCGCCCCGGCCGCAGGCCCGTTGACCAGGCAGATCATGGGTTTGGGCATTGAGGCCAGCAGCTGCATCGCCTGGTGCAGCGTCCCGGCCAGCCGGCCCAGAAACGCGCCGGTGCCTACGCTGTTGCCGGCAAAATCACCGATATCGCCGCCGACACAGAACATCCGGCCCGCGCCAGTCAGGATCACGCAGCGGATTTCGGTGTCGTTGGCGACGCGCAGGGCGGCACTCAAAAGCGCATCCGCCATCGGCTGATTAAGCGCATTGCCCCGGTCCGGGCGGTTGAGCGTGATGCGCGCAATGCCAGCGGTGACATCGAGCAGAACCGGCGGCGAGGCCGTGGGGTCAGCGGAGGATGTCATCCGGCGTTCTCCGTTTTCCAGTCGCGCTTGATCTTCTTGGCCAGGCTCCATTTGTGGACCTCTGTCGGGCCGTCATAAATGCGGAAGGCGCGGATTTCGCGGAACACCTGCTCGACCATCGAATCGGCCGTCACCCCCTGCCCGCCCATGCACTGCACACAGCGGTCGGCGACACGCATCAGCGCCTCGGAGACAGCAACCTTGGCCATCGAGCTCTCGGCGCCGCCCTGCGCGCCACTGTCGAGCACGTCGGCGCACCAGTAGATCATCAGCTCCGCCTGCTTGAGGTCCATCAGGTTCTCGGCCAGCATGAAACCGACGCCCTCATGGTCGATCAGCTGTTTGCCGAAGGCCATGCGCCGATTGGCATAGTCGGTGGCAATCTCGTTGGCGCGCACGCAGGCCCCAAGCCAGCGCATGCAATGGCTCAGTCGCGCAGGTGCCAGCCGGACCTGGGCATATTTGAAGCCCTCTCCGGATTCGCCCAGCATCTGGTCGGCGGGCACGCGCAGATTGTCGATGGTGATGACGGCATGGCCGCCGGGCATCGAGTTGTCGATGGTGTCGAGCACCCGCTCGATGCGGATCGCCGGGTTGGGCAGATCGACCAGGAACATGCAGGCGCCATCGTCGGATTTGGCCATGATGATGCCCATGCCAGCTCCCTCGGCGCCGGTGATGAAGGCCTTGCGGCCGTTGATCACCCAGTGATTGCCATCCATGCTGCAGGTGGTCTGCATCATCGAGGGGTCCGAGCCTGCGCCGCCATCCTCGGCCGGCTCGGTCATGAAGAAGGCGGTGCGCATCGAGCCGTCGACCATCCGGGTCAGGAAACGCTGCTTGAGTTCCGGCGAGGCAACCTTGCCCAGCAGATAAATGTTGCCTTCGTCGGGCGCACAGGTGTGGCATGCCAGCGGCCCGAGGATCGACAGGCCGGAGCGGATCAGCACGGCGGCGGTTTCGCGCTGGGTCAGATGATCGCCATCATCGAGGATATGCGGGGTCATCACGCCGGCTGCGCGGGCCAGGTCTTTGAGCTCATCGGCGAGATCCTCCGAGGGGCCATGGAAGCCCAGGCGCGGATCGCGTTCATAGGGGACGACTTTTTCCCGCACGAACCGTTCGACCCGGTCTGCGATCTCCAGTGCCCGGTCCGACACACCGGTTCTTTGCAGCAGCTTGTTCATCGTCGTGGGTCCTTGCTTGTGGCTATCCGCCGGTCTTCCGCCCGGTGGCATGTCTTAGAGAGAACAGCTGCCGCGTCCGGCGGCGCTGCGTGAAAATCATGGATCGAGAAATCCCAGTTGCTGCCGGATCTGGCGTTTGAGAACCTTGCCGTTGGCATTGCGCGGCAATGGCTCGTCGTAAAATGTATAGCTTTCGGGGCACTGGTAATCGGCGAGCCGGGCCGCGCAGCGTTGCGACACCTCGAGCTCGGTGACACTGCCAAGTTCGATGGAGAGCACGGCATGCACGCGCTCGCCCAGGATCGGACAGGGTTTTGCGATCACTGCGGCCTCGATCACGCCGGGACAGGCGGTCAGCACGCTTTCGACCTGGGCGGTGAAGACCTTGTAGCCGCCGCGGTTGATCATATCCTTCTTGCGGTCGTGGACATGGACAAAGCCATCGGCGTCGATTGCACCGATATCGCCGGATTTCCAGAACCCCGCCGAGAACTCGCGCGCATCGGCCTCCGGGTTGCACCAGTAGCCCGGAACCACCATCGCGCCCCGAATCCACAATTCACCATCTTCGCCGGCCGGCACTTCGAGGCCGGTCTCGTCCATGACGCAAATCTCGGCGCCCGGAACCGGCAGCCCCACCGACAGCCGCCGGGCCGCGGTCTGGTCCGCCGGCATGACGGTGGCCGGGGAGGTCACTTCCGTTGCGCCATAGGCGTTCATCAGCCCCAGGCCCGGAAGCGCTTCCGCCAGCCGTTCGATGGTCGCTGCCGGCATCGGCGCGCCGCCATAGCCACCGACCCGCCAGGCGGAGAGATCGTAATCGTTCAGATCAGCCTGATGCAGACACAGATTGTACATGGCCGGCACCATCAGCGAGCAGGTCATGGCCTCGCGCGCGGCACGTTCAAGAAACCGCTCGGCCTTGAACTCGCGCATGACGACGATGCTGCCACCGGCGCAGATCAGCGTGTGGATGCCAGCCACCAGCCCGGTGACATGGCTCATGGGCACGACCACGATGGTCTTGTCCTCTATGCCAAGAGCCATCGTCTGCACGAAATTCATGGATGAATGGACGATCCCCAAACCGGTCAGCATCGCGCCCTTGGGGACCCCGGTGGTGCCGGATGTGTAGAGGATGGTCGCAACCTCGTCCTCGCCAACATCGGCAGCCTCCGTCAGCGTCCCGGCCTCACGCAGCATGTCATAGTCGCGGTAGCCGGGTGCCTTTCCCACGGCGATCCGGGCAGCAAGGCTCGGCGTTTCGTCCGGCGGCGGAACGAGGCCGGCAAACTCCGCCTCGACGACAAGCGCAATGGCCTCCGAATTGACCAGCGCATGGCGGATGCCCGGCATCTGGTCGCGAATGCTCAGCGGAACCGTCACGGCGCCGAGCCGGGCCGCGGCATAGGTGAGCACCACGAAAGGCACACCATTGCCCAGAAGCAGGGCCACCCTGTCGCCCTGCCCCACGCCGAGGGCCGCAAGTCCTGCGGCGACGCGCCCCACCTCCTCATCGAGGCGGGTATAGGTCCAACGGACCTCCTCGCAGATCAGGGCTTCCCTGTGCGGATAGCGGGCGACGGCCTCGGCCAGCATTGCATGGACATTGGGCGGGCGTTCGGCATGGCACGCGACCACGCGATTGCCGTAGTGAAGTTCCCTGCGCAATGCCACCTGCGTCGTCATCTGCGGTCCTCGTCCCAATCCGGTTTGCCGACTGGCCGGCAGCAAACCCTGTTTCTGTTTTGACCCGTCATGACGGCTGGCTCAATCCGGCCAACCGACCGGTCGGACTTGTGATCGGCTCGTCAATCGGCAGGCCTGCATGCAGGTAACCGCGCATGAAATCATCGATATGCCGGGTCATCCACAGCCTGGCGGTGTCAGCGTCCCTGCCCCGTATCGCCTCGATGATGTGGTGATGGGCGACAAGCTGGCGTGACATGGCCTGCGGCAGCTTCGGGATCAGCACGTCGACGCCGCTGTAGAGCAAGAACCCGATAGGCTCGCGCGCCAGCTGCAGAACCCGGTTCTTGCTTGCTGCCGCCACACGGGAATGAAAGGCGGTGTCGATTTCCACCGTCGCCTGGCCCTGGCCTTCCGCGGCCACCAGCGCCCGGTGGATCTCGTCCAATGCCGCCAGGTCATCGGCATCGGCGTGTTTGGCGGCCAGCTCAGCCGCCAGCGGCTCGGTGGCGATGGCGACATTCCACAGCTCTTCGAAGGTGACGTCGAGCATGCTCAGGGCGCGGGTCTGCCGCGAGGACAGCTCGGCCATGCGCGGGATCGAAACGACCAGCTTGCGCGGCGAAATCCGGCGCACGAAGCCCTCGCTTTCCAGCCTGCGGATGCCCTCGCGCACGGTGGAGCGGTTGACGTTGAACATGCTGGCCATCTCGACCTCGCCCGGAAGCCGGTCGCCGGGCTTGAGCGAGGCGTTGAGAATCTGGGCTTCGATTTCGGTCGACACCTGTTCATAGGCATGCTGGACACGAAGCTGTTTGGGTTTGAGCGGCATGGGGACTTATCTCTTCAAATCCTGCGCTTTAAAGCAGGACCCTGCAGCGGGCAGGCGTGGGCGACGGGCTCTCATAACCCCTCCGCCAGCGTCGCATCAATGACGTTCACCCGGATTATCTCGCCGCGTTCGATCACGCTCTCACGCTGCAGCAAATCGAGCGAGTGGCTGAGTTCGGACTGCGCGATGAGCACGGACAAGCCCTCGCCCTTGAGCGAGGTGATGACCTCGGAAATCCGCTTGGCCAGGGCCGGCGCCACGCCCTCGAACGGCTCGTCGAGCAACAACAGCTTGCGGCCGGCGATCAGGGCGCGTCCAAGGGCGACCATCTTCTGCTGCCCACCCGAGAGCAGCAGCGCCTTGCGCGACGCCATCTTGGTCAGTTCCGGCATCAGGTCGTAGACGAATTCAAGGCCCTTCGCGCCATCGATATCGTCGTTGACCCAGGCCGGGAGCAGCATGTTTTCCTCGACCGTCAGATCCGGCACCAGGCGGCGGTCTTCCGGCATGTAGCCGAAACCGAGCCGGGCGCGGTCCCGCGGCGGCATCGCCGTGATGTCATCGTCATGCCAGAACACCTTGCCGGACGACATGCTGGCAAGCCCGGTGATGGTCCGCATGACCGTGGTCTTGCCCGCACCGTTGCGGCCGACAAGCCCCATGCGTTCACCGGTGCCGACCTCAAGGCTGACGCCACGCAGGATCGGTGCTGCCTGGATGCTGACTTCGACATTTTCGAGTTTCAGGCTCATGCCGGCGCCCCCGTCACGTATCGTTGCACTTCGGGATCGGACAACACCTCGCCGGGCGCATCATCGGCAATGATCCGGCCATCGTAAAAGGCCAGCACGCGCTCGGAATAGCGGGTGACGATGTCCATGTCGTGCTCGACGAAGATCACCGTAACACCGGCTGAGCGCAGCGCGTCCATCACCAGATCCATGATCGGGAACTTCTCGTCGGCCGCCACCCCGGAAGTGGGTTCATCGAGCATCATGATCTGGGTCTCGCCGGCCATGGCCATGGCAATGTCGAGCAGTTTCTTGACCCCGCCCGAAAGCTCGGGCACCAGCCGGTCCCGGTGCTCGGCGATGTGGAAGCGCTCCAGCGTCGCCAGCGCACGCTCGCGCGCCTCGGCATTGTGGGCCCTGCGCAGAAACGAGGGGCCCGGGTGGCCGTGGATCGCATCGGCTACCAGCATGTTTTCTTCAACTGTCAGCTCGGCGCAGAGCTGGGCAATCTGGAACGAGCGGTGAATGCCCAGCCGGGTGATCTGGCGCGGGGCCATGCCGGCAATGTTGCGGTTGCCGAAATTGATCAGGCCGGAATCGGGCTTGATGTAGCCGGTCACCATGTTGACGAAGGTCGTCTTGCCGGCGCCATTCGATCCGATCAGCGAGTAAACCGCGCCTTCGGGCACGGTGACCGAGATGTCCTGCGCCGCGGTCACGGCGCCGAAGGTTTTCTGCAGGTCGCGGACTTCTAGCACTGCCTTGTTCATGCCGGGCTTCCTTTCCGGCGGCTGACCAGCGAGCCCAGCCCTTTCGGCAGAACGACGATGACGGCCAGCAGGAAGATGCCGAGCGCCAGCTGCCAGGTGTTGGGGAAATAGAGATTTGAGAACGAGCGCACCAGTTCGAGAATGATCGCCGCGACGAAGACCGAGGGCACCGACAGCGAGCCTGCGAGAATGGCCACGAAGACGAATTCGCCCGAGGTCGTCCAGAAGGCAAATTCCGGATCGACATGGCCCAGAGCAAGTGCGGCGATGGTGCCGCCAATGCCGCCCAGCACCGCGCCGAAGACGTAGTTGTAGGTCATGACGTTGCGGACCGAGGCGCCGAGATACTCGACCCGGAGTTCGTTGTCGCGGGTAGCGAGTGTGAGCAGCCCGCGCTCGCTGTCAAAATAGATGCGCATCAGCACGCCGGCAACTACCACGATCGCCACTACGTAAATGTAGAGCGCCATCTGCAAGGGCCGGCCTTCCGGCGCCCAGCCGAGGAACGTGGGGGCTGCGATATTGAGCCCGTCGGTGCCGCCGATGAAGCTCATCTTCGACAGCGAGCCATAGAGCACCATCGACAGCGCCAGCGACAGCATGGCGAAGAAGATGCCACGGTAGCTCGAGAGCAGCGGCCCGAAAGCCATGCCGACCAGAAGGCAGACCGCGGAGCTCAACAAGGTGAGCAGGAAGATGTCGGAGACGCCAAAATTGTTGGCGACAAGCGTCGCCGTGTAGGCGCCGAGGCAGTAGTAGAGCCCCTGCCCGAACGAGACCACGCCGCCGCGCATCATGCCGACAATGCCGAGGCAGACCAGCCCCTTGGCCAGCGCCATGGCAAACAGGAACATGGCCCAGTCCGGCAGGATCACCGATCCGGCAGCGAGTACGACAAAGGCGATGACGGCGGCGAGGAGAAGGTTGAAACGCATCAGATTTTCCTCGCCTGGGTTTTCGCAAACAGCCCTTCGGGCCGGAACAGCAGCACGATTGCCATGACGAAATAGATGATGAAGAGCTCGGCCTCGGGCATCAGGTGAACCGAGGCCGCACGGCTGATGCCGACCATCAGCGCGCCGATGGCAGCCCCCGGAACCGATCCGAGCCCGCCGATGATGACGACGGCGAAGGCGACGATGATGACATTGACGCCCAGCCCCGGGGTCACCGAGATCATGGGTGCTGTCAGCGCGCCACCAAGGGCTGCCAGGAACGTGCCGGCCATGAAGGCGCCGAGATAGATGCGCTGGACATTGACGCCCATGGTCTGGCTCATCTCGGAATCGTGGATGACCGCCAGCACGACCTTGCCGACCCGGGTCTTGTTGAGCGTCAGCCAGACGGCGAGACCAACCACGATGGCCGCCGCGATCACTGCGAAATCGTAGCCGACATAAAAGAGCGGACCGATCTCGACATCGCCGAGCAGCGTGTAGGGTTCGTAGACGAAATAGGGATTGACGCCCCAGATCAGCTTCATCACGTCCTCGAGAATGAGAAACACGGCGTAGGTCACCAGCACATTGAGCACTTCGTCGCGGCCGTAGAAGAACCTGAGCAGGCCGCGCTCCAGAAGCGGGCCAAGCACCAGCGCGACCAGCAGGGCCGCGAGGATCATCGCGACGTAGCTGCCATAGGGGAACGCCTCGCCGCCGAGCGCGAAATAGGCACCCACCATCGAGGCGGACGCATAGGCGCCAATGGCGTAGAGACTGCCATGCGCAATATTGAGAATGTTGAGCACGCCGAAGACGAGCGTCAGGCCGACGGAGACGATAAACAGCCAGCCGGCATAAATGAGGCCATCAACAAGGATGGTTGCCGCAAGATCCATGGGTCAGGGGTCCGAGCACGTGTACATGAAAAGCGATCCCGTCGCATGTCTGCGACGGGTCTGTTCGGATTTCAGGTGTCAGTCACATTCAGCGCCGGGGAAACCCTGCGCCAGCCAGTCCTGAGACTTCATGCCTTCGGGCGGATTGACGCAGCGGGCATCGTAATACTCGACGTCAACCAGCTCCATCTTGCCGGCTTCGGCATTCCACTTGGTGGTGCCGATGGCGTTGGGCTGGATCGCCTGATGCCCATCCGCAAGCGCCATCTCGATGCGGCCCGAGGGCGCATCCCAGGAAAGACCCTTCATCGCGGCTGCAAGTTCCTCGCTGGTCGGCTTGGTGCCGCCATTGTCGGCCATAGCTTTCTCGACTGCAGTCTTCAGGCCGAACAGGGCCTGCCACATGCGGAACGGGGCCTGAACCGGGAAGGTGTTGTATTCCGCCTCGTAAGCATCCCACATGGTGTCGGTCAGCTGCTTGAGCTCACCGCCGCGGGCGTAAGCGGCCAGACCGTTGACGCCGCGTGCGCCAAGGAAAATGCCGTCCGGCATCTTGTCCTGAAGCTGCGGAATGACGTGATCGCCCGCCGCCAGCGCCAATTGCGCCCGCTTGTGCAGGCCGCGCGCCGTGGCCTGGATCAGGAAGCCCTGCAGATCGCCACCCCAGTTGGAGGAGTGGACCAGTGCCGGCTTTTCACGCAGCAGCGCCGAGATCTCGGTGCCGTACTGGCCGGCGCCGAATTTCGGGAACAGCGCGGTCTTGACCTCGGCATCGGGATAGAGCTGCTTCATCGCCCCGGTAAAGTCGGCCCAGCTGTCCTGGCCCCAGGCATAGTCCTGGTTCAGCCCGGCAAAGCTCGGGACGTCGAAATCGCGGGACTTGAGGTAGCGCGCAAGGCTCACATTATCCATCGTGGCGTGCGCTGCGGTGCGGAACACATACTCGTAGCTGCCGTCCTCGAACACACGCGGCGTGCCACAGTCATAAAGGATGGTGAAGGCCTTGAGCTCGTCGGCCACCGGCGGAACCGCCAGGCAGTCGCCTGACGACACATAACCCACGACCGCGTCGACCTCTTCACGCTGAACAAGGTTGCGGAATTCCTGAACCTGCTTGGTGGCGCCGCCGGCTTCGTCGACAATGACGGCCTCGATCTTCATGCCGCCGAAGCCCATCTTGTCATAGGGCGCGGGCAGTTTTCCGCCCTCGTTGAGCATGTCGACCAGAAGCTTGCCGCCATTCCAGGCCGGTACGCCAAAACTTTCCGCCGCCTGTCCTGACAGGAACGTGATGACGCCAATCTTGAAGGTGTCGTCTGCGGCGGCTGCCGGCCCGGCCATGCCGACCGCGAGCGTGGTTGCAGCCAACAGGCCGCCTATCCGTGAATTCATCATGATGTGTACTCCTCCCAAAGTAATGTCCGGACAGGCAGCCGACGGAAACCATGTGTCACGGCAGCGCTCCTCCTCCTCAGCAGCGCACGCAGCAACCCCACCATCAACCCTACGACCAACGCCGTTAGTGTCCGATTGTTGGACACTAACGGCAATTTCGGGAAGGTCAACCATATCCGCCGTTCGTTTTGCCATGACGGCCACCGTCGCGGCGACGGGCAAATGCCGGACGCAAGCGCCCGGTTTCCGGGTTTAGCAGGTCATTATCGCAAGAAGCTCGGCGCAAGATCGATCCGGGAACACAGGACATGCTCCAGCGCAGACATTACGCGCAAAAAAGATGTCGATGTGCCGTTTCGGCGGGCAGAGGCACCGACGGACGATCAAAAACGCCCGCCGAGAAGCCGGTCTATCGGCGCATAATCATCGGTCAGCAAGGCAGGCGCGGCTTTCGCCACCAGGCGGTCGGTGAAACTCCGGGCCATGGCGGCAAAGCGGGCCGGATCGGGTGCGGCGGCCGTGACCGCGGAAAAGGCGGTCGGCTTGTCAGCGGCGACCAGAACGAAGACGCGTTGCTCACCGGGCGTGGGCAGCCGCTCCTCGGTCCAGATCTCGACACTGGCAAAAACCGACTGCAAAGTCGCGGCGATGGCGCCGAGCGCAGCCAGCCGCTCGGGGAAATCGACCACGTTCATCAGGAAGACCCCCTCGTCCGTCAGTCGTGAGCGGACCAGCTGGAAAAATTCCTGGGTGACGAGATGCGGCGGGACGGCGATATCGCCAAAGGCGTCGCCGACAATGACGTCGTAGCGCTGATCCACCCGTCTGCGCAGCGCGACACGCGCATCCTCGTCGAGGATCGTCATCCGGTCCCGGTCGAGCCAGAAATCCCGCACCGCCGTCTCGGTCACCCGCGGGTCGATTTCGGCCACGGTAATCGGCCCGGTGTCGCGGTCGGCCCAGGCACGCGGCACGGAAAAAGTCCCGCCACCGATAAAGAAAGCCGAAAACGGCTCGGCCCCGAGGCGACCCCTGGCAATCGCATCGAACATGGCGGTGAACTCGGAAAACATCGTTCGCGGCAGATCCCGTGCGCTGGTGCCGTGCGAAAGATGATCAAGCACCAGGCGCTTGACCGGCACCCCGTATTCGGCTGTCACATCGACAACCCTGATGCAGAAATACTGGCTTTCGCTGGTGCAGCCCGCGGGCCGCGTGACCGACAGTGCGGCAAGCGCGATCGCCAGCACCGAAACGGTCGAGGCTACCGCCACCTGCCTGAATGGCCGGGCTAGCCAGAACAGCATTGCCGCAGCAACGAGGTAGATCGCGGTGACAATGGCCAGCGTCAAGGTGGTGCCAAGCCACGGAATGAAGAGAAAGCCCGCGAGCAATGTTCCTGCAATCGCACCGACGGCACCGGCGGCAAACATGGCGCCAAGCGATCTGCCGGACGGCACATGTTCCTGAGCGACGGCAATTTGCGCCAGAACCGGCGCCGGAACCCCGGCGAACAGCGAAGGCAGGAAGAACACGCCGAAAGTGAGGATCACGATGCCCCAGACAGGATGTTCGACTGCGACCAGAACCGGGCCACCGATGACGCGCAACAGCAACAAGGCTGCGGCCGTCGAGATGGCGGCAGCAAGCAGGACCCAGCCGGTATAGGCAAGCGCCTTTTTCGCCGGGCGCCCGGCAACATGGCCGCCCCACCAGTGCCCGACGGAGAAGCCGGCCAGCACCACGGCGATAACCGCTGTCCAGGTGTAGAGCGACATGCCGACATAGGGTGCGAGCATGCGGCCGGCGACGATCTCGACCACCAGGCTGACGCCCGAAACCGCGCCCTGCAGGACGACAAGCAACCAGAGCGGTACGTGTGATTGCGGTGTCGACATTCATCCTGCTCCCAACCAGAACTTCATGCGCATCTTTAGCGTCCCTCTTCGTCAAGACAAGCCATGATGACCGCAGCGGCTGATTGATCTGCAGCAATGTACATTCCTGCCGCCCGGTGTAGGGATGGACGCTTCCACCACGCAAAGGACGATAGTTTTCGTGCGCATTTTTCTTGAAGACCGTCTCAATACCGGCCTGCTGGCGATCTCTCTTCTCGGCCTGATCGCGGGACTGGGATTCAGCCTGGCCGACCTGCCCACGGCTGCCGACCTGATCTGGTCCGCCGGGGTCATTCCCGTGCTGCTGGGACTTCTGGCCGAGATCGTGCGCAGCCTGAGAAACGGCGAAGTCGGCCTCGATATCGTTGCCGCTTTGTCGATGACGGCAGCGCTGGCATTTGGCGAGACCCTGGCAGCGGCTGTCGTCGCGGTGATGTATTCCGGCGGCACATTTCTCGAGAGCTTTGCCGAAGGCCGGGCCAGACACGAGATGAGCAGCCTGCTGGCGCGGGTTCCGCGTACCGCGACGCGGCATCACGATGGTATGCTCGACGAGGTGCCGCTCGACGAGATCGAACCGGGTAACCTGCTGCTCATCCGGCAAGGCGATGTGGCGCCCGTCGACGGCGTTGTCGCCAGCGACCGAGCGATACTTGATCAATCTGCGCTGACCGGGGAATCGCTGCCGGTTCACCTCACCCGCGATGCGGAGGTGATGAGCGGCGCCACAAATGCCGGCGAGGCCTTCGACCTGAAGGCAACGCGGCAGGCCAAGGACAGCACATTTGCAGGCATCGTCAGGCTGGTCGAAGCGGCGCAGAAATCGAAAGCGCCGATGGCGCGGCTGGCGGACCGCTATTCGCTTGTGTTCCTGGTTGTCACGGTGGTGATTGCCTTTGCCGCCTGGTGGTTTACCGGGGATCCCATCCGGGCTGTCGCGGTTCTTGTGGTCGCCACGCCTTGCCCGCTCATTCTCGCAGTCCCGGTAGCGCTGGTGGCCGGGCTTTCCCGCGCGGCGCATTTCGGGGTGCTGATCAAGGGGGCGAAACCGCTTGAAGCGCTGGCGCGGATCCGGACACTGATTCTCGACAAGACGGGAACGCTGACCGACGGCAGGCCGGTGATCGTGGCAATAGAGAGCTATGGGGACCTGTCGGAAGCCGACGTGCTGCATTACGCGGCAGCGCTGGACCAGGGATCGAAACACCCGATCGCGCAGGCGCTGGTGAGCGAAGCGCGGGCGCGCGGAAACGCCCTGCCGTTTCCCGACCATCTGGATGAAACCGCCGGCGAAGGCATCACCGGCACCATTGAAGGCCGGAAAATGGCGGTCGGCGGCACGGCCTTTGTCTCGGCACAGCTCGGACTGCCGATTTCCCATGACAAGGCCGGCGAAACCGGCGAGGTCGTCGTGGCGCTTGCCGTCGACGGCGAACTTGCGGGCCACGTGGTGATGGCCGACACGTTGCGCGCCGGCACCGCTGAGCTGCTGGCCGGGCTTCGCAGCCACGGCATCGGCCGCATCCTGCTTGCCACCGGCGACCGGCGCTCGGTGGCCGAGGCGGTGACAGAAGGACTGGGACTTGATGCCGTTCGCTCGGAGCTGACGCCGGATCAGAAGGTGCTGCTGGTTCTCACCGAGCGCAAGAACGGCCCGGTGATGATGGTCGGTGACGGGGTCAATGATGCGCCGGCGCTGGCTGCAGCCGACATCGGGGTGGCCATGGGCGCGCGCGGCGCAGCCGCATCGGCGGAAGCCGCAGATGTGGTTCTGCTGGTCGATCATCTCGACCGCCTTCTGTCCGGGCTCGAGGTGGCGCAACGCTCGCAGCGGATCGCGCTTGAAAGCGTCGTTGTGGGCATCGGCCTTTCCGTGGCGGGAATGATCGCCGCAGCACTTGGTTATCTGACACCGGTCCAGGGCGCATTGCTGCAGGAGGCAATCGATGTTGCCGTCATCCTCAATGCGCTGCGGGCCCTGAGAATAAGGCCAACCGTCCTTGGCGAGACACCGACAGCGCCGACGCGCGCGCAGCCGGCCTGATGCGCGCCCGCGGCCGACTCCCGGGTGGAAGCTGATCGTTGTTCACTCGGCGATGCTCCGAGCCCGCCCGCGGGACCTCGGCAAGGCAGAGTGACGGCCGTCAATTCGGTACTGGTGGTGCGCGCCTGCCCCTTGCATCCTGTCCTGGCAATCGCCATTGTCTGCCAAGGAGTGGAGTAAGCTCATCACATGACTTGGAAATTCAGTTTCATCGCCTCGCCGGCACCTGATGCGCAGGCAGCCGCTCAGCACCTCGCAGCCCTTTACGGCAACACCCGGCAGCAGGAAGCTGACGTGATCGTGGCGCTTGGCGGCGACGGCTTCATGCTGCAGACGCTGCACGAGCAGATGAACAGCGGCCGCGCAGTCTATGGCATGAACCGCGGCTCGATCGGCTTCCTGATGAACGACTATTCGGATGAGGATCTGCCGGGCCGCATCAACGCGGCGGTGGAAAACATCATCCGCCCGCTCGAGATGGTCGCCAAGGATGCGCATGGCGCAACCCACAAGGCGCTGGCCATCAACGAGGTCTCACTGCTCAGGCAGAGCTACCAGGCGGCAAAGCTGAAACTGTCGGTTGACGGGCTTGAACGCATGGAAGAACTGATCTGCGACGGACTGATGGTGGCGACGCCGGCCGGATCGACCGCCTACAATCTCTCGGCGCACGGCCCGATCCTGCCGCTCGATGCGCAGCTTCTGGCCCTGACGCCGGTCAGCCCGTTCCGGCCGCGGCGCTGGCGCGGAGCGCTGCTTCCGAACAAGGTCAAAGTGACGATCGATGTGCTGGAAAGCGACAAGCGCCCGGTCAACGCGGTGGCCGACCATATCGAGGTCAAATCCGTGACCCAGGTTCAGGTGGCTGAATCGCAGGAATCGACCACCCGGATTCTGACCGATTCCAGCCATTCATGGAATGACCGCATATTGGCCGAACAATTTCTATATTGAGACGATCAGGAGGATGAGCAGATGATTCAGAACATTTCGAGAATGTTGGTTTTGCTGCTCTGTCTTTTGCCTGTGGCAGCGGTTCAGGCGTTTGCGCAGCAGGGATCCGGTCTGGCCGACAGCTTGTCGCCCCGCATTCTGTTTCTCACCAGCGGGGGCTATTGGGAAAAGGCTCCGGAATCCGGCGCGGGAGACGAAACCCAACGGGGTTATTACCGCCTGGTGGCCATTCGCGGAGAAGACAACAGGTCCCTGCTGCAACTTCAGGAAATAGCCCTGACATCTGGCGGCCCCGAACTTGCAAGCTCGACCGGCGTCGATCAGATCAATGAGCTGGGCGGATATATCACCGATATCAGGCCTGAAGATTCGACGGGTGCTTCGACACAGCAGGGTTTTGGCGCTTACATCTATCTCAAGACCGACCCTTCGGTCGTCGAGCCGGAGACCTGGGTGCTTTATATCGATGAATTCGGCGAGATGCTGGTGGAGCGGTCAAGCAACTGAGGCCGGGATGCCTCAACCGACCATCTGGCGGGCCACGCTCACGGCACAGGGCCTGCATTTGTCTGCCGTTCCAAAGCAGCGAGAATGGAGACTGACATGGAACACCTCGATAGTTATCTGACCATTGCAGCCGCTTTTTTTGTTGTCACCGTATCGCCCGGCCCCGCAAACCTCGCCCTTGCGACAGTCGCAATGCATTCGGGCCGTTCGGCCGGATTGCTGTTCGGGCTCGGTCTGTCGGTCGGGCTGGCGTTCTGGGGTTTGATTGCCGCAACGGGACTTGGTGTCGTGGTACAGGGCACCACCACCCTGCTCACGCTTCTCAAGCTTTTTGGCGGTGCCTATCTGGTCTGGCTGGCAGTTCAATCGGGCAGATCCGCGGCACGGAAGATGGACCAAACTGCAACCGGCGCGCACAAGGGCGGGTGGTTCTGGCGAGGATTGCTGCTCAACCTGTCGAACCCGAAGGCGGTCGTGGCCTGGATGGCTGCCCTGTCCATGGGTTTGGGACAAGAAACAGACGTCCATGCTGTGGCCGCTGCCACATTGATCTGCGCCGGACTTGGATTTGCGAATTATGCGGGCTATGCGCTGACCTTCTCGCTTCCCGGCTTCATGGCCGGTTATCGAAAATCGAGACGATGGATTGAAGGCGTCGCCGCGGGGCTGTTCGCCCTGGCAGGTTTCAGCCTGATCCGCTCGGCGCTGACCCGCTGAACACGTTACTCGCCGCAGTCACCAGGGCTCGATGCCTACCGGTACGATCAATCGATGTCGGCCACGTCTTCGCCACCGCCGTAAACGCGCTGCGCTAGAGCCGCTTCCATGAACTCGTCGAGGTCGCCATCGAGCACGCCTTGCGGGTTGGTGCTTTCGGTACCGGTGCGCAGGTCCTTGATCAGCTGGTATGGCTGCAGGACGTAGGAGCGGATCTGGTGACCCCAGCCGATATCTGTCTTTGAAGCCGCTTCAGCGTTGGCCGCTTCCTCGCGCTTTTGCAGCTCCGCCTCGTAAATCCGCGCGCGAAGCATGTCCCATGCCTTGGCGCGGTTCTTGTGCTGCGAGCGTTCCTGCTGGCACTGCACCACGATCCCGGTCGGGTTATGGGTGATGCGAACCGCAGAATCGGTGGTGTTGACGTGCTGACCGCCGGCGCCCGAGGCACGGTAGGTGTCGATACGGCAATCGCTCTCGTTGATGTCGACATCGATCGAATCGTCGATCACCGGATAGGTCCAGATGCTCGAAAACGAGGTGTGGCGCCGCGCCTGGCTGTCATAGGGCGAGATCCGGACCAGGCGGTGCACGCCTGATTCCGTCTTCAGCCAGCCATAGGCATTGTGTCCCTTGACCAGCAGCGTGGCCGACTTGATGCCGGCTTCTTCGCCATCATGGATTTCGAGAAGCTCGACCTTCATCCCGTGCTGCTCGGCCCAGCGGGTGTACATGCGCAACAGCATGTTGGCCCAGTCCTGGCTTTCGGTGCCGCCGGCGCCGGAATGAACTTCGAGATAGGTATCGTTGCTGTCGGCTTCGCCCGAAAGGAGCGATTCGATCTGCTGGCGGGTGACTTCGGTGCGAAGTTCCTTGAGGGCTGATTCCGCCTCGCTGACGATGCCGCTGTCGCCTTCTTCCTCGCCCATCTCGATGAGTTCGAGGTTGTCCGACAGCTGGCTTTCCAGACGTTTCAGGCCATTGATGGAATCATCGAGTTGCTGGCGTTCGCGCATCAGCTTCTGAGCTTCTTGCGCGTCATCCCAGATCGACGGGTCTTCAGCCTTGGCGTTCAGCCATTCGAGACGTTTCTGAGCAGGTTCCCAGTCAAAGATGCCTCCTCAGCAGGCTTATGGCCTGCTTGATTTCGTCGACAACGACCTGGGTTTCTGCGCGCATGGATCTCTGGTTCCGTCATGTTATCAGGCAAATTTCTTGCCGAAGCGGGCGGACCATAAGTTCCACTCCGCGTGATGTAAAGGCGTCAAAGGCGCCGATTTTCCGGTGCGTCAATAAAGCCCGCCGACACCATTGTTGACGGCCTGGTTGGCCTGCGGCGAAATCGTGGTGATGGCATCGCCGGTGGCGAACTCCTCAAGACCGATGACCGAATAAACGTCCGAAGGTCCGGTGCCGGGCTTGAAGGCTTCCATGATCACGTCACCCTCGCCTTCAAAGGCCTGCATGCCGGTCTTGCGGTTGATCGCAATCAGCTTCATGCCCTGCGGAACGCGGAAATCAGCCGGGCGCGTGCCCTCGAGCGCGCCCTGCATGAACTCGTTGAACACGGGGGCTGCCAGCGCGCCGCCGGTGGAGCCGCGGCCCATGGGCGTCGGATTGTCGAAGCCGATGAAGACGCCGGCCACGAGGTCGGCGGTATAGCCCATGAACCAGGCGTCCTTTTCCTCGTTGGTGGTGCCGGTCTTGCCGGCGGTCGGGCGATCGAGCTTGATCTTGCCGGCTGCGGTTCCGCGGGTGACCACGCCTTCCATCATCGAAGTGATCTGGTAGGCAGTCATCGGATCGAGAACCTGCTCGCGGGTGTCGACCACTTCGGGTTCTTCCTGCGACAGCCATGCGGTGGCGATACAGGCATCGCAAGAGCGTTCCTCGTGCTTGAAGATGGTCTTGCCGTAACGGTCCTGGATGCGGTCGATCAGCGACGGCTTGATCTGCTTGCCGCCATTGGCAAGCACCGAATAGGCCGAGGCCATCCGCATCACAGTGGTTTCGCCGGAACCGAGCGACATCGCCAACACCGGCAGCATGTCGTCATAGACACCGAACCGCTCGGCATATTCCGCCACCAGGTTCATGCCCATGTCCTGGGCAAGCCGGACCGTCATCAGGTTACGTGAGCGTTCGATGCCGAGCCGCAGCGTCGACGGGCCGGCCGATCCGCCGCCATAGTTCTTCGGCTTCCAGAGTTCGCCACCGGAGACGATCTCGATCGGCGCATCGAGCACCACCGAGGCTGGCGTGTAGCCGTTGTCGAGAGCCGCCGCGTAAACGAAAGGCTTGAAAGCCGATCCGGGCTGGCGTTGGGCCTGGGTGGCGCGGTTGAACTCCGACTGGGCGAAGGAAAAACCGCCGACCATGGCGAGCACGCGACCGGTATGCGGATCCATCGCCACAAGGGCGCCCTGGACCTTCGGCGGCTGCCTCAGACGCAAGCGCTGCGTCCCCTCGTTGTCGTAGGGTTCGACATAGACAACATCGCCCGGAGCCAGCACATCGGAGGCCTTCTTGACGTTTCGGGCTCTTTCTCCGTCCAGATTGACGCGGAATGCCCATTTCATGTCGTCGGCCAGGATCGTGCCGGTCGGCCGCTCTTCGGCAACCGCGCCGGAAACTTCCCGGCCCGGACGCAAACCAACCTCGACGGCGTCGTCGGACGCCGACAGCACGACGGCCAGCTTCCATTCCGGCACGTCCCGCAGCGGATCTATCTCGCTGAGCGGTGTGCCCCAGTCGCCAGATGTGTCGATGCGGGTCACCGGTCCGCGGAAGCCGCGGCGCTCGTCATAATTCATCAGGCCTTTTTGCAAGGCCTTGCGGGCGATGACCTGAAGCCGCGGGTCAAGCGTGGTGCGAACCGACAGACCGCCTTCATAGAGCGCGTCATCGCCGTAACGACCGATCAGCTCGCGGCGTACCTCTTCAGCGAAATATTCGGATGCGAAAAGGTAAGAGCCGGTCTTGCGCGGCGTCACGCCCAGCGGCTGCGCCTTGGCATCGGCACCATCGGCGGCGCGGACATAGCCATTTTCCACCATGCGGTCGACCACCCAGTTGCGGCGCTCCGTGGCGCGCTCGGGGTGACGGAAGGGGTGGTAGTTCGAAGGGGCCTTGGGAAGCGCCGCCAGATAGGCGGTTTCAGCAATGGTCAGTTCGTTGACCGACTTGTTGAAATAGGTCAGCGCGGCGCCGGCGATGCCGTAGGCGTTCATGCCGAAGAAGATTTCGTTGAGGTAGAGCTCGAGGATGCGGTCCTTTGAGTAGGCCTGCTCGATGCGGAACGAGAGAATGGCTTCCTTGATCTTTCGCTCATAGGTCTGATCGGCGGTCAGCAGGAAGTTCTTGGCGACCTGCTGGGTGATGGTCGATGCACCCTGCCGTGCGCCGGTGCGGATATTGTTGATCACTGCACGGGCCAGGCCGACCGGATCGACGCCGGGGTGCGAATAGAAGTTCTTGTCTTCGGCGGACAGAAACGCGGCCTTGACCCGGTCCGGGATGGCCTGGATGGGAAGGAACAGGCGACGCTGGCGGGCGTATTCCGCCATCAGCTCGCCGGAGGCGGAGTGGACGCGGGTGGTGACCGGCGGCTCGTAGCTGTTGAGCACCTCGTAGTCCGGCAGATCCTTCGAAATATCTCCGATGTACCAGGCAACGCCGGCTGCAACCATCAGAAACAGCACGGTCCCGATCCCGAAGAAATATCCAATCAGTCGTATCATCAGCCAGCTACCGTTTGCTTTTCTTTTTGACCCGCCTGGCTGACGCCAAGACAATGGCCGATCATGTCTTGTGCCCGGTTAGCCCGGACAATGTGAATAAAATAGGGCGCTGCCGCATTTTCCCATTTGTGCACGCAGCCTGAAAACGGCAGCAACAGCTTGGTTTTCAAGGCCGCAAGCCCGTCACCCAGATGCGTGTTCGTCCGCCTGTACCACGGCTCATGACGCGATGCCACGCAGCCGCCTGCCCGCTCTGCCGCGACCGGCCACTCACACCCCGATCGCCGCCCGGATTCGTTATGTGCCTTATCGGTCATCATTGCCTGCCCGCCAAGATCGTTTCGCGGTAATTCTCGACGGATTGGGCAAGCAGCCGGGCGGTGTTGTTGCGCCACTCTTCGTCATTGAGCAGCTTTTCGTCCTCGCGGTTGGACAGATAGCCCATTTCCACCAGCACCGAGGGGACATCGGGCGCCTGCAACACGCGGAAGCCGGCATGGCGCAGCGGGTTGTTGATGAGCTTGACCTGGCCTTCGAAGGAATTGATCACCTGTTGCGCAAGACCTGTGGAGAACACCCTGGTCTCCGTCCGTGCCAGATCCACGAGGATGGCCGCGATGTCTTCGGGCGCATTCTCGAGGCTGGCGCCAACAATGGCATCCTCGCGGTTTTCCTGATCCACCAGCGATTGCGCCACCGCATCGGACGCCTTGTCCGACAGCGTGTAGACCGTCGCCCCGCGAAGCGACCGAACGGCGATCGAATCAGCATGCAGCGAAATGAGAAGATCCGCCGCCTCGGCGCGTGCACGGCGCACCCGTGCCGACAGCGACAGGAAGCTGTCGTCGGTTCGGGTCATGGCAACACGGATGCCGTCCTTTTCCTCCAGGGCCGCTTTCAGGGCCTCGGCAAAGGCAAGGGTGACATTCTTCTCCATCGAGCCGGCTGGCCCCTCGGCGCCTCCGTCGATGCCGCCGTGGCCTGCGTCGACGACGATGGTCAGGGTGTCGCCCGGCGGCGTTGCGGACTGCCCGCGGCTTTCGTCATCCGGCTCCGGCCAATCCGTGGCGGAAACCTCGGCGGAGTAATCCTGTTCGTCGATGATGGTTATGTCGAACACCATTCGGTGGATCGCGCCTTCAGCTTCCGTGCTGGTTTCGGCCAGTTCCATTTTCGCCGGCGCAACGAATTCGAACACCATGCGCGCCCGACCGTTTCCGGAATTGCCATAGCGGACCGATCGGACCAGTCCGCGCTGCTGCAGCGAATCTTCGGGAAAGGCAAACACCGTTTCGGGCAGATCGATCACGGCACGATAGGGATTTTCGAGGTAGTGCAGCCTGAATTCGGGTTCGCGTTCGAAATCGAGCACCAGCCGGACGCGGGTGTCATCGCCCGCCAAGCGCGCGGCGATGGCGACATGACGCGGCGCTGCAGAATCCTCCGGATTTGCCGCCGGTGCAGAGACGGTCACCGCCACGAGGCCAAGTGCGCCGGCTGCGAAAACCGCAAGGGCGCGCAGGAGCCGGTGGCCTCCCCGCGTGTCACTCCGCCTCTTTTTCGCATCCTGTCTCATTGGTCTGCATCCAGCTTTTTTCGCCAAGCTCCGCCAGCCTCCCGAAGCCCGAGCCATTAGCGCCAAACGACGTCAATACAATGGCACGATTCGGGCCGACAACCGCGCATCAGCATGGCGCAATCGGGTTAACCCTTCGTTCACCATAAAAAACCGGAGACCGCTTTACGTGGTTGCGGGTTAGGTCAACTCGCCGGGTTATACAACCGGAGGTCCAGATGTTTTCAGTTGCCAGATCGATAAACAGCCCATAAAAGCTTTCATTGGGTAAGTATATTGACGGGATAGAACTGTCACCCTTCCGGCCGCCGCCTGTAACAGGCCCAGGGCGCCAGGAGTGCGGATCGTCCGTCGTCGAATAAAAATCCTTCCCCGGAGCGGCCAGCTCACAGTTCCCTGTCGGGAACCCAATCTGACTGCTCCTGCTCGGCAATATGGCCAAAGATGCGGAGAGGCTAGTCAGTCCTCCACAGCACCAAAGGCCAGGACAGTGATTAAACCCGGCAGGCGAGGACTCCTGCCACAACCTTCGCGGCCCTTGTCGCCGCACACCCCTTCAGGGGCTTTCATCGGTCCGAAAGGACTACACGCAAATGAATTTTCGGCCGGCTTTTATGGTGCAAATGCGGATCTCCCAAAGTGTGAACAGGCCCCGGGCGTCAAACGCTCCGGTTTCAGCCCTGACCACTGCTCCATGCCGACTTCCGGAATATCTATCATCCGGCGCACTTCCTGCTGACCATCCCCTGCCCCGACATTCGGCGCGGCGGAGTCAGACTTCGAGGACGCGCCGAGGAGCTTACATTCAATGGCAGAAAAAATGCTTATCGACGCCTCCCATCCCGAGGAGACTCGCGTCGTTGTCGTTCGTGGAAACCGCATAGAGGAATTCGATTTCGAATCGGAGCACAAGAAACAGCTCCGCGGAAACATCTACCTGGCAAAAGTGACCCGCGTAGAGCCGTCGCTTCAGGCAGCCTTTGTCGATTACGGCGGCAACCGCCACGGCTTCCTGGCGTTCTCCGAAATCCACCCCGACTATTACCAGATCCCGCTCGCCGACCGACAGGCGCTGCTTCAGGCCGAAGCCGAAGATGCCGAGAACGATCCCGACTTCGAAAGTGCCGACGAGGCTGACAACGGCCCGAGCAAGCCGAAGTCGCGGTCCAAGGCAAAGGCGAATGAAGATGACGAGGGCGGCGAAGACGGCAAGTCTTCGAAGTCCCGTCCCCGCCGCAGCCGTCGCGGCAAGAAATCCGGCGAGGCAGCCAAAGCCGACGACGCTGATGCGAATGCCGCAGCTGCTGTAGAGGACACCGCTCCGACAGAAGAAGCGGACACCCCTGCAAGCGATGTCCCTGTTGCCGAAATTCCAGCCGCTGCCGATGCGGCTGAAAAGGACGCGGCGGATGCGAGCGCTGAAAACACCGGCGAGACAAAGGACGACGATGACGGTAAGCCGACCGAAATGGCTGCCGATGTCGAAGCCGACGAGATCTCCGAACCGGTAGCAGCTCCGCGCAAGCGCAAATCGAAAAAGGATGACGACGACGACACGTCCAGCGACGACGAATCGGTCGAATCTGTCGGTTCCGAAGACGCCATGGAAGAGGTCCCGACCCGCTCGCAGCGCAAGCCGCGCAAGCAGTACCGGATCCAGGAAGTCATCAAGCGCCGCCAGATCCTGCTGGTCCAGGTGGTCAAGGAAGAACGCGGCAACAAGGGTGCGGCGCTGACGACCTATCTGTCGCTGGCCGGACGTTACTCGGTGCTGATGCCGAACACCGCCCGGGGCGGCGGCATTTCGCGCAAGATCACCAACCTGCCCGACCGCAAGCGGCTCAAGGAGATTGCCCGCGAACTTGAAGTGCCGAAGGGCATGGGCGTCATCCTGCGCACCGCCGGCGCCAACCGCACCAAGGTCGAGGTCAAGCGCGACTTCGAATACCTGATGCGGCTGTGGGAAAATGTCCGCAACCTGACGCTGAAGTCGACAGCGCCAAGCCTCGTCTACGAGGAAGGCAGCCTGATCAAGCGGTCGATCCGTGACCTTTACAACAAGGACATCTCGGAAATCGTCGTCTCCGGCGAGGAAGGCTACCGGGAAGCCAAGGACTTCATGAAGATGCTGATGCCGAGCCACGCCAAGGTGGTTCAGCCTTACCGCGACCTGCACCCGATCTTCGCACGCTCGGGCATCGAAGCCCAGCTCGACCGGATGCTGCAGCCGCAGGTGACGCTGAAATCGGGCGGCTACATCATCATCAACCAGACCGAAGCGCTGGTCGCCATCGACGTCAACTCGGGCCGATCGACCCGAGAGCACTCGATCGAAGACACGGCGTTGCAGACCAACCTGGAAGCCGCCGACGAAGTTGCCCGCCAGCTCCGTCTGCGCGATCTCGCCGGCCTGATTGTCATCGACTTCATCGACATGGAAGAAAACCGCAACAACCGCGCGGTTGAAAAGCGGATGAAGGACTGCCTGAAGAATGACCGGGCCCGCATCCAGGTCGGCCGGATCTCGCATTTCGGCCTTCTGGAAATGTCGCGTCAGCGGATCAGAGCGTCAGTGCTGGAAAGCACCATGCAGATCTGCCCGACCTGTGGCGGAAACGGCCATATCCGGTCGCAGTCCTCGGTCGCGCTGCACGTTCTGCGCGGCGTCGAGGAGCACCTGCTCAAGAACACCACCCACGATATCATCGTGCGCACCACGGGTGAAACCGCGCTGTACATGCTCAATCACAAGCGTGACACGGTGGTTGACCTGGAGAAGCGCTTCGGTGTCTCGATCAGCTTCTCGGCAGACGAGAGCGTTGGCGCGAACCACTTTGCCATCGATCGCGGCGCTGCCGTAGAATCACCGGTCAATATCGAGCACATCACCGTCAACACCCCGGCCTATCCGGAAGATGACGACGATCCGGAGATCATCGAGGAAATCGACGACGAGAACACCGAGTCCGACGACACGTCGGAGGCCAAGAGCGATGACCGCCCAGAACGCGAGGACGGCCAGGGCAAAAAGCGGCGCAGACGCCGCCGTCGTGGCGGCCGCAAGTCTGACGGCGACAACAATGGCGAAGAGAATAACGCTTCCGCCGATGGATCCGATCAGGACAGCAACAACGACGGTGACACCTCGTCCGGCGAGGAGACCACAGACACCTCCGCCGATGGCGAAAATGATGACCAGCCGCGTGGCAAACGCCGCCGCCGTGGCAAACGCGGCGGACGTCGCAATCGCGAGGAAGAGGCAAACGGCGCATCGGATTCCAACGACGACTCGACGCAGACAGACGAAGTAGCAGCTTCGTCCACGGAGACCTCTCCCGAGGCCGGCACTTCCGGCGAGGCTGCCGCGTCAGAGCCCGTTGCGGCTGCTGCCGAGGCGCTGCCTGCTGAGGTCGCGCCTGTGGCCGAAGACGAAAAGCCCGCCAAGCCCGCGCGCAGGAAACGCCGGACCAAGGCGCAGATCGCCGCTGACAAGGCTGCCGAAGAAGCGGCAGCCGCCGCCGCGGCGGAGCCCGAAGCGGAAGCCGTTGCCGAACCCGAACCCGAGGCTGATGCACAGGCCGACAGCGGCTCCGAGGCCGCCGCGCCGGAACCGGCTGAAGTAGAGGACAAGAGCGACGACAAGGCTGCCGACCGCAACGCCGCGCGCACCGATCTCGCAGCGATTGCCACGGCACCCGTGGTGACTTCATCGACCGCACCCGATGAGGAGAAGAAGCCCAAGAAGGCCGGTTGGTGGCAGAAGCGCGGCTTCTTCTGAGCCAGGTCGAATGACCGGACGAGAAACCGGCGGTATCCCCGCCGGTTTTTCATTTCAGGGCAGAAGTGACTTCCTCGGATATCGCACAAACATGCTAATCTTTTAATTTAGCATTTCGATATATAAATTTGAAATTGCTTGGCTTTAGAAAGCCGCGGGTTTCAGCCGTTCCATGATCAGGACCGGACTGCCGCCGAGTTTGCCGGAACAGCGCTCGACAAAACCGTTCTTCGCCGCAACGCGGATCGATGCGGCATGATCGGGATCCACCAGACACATGGTCCGGTCTGCCGTCAGCATGCGGTCGCTCCAGGCAAGTGCGGCAGCAACAGCCTCGGTCGCCAGACCGCCCCCTTGCGCATGCGGCGCCAGAACCCAGCCGATTTCGGGCCATTTTTCGATTGATGGCGTCATGTCACGCTTGTAGTCGGCGAGACCGACCTCGCCCAGGAACTGTCCGGTCATGCGGTCCTCGACCACCCAATAGCCGAAGGACAGTGCCTGCCAATGGCCGATATAGCGCAGCAGGCGCGACCAGGATTCGGCGCGTGTGGAGCGTTTGCCCGAAATGTAACGGACCACATCGGGATCACTCCAGAGTGCAGCGGACTGTTCGAAGTCAGCGACGGTGTGGCGCCTCATGCGCGTCCGGTCGGTCAGCATATCGGAGCCAGCCGGTTCGGCGGCACGGGCTGAGGGAGCGGTTTCCCTGCCGCCCTTCATCTGCTGCCAATCCAGCCCTCGATGCGGTCCAGCGCCGTCACCATGTCGGTATGATCACCGGCATAGGAAAAGCGCATGAACCGCGAACCGTCGACCGGGTCGAAGTCCCTGCCCGGCGTCGCCGCGACATGGATATCGGCCAGCATCTGACGGGCGAATGCCATGGAATCATTGGTATGCCCGGAGACATCCACCCACGCATAGAACGCGCCGTCCATCGGGGCCGCGAACGGCAATTTTAGTGCCGGCAGCCGCTCGGCCAGCAGCGCGCGATTTTTCTGGTACCCGGCGCGGACCGCTTCCATTTCGGCGATGCCGTCCAGCGCCGCCTCGGCGGCGACTTGCGAAAGCTCCGGTGCGCTGATGTAAAGGCTCTGGGCGAGGCATTCGACCGGACGCACCAGATCCTCGGGCAGCACCATCCAGCCGATACGCCAGCCGGTCATGCAGAAATACTTCGAGAAGGAATTGATCACCACCGCATTGTCGGAGACCGAGAGCGCGGTCGTCTCCTCGCCGCTCCAGGTCAGGCCGTGATAGATCTCGTCGGAAATGAAGGCCACGCCACGATCGGCGCACCAGGCGTCGAGTTCAGTGATGGCCTGTTTTGAATGCACCGCGCCGGTGGGATTGGCCGGACTGGCGATCAGCACGCCCGCGACGCGCATACCGGCCTCACGTTCGGCATCTTCGATGGCCGCAGGGGTCAGGGCATGACCGGTCTCCGGCCCGACCGCGATCTCGACCACCTTCAGGCCGAGCGCTGCGAGAATATTGCGGTAGGCGGGATAGCCCGGACGGGTGATGACGACCAGGTCGCCGGGGTTGAACAGCTGCAGGAAGGCCAGATTGAAGCCCGCCGATGACCCGGTGGTGACGGCCACACGCTGCGGGTCGAGATCAAGGCCGTAGACGCTCTTGTAACGCCGGGCGATGGTCTGGCGCAGACTCTTGATGCCAAGCGCGTCGGTGTAGCCAAGTTGCCCGGCCTCCAGCGCGCGCGCCGCGGCCGAACGGGCTGTTGCGGGCGCGGGATGGGCAGGCTGCCCGACGGCCATGGAGATGACAGGCTTGCCCTCTTGCTTCAGCCGTGTTGCGGCGGCCAGAACATCCATGGCGTGGAACGGCTCGACCGATGGCTTGCGTTTGATTGTCAAAACTGGCTCTCCCTGACCGCGTGCCGTCAACCGGCTGCGGATGTAAACTTCTGTGGCGCCGGCTTTCCGGCACATGCGGCGAACTCGTGGGCCCCGGCGGGGCGTGCGCGGGGCCGGATGGCCGCACAAATGCCCGATTGTCGTGCCCATCACAAGAGCGAGAGCGTGGCGAGTTGTTCGGATTGGGCAATTGCTTTTCCGGTCCCAGCCATTACCTTTCAGCCGAATGAGGAGAGCATTACCGATCATGGCAGACGTCACCAGGGCATCCGAGAGCGCGACAGGCAAGACACGCAGGTTTGGCAGGCTCATAACCGCAGCCACCGCGGCAGTGGTTTCGGTCTCGCTCGCCCTGCCGGCATTCGCTCAGGGCCGGGTGGCGGTGGTTCGCGACGCGGAAATCGAAACGCTGCTGAAGGATTATGCCACACCGGTGCTCAAGGCGGCCGGACTGAAGACCAGCCGGGTACAGATCATTCTCGTCAACGACCCGAGATTCAATGCCTTCGTCGACGGCGAACGCATGTTCATCAACACCGGCGCGCTGTCGGCCGCAACCGTTCCCAACGAAATCATCGGCGTGATTGCCCATGAGGCCGGGCATCTGGCCGGCGGACATCAGCAGCGACTACGCGAACAGATAGCCGCGGCGCAGACCATGGCCATTGTCGGCGGATTGCTGGGCATCGGCGCAATGGCCGCAGGCTCCATCGCAGGCAGTGACGGCGGCACCAGGGCCGGCGGTGCGTTGATCACGGCGACACCAACGCTGGTCCAGCGCAACCTGCTGAGTTACCGCCGATCCGAGGAAATGAACGCGGATCAGGCCGCTGCGCGCTATCTCAATGCCACCGGGCAGTCGATCAAGGGCATGCTGACGACCTTCGAACGGTTCTCGCAGAGCCTGTCGCTTTCCGGCGTTCAGGTGGATCAATACCAGATCAGCCACCCCTTGCCGCGCGAGCGCATTGCACTGCTGGAAGAGCTTGCACGCAAGAGCAGGTATTACGACGTCAAGGACCCGAAGCGGCTCAATGACCGGCACCAGCTGATGCGGGCCAAGATCGCGGCCTATTCCGGTGGTGCACCTGCCGTGGCGCGGCTGTTTGCCAATGACCGCAGCTCGCTTGCCGCGCGCTACGGCGACGCAATCGCCACCGATCTGTCGGGAAACTCCGCCGCGTCGCTGAAGAAGCTGGATGCGCTGATCCGCGAACAGCCCAACAATCCCTATTTCCACGAATTCCGCGGTGAAGTGCTGGTCAAGTTGCGCAAGACCGACGAGGCCATCAAGGCCTTCGCGCGGGCGGTGAAACTCGACCGCAGCAAGTCGCCGCTGATCCGGGCCCGGCACGGCTTTGCGCTTGTCGCCTCCGGCAAGCCTGGAAACATGAAACGCGCCATCGAGGAGCTGCGTGTCGCCATCCAGGCCGAACCGGACAATTTTGCCGCCTACCGGCATCTTTCCCAAGCCTATGGCCAGACCGGGGACATTGCCAATGCGGAACTGGCCATGGCGGAAGGCAATTTCCGCGCAGGCAATACGCGGGAGGCAAAAGCGTTTGCGGCCCGCGCCCTGACGAAGCTGCCGAAAGGCTCGCCCGGCGCGATCCGCGCCAATGACATCTTAACAATCGGCAGATAGAAAACACCCAAGGCGTTCAGGCGTTGGCCGCATGGACAAGCTACAAGGAATTGATCGACATGGCACTGAAAACCCGCACCGGCCTGATGGCCGCCCTTCTTATCGGCATGTCGACGGCACTGCCTCTGCCAGCCGCGGCGCTTGATGACGCCCAGAAGGAGGAATTCGGCGCGTTCATCCGCGAGTATCTGATGGCCAACCCGGAAATCGTCGAGGAAATGCAACAGGCGCTCGAGATCAAGAAGGAAGCCGAAAGCCGGGTCATGGCGCAAGCCGCGATCTCGAGCAACAGGGATGCCATCTTCAACGCGCCGGAAGACATCGTGCTGGGCAATCCGGACGGCGACGTCACCGTGGTCGAGTTCTATGATTACAATTGCGGCTTCTGCAAACGCGCGATGAACGACATGATTTCGCTTCTCGACAAGGATTCGAATATCCGCTTCGTGCTGAAGGAATTTCCCATCCTCGGCCCCGATTCCCTGGCGGCGCACCGGGTTGCCATGTCGTTCCGTGCCCTGGCACCCGAGAAATACGGCGAATATCACATGCAGCTGCTGGGCGCTGACGTCCGTGCAACCGAAGACCACGCCATCGAAATGGCCAAGTCCTTCGGCATCGACGAAGCAGAATTGCGCGCAGGAATGGATGACCCGGCCATCGATCAGTCGATCCGCCAGACCTACGAGCTGGCCAATGCGCTGGGCATATCCGGCACACCGTCCTTTGTCATTGGTGACGAAGCCGTGTTCGGCGCCGTCGGCGAGGACGTGCTGAGCGAAAAGATTGCCAACATGCGCCAATGCGAAAGCACCATCTGCTGACACTCTTCGCTGTCGGGCGTCCGGGCAGCTAAATTTTCTCCAAGCCGCAGGGTTCGCGCAATCGCTTGTGGAAAATGCAGTGCGCCTGCGAAAGCTTTCTCATAGGCCCTGCCAGACAGTGTATGGATGCATTCAAGCGGCCTGAACCTACATTCCGGGTTTTCAGGCCAATTCTCGGCTCCTTGAACCGTGCGGGCTTGTCACCGGGCAGTTCGGGGCTGTAAAGGACAGACAACCAGCGCGACGGCTGCAACTGCCGTCGGCGACAACAAAAACAAAGGCAACAGTCCGATGGCAACACGAAAACCGTCGATCGACCAGGATCTGATCCGGGATCTGGCCAATATTCTCAACGACACCGACCTCACCGAGATCGAGATCGAACAGGATGACCTGCGCGTCCGGGTGAGCCGCGCCGGCACGCCGCAGATGGTGCATGCACCGGTGGCGCAAGCCCCGGCACCGGCTGCCCAGCCTGCCGCCGCGCAGCCAGCGGAAGCTCCGGCCGCAGCTTCAAAACCATCGGCCAACGCCGTCACAGCGCCAATGGTCGGCACCGTCTACATGTCGCCGGCACCCGGCGCCAAGCCGTTTGTCGAAGTCGGCCAGTCGGTCAAGGAAGGCCAGACCATCCTGATCATCGAAGCGATGAAGACAATGAACCAGATCCCCGCACCGCGCTCCGGCAAGGTTGTCGACATCCTGGTTGGCGACGCCGATCCGGTGGAATTCGGCGAACCGATGATTGTGATCGAGTAGGTGAGCGAGGCTATGTTCTCAAAGGTCCTCATAGCAAACCGTGGAGAGATCGCGCTCAGGGTGCTGCGCGCCTGCAAGGAGCTCGGCATCAAGACCGTTGCGGTGCATTCCACCGCCGATCAGGATGCCATGCATGTGCGTCTGGCCGACGAGAGTGTCTGCATCGGACCGCCCCCCTCGCGCGACAGCTATCTCAACATTCACCAGATTGTCGCGGCTTGCGAGATCACCGGTGCCGACGCGGTGCATCCGGGCTACGGGTTCCTTTCCGAGAACGCCAAATTCGCCGATATCCTCGATGCCCATGGCATCACCTTCATCGGCCCGACCGCTGACCACATCCGGCTGATGGGCGACAAGATCACGGCCAAGAAGACCGCCGTGTCGCTTGGCATCCCATGCGTGCCGGGGTCCGACGGAGAAGTGCACGACGTCAACCAGGCCATAAGCATTGCCAAGGAAACCGGTTATCCGGTGCTGATCAAGGCGACGGCCGGCGGCGGCGGCAAGGGCATGAAAGTGGCGCACAACGACGAGGAGCTTTCCGAAGCCCTGTCGACGGCCCGTTCGGAGGCTCTTGCCAATTTCGGCAATGACGCCGTCTACATGGAGAAATATCTGGGCCGCCCCCGGCACATCGAGGTCCAGGTGCTCGGCGACGGCGAAGGCAATGCGGTGCATCTGGGCGAGCGCGACTGCTCGCTGCAGCGCCGGCACCAGAAGGTCTGGGAAGAAGCCAACTCGCCTTCGCTGAACGAAGACCAGCGCATGGAAATCGGCGAGATCTGCGCAGAAGCAATGCGCAAGCTGAAATATCGCGGCGCCGGCACGATCGAGTTTCTCTACGAGAACGGCGGGTTCTATTTCATCGAGATGAATACCCGGCTGCAGGTTGAACACACCATCACCGAAGCCATTACCGGGATAGACCTGGTCAATGAGCAGATCCGCATCGCCTCGGGCGCCGGGCTGTCGGTGACACAGGAAGAGATCCGGTTTCAGGGCCACGCGATCGAATGCCGCATCAATGCCGAGGATCCGAACACCTTCGTCCCCTCGCCCGGCACGATCACGCACTACCATCCCCCCGGCGGGCTCGGCGTGCGCGTCGATTCAGGCGTGTACCAGGGCTACAAGATCCCGCCCTTCTACGACAGCCTGATCGGAAAGCTGATCGTTCACGGACGGACCCGGGTCGAATGCATGATGCGGCTGCGTCGTGCGCTGGACGAGTTCGTGGTCGACGGCATCAACACCACGATCCCACTGTTTCGTGATCTTCTTGCCAATCCGGACATCGCAAATGGTGACTACGACATTCACTGGCTGGAAAAATTCCTTGCCGCCAAAGCCGCCAAAGCCGGCAAATAACACCGCAATCACACTGGTTCGAGGAGGCTGAGGTGCCACACGGCTCTCAGCCTCAGATCACGCCGGACCTTTTGCTGCGTGCCTATGCCTCGGGATTGTTCCCGATGGCGGATTCGGCCGACGATCCGGACCTGTTCTGGGTCGAACCGGAAATGCGCGGGGTGCTGCCGCTGGACGGGTTTCACATCCCCAAGCGGCTCGCCCGCACCGTGCGCCAGGCGCCGTTCGAAATCCGGATCAACACCGCGTTTGACGCGGTCGTTGCGGCCTGCGCGGAAAGCGTCGAGAACCGCCCCTCGACCTGGATAAATTCGACCATCACCGAACTCTACAGCGCATTGCACGGGCTCAACCACGCCCACAGCGTCGAGGCCTGGCGCGATGGCAGGCTGGTGGGCGGGCTGTACGGGGTGTCGCTGCGCCGGGCCTTTTTCGGCGAGAGCATGTTCAGCCGCGCCACTGACGCCTCGAAGGTCTGCCTTGTGCACCTTGTTGAAAGGCTGCGCGCGCGCCAGTTCGTACTGCTCGACACCCAGTTCACCACCGAGCATCTCAAGCGCTTCGGCGCCATCGACGTGCCACGCGAAGACTATGTCGACCTGCTCGCAGAGGCGCTCGAGGGACCAGACCTGGTCTTCGCCGATACGGATCAGGGCGACCCCACGACATCGTGAGATAGCAACAGCGGCCCTATCGGCGTTCTTCCCTCTCGGTGCATTCGAACTTCCCTGCCCTGCCAATCATTCGCCCGAAGCGAACTGCCCATGTCCCGACCACGCGTTACGGCAGTTTTTGCAGCTGCGCCGACGGTGGCAGAGGATTGCGGGTGAATGGAACCACTGTGGTCACCTGGGCGTTGTCTGTTCGAAGGAACGTTTACCCTACAGGAGTTGCCCTCGTGACATTGACACGGACCCTACTTGCCTCCACCGCAATCAGCCTTTGCAGCCTCGGCTTCAGCCATGCCGCCTCATTCAACCTGGCTCAGCCCCCCGCTGTCGGCCAACCCGCCATTCAGTATCCGCTCGTCAACGTGCAGATGAGCGTCGCTGATGCCGAGGATGCTCTTGCAGCAGCTCTAGACCGCAAGGCGGAAGCGGAAAGCACGGGCGGCGATGTCGCCACCGCGCAGGCCGAGGTGGAAGCTGCCCAGGCCGGCCTTCAGGCCGCTCAGGCCGCAGCCCAGTCTCCCGAGCCCGCCGCCGCAGACGCTGCGGAAGAAAGACCTGCCGAATCCGCACCGGCGGCTGCCGAGGCGCCGGCTGACCCCGCGCCGGCCCCCGCAACAGAGCAACCGGTTTCGGAACCCGAACCGGCTGCCGCTTCGGAAGCCACCCCCGCACCCAGCGAACCAGTGGCGCCATCAGCCGCCGAGGCGCCTGATGACTCCGGTGTTGAAGTACAGGCGACAGGCGAAGGCTCCGCAGAGGCGGAGCAGCCGACTGAAGCAGCACCGGTTGAAGCCGAGCCCGGTGTCAAGGCTGAAGGCCAAGCCGAACAGCCTGCCGCTGCTGCAGAACCCAAGCAGCAACCAGCTGAACCCGCCTCAGCTGAAGAACCAGTTGCGCCGAAGCCGGTCCCGGTAGAAGAGCCAGCCGCCTCCGATCAGCCTGTTCCGGCTAGCGAAGCGCCTGAGAACAACGAGCCGGTTGGCGAAGCCGCACCCGCTATTGAGGCACCTGATACCCAGCGTCTGGTCGCGCCCAAAAGCGAAGCACAAGCCGAAACGGCTCCAGAGCCCGCTGAAGCAGCCGATACACCTGCATCCGCCCAAACAGACGACACCCCTGCTGCAGGCGGGGACACAGCCACCGAGCCGATGACCGACGATGCCACCAGCGCACCGGAAGCTTCCGACGCGGCACCGAGCCAGCAATCAGAGGCAGAAAGCCCGGCGCCTGCCGAGGAAGAGGTTCTCACCCTTCCCGTCGAGGATGGCGCGCCGGTGCTCGACAGCGCCAAGGAAGAGCCGTCTGCCGACGAAAGCGGAACCCAACCGGCTCCGGCTGCAGCCTCGAGCGAACCGGCGCCCCCTCCTCCGACCTCGGATGCAGAAGCCCAGGCCCCGGCCTCCCGCTCCGCTGCGGCGCCGGAAGCTGCGATGTCGGAGCGTGGTGAACGTGTGAACGAAGCGCCCCCGCGTGAAGCCCAGACCAACGTCACCATCATCAATCAGACCGACAACCGGACCATCATCGAAGTCGACAATCGCACCGTCATCGAACATGACGAGCGCGAGCGTCTGCGTGCGGGCAGCGAAGAGGTCTATTACGAGCGTCTGCGCGGCGGCCGGACGCGTGAAGTCATCGTCCGTCCCAATGGTGTGCAGCTTGTCACCATCAGCAACCGCTGGGGCGACGTGATCCAGCGCAGCCGGATCATGCCTGATGGCCAGGAATATGTGCTGTTTTACGCGGAAGCCAACAGCGACGGCTCGCGCGAAGCCTTCGTGGATCCGGGCCGCAACCTGCCGCCATTGCGCCTGGGTATCCCGATCGCAGACTATATTCTCGACGCAACGGATGCCGAGCCTTCTGCCTATCTCGATTTTCTGCTGGAGCCGCCGGTTGAACAGGTTGAACGTCTCTACTCCGTCGAAGAGGTCCGCCGCTCCGCCCGTATCCGGGACAAGGTCCGCCGCGTCGACATGGATTCGCTGACGTTCGAATTCGGCAAGGCAAGCATTGCCGAGGACCAGATCCAGCGGCTTTCCGATGTTGCCGACGCAATGAGCGAGATCCTTGACCGCAATCCGGCGGAAACCTTCCTGATCGAAGGTCACACCGACGCAGTGGGCCGGGACGAATTGAACCTTCTGCTGTCGGACAAGCGCGCCGAAACCATTGCCGTGGCACTGACCGACGTGTTTGGCATTCCGCCGGAAAACCTGGTCACACAGGGCTACGGCGAGCGCTATCTCAAGGTTCGCACCGAAGCGCCGGAACGGCTCAACCGCCGGGTTACCATTCGCCGTATTACACCGCTGGTGACCCCGGTCGCCTCGCGGTAAAGTCTGCCTTCAAACACAAAACAAACGCCGCGTACTCGAACTGGTGCGCGGCGTTTACGTCTTATCAGGGCTGTCGTTCAGATGGCGCTCAGATGTAGAAGGAATCAGTTGCCGCTGGCCGGTGCGGGAATGTCGGACTGCTGCTTGCAATCCTTGAGCCAGACGTCATAGACCGCGTGATCGACCGCGTTGAGACCGGGAGAATCGGCAAACATCCAGCCGGTGAAAAGGCGACGGATCTTGCGATCGAGAGTGATTTCATCGACCTCGACAAAGGTCGTTGTCTTCGGCGCCTCGGTCTCATCGCGGCTGTAGCAGACCCGCGGCGTGACCTGAAGCGCGCCAAACTGCACAGTCTCGCCGACATAGACATCAAAGGTGGTGATTCGACCGGTGATCTTGTCGATTCCCGAAAACACCGCCACCGGGTTCTCGATACGCGCGGCGTGGGCTGAAGAGCCGAAAACGGCCGTGGCGGCAACGAGCAGCGCGCTCACGCCCGTTACAAGTTTGTTCAGGTGGAAATTCATTCGCTTCACTCGTCACAGGGCCCGTAGAAGGCCGTTCCCGGCTGGTCTCCGGCCGAGAGGCTAGCCCACCGCCGTCAAAGAAGCGTTAAGCATGAATTGTGGCAGGGCTGCGCCAAAGCCATGACGGCCTGTCAGGATTTTGGGGTCCAGGCGTCGTAGTCGCCGGTGACATGCGGACGGGCACCCTGGTTGAGGATCGACCCCTTGGGATGATAGGCGCGGCCGGTGCCGGTCATGTTTGCGATATGGGCTTTTTCCCAGGGCCTTGCAACATAGTTTTCAGCAGCAGGCGAGACATCGGTGCGGTGATGCATCCAGCCATGCCAGCCGGGCGGAATCGCGGAGGCTTCCGAGTAGCCGTTGTAGATCACCCAACGGCGGGTGCGGCCTTCGGAATCGGTTCCGCCTTCATAATAGACGTTGCCATCGGCATCTTCGCCGACGCGGGTGCCGTGACGCCAGGTGTGAAACCTGGTCCCCCATGTCTGTCCGTTCCACCAGGTGAACATCTGAAGAAGTAGTGCCTTCATGAAAGCCTCTCGTCCGTGGACTGGCGGCCGCATTGCAGCCGCGTCTTGTTTCGCCTTATGGCCCGCTCAGCCTGCATTGTCCAGTCTCTGGACACCGGGCTCAGCGCAATTTCATCTTGAATCCGAGATGGCTCTGGCTGAAGCCGAGGCGGCTGTAAAACCTGTGCGCGCCGGCGCGGTTGGCATTGGACATCAACTGCACCAGCCGTGCCCCGCTTGTTCGGGCCTGCTCGACTGCATGGCCGATCATCGCCTCGCCGATTCCGTGGCCGCGCATGTCGCTGCGGGTGTGGACGGCTTCGATCGTCAGGTTCGTACTGCCCTTGCCGGTAAGCGAGGTGATCAGGGTTGTCTGAAAGGTGCCGACAATTTCCCCGCCGCGGACGGCGACGAAAAGCTGATCATTGGGGCTACCGTCAATGGCGTCGAAGGCGGAAGTGTAGGCCGGCAGGTCAGCCGGATCCGCACTGTCGCCATGCCCGCCCAGCTCGTCTCCGGCAAACATTGCCGCAATGGCTGCGACATCTTCCCGTCGCGCCGGCCGGATTTCCACATCCATCGCCTGCCCCTAGATTCGTGCCTCAGACAGCGTCGCGACCGAGAACAGAACGCTGAACTGCTCGCACCAGATCACCACCGAGCCCCATTCCGACAGATCGGTGCCTTCGGGTATGACATAAGTCTGGTCGCCCTTGTTGCCGCGAAGCGGGCCAAGCGAAAGCCATTGACTGGCGCTCACGTCAGCCGATTTCTTCGGATCCCGATCCTTGACCAACCAGACTTCGAGGGCCGGACCATTGGTGACTTCAAACTCGGTGAATCTGAGCAGCGCGGCACCGGCCGGCGAAACCAGCACCTGTGCCTTGCCCGCCCCACGGTGAGCGCCATCAACATCGCGAAAATCGCCGCTGCGGAGTTCACTCAGGTCAAAGCCCGCCGGCAGCTCTTCACTGACAACACGGTCGATGAACGCAGGAGAAAAAAGAAACCAGAAGGCGGCGCCGGCGAGAAACCCGAGAACAAACACCGGTATGGCAATCTTCAAACACTGTGTCATGCAATTCCCCTAACGCAGATACCCGCCGCAGCGCCCGCCACATAACTTACGTGAACCACAGCATGGTAACCTTGAGAGCAAGCTTCCGCATGCGTCAATTCGGCTTTTGACTGTTCACACAGAAAAAATGACGGCATGATTACCGAATGTGATGACGGAGGGGGAACACATGATCCACACATGTACTCGCGCGGCGATGATGGTGCTCATGACGAGTGTCATGGCCAGCGCGCAGGATGGCCCGATCGGCATCGCATTTGCCGAAGCGCCCGAGCAATCCTCGGGCGTGTGCACCGGACAAAGCACGGACAAGACACTCGCCTGCGCAAGGGAGAAATGCGTGGAAGGCGGCGCGATGGCGCAGGATTGCCTCAGGGTGAAGTGGTGCTATCCGGCGGGCTGGTCGGCGGACCTGTTCGTCCAGCATCAGGAAGGCCTGCACTGGCACGAATATCTGTGCGGCTGGGACAGCAAACAAGCGGTATTGGCGGCCATCGAAGTCGCCTGCGACCGCGAACGCCGGAGCTACATCATCGAATGCTCAGCTGTGCGGTTCTGGGACGACAAGGGCCAGGAACTGGAAGCCAACTGAACCCGCGATTGGGTCGGAATGTTCGCCCTGCCCCCTATCCCAGGAGTGGTTTGCTCATGATCACGGCTGGGATACCCGATTGGTCCTTGCCGCAATTGTCGGTGCTGCCAGTCTGCTCCATGCCGTGGGACTGGTAGAAGGCAATGGCCGGCTCATTGCCGGGATCGACTTCAAGCGTGAGCGTCTGCGCGCCGGGGAAACAGGTCTCGATTTCGGCGAAAAGATCGCGCCCGATGCCCAGGCCCTGACATTCAGGCCGGACGTAAAGCTGATGCAACGAGACCACATGGGTGCCCGGGGCGTGGCTGGCAAAAGCTATGCCACCGATCTGCTTGCCATCGTCGGCCACCAGGAACTCGCCGTTCGGGCGTGCCATGGAATCCTTGATCGCCGCTTCGGAATGCCAATCGGCAATGATTTCCTCGACCTTCGCCGCCCCGTAGAACGGCGCGTAGGTCGCGCGCCAGGTTTCAGCCAGCACGTCGCGGATGGCTGAAACATCGCGGGGTGACGCGGAGCGGACGAAGAACATATGGCTGGCCCTATTCCTCGATACCGAGCTTGGTCTTGACCAGCTCCTGCACCGCCTTCGGGTTGGCCTTGCCGCCGGTGGCCTTCATCACCTGGCCGACAAACCAGCCGGCGAGTGCGGGCTTGGCCTGGGCCTTGGCGACCTGGTCCGGGTTTGCGGCGATGACCTCGTCGACGGCCTTTTCGATGGCGCCGGTGTCGGTGACCTGCTTCATACCGCGGCTCTCGACCACTTCAGCCGGATCACCGCCTTCTTCCCAGATGATCTCGAACAGGTCCTTGGCGATCTTGCCGGAAATGGTGCCGTCCTTGATCATGTCGATGATGCTGCCGAGCTGGGCCGGGGAAACCGGAGTCTCTTCAATGCCCTTGCCGGATTTGTTCAAGGCGCCAAGCAGGTCGTTGATGACCCAGTTCGCCGCCATCTTGCCGTCGCGGCCCGAGGCAACTTCCTCGAAATAATCGGCAACGGCCTTTTCGGAGACCAGGATCGAGGCGTCGTAGACGCTGAGACCCATGTCAGCGACGAAACGCGCCTTCTTGTCGTCTGGCAGTTCCGGCAGATTGGCCTTGAGCGCATCGACATAGGCCTGGTCGAACTCGAGTGGCAGCAGGTCGGGGTCGGGGAAATAGCGGTAATCATGCGCATCTTCCTTCGAGCGCATCGAACGGGTTTCGCCCTTGCCTGGATCGAACAGGCGGGTTTCCTGGTCAATCGTGCCGCCGTCCTCGATGATCGCGATCTGGCGACGGGCCTCGGATTCGATGGCCTGGCCAACAAAGCGGATCGAGTTGACGTTCTTGATTTCGCAGCGGGTTCCGAACTCGCCGCCGGGCTTGCGCACCGAGACATTGACGTCGGCGCGCATCGAGCCTTCATCCATGTTGCCGTCGCAGGTGCCGAGATAGCGCAGGATCGATCTGAGCTTGGTGACATAGGCCTTGGCCTCGTCCGCCGAGCGCATGTCGGGCTTGGAGACGATCTCCATCAGCGCGACGCCGGAACGGTTGAGATCGACATAGGACATCGACGGATGCTGATCATGCATCGACTTGCCGGCGTCCTGTTCAAGGTGCAGGCGCTCGATGCCGATCTCAATGTCCTCGAAATTGCCCTGGCGGTCGGGGCCGACCGAAATGATAATGGTGCCTTCGCCGACAATCGGATCCTTGAACTGGGAAATCTGATAGCCCTGCGGAAGGTCGGGGTAGAAGTAGTTCTTGCGGTCAAACACAGACCGCTTGTTGATCTGCGCCTTGAGGCCGAGCCCGGTACGCACGGCCTGGGCCACGCATTCCTCGTTGATCACTGGCAGCATGCCGGGCATCGCCGCATCGACGAGACTGACATTGGAGTTGGCAGCCTTGCCGAATTCCGTCGATGAGCCGGAGAACAGTTTCGAGTTGCTGGTCACCTGCGCATGGACTTCCAGACCGATGATGATTTCCCAATCGCCGGTGGCGCCGGGAATCAGCCGTTTCGGTTCAGGGGTGCGGGTGTCGACGAGTGTCATGGCAGGCTCATTATCTGTGAAGGATCAGCTCCCTGTCGGGTAGAACAAACCCGGCCCGACTGCAAGGCTTTCCGGGCATTCAGGCAGGGATCGGGCCCGAAACCAAGTGCAAATTGTTTGACCGAGATCAATGCGGCTGTGCGGCGCTGATGGAATTCTCTTTTCAACAGCAAAGAGGAGAAAATCATGAGCGTACTCGACATTTTCAGCCGTCTGACAAAACAGGCCGACCTGATGGACGCCATGATGGACAAACTCGGGGTCGCGGACGAGATCCGGGCCGTGCCGGATCATGCAGGCGTGCTGCGCCGCGCCGCCAACCGCTGCCTGAGCTGCGACCGGACCGATGCCTGCCAGCATTGGCTGTCGCACGAAGCCGCGCCGGACGAGGCCCCGTCTTTTTGCCGCAATCACGATCTTTTCGGGCGGGTGCTGCGCAACGCCGAGGCGAAGACGCAGCCCGCGGCCTGATATTCAAGCTCCCTCTAGGCGGAGGCGTTTCCTCCGCCCAATTTTCAGCCCGGATTGCATCGCCGCGTCCGGGTCTTTTTTTGCCCTACAGCGCCGCGCATCCAATTGGATGCGCAAAGGACACTGTACCGCTTTGAAATGACGCCAGTACGTTAACGCTCAATCGAATCCGATTGAGTGCGACATGCAGTAGGCAGAGGGTTTCGGCACCCGCTTCACCTGCGGCGCCACTGTATCAGTTCGAAAACATGCCTGCGCTCAATTGTCGTAGAGGCTGTAGTCGTCGGTGCCGCGATCAACCGGATTGCTGTCGGGTTCGAATTCCTTGATCATCTCGACCTTGTCGATGTCCTCGTCCAGAGGGTCGGAATAGGTCACGAAATAGGTCTTCACCCGGTATCCGAGCCGCTTGAACAGCCGGATCGCGGCGATATTGCGGGCGTGCGTATCCAGCCGTGCTGAAGGGAAACCGCGCGCCATGATGCCGGCTTCAATCTCATCGAGCAGCGTGGTGCCGATTCCGCGGTTCTGAAACTCCGGCAGCACCCAGAGGTCGGTGATGAAATCATCGGCCTTTTCGCACGATCCCCAGCCGGCGACGTCGCCATCCCACTCGGCCACCAGGATATCCGGCCAGCAGCGGGTGCAGAAATCGTAATAGGCTTCCCGAGCGTTGTCGCGCAGACGCTCGGCATCCTCACCCCAGACGCGGATCGCCTTTTCCCATGCGGCGAGACCGATCTCGGCGAGATCCTGGGCTTCGGCAGACGTGGCAGGCCGGATAGCTATCAAGATATCGCTCCGTGATTCCCCCGCTGCGCCCCAAGCGTACGGACCCGGACATAATTGCCGGGATTTTGTGCGCCATCAAGCCCATGACTAAGTTATGGTCAGTCGGGAGCAATGTCAGTGCCGTTCCGCCTGCGCCGGTTCGCGGAATCCGGAAAACGTCTCACCGGATTCGGCCACCAGATTGCTGACACGCTTGCACAGGGATATCTCGCGACCGGCATCGGTCTTGTAATAGGCCGAGGTGCATGGAGAACAACGGTCGGAATAGGCGCATCGATTGCAGGGATCGAACAAAGCGTTCTTCGAATGGGACTTCCGAGCCGTCTCGAAGGCCTTGAACAAGCTGCTGTCCTCGATCTCGGATATAGGGTGGGCGACGATGCTCAGACGCTTCTGCATGCGATTCATTAGCCGATTGCGGCCTTCCTCATAGGAGAGACCGGGGCAAGGCAGCAGGTTTCCCATCAGGTCGACATAGGTGTAGACCGATGTGCCCCCGCACATTCGCGCATTGGTAAAGACGTCCATAGGCACAGAGTATCTCTGCTTGATGTACGCAGCGACAGCCGGAGGAATGGGAACACTGAGTTTGAAAGCAGGTTTTCGTGTCAGGAAATAGATGAAGATCTGCGCCAGAGCCTCGATATAGGCCGCGTCATCCCCCATCACGCTTTGCCGGAACTTGCCCGCGCGTCCTATCGGCTGCACGATGTTGACATTGAGACAATCGATCCCGATCTCTTCGCAAAGCCGGAACATCTTGAGGTTGTCGCGGCGATTGAGGTCGGACAGGGCAAACGTGACATCGATGGTGATGTCCTGGCGGCGCGCATTCCTGGTCTTGACCAGTTCCCGGAGATTGCCGACCGTGCGCTGGAAACTGCCCTTGCCCCGCATGGCGTCGTGGCTTTCGGCGCTTGCGCCATCGACGCTGACAACAATGTTCTGCAAACTCGTGTAATCGAACAGGTTTTCCAGACGTTGGCGAAAGAACAGGTTGGTGTTCACCGAGACACTGATGTCGAGGGCTTCAGCGTGGCCAAATATTCTTGGCAGATCGTGTGGCGAATAGAATGGTTCACCACCAAGAAAGGTGACGAACTCAACGCCGCGTTCGCGCGCCCGGTCCAGCACCCTGAGAATATCATCGTCAGAGAGAGCCTGTCGCGGCTTGTACTGATCAAATCCGACGCTGCAATGCTTGCAGCGAAGATTGCAGGCGCCGGTCAGATATATTGCGAGGGTCTTCATTTCAGAGCGGCTTCATGGCCTAATCCATGAAGCGGGTGTTGACGTCGTTGCAACATCCCATGCCAATGCCCCATTCGGACTTTGCCATTTCGACACCGACCAACTTGGCGTTGGTTCGAATGTTTTCCTGGGTCTGCTGCACCATCGCCTCAAGGGCGTGCACCTGTTTTTCCGGAAGGGTTTCCGGATCGATCCCGTAGTCCTTCAACGCCGACGCCGGTTCGGTGAGAAACTTCGCAACGAATTCGGGATCACGTTCCAGCAGTTTACGAACTGTTTTCGATGACATGACACTTTCCTCCAAGATCTGGGCCAAGCCCAACACCAAAGGATTGTATCAATTTTTTATTGCTCGCTATTGACAACCATCAATGACTCCTAAGCGCAGCGCGCTCACGCGCGCGGACAGATCAGTGAGTTGTTTGAAAATCAGCGACGGACTACCACCACTTCTTCGCTTCGAACCGGCCTGCGGCCTGTTCGATCACGTGTGCGGTCTTGAACAGGGTTTCTTCCTCGAACGGACGGCCGATCAATTGCAGGCCGAGCGGCAGACCCTTGTGATCAAGACCGGCGGGCACCGAGATGCCCGGCAGGCCGGCCATGTTGACGGTGACGGTGAAGACGTCCTGCATGTACATCTTGACCGGATCGCTGGCGAGGCTCTCGTCGCCGACGGCAAAGGCCGAGGACGGAGTGGCGGGTGTCAGGATGGCATCGACGCCCGCCTCGAAGGCGAGTTCGAAATCGCGCTTGATCAGGGTGCGAACCTTCTGGGCGCGCAGGTAATAGGCGTCGTAGTAACCTGCGGACAGCACGTAGGTGCCGATCATGATGCGGCGCTTGACCTCCTGGCCGAAACCTTCGGCGCGGGTCTTCTCGTACATGTCGGCAATGTCCTTGCCGGGCACGCGCAGGCCGTAGCGGACACCGTCATATCGGGCCAGGTTGGACGAGGCTTCCGCGGGGGCGACGATGTAGTAGGCCGGCAGCGCATATTTGGTGTGCGGCAGTTCGATGTCGACGATCTCGGCGCCGGCGTCCTTGAGCCAGGCAATGCCCTTCTGCCACAGCGCTTCGATCTCTTCGGGCATGCCCTCAATGCGGTATTCGCGCGGAATGCCGATCTTCAGCCCCTTGACCGAACCGCCAAGGGCGGCTTCGTAATCGGGCACCGGCATGTCGACGGAGGTGGTGTCCTTGTCGTCGACGGAAGCCATCGACTTGAGCAGAATCGCCGCATCGCGGACGTCGCGGGCGATCGGACCGGCCTGATCGAGCGACGAGGCGAAGGCGGCAATGCCCCAACGCGAGCAGCGGCCATAGGTGGGCTTGATGCCAACGGTGCCGGTAAACGCTGCGGGCTGGCGGATCGAGCCGCCGGTGTCGGTCGCGGTCGCACCGGCGCACATCAGCGCCGCCACGGCAGCCGCCGAGCCGCCCGACGAACCGCCGGGCACCAGGTTGGCGTTGGAGCCTTCGGCGCGCCAGGGGTTGATCACCGGACCGTAATAGGAGGTCTCGTTGGAGGAGCCCATGGCGAACTCGTCCATGTTGAGCTTGCCCAGCATCACCGCGCCGTCGGCCCAGAGATTGGCCGTTACGGTGGATTCGTAGCGCGGCTCGAAGCCGTCGAGCACGTGGGAGCAGGCCTGGGTATGTACGCCCTCGGTGGCGTACAGATCCTTGACGCCGAGCGGAATGCCTTCCAGCGCGCCGGTCTCACCGCCCGCGCGGCGGGCGTCGGAGGCTTTTGCCATCTCGCGCGCCTTGTCGGCGGTGACCGTCACATAGGCATTGATCGCCGGGTTGGCGGCTTCGATGGCGGTCAGATAGGCGTCGGTCAGCTCGACGCTGGAGAACGCGCCCTTGCCCATTTCGTCACGGGCTTCGGCGATGGTCAGGCGGATCAGGTCGGTCATGCGGACAACTTCTTTTCAAAGAACCGGGAATAGTGAGATGCGGGATAATCGAGCACGGCACCACATTCGGTGAAGCCGTGGTTTTGATAAAGCCGGACGGCGGCGGCGAGCCCCTCGCCCACGCCGGTTTCGAGCACAAGGCGCTCGATGCCCAGCGACAGGGCGCGTGCCTGGATCGCTTCAAGCAGGGCCGAGCCGATGCGCTGGCCGCGCACGGCGGGATCGGTGAACATGCGCTTGATCTCGCCCAGATGCTCGCCCTCGTACTGGCCGATGTGCTTGAGCGCGCCAATTCCCACCGCCTTGCCGTCGCCATTGCGGGCAACAAAGACGGTGGTGTCGCTGTCAGCCATCTCGTCCACATCAAGACCGAAATTGAACTCGGCCGGCGCCAGCGGCGCCAGATGGGCGTCGAGCGCCGTGACAAGCGTCTTCACCTCGTCCTGAAGCGGCGTTTCAATGGCGATCGACACAGCCATCGGCTTACTCGACCACCTTCGGCACCATGAAGAAATTCTCAGCCCTCTCGGGTGCGTTGGCGACGATGTCATCCGCCTTGGAGCCATCGGTGACCACATCGGCGCGCTTCTTCATCGCCATCGGCGTGACCGAGGTCATCGGCTCGACGCCGTCGACATCGACTTCCGACAGGTGCTCGACAAATCCCAGGATGGTATTGAGTTCGCCTTCCATGCGGGCGGCTTCCTCGTCGGTGACCGCAATGCGGGCCAGGTGCGCAACGCGTTTGACGGTGGCAAGATCTACGGACATCGGGTCCTCATCGGGTGGTGTGAACAGGTGGCCCCGCTATAGCGGCGAGCGGGCAGCCGCGCAACCGCGCGGCATTGTTTTGTGCCGTCGCGGTTGCCGAATGATCGGATCAGACAATCACGCTTTCGCCCGACCTGGGAGCGGCAACGTTCTTGGCGTCCTCTTCCATGCCCTCGATGAACGCGTCAGCGGTCTGGTCGAGGAACGGGAAGGTGCCGTAATGGCAAGGCAACACCTTGGCGAAGGAGAAGTAGCGGCGGCAGGCAAGAGCCGCGACAGCACCGCCCATGGTGAAGCGGTCGCCGATCGGCACGATGCCGATCTCCGGCCGGTGCAGCTCGTTAATGAGTGCCATGTCGGAGAAGATATCGGTGTCGCCCATGTGCAGGAGGCCCGGCTCGTCATCGAAATGCAGCATCAGGCCGTTGGCGCTGCCCAGCGAGTGCGAGACGCCGTCCTCGGTAATCTGGGCCGAGGAATGAAAGGCGTTGACGAAGGTAGCGGAGAAATCGCCGAGCGAGATGGTGCCGCCGGTGTTGCCCATCTCGAGCTTGTCGACGCCCTGATGACGGCCGAGCCAGACACCGAGGTCGTAATTGCACAGCACCACCGCACCGGTTTCCTTGGCAATGGCGGCGGTGTCGCCGATGTGGTCGGCATGGCCGTGGGTGAGCAGGATATGGGTGACATCCTTGACCGCATCCTTGCGATCATTGCCTTCAAAACCCGGATTGCCGGTGAGAAACGGATCGATCAGAATGGTTGACTTGCCGGTTTCCAGACGGAATGCGGCGTGACCCAGCCAGGTGATTTTCATGGATTATCCTCTCTCGCATTACACGGACCCTCGCGTTTCAAGGGCTTGTTCGCTAAACCCAACATCTAGCGCGGCATCGGTCCGTGCGCAAAGGCGGAGTTGAGAAATGGCCGTGATTGCCATCGAGGATGTGGGCGCGCACATGGCGCCGGGCCAGACGATTGCCGGCATCGACCTGGGGACGGAAACCATCGGCCTGGCAGTATCCGACCTGTCGCTGCGGCTCGCCTCGCCGCGCCCGATGATCAAGCGCAAGAAGTTCACCCTCGATGCGATCGCGCTGATTGCGGCGCTGGAGAAAGACAAGGTGGCTGTCGCGGTGATCGGATTGCCGGTCAACATGGATGGCAGCGAGGGCCCCCGCGTGCAGGCCACGCGCGCCTTTGTGCGCAACATGGCGCAAAAGACCGAGCTGCCATTCGTATTCTGGGACGAGCGGCTGTCGACGGTGGCCGCGGAACGGGCGCTGATCGAAATGGACGTGTCGCGCAAGAAGCGCAAGGAGCGGATCGATTCGGCTGCTGCCAGCTTCATCCTGCAGGGCGCGCTCGACCGGTTGACCGGCCTGCGCGCGCAACAGCAGGCTTCAGGTGCTTCTGGAGAACTCTGAGTCGGCCGGTGCGGGTGCCTGCATCGGCACATCGGCATTGTCGGACCAGCCGAGCATCCTGCGGATGGCGGCCCAGATCTGTTTGCGGCGGCGCTTGAGGATGATGAATCCGATGACCAGGAAGGTGTCGAAAATGATCGCTTTGAGCACCAGCGCCGGAATGGTCTCGGGTGGGATGCCGAGCAGATTGCCGTAAATCTGGAAGACCAGATCGTGCAGGTCACGGGTCAGGATGCGGTAGCCGAAATTGATGTCGTAGTAGGACAGGCCGTACCAACTGCCAAGCAGGATGATGGGCATGACCCAGAGCGCGAGAAACACTTTCATGACCGTGATCCGTGTCTGGATAGCGAGGCCAGCTGGGCGCTGAAAGCGGCATGGTTGGCGGCGTGGTCGGCAATCACTTGCTCGAGTTCGCTCCCCTCCTCTCCGGTTTCCCGGTCCGGTTCGATCTGTGACTGGCCGAGCGACATGACGGTGAGGAACAATCCGCCAAGAGCGCCGAATTCCAGCGCCAGAAGCGCACCCGCCTGCCCGCCGGCAAAGAACACCACCGCCGTCAACATGGCGCCAAGCGCCGTACATGCGACGGCGCCTTGCGCCAACGGCCGTGACTCGCGCTGCTCACGCTCTTCACCGAACACGTAAAACATCATGGAAAACAACAGCAAACCGGCGGATGCGGCGCTGAAACCGCCCAAAAGCCCGAAGACGACGCTTTGTGCCACCGGCGACAGACCAATGGACTGCATGGCGACCATCGCCGCCTCGACCAGCCCTGCATCGCTGAACAGGGTCAGGCCGGCCACGCTGATTCCGCCCTGCGGCGCATAGGCCACAACCATTGCCAGCAGCGACAGGTAGCAGACCCAGAACAGCATCATCGAGGCATAATACAGGCGGTTGGATATCATCACGGGACCGTCGCGGCTCATGCGTTAAGGTTAAAATCAACTGCCAGCATGACGGTGGCGGGCTGACGGCGCAATGTAAACCAATCGTTAAGGTTAACGACCGCCATTGCCCTTGTGGACGCAGCTGCTTATGAGGGGGCACCCTCCCCCCTACGGCGACCCTCATGATCCCCATATTCGAAAGCATCCTGCCGATTTTCCTGATCGTGCTTTTAGGCATCGCGCTCAAGCGCGCACCGTTCATCGACCAGAGTGTCTGGCCCGGGCTGGAAACGCTGGGCTATTTTCTGATCTTCCCGTCTCTCCTGTTCCTGACCCTGGCCACTGCAGATTTCTCCGGCATCGAGCTCGGCACCGTGGCGTTGGTGTCATTGGGCGCCGTCGCGATCATGACCGTGCTTCTGGTCGCGCTGCATCCGATCGCGCGGGCACGGGGCATGTCGAATGCAAGCTACACATCGCTGTTTCAAACCTCAGTACGCTGGAACGGGTTCATCGCACTGGCGATCGCGGAGAAACTGGCCGGTGCCAGCGGAATGGCGTTGGTTGCGCTGGTTCTGGCGCTGATCGTTATTCCGATCAACTTCATCAGCGTCATCATGCTGGTCTGGTACGGCACCGGTGGGCGCAGCATGCTGACGCTGGCCAAGCGGATTGCCGGTAATCCGCTGATTTTGGGGTGTGTGGCAGGCATTCTCGTCAATTCCTGGTCGATCGGAATCTACCCCCCTGTCGAACAGGCCATCGACCTGATCGCCCGCTCCGCTTTGGGGCTGGGCATGCTGATGGTGGGAGCAGGGTTGAAGATCACCGACGCGCTTCGCCCCGGCCCCGCGGTGCTGACACCCGTGGTGCTGAAGCTCTTGCTGTTCCCGGTTGTCATGGTGGCGCTTGCGCTCGGCTTCGGGCTTGGCGGTGAGACCGTGCTCATCCTGGCGCTGTGCGCAGCTGTGCCGACGGCGATGAACGGCTACCTGCTGGCGCGGCAGATGGGCGGCGATGCGCCGCTTTATGCTGCGGTGGCGACTGTGCAGACAGTTGCGTCCTTCGTGACCATACCGGCCGTCATGTGGGCTGCCGGGCTGGCCGCAGGCCTCTAGCTAACCGGCGGATACAGCAGGTCGACGATCTGGCGCGCGTCGAATCGTGCATCGAGCATGCCGTAGGTCGAGCGCCAGGCGCCGCCGAGCCGGGTTTCGACAAAGGCTTCGGCGACATGGCCGGCGCCCAGACGGGTCAGTTCGGCAGCGGCAGCGGCCAGCGCCAGCTGCTCGGTCAGCAGTCTGGCAGCGCCCTCGTCGCTCTCGGCCACCGCCATGCAGGCCCGCAGCACGTCGACGGTGCGCGGTCCGGCAGCGCCGAGATCGCGGTTGATGCTTTCCAGCGCCACTTCGCAAAGATCGCGGCCGCGGGTCAGCACCCTGAGCACATCGAGCGACATGACATTGCCAGATCCTTCCCAGATCGCGTTGACCGGAGCCTCACGGTAGTGTCGTGCCACCGCCCGCTCCTCGACATAGCCATTGCCGCCCATGCACTCCATCACCTCATAGATGACCGAGGGCGCAATCTTGCAGACCCAGTACTTGACCACCGGGGTGAGCAGCCTGGCAATGGCGGCCTCGGACGGGTTGTCGCGGGCATTGTCAAAGGCGCGCGCCAGGCGCATGGAAAGTGCTGTTGCCGCAGCCGTGTCGAGCGCCAGATCGGCGAGCACGCGTGCCATCAGCGGCTGGTCGATCAGCAATTCGCCGAACACCCGCCGGTGACGGCAGTGATGCACGGCTTCGGCCAGACTGGCGCGCATCATGCCGGCAGAGGCCAGCGCGCAATCGAGCCGGGTCAGCGTTACCATGTCCAGAATGGTGCGGATGCCCTCGCCTTCACCGCCGAGCAGGAAGCCGAACGTGTCTGAGAACTCGACTTCCGAGGAGGCGTTGGAGCGGTTGCCGAGCTTGTCTTTCAACCGCTGAATGCGCAGGCCGTTGAGACTGCCATCCTCCAGGATGCGTGGCACCAGAAAGCAGCTCACCTGCTCGGTTGAGCCCTTGCCGGTCTGTGCCAGCATGACAAAGGCGTCCGACATCGGCGCCGACATGAACCATTTGTGGCCAGACAGGCGGTACACTCCCTCGCCTGCGCGGGTGGCAACACTCTGATTGGCGCGCACATCGGTGCCGCCCTGCTTCTCGGTCATTCCCATACCGATGGTGACACCGGATTTCTGCATCGCCGGGCGATGGGTCGAATCGTAGCGGCGCGACACCACCTGCGGCGCCCAGGCCTTTTCGATGCGCGGCGAGGCCATGATGGCGGCAATCGAGGCATTGGTCATGGTCAGCGGACACAGATGGCCGCATTCGAGACCGGCAGTAAGAAAGAACCGGACGGCGCGGGCCTGATGGGCAAAGCCAGCCTCCTCGCGCTTGCCTTCCCAGACCGAGCCCTGCAGCCCGGACGCCACGCCGCGGCGCATGAGAGCGTGCCAGCTGGGATGGAAATCGACCTGGTCAATGCGGTTGCCGGACGCATCATGGGTTCTGAGTTCCGGCACGGCGCGATTGGCAATCCTCGCCAGATCCTGGGCTTCGGCCGAGGCCACGAATTTCCCCACCGTTTCGAAATCGATGCGAAGCGCCCGTGGCATGTCAGCCGCGATGTCCTTCAGCAAGGGATCTGAACGATAGGAATTGTGCCCGGAAAAGGACGGGCTCTGATTGTCGGCCTGCGGGCCAAAGGCTTGGATTGGGCTCATTGGACCTCGCTTACAGGGATTCGCGCGCTATTGCATGGGGACATTACGTATTTCCACCCCGCTCAAGCTTGCCCCCGGACTTGAACCTTTCTATGAACGCCTAAGATTTTAGGTCACAGGACGCATGATGTCATTTCCGCACCGCCACCTGCTCGGGATCAAGGGGCTTTCGGAGCTGGACATCCACTATTTGCTCGATCAGGCGGATGAGGCGGTCAAGATCTCCCGCCAGCGCGAGAAAAAGACCACCACCCTGCGCGGTCTCACCCAGATCAACCTGTTTTTCGAATCCTCGACCCGGACACAAGCCTCTTTCGAACTCGCCGGCAAACGGCTCGGCGCGGATGTGATGAACATGTCGGTGGCCAATTCCAGCGTCAAGAAGGGCGAAACCCTGGTCGACACGGCGATGACGCTCAATGCCATGCGGCCCGACGTGCTGGTGGTGCGGCATTCCTCGGCCGGTGCGGTGGCGCTGCTGGCGCAAAAGGTCGGCTGTCCGGTGATCAATGCCGGTGACGGCGCGCACGAGCACCCGACCCAGGCGCTGCTGGACGCGCTCACGATCCGCCGCGCCAAGGGCAAGGTCGGACGCCTGATCGTCACCATCTGCGGTGACGTGCTGCATTCACGCGTCGCGCGCTCCAACATCCTGCTGCTCAATGCGCTTGGCGCGCGCGTCCGTGTGGTCGCGCCCTCGACGCTCTTGCCTTCGGGCATCGCCGACATGGGCGTGGAAGTGTTTCAGCGCATGGAAGATGGGCTGAAAGATGCCGACGTGGTGATGATGCTGAGATTGCAGCGCGAGCGCATGGCAGGCTCGTTCGTTCCGTCCGTACGGGAGTATTTCCGCTATTTCGGCCTCGATGCCGAAAAACTCAAGGCAGCCAAGGACGATGCGCTGGTGATGCACCCGGGACCGATGAACCGCGGCGTCGAGATTGCCTCCGACATTGCCGACGGTCCGCAAAGCGTGATCGAGCAGCAGGTCGAGATGGGGGTTGCGGTGCGGATGGCTGTGATGGAGACGCTGATGTTGCACGGGGAGCTTGCCCGATGAGCTCACGAGTTCTCCAGAATGTGCGGATTGTCGATCCCTCGTCCGGCATGGATGAGGTCGGCGACATCGTCATTGCCGACGGGAGGATTGTGGCCTCAGGAACTGAGGCCTCCGGGTTTCCGGTGCCCGCAGATGCCGAAATCGAGGACTGCGACGGCCTGATCGCCATTCCCGGGCTGGTCGATGCCTGCGTGCATATCGGCGAACCGGGTGGCGAGCACCGCGAGACGATTGCCTCGGCCAGCCGGGCGGCAGCCGCGGGCGGTGTCACATCGATCATCATGATGCCCGACACCGATCCGGTGATCGACGACGTGGCGCTGGTCGATTTCGTCCAGCGGCTGGCGCGCGACGAGGCAATTGTGCGTGTCTATCCGGCGGCAGCCCTGACCAAGGGGCTTGCCGGCGAGGAAATGACCGAGGTCGGGCTGCTGCTCGACGCCGGCGCGGTGATGCTGTCGAACGGCCGCCACACGGTCGACAACCCGGCGGTGATGCGCCGCGCGATGACCTATGCGCGTGACTTCGGCACCGTCATCGCGGTTGCGACCCAGGACCGGCAGCTGGGCGGCGCGGGGGTGATGAACGAAGGCCTGTTTGCCAGCTGGCTGGGCCTGCCCGGAATTCCGCGCGAAGCCGAGATCATTCCGCTCGAGCGCGATCTGCGGCTCGCGGCCCTGACCCGGTCCCGCTACCACGCGATGAGCATTTCGGTGCCGGAATCGGCCGACATCATCCGCGCCGCCAAGGCCCGCGGGCTCGACGTGACGGCGGGGATCTCGATCAACCACCTGACCCTGAACGAGACCGATATCGGCGAATACCGGACCTTCTTCCGGCTGTCGCCGCCACTGCGCACCGAGGACGACCGCACCGCCATGGTTGCAGCCCTGGCGGACGGCGCCATCGACATCATCGTCTCGGCGCATGATCCGCAGGATGTCGACACCAAGCGACTGCCGTTTGCCGACGCGGAGAACGGCGCCATCGGGCTTGAGACACTGCTTGCCGCAGCGCTGAGGCTCTATCATTCCGGCGATGTTCCGCTGATGCGGCTGATCGATGCGCTGTCGACCCGTCCGGCGCAGATCCTGGGACTGGATGCGGGAACGCTGAAGACCGGCGCACGGGCCGATATCGCCTTGATCGACCCCGAGTATCCGTGGGTCCTGTCCAAGGATGATATCGTCTCGATGTCCAAGAACAGCGCCTTCGAGGACGCCAGGTTCACCGGCAAAGTGTTGCAAACACTGGTTGCAGGTGTCACAGTTTACCGGAACTGAGACCGGTTTCGGTAGCCTGACAAACAGGTTTCCGGGGAGGAAGAACGCACCGTGCCTGATCTGATCGACTGGACCCTGTCCGCTCCCTTGATGCTTGCATCGCTGCTGTTTGGCTACCTGTGCGGCTCGATTCCGTTCGGGCTGATCCTCACCCGCATGGCCGGGCTCGGGGATGTGCGCTCCATCGGTTCGGGCAATATCGGCGCCACCAATGTGCTGCGCACCGGCAACAAGAAGCTTGCCGCGGCGACCCTGCTCGCCGATGCGCTGAAAGGAACCGTGGCAGTTGTCGTCGCGCGCCATGTCATCGGCATGGAAGCCGCACTGATCGCCGGGCTCGGTGCCTTTCTTGGACATCTCTATCCGGTCTGGCTCAAATTCAAGGGCGGCAAGGGAGTGGCGACCTATCTCGGCGTGTTGCTGGGGTTGGCCCCTCTCATGGTGCTGGTGTTCGCCGTCGTCTGGCTCGGCATGGCCAAAATCTTCCGCTATTCCTCGCTGGCCGCGCTCGCCGCGGCCGTGGCGGTTCCGGTCGCACTTTATCTATACGGGCGGCCAGAAGTGGCGTCGCTGTTCGTGGTGATGTCGCTGATCACCATCCTCAAGCATCATGAGAATATCCGTCGGCTGGTTTCAGGCACCGAGAGCCGGATCGGGGACAAGGGCTGATGCCTGCCGGCGAGGAAGGGAGACGCGGTGTCCCCCTCTCTGATCGCCAACGGCTTAACTGGTTGCGGCTGATCCGCTCGGACAATGTCGGCCCTGCAACCTTTCGCGACCTGATCAATCATTTCGGTTCGGCTGAAACCGCGATCGAACAGCTGCCCGAACTGTCGCGGCGCGGCGGTTCGGCACGTTCCATCCGGGTGGCAAGCGTCGAGGAAGCAGAGCGGGAACTGGAAGCGGCGGAAAAATTTGGCGCCGTCTTTATCGGTATCGGCGAACCGGATTACCCGCCGGCGCTCAGGCGGATCGACGGGGCGCCGCCGCTGATTACCGCAATCGGCGATCTGGCGCTGGCGACCCGTGCAGCGGTGGGAATTGTCGGGTCGCGCAACGCCTCTGTGTCAGGCGCCAAGATGGCTGCACGGATGGCGCGCGAGCTTGGCGCCGCAGGCTATGTCATCGTCTCGGGGTTCGCCCGCGGGATTGACGCGGCAGCCCACCGAGCCAGCCTGGAAAGCGGCACCATCGCCGCCCTCGCCGGAGGACTGGATCAACCCTACCCGCCGGAAAACAACGAACTCTACAAGGATATCTGCGCCGGAAACGGCTTGGCCATCAGCGAGATGCCGATGGGCTGGGAGCCGCGGGCGCGCGATTTTCCACGCCGCAACAGGCTCATTGCCGGCATCGGTCTTGGGCTGGTGGTGATCGAGGCAGCCCAGCGGTCAGGCTCGCTGATCACCGCGCGCCGGGCCGGCGACTTCGGCCGGCTGGTGTTCGCGGTGCCCGGCTCGCCACTCGATCCGCGGGCGGCCGGCGCCAATGGCCTGCTCAAGGACGGCGCCATCCTGACCACCGAAAGCCGCGACGTGATTGACGCCCTGGCCCCGTCAAGCCGCGTGTTTGGCGATGACGAGCCCTTCTTCGAAGAACCCGACAGCGATGGCAATGATCCCTTCACCGAGCCAGGGGATGACGACAGGACCCGTGTCATCGAGGCGCTCGGCCCCTCACCGGCCGAGATCGATGACATCATCCGGCACACGGGTGTCGCGGCGCAAACCGTGTATCTGGTGTTGCTGGAGCTCGATCTCGCCGGCCGGCTGCACCGTCATCCCGGCGGGATGGTGTCGTTGGCCTTTGAGGGTGACTGATGCATGTCGCGCTGATTTGAACCCACCGCCCCCCTACAGCGCCGCGCATCCAATCGGATGCGCAAAGGTCGCTGTAGAACTTTGAAATGATGCATGTTCGTTGTCGTTCAAATGAATTCATTTGAACGCGACATGCATTAGCGCGCCTTCTTGACCAGGTGAAGTGGCCGGTTGCCGGCCAGAACATCGCCGGCCTCGAGATAGGCCATCTCGATCAGATAACACAGCATGTCGGCGTTTTCGCTCCGCGCGACACTGCCCAATTCCCCCAACATCTGCCTGACGTAGATGATCTTCTGCTCCGTCTGAGGGTTTTCCGACCAGTCTTGAGAGGGGTGGCTCGGCATCATGGCTCCCTTGAAATTCCCTGATCAGCGGCGCAGCGGCAGCACATCACAGATTAGGAAAACACGATACCTGAATTATCTTAAATTGCAATACGGTTGCAATCGCGCATTGGTTGTATTCGGGTTGCGAAAACGGCGTAAATTGGAACTTGGGCTTGACCGCGCCGCATTCGGTGTACATTTCGTGGGCCAATCGGTACGGCGCGAATTCGCGCGGCATGCCGAATCTCATGGCCGAATGCGAGCAACCTGATGAATGTAGTGGTAGTGGAATCGCCTGCGAAGGCAAAAACGATCAACAAATACCTCGGAAGCGATTACAAGGTCCTGGCCTCGTTCGGCCATGTTCGGGACCTGCCGGCCAAGGATGGATCGGTGCTTCCGGATGAAGACTTTGCCATGTCGTGGGAAGTCGACACGGCGTCCAACAAGCGGCTCAAGGACATTACCGAAGCACTCAAGGGTGCGGACTCGCTGATCCTGGCGACCGACCCGGATCGCGAAGGTGAAGCAATTTCCTGGCATGTGCTGGAGGTTCTCAACAAGAAAAAGGCGCTAAAGGACAAGAAGGTCTCCCGCGTCGTCTTCAACGCCATTACCAAGAAATCCGTTCTCGACGCGATGGCCAATCCGCGCGAGATCGATACGCCGCTGGTCGACGCCTACCTGGCGCGCCGGGCGCTCGACTACCTCGTCGGCTTCAATCTCTCACCGGTGCTGTGGCGGAAATTGCCCGGCGCCCGCTCCGCCGGACGGGTGCAGTCGGTGGCGCTGAGACTGGTCTGCGATCGTGAAAGCGAAATCGAACGCTTCATCTCCGAGGAATACTGGCAGATTGCGGCCGAACTGAAGACCCCGCGCGGCGACGGCTTCACCGCCCGGCTGACATCGCATGACGGTGACAAGATCACCAAGATGTCGATCGCCAACGGCGACTTTGCCGGCCAGATCAAGGATATGCTCGAAGGCGCATCCTTCGTCGCCGACAGCGTCGAAGCGAAGCCGACACGACGCAACCCGTCGCCTCCGTTTACAACATCCACGCTGCAGCAGGCCGCCTCCTCCAAGCTCGGCTTCAACGCCTCGCGCACCATGCAGGTGGCGCAAAAACTTTACGAAGGCATCGACATCGGTGGCGAAACCGTGGGTCTGATCACCTATATGCGTACCGACGGCGTGCAGATGGCGCCCGAGGCGATCGACGAAGCGCGTGCTGCGATTGGAATCCGGTTCGGGGACCGATACGTGCCTGAAAAGGCCCGCCTCTATTCGACCAAGGCGAAGAACGCGCAGGAAGCCCACGAAGCCGTCCGCCCGACCGGATTCGAGCGGGCGCCAGACGAGCTGAAGAAATATCTCGATGCCGACCAGCTCAAGCTTTACGACCTGATCTGGAAGCGGGCGATCGCCAGCCAGATGGCGTCTGCCGAGATCGAGCGCACCACCGTCGACATCACCGCCTCCAAGGATGGCAAGACGGCGGGCTTGCGCGCCACCGGTTCCGTTGTCCGCTTCGACGGCTTCATCGCTGCCTACACCGATGTCAAGGAAGATGGCGAGCAATCGGACGCCGATGGCGAAGATGATGCCCGGCTGCCGCAGATCAACGCAAAGGAAGCGCTGGCCAAGGAGAAGATCAATGCCTCGCAGCACTTCACCGAGCCGCCGCCGCGGTTTTCCGAAGCCTCGCTGATCAAGAAGATGGAAGAGCTCGGCATCGGCCGACCCTCCACCTATGCATCGACGCTGGCAACGCTGCGCGACCGCGACTATGTGACAATCGAGAACCGCAGGCTGACGCCGGAGCCCAAGGGCCGCCTGGTCATTTCGTTTCTGGAAAATTTCTTCAACCGCTACGTCGAATTCGGCTTCACCGCCGATCTCGAGGAAAAGCTCGACCGGATCTCGGCGGGCGAACTGGCGTGGAAGGACGTGCTGCGCGAATTCTGGACGGAGTTCCATGCGCATATCGACGACACCAAGGAACTGCGCGTCACCCAGGTGCTCGATGCGCTGAACGAGGCACTCGCCCCGCTGGTCTTCCCGGAGCGCGAGGACGGCTCCAACCCGCGCATCTGCCCGACCTGCGGCACCGGCAACCTGTCGCTCAAACTCGGCAAATACGGCGCCTTTGTCGGCTGCTCGAACTATCCCGACTGCAACTTCACCCGGCAGCTTTCCTCCTCAGGCTCGGACGCCGACGCTGCACTCTCCAACGAACCGCAGGACCTGGGGACGGACCCGACCACAGGGGAACCGGTCACCTTGCGGACCGGCCGTTTCGGCCCCTATGTCCAGCGCGGTGAAGGCAAGGAAGCCAAGCGCTCCAGCCTGCCCAAGGGGTGGGAAGTGGCCAGCATCGATTTCGAGAAGGCACTCTCGCTGCTGGCTCTGCCACGCGAAGTCGGCGAACATCCCGAAACCGGCAAGATGATTTCCGCGGGAATCGGCCGCTACGGTCCGTTCGTGCTGCATGATGGCACCTATGCCAATCTTGAAAGCGTGGAAGACGTCTTCACCATCGGTCTCAACCACGCGGTCACAGTGATCGCCGAAAAGCAGGCCAAGGGACCCGGGCGCGGACGCGGCACTCCGACGGCGCTGAAAGCGCTGGGCGACCATCCCGATGGCGGCCCGATTACCGTGCGCGACGGCAAGTATGGTCCCTACGTCAACTGGGGCAAGATCAACGCCACCCTGCCCAAGGACAAGGTGCCGGCTGAAGTGACGGTCGAGGAAGCGCTTGAAATGATCGCCGCCAAGGCTGCCGCCTCGGGCAAGAAGACCAAGGCACCGGCGAAGAAAGCCACCAAGGCCAAGGCCAAACCAAAAGCCGCAGCCAAGAAGACCACGGCAGCGAAAAAGCCTGCAGCGGCCAAGAAAACCGCAGCCGCCACGGCAAAGAAGGACTGAATTTGGCACATCCTCCGCGCAAGTCACGGGCGGGCAAACCGTCGTCAAGCAAGAGTGACGGAGCGTCAGCGGATTCACGTCCGGCCTTCCGCCGCGGCGACATGCCGGACAAGGAAACCATCCTGCGGTTCCTCAGTGAAAACCCGGACCGGGCGTCCAAGCGCGACATCGCCAAGGCCTTCGGCATCAAGGGCGACACGAGAGCCGAGCTCAAGGATATGCTCAGGCAACTGGAAGACGAAGGCCTGATCGAGCGGGACAAGAAGATGCTCAGGCGTCCCGGCACGCTTCCAGCGGTGGCGGTGCTTGAAATCACCCTGCGCAACAGCGATGGCGATCTGGTCGCCCGTCCGGCGGAATGGCTGGAGGATCATGGCGCGGCACCGGCCGTGATCGTGCGGCAGTCGAACGCCGGGCGCGACCGCGGCAAGTCACGCACACCATCGACGGCCGCGAGCATCGGCGACCGGGTGCTGGCGCGGATCTTCCCGGCCACGCACGGCAAGGGCACCAGCTACTCAGCCCGGATCATGAAAATTCTCGACCGGCGCGACGGCCTGGTCCTTGGCGTGTTCCGGGCAACGCCCGGTGGCGGCGGTCGGCTGATGCCGATCGAACGGCGCGGCGAGGAACTGGTTGTCGACCGCGACTTCACCGGAGACGCCAAGGACGGCGACCTGGTCGAGGCGGAACCGGCGCGGCTGGGCCGCATGGGGCTGCCGCGCGCCAAGGTGCACGCGGTGCTGGGGTCGGTCGAGGGCGAGAAGGCGATCTCGATGATCGCCATCCATGCGCACGGCATCCCGCATGTCTTCCCGGCAGAAGTAATCGAGGCGGCGGAGAACGCCAAGCCGGCACCGCTCCAGGGCCGCGAAGACTGGCGCCACATTCCGATGATCACCATCGACCCGCATGACGCCAAGGACCATGACGACGCGGTTTATGCCGAGGAAGACCCCTCGCCCGACAATCCCGGCGGCATCATCGCCACCGTGGCGATCGCCGACGTGTCCTGGTATGTGCGCTCCGGGTCGGCGCTCGACCGCGAGGCGCTCAAGCGCGGCAACTCGGCCTATTTCCCCGACCGCGTCGTGCCGATGCTCCCCGAGCGGATCTCCAACGATCTGTGTTCGCTGCGCGAAGGCGAAGACCGCCCGGCGCTGGCGCTCCGCATGGTGTTTTCCGCCGAAGGCCGCAAGGTCGGCCACAAGTTTCACCGCGTGATGATGAAGAGTGCGGCGAAACTGTCCTATCAGCAGGCCCAGGCTGCCATCGACGGCAATCCCGACGACAAGGCCGGGCCGTTGCTGGAGACGGTTCTCAAGCCGCTGTGGAAGGCCTATGCCGTGCTCAAGCGCGAGCGCGACCGGCGCCAGCCGCTTGACCTCGACATGCCCGAGCGCAAGATCCAGCTGACCCCGGAAGGCAAGGTCGACAAGGTGATCGTGCCCGAACGGCTCGACGCGCACCGGCTGATCGAAGAATTCATGATCCAGTCCAACGTGGCGGCTGCGGAAACGCTCGAAAAGCGCAAACAGCCACTGATCTACCGGGTCCATGACCAGCCCTCGCTGGCAAAACAGGAAGTGCTGCGCGAATTTCTCGGTACACTGGGCCTTTCTCTGGCGCGTGGTGCTTCGGTGCGCGCCAATTCGTTCAACGGCATCCTGTCCAAGGCTGTCGATCAGCCCTATCAGGGCATGGTCAACGAGATGGTTCTGCGCAGCCAGAGCCAGGCCATCTACTCGCCGGAAAACCTGGGGCATTTCGGCCTCAACCTGATGAAATATGCGCATTTCACCTCGCCGATCCGGCGCTATGCCGACCTGATCGTACACCGGGCGCTGGTCGGCTCGCTCGGCCTGGGCGAAGGCGGGATCACGCCATCGGAGGAAGCTGCGCTCGAAAACATCGCCGCGGAAATCTCCGTCACCGAGCGGCGCGCCATGGCGGCTGAACGCGACACCGTCGACCGGCTGGTCGCGCACCATCTCGCCGGCCGCATCGGCGAAGCCTTTGATGGACGGATTTCCGGCGTGACGAAATCCGGCCTCTTTGTCAGCCTGCCTCAATTTGGCGCAGATGGCTTTATTCCGGTTTCCACATTGGGGCTGGACTATTATCACTATGACGAGGCACATCAGGCGTTGACCGGCGAGAAAACCGGTCTGGGCTATCGTCTCGGTGATGGGGTGGAGGTCAAGCTCGTCGAAGTCATACCGCTGGCAGGCTCGATGCGATTCGAGATGCTCAGCGAAGGCCAGAAGATGCCCACCGGCACCCGTTCGTTCCACAAGTCCGGTCGGGCCAAGCGCGGCGGGCCGAAGAAACCCGGCACCAGGCCTCCTCGCGGACGGCGCTGAGCCTGCGCCGGGCAAGAAATCTGCAGCGTCCAGGACGCGTGTTCAGTTCAGGAGAAGAGAGATGCTCGAATTCGGCGGCAACACTGCCCATGACAAGGAAGCTCCGCGGGATACCTGGCGCGCGGTCAAGCGCGGCCTGTTCTGCCGCTGCCCCAATTGCGGCGAAGGCAAGCTGTTCAGGGCCTTTCTGAAGCCGGTGGATGCCTGTGCCCACTGCGGCGAAGAGATGGTTCACCACCGCGCAGATGATTTTCCGGCCTATTTGGCGATCTTCATCGTCGGTCATATCGTTGTTGCCGGTTTCATGGCCACCGACACCTGGCTGGTGCTTGAAAGCTGGCAGCACCTGATGATCTGGATCCCGATCACCATCATTTTGACACTGGCGATGCTGCCTTCGATCAAGGGCGGGGTCATCGGGCTGCAATGGGCCTTGCGCATGCACGGCTTCGGCGGGCATTCGGAAGAGCCGATGCTGGCCGACACCGCGCATGAGGATGTGCGATGAACGACAGTGTTGTCGCCAACACCGCGCTGCTGACGGAGGATCACCAGGCGCGAACCAGTGAAAAGCGGCATCCGACCCGATCCCCGCGCGATGCGGCGTCACTCATCCTGCTGGATCGGAGCAGCACGACACCACGGGCGCTTCTGGGAAAACGCGGCAAGGCGCATGCCTTCATGCCGGATCTTTACGTGTTTCCCGGTGGCCGGCGTGATCCCGGCGACAACCGGGTACCACTGGCCCGGCCGCTGCAGGACGAGGTGCTGAACAAGCTGATGGCGCGAACCCGTGCCCGTTTTCACGACAAGGCGGCCCGCGGCCTTGCCGTCGCCGCAGCACGGGAAATGATGGAAGAGGCGCATCTGTCTCTCACGCCATCGGAATATGCGGACCAGTTGCGTCCGGATGTCTCGCGCTTCCGCTTTCTGGCCCGCGCCATCACGCCTCCTGGCCAGTCACGCCGCTTCGACACCCGCTTCTTTGCCTGTTTCTGCGATGAACTCGGCCTCGAGCCGGACGCCGTGCGGGACAGCGAGGAACTGCATGACCTGACATGGCTGCCGGTCGACGCGCATGAAAGCCATCCCCTGCCCAGGATCACCCGGGTGATCCTCTCCGACCTGGTCGACGCACTGGCGGAAGATCCGTCTTTACCATTTGGCAAAACGGTTCCGTTCTACTACTCCCGCAACGGACGATTCGTTCGCGAATTGATTTAGGGCGACCCCACATGGACAATCCATCCCTCCGCACTCCCGTGATCCGTGAGGAGATTCATTGGCCTGCCCTGATCGCCGCCGTATCGGCCATCACGGCGGTCGGCATTGCCATCGGCCTGGGACTGCCGCTGCTGTCCATCATTCTCGAAAAGCGCGGCGTCTCGTCGTCGATGATCGGGCTCAACTCGGCCATGGCCGGTGTTGCGGCGATGGTTGCTGCCCCGATTTCCACCATGCTCGCGCAACGCCTGACTGTGACCACCACCATGGTGCTGTCGATCGTCGCGGCGGCGGCAAGTGCGCTCGGCTTCTACTATGCCGAGGCGTTGTGGATGTGGTTTCCGTTGCGCATCATCTTCCACGGTGCCATCACCATCCTGTTCGTGTTGTCGGAATTCTGGATCAACACCGCGGCGCCACCCTCGCGGCGAGGACTGGTGCTTGGGATCTACGCCACCGTGCTGTCGCTCGGTTTTGCAGCCGGCCCGCTGATCTTCTCGGTGATCGGGTCGGAGGGGATCATGCCATTTGCAATTGGCGCTGGCATCATCCTGCTGGCTGCGGTCCCGATCCTGATGGCGCGCAGGGAGAATCCGATCATCGAGACGGCCCCGACTCACTCGTTCATGCGCTACGTGTTCCTGGTTCCGACGGCGACGGCTGCGGTGTTCATCTTCGGCGCGGTCGAATCAGGCGGGCTGTCGCTGTTTCCGGTCTATGCCAGCCGGACCGGCTTCACCGAATCACAAGGCGCGCTGCTTCTGATGATGATGGGGCTGGGCAACGTGCTGTTCCAGATCCCGGTCGGACTGGTCGCCGACCGGATGAAGGACCGGCGGCCGCTGCTGTCGCTGTTTGCCTTCATCGGGCTGGCAGGGTCGCTCGCCCTGCCCTTCCTGATCCATAACTGGCTGCTGACAGCCGTGATCCTGCTGTTCTGGGGCGGCAGCGTGGCGGGGCTGTATACGGTCGGGCTGGCGCATCTGGGTGACAAGCTGCATGGCGCAGACCTTGCCTCGGCCAATGCCGCCTTCGTGTTCTGCTATGCGCTGGGCATGCTGGTCGGTCCACAGACCATCGGCGTGTCGATGGATGTTGCCGGCGACCACGGATTTTCCTGGGCGCTGGCGTTCTTTTTTGCGCTATATGTGGCGCTGACACTGTTTCGTATCCTGATGCGGCCAAAACGGACTTGACTTTCCCGGCGGCTTTTGTAGTTTCCGCGCAAGTTTCGCCGTGGAGCCTTGTGTGCTGTCCGCGGCTTCATTTTTGAAGAAGGCAAGACACCATGGCCAAGGCGACCACAATCAAGATCAAGCTCCTGTCGACCGCCGACACCGGCTTTTTCTACGTAACCAAGAAGAACAGCCGTACCTTCACCGAGAAGATGGTGAAGACCAAGTACGACCCGATTGCCAAGAAGCACGTTGAATTCAAGGAAGCCAAGATCAAGTAATCTGGCTTGCCCTCCTGCCTTCGGGCAGGATCTTCGACGGCAGACAAAAAAACCCGCGTCCTTCCGGATGCGGGTTTTTTCGTGTCGAGGGCCGACCGAAACAAGGCGTGGAACGAGGATACCACTTGTGCACTTGGTCTCGATCGGCCACCCCACGACCCAGGAGATGCGGCGGACCTGAACATCATGGGGTATCCAAACTGGCTCTGCGTTACAGGCTGTCTCTCGACCGTCCCAGAACGCTTCATACGCTTATGATATTTGTCTCAATCCGGTAAAAAATCAACAGTTTCTTAATACTAATTCGAAACCGTCGCTGTTATTGGTTAATATTGGAATCAATTTTAACTATTCAAATACCGACAAAAAGATGAAACGAAGCATTATTCAGGCGCAATTGATTGCCTGCAATGTTTAACCAGCAACGCTGTGATTAACTTCAGGCAGCTTGGCCAACGACCCTGTTACGGCCGTCGTTCTTGGCCTGATACAGTGCCTTGTCTGCGCGCCGAAGCAACGCGTCCGCGCCTTCTCCGTCTGCCTCAAGCGTTGCTATACCCACGGAGGTGGTTACTGGCGCAGCTGTCCCCGTTGCCGAAATCCTGAACGGTGCGGCAGCAACTGCCTCGCGCAGCCGCTCTGCAACTTGCGCAGCGATTTCCGATGTCGTGTCAGGCATGACCACGACAAATTCCTCGCCGCCATAGCGGCAGGCAAGGTCAGCGCCGCGGACAGCTCCGCGCACCCTGCGGGCAAAATCGCGCAACACGTCGTCACCACCCTCATGGCCATGGGTGTCGTTGATGGCCTTGAAATGATCGATGTCGGTGATCAGCACGGACAAGGGACGCCTGCGGCGGTTCGACCGGTCGACCAGGGTCGCCAGATGGGTATCGAGATAGCGGCGGTTGTTGAGGCCGGTCAGCGCGTCGGTGACAGCGAACTCTACCGATTCGGTGAGGCTGGAGCGCAGCTTGTCGGAATAGCGCTTGCGGCGGATCTGGGTGACGCTGCGGGCAAGCAGTTCATTCGGGTCAAGCGGACGCACCAGGTAATCGTTGACGCCCAGTTCCAGTGCCCGGATCACCAGATCGTCCTCGCCCTGCTCCGCCACCACCAGCATGGGAATGAAGCGGGTACGCTCGAGCGAGCGCAGCTGTGAACACAGCCGCAGAGGGTCGTAATCTTCAAGAGACGACGAGACGATGACCAGCTCGTAGGGCTTGTCGGCAGCTTCGAACAGGGCAGCCTGCGGGTCGGCGATCGCGGTGATCTCGGCAATGCCGCTCAGGGCGCGCGACATGCGTTCCTGGGTGTTGGCGCGGCTTTCCACCAGCAACACCATGCCCGGCTCCTCCAGCTTGCCCTGGTGAGGCGCCAGAAGGGTTTCCAGGCCGATGCTGCGCGCAGTCTCGGCGCGCAGCCGCAACTCGTCGCTGAGCGCCTTGAAGCGGATCAGGCTCTTGACCCGGGTCATCAGCTGAAGGTCGTTGACCGGCTTGGTGAGAAAATCGTCGGCACCGGCCTTGAGGCCTCGCACACGGTCGGCGGGCTGGTCAAGCGCAGTAACCATGACCACGGGAATATGGGCGGTGCGCGGGTTGGTCTTGAGACGTTCGCAGACCTCGAACCCGTCGATGCCGGGCATCATGATGTCGAGCAGAATCAGATCAACCGGCGTCTGGTCGCAAATCGACAACGCGGTCATGCCATCGGCGGCGGTCAGCACCTCGAAATACTCCGCCATGAGGCGGGCTTCGAGCAGCTTCACATTGGCCGGGATGTCGTCAACCACCAGGATCCGCGCAGTCATGTCAGCTCTCCACCCTCAAGCATCACCGAGATAGGTCTTGATGGTTTCTACGAATTTGGGCACCGAGATCGGTTTCGAGATATAGGCCTCGCACCCACCCTGGCGGATGCGCTCCTCGTCGCCCTTCATCGCAAAGGCGGTGACGGCAATGATCGGGATGACGTGAAGGTCGTCGTCCTGCTTGAGCCATTTGGTGACTTCAAGGCCGGAGACTTCGGGCAGCTGGATGTCCATGAGAATGAGATCAGGACGGTGCTTGCGGGCAAGATCCATCGCTTCCAGACCGTTGCGGGTCTGGATCGTCTTGTAACCTGACGCTTCGATCAAGTCCCGGAAGAGTTTCATGTTGAGTTCATTGTCCTCAACAATCATAACCTGCTTTGTCATATCCGACCCCATTGCCGATCCAGGCAGACCATTTGCCCGCCGGACCCTGTTGTTGCCGCTTGCCGGCAATCACGATCACCGGCATTCGGCTGTCCCGGCTTGCGGAAATTCACGTCCCCAGCGCCGACCAACACTGTCACCTTAGTTCCATTAGGTTGAAAAAGTGGTAATCGGTCATTTCGAATACCTTGGATGAGATATCGGAAGGACAAGACAGCGATGGCGGATGCAGAGGATACGGCGATTGCGGTGCTGGTCTGGCTTGCGGGCGAGCCCGAACTGATGGGCCGGTTCCTGGCACTGACCGGGCTTGAGGCTTCCAGCCTGCGCGAGGCGGCAAAGGAACCGGGGTTTCTCGCCGGCGTCCTCGGCTTTCTGATGAGCCATGAACCGACGCTCTTGGATTTCTGCGCTGCCACGAACACCAGGCCAGAGACCATATCCCACGCCTTCCAGGCGCTGGGCGGTTCGAGCGAGACATGATGAGGCTCATCCCCGATGCCGAGCATGACGATCTGCATCTCGGCGACCGCCCCCTGATCGTGTGCGATGTGGACGAGGTCGTGCTCGAATTCGTCACCCCGTTCGAGGCTTTCCTGACCGACAAGGGCCACGAGTTGCGGCCGACATCGTTTCGCCTGCACGGCAATGTGTTCAACCGTACCGATGGCAACGAGACCCCGGGCGAGGAAGTCAGCCGGATGCTGGAAGCCTTTTTTGAAAGCCATGACCAGTGGCAGACCCCGGTTGTCGAAGCCGCCGACAGTCTTGCTCGCTTGTCGGAGCAGGCCGATGTCGTGTTTCTGACGGCGATGCCGCCGCGCCACCGCGAGGTCCGCCGGCGGCTCCTGTCGCGACACGGCTTCGACTATCCGATGATTGCAACCGAAGCGCCGAAGGGGCCGGCGGTTCTGGCCCTGCATGGAGACCGCCCGCAACCGGTGGCCTTCATCGACGACATCTTCGTCAATCTGCAATCCGTACGCAGCCATGTGCCGCAATCGCTGCTGGTCAACCTGATGGCCAACGACACTTTTCGCGCGCTGGCGCCGCATCCCGGCGACGGGGTCGACATCGCCACCGACTGGGCTCATGCGGAAGCATTGATCAACGCCCATATCAGCGCGCGAAGCGACTGAGCGGAACGCTGCCGCGCGGGCTTCGGCGCCGATTGCGACGGCTCTCATGCAAGGACCTTGCGCATCAGCGGCCGGCCCGGCTTGCGCTCGGCAACGGGCTCGAAACCTGCCTTTTCGAACACCCGCACGGAACCGGCCAGCAGGCCGACGGATCTGGAATGCCTGGCTTGCTCGACCGGGCAGGCCTCGATGATGCGGGCGCCGCTTTGCCGCGCATGGGCGACCGCGGCATCGACGAGGGCATGGCTCAGCCCCTGCCCGCGCCGGCTCGACTGGACGAAAAAGCAGGAGATGGCCCACAGGCCCGGGTCGGCAGGGTCCTCTCCCTCAAGCGGGCGCGAGACCGTTCGCGTGGTGTTCCAGCGTGGCACATGCGCCCGCGGCGTCACCTGCACCCATCCCACAGGAACACCGTCCTCGAGAGCTATCAGCCCGGGCGGCACCTCGGCGGCCGCAACCTGTTTCAGGTGCTGCTTCTTCTCATCCCGGCTCAACGCGTCACGCTGCTTCGGCGCCAGCCGAAAATAGCTGCACCAGCAGCCATAGCAAGCGCCCTGCGGCCCGAACAGGGTTTCCAGCGATGGCCAGAGATCAGATGTCACAGGGCGAATATCCAGGGTCAAACGGTGTGCTCTCCAGCAGATCAGGCAGACTTGTGAGTCTGAAGTTTATTGACTAATCTGACAATGTTCAATCTTTGTTCTCGCTTGCGATCCGATGACCCAAACTCCGCCTGATACAGATCCGGTTCCCGGCTTTTGCCGTGATTGCCTTGCGCCCGCACGTGCCGGGGCCAGGCGCTGCCAAGCCTGCGGAAGCCCGCGCCTTATCCGGCATCCGGAGATCGATCAGCTGACGCTGGCGCATGTGGATTGCGATGCTTTCTACGCGACAGTGGAAAAGCGCGACAATCCGGAACTGGCCGACAAGCCTGTGATCATCGGCGGCGGCAAGCGCGGCGTGGTCTCCACCTGCTGCTACATCGCTCGCATTCACGGGGTCCGCTCGGCGATGCCGATGTTCAAGGCACTCGACGCCTGTCCCGATGCGGTGGTGATCAAGCCGGACATGGAGAAATATGTTCGCGTCGGTCGCCAGGTCCGGCAGATGATGGAGGAACTGACCCCGCTGGTGCAGCCGATCTCGATCGACGAGGCGTTTCTCGATCTGGCGGGGACCGAGAAACTGCACAAGGACACCGCTGCGCGTACGCTGGCGCGGTTTGCCGCCCGGGTCGAGGCCGAAATCGGCATCAGCCTGTCGGTCGGGCTCTCCTACTGCAAGTTCCTCGCCAAGGTGGCGTCTGATCTCGACAAGCCGCGCGGGTATTCGGTGATCGGCAAGGCCGAGGCGATCGAGTTTCTCAAGCCGCGTCCGGTGTCGCTGATCTGGGGCGTCGGAAAGGCCTTTACCGAGACCCTGGCCCGCGACGGCATCCGCACCATCGGGCAATTGCAGGTGATGGAACAGACCGCGCTGATGCGCAGCTACGGGGTCATGGGCAAACGGCTCTACCACCTGGCGCGGGGCGAGGACGACCGGACAGTGCACGCCAATGAAGGCGCCAAGAGCGTATCTGCGGAAACCACCTTCAACACCGACCTGTCGCAGGCAAAGGACCTGGTGCCGGTACTCCGGCGGCTGTCGGAAAAGGTCTCGGCGCGGCTCAAGGCCTCGGGCGTTGCCGGTCAGACGGTTGTGCTCAAGCTCAAGACCGCCGAGTTCAAGAGCCGGACGCGCAACTTCAAGCTGGAAGATCCGACGCTGCTCGCCGACCGGATCTTCCGCACCGGGCTGCATCTCCTGGAACGCGAACTGGGCGAGGATCGCTTCCGCCTGATCGGCATCGGGGTGACTGATCTCACCGATGCGAGCCGGGCCGATCCGCCGGATCTGGTTGACCCGGCTGCTGCACGGCGCGCGGTGGCGGAAAGCGCCATCGACAAGGTGCGACAAAAATTCGGACAAAACATAGTAGAAACAGGATATACCTTCGGCACCTCGCGCAAGCTGCGGCAAGCGGACGAGGATTGACCGGGCGCCAGTCTCACTTCATCGCGTCCGGTGCAACCAGCCTGGCACAGCCGTTCAAGCTTGGTCAGGACAGGGAGACGCCTGGATCATGTCCTCTACCTCAAAGCGCGAACGGTTGCTGCTACCGGCCGGAATTCTGACCGCCGGGCTGTTGCTGGCAGCGCTCGTCTATGCAGGATTGACCGAGGTTGGCGGCAAGAATTCCGCGGCGCTGATGGCGGATGCCTTTCTGCACGGAAGATTGTGGGTGACGAGCTGTTTCGATCTCGACTGCGCCCGTTTCGATGGACGCAGCTATGTGGTGTTTCCCCCGTTTTCAGGCGTCGCGGCGCTGCCTCTTGTTGTGCTTGGCGGCGCCACGGCTTTCGGCTTCATCCCTCTGGCGATATTGTGTTTGTTCATGTCTTTGCTGATCTGGCTCCGCGTCTTTCGACAGCTGGGCGCAAGCAAGGCGGCACGTTTCTGGCTTGTGCTGGCGGTCGGCTTTTCAAGCCCGCTCTACTTCGTGACAATCCGCGCTGACGGCATCTGGTTTTTCGCCCAGGCAATCGGGTTCCTGATGACGAGCCTGGCTATCCACGAAGCACTGGCCGGGCGGCTTCTGAGTGCCGGGGTGGCTATTTCCTGCGCCTTTCTGAGCCGGCAGATGACAATCTTCTATGTCCCGTTGCTGCTCATCCTGTCGCTGCGACCCGACGCACCGATCTGGTCCGCAATGCAAGACAGAATCATGCGGGCTGCCAGGCTGGGGCTGCCCGTGCTGGCGGCGATCGGCATTTACCTGGCCTACAACCAGCTCCGCTTTGGCTCAGCGCTTGAGAACGGTTACGCCTTTATCGAGTATCCGCCCGGGGTTCTCAAAGAACGGCTGGAAGCGCACGGGTTGTGGAGCCTGAACTATGTTCCCTTCAACCTCTACCACGCGATGGTGCAGGGATTTCATGCCCGCTTCGAGGGGCCGGGAAACCTGGAGCTGGTGGGCATTGACCGTTTCGGCACTGCATTCCTTGTGGCAAGCCCCTGGCTGGCCATCATGTTCTTCACTCCGGTCAACCGCCGTACGGTCTTCTCCGGGCTGCTGGTGGCGGGCCTCTTCACCGTGATGCTGTTTTATCATTCCAACGGCTACACCCAGTACAATGTCCAGCGCTACATGCTCGACTGGCTGCCGGCTGCCCTGATCATGATGGCCTATGCAATCCAGCGTCAGACATCGCCGCTGTTTGCACTGGCCGTGCTGTGGGGAATGGGACTCAATGCCGTGACCATTGCCACCATGGCAATGGTTCGATAGGCCGCCCCGGACATAGCAAAAGCCGCGATGCCGTGGTCGGCATTTGCGCCTAAACCAGTTCGACGTCGAGAACCCCGGGGGCGGCCTTCAAAGCCGAGGCGAGCTGCGGCGAGATCTTGTAGCGATCCGGCAAGGTGACCTCGATTTCGCGCCGGCCATCATCCTTGATCATGACGAAGGACACCTGCCCCTCGCCGCGCGACTTGAGATGGGTGGAGACCGAATTGAGCGGCTTGGCATCACGCAGGAACACCCTGAGCGCAGACTGGCCGCGCGCCGCACGATCCTCCAGCGAATCCGCGGTCTGGATGCGCAGGCCGATACCCTCGGGGCGTTCTTCAGCAGTCACAGTGATGACGATCGACTTGCCCGGCTCGAGAAGCTCGCGGTAGAGCGCCAGCCCTTCTGAAAACAGCACCGCCTCATACTGCCCGGAGCTGTCCGAGAAGGTCACGATGCCCATCTTGTTGCCGGTACGGGTCTTGCGTTCCTGCTTGCTTGTGACGGTGCCTGCGAGCCGGCCGGCGGTGGCCCCGGCCTTCACTGCAACGGAGAAATCGGCCCAGGTCTGCACCCGCATCTTGGCCAGCAGATCATTATATGAATCAAGAGGATGGGCAGAGAGATAAAAGCCCAGAGCCTGGTATTCGCGATGCAGTTTTTCGGCCGGCAGCCAGGGTATGGTGGCCGGCAGCTGGATGGTTTCCGCCTCGCCCGCACCGCCACCGATGCCGAACATGTCGCTCTGGCCGCTGATGCGGTTTTCCTGCGCACGCTGGGCAAAGCCGAGAACCCGGTCGAGCCCGCCGCTGAGCATGGCGCGGTCGTGGCCGAAACAGTCCAGCGCGCCCGCCGCGATCAGGCTTTCAAGAACCCGCCGGTTGACCTGGCGCGGATCGATCCGGGTGCAGAAATCCTCCAGCGAGGCAAATGGCTCGTCGCCGCGAACCTCGACAATGTGCTCGACCGCGGCATCGCCGACGCCCTTGATGGCGGCCAGCGCGTAGTAGATCTTGTTGTCGCCGGTCTCGAAATGGCGGAAGCTGGTCTGCACCGAGGGCGCAACCACCTCGATGCCGAGGCGTCTGGCATCCTGACGAAAATCAACCAGCTTGTCGGTGTTCGACATATCCAGCGTCATCGAGGCGGCGAGGAATTCGACCGGGTAATGCGCCTTGAGATAGGCGGTCTGGTAGGACACGATGCCGTAGGCGGCAGCGTGGGACTTGTTGAAGCCGTAGTTTGCGAACTTGGCCAGCAGATCGAAGATCATGTCGGCCTGCGGCTTGGAGACATCGCGCTCCACCGCGCCTTCGACGAAACGGACCCGCTGCTTGTCCATCTCCTCCTTGATCTTCTTGCCCATGGCGCGGCGCAAAAGGTCGGCTTCTCCGAGCGAATAACCGGCCAGGACCTGGGCGATCTGCATCACCTGCTCCTGGTAGACGATCACGCCCTGGGTTTCGGCCAGCAGATCATCGATCTTGGGGTGGATCGAGGCGATCTCTTCCTCGCCATGCTTGCGGGCATTGTAGACCGGGATGTTTTCCATCGGGCCCGGCCGGTAAAGCGCGACCAGCGCGATGATGTCCTCGATGCGGTCGGGCCGCATGCCGATCAGCGCCTTGCGCATGCCCGCCGATTCCACCTGGAACACGCCGACAGTCTCGCCGCGCGACAGCATCTCGTAGGTTGGCTGGTCGTCGAGCGGCAGGGCTTCGAGATCAATGGTGATGTTTCGCTTGGCAATGAAGCCGACCGCGGTCTTGAGCACGGTGAGGGTTTTCAGGCCAAGAAAGTCGAACTTGACCAGGCCCGCCTGCTCGACCCATTTCATGTTGAACTGGGTGACCGGCATGTCCGAGCGCGGATCGCGGTACATCGGCACCAGCTGCGACAGCGGCCGGTCGCCGATGACGATACCGGCGGCGTGGGTCGAGGCGTGGCGATAAAGCCCCTCGAGCTTCTGGGCGATATCGAGAAGCCGGCCGATGGCGGGCTCCTTCTCGACCTCCTCATTGAAGCGCGGTTCTTCCTCGATGGCCTTGTTCAGCGGTGTCGGGTTGGCCGGGTTGTTGGGCACCAGCTTACAGATGCGATCAACCAGGCCGTAGGGCATTTCCAGCACGCGGCCGACGTCACGCAGGGCCGCGCGCGCCTGAAGGCTTCCAAAGGTGATGATCTGTCCGACCTGCTCGCGGCCATATTTCTTCTGCACATAGCGGATCACCTCTTCACGGCGATCCTGGCAGAAGTCGATATCGAAGTCGGGCATCGAGACGCGGGCCGGGTTGAGGAAGCGCTCGAACAGCAGCGAGAAGCGCAACGGGTCGACATCGGTGATGGTGAGCGCGTAGGCGACCAGCGACCCCGCACCCGAACCACGGCCCGGGCCGACCGGGATGTCGTGGTCCTTGGCCCATTTGATGAAGTCGGCCACGATGAGGAAGTAGCCGGGAAACTTCATGTTCTCGATGATATCGAGCTCGACCTTCAGCCGCTCGCGGTAATCGGCTTCCGTATAGCCCTCGGCCAGACCGATCCGGGCCAATCTCTTGTCGAGGCCTTCGATCGATTGCCGGCGCAACTCGGCGGCTTCGGCGGCAAGGGCTGCGGCAGGATCATCTTCGCCGCCGCCGGTGAAGCGCGGCAGGATCGGGTCCCGGCGTTCGACGATGGCGCTGCAACGGCGGGCGATCTCGATGGTGTTTTCAAGTGCCTCGGGAATGTCGGCAAACAGCTCCACCATTTCGGCACGGGACTTGAGACAATGGTCCTCGCTCAGCCGAGGCCTGCGGTCATCGGACATGACCGCGTTGTTGGCCACCGCCATCAGCGCGTCGTGGGCTTCGAAATCTCCTGGCGTGGGGAAAAACGCCTCGTTGGTGGCGACGAGAGGAACCTCGGCATCGTAGGCAAGCGCAATCATCTTGGATTCATGCGCCCGGTCAAAGCCGCCCTGACGCTGCAATTCGATGTAAAGCCGATCGCCAAACACCTGTTTCAGGCTGTCAAGACGCGCACGTGCCTGGGCCGCATGGCCCTCACGCAGTGCCTGGTCGACGGGGCCGCCGGTGGCACCGGTGAGCGCGATCAAACCTTCCGCACCCTGCTGCAGCCAGGACAGCATGACATGCGGCCTGTCGTTGCTTTCGGGGTTGCCACCGAGATAGGCCTGGCTGACGAGCGCCACCAGGCGGTCGTAACCGTCCGGGGTTGCTGCGTACAACACAATCGACGGCAATTTCTGCAGATGATCACGGTGCGACCGGCGCTCTCCGGCCTGGCCATCCTCCATGTCGATATCAAGCTGGCAGCCGATAAGCGGCTGGATTCCCGCTTCCATCGCCTTGACCGAAAATTCAAGTGCACCAAAAAGATTGTTGGTGTCGGTGATGGCCAGCGCCGGCTGATCATCGGCAACGGCCCGCTTGATCAGGGTCTTGATCGGCAGCGCGCCTTCAAGCAGCGAATAGGCCGAGTGCACCCGCAGATGCACGAAACCGGGCCAATTGCCGATCTCACGATCTCCAGCCTGCTTTCCACGCTCCCGCGCCTGCTCGGTCCCCGCCGCCAGATTGGCCAGCAGTTTCGCCGATTTGCTTTCCCGTGCCATTGATGCCCTCTGCCGTCCGGTCCCGTGCCCGCCACCGTGCCGGTGCGCCGCAAGACTCAAACATCAATTGTGAGGACCCGGACAGCAAAGTCCAGAGCGCAGGCAACGAATTCAGCAAAGAGACACCGCTTCTTTCCAAACCGCGGAGACACGTCCCCGGACGGGTCGTCCGGTCAGGCATATGAGGCCGCAAGATAGCTGCGCAACCAGGCCTGAGATGCTGCATGCCGCCGCAAGCGGCGACATGAAAACGTACAAGTGATCTTTGAAATCAGAACGCCATCGCGAGAACGGCGAAGCAGGCCACAAAGAGAGACATGGAAACGAAAGCGGCAATGTCACGGGCAAATGCGGTCATGATCAACTCCTTTGAATTCCCTTTATGTTTTTATCTTGTTCTATTTTTGTTCTATCGTCAAGCGCCTTTATGTCAAATAATTGCAGCACGCCCCTGCCCGTCCCGAACCGGCACCAGGTCCGTCCAGCCCACGCGTCTGATCGCGTCAAGCCAACAGGACCAGCCGACCCGCCAGACCCGCTCTCCTGAACGAAAAAGCCCGGGCGCTGGCGCCCGGGCTTGTCGTCATGCAATCAAGTCAATTGAGCTTAGTTGCAAGCGTCCTTGAGACCCTTGCCGGCCGAGAACTTCGGCACGTTGCGTGCAGGAATATCAACTTCCTTGCCGGTCTGCGGGTTGCGGCCCTTCGAAGCTTCGCGGCGCGAAACGGTGAAGTTGCCGAAGCCGATCAGACGGACGTCGCCGCCATTCTTGAGCTCACCGGTGATGGTTTCGAATACGGCTTCAACAGCCGAAGTTGCATCACCCTTGCTCAGGCCCGATTTCTCGGCCACTGCGGCCACGAGTTCATTCTTGTTCATTTCCGTCCCTTTCTGGCGTTACGTCGACTCATTTCGTTCGATGCGGTGATCCTACGCATCTATCTGTCCTACGCAACCAAACTCCCCGGAAACCCGCGCTTTATAAAGGCTTTTCACAGGCAATTTGCACCTCGCCGGCTATCCGCAGCCAAGAAAGTTAAGGAATGCGGGAGAAATCGCCCGCACCTGTCCAGATTCGGAGCAGCTTACCGGTTCGTTGCGCACCCCAAAACGCAGAACGGGCGGGAATGTTCCCGCCCGTTGAACAGCTCATGTCGGTCACGCCTTGTGGTCAGTGAGCGATGGTCGCGCCACTCTCTTCACCGGCATCGGCAGCAATGGCCGCTTCGGGCTTTGCGTCCGGATCCCAGGTGATTGCCTCGGGCATGCGCACCAGTGCGTGACGCAGGACGTCACCCATCTTGGCGACCGGGATGATTTCCAGGCCATTTTTGACATTGTCCGGAATCTCCGGGAGATCCTTGGCATTGTCTTCCGGGATCATCACGGTCTTGATGCCGCCGCGCAGGGCCGCAAGCAGCTTCTCCTTGAGGCCGCCGATCGGCAGCACCCGGCCACGCAGGGTGATCTCGCCGGTCATGGCAACATCACGGCGCACCGGGATGCCGGTCATGATCGATACAATCGCGGTCGCCATGCCGACACCGGCCGATGGGCCGTCCTTGGGGGTGGCCCCTTCGGGAACGTGGACGTGGATGTCGCGCTTGTCGAACAAGGGCGGCTCGATGCCGAAATCGACGGCCCGCGAGCGAACATAGGATGCCGCAGCAGAGATCGATTCCTTCATCACATCACGCAGATTGCCGGTGACCGTCATCTTGCCCTTGCCTGGCATCATGACGCCTTCGATGGTCAGCAACTCGCCGCCCACTTCGGTCCAGGCCAGTCCGGTCACAACGCCGACCTGGTCGTCAAACTCGGCTTCGCCGTAACGGAATCGCGGCACGCCGAGATAGTCGGACAGGTTGTCCGCATCGACAGAGACCTTGGCATTGCCGGTCTTGAGGATCTCGGTCACGGCCTTGCGCGACAGCTTCATCAGTTCACGCTCGAAGTTACGAACACCGGCTTCGCGGGTGTAGGTGCGGATGACCTGCAGCAGCGCCTCGTCGGTGACCTCGAATTCCTCGGGCTTGAGCGCATGGTCGCGCACGGCCTTGGGCAGCAGGTGCCGGCGGGCAATCTGAAGCTTTTCGTCCTCGGTGTAACCGGCGATGCGGATGACTTCCATGCGGTCCATCAGCGGCGCAGGAATGTTGAGCGTGTTGGCCGTGGTGATGAACATCACGTTGGACAGATCGTACTCAACCTCGAGGTAGTGGTCCATGAAGGTAGAGTTCTGTTCCGGATCCAGCACCTCGAGCAGCGCAGACGACGGATCACCGCGGAAGTCCTGGCCCATCTTGTCGATCTCGTCGAGAAGGAACAGCGGGTTGGTCTTCTTGGCCTTCTTCATCGACTGGACGACCTTGCCGGGCATCGAGCCGATATAGGTGCGGCGGTGGCCGCGGATTTCGGCCTCGTCACGGACGCCACCCAGCGCCATGCGCACATACTCGCGGCCGGTCGCCTTGGCGATCGACTTGGCGAGCGAGGTCTTGCCGACGCCGGGAGGGCCGACGAGGCACAGGATCGGGCCCTTGATCTTGGACGAGCGCGATTGCACCGCCAGATACTCGATGATGCGCTCCTTGACCTTCTCGAGACCGTAGTGGTCGACCTCGAGCACCTTCTCGGCAGCGTTCAGGTCGATCTTGACCCGGGACTTCTTGCCCCAGGGCAGGCCGAGCAGCCAGTCGAGATAGTTGCGCACGACGGTGGCCTCGGCCGACATCGGGCTCATCTGCTTGAGCTTTTTGAACTCGGCATCGGCCTTTTCACGCGCTTCCTTGGAAAGCTTGGTCTTGGCGATGCGGGTTTCCATTTCGGCCATCTCGTCGCGGCCGTCCTCGCCGTCGCCGAGTTCCTTCTGGATCGCCTTCATCTGCTCATTGAGATAATATTCGCGCTGGGTCTTCTCCATCTGCCGCTTGACGCGGGAGCGGATGCGCTTTTCGACCTGCAGCACCGAAATCTCGCCTTCCATGAAGCCGAGCGACTTTTCCAGCCGGCCCTTGACCGAGACGGTGGACAGCATGTCCTGCTTTTCGGGAATCTTGATCGAGAGGTGCGAGGCGACGGTATCGGCCAGCTTCGAATAGTCGTCGATCTGGCTGGCAGCGCCTACCACTTCGGGCGAAATCTTCTTGTTGAGCTTGACGTAGTTTTCGAACTCCGAGACCACGGACCGCGACAGGGCCTCGATTTCGACCGGGTCTTCCTCGGGCTCGGCAAGCTCGACGGCGCGGGCTTCGTAGTAGTCTTCGCGATCGGTGTATTCGACGATCTCGGCGCGCGCGCGGCCTTCGACAAGCACCTTGACGGTGCCGTCGGGCAGCTTGAGCAGCTGAAGCACGTTGGCGATCGTGCCGATTTCATAGATACCTGCAGGCTCCGGATCGTCGTCGCCAGCATTGATCTGGGTCGCAAGCATGATCTGCTTGTCAGATCCCATGACTTCCTCGAGCGCCTTGATCGACTTTTCGCGGCCGACAAACAGCGGCACGATCATGTGCGGGAAGACAACGATATCGCGCAGCGGCAGAACGGGATAGGTACCGGCCTCTTCAGGGGCCTGTGATGCGCTCACATTTTTGTCCGGCATATTGTTTCCTTTCGTGGCCTGTGCAGACCGATTGGCAACGCGGCATGCGATCCCGGTTCATCCAGCAACCGCCATTTGCGTCCTTATAAGGCGTAATGCCCTTTCCAGTCTAATTGGAGAACCGGCGCGCCGGTTTCAAGTCGGATCATCCACGGCAAATTGAATGATTGCCGATTCGAGAGAATATTAGACTTCGAAAGTGGCGGGAAGCTGGAGCCCCCGGAAAAAGTGCACCGACGGAGGGGCGACGGCCGTCACTTCTATCGCGCGGCCACGCGCTTGGAGACCAAGAACAGCATTGCAGTTCCCGGACATGCAAACGGGCCCCGAAGGGCCCGCTCAAATGGGGTCAGCCCGGTTTCGAGCCCGCGATCAGGCCGAGGCCGAATCCTTAGCCTCGCCATCGCGCTCCGCATAGATGTAAAGCGGCCGGGCATTGCCGGTCACAACCTCGTCGGAGATGACGACTTCGCGCACCCCTTCAAGAGTCGGCAGTTCGAACATGGTGTCGAGCAGGATCTTCTCCATGATCGAGCGCAATCCACGCGCGCCGGTGGCGCGGATGATGCCGCGCTTGGCGATTTCCTGCAAAGCCGACTCGTGGAAGGTGAGTTCGACCTCTTCCATCTCGAACAGACGCTGATACTGCTTGACCAGCGCGTTCTTCGGCTGGGTCAGGATCTGGATCAGGGCTGCCTCGTCCAGGTCCTCAAGCGTGGCCAGAACAGGCAGACGGCCGATGAATTCCGGGATCAGGCCGAATTTCACCAGATCTTCCGGCTCGAGCTCGCGCAGCACGGCACCGACGCGGCGTTCGTCCTGGGCGCGGACATTGGCGCCGAAACCGATCGAGGTCTTCTCGCCACGGGCCGAGATGATCTTGTCGAGGCCGGCAAAAGCACCACCGCAGACAAACAGGATGTTTGTCGTGTCGACCTGCAGGAATTCCTGCTGCGGATGCTTGCGCCCTCCCTGAGGCGGCACGGACGCAACCGTGCCTTCCATGATCTTCAGGAGCGCCTGCTGGACGCCCTCGCCCGACACGTCGCGGGTGATCGACGGGTTGTCCGACTTGCGCGAGATCTTGTCGACCTCATCGATGTAGACAATCCCGCGCTGGGCGCGCTCGACGTTGTAGTCAGCCGACTGCAGCAGCTTGAGAATGATGTTCTCGACATCTTCACCGACATAACCGGCTTCGGTCAGTGTCGTGGCGTCCGCCATGGTGAAGGGCACATCAATGATGCGCGCCAGTGTCTGGGCCAGATAGGTCTTGCCGCAGCCGGTCGGACCGACAAGCAGAATGTTGGACTTGGCCAGTTCGACTTCACCGGACTTCGACGAGTGGTTGAGCCGCTTGTAATGGTTGTGAACCGCCACAGACAGGATCTTCTTGGCCTGATGCTGGCCAATCACATACTCATCAAGAGTTGCAATGATCTCTTGCGGAGTGGGTACACCATCGCTGGCCTTGACCATCGAGGACTTGTTTTCCTCGCGGATGATGTCCATGCACAATTCCACGCATTCATCGCAGATGAACACGGTCGGACCGGCAATGAGTTTGCGCACTTCATGCTGGCTCTTGCCGCAGAAAGAGCAGTAAAGGGTATTCTTGGAATCGCCGCCGTTGCTGCCGCTAACCTTGCTCATTTCACTTTCCTTCCCGCAATCCCGGCATCAAGCCCGGATGTATGGCGCCTGACCAGCCCGACGCCGCAACGTCAAGGCCTTCAGGCAATCTCGGGGTACAAACCCGACCGTCAGGTAACCATTCCTGTGGCCGGTGGCAACGAATCCCCGTCACTCTGGCAATGCTAAGCCAGATAAATTGAACATAGACTTAACGCCTATATTAGCGCTCCACGGCAGTTGTGCCACCCCGTGCGCACACAAACGTGTTGCAGGAGAAGCGCAATCGGCCGGAAAACATCGCATGGTTCAAGCAAAAACCCCTGTCAGGCAGATCAAGACTCGTCTTCGACATACTCGCGCTTGTCGATGACACGGTCGATCAGACCGAAGCCGAGCGCCTCATCCGCGGTCATGAAATGATCGCGATCGAGGGTCTTCTCCACCGTTTCATAGTCCTGACCGGTGTGGGTGACGTAAACATCGTTGAGCCGACGCTTCATCTTGATGATGTCCTGGGCGTGGCGTTCAATGTCCGAAGCCTGGCCCTGGAACCCGCCGGACGGCTGATGCACCATGATGCGGGCGTTTGGCGTTGCGAAACGCATGCCCTTTTCGCCAGCAGCAAGCAGGAGCGACCCCATGGAGGCTGCCTGACCAACGCAGAGCGTGGACACGGCCGGCCGGATGAACTGCATGGTGTCGTAGATCGCCATGCCTGCCGTGACCACACCGCCTGGCGAATTGATGTAGATGGCGATTTCCTTCTTCGGGTTCTCGGCTTCGAGAAACAGAAGCTGAGCGCAGACGAGCGTCGCCATGTGATCTTCAACCGGGCCGGTGATGAAGATGATGCGCTCCTTGAGAAGCCGCGAAAAGATATCGTAGGACCGTTCGCCGCGGTTCGTCTGCTCAACAACCATGGGCACCAGGGCCATGGCGTTATCAATTGTATTTTTCATTGCGCTTCCCTTGTCAAACGGCCCGGCAGACGGCATGGCCTGCCCAGAATCAGTCTCATTGAACTCACTACATAGAGTGTGCCCCCCCGCCGCTTCAAGACGCAAGGCGGCGAAACAGCTTGGATCTGTTGTTGACGAGGGGTGTTAAATTGAAGTTACGGTTTTCAAATTGCCTGCGGCGGGGCTGCATTTTGTCTGTATGGCTGGGCCTGCCTGCGCCATTCGCCGGGTCCCATCCCGAACAGGGCTGCGAAGCGCCTGCCGAAGGCCGGCACCGACCGGTATCCGCATCGCTCGGCGATTTCGGCCATGTCGAGGTTCGGCTGCGCCAGCAGTTCGCGTGCCCTGATCATCCTCCACCTTGTCAAATAGGCAAAGGGCGTCAGGCCGACCGCGGAGCTGAAGCTCTCGGCAAAACGCGAACGGGACATGCCGGCACACTCAGCGAGCGTGTCGAGATTCCAGTCTGCATCAATCCGGGAGTGGATCGCCGACAGGGCCCGGGACAGTCTCGGGTCGGCCAGCGCCCGGGCAAACCCGTTCGAGTAGATCGTGTGACCAGACAGGTTTGAGCGCACCACCTGCATCAGAAGGATTTCCACGATCCTTTCCAAGACCGGGGCCTGCCCGGCTCCGGCATCATCGGTTTCCGCACGCAGTAGCGACAGTGCTGCCGCGATAGCGGATGAACCCGGCGCGTCCGTCTGTCGCAACACGATCATCGGCGGCAGGCTCGCAAGCAGCGGATGGTCGATCGCCTCGTCGAAACGCAGGAACCCGCACAGCAGCCGGCACACCGGTCCGGCTTCGCCCACGTGCAGAATGCCATCCACGGGGGGCGAGTGCGACAACAGCTCCGCGAGGTCGACGGCACCGGCAATCGAGGTTTCGGACGAGAGGACTTGCGATGCCCCATCGGGGATCAGCACCAGATCGCCCTCACCCAGCCGCACCTGTTCAAGCTCCGGCACCGTGACCACGCACTCTCCCTCGAGCAACAGGTGAAAGCGAATGCGCCGCCGGTCCACAGGAAGCCGGACCGCAAACCCGCCACGCAAGACGGCGGAGAAATAGAGCCCGGCCTCAAGCCGCAGTGAGGAAAAGATTTCGGAAAGCACATCCATGGCCTGGGTTGAACCAGAACTTGGGACGATCTGCAAACAATTCCGGTACAATGAGCAGTGATCGGCTGGCAATCGAGATCTAGAGCTGTGGCTTTCCAGCCAGCGGAGTTTCAAGCCATGCCCATCGACACTGCTCTCGCCCTGGCCGGGTTTGCCTTCGTCATGTCGGCATCACCCGGACCCGGCAACTTCCTCTTGCTGACCTCCGGGGTGAATTTCGGCTTCGCCCGGTCGATCCCACTGATCCTCGGCATCAGCCTGGGCTTCCTGACCATGGTGGCGCTGGTCGGGCTGGGACTGGGGCACCTGCTCGAGGCCTTTCCATTGATCGGGTTCGGCATCAGGCTTGCCTGCGGTGTGTATGTGGTGTGGCTTGCTATGCGGATTGCGCGCAGCCGCTCGCTGGGATCGGGCGGCGAAACCCGGGTTGGCGAACCCTTCAGCTTCGCAGAAGCAGCCATGCTGCAACTGTTCAACCCAAAAGCCTGGACCGTGGCGATCATCGTGACCGCCTCCTATGTCGACCCCGGAGCACCCCGCAAGAGCCTCGCCGTCCTGTTACTGGTCTTCGCCGCCGTGAACATCCCGACGATCAGCATCTGGGCCGCGTCGGGCACGGCGCTGAGGCTGTTTCTGGACCAGGGAAACCGGGTGGTCTGTTTCAACCTTGCAATGGCTGCGCTTTTGCTTGCGGCCATGGCGCCGGTCATATTTGCCGGCACGTGACGAGCTGCATGGGGAGAACTCTGACGTGGATTGCAAGGAAGCGTCGTCGCCAGCCGTCAACCAAGGCTTAACGTTTTGCTTTCCTCAACCGCAAGAGTGCGGCACACTCTGTCTGCTAGTCGCGGAGACGGCCATCAAGAAGAGCCGCTGCCGCAACAAGGGGAGTGTGTAAAATGTCCGAGTTTTCAACCATTTGCCGCAGTGTTTCAGCTGCTCTTGTGGCGCTTTCCGTCGCCTCGCCGGCCTTTGCCGGCGGCAAGACACTGGCCTGTTACCAGAAGGTTCATCAGCCGGCGGTCTACAAGACGGTTCATGAACAGGTCGTGGTCCGACCCGGCGGAGTGGCCCACAAGACCATCCCGGCCCGCTATGGCCAGGTGACCGAGAAGGTGCTGGTCTCACCGGCACAGGTGGTGGCGCGGCACATTCCGGCTGTGACCCGCACGGTGCATCAAACGGTCATGGTGCGGCCGAAATCGGTCGGTTGGGAATGGCGCCACGTGCACGGCAAGAAAACCCTGTGCAAAGTGGTCCATCCAGCCCAATACGCGACCCAGGCGCGCACAGTGGTGGTTCAACCAGCCCGCACCGTTCATGAGCGGATCCCTGCGCGTTACGCCCATCGCACCCGTACAGTCGTGGTGGAACCGGCCCGGACCATCGCGCACAACGTTCCGCCTGTGATCAAGACCGTGACGCGCAAGATCCAGGTTCAGCCCGCCTCCGCCGGCTGGGTCCAGGTTTCGGGCAAACGCCGTTGTCACTGAGCCGCAACAGCAGTCCGGTCAGTGCCCACAACCAGATGTAGCGGGCAGATCGGGCATGACGTCAGCGTCTCGTGGCGCCATGGTCGGCGGGGCCCGAGACGCTGAGATACTTCACAAGACACTGGAGCAGCAGGCCGATCATCAAGCCGTTGAGAATGTGCCAGATGAAGTGCGTTCCGAGCCCGGTCGTCCCGCAGGTCATCAGGTCGACGGTCCTGAAGCCGAGCGACAGCAAGAAGGTGAGCGCGGCAGCGGTTACATGGTAGCGTGCCGGGTGGCGGTTCAGCCAAGCCACCACCGAGAAGATCACCAGCGCCAGCAGCGCCGGCAGATATTGCAGGGAACCGTTCAGATAGTCCGGCGCGACTGCGTCATCGGTGGTGACATCGCCTGATGTGAACCAGAAAACAATCCCGATGCTTCCAGCCACAATCAGTGCAATGCGGGCCGTGATCCGGATATTTTCACCGGTCATACGATAGATGATCAGCAGCACGTAGAATGCAACGAAACTCCAAATTGGTATGACGTCCGCCAGTTCGGCCCAACCGGTTGCAAATGTATGAAACAGGAACGATCCCACACCGATCGATGCGGCCAGAACGATCAGAGCGACTGCCAGCGGATCGCGGCGTTCCAAGCGAAGATAGGTGCGCCACGCGACAACAGCCGCCAGCAAGAAAGCAACATTTGACAGCGCATTGAACGGCTCATTCCAGAACCCCTGACCGGTCCGCTCGCAATAAAGATCGATATATTCCAGAGGCATCATGATGGGACACAGCCTGTTCGCTTGAGGCAGCATTCTACATCTGCCACACTGAAAATGTATGACGTCCGTCCTGCCCGGCCCTGGCAAGAGGCAATACAAGGCATTGGACTTCCAAAATGCACCGGTGCACGAAGTTGGGGGTAATGACAACGCCCAGGATATTCCTGAGAGCCGATCCGCGCTAAGCCATCTCCATGACCCGACACCCGCTCACCGCAAGCCAGGATCCGCGTGATCCCGATTTCGTTCAAAACCCGTACGGTTTCTATGCCGAAATGCACAGCGCTTCGCCGGTGTTCTACTGGCAAGACTACGGCATGTGGTGCGTGGCGGGCTATGATCAGGTCAACAGCTTGCTGCGTGACCGGCGGTTTGGCCGCGAAAACCGCTGGGGTGCGCCGCTGAACCCTGTCGAGGGCCGTGAACATCTCACAGATTTCGACCGGATTGAAAGCGGCTCGCTGCTTGAGCGTGAACCGCCCACCCACACGCGACTGAGAACGCTGGTCAACCGTGCATTTGTATCCCGCTCGGTCGAGCGGCTGAGGCCGCGTATCAGTGCGCTGGCCAATGAGCTGGTCGACGCCCTGCCCGCTGGCGAACCGTTCGACCTGCTGCCCTCCTTCGCAACCCCGATCCCGCTGACCGTGATCTGCGAATTGCTCGGCGTGCCCGTCGACCGTGCCGACGACCTGCTCTCCTGGTCGCATGCGATGTGCGAGATGTATGTGCCGCAGCGCCCGCGCGAAACCGAAGAACGCGCCAACCGCGCCTCGGCCGAGTTCGGCGCTTTTCTGACAGCACACATCGAGGAGCACCGACACACCGGCGCCGATGACCTGCTGTCGGCGCTGATCGCGGTGCGTGACACCGGCGAAAAGCTCACCGATGACGAACTGGTTTCCACCTGTGTGCTGCTGCTCAATGCCGGCCATGAAGCCACCGTGCACCAGACCGGCAATGCCGTGAAAACCATCCTTGACCAGGGCGGCGATCCGCGCCGTTTTTTCGACACGCCGGAATCCGCGGCGGCGACTGTCGAAGAGGCGCTGCGGTATGATGCGCCGCTGCACATGTTCACCCGCTACGCCTATGAGGAGATCGATCTCGGTCCCGTGACGCTGAAGCCTGGCGAGCAGGTGGGGTTGCTGCTTGGCGCTGCCAATCGCGACCCGTCGGCGTTCGAGGCGCCGCACGAGTTTCGTCCAGGGCGACCGGATCAGAAGAATGTGAGTTTCGGCGCCGGGCTGCATTTCTGCATCGGTGCGCCGCTGGCGCGGCTCGAGCTGCAGGAATCGCTTTCGGTGCTGTTCTCCCGGCTTCCCACGCTTGCAACCAAGGCCCCACCGCGCTATCGCGACAGCTACCATTTCCACGGGCTCGAAAGCCTGATGCTCGGATGACACCGCTCGCGCCATTCCGTATCTGCCCGGCAAAACCCGAGATCAAAGTGCAGGCGTCGCCACACTTGGCGCGATATTCTAAAGTTCTACATTAGATCTTTATAACATAATCTTTGCGAGTCGTTTCAAGCACTTCCCAGCTTCCCTTGAAGCCCGGCCTAAGTATGAAACTGTCACCAGTTCTCACCGTCACGGCCTCGCCGCCCTCCTCGGAAATCACCGAGACGCCTGCAAGGATATGGCAGTACTCCCATTCGTCATAGGAGATCTGCCACTTGCCCGGCGTCGACTGCCAGATCCCGCAATAGAGCCCGTCGCGCTCCTCAAGGTTCCAGGTGGTGTGGACCGGATCGCCGGCGAGAAGCTTCTCCGCATCCGGCCTGGACACCTCCGGCTCGACAGAAGGACTGACCGGGATGAAATTTGCCTTGGTCATAAGAACACACCTGAAAAGATTGAAACCGGAAGCCGCCTGTCCGGACACGAAAATCCGTTTGCAGCCCCGCCGTTGACTGAACGCCGCCCGATCTGATCAGATCGCGCAAGCCATAATGCAGGATGCACCAATGCGGATCGACAAGGCAATTGAAAGCTCGATGATGATGGATGATGCCACCTGGGCTCGGCATGCCAGCCCATGGAGTTTCTGGACACGTGTCCCCATCATGGTGCTGTTCGCGCTCGCCATCTGGTCCCGCGTCTGGATAGGCTGGTGGTGCCTTGTCCCGATCGGGCTGGTCGTGGTTTGGACGCTCGTCAATCCGCGCGCCTTTTCGCCACCCGCCTCGCTGGACAACTGGGCATCGCGGGTGGTTCTGGGGGAACGCTACTGGCTGGCGCGCAAGGCCACCCCGATCCCTACACACCATGCGACAGCGGCCATGATCCTGAGCGTGTTGTCAGGGCTGTCTGTCATCCCCATGGCCTATGGCCTGTGGGTGCTTGACCCGTGGGCGACCTTTGCCGGCGCCATGCTGGCCTCGGTGTTCAAGCTCTGGTTCGGCGACCGCATGGCCTGGCTTTACGCAGACATGACACAGAGACCGGAGCCGGGGCAGCCCGGGGATCAGCAGACCTGAACGCCGCACTCACTGATGGTGAACTCTTCCGCAGGCTCGGTCAACGAACCGTCGAACTGGCGGCCATCGGCGCATTGCGCGCGGGCTTCGAATGTCAGCCGCCCGGCCAGCTCGCCTTCCTTCAGGTTGAGAAAGTAGTCAACGGCGCAGTCCTTTTCGACGGCCAGTTGCTCGGAGAGCTGGTCGAGCCAGGCGGGGTTGGCCGATTGGGCGCTTGCGGCCAATGCCGAAGCCAGCGTCATGACTGCTGTGACAGCAAGGCGCAAAGTGATGGGCGTCATGAGGGTCTCCACTGAATGAACTCACCCCAGCCTAACGCCTCCCACCCGTGCCCGCCTTGCTGCAGATCAATCGCCGAGCCGACCCGAAGACCGGAGTGTGAGCAAGCTCTGCGAAGGCCGAAGCGCTGATGATCCCCTGAATAGCAAACAGCCCGGCAGCGGCTGCCGGGCTGTTCAAATCTCAGACTGTTAAAACGTCAGGCCTTGGCGAGCGCCTGCTCGAGATCGGCGATGATGTCCTTGACGTCCTCGATGCCGATCGACAGCCGCACCACGTCCGGGCCGGCGCCGGCCGCGATCTGCTGCTCGGGCGTGAGTTGGCGGTGGGTGGTCGACGCCGGGTGAATGACCAGCGAACGGGTGTCGCCGATATTGGCCAGGTGCGAGAACATCTCGAGGCCCTCGACGAACTTGACGCCCGCATCGTAGCCGCCCTTCAGGCCGAAGGTGAAGACCGCGCCAGCGCCCTTGGGCGAGTAGCGCTGCTGCAGCGCGTGGTTTTCATGGTCGGACAGACCGGCATAGTGCACCCAGTCGACCTTGTCGTGCTTGGTCAGCCATTCAGCCACAGCCATCGCGTTGTCGCAATGGCGCTGCATGCGCAGACCAAGCGTTTCCGCGCCGGTGAGGATCTGGAATGCGTTGAACGGCGAAATGGCGGGGCCCAGGTCACGCAGGCCAAGCACGCGGCAGGCGATGGCGAAGGCGAAATTTCCAAAGCTCTCATGCAGAACGATGTCGCCATATTCCGAGCGCGGCTCGGACAGGGCCGGATACTTGCCGGATTTCGACCAGTCGAAGGATCCGCCGTCGACGATGATGCCGCCCATGGAATTGCCGTGTCCGCCGATGAACTTGGTCAGCGAATGCAGCACGATGTCTGCGCCGTGGTCGATAGGACGGATCAGGTAGGGCGAAGCCATGGTGTTGTCGACGATCAGCGGCAGTCCGTGCTTGCGCGCCACTTCGGCGATGGCGTTGATATCAACGAAGGTGCCGCCGGGATTGGCCAGGCTTTCGACGAAGATTGCCTTGGTGCGGTCATCGATCTGGCTTTCGATGCTGCCCATGTCTGCAGGGTCGGCCCAGCGCACATGCCAGTCGAAGGACTGGAAGGCCTTGCCGAACTGGTTGATGGAGCCGCCATAGAGGCGGTTGGCGGCGACAAAATTGTCGCCCGGGCTCATGATGGTGTGGAAGACGATCATCTGCGCGGCATGGCCCGAAGCCACGGCCAGCGCCGCGGTGCCACCTTCAAGCGCTGCGACGCGTTCCTCAAGCACCGCCTGGGTCGGGTTCATGATGCGGGTATAGATGTTGCCGAAGGCCTTCAGACCGAACAGCGAGGCCGCATGATCGGCATCGTCAAAGACAAAGGCGGTGGTCTGGTAGATCGGCGTGGCGCGCGCGCCGGTGGCCGGATCCGGCTGGGCTCCCGCATGAACCGCTAGCGTATCAAAACCTGGTTGAGTGTTCGACATGGACTTCTCCCCTTGTGCCCGAGACAAATATGAAAGCGGTTATCCCGCATGTCCGCGTCATGGTCAAAGAAGAATTTTGCGCGAGCAGCGAGGCATGCGCGCCGCTCGCGGCGACAAAGGCAGCACTGCGGAAATATTATTCCACCGCGTTTGCCGCTTTCCGGCGCTGAATCTGCTGAAACCCCCGCAGTCCCGATGCTCCCGGTGATCGACGGCACCGGCCGGGTTCGGCAAAGACGGCGCCTGATTGCCTAGCCAACGGGTTTCTGACAATCCGGCATCCGCGAGAGCAGCCAGTCGCGCGACGGACGGACCTGCTCGGGGAGGTCCTGGAGAACATCATCGACAACCTCGGCCGACACCACGCTCACCTCGCAGCCGTAGGTCTCGAGATCGCCTTCGGGATTGTCTTCTTTCCATTCGAGAAAATCCTGGCGCTCGAAGGCAACGGCCGCGCCAATACCGGCCACCGGCACCACAACCAGGGCCCGCCGCAACCGCGCCTTGGCCTTGGTTCTGAGCACCGCTGCGGCGATGGCCTTCCGGTTGGCGATCGCGGCTGCTGCAGCGCTGGCGGTCATGGTGGTTACCTGCGCGGTGAGCGACACGGCCCAAACCCCGAGGCTGACAGCTGTGGTGGCCAGCGAAAGACAGAGAACCGCGAGAAAGGCGGTGGTGCGGAAAAATGCAAAAATACGCATGATGGCGTCAGCCCTTAACCCCAACGAAGGCCTCCCGTCCCTCAGAGCGGCAGGAAGCTGTATACCGTCAGACTACAAGGCAATGAAACGGAACTGTGGCGAAGCGCACCGCAGGAAGCACTACAGGCCGTCGATTGACTTGTAGGATTGCCTGCCTGACCGGGTCAGGGCTTTCCATCCTCCGGCTTGGTCCGGAGACCATAGCTTTGAAATCCGGTGCGCATCACCGGCTTGCGCGATGACAACACGCCCGAATTGACACCGTTCCAGCCGATCTCGCCGGACAGCCTGCCATATTCGATCTTGGGGCAACGGTTCATCACCACCTTGATGCCTGCCGCTTCAGCACGAGCGGCGGCTTCGTCATGGCGCACGGTCAGCTGCATCCAGATCACTTTCGGCAACGGATCAAGCCCCAGCACTTCCTCGACAATGCCGGGAACCGTGTCCGAGGCGCGGAAGATGTCGACCATGTCGATGGCACCCGGAATGTCGGAGAGCCTGGCATAGGTCATCTGGCCGAGGATCTCGCGGCCTGCCTGGCCCGGATTGACCGGTATGACCTGGTAGCCCTTGTCGAGCAGGTATTTCATCACGAAGAAGCTCGGCCGCACGTCATTGGCCGAGGCGCCGACCACCGCGACGGATTTCACCGCGTGCAGGATGCCGGAAATATAGGCGTTGTCGTAGCTGTCGTGGTTCATGATCTGATTTCCGGAATTGCGGTCTGCTGGTTGTGGCAATGGCGTCCGGCACCGTCAAGCACCAGATTGATGGCTTTCCTCCCGATCAACGCCACAATTGTCGCGGATGATGGGATCGAACGGTTCTATGGAGCACCCCATGACAAAGACATCAAAATCCATTCCCCGCAGATTTTCGGCCGCGGCATTGCTGCCGGCTACGCTGGTTGCGGTCCTGGCCGCAACCGCCGGCCCGGCCGGCGCGATCACCCGCGTCGAGACCACGAAACATGATTGCAGCGCCATTCGCGCCACCCTCATCCGTGAAGGTGCTGCGATCCTGCGATACACCTCGAAACGCGGCCTGCCGCTCTATGACCGCTATGTCAGCTCGTCATTGATGTGCGAAAGCCCCTCGGTCGGCGCCTGGGCCCGGGTGCCCGCGCGTGACACGAAGTCCTGCAGGGTCATCCGATGCGATCCGCACGGCGCAGATGATGACGGCGGATTACTCAATTTTGCCCCGTTGCTGCAGATCAAGACACCCTGATGCCAGGCGGTTACTCGGGCAATGTCATATGGCCTTGTCCGTCCAGCTGCATGAACGGGTTGTGCGCCAGTTCCCACAAATGGCCGTCGGGATCGGCGAAATAGCCGGAATAGCCGCCCCAGAACACCTCGTGCGGTTTCTTCACCGGCCGTGCGCCGCAGTCCACAGCAAATGCCCATGCTGCGTCGACCTCTGCACGCGAAGAAAGATTGTGAGCAAGCGCCACACCTTCGAATCCTTGCGGTCGGGTTGGCTCCACATCGGCATCGGCGGCCAGTGCGTCGCGGCCGAACAGCCCCAGCACCGTTCCCTTCATGTGAAAGAAGGTGACATCGTCGTTAGAGGCGGATGATCGCCGGAACCCGAGCCGCTGATAAAACGCCGTAGCTTCCGCCACATCGGCCACGCCGAGTGTTATCATGCTGATGCGCGGATCAAGTGTCATCGAAAGCCAAAATCCTTTTTCAACATGTTGAAAAGCTCCAAGGCGGATGTTTCATTGAGTTGAATAGTCTGACTTACCTTGTCGGGAATATCCCGGCGGTCCGACCCATGAGTGTCAATCTGCAGAATCCGGCGACCATCAGTTTCCTGACTATATACGGTTGCTACTACTTGGGTTGGATGAAGGACAATCTTGTCCCTCTGCCCAGACTTAAAAGACTTTATGACAGCCACAACAACATTACTCCCCGGTCCATTCCGGCGTGCGCTTGGCGATGAAGGCGTTCATGCCCTCTTCGGAATCGCGCGCCATCATGTTCTCCACCATGACGCCGGCGGTGTATTCATAGGCCTCCTCCAGCGACATCTCGGCCTGGCGGTAAAACGCCTCCTTGCCGATCTTCACGGTCAGCGGTGATTTGGACGCGATCACATTGGCGTATTTCATCACCACCTGGCCCAAATACTGGCGCGGCATGATGCGGTTGATCAGGCCAAACTCGCGCGCGGTCGAAGCGTCGATGGTTTCGCCGGTGAGCAGCATTTCCATCGCCTGCTTGCGCTGCACATTGCGGCTCAGCGCCACCATCGGGGTGGAGCAGAACAGGCCGATATTGACGCCCGGTGTGCAGAAGGCGGAGGTATCGGTGCAGAACGCCAGATCGCAGGAGGCAACCAGCTGGCAGCCGGCGGCGGTGGCCAGACCATCGACCTCGGCCAGCACCGGCACCGGCAGATGCACGATGGTCTGCATCAGCTCGGAGCAGAGCTTCATGGTGCGGGCGAAGAACGCTCTGCCCCGGTCCTCATCAGCGCGATGCAGTGTCAGTTCCTTGAGATCATGGCCGGCGGAAAACAGCTGTCCGGGTGTTGCCGACGCGATGATCACCGCCCGGATCGCCTTGTCGTCGCGGGTCGCGTCCAGTTCGGCCTTCAGGGCTTCCATCATGGCAATCGACAGCACATTGGCAGGCGGATTGTTCATCTCCAGCCGCAACACGCTGCCAAGCTTTTCCACCTTGACCAGACCGGCGGGTGCCTCCGGCTTCAATTCGACTACGTTCATTTCCGGAACCCTTTCCTGTTTTGCAGACAGTTTAGCGTGCGCAACAGGTTGCGAGAACCCATGACGGCGTTGACCGGGCAAACAATTTCGGTGATTTTGCCGTTCTGCAAATCCTGGCACGGGCTCTCGAGACAGGCCGCGCTGCCGCCCCCCTCATGGCTGGCATCTCCAGTTACCCCGCCGAGCAACGCCACATCGTTTCCAGGAAATACTCCATGCCCGTACCCGCCGCGCCCGTCATGACCGCCCCAGAGGTCTCTAGCTACCTCGATGAAGTGTTTCCGCAGATCAAGACCAATGGCGACAATATTGCGGTTATCGACGTTGCACCGGGAAATGCGCTGGTTCGGCTCGAGGCCGATGACAAGCATCTGCGCCCCGGCGGCACCGTGAGCGGGCCAACCATGTTCATGCTGGCCGATCTTGCGGCCTATGCGGTGATCCTGGCGCATATCGGCCGGGTGGCGCTGGCAGTGACCACCAATCTCAACATCAACTTCCTGATGAAGCCCGAACCCGGGCCGCTGGATGCCACGGCGACGATCCTGAAACTGGGCAAGCGGCTGGTGGTCACCGACATCGCCATCAGCGATTCCGGCGGGGAACTTGTGGCGCATGCCACGGCCACCTACTCAATTCCGCCACGGGCTTGAGCGGAATTGCCTTCAAATATTGCGGTATTATAATACCGTATTTTCAAGCTATTGTTTTCAAACAATTATTTACCGATGATGTCGAAACGTGCCGCTTGACGCTGATTTCAGCCTCTCCTATAAGCACGCAGCGTCGAAGTTTCCGGATTTCGGCGCATCCGTTGTTCTGGGAAGGCTGCTTGCGACCTTCCACGGCAACACAAGCAACAAGAAACGTCCGGTGGCTGACCAGATCAGTGCCGGATCCTGAATAAAGAGAGAAATCCAATGAAGACCTTCTCGCAGAAGCCTGCAGAGGTGGACAAGAAGTGGGTGATTATCGACGCGACAGATCTCGTCGTCGGCCGTCTCGCCACCATTGTTGCCAACCGCCTGCGCGGCAAGCACAAAGCCACCTTCACCCCGCACGTTGACGATGGCGACAATGTCGTGATCATCAATGCCGAAAAGGCGGTTCTGACCGGCAAGAAGTACACCGACAAGAAGTACTACTGGCACACCGGCTACCCCGGCGGCATCAAGGAGCGCACCGCGCGCCAGATCTTCGAAGGCCGCTTTCCCGAGCGCGTTATCGAAAAGGCTGTCGAGCGCATGGTTCCCCGCGGCCCGCTTGGCCGTCGCCAGATGAAGAACCTGCGCGTTTATGCCGGTGCAGAGCACCCGCATGAAGCCCAGCAGCCGACCGTCCTCGACGTCGCCTCGCTGAACATCAAGAACAAAAGGAGCGCCTGATAATGGCTGAACTCAATTCGCTTGAGGAGCTCGGCGCATCCGTGACCGGAACCGAGCCCGAACAGGAAGCACCTGTGCATGTCCGCAAGGTCGACGAGCAGGGCCGCTCCTACGCCACCGGCAAGCGCAAGAACGCCATCGCCCGCGTCTGGGTCAAGCCCGGCACCGGCAAGATCACCGTCAACGGCCGTGATTTCGTCACCTACTTCGCACGTCCCGTGCTGCAGATGGTTGTGCAGCAGCCTGTCGTCGCCGCTGCCCGTCAGGGCCAGTTCGACGTTGTCTGCACCGTTGTCGGCGGCGGCCTTTCCGGCCAGGCCGGTGCGGTTCGTCACGGCATCTCCAAGGCGCTGACCTACTTCGAGCCGGGCCTGCGTCCAGTTCTCAAGAAGGGCGGCTTCCTGACCCGCGACAGCCGTGTTGTCGAACGTAAGAAATACGGCAAGGCCAAGGCCCGCCGCTCGTTCCAGTTCTCCAAGCGCTAAGTCGCCGGACAACATCGGAATGCATTCTGGACGGGGCCTCGGCCCCGTCTTTTTTTTATGAGCGTTTAACAAAACAGCGGCCTTGCCCACGCCTCCCGTAGAGGGCCGCCGACCGATCAGACCGTGTTTTTTGCGGCTTGCGAAGAAGATGCCGTGAAGACCGGGCTCCGCCGCATCCTGTGCAGCATCCATCGAGACAAGGGCTGCTCGACCAGCACATGAAACATTGCCGCTACGGCACAGGCCGAAGCCACCATGATCAGATAGTGGACCTGCCAGGGAAGCTCGATGAAAGTGACCCGCGAAATGATGTGCTTGATATAGAGCGAGATTACGAAAACATGGGTGAGGTAAAGAGCGTAGGACCAATCCCCCAGCCGAAGCAGCAGTGAATTGCGAAAATTCAGCGTTCCCAGTGCGCCGTAGAGTATGGCAGCTGCCGGCACGCCCCAGAACACCGTGCGCATATCCCCGACGGGACGCTCCCACTGGATGAGCAGAAGAATGCTGCCCGCAATGAGCATTGCCAGCGGCGCCAGGCCCTGTCCAGTCTTGCGGGTCTGGTTCCAGGTCCTGAACACCAGAATCCCCAGTACGAATTCGAACAGGATGGGATCGGTGTAGAACACCAGGGTCGGATTGTCCGGCCGCAACCATTGTCCCAGCGCTATCAATGCGATGAGGGCCACCGAGACACCAATCAACCTTCGATCGCCGAACAGGCCTGCCGAGAGCGCCACGATGGCGTAAAAGAACATCTCGTAGTTCAAGGTCCAGCCCACAACGAGCAACGGACCGGTTTCGCCGCCGCCGTGGTCAAGCGCGATGAAAGACAGCGAGGTCAGCAAGGTGGAGATGTCGAAATTGGCAGCATTGAAAAGTTGCGGCAGCACCCAGCCCAATGCGAAAACCACCAGTGTGATCACCCAGTAAGCCGGAACCACCCGGGCTATCCGCCGGACCCAGAATTCCCTGCCGTCAAAATCGCCCGGACGAGCGACAATCATCGCCATGACGAAGCCGGAGATAACGAAGAACAGATCGACCCCGGCTGCGCCCGCATGGTCGATGCGCTCCGGGTCCAGCCCCCAGGTTTCCTGTGACAAGGCCGAGATGTGATACAGCAACACCGCCAGCGCCGCTGCAGCACGCAGGTACTGGACGGAATGCAGCATTTCCGGTGATGCCGGTGCCGGCCCGGTGGCGCTCAAACTCAACTTCGTCGTCCCCTGGCGTCAAAGAAGCCGTTTTCAGCATCCAAGCCTAGCCGAGAAAGCTTCCCAAACCCTGAATCGGTGGATTCGCCGGAGAAATCAAAGCGTGCGATCCGGCGCGGCGCGGGTTTATCAGGCTGTCTGATTGGGTTAGACAGGGCCACCAATTCCTCTCGCGCCGGGAACCAACCAATGGCCAGCAAATCCATCGATCATGCCTTCACCGCCCGCTCGCTGACCTCAGCGGCCACCGATCCGACCTATGCCGGGGCGCTGTCATTCATGCGGCGCAAATACACCAAGTCGCTCAAGGGTGCGGACGCGGTGGTCTGGGGCATTCCGTTCGATGCAGCCGTATCGAACCGGCCCGGCGCACGCTTCGGGCCGCAGGCGATCCGGCGGGCAGCGGCGATCTTCGACAACGACCCGCAATATCCGTTCGACCGCGACCTTTTCGAGGCGATGGCGGTGATCGACTATGGCGACTGCCTGCTCGATTATGGCAACCACCAGAAAACCCCGGCGACGATCGAACGTGAAGCGACGAAGATCCTCGCCTCCGGCGCTTTCCTGATGAGCATGGGTGGCGATCATTTTGTCACCTGGCCGTTGCTCAAGGCGCATGCGGCCAGGCACGGGCCGCTGGCGCTGGTGCAGTTCGACGCGCATCAGGACACCTGGTTTGACGACGGCAAGCGGATCGATCACGGCTCGTTTGTCGGCCGCGCGGTGCGCGACGGCGTGATCGACCCGACACGCTCGATCCAGGTCGGCATCCGCACCCATGCGCCCGAAGATTGCGGCATCCGCATCGTCTATGGCCACGAAGTGGAAGACATGACGGCGACACAGATCGCTAACACCATCCTCGACCATGTCGGTGATGCCGCCTGCTACCTCACCTTCGACATCGATTGTCTCGACCCGGCGTTTGCGCCAGGTACCGGCACCCCGGTCGCAGGCGGGCCTTCCAGCGCCAAGATGCTCTCGGTGCTGCAAAAGCTCGGGGGGCTTGATATGAAGGGCGCCGATATTGTAGAAGTTGCTCCAGCCTATGACCACGCGGACATCACCGCGATTGCCGGAGCCTCTGTCGCCATGCATTACCTCGGACTTCTCGCAGAACGCCGCTCGCGACGATAAAGTCTCGCAAGCCCTATTGCCGCTTTCGGAGCTGATCCGAAGCGCTGCCCAAAGTCCCTGAATTTCATGCATGAACGGAGAAGCCCGATGGCTCCCAAGATCTTTATTGACGGCGAACACGGCACCACCGGTTTGCAAATCGTATCGCGGCTGCAGGACCGGAGCGACATCGAGCTGATGTCGATGCCCGCCGAACAGCGGCGGGATGCGGATGTGCGGACGAAGTTTCTGCGCGAGGCCGACATTGCCATTTTGTGCCTTCCTGATGATGCGGCGCGGGAATCCGTTGCGCTGGCAGCGGATGCCGGCACCCGGTTCATCGACGCATCGACGGCGCATCGAAGCAATCCCGACTGGGCCTTCGGCTTTGCCGAGCTTTCGCCGGAACAGGCCGAACGCATTGCCAAGGCGCAGTTCGTGTCCAATCCGGGCTGCTACTCGACCGGCGCCATCGCGCTCATCGCTCCGCTGGTTGCCGCTGGTCTTCTGCCTGCCGATTACCCGGTGACCATCAATGCCGTGTCCGGCTATACGGGCGGCGGCAAGCAGTTGATCGCGCAGATGGAAGACAGCTCCCGCGACGATGCCATCGGTGCGGCCTATTTTGCCTATGCGCTGACGCTGGCGCACAAGCATGTGCCTGAAATCATGACCCATACAGGAATCACCCGGCGGCCGATCTTCACGCCGGCCGTCGGCCGGTTTGCACAGGGCATGCTGGTCAATGTGCCGCTGCATCTCGACCTGCTGACCGGCATTCCGTCGATAGCGAATGTGCATGCGGCGCTCTCCAACCACTACGATGGCGGGTCGATCGTGGAAGTGACGCCTCTTGCGGTTTCTGCGAGCCAACCCCGGCTTGATCCGGAAGAGATGACAGGCAGTGACCGCATGAAACTCTATGTCTGCGGCATGGAAGGCTCGGGACAGGTCAACCTGGTGGCTTCGCTCGACAATCTCGGCAAGGGTGCATCCGGTGCAGCGGTGCAGAACCTGGACCTGATGATCCGCGGCTGACCGGGGTTTCGTGCCAAGCGCACGGCAGGCGTATCCCGATGCCTGCCGTGGCAGCAAACAGCCTCCATGCCTGAACGGCCGTTTTACGAGCCGTTTTCGTATCGCTTGGCCAGATCCTCGTAGTCATCCTTCTCGACATAGCGGAGTTCGCGGATGATGCGCAGCGTCGGCTTGAGCGCAAAGCAGACAGAGCCGATCAGGAAACACCAGGTTCCCGCGGTCTGCCAGTCCTGCGAGAAAAACATTACCGATCCCACCACGAACAGCAGCGCTGCGCTGACATCGACCGCCGTATAGGCCAGTTCGAACCAGGCATAGTATTGTTCATCGGAGACATATCGGTGATGACGAGACAGCTTGAAAAGCGCCACTGCATTCTCCTTTCAAGATCGCGGTATTGCTCTCACACCGTCTGATGACGGCAACCAGCGGTCAACTCCTGATGCGGATTTTGGTTTCCATCGGGTAGGCCCCGAAGAAGCCCCGCCAGTGCGCCACGGCGAAGCCCAGCACGACCACGGCCCAGCCCTGATGCGCAAGCGCCCAGCTGACAGGGACCTGGGTGACAATGACCACAATGCCGATCAGCGCCTGAATGATGACCAGGACGAAGAGGACGATCGCCCGGCGGCAATGGGTGCTTCCGGCGCCGCGGCTGATCGAGGCCAGCATGTGCCACAATGCCAGGCCAAACAGCAGGTAACCGCCCAGCCGGTGGACAAATTGCACCGTCAGTTCGTTTTCGAAGAAATTGCGCCAGGCCGGCGAAATCTCCAGCAATCCTTCAGGCACCAGCGCGCCATTCATCAACGGCCAGGTGTTGGAGGCAAGCCCGGCATCCAGCCCCGCGACGAGACCGCCGAGATAGATCTGTACCAGGATGAGGGCCGTCAATGCCCCTGCTCCGCGCTTCAGCCCTTCGCTTGGAACCGGATCGGCCGAATGCGGCGCCAGTCCCCGCATGACCCAGACGATCGCCGCGAATATCAGGCAGGCAAGGGTCAGGTGCGTGGCAAGCCGGTACTGGCTGACATCGACGCGATCCACGAGGCCGGAGGCCACCATCCACCAGCCGACCGCACCCTGAAGCCCGCCCAGCACCAGGAGGCCGAACAAGGGCCAGCGCAGGCGCTTTTCCACGCGGCCGGTTGCAAGGAAAAACAGAAACGGCACACCGAACAGAATGCCGACACCGCGCGCCAGCAGTCGGTGCGCCCACTCCCACCAGTAGATGGTCTTGAACTCGTCGAGGCTCATGCCCTTGTTGATCAGCTGGTATTCGGGGATCTGCCGGTAAAGCTCGAGCTCTTCCTGCCACTCGGCCTCGCTCAGCGGCGGGATGACGCCATGGATCGGCTTCCACTCGGTGATCGAGAGACCCGAGTCCGTCAGCCGCGTGGCGCCGCCAACCAGAACCAGGGCAAAGATCGCGACCAATACAAGCCCGAGCCAAACCCGCTGGACGGTGCGGTTGCGACGGATCCGCTGCTGCGCTGCCATGACATGGCCGGCATCTGGCGATTGGGCGGTCCGGGCTTGCGTGTGCTGAGCGATGGTACTGGCAGTCATCGACGAATTCTTCCTTTGAACAACTGCGCGACATGTGCACCACAGCATGCAGCAAGGCAAGAGACCTGGCTTTGCGGCATGCCGTCGCGGCAGCGACCAAGATCCCGGCAACCCTTGCGTTCGCTGGCAAAGCCGCTATGTCGGGGACTGCACTCCACCCTGCCCGCCCCAGACAAAAGGCCTGTCCATGCCCGTCCGCCTCAAAAAGCTCATTGGAACAGTGATCATCGTCGCGCTGGTGGTGATCTACGCGCTGGTTGCCACGACAGTAGCCACCTATCGTCTGGCGGAATCGGCCTGGTATGTGCACCTGCTGTATTTCCTGTTTACCGGGGTGCTCTGGGTGGTGCCGGCAATGTTTGTGATCCGCTGGATGGAAGGACCTGCCAAGAACAAGCAGACCTGACTTTCAATCCGACTCAGGCTTTGCCGGGCGCCCTTGTTAACGTCGCATTAGCCTTCACCCGGGCTTTTTGCCGGTCTCTTGACGGAATTTACCCGACCTTCGGCACTTTGTGGTCATGCTCATCTCAACAAGCATGACTTTGCGAAGGCATTGAAACCATGGCGAATGCACAGGATCTATCCGCTCCACTGGCGACGCCGGTCAAACGCACCAGTGCCCCGGCGAACCATCTTTCGGCGACGGTGACATCAGACCCGGCAAGCTTGCGCGAGACATGGCAGCGGCTCGAGGCCGATCCGGCGACGACGTTTCATCAGAGCCGGGCCTGGGTTGAAGCCTGGAGCCAGGGCACGGGGGACGACCTCTTTCTTGTGACGCTCGAACAAAACGGTACCGCCTTCGCCATTCTTCCGCTCGAGATCAGGAAGGCTGGCGGACTGAAGGTCGCCCGGTTTGCCGGAACGGCCTACTCGAATGAAAACACAGGACTGATCGACACGCAGCGCATCAACCGGGCCGCGCCCTTGCCAACCACCGAACTGGCCCGTGCGCTGAGCCATGCCGGGCTTGCTGCCGACATCGTGCTGTTTGACAAGATGACGCCAGAGACCGCCGGGCGTGTGCCGTTCACGGCATTGCCGCGCGTGTTTCACCAAAACCCGAGTTTCCAGCTGCCGCTGTTTGAAGACTTCAACCAGGTTCTGGCCCAGATCAACGGCAAACGCCGCCGCAAGAAATTCCGGGTTTCCGAGCGCCGGCTGGAAGCGCTGGGTGGCTACCGTCACCTCACGGGCGACACGGACGCCGGGGCCTTGCAGCTGCTGGAGGCCTTCTTTGCGCAGAAGACCGTGCGGCTTGCGGCCCAGGGATTGCCGGACGTATTTGCCGACCCCGGCATTCGCGACTTCCTGCGCCGGCTGGCAACAACACGCGATGCGGAAGGGGCGCCCGCCCTCGAGCTCCACGGCATTGAGCTGGCCGGTGGAGAACACCAAGGCGAAATCATCGCCGTCGCCGGATTGACCATCAAGGACCGCCACGTCACCTGTCAGTTCGGCTCGATCAACGAGGAAATCGCAGCAGATGTCAGTGCCGGAGAGCTTTTGTTTTACCGGATGATCGAGCGGGCATCTGCGGCTGGCCACGCGGTTTTTGATTTCGGCGTCGGTGATCAGCTCTACAAGCGCTCGTGGTGTCCACAGCGCACCGAACTCGTGGATTGCTATCTTCCGCTCAATCTCAAAGGCCGCCTGGCGGCACCGGCCATCGCCGGCCTCATCCGGCTGAAACGGACGATCAAGACTTCACCGCTGCTGCACAGGTTTGCATCGAGAGCGCGTGGAGTGATGGTGCAGAAAACAAAGCCTGCCGCAGACATGGATTGACCGGGACAGCGCGCATTCTCGCGGCCCCGGGCTTGCCCCTCAGGCAGCGCTGCTGCGATGTCCGAGCGGACCGACAGGCTGTTCAGGTGTCATGATCAGCACATCCTCAAAGCCCTCGGCATTGAACTCAGCCAGCAATTCGGAGATCTCGGCTTCGTCGAATTGCAGGATCGAGAGCACGATCTCGCCGCGTTCGGCACGCGCGATACGTGCGATCGAGGCGGCATCGGCGGCGCCACATTCAACCACGACCAGATCATAGGCTTCCGTCAGCGCGTCGATGATCATCGGCAGACGATCGATGGCGCGCATGGCGCGACGGGCATTGGCGTTGCCGCGCGGAATGATATGGGCGGAGGAGAGCCGGTCCGGATGGATCGAGTCGGCGATGGAGATCTCGCCGCACATCAGATCGGTCAGCCCCTGAAGGCGCATGGAATCGGCCATCAGTTCCGTCGGGCATGCCGACCCGGTCAGGTCGATCAGCAGGGTCTTGAGACCGTCGCCCGCGACAGTGCGGGCGAGCATCACGGCAGCGGCCGATCCTTCGTCCCCTTCCGGTGAAACACACACTGCAACCGGGGTCATGTCCGTAACAAGCTGTTCGGCGACCGCTTCCACACTGAAGTCGTCAGCGTCATTGGAAATATGGGGCAGCGCCGGCCCGGCTTCCTCATGCTGCTGTCCCGCAAGGAGCGCCGGGGCCGCCGCGCCGGCTGCGGCCACGCCGTGTTCGCTGGCAGGATCCCGCACCAGGCCGGCCGACGGCCGCAAGGCCCGCCCGGAGAACAGTTCACCCAGCATCACGCCGATCGAGGACAGCAGAAACGTTGCCAGTGCCGCCACGATGACGATCGGGCCAGTCTTGGGAAAATAGGCTTCTGACGCTGGCACCGCACGCGAGATCACCCGGGCATCGGCCGGAAGGGCCTTGGGCTCGGTGCGCGAGGCGGCTTCACGGTAGCGGCTGAGATAGGTTTCCAGCAGGTCGCGCTGGGCGGCGGCTTCGCGTTCGAGCGAGCGCAATTCCACGGCTTCCTCGCCCTCCCGCGCCGATCCGGCTTTGAGCTCGTTGAGCTGCGCAGTCAGTTCCTCCTCGCGGATGCGAGCCACCCGCGCATTGCTTTCGAGACTGGACAGCACCTTGCGGATTTCATTGTTCACCTGACGCTCGACATCGGCCAGCTGCGCACGCAATCCCTTCATCCGCGGATGGTTGTCGAGAAGCGTTGTCGACACGTCGGCGAGCTGCGCGCGGATGTTGCCTTCGCTCTCCCGCAACCGTTGGATCACGGGCGAATCCAGCACATCGGAAACCGCATCCACGGCCTGTCCGCTTTCGAGCGCATTGCGCACCGAACGGGCACGGGCTTCGGAGTCCGCCCGCTCTGCCCTGACGCGGCTCAGTTCGGTCGAGATGTCAGACAACTGCTTGGCAGCGATCGTGTCCTGCTGGTTGACCAGCAGCAAACCGGTGCGCGCGCGGTACTCGGCAACCTTGCTTTCGGACTCGCGCACCTTGTCGCGCAGCTTGGCGATTTCAGGCTCCAGCCAGGCACTGGCATCGGTGTTGTTTTCAAGCTTGGCGCCGGACTGGGAGGCGAGATAGACATCGACCAGCTCGTTGGGCACCTCGGCGGCAAGGGCTTCGTCCTCGGACGAGAACTCGATGCCGATAACACGCGATTCCGGCACCGCATAGACATCGAGCTTCTTGTAGAATTCCTTGAGGATGCGCTCCTCGGCGGGAACCTCGAGCGGGTTCTTCTTGAGCCCGAGCATGATCAGAAGGTCGCCGAGTGCCGAGGGGTTGGCCGCCGGGTCGAACTCCTCGCGGGACGAAAGATCGAGATTCCGCGCCACCTGCTTGATCAGATCGGTCGACCGGAGAATCTCGACCTGGCTGGCAACGGCGCGATCATCGAACGCGCTGTCAGGCGCCGGCTGGCTCTGGTCGCTTGAAAACACCGGCTCGCGGGTTTCGATGAGAAGCCTTGTTTCGGACTTGTAGAGCGGATTGAGCATGCCGGTGACAATGAAGGCCAGACCCGCTGCAGCCGCGGTCAAACCCGCCACGAGCGCCTTCTTCTCCCATATCGCCTTTACCAGGCGACCCAGGTCAATATCCACATCAGCTTGTGTCATCGGTGAGACAGACATGCGCAGCTACTCCGTACTTGTACTGGACCGCAAGCGTAAAGGAACATGGTAACGCAAGGGTTAAGGTGGAGGTCAGGGTTTCTTTACTATTGCCCGACCCTCCCCCTTCAACGTCTGTTGTTCCGCTGTTTTGACAAAAGCCGAACGGTGCAAGTCTAAAAATCCTGCGAGTTTTACCAGCCGTTAACCCTAATGGATCGATAACGGGTCTTGAAATGAGCACGGTTCGCGTGGAGCACGGAAAAAGCATGACACCCGCCAAGTCCAAAGCGACACAACTTCTGGCGGCCGCAATGGCCGCAGTCCTGCTGGCGGGTTGTTCCGGCTATCAACCTGCGCCGAAGGCCTTCCACGAAGCCGTGATGCAGCCCTACCGCCTGGATGCAGGCGACCGCCTGCGGGTGACCGTGTTCGAGCAGGCCGGTTTGACCGGGACCTACGCGATCGACCAATCGGGCTACATTGCCTTCCCGCTGATCGGCGCGGTACCGGCACGAGGCCGCACATTGCAGGAACTCGAAGCCAGCATTGCCGGGAGCCTGCGACAGGGCTTTTTGCGCGATCCGGATGTCTCGATCGAGATCGACCGCTATCGATCCTTCTTCATCATGGGTGAAGTCGGCCAGTCCGGTCAGTACTCCTATGTCGCAGGCATGACCGTGCAGAACGCCATTGCCATTGCCGGCGGCTATTCGCCAAGGGCTAACCAGCGCAATGTCGACATCACCCGCAACATAAACGGGAAAATCATGACCGGACGTGTCCGGATCACCGATCCGATCCTGGCGGGCGACACCATCTATGTGCGCGAGCGGCTTTTCTAACCCCATGGCAGCAGACAGACCCTTGCGGATCCTCCATTGCTTCCGGTCGCCTGTGGGCGGCATTTTCCGGCATGTCCGGGATCTGGTAGAAGAGCATGCAAAGGCCGGCCACCAGATCGGGATCCTGTGCGATTCCACCACCGGTGGCGCCTACGAGGACGCCTTGTTTGAAAGCATCATGCCAAATCTGGCGCTGGGGCTGACACGGCTGCCCATTCGCCGGTCACTGGGATTGTCCGATATCACCACAGCGATGAAAACCTTCGGTGAAATCAAGAATTTGCAGCCGGATGTGTTGCACGGACACGGCGCCAAGGGCGGTGCTTTCGTGCGACTGATCGGCTCACGGTTACGGGTATCAAGGTCTTGCGTTGCCCGTTTTTATTCGCCGCATGGCGGCAGCCTGCACTATGATGCCGGCACCATTCGCGGCCAGGCCTATTTTGCCATCGAACGCTTTCTGGAGCGCTGGACCGAGGCTCTGGTGTTCGTCTCCGATTACGAGCGCCGCACCTACGAGGCCAAGATCGGAACACCGCGCACAGCCTGGCGGCTGATCCACAACGGCCTGCGCGCGCACGAATTCGATCCGGTCGGCACCGCGCCGGACGCCGTCGATTTTCTCTATATCGGCATGATGCGCGATCTCAAGGGCCCCGACGTGTTCATCGAGGCGATGCGCAGAGCCGAACAACTGGCCGGCAGGCCATTGCGTGGCATCATGGTCGGCGATGGCGACGACAAACCGCGCTACCAGGCGCGGCTGGAAGCAATCGGCATGGGCGAGCGGGTGAAGATGCGCGATGCCATGCCGGCTCGTGACGCCTTCGCGCTGGCCCGGACGGTGGTGATCCCCTCTCGCGCGGAATCCATGCCCTACATCGTGCTGGAAGCCGTGGCAGCCGGAAAACCGGTCATTTCCACAAAGGTTGGCGGGATTCCCGAAATCTTGGGCCCCGACTTTGCCGGCTTCGTGCCCCCCGGTGACAGCGAAGCGCTGGCCGGCGCCATGGCGCACGCCGTCACCGATCCGCAATGGCTGCCCGGCGCGATGCCCGAGATGGAGGGGTTCCGGCAGAATTTCTCAGCACAAACAATGGCAGACAGGATGTCTTCGCTTTATCAAGAGCATGTGGCGGGTGAAAGCGGGACAGTGCGATAGCGAACGCGTCAAGCCTTTCTTAGGGAGCGCATGGTAATCCGGTAGCATAAGTTTCCGGGGAGTGTTCGACCGTGAACAAGTTCGACCGCAATGATGCGTTCAATTCCGAAGCCATCCGCAAGGCCATGGCCGATGTCAAGGTCAAGCCGAGCCTCACGGGCGCGGACGGGGAACCGGTCGTCGAGATGAGCCGCCTCGCGCGCCAGACCGCGACCCGGCTTTCCCAGGAAAACTACTCGCCGACCATGATCATCGGCTCGCTGCGGTTGGCGGAACTGACTCTGCTGGCGCTCACCGGGTTTCTTGTGCATGCGTTTTATGTGGGTCTTTCAGGCGAACTGACGATCTACATCTACACCCCGGCCATCCTGGTCGGGTCCGCGCTTGCGGTGTTGCTGATCCAGATTGTCGACGGCTACCAGGTTCCCGCGCTCCGCAGCGCCTTGCGAACCTTGCCCAAGGTGCTGAGCGCCTGGTCGATCGCCTTTGCCATCATCGGCCTTCTGGTCTTCTTCATGCAGTACGGGCTCGCGTTTTCGCGGGTGTGGTTCGCGGCCTGGTATGTCAGCGGCGCGGTTTCGCTGATCATCGTGCGAAACATTGTCGCCTACGGCATCCGGCGCTGGGCCCGCAATGGCGTGATGGAACGCCGTGCGGTGATCGTGGGCGGCGGCGACATCGCCAAGGCGCTGATCCGCTCGGTCGAGCAGGATGAGGACAACGACATCCGCATCTGCGGCTTTTTCGACGATCGCGACGACCGACGGTCTCCGCCGATCATCGCAGGCTACCCGAAACTCGGCAATATCGACGCGCTGGTGGAGTTCGCCCGCATCGCCCGGATCGACATGCTGATTATCGCCATGCCGCTGAACGCGGAATCACGCGTTCTCGAGCTGTTGAAGAAACTGTGGATCCTGCCACTCGACATCCGGCTGGCTGCGCATGCCAACAAGCTCAGGTTCCGGCCGCGCGCCTATTCCTATGTCGGCGCGGTTCCGATGCTCGACATCTTCGACCGGCCGATCACCGACTGGGATTCGGTTGCCAAGCGGATCTTCGACGTCTTCTTTTCGCTGCTGGCAATCGCAGTCCTGTGGCCGGTGATGATCGGCACCGCCATTGCCATCAAGCTCGATTCCAAGGGGCCGGTATTGTTCCGGCAAAAGCGTCACGGCTTCAACAACGAGGTCATCGACGTGCTCAAGTTCCGCTCGATGTACACCGACCAGTGCGACCCGACGGCGCGGGCGGCGGTGACCAAGGGCGATCCGCGGGTGACCAAGGTCGGCCGCTTCATCCGCAAGACATCGATCGATGAACTGCCGCAGTTCTTCAACGTCCTGCGCGGAGACCTGTCGCTGGTCGGCCCGCGGCCGCACGCGGTTGTCGCTGCCGCACATGACCGTCTGTTTGCGGAAGTGGTGGATGGCTATTTCGCACGTCACCGGGTCAAGCCCGGGGTGACCGGCTGGGCCCAGATCAGCGGCTGGCGCGGTGAAATCGACAATGACGAGAAGATCAAGCAACGCACTGCCTGCGATCTCTATTACATCGAGAACTGGTCCTTGCTGTTCGATCTCAAGATCCTGTTCCTGACGCCGCTGAAACTGCTCAACACGGACAACGCGTATTGACCAGCGCTACCCTGACAGCCCCTGCCCTGTTTCAGCCGCAACGCGCGGCGATTTCGATGCTGGCTTCGCTGCTGGTGGCGTTCGGCGTGTTCCTGTCGGGCTTCGTGATCAACGAACCGGCGCCCTATGAGCTGTTCCTCGTGGTGCTGATCGGTGTCTGGGCGGTGTTCGGGCTGAGGCTTTCGAAACACATTGCACCGCTGATTGCGCTCTATGTCCTGTTCAATATCGGCGGGATGTTCTCGATCCTGACCATGGACGACGTCAAGGACACGCCGATGTACATGGCGGTGTCGCTGTTTCTGGCCTTCACCTCGATGTTCTTCGCCGCCATCATCGAGGCTGACCAGCGGCGGTTGACGCTGATCTTCCGGGCCTATCTGGCCGCTGCCATCATTACCGCGCTGCTGGGCATTCTGGGCTATCTCGGCTTGCTTCCGGGCGGCGAGGTGTTTACCCGCTATGGCCGCGCCATGGGCGCGTTTCAGGATCCGAACGTGTTTGGTCCCTATCTGGTGCTGCCGGCACTCTACCTGTTGCACGGGTTGCTGACCGGGACGCTGAAAGCAGCCCCCTTGCGCGCTGCCGGCCTGACGATCCTTGTGCTCGGAGTGTTCTTCTCGTTCTCCCGCGCCGCCTGGGGACTTCTGGCCATTTCCATGGTGCTCCTGGTCATGACCATGCTGATCAAGGAGCGCACCGGCGCGTTCCGGCTGAAAATCCTGGTGATGACGCTGATCGGCGCGCTGCTGCTGGTCGGCGCCATCATCATTGCGTTGCAGTTCGACCAGATCGCCGACCTGTTCTCCGACCGCGCCAAGCTGGTGCAGGCCTATGACGGTGCCCGGCACGGCCGCTTCGAACGGCATGCCATCGGCTTCCTGATGGCGATGGAGCATCCGCTGGGCATCGGACCGCTGGAATTCGGCCTGATGTGGGGCGAGGACACGCACAATATCTGGCTCAAGGCGCTGATGGATTACGGCTGGCTCGGCTTTGTCAGCTACGTCACGCTGATGGGCTGGACGCTGGTGCTAGGCTTTCGCTTCCTGCTGCGCGAACGGCCGTGGCAGATGTATCTGATGCTCGCCTATATCGTGCTGATCGGACACACGATCATCGGAAACGTGATCGACACCGACCACTGGCGGCACTTCTATCTGCTGATGGGGATCGTCTGGGGCTGCATCGCGCTGGAAATGCGCTGGCAGGCGGGTTTGCGCAATTCCGCCGGTAGGGTTCACAATCCCCTGCCCGCCTGAACGAGCGTCACCGACCTGCGACGCCCGCACGATCCGGCACGGGTTCGGCTTCGGGATTTGCTGAAAATGGTCGGAGCGGCGGGAGACTATTTCCGTCCATGTTGCAGGGGCAGTCCGGTTACTTATCCTTACGGGCTGCCGGCTCCGCGAAATCCTTCACCTGGAATGGGAGCACGTGGATTGGCAGCGCGGGGCTCTCCGGCATGCCCACCTTGCCATTGACCCGCAGCGTCCGGCTGGTGATATTCGCAAAGCGCCTTGGCATCTTCCGCATTATTTTTGCCGCGTTTGGCATATGGTTTGACGAATTGCTGGCAATGATCTTGGCTTCTTGATCAAGGGCGGTGAACGTGCACGCCCCATAGTGGGAGGCTCCGCCGGCCGCTGAACACGGTTTCTGACATATTCATTCCGATGCGGGCGATCTTGTCTATGGTGAGGCCTCCTGATGACTGACGATCCCGTATGCCACAAGGCACGGAGCGCGGCCGTACAAACCATCGGCGCACGAAACGTGGAGAGCAGCTTCAGCCCAATTCGAAGCTTGTCACGCCAAAAATCTTTAACCACGGAAGCTCGGGCGCAAGTCCGCGATACATGCGGGCGGTTTCAAACACCGACACCAAGCCAGCGCTTTCGGCCATCATTATCGCCTTCTGATTTGCTTCCGGTACATCCAGTATCATTGTTGCACCGGGACCTGCCTTTGCACAACATGCCTGAAACAGCGCCTCGGCGGCTCGTTGCGTTTGCGCGAACAGGGGGCCGATCTTGTAGCCCTCAATGCATTTGCGGATGGTGGCATAACCGCTCAAATCGCCGTTTTCGAAAGCGGCGAGAGTTGTGCGTCGGCTGTCAGGCGCAGCAAACACCCATGCCCGCAAGAAGCCTGGCCTTGGCGCGCCAAAACACAGCCGATCCAGTTTCTCGATCTGATTGGCATGCTCAATTTGTGTCTCAACGATCTCCACTTCTGGCGCTAAAGGCGCAGACAGCCGGGGAACGCCGCTGAAGCGGATATTGCGACCAGCAAGCTGGAAACCGCTTAGTTTGTAGTTTTCCTGTTGAGCGACAACGCCATCCAGCCCGACTGTGCAATTGTCCAGATAGGCCATGCCGGCTTGCCAGGTCGCCATGCCAAATCCCTTGCCCCTGCCTTCGGGGTGGACGATGTAGAACCCGAGAAAGCCGTAACCATCGCCGTAACGCACCACCGAAATGGAGGAGACCGGCTTGCCATCGGCAAAGCCCATCAGGAAGCCGGAGGGATCTGCCGCGAAGAACGCTTCGAGATCAGCAATGCCAGGGTTCCAGCCCTCGTCTTGCGCCCATTTGACCGCAACGGCAAAGTCTTCCCGGGTTGCCGTGCGCACATCAAACTGGCTCTCAAGCTTCACACTCATGGATTGTCCGTTTCCGTATCGACCAGACTGGCGGCGACTTTACTCTCACACCAGGCGACGGCAGCACCGACCCCTTCGATAACCGGGACAGAATAGGTCTTTTCAAGCACCTGCGCCATGTCGGCCATGCCTGCGCATCCCAGCACGATCGAACGACATTGATCATTTTTGATTGCCATAGCAATTTCAGAACCAATGCGCGTCAACGCCCGTCCGGGGTGCTGTTCAAGATCGAGAACCGGAATTTCGCTGGCGCGAACCCGCGCGCAATCGACTGCCAAACCATAGGACTTGATGTTGTACTCAAGTACCGGAATGGAAACCGCAAGGGTTGTGACAACTGAAAAGGGCGCAGCCGTCTCAGCCGCCAACCGGTAGGCCGCCTCCCCGATGCCAGTGATTGGCACTTTCGACCGGGCGCGCAACTCCGTCAATCCGGTGTCATCAAAGCAGGCGACGATCACCGCATCAAAGCGATCATCGCCCTTCATGTACCGGTCGAAGACCACGAAGAGCCCCGGAAGTGCGGCTTCGCCGTCTTCTGGTCCCTGGATCGACGCCGGGCCATCCTCCGGATTGACGGCGAGGATCGTTGTGCCGGTTGAAGCCGCCTTCGCGGCTGCAATGCCTATTGCCTCGGTCATTGAGGCCGTGGTGTTGGGATTGATGATCAGGATCCGCATGGCCGGTTACACAAGGCCGTTCCCGGAATCATTGCCGTCGCTGGCGCGTTTCCGGTTCAGCCACAAGGCGCTGAGGATGAAAATGGCGATGACAACAAGCGAGAAAACCGTGGTCAGCGTCCCAAGCGCATAAAGCACCGGCGATGTGACATTGGTGGTCATGCCGAAGATTTCCAGCGGCAGGGTGTTGTAGGATCCCGCAGTCAGCAATGTCCGCGCAAACTCGTCGTAGGAAAGTGTGAAGCCGAACAGCGCGACCCCGATCAGGCTCGGCGCGATGATCGGCAGCACCACGTGGCGAATGGTCTGCCAGGAGGTTGCCCCGAGATCGCGAGCCGCTTCCTCGTAGGTCTTGTCGAAGCGGTTGAACACCGCGAACATGATCAGCAGGCCGAACGGCAGTGTCCAGGTCAGTTGCGATCCAAACCCCGACGTTGTCCAATGCACATCCAGATCGAGCTGATTGAAGATCAGGCCGACACCGAGCGAAATCAGGATCGAGGGAATTATCAGACTGGTGATAACCAGATAGAACAGCACGCCTGAACCGGCAAAACGCTTGCGAAAGGCCAGACCGCCCATCACAGAGACGATGACGGTGGTGACCATCACCATCAGGCCAAGCGCCAGAGAGCGGCGGAACGACCCCCAGATATCCCCCACGGCCTGCTGCTCGAACAAATCATAAAACCAGTGCAGCGAAACACCATTCATCGGGAAGGTCAGCCCGCCCTTGGGTCCCTGGAACGAGAGAATGGCAATGGTGATCGTCGGACCGTAGAGAAACAGGATGAAAAAGGCGAAGAAGACCGCAAGCACGTAAAATGAGCGTCCGCGTTGGTCCGGCATCCTAGAGCTCCTTCCGGATGTTGACGAAGCGCAGCATGATGCCGATCACGATCAGCACGGTGATCAGCAGCACGACGGACGTCGCGGCCGCCGACGGGTATCGCAGAAGTGCCACGTCATTGGATATCAGCCGGCCGACATTGGCCGATTGCGAGCCGCTCATGAACCGCACGGTGATGAAATCGCCCATCACCAGCGTGACGACAAAGATCGAACCGATCATGATGCCCGGCTTGGTCAGCGGCAGTATGACATTGATGAGCGTCTGAAACCCGGTGGCGCCGGCGTCGCGCGCAGCTTCGAGCAGCGATTTGTCGATCCGCATCATGGTGTTGAAGATCGGCACCACCATGAACAGCGTGTAGAGATGCACAAAGGCCAGCACCACGGCGAAATCGGAAAACAGCAACCATTCCAGCGGTTCATCGATGACGCCCATCGAGATCAACGTCTGGTTGGCGATGCCGTTGCGGCCGAGAAACGGCACCCAGGAAATCATCCGGATGATGTTCGATGTCAGAAACGGCACCGTGCAGACCAGAAACAGCACGATCTGCCAAGTCTGGGTGTGAATATGGAAAGCCAGAAAATAGGCGACGGTAAAACCGATGGCCAGACAGAAAGCCCAGGAGATGAGGGTGAACATGAAGGTCTTGAGATAAACCGAATAGGTCACCGACGAGCGGAACAGGAATTCGTAATTGTCGAGCTTGAAGGCCGGATAGATCGAAAATTCTGTAGCGCCCCAGAAGCTGACAATCACAATCATGACGATCGGCAAGACCAGAAACAGCGCGAGCACGATGATCAGTGGAGAGGCCATGAGCCAGCCGGATAGCGCGTTGGATAGTGTGCGTTTTGAAGACATCGATGACCTGGCATTCTGGGGTAAGACCCCGCGCCCGGAATGGGCGCGGGAGATAGCTTTGGGAACCTGAATTAGGCGGCGATGAACTCGTTCCACTTGCCGACCATGTACTGGTTCTCGTCCATGACGGCGTTCCAGCAGGCAACGGCGCCCATGCGATCGACGTAGGAACCGCCATCGCGGGTTTCGCCGGCAGAGGCCAGCTTGTCCCCGGTCGGGCTGGTGATGTCGTCGGTCGCAGCCTTGCCTTCGTACCAGTAGCCCCACTCGTTTTCCGACATGAAGTTTTTCGAGGTTTCCGGAACAGCGGAGTAATAGCCCTGGCGCATCAGGTAACCGCCGACCCAGCCGGAAAGGTACCAATTGATGTACTCGTAGGCTGCTTCGAGCTCGAGGCCCGAGAGGTTGGCAGACAGGCCGATTCCGCCGCCCCAGGAACGGTAGCCTTCCTTGAGTGGCTGATAGACGCAAGGAATGCCCTTGGACTTTACAGCCGTGATCGCAGGCGACCACATCGACTGGATGACAACCTCGCCGGACGCCATCAGATTGACGCTCTCGTCAAAGCTCTTCCAGAACGCGCGGAACTGACCGTTCTTCTTGGCCTCTGTGAAGATGCCGATGGTCTTGTCGATCTCTTCCCTGGTCATGTTGCCCTTGTCGGCATAATTGATCTCGCCCATGGCTTCGCACACCATTGCCATGTCCATGATGCCGATCGACGAGATGTCGAGGATCGAGGCCTTGCCCTTGAATTCAGGATTGAGCAGTTCAGCCCATGTGTCGATCGGACGTCCGATCAGGTCAGGACGAATTCCCAGCGTGTCGGCGTTGTAGATGGTCGGGATCAGCGTCATCCAGCCTGTGACGTCGTCGGCGAAGGTGGTGCTGCCCTGGCCGTCAACGAAACCAACCGTGCTTGGGGCTGTTCCTTGCGCAACAGTGCTTTCGGGCGTGAGTTTGCCGGTGGTGAAGATCGGCGAGATCTTGTCGAAATTCTTGATCCTGGATGTGTCCATCGCCTGCAGGTTGCCGGTGGGCCATACCTTCTTGCAGATCCAGTATTCGATGTCGGCAATGTCGAAGCTCTTGGGCTGGGTGGCCGCACGCTGGGTCACGCTGTCGGAATCAAGCGCGGTCATTTCCAGAGTGAAACCAAGATCTTCCTTCACCTTAATGGCGACATCATTGAGGTTGGACACCCCGGTGCCGAACTGGCGCAGGGTCACGTCCTTTATGTTCTGGGCCCAGATGGTCGGGAACCCGGTCACAGCGCCCGAACCGATGGCAGCGCCTGCAACTGCAGCGGTACCCTTGAGCACCGACCGGCGGCTGATCGAATTTGATTTTGGCGTCTCAGTCATATGAATTCTCCTTCGTTATTGTAGACTTTGGTCAGCTCGCCAAACGGTGAGCATCGTCGGGCTTCCAGTCGAGAAAGACCGTTTGGCCAATCTCCAAAGGTTCTTGGGAAAAAAGAGCGTCGGGGATTGTGACGCTGATCGGGTTTGAGGTTTCCGCCTCCCCTGCTCCATTGAGAGCAACGGAGAAGCTGGTTCCGAGATACTCGATCTCGCGCACTACGGCCTGGACCCCGGCGCCGTCCTGCGGCTTGATCCGGGCGACCTGGATCTTGTCCGAGCGGATCGCCAGATGGGATTGGCCATCACTCATGACATTGTGCCCGCCCATGAACTGGGCGACGAATTGGGTCTGGGGTCGGTTGAAGACTTCCTGGGCGCTGCCCACCTGCTCGATCCGGCCATTGTTCATGACGATGATCTGATCAGCCAGGGACAGTGCTTCATCCTGGGAATGGGTGACGTGAATGAAGGAAATACCCAGTTCACGCTGCAGCCGCTTGAGTTCGGACCGCATCCGCAGACGCAGGAACGGATCGAGCGCCGACAATGGCTCGTCCAGCAGCAGGATCGAGGGATTGGTTATCAGCGCGCGGGCCAGTGCGACGCGCTGTTGCTGGCCGCCCGAGAGCTGTGCGGGCAGCCGCGATGCAAAATTCGCCATGTCCACGAGTTCAAGCAGTTTCATCGCCTCTGAAAGCCGCGACTGTTTCTCAACGCCCTTCATCTTCAGGCTGAAGGCCACATTGTCAGCGACGCTGAGATGCGGGAACAGAGCATAGTTCTGAAACATCATCGCCGTGCCGCGTTCAGCCGGCGGCAGGTCGGTGATGTTCTTGGCGCCGAGCAGAATGTCGCCCCGGGACACGGTTTCATGCCCCGCGATCATCCGAAGCGTGGAGGATTTCCCGCATCCCGACGGGCCTAGCAGGCAGGTGTAGGAGTTGCCGGGGATCTTTAACGTGATGCCGTCCACAGCGATCGATTGCCCGTAGGACTTGGTGACTGCGATCAGTTCTGCCGCGGATTTGTCCGTCATGCTCTGGCTCCTTGTCTCTCGCTAAAAGGTTAGCAAGAGCCGTGCCAGAATCTGAAATTCACGTAAGCCTATGATTTATATAATTTTATTTTTCGCCCAAATTCCCGGATTCGAACCTTGCCTAAATTGCAGCCAATAAATTATACGATATGCTCAAATATCGTATACAATTCTCCATTGCAAAAATGCCGTGCAAATTCTAAGAGAGCTTATCGGACATTCGTGGTTTTCAGGCATGCAACAGTGAATAAAGCGCTTCGCCCTTCTCAGGACGCGCCAGCAGTAACCCCAAGGTTAGCAAGCCGGGCGGATCTGGTGGTTGCCGGACTTCAGCGGGCAATTTTTGAACACAAGATCGCGCCGGGCACGAAACTGTCGGAGGATGAGGTCGGCGATATCTTCGGCGTCAGCCGCACCATCGTCCGTTCCGCGCTTCAGGCACTTGCCCATTCCCAACTTGTGACCATCGAGAAAAACCGCGGCGCATTCATTGCCAGTCCGACGCCCAAGGAAGCACACGAGGTTTTCGAGGCGCGCGGACTGATCGAGCCCCGGGTTGCGGCAATGGCAGCCAAGCGCATGACCGAACAATCGCTTGAAGTCTTGCACGCCCATATCGAAGACGAGCACAGGGCCATGCATGGGGGTGACAAGGGGCTAGCCTTGTCGCTATCGGGCGGGTTCCACCTCAAGATTGCCGATATCGCTGGACATGACGTCTTCACCGGCTTCATCCACGCGCTGATATCGCGATCGTCGCTGATCATCGCATTGTACTGGCGCAGGGCGGACACGACCTGCGAAAGCCATTCGCACCATGCCCTGATGAAGGCATTCGAAACCCGCGATGCTGCTGCTGCAGAGGAGATCATGCGGAGCCATATTGTCGATCTGCATTCCGGGCTCGAGCTGAGCAATCCTAAGAATGCACCGCTGTCGTTGTCGGACGCGCTAAAGCCCTGATACGGGGCCATCAGTGATCACGCAACGCGACCACTTTTCGCCTATAAAAAAGGCAACTCTCCAGCTAGCCGGAGTGGTCTACAGATGCGCAAGCCGTGGACAAGCCTTTGGCCCCCTAACCCGGTTTCGACTCTGATCTTTTCAAGCCCGCCATCGGACGTGACACTGCTGCTTAACAGAGCTGCAAAGCAGGTTTTCGGCGGCCCCGGACCAGTTGCCCGATCTCGAGCTTCATCCCCGCAGCTGCTTTCGATAAATGCCAGCAAGGTCCGGTGAAAACCAGGCCATGTGGCGCGTGTCTTGCTTGCTAAAAATTGGCGATCACCGGATTATCCGGCACCATGGATGAACGAGGGCAAAGGGCAGACACCGCATGTACAGTCAGAAAACCGCAAAGAATTTCGAATTCTGGCAAGCGATGTCGCCGCGCCAGGCAATCGCGCATGCCTTTCGTGCTCACGAGGCCTATGACGATCCGGCCATATTCACTACATTGCGCGTCGAAAGCGAGTGTCTGGCCGATGCCGAGCGGCTTGAAGCCGAAGGCCCTGAGGGCAAGCCGCTTTACGGTCTGCCATTTGCGGTCAAGGACAATATTGACGTGGCAGGCCTGCCAACCACCGCGGCCTGTCGGGAAGCCGAGTATGTCCCGAAGGTTTCGGCGTTCGCAGTGACAAGGCTCGAACAGGCCGGCGCCATCTGCATCGGCAAGACCAATCTTGATCAGTTCGCCACCGGCCTTGTCGGTGTGCGATCGCCCTATGGCATTCCGCGCAATTCGATCAGGGCGGATCTCATTCCCGGCGGCTCCAGCTCCGGCTCGGCCGTCGCTGTCGGTGCGGGTATAGCCGCCTTTTCGCTCGGAACCGACACTGCGGGCTCGGGCAGAATTCCCGCCGGCCTAAACGGTATTGTCGGGCTCAAGCCGAGCCTTGGCATGCTGTCGGCAACCGGTATGATGCCAGCCTGCCGGACGCTCGACACCATCTCGATTTTCGCCGCAAGAACCGCCGACGCGGCGCTCACCGCTTCGGTGGCACAGGCCTATGACGCGGCGGATTTCATGTCGCGCCAGCTTCCGATGGCCGGTGTTTCCCCGGTTGGCAAAACCTTCACGGTCGGCGTTCCGTTGCCCGCACAACGCCTATTCTTCGGTGATACAGCAGCGCAACAGGCCTATGAAAACGATCTTGCAACCCTGGCATCGCTCGGCGGCGAGATCAAAGAGATCGATTTCGAACCCTTCTATGCGGTGGCGCGGCTTCTTTATGAAGGACCATGGGTAGCCGAGCGCTACCATGCAGTCCGCTCCCTGATCGAGAGCAACCCGTCGGCGCTGCATCCCGTCACCCTCAAGATCATCAGCGGCGCATCCAAAATTACCGCCGTAGACACGTTTGACGCGATCTACAAGCTGGCAGAGATGAAGCGCAAGGTCGCGCCGGTCATTGAGCAGCTGGACTGTTTCGCCGTGCCGACGCTTCCCGCAGCCTACACCGTTGCCGAGGTGGAGGCCGATCCGGTGCAGCTCAATTCAAACCTCGGCACCTACACCAATTTCGTCAATCTGCTCGACATGGCGGCGATCTCGGTGCCTGTCGGTGAGCGCTCGGACGGGCTGCCCTCGTCCCTCACCCTTATCGGATCCGCCGGATCTGACGCATTCCTCGCCGGCATTGCCCAAAGGCTGGAAAGCGGTGAGAGCGAGACGACCGGCATTGCTGCCCGTCCCGGTGAATTGCTGCTCTGTGTCGTTGGCGCGCATTTGAGCGGAATGCCGCTCAATCCTGAACTGACAGACCGGAATGCGCGGCTTGTCGCCACGACGCGCACCGCGCCCGATTATGCGCTCTATGCCCTGTCAGACACCGTGCCGCCCAAACCCGGCCTTGTCCGGGTTACTGCCGGAGACGGCGTGTCGATCGAGGTGGAAGTATGGGCGCTGGATACCGCTGGCTTCGGCAGATTCGTCGATGGCGTGCCTGCCCCGCTTGGCATTGGCACGGTTCGGCTTGAGGATGGATCTCAGGTCAACGGCTTTATCGCCGAAAGCATTGCCATCGAACAGGCGACCGACATTTCCAACTTCAAATCCTGGCGGAGCTATATCGCCAGCTGCTCCTGAATGCGGTTCGAGAACCGCTTCCAGGCGCCCTCGACATAGCCGATATGAGCCTGCATGGCCTGTTCGGCCGTGTCACTGTCGGCCCGGATAATGGCTTCGACCACGGCGGAATGCTCGGCATGCGAGGCCGCAAGTCTGCCCGGCGTTGCAAACTGCGCGCGGCGGAACGGCTGCAACCTAAGCCGCGTGTTGAAGGTCAACTCCGCCAGATAGGCATTGCCGGTTCCCTCATAGATGGCCGAATGGAAGGCTTCATTGGCGAGGGCATATTCATCCCCTGCCCCGGATCTGACAAGCGAGGCCATCTCATTGTGCATTGTCTGAAAATCATGACGCTGTCTCGCGCTCATCTTGAGCGCACTTTGACCGGCACACATGGTTTCGAGCTGCGCCATCACGAAGAAGATGTTGGCAAGTTCCTGATCATCCGGCTTGGCGACGATCGTCCGCCGGTGCGATGATTGCACCACCAGCCCGGTTACACCAAGCTTGCGCAACGCCTCCCGGACCGGTGTGCGCGAAACGCTGAATTCGGCGCCCAACCGGGTTTCATCGAGCACGGTCCCGGGTTCGAGATCCCCGCTCACAATTCGCCGGGCAAGCTCATCTCGTATGATCTCGGCATTGGTTGGCATTGCGCGACGTTCCCCAAGTGCAACTCGCGTTCGACTGTACGTATTCGAACTATGATCCATATGCACCATTTCAAAGCTGGCTGTAGTGCCCGGCCAGATCAGGGCGTGTCTATAACACTCACATGCGCCGCAACAACCCGCCAGCCGTCTGCCATCCTCACCCAGGTCTGCATCTGGCGGCCGGTTTTGCCCGGAGCAGAAGCACGGGAAAACAACGTCGCTGCCGTAGCAAAATCACTGCCGTAGGTGGTGATGACAGTGCGGGACAGTGTGCGCTCAAGCCCGCTGGAAGGTCTGGCGTTTCGAAACGCCAGGATTTCCTCAGCGCCGTAGAGGTTCTCACCGCCGCCATAGCGGATCGTGTGCTCGCTTTGCCAGAACAGTTCGTCAAGCACCGCCACGTCATTGCTGACCAGCGCCTGCTCGTAGCGGGCGAACACGGCGCTCATCTCTTCAAGTATCCCGGGGTCGTTGATTTTCATTGCCGGATCATCCGGTCACGCAAATCGCGCAGGAAAGGAATGGTTTCAAACTGGTCATCTTGAACGAAGTCCCAGGCCACCCCTTTGGGGCGCGGCGCGGTGTTGCCGGTTTCGATCAGTTCCTTTTCGGTGGCAACGAAATCCAGCGGGGAATCATGGGCCATCATGAAGACCTTGCTGTCAGGTACCAGTTGCGAGGAGTGGACCGTGGTCGCCATTGGTGTTTCCGGGCCGATAGTGCCAAGCTCGCGAAAGATCCCGGTTTCGAGATCAGCAAAGCCTGCCCCCTTGCCGGTGCGTCCGCCCTGACGACTGACTGCCACCGAGCCGACGACGCAAAAATCGAGTGGCTCCACCTCTTCGAAACCAATCCGCTCGCCATGCATCATGTAGCCTTCTGAGGTCGCGGCGAGTTCGAACGAGACGCCCTTTTCGATGAGCGCCTTCGGATCAATCCGGAGATAGGGAAATTCCCGTGTGAGATAAGGCACCGGCGCGTAAAGCATCTTGCCCTCGTAAAGCGCGCGGAGCCGCAACGGGATTTGCGGCGGATCCGGATTGCACTTGACCGTTTTGGCGCGTTTCCACTCTTCCGTCTGCGCCAGATGCCAGGCAGCCTGATCCGCACCGATGAAGTTGGGGATATGGCTCCAGGTCGGCCCCATCGCATGTCCGCCAGCGTCGAGAAGATCCCAGACCTCGCCGCGCACTGCATCCTTGTTCTCATCGCGGCCGGACCATTTGCCCTGTTTGGTCATGCTGCTGTTTCCTCAAGTCTGGCGGCAGGAGCTGATACATGGCCATTTGCTTCGAGCCAGGCGGCAACCTGCAATGCAATGTCCTCGCGCCAGGGCGCCGCAATGATCTGAACGCCGATCGGCAGCTTGCTGCCCTCAAGCCACACCGGCACTGTCACCACCGGCAGTCCGATGAACGAGATTGGCTGGGTGAAGACGCCGAGATTGGGACGGACCGCCAATTCCTTGCCTCCCAGCACGAAGGTCTTCTGCCCGATCAGCGGCGCCACGCAAGGGGTTGCGGGTGCGATCAGCACATCCACCTCTTCGAACAGCGCCCGCATTTGCGTGCGAAACAGCGTTCGGAATTTCTGTGCCTTGGCGACCCAGGCGCCGGGGATCATGGCACCGGCCAACAGGCGATCACGCACATCCGGGTCAAAATCCGCGTGCCGGGTCTTCAGTCGGTCAAGATGCAGCGAAGCGCCTTCCGCCATGGTGATCAGATAGGCGCTGGCCCGAGCATGTGCCGCATGCTTCACATCGCGTGTTTTTTCAACCTTCAGCGCCCCGCAAATCCTGGCCACCGCGTCAAAGGCTTCCGCGAGGCCGCCTTCCTCGAAATAGCCGCCGGCCTTGGCGATGCGCAAACCGTCAATGCTGGCTGGAGGATTGAGGGCCACCGGCGGATCGATGCGGTCCGTGCAGACAGGGTCGGCGGAGTCCGCCCCAGTCATCGCATTGTAGGACAGGGCAAGATCACTGACCGAGCGGGCGAGCGGCCCGAGATGGTCAAGGCTTGCGACGAACGGAAACGAGCCGCTGCGTGAAAGCCGCCCATAGGTCGGTTTCAAACCGAACAGCCCGCACAAGGACGCAGGCACCCGGATCGAACCATTGGTGTCAGAGCCAAGCGTCAGCGGCACAAATCCTGCCGCGGCGGCAGCACCCGATCCGCCCGAGGAACCGCCGGTCATGTGCTCGCGCGCATGCGGATTTCGCGACGGGCCATCATGGTAATTCTCGCCGGTGAAGTCATAGGCGTATTCGCCCATGTTGAGCGCGCCCAGTAAAACTGCGCCGTTTGCCTCGAGCCGTTCAATCAGCACCGCATCCTTTGAAGCCGGCGCCATGTCACGGTTGATACTGGAACCGGCCAGCGTGGCGATGCCTTTGACATCAAAAAGGTTCTTGACCGCAAAGGGCACACCGGCCAGCGCTCCCGGGTTTTCGCCGCGCCTGATCTGCGCGTCGACGGCCGCCGCCCGCGCCCGCGCCCGTTCATGGGCAACGAAGGTGAATGCGCCGATTGCCTTGTCGTGCGCCTCGATCCTGGAGAGGCATGTATCAATCACCCTGCTCGCCGAAACCGTTCCGGCGCGCACCGCCTCGGCGATCTGAGCTGCTGTTGCGACTGTCCAGTCGGTCATGGCTTGAACACCGGTGCAGGTTCCGCATCGTCATCCATCGGCAAGGCCAAAAGCCCGGCAGCAATGCCGCGTGCGGAGGTGAGGTGAAAGATGATACCGGGCCGGTAGCCCGGCTCATCGGGCAGGCTCAGATAAGCGAGCATGCTTTCTGCAATCGCGTCTGCGTCGAATTCGTCCTGGCTCATGCGGAAACCTCCTTTGCCTCAAAAGCCGCGGCAAGCGCGCTGAGCGGCGTTGCCCAGCCAACGATCCCGCCTTGCGCTGTAATCATCTCGATGGTGCCGGTCTTGAAGTGTTCAAAATAGCTTTCCGTCGCATCGGTGACCAGCAGGCATTCATAGCCCCGGTCATTGGCCTCGCGCATCGAGGTCTGCACGCAGACTTCCGTGGTCACCCCGGCAAAGACCAGATGGGTTATGCCAGCGTCCTGCAGCCGTTCGTGCACCTCGGTGTTCCAGAACATCCCCTTGCCCGGCTTGTCGATCACCCACTCGCCTTCCATCGGCGCCAGCGCCTCGACAATCTGGTTGCCTGCCTCGCCGCGCACCAGAAGCCGCCCCATCGGGCCCTCTTCGCCGATCCGCACCGTGGCATCGCCGCGGGCCACCTTGCTCGGCGGACAATCGGACATATCCGGCAGATGCGCCTCGCGCGTGTGGATCACCGTCAGGCCGCGTTCCCTGAACAGGGCCAGCAGGTCAGCAACCGTCGGGATGATCGCAGCCAGCCGCGAGACATCGTTGCCGAGTGCTGCGCCAAAACCGCCTGGCTCGATGAAGTCGCGTTGCATGTCGATGACCACCAGAGCCGTTGCCGCCTCCGGCAGCTGGTAGTCATAGGGGTCTGCCTTCACGCTCAGCATGTTTCAGTGCCCCGCCATATATTTGCCGATGGTGTTGCGGTCAGTCTCGTCAATGGGCGCCTGATAGGTGATCTGACCGCCCGACATCACTGCTACCCGGTCCGAAAGTTCAAGAATTTCATCGAGATCTTCCGAGACCAGCAGAACTGCGGCACCCTTGTTGCGCTGATCAATCAGCTGCGCCCGGATCTCGGCCACTGAGGCGAAATCAAGCCCGAAACAGGGATTGGCGACGATCAGCACATTGACATCACCCGAGAGTTCGCGGGCGAGAATGGTTCTTTGCACATTGCCGCCGGACAGGTTTTCGATCGGCGTCTCCGCCGAGGGCGTCTTGACATGGTACTGCTCGATCAGTCTGACGGCGTTGTCGCGCATGGCGGCAGGTTTCAACCACCAGCCGATGCTGGCCATCGGCGGCTTGTCAAAACTGCGGAAGGCGATGTTTTCCGCCACGCTCATGCGTTTGACCGCAGCGTTCTTCAACGGCTCCTCCGGCAGGCCGAAGACCTTGAGATCGGCAAAATCCTTGCGGCTTGCTTCAAACCGCTGGCCGTTGACGATGACAGCGCCATCGGCAAGGCTGCGCTGGCCGGCGAGCGCTTCGACCAGTTCGGACTGGCCATTTCCCGACACGCCGGCGATGCCTACGATCTCGCCGCCCTTGATCTTCAGATTGACGGTTTCGACCGCCCGCATGCCCTCATTGTCATCAACGCTGAGCCCGGCAATCTCCAGCGTGCTCTTGGGTTCTACCTTGGCCAGCCGCGATGCTTTTTCGCGCATCTGGGCTTCGCCGATCATCATCTTCGACATGTCGTCCGTGCTCAGATCCTTGACCGAACCGCTGCCGGCCAGCTTGCCGCGCCTGAGAACGGTCACCCGGTCGGCAAAGGCATTTACCTCGCGGAACTTGTGGGTGATCATCAGCACGGTGATTTCACCTGCCCGCGCCATGTCGTGCAACAGGCCGAGGATCTCGTCAGCCTCGCCCGGTGTGAGAACCGATGTCGGTTCATCCAGGATCAGGAAGCGCTGGTTGAGATAAAGCTGTTTGAGGATCTCGAGTTTCTGTTTTTCGCCCGCCGAGAGATCTGCAGCCACCGTGTTAAGCGGCACCCGGAACGGCATCCGCTCCATGAAGGCCTGAAGTTCTTCCTTTTCCCTCGCCCAGTTGATCACGGCAGGTGCGTCAGCGCGCGATATCACCATGTTTTCCGCGGCCGTCAGGCAGGGCACCAGGGTAAAGTGCTGATAGACCATGCCAATGCCGGCGGCTTGCGCATCGGCCGGTGCATTGATCGACACCTCACGATTATCGACCAGCAACTGCCCTCTGGTCGGCTGATAAAAGCCCATGATGCATTTGACCAGCGTGGATTTGCCTGCGCCATTTTCGCCCAGCAGCGCATGGAATTCGCCGGCACCAACCTTGATCGAGACTTCATCAAGGGCCACCAGCGAGCCGAATACCTTGGTCATCGAGACGGTTTCCAACGAGAAAGCGCTGCTCCTGCCGCCGGTCACCGGGTGAGCCGACAGATCTTCCGGAAAAGCCAGCGCAGTCATTGCATCTGCTCCAGCGCTTCAAGCACACCACCGCTGGTGGCAACCGCGCCGAACACCCCGCCCTGCATCTTGATCATGTCGATGGCAGCCAAATGGTTTTCGTGTTTCGTAGCACCACAGCCATCCTCGACCATCAGGCATTCGAAGCCCCGGTCATTGGCTTCACGCATGGTGGTGTGGACGCAAACATCGGTGGTGATGCCGGTGAGGATGATGTTGCGGATGCCTTTGACTTGCAGCAGCATTTCGAGATCGGTTGCGCAAAAAGATCCCTTGCCCGGCTTGTCGATGATCGGCTCTCCGGGCAGCGGCGCCAGTTCGTCGATAATCTCCCAGCCCGGTTCGCCGCGCACCAGAATGCGTCCGCACGGTCCCGGATCACCGATGCCGGCTCCGATGCGCTGCGAGCGCCAGCGCTTGTTGGCCGGCAGATCCGACAGGTCCGGCCTGTGGCCTTCGCGGGTGTGAATGACCGTCATTCCCTTGGCGCGCGCCGCATCGAGCAGAGACCTGATCGGCCTGATCGGGGCGCGGGTGAGAGACAGGTCATACCCCATCTTGTCGACATAGCCGCCCGGCCCGCAGAAATCGGTCTGCATGTCGATGATGATCAGCGCCGTGTTGGCAGCGGTGAGATTTCCGTCATAGGGCCAGGGATAAGGATCGGCCTTGACCGGTCCTTCAGCCACAAGATCTGCGGAGATGGCATTCATTCGGCCGCCTCCCCGAGCTTGCTCTCGCCATAGCGCCGCGTCGGGCGCTCGAAACCGCAAGAGGTTCCGTCGGTGTGCACGACCTCATCTTCCCAGGGCAAGCGATAGGTTCCCGCTACCATGTCCTGCATGAAGGTGTAGGGACAGTCCTGCGCACCGCCGAGCACGGCGGTGTAGCCACGATGGCCGAGTTGATAGATGTTGTTTTCAACCGACCAGTGCTTGCGCGCCTCGCGCACCAAATCAGGCCGTACCTCTGCGGTGATGATTTCATCCACCCGGCCGGATGTGCCATGGGCCAGTACGGCGCCATCGAAATTGACGATCATGCCCTCGCCCATCGAATCGAACGTACCGTCCGAGCCACACATGCAGACATTGGCCGTCACCATCAGGTTGGAGAACGAGTTGGAGAGATTGGTGAAGCGCCAGCTGTCGCGTATCGGTGCGGTGTAGCCTGCGGTCCGGAGCATGATCTCGGCGCCCTTGTAGGCGCATTCCCGCGCCATCTCCGGAAACATGCCGTCATGACAGATGATCAGCGCCAGCTTGCAGCCCTTCGGACCGTCGATCACCGGAATGCCGACATCGCCCGGCTCCCATGGTTCGACCGGAACCCATGGATGGAGCTTGCGATAGTAAAGCTTTACCTCGCCCTGATCATCGATCACGATGCCGGTGTTGTAGGGGTTGCCGCCGGGATTGTACTCCATGATCGAGAAACAGCCCCAGATCGAATTGTCGATGCAGGCCTTCTTGAAGGCCGCCACTTCCGGCCCGTCCATCGAAACCATGATCTCCGGATTGGTGTCCATTGACAGCCCGTGCAGCGCGTATTCGGGAAACACCACCAGATCCATGGTGGCCATGTTGCGCCGTGCCTTGCCGACCATGGCGACAATCTTTTCGGTCTGCCGGGCAAGGTCGTGTCGGGTCTTGATCAGAGGCAGTTGCAGTTGCACGACGCCGATGACAACGCCGTTTGGAGTCTTGTTCAAACCGCCGAGTGCGCTCATGATTTCGTCTCCTATTTCGCGATGGAAAGTTCGCCCGGCGCCGCGCGGGCCGAGTTGCGGCCGCTGGCAGCGACCATGATGAAAAGTGTCAGGATGTAGGGGGCCGCATTGAAGAAGTAGTAGCCCTGGCTGATCCCCACCGACTGCAGTGCGGGACCAAGTGCACCAGCCGCCCCGAACAAAAGGGCGGCGATGATGCAGCGCAGCGGGTTCCAGCGTGCGAAAATCACCAGCGCCACGGCCATCAGGCCCTGCCCCGAGGACAGGCCCTCGTTCCAGCTGCCCGGATAGGACAGCGACAGGAACGCGCCGCCAATGCCCGCAAGAAATCCGCCCGCAGCCGTCGCAAGGATGCGCACCTTGATCGGGTTGATACCCATGGCCCGGGCTGCAGGCTCAGAATCGCCGGTCATGCGAACCACCAGGCCCACCCGGGTGTTGGCGAGCGCCCACCACATGACGAACGCGATCAGGATACCGACAATAAACAGCGGGTTGATTTCGAGCGCCTGTTCGAGCGCCGTGTTTGACGACCAGCCGCCAAGCGGCAGGCTTTCAAGCCGCGGTGCGGATGGCTGGATATAGGGCTTGCCGAAGAAGAACGCGACACCGATGCCAAATGACATCATGGCAATGCCCACGGCGATGTCGTTGACCTTCTTCAAACTGCAGATGACGCCGTGCATCAGACCGAGAAACACGCCTGAAAACCCTGCCGCCAGCACTCCGAGCCAGGGTGAGCCTGTTTGAAACGAAATGGCGTAGGCGACCATGGCACCAAGCACCAGATTGCCTTCAAGCCCAAGGTTGATGCGGCCGGACTTTTCGGTCAGCGTCTCACCCAGTGCAACGAAAATGAACGGAGTCGAGACCCGGATGGCGCCACCCAGCATGGCAATCAGGATTGTGGTAAGCGCTTCTGCCGTCATGTCCGCTCCGTGCCGAGTTTGGGCTGAAAAATCGCAAAACGCCCGTAGAGACTGTCGCTGGCAAGCAGCACAACGAAGATGATGCCCTGCAGCACCAGCGCTGTTGCATCGGGCATGTCCATCCGGCGTTGAATGAGACCGCCAGAGGCTTCGATAGCGCCGAACATGATGGCCACCGGCACGATCATCAAAGGATTGTGCCGCGCCAGGAACGCCACCAATATGCCGGTGAAGCCGTAACCAGCGACCAGCGAGGCGTTGGCCTGGCCATGGATGGCTGCGACTTCGAAATAGCCGGCGAGACCGGCGCAGGCCCCGGCAATGGCCGAGCACACCACGATGAGACCGCCGACAGGCAGCCCCTGGGCGAGTGCTGCGCGTGGATTGCCGCCGGTGACGCGGGCGGCGAAGCCGAATGTGGTGCGCGACATCAGGATCTGCAGCGCAACAGCCAGCACCAGACCGAAGACCAGCCCCCAATGCACATCGGTACCCGCAATGTTGCCGACCATATAATCCTTGCCGATCGGCATGGTCGACGGCTTGTTCTGTGAAGCGGGATCGCGCAATGCGCCTTCGACGAAGAAGTTCATGATGGCGATGGCAATATAGGTGAGCAGCAGTGTCGAGATGGTTTCATTGACGCCACGGCTGTGCTTGAGCCAGCCAGCGATGGCGTTCCAGGCGCCGCCCGCAAGCATGGCGATCAGGATCATCAGCGCCATTGTCAGATAGACCGGCGCCTCGGCCGAGACCAGCGGGATGGCCAGCGCGGCAGCGGCAAAGCCACCCATTACCAGCGCACCCTCGGCACCGATCATCACCAGGCCGATGCGGGCGGGAATGGCAAAGGCGAGCCCGGTCAGGATCAACGGTGCGGCGCGCTGCAGCGTGTTCTGGAACGAGAACGAGGTGCCGAAGCCACCGCGCCACACCAGTTGGAAGAACTGGGCCGGGCTTTTGCCCAGAACCAACAGAAAAACCGAAAAGATGACGGCCGAGGCAATCAGCGCCCCGAGCGGTATTGCAACAGCCTCAAGAGAGGCGCGGAGCCGCGCCGTATCAAAGCTCGCTGTTTTGACAAATGTCGTTTCTGCTTGTGCCATGCCCGTTCACTCTCAAGAGGCAACAGATCGGGCGGCGCGGAATTCACCGCGCAGCCCGGCTTGAGGATCAGGTAATCGAACCCACGACGCCTTCGAGAAGATAGTTCATGCCATCGAGCACGGGATCGTAATTGTCGAAGGTCTTGTCGAGGACCAGGTTGCCCTTGTTGTCCTTGAGCGGGCCGACATAGATCGGCTTGCCTTCCTTGAGACCGGCTATTGCCGCATCGGCGGCCGCAATGGCTTCGGGCGTCGCGCCGGCGCCATAGTCGGTGTTCTTGACCATGTCATTGTGGTAGCCGCCCACGACCACATTTGGCAGCGCCTCGCCCTTACCGAGCATGTCGGCGTACATGTTGTAGATGGTTTCCCACTTGTACTCGGCTCCGGTGATGAAGCCCTTGGGTGCGAGCGGCGCCTGCGAGGCGTTGTGACCACAGCTCTTGACCCCACGCCCCTCGGCGGTTTCGATCACCACCTTGGGACCATCGACATGGCAGGTGAGCACATCACAGCCGGCATCCACCAACGCGTTGGCAGCTTCTGCCTCGCGCACCGGCAAGGACCAGTCGCCCGTGAAGATGACCTGTACTTCGGCGTCCGGATTGACCGAGCGCGCGCCGAGCAGCACCGAATTGATGTTGGAGAGAACCGTCGGGATCGGTTTTGCGGCAACAAACCCGATCTTGTTGGATGTCGTGCTCAAACCGGCAGCGACACCATTCACATAATGCGCCTGGTTGAGATAGCAGAAATAGCTGCCCAGATTGGCCGGATGCTTGTCCTCGCTCCACAGCGGTGCTGCGTGGCGGAACTGCACGTCGGGGTATTTGGCGGCCAGATCGACCATGAACGGATCGAAATAACCGAACGATGTGCCAAGGATCAGTTTGGCACCATCCAGGTTGATCATTGATTCCATCGACTTCGAGACAGAGTCGGTCTCCGGGACGTTCTCTTCTTCAATGACGGTAACATTGTCGACGTTCTTGAGGATTTCCATGGCGACGGCATGCGCCTGGTTCCAACCAAAATCGTCACGCGGCCCGACATAGACTGCACCAAGTACGATGTCTTCAGCCGCTGATGCGCTGTTGATGAACGGCATCGGCAGCGCCATCGCCGCGACGCCGGCAGCGCCTGTCTTCAAGATCATGCGCCGTGAAATGTGTTTTGTAGCCATATCCGGTTCCTTTGCTGGCTTTGCGGATCCCTGCTGTCGCCGGATTTGAAAGACCACCGGCTACAAACAGTTTTGCAAGACACGTGCCAGTTCAGACTCTTTATTTTTATCCTTATATTTCAACAACATGCCGAATCCCCTCGCTATCGCTCTCTGCTCCGGAAGGCTAAATCAGAGCATACTGAGACCAATAAACGTACAAATATTTCTACATGCACATTTATTTGGCATTTTTATATTCATTGCATACAATTGAGCTATAGGCGAAGTTTCACTCTTGCCCATACGCACACCCGCCGCCTCCGTCAGGCAAGGCCGCTGGCCTTGTAGGTCGGGTTCAATCGGCTCTCCAGATAATCATCGCCACGGATGGGAGCGTAGCGGGGCGGATTGTTGGCTTGCGTGCAAGTGGGCAGGCATTCGACAATCGCGTCCGGATTCGGATCCAGGAAAAATGCGATCGAATAACGCTCGCGCCCTGCCGGACTGACCACCCGGTGCGGGGTGGAAACATAGGTGTCATTGGTCCATCGCATCAGGCAGTCACCAATGTTGCAGACGAACGCACCGGGAATGTGGGGCGCCTTGATCCATTCGCCCGCTCGTGTCTGCACTTCGAGACCGCCGACTTCATCGGTTAGAAGCAGCGTCACGCAGCCATAATCGGTGTGTGCACCCGCACCCATCTGGCCGTCCTCCACCGCACCCGGCTGCGGCGGATAGTGCAACAGCCGGAGCGTGGCGAGCGGCCGGTCGAGCTTGTCCTCGAAGTAATCCGCATTCAGGCCGAGGTCGGTGGCAAACGCCATGTGCAACCGGCGGCCGATGTCGAGTGCCGTGTCAAAGTAATCGAGCATGGCCTGGCGGAAACCAGCCTGTTCCGGCCACAGATTGAGGGCGCGAAAGCGAGCGCCGGCTTTAATCTCCGGATCATCGGCAGCAAGCTCAAGTCCAATGTTGAAGGCTTCCTTCAAATCAGCCGGCTTGGTTGGATCGAGCGCCTCGCCGCGCATCGGGACATAGCCGCGATTGCCGGTCGTGGACGAAATCTCGACCTGTTTCTTGACCGTCTCGGGCAAGGCGAAAAAATCGTGCGAGGTCTGAAACAAAGCCTCGATATTCTCAAGCGAAAGCGCGTGGCCCTTGATGTAGAAGAACCCGATGCCGCGGCAGGCCTCACCGATCAGAGCTGAGGTCTTTTCGATTGCAGCTTGGTCCGAGCCGTAGAGGCTTTCGATATCAATGACCGGAATATCTTGCTTTGACATGGGAGCTCCTCAGCTGAAACGTTTGGCGGCGGCAGAATGCTCCGCAATCAGACTTGCGACATCCAGGTTGATGATGTGGCCATCCGTCACCCGCCACTCACCGGCAACCATCACCCGGTCAGCGCGGTTGGCGCCGCAGTGAACCAGTGCAGCGATCGGATCATGATTTCCCGAAAACCGCATTTCGTCGAGCGTGAACATGGCCAGATCAGCTTGCTTGCCGACGGCAATTTCGCCGATGTCGCTGCGACCCAGGCATTTTGCCGATCCGGTCGTCGCCCAGCGCAAGGCATCGCGGTGGGTGATTCGGTCCGCTGAATTGTACCCCAGCCGGTTGACCATCAACGCGTGCCGCACCTCCTCCATCAGGTTGGAACTGTCATTGGAGGCCGATCCATCGACGCCGAGGCCGACCGGACTGCCCGCCGCTTCGAGATCCAGCGTCTTGCAAAACCCAGACGCCAGCACAGCGTTTGACGTCGGACAATGACAGACGCCGACACCATGCTTACCCAGCTTCTCGCAATCCTCGCAGGTGAAATGGATGCCATGCGCCAGCCACACCCGCGGCTGCAGCCAGTTGCAATCCTCAAGCCAGTCAATCGGGCGGTGGCCGAAGGTCTCGATGCAGAAGGCCTCCTCATCCACGGTTTCGGCCAGATGCGTATGCAACCGGCAATCATAGGTCTCAGCCAGTGCAGCACTTTCGCGCATGACATTTCGCGAGACATTGAACGGTGCGCACGGGGCAAGAGCGATCTGGGTCATCGCCCCGTCGGAAGTGTCGTGATAGCGCTTGAGCACCCTCTCACTGTCAGCCAGGATCGTGTCGTCGTCCTGCACGATATGATCATCCGGAATTGCTCCGTCCTTCTTGGACAGCGACAGCGATCCGCGGGTTACCGTTGTGCGGATACCCAGCGCCTTGGCCTCCTGCACCTCGATGTCGGTCGCATCCTCCAGTCCGTCATAGGACATGTAGTTGTGGTCCATCGCAGTGGTGCAGCCTGACAAGAGCAGCTCCGCGTAGGCCAGTCTTGCGCCGACACGGAACATGTCGCGATCGAGCCTGCTCCAGATCGGATAGAGTGCCTGCAGCCAGGGAAACAGCTCCTTGTCGCGCGCGACCGGATGCGCCCGGCACAGGGTCTGGAAGAAGTGGTGGTGCGTGTTGATCAGGCCAGGGATGATCGCGTGACGGGACGCATCAAAGGTTTCATCGACTTCTGTGAGCGGCGCCCTGCCTGCCGGCACAAGCTCGACGATACGACTGCCGGATATGATAATGCCGCCGCCTGCATTCTCCGCCAGGATCGCCAGCGGGTTCTTGATCCAGATATTCATGTGTTGCCAATCCATACTGCCAGTTTCTTGCGCATGCGAGCGCACCAGATTGAAACCAAGCAACCGCCGTGCCAGACAGGCTGCTACGTATGTTCCGGGACTGGTTTGAAAGGGCTGCCATGAAAGTCGATCTTGTTCTTCGCAATGCGCGCGTGCACGGCTTTGATGATCTTGTTGACATCGCCGTCACCGACGGGATCGTGACCGCACTTGAGCCGAAACTCGTGTGCAAGGCCGGTTCGGAAGAGGATCTGGGTGGCAAGGTGGCGTTTTCCGGCTTTGTCGACAGCCATATCCACCTCGACAAGGCCTGCATTCTGGACCGCTGCAGCATTTGCGCCGGGACATTGCAGGAGGCCGTGCGCGAAACCGCCGCGGCCAAGTCCAGCTTTACCGAGGATGACGTCTATGCCCGCGCGGCCTCAGTGGTCGAGAAGGCAATCCTTCACGGCACAACCCGGATGCGCACGTTTGTCGAAGTTGATCCGCGCGCCGGACTCAGGTCTTTCAAGGCTATTCAGCAGATCAAGGCTGACTACGCTTTTGCACTCGATATCCAGATCTGTGCCTTTGCCCAGGACGGCTTGACCCAGGAGCCCGAAACACTTGATCTGCTTGAAAAGGCGCTGTCGGATGGCGCTGATCTGGTTGGCGGTTGCCCCTATACCGATCCTGATCCGGTCCGGCATGTCAGCCTGATTTTCGACATGGCCGCGAAGCATGGCGTCGATGTCGATTTCCACCTCGACTTCGATCTTGATCCGGCTGTGTCCAATCTGCCCGCGGTGATCTCCGAAACGGTAGCGCGCAGCTACCAGGGGCGGGTTACTGTCGGCCACATGACCAAGCTCTCCGCCATGCCGCCCACGCAACTCCGGCAGCTTGTCAGCGATCTGCACGTGACTGGAATTGCGCTCGTCACGCTGCCATCAACCGACCTGTTCCTGATGGGACGGGAGCAGGATCACAACGTCCCCCGCGGTGTTGCCCCGGCACACCTGTTTGCCAGGGCTGGCGTGACCGCCGCTATCGCCACCAACAATGTGCTCAACCCGTTCACACCCTACGGCGACGCCTCGCTGTCGCGCATGGCCAACCTCTACGCCAACGTGATGCAGCTTTCGCGCGACGATGAATTGAGCACCGTATTCTCTATGGTCAGCGGCGCTCCAGCGCAGATTCTGCATTTGCCTTACGGTCTCAGGCTTGGCGGGCCGGCCGATATCGTGGTGCTGGATGCGACCGACCCGGTCTCGGCCATTCGGGAAATCGCTCCGGCGCTGCGTGGCTGGAAAGCCGGCCGCAAGAGCTTCTCGCGGCCGGCGCCGCTCTTGCATCGGCCGCCGGGTGGTTGATGCGAGAGCCTTTTGTGACTGCCGTCATTTCTTCTGGGCAGAGATTCGCGGCGCACCGCTGGCCGAATTGAGGTAACGGTTTTCCCACCAGGAAAACACGATATCGCGGAGCGCGGAAGCGTCGTCGTCACCATAGATGCTGCGGCGCGCCAGCGCCTCGAATCTTGCCACTTCTTTCTCATCCAGGTCGATGTCGACCGGCGTTTCCTGCAAGGGCGTGTTGACGAATTGCGGCACATAGGCTGCATCGGGCACCAGTTCCCGCGTGGCCTTGATCTTAGAATTAACGAAATCCTTCGGCGTCCGCTGGCTATTGAGCGTCGGCGTCTGCGGAATGGCGGCCATCTCCTCGTCGGTCGCATCGAAGATCTGCAACTTGATCGGCTTGAGGCCGAAATTGCTGGTGCGCATGACGTCAGCCCCACAGACATTGGGGACGGCCAGCACATCCATCAGCGCAATCAGGTCAATGTGGTCGCCCTGCTTCGACTGCTGACGGGTAATGGTGGCGCTGCCTTCAAGGGTCACCTCTGTGCACATGAACATGTTGAAGCTGTCGTGCACATCGTCCGGCGTCAGCCCATATTCGCGTTGCGCCTCGGACTGGATATCGTGGCAATTGGTGTGCGTGTGATAGCCATAGGCGCTTTCGTAGAGATAAGCGCTGCAGCGGGGAAACAGCACATCATTGCGGCCGTAGGTGTCTTCCGCGATGTACATCATCGCCCGTTCGCGCGGCGGCGCCGACCAGAGATAGGTCCCCTTGCCCGGATTGAACCCGTGAACCGTACGGGTTCGTCCGCAATGCATGAATTCCTTGTAGTCATGCAGATTGAAGCAGTTGAAATCGACACATTGAGCGCCGAGCACCTGCTCGATCCTGAGGATCTGGCCCTTGCGAACTTCAAGCGCCTTGCCGGTTCCCGGCTCCATGATCCATTCAAACCTGGGCTGACGCTCGGACATCATTTCACCTCCGACTTACCGGCGGGCAAAGGCTCGCTTTCGGCGATGGCGCGCCGGACCAGTGCCTCGAGCGAGGGTGCTGCGCCATCCTCGACAGCCCGCTCCAACAGCGCTCGCTGCTGGTGGTTGAGCCACAGCCTGAGTGTTTTCCCTGCCATCTTGTTTCTCCGTCGTATGCCTGAACTCAATTTCATGTATACACGATTTTGTTTTCTTGCTACCACTCATTTCTGGCAAAAGTACGAATTTGAAAGGTGAAACATCGGGAATGAATGGCAGAAGACGATTTCATTCCAATCAAATCGCCTCATCTTTAGGCATCAACCGCCCAATAAATAGACATTTGATCGATACAAAAAACATGTTATTTTGCATACAATACGGCAGCTAAGGCGAACGCAACATGAGCAACAAGCCCAGCAGAATTGATCAGGCCTACATGGCACTCAAGAGCGCCATCATCGAGCAGGCGCTGCGTCCCGGAGACAAGCTTCCCGAGGACGAGGTGGGGCAATTGTTTTCGATGAGCAGGACACTGGTCAGGCAGGTCTTCAGCCGCCTGAATGCCGAGGGACTGATCGAGATCGGCGGCAAACGACCCGCCACCGTTGCCATTCCCAGCCTCGACGATGCCGTGGCGGCTTTCGAAGTCCGCCAGGCGCTGGAGCGGGAAGTGGTGAACCTGGTCATCAAACGCTGGTCTGAAGAAAACGCCGCAAGGCTCGAAGCGCACGTTGCCAAGGAAGTGGAGGCTGCGAAAGCGGGCAACAGCCCCACATCCATTCGACTGGCCGGTGAGTTCCACACGCTTCTTGCGGAGATGTCCGGCAACCCGCTGCTGTCGCGCTTCGTCTCCGATGTTGTTTCCCGCTGCTCGGTGATCCTCGCGGTTTTCGGGCGTCCCCATTCGGCTGATTGCGGCGTCCACGAACATCGGGAAATCATTGATGCGATAGCTGCGGGAGACGCCGCCAAAGCGTGGGATCTGATGCATCATCACCTGGGCGAGGTCGAGGCCCGCGCCTTGATCACCTCCCCTGACGCCTCCCCCCGAACGCTTGCCGACATGCTCTCGCCTTACGTCGAAGGAGGAAGCGCCCCGACAGAAAAACCCGCACCCGGCCGGGGCCGGCCAAAACTGCAAGTCATCAAGGAAACCCGATGAACTTTGAATCGCCGGTCGGCCATACACATTTCGATTTCTCCGGACTCAGCGGCCGTGACAAATACAAGCTGATCACCGGCACGGTGATCCCGCGCCCTATCGCACTTGTCACGACGGTCGATGAAAACGGCTTGGTCAATGCCGCACCCTTCAGCTTTTTCAATGCACTGTCCGGCGATCCTGCGATTGTGGCAATCGGCGTCGAAAACAACGCCGACATGAGTTTCAAGGACACCGGGCACAATGTCCGTATGACCGAGCAGTTCACGATCAACATAGTCGATCAGGCGATGATCGACGCGATGAACATCTGCGCGGTGCCGTTTCCGTCGGACGTGGACGAACTCGATATCGCAGGACTGACGCAGGTCCCCGGCTTGCATGTGAGCTGCCCGCGCATACTTGAGGCGCCTGCAGCACTTGAATGCAAGCGCTACATCACCCTCGAGATTGGAAAGTCTCGTGAAATCATCCTTGGCGAGGTCGTTGGTGTCTTCATCCGACGGGATTGCGTCAATCCACTCAACAAGCATGTCGACCAGAAACGCATGGATGCCATAGGCCGCCTGGGTGGCCACGACTACTCGACCATCCGCGACCAGTTCACGCTTGCGACCATGTCGGTGGCTGACTGGGAAACCAATACCAAGAATCTCGACGACTCCGCAGAACCGGAAAATCCGGCAGGGGAACAATAAAAACAAGACACACCGTTGAGCAATTGCCGACCGGAGGAAAGCGCCTGAAGGCGTAGTGAACAAACAAAACACGGAGAACGAGAGATGACTTCTTCTTACATGATTGACCGGCGTCGCTTCCTGGGCACCTCGGTTGCCGCAAGCGCAATGGTTCTCGGCGGCGGGTTGCTGCCGGCCCGCGCAGCGGACACCACCATCGGCATGATCTATGTCGGCCCGAAAGACGATTTCGGATGGAACCAGGCCCACGCCGTGGGCGCGCAGGCACTGCGCGACCTGCCCGGCATCACCGTGGTCGAGGAAGAAAACGTGCCCGAAACTGTGGCAGTGTCGAAATCGATGGAATCGATGATCAATCTCGATGGCGTCAATTTGCTGTTCCCGACCTCGTTCGGATATTTCGACCCCTTCATGATCGATATGGCCGGCAAGTATACCGATGTGCAATTCCGCCATCCGACCGGTCTATGGAGCGCTGACAAGCATCCGATGAACCTTGGCGGCTACTTCTGCTATCTGGATCAGGCTCATTATGTAAACGGAATTGCCGCCGGCCTGTCGACCACATCCAACAAGATCGGCTTCATCGCTGCCAAGCCCATCTCTCTGGTCTTGCGCAACATCAATGCGTTCACCCTCGGGGTGAAAAAGGTCAATCCAGATGCGGAAGTCCGCCTGATCATGACCGGTGAGTGGTCGCTGCCGGTGCGCGAAGCCGAAGCCACCAACGCGCTCATTGATGTCGGTTGCGATATCATCGCCTGCCATGTGGACAGCCCGAAGGTGATTGTCGAAGCCTCCGAAGCCCGTGGCGTCAAGACCTGCGGTCACAATGCTGATCAGTCGCCGCTCGCACCGAACGGCTTCATCACCGGCGCCGAGCTGAAATGGGGCACGGTCTACACCGAATATGCCGGATTGATCACCAAGGGCGAGGCAATCCCGAACGTCAATGAAGGCGGCTACGACCGCGACATGGTTGCATCCTCACCCTTCGGTGCAGGCTGCAGCGAAGCCGGAAAGTCGGCGGCACTCGGCGCCATCGAGGAGCTCAAGAAAGGCACACCGATCTTTGTCGGACCGCTCAAGGACAACAAGGGCAACGTCGTGGTCGAGGGCACGCTCGGGCTTTATGACGGGGCGCTGTGGGGCACGGACTATCTGATCGAAGGCGTGGTCGGCTCGATCACATAGGCTTGCCCTGATGAGATAAGCGTCGGGGACCACCCTTGGGGGCTGAGGAGGTCCCCGGCGCAATTTCGTTCAATGCATTGCAAACATGTCACCGGAGGATTTCCAATGGCATTTGCAGACACTCCTTGCCCGGACTTCATCCTTTCCGCGGCCCATATCCTGACCGGAGCCGATGTATCCGGCGCCATGCAGGTCATTGATGACGGTGCTGTGCTGGTTCAGGCCGGACTTATCGCGGCTATTGGCACGCTTGTGGATCTGACACGGGACAATCCCGATATCGAAGTCAGAGGCGGCAGGGACATGATCGCCATGCCGGGTCTTGCCAATTCGCATCACCACTTCGGCCTGACGCCGCTGATGATGGGGGTTCCGTTCGCGCCGCTGGAACTCTGGCTGCCGCAATTCCGCAAGATGCGACAGGTGAACCTGCGGCTCGATACGCTGTATTCGGCGATCGAGATGCTTGAAAGCGGAACCACCACGGTCCAGCACATCAATTCCGGCCTGTCCGGTCCGGAAGAGACCTGGGATCGCGCCACGGACGAGATCATCTCCGCCTATGGCGAAATCGGCATGCGCAGCGGCTATTGCTTCATGATCCGCGATCAGAACATCCTGTCTTATGAAGACGACGCCAAGGTGCTGGCAGCCTTGCCCGAAGAAGTCCGCGAATGGCTTGCGCCTTCCATGCAAGCGGCCAAAACGCCGGCCCGCGCCTACATGGATTTTTTCAGCCGACAGCATCGAAAATGGTCCAAGCGCAGCCCGGACATGGTGCGGATGAACCTCGCGCCGGCCAATCTTCACTGGTGCAGCGACGACAGCCTGCAGATGATTTTCGCGACAGCAAGGTCTCATGGCGCAAGCATCCACATGCATCTTCTGGAGACCGAGCGCCAGGCCCGTTATGCGAATGCGCGCTTCAAATGCTCTGCCGTCGAGCACCTCGATCGTCTTGGATGCCTGGGGCCGGAACTGACGCTGGGCCACGGCAACTGGATGACCCGCGATGATCTGGATCGGTTGTCCGATTGCGGCTGCATGGTGTGCCACAATGCCAGCTCCGGCTTGCGGCTTGGCAGCGGCATCGCGCCGGTCAATGAAATGCAACGGCGCAATATTCCGGTGGCGCTCGGCATCGACCAGTCCAACATCTGCGATGACCGGGATATGACCATCGAGATGAAACTGGTCTGGGCGCTGCACCGCGAAACCGGCATGTGGAATGACCGGCTCGAGGCTTCCCGCGTGCTGACCATGGCGACCGAGCACGGCGCAAAGTCGGTAGGGTTCGGCAAGATCACCGGGCGTCTGGAGATCGGCCGGCAGGCTGATATTGTGTTGATGAGCAAATCTGATATCGGCCGCCCGGTGCTGGATCCCCGCACCCCGATTGCCGATGCAGTGCTCCATCGCGGCAGCAAATCAGCGATCCGACAAGTCTATGTCGGCGGGCGTCTGGTTGTCGACCAAGGCCGCGTTACCACAATCGACCGCGATGCCGTGCTCGCCGAAATCGCCGACATCCTGTCCGCGCCAATGACCGAAACCGAGCGCAAGGCCGACAAGATGGTGGCCGCCATGATGCCCGCGCTTGATGCTTTCCATCGCACCCATTCGCCTGATGACGGCTATGCCGCTTACCGGTTCAACGCGATGAATGACGCCGGGCAGCTCTGTTAAATAATACGAGCTTGAGGCAAGCAGGCTGGTCCCCTAACTTCGCGGCATGGCCACAAGCTCCCGCTTTCGCTTCGATTTGTGGAGGAGCTTTTGCATGCGCCCTTGATCGAAATCTTGTAAAGATAGCCGCAGTTGGGCCGCTACATCATTGCCTCTGAGAGCGCCGGCTCCGAAAAGGAGCAGCCACGTTCTGACATCAAAAAACCGTAGCGCTTGGTGACGCGTCGCGCCGAGCTGGAAGGTTTACGTATTCATGATCTTCGCCACTCGTTTGCGTCTGTTGGCGCTGGTGGCGGTCTTGGTCTGCCTTTAATTGGAGGCTTGCCAGGACATGCGGATCCGAAAACGAGCGCCCGCTATGCTCATCTTGCCGGAGACCCGCTGCGCCAGGCTGCTGATATAATCGCAAACGCGTCGGCGACTGCGCATGCGGTGGCGACTCGGTGGGGATTCTGCACACAAGACTCTGCGCCCCGCAGAAACACAGAAGACTAATATATTGCTCTAAAGGAAAAAATGGTCGGAGCGGCGGGATTCGAACCCACGACCCCTTGTCCCCCAGACAAGTGCGCTACCGGGCTGCGCTACGCTCCGACTGGGGACAGGGATTAGATCATCAGTGTTTTGCGGGCAAGAGCAAAATGGCCTGACCGGGGGAAAAACCGGGAAAAGCCGATTGAACTCCCCTCAGTCGTCGAAGCCGAGAAACCGGGTCATGTTTTCGACCGGGCGGCGGCGGGAGACAACCGAGTTGGCGACAAAGCCCTCGTCGGGCCAGCCGAGCGCGACGCAGGTGAGGATCACCTGATCCTCGGGGATGCCCGCCACTTCGCGCACCACCGGGCTCTGCATGATGCCCTGGCCGTTGATGACCGCGCCCAGCCCCCTGCTCCATGCGGCCAAAACCAGGCCATAGGTCATCGCGCCGGTGTCGAAATGGGCAATCGTGTTGCCCAAGAGGTCGCGGTCAAAACACACGACCACGGAGACCGGCGCATCGAACTGGCGGAAGCCGCGCATCACCCAGTCCTGCCGGCGCTCGGCGTCATGGCGTTCGATGCCCATGGCTTCAAACAGCTGCACGGCGATCTCGATCTGGCGCTTGCGGTGTTCACCCTGATAGGCGGAGTAATCCTCGATCTCGCGGCTCGGCGTCACGCCGGACAGCATCCGCTCGGTGTTGCCCTTGCGCACTTTTTCAAGCGGTTCGCCGGTCAGCACATGCAGATGCCAGGGCTGCGTGTTCATAGAAGACGGCGCCCGGTTTGCCAGGGCGATGATTTCTTCGAGCAGATCCCGGGAGACCGGCTTGTCGAGAAAGCCGCGGATGGACCGCCGCTCCTGCATCGCTTGATCAAGATTCATGTGGCTGCCTTTTGAATGGAACTGGAAAATGCCGGGCCTGGCTTGCTTGTCCCGATACCGGTAGCTGACCCGGACTTCATTTTCAATTCGGGAGCTTCGAGGCTGATGGTGACTGCCGCGACAAGCACGGCCGATCAGACCCGAGACATCGCTCGGCCGGAATGAAAAATCCGATTTGTTCAACGTGTCCACATATTAGCAAGGGGTTTTTTAACCTTTGCGCTTACACTCAAGGCAACAATGAAGAGTATCTGTAGAGACCGTGGTTGGTCGCGCGGCATCAAGCGCAGCTCAACCGGGGCATTTCAGGGGCGGATAACCAGCATGCAAAACAAGACTCCGATCTGGGCGGACAAGTCCGGCAACTTCGGTCTAACATTTGGCATTCTTGCGGTACCGGTCATGCTGGCGGGTGGTCTGGCAGTCGATTACGTCGGATTGAGCATGGAAAAGGCCGAATTGCAGAACGCTGCAGATTCCGCAGCCCTTGCGGTGGCACGCGAAGGCAAGATCACCAAGGCCTCAGCACTTGAGGTCGCAGAGAATGTCTTTACCGCAAATTACGGTCTGACGGCTGCCCAGGTTTCGGTTGAACTCAACGACGGTATCGCCGGCGTCAAGGCCAGCATTGACAAGCCTCTGATATTCGGTGGATTCATGGGACGGAAAACGGCTCCCGTGACTGTTGCTTCGGAAGCGACCTATGCCTATACCAAATACGAGATCGCACTTGTGCTCGACACCACCGGATCGATGAAAGGCGGCAAGCTCAGCTCGATGCAGGATGCCGTGATCGGCCTCGTCGACGGCATGATGGCGATGGGCCTCGAGAAGGACCAGATCAAGTTCGCGCTGGTCCCCTATGCCGGTTTCGTCAATGTCGGGCCGGATTTCGGACCTCAGGTCAACGGACTTGGGTTGATTGTCAAACCGGGTGCGGACTGGCTTGACCAGGACGCCAAGGCACCGGTTCCCCAGTCTGACCTGCCATCGAATTTCAGTCGTTTCGCGATGTACAAACACCTGGGCGTCAAATGGCCCGGCTGCGTGGAAACACGGATCCCCAAGGACAAGGCATTGCATGATGTGGATGACACCGTTCCAACCCTGGCGGATGTCAACTCGCTGTTCACGCCGTTCTTCGCGGTGGATGAACCAGACACATCCTGGAAATATCCAAACTCCTACCTGCCGGACGACGGCGCACCGGTCAAAGGCAAGAATGCGACCGAGGCCGACAAGGTGAAGCAGCTGTCACGTTACGGCCAGACGGGCAAGTACGTGAAACCCAAGGATGCCATCGACGCGATCTTGCAGACGCTGAAATGGAAGAAGCCGAAGATCGACAACTCTCCATCGAAATTCTATTCCAACAAGAACGATCCGAAAGGCCCCGGATTCGGCTGTGAGGTCGAGCCCCTGGTTGCGCTGACATCAAATGCATCCGAGATCACCAAGACGGTGAAGAAGCTCGAGGCCAATGGTTCGACCAACATGCTTGAGGGCGTGATGTGGGGCTGGCGGGTGCTGTCGAGCCGCGAGCCTTTCACCGGCGGCGCGAGCGAAAGCGACAGCTCGGTGGAAAAGATCATGATCTTCCTGACCGACGGGCAAAACTCATTCGGCAATCTCAACAATGATCTGGGCTCGGGCTATACCAGCATGGGTTACCTCGTCGACGGTCGGCTCGACGGTCTCACCGCCGCTTCCAGCGGCCAGACCAACAACGCGCTGGACAAGAAGACGCTGACGGCGTGCACCAATGCCAAGGAGGACGGGATCGAGATCTACACGATCCGCCTCGAGGAACCCGACGCAGGCACGGGGACGCTGCTTTCCGAATGTGCTTCGAGCAAGAGCCACTATTTCGACGCCCCTTCGCGAAACCAGCTGGCACCGATCTTCGACTCCATCAAGAAAGGCGTGGTCAAGCTCCGGCTGACTTCATGACCAGCTGCGGGCCCTGCTGTTCCGACTGAAACGAAAAGGCCGGGATCACGGTCGTGATCCCGGCTTTTTTTAGTCTTGTGGAGCGGCAATGAGCTCGCCGCCTTATCGGAGGTGAATAAAACCGGGCGGGCGCGCCGCTTGCGGTGGCGTCAACCCTGCGCCCGCCCGGCAAACCGCTGGTCGTTAGGCTTCCCCGGCGGTTTTCGAGTTCAGAACGAAGACATTGTCGCTTCGTTCCGAAAACGCGAGTTTCATTTTGAGCCGCAACAGCGCCTCGAGATTCGTATCGGAGACCTTGGAAGGCTCCTCGCCCTCCCAGTCCAGTGCCGTCTGCAGCACGGCCATGTTGATGAGCCGGCTGAGATCCCCCAGCTTGAGTCGATCGGCTTCCTCGCGGCAGGTGACGAGCGTGCGGATGATCCACGCGTACGAACCGGCGTCAGACATCATCAGTGCCCCCCTTCAGGTTGGGTCTCTGCAAGCATCTGGGTCTGGCGAAGCGCCGAAGTCTCAAGCGGTCCGCTGACATGCCATGCCCCTTCGGGCCGGATCAGCCGGTATGGATCGTCCTTGAGCGACAGCGCGGTCGGTGAGGGTTCGATGTCATCCACCATCTCGACAAACAGGTGATCGGAGAAGGCGAAGGGCGCACCGTTCTCCTTGAGCTTGAATCCGAAATGCTGCCAGAAGGCGAGATAATCCTCGCGGGCATGGCCATAGATGCGGCGGAAGCCCTTTTCCTTGCACAGGGCGACGCTGGCGCGCACCAGCTCGAATGCCGTGCGCGAGGTGCGAAACTCCTTGCGCACGGCGAGGCGTTCCAGCTTGGCGAAATCGCCGAAGAATCTCAGCCGCATGCAGCCGGCAGGCTCGTTGTTGACCAGCGCCAGCAAATGGGTGGCGGCCAGGTCGTTGCCGTCGAACTCCTCGTCATAGGGACAGGCCTGCTCGCCGATATAGACCGCCGAGCGCACCGCTGCGACCCGCATCATGTCCTCGAAACCGTTGACCACCTTGATCCCGGTGGGGCGCAGAACCTGGTCATGGGTGGCATAGGCCGGCTGCCGTGCAGCCAGCGTCCTGGGCCGGCGCGGGATCATGTAGAAATTCTTCAGCAGCCGGCCCTCGTGCCAGACCCCTTCCTCGAAACCACGCCGCACCATGGCGCGATGGCCGCGCAGCGTGAACGAGGTCGAAATGATGTCGGCCTCGGCATAGTGGGGCGAATCGAACCGGTCCATCACCCGGTTGATACCGGCTGCCAGAACGCCGGGCGTGAAGCTGGCCCAGACATAGATTGCAGCCGGGCGTTCATGCTGGCTGACCAGATACTCGTTTTGCGGATCAAGCAGGTTGAGCGATCCATCAAACAGCGCCGACCTGCCTGCCTCGTTGAGCAGCAGGGCAGACATGAAGCCTTCCGGCCGGCTCCTGCCGCGGCGCGTGAACAGCCAGACCGCATCAGCATTCTTCTCGGCAACCCGAATGACGGTTTCCGGCGAGGCCAGGCGGCCGATTGCGTTACCTGCTGCTTCCAGCAGGCGCGGCACCTCATCGTGTTCCAGACGGTTGGTGACGGTAACCATGGCTGCTGCGCGTTGCATGCGCTCGGCCTCCAGCGCTGCCTCGGCTGCCAATGCACTTGCATTTGCTGAAGAAAAACTATTCTGTGGTGTGACTGACATGACCGGGCATCCCTATTGATGAGGCTAAGATAGCCGGGGCGCTCCGATCTGACTTTGGCAAAGAGTGTAACAGAGAGTTCCACCCATGGAACACCAATGGCGCAATGCCGATTGGAACAGCATACGGGTCTTCCTGGCCGTCGCGAGACTTCACAGTTTTCGCAAGGCTTCGGAAGAGCTCGGCATGTCTGTCAACACGGCGCGGCGCACAATCTCGCGGCTTGAAGACCAGCTCGGTTATCCGCTTCTGTTCCGCGAATCCGAAGGCGTCCGCCTGACCGATGAAGGCCGCCGGGTCGTGCTTGCCGCACGCGATGTCGAAAACTCCGTCTCGGACATGTGGCGGGTGGCGGAGATGGCGGAACGCGAGGCAACAGGACCCATCCGCTTGGCCATCACCGAAGGCCTGGGAAGCTTCTGGCTGACCCCGCGCATCGTCGAGTACATGAACGACACCCGCGCACAGAACCGGATTGAACTGCAATGCGCCATGCGCTCGGTCGATGTCCTGCGCATGGAAGCCGATATCTCTATCCAGCTGGAAATGCCCAACCGGCCGGAACTCAAGGTCAAGCGGCTTGGCTATCTGCATCTGGTTCCGTTTGCCAGCAGCAGCTATCTGGAGCAGTTCGGGCGACCCAAGAGTGTTGCCGACATGGTCAATCATCGCGTGGTCGAACAGCAGACCGACCAGCTGCGCGGCTATGAGCTCGACAAGATCTTCGGCCCCAAGATCGCCGAGCGCATGGTGCGGATGAAGACCAACTTCTCCTCTGCCCATTACTGGGCGGTCGCCAAGGGTGCAGGCATCGGACTGATGCCGAATTATGCCAGGGCCATCGGCGGCGATGTCGAGCACATCGACCTGGGTTTCGATTTCCGTGTCGAAATCTGGCTGGCCACCCATCCGGAGGTGGCCAAGAGTGCACGGCACCGGACGTTCATCGACTTTCTGACCGAGAGCTTCGACGACCGCAAATACCCCTGGTTCGGCGCCGATACCATGGCGCCGGCGGAAATCGAGAAACAGTTTTCACGCGAGGATCTCAGATCCTATTTCGAGGGATTTACCGCTCGCTCATGACCCTTCGCCGCCAGCCCCACGCCGCCCCGGAAATCGTCACTTTCGCGACGCAGGACGAACATGACCGTGTGGCGATGGTCATCATGCAGCTTGAAATGGCGCTGGCGCTGGCGCGAACCAAGAAACTGGCACAGTTGTCATCTCATCTCGAGGCCGCGCTGGTGGAAGCGCGCACCGTCCACGACAAGATGATCAACTAGTCAGGCAACTGGAATTCAACGAACCTGATCAAGCAGCCGCTTGCATTCAAGAAGGTCGTAAAGCGCCTCCTGAAGCAGCGCCCGGTCGTCCCGCTTCAGGCCGCCTGCCCCGCTCTCCTGCGCTTCGGCCTCCGGCTTGCTGCTGTCGCCGCCGAGACCAAAGAAACGGCGCGTGGAAGGCAGTCTTGCCTTGCCGACCAGTTGATCCTCTTCACCCGCCTGCGCACGTTGAGCCGGCATCTCCTCGGCCATGCTTGCCGATAGTGCTTCGGCTGCGGCCAGGTCGCCGCTGCCGATGGCGATGACAAACTTGTTGCCGTTCTGCTTGAGAAGCTTCTGCACGCCCTTGATCGTGTAGCCCTGATCGTAGAGCAGGATACGGATTCCCTTGAGCAGCTCGATGTCATCCGGGCGATAGTAACGCCGGCCGCCGCCGCGTTTCATCGGCTTGATCTGGGTAAACCGGGTCTCCCAGAAGCGCAACACGTGCTGCGGCAGATCCAGGTCTTCCGCCACTTCGGAGATCGTCCGGAATGCGTCAGGGCTCTTGTTATCCATTAGGCCACTCCGATCTTGAAAGCTTCGCGTCGCCGACTGAAGACGCACGATCCGGCGAGACATCCAGCCTGGCGCGTACCGTTCGCTCTTAAGAGGAAGCGGATTTCGCCGTACCAGCTTCGCATCACGACAGGCCGAATCGCAGCGCCAGAGGTCTCTGCGAGAGATATATCAAAGGTTTGGGAGCAGAATATCAAGTGCCGCTGAAGCCGGGAAGCGGCATAGTCACCGGTTTTACCGGGCTGCCGGCGCGGCATTGGGAACGGCGCTCAGGCCTTGGCCTTGCCCTTGCGGGCCAGATGCCCCTTGAGAACACGGTTCTTGAGCACGTTGGATGCCTTGAAGGTCATTACACGGCGCGGGCTGATCGGCACTTCCTCACCGGTCTTGGGATTCCGCCCGATCCGCTCCTTCTTGTCGCGCACCTGAAACGTCGCGAAGGAAGACAGCTTGACACTGTCGCCGCGCACGATCGCACCACACACTTCGTCGATGACCATCTCGACGAGTTCCGCAGACTCTGTTCGAGAAAGCCCGACTTTGCGAAAAACCGCTTCCGCAAGATCAGCTCTGGTAATCGTTTTGCCGCTCATTTTATCCAACCAGACCGGTCAGCTTCCTCGCCGCCCATAAATGTAGTTTGGTAACTTTATGGATCATGGGTCACAAGGTCAAGCAACTCCCGCCTTGGCGGTCGGCTTGCCTTGTCCAAATCCAGGCTGCCACTCGGGGTAGTTAATTTTTTGTTATGCAACAGCACATGACTACCAGCGTAAAATCACCGAACCCCATGTGAATCCACCGCCCATCGCTTCAAGCAGAACCAGATCACCTTTCCTGATCCTGCCATCGGACGCCGCCTCGCACAGCGCCAGCGGGATGGAGGCAGCAGAGGTGTTGCCATGGTGATCAACGGTGATGACCACCTTGGAATCATCAATCCCAAGCTTGCGGGCCGACGCATCGATGATCCGGCGGTTGGCCTGGTGGGGAACAAACCAGTCAATATCCTCGGAGCTCACACCGGTGGCGGCATAGGCCGCCTCGATCACATCGGTGATCATTCCAACCGCGTGCTTGAACACTTCCCGGCCCTGCATGCGCAGGTGACCTACGGTGCCGGTGGTCGATGGGCCGCCATCGACATAGAGTTTTTCGCGGTGAGCGCCATCGGAGCGCAGATGCGTGGTCAGCACGCCGCGATCAGCCGTGGTCCCCTCGCCTTCCTCGGCCTCGAGCACGATGGCGCCGGCGCCGTCGCCGAACAGCACGCAGGTGGTGCGGTCGCTCCAGTCGAGGATGCGTGAGAAGGTCTCGGCGCCGATGACAAGCACGCGCTTGGCGAGACCCGACCTGATGTAGCTGTCTGCCGTGGTAACGGCAAAGATGAAACCCGAGCAGACCGCCTGAACGTCAAAGGCTGCGCCGTGGTGCATACCGAGGCGGTTCTGGATGTTGACCGCGGTGGCGGGAAAGGTGTTGTCCGGGGTCGATGTCGCACAAATGATGAGATCGATGTCCGCCGAGGTCATCTCGGCGCGCTCGAGTGCAGCGCGGGCGGCCATTTCACCGAGAAAGGCGGTGGTTTCGCCTTCACCTGCAATATGGCGCTGGCGGATACCGGTTCGCTGAACGATCCATTCGTCACTGGTTTCAACCACGCCTTCCATATCACTGTTTTTCATGATGCGCTCGGGGAGATGAGCCCCGAAACCACGTACGACGGACCGGATCATGCTGGCATCCTAGCTGGAAGAAGTGTCACCGACCGGAACGGCAAGCGCTGCCCGGCGGTTATGGTAGAGTTTGAGATCATGTTCGATTTTGGCCTTCAGACCGTTTCTGGCCATATCGTAGCCAACGTCGACAGCTGCGGCAAAACCTTCGGCATCGGCGCCGCCGTGGCTCTTGATGACAATGCCGTTCAAGCCAAGGAAGACGCCGCCATTGACTTTGCCGGGATCCATTTTCTCGCGCAGCAGATCAAAGGCGCCCTTGGCGAACACGTAGCCAATGCGGGCCATCAGGGTTCGCGACATCGCCGCACGCAGGTAAGAGCCGATCTGGCGGGCTGTGCCTTCGGCTGTCTTGAGCGCGATATTGCCGGAAAAGCCCTCGGTCACGACCACGTCGACGGTTCCCTTGCCGATGTCATCGCCCTCGACGAAACCGAAATAGTCAAAGCTCGGCATCGCCGCCTCGCGGATCAGGCGTCCGGCTTCCTTGACCTCTTCCTGACCCTTGATTTCCTCGACACCGATGTTGAGAAGACCAACGGTGGGTTTTTCGATCTCGAACAATGCGCGCGCCATGGCTGCGCCCATCATGGTGAAGTCGATCAGCTGCTGCGCATCGGCGCCGACGGTGGCCCCGACATCCAGCACGATGCTCTCCCCACGCATGGTCGGCCAGATGGCAGCAATCGCCGGCCGGTCGATATTGGCCATGGTGCGCAGACAAAAGCGCGACATAGCCATCAAGGCGCCGGTGTTGCCCGCGGAGACGCAGACATCGGCGTCGCCGGTCTTGACTGCCTCGATGCTGCGCCACATGGAAGACCGGTAGCGACCGTGCCGCAGCGCCTGGCTGGGCTTGTCGTCCATGGAAACTGCGACCTCGCAGGGAACGAAGGTAGAGGCCTCGCGCAGCGCCGGATACTTGTCGAGAACCGGATGGCATTCAGCTTCAAGACCGAACAGGGTGAAGCGGATGTCCGGATGACGCTCCAACGCCTTTGCGACGCCGGGCACGACAACCTTGGGGCCATGGTCGCCCCCCATCAAATCAACCGCAATCCTGATCACGCCCCGTCCTTTATCCCCGGCTCTACAGGCCGGATTTGTGGGCAGAAAATACCCGTTTTCACACGACGTACAACCGCTTTGTCATATCGCGGCGACCTAACCGTCGGATTCGCCGTCCTTTAGACCTTGCAGAACCGCAAAAGGTGACGGTTTTTTGTCCGTCGCTGAATCGCTTTCGATCCGGTCGCTGTATTCCAGCCCCTCCTTGCGGGGGTAGGCATCGATGGAAAGCGCCGCAAATTCAGCGACAACGGCTCCGACATCGATCGAATCGCCGCTGAAAACCTCAGGCAGATCGGGACCATCGGGATCCAGGAACATCTCGCCATTGCCATCCAGCGTACGTTTCGCGAGCCGCGAATTCTCAGGCAGGAAGATGGTTTCAACGTCCTCTTCTATCTGCTGGGTGACGGGATCGAGGGTGACCACGCACTCCTGAACAATGGTGGAGCTGACACGGCCCTTCACCCGCACGCCGTCACGCTTCCAGCGACCCAGTTCCAGCTCTGCCTTAAAACTTTGCACTTCCGGCACATGCCATTGCCGCGCCAGCCGTTCGAGATCGGCGGCATCAGCCGAGATCTTCACCCTGATCGGGTTGGCCGATACATGGCTGACCTTGACCTCGTAGGAGAATACGTCATCCTGAGCATTCATCACATCGCCTCCTTGTCGGCTGGCCTGAATTCCAGGCCGCCGGCAGCCAGGGTGTCATCCGAAACCTCTTCAAGCGCGCGCGCCGTAGCAATGGTCCAATCGGCAAGAGGCTGCATTGACGGTGCATCCTCACCGCGTTCGGGATGGATGTTGCGCTTGAGCGCTTCGGCCAGAGCCTGCCGGTCACCAGCATCGAGCGCCTGGCTGTAGGAGGTGACCCGGCCATAGAACATCTTGGCCAGCTTCTTCATCCGCTTGGGCACGCCCATGTCGCCGATGCCAAGTTCCCGAATCGAGTGATCGACGTCTTCGAAGAACGCGTCGACCAGATCCTGCGCCAGCCCCTTGGCGGCCTCGCCGGCCGATCCGGTGCGGCGCAGATAGAGGAAGAGGTGCAGCGAGATCATCTCGAACCGGCCCATGACGGTATCAGGCACACCCATCGTCTCGTAAAAAACCTCCGACCGAGCAGCCCCGGTGAGTTCGGCATACTGCCTCTCAACCAGAGCCTGATTGGCTTTTTTTCGCTTGAACAGGTTCCAGATCATGAAAATGCCTTTAATGGCCGATGGATATCACCGCAACTGCGGTAGACTGGCGTGTTGCATCCGTGCGGAAGCTGGTTTACCGAATGGGACGCAAAACGCAATGGCTGCGGCCGGCAAGCCGCGTGCCAAAGGGAGATGTCGTTGACGGTAAGAGTTTTCAAGGCAACCGGACGGAAAATGCGTCTCGGCGCGGCTATTGCAGTCGTCTCAACGATCGCGCTGGGCGGATGCACCACCAGTGAAGTCTTAAACCAGGGATACGTGGTCGACGAGACCGCGCTTGCGCTCACACCCGTGGGTTCGAGCCGCGAACAGGTGCTGCTCTCTCTCGGCACGCCCTCGACCACGGCGACGTTCGACAATGAGGTGTTCTACTACGTGTCGCAGAAACGCGTCCGCGGCGCCACGTTCATGAAACCGAAGCTGGTCGACCAGACCGTGCTGGCGGTCTATTTCGACGAGGAAGGCACGGTCAAGCAGATCGCGAACTACACGCTGCAGGATGGCCGCGTGTTCGACATGATTTCGCGGACGACGCCGACCGGCGGTGTCGACAAGTCGTTCCTGGCGCAGGTCATTTCGGGCGCGACCAGCGCGGAAGCGTCTCAGAACATGGCGCGCAACATCCTCGGCGGCCGCAACTAGGTCATAGCAATCCGCCTCCGGGTACGGATGCCAGTGGGCATTGCTGATCCAAACTGAATGAAAAACCCCGCGGAGATCGCTCGCCGCGGGGTTTTCAGTTTCAGGCAACTGCGCCTGTTTGCACCTAGTGGGCGAGCACGGCCAGCAGCAGCAGGGCAACGATGTTGGTGATCTTGATGGCCGGGTTGACGGCCGGACCAGCGGTATCCTTGTACGGATCGCCGACGGTGTCACCGGTCACGGAAGCCTTGTGCGCCTCAGATCCCTTCTCGTGCTTGATGCCGTCCTTGTCGACAAAACCGTCTTCGAAGGACTTCTTGGCATTGTCCCATGCACCGCCACCCGAGGTCATCGAGATGGCGACGAACAGGCCGTTGACGATCACGCCCAGGAGCGATGCGCCGAGTGCCGCAAAGGCGGAGGCCTTGGACCCGGAGATCAGCAGCACGCCGAAATAGACGAACAGCGGCGCCAGGACCGGCAGCAGCGAGGGCACGATCATCTCGCGGATCGCTGCCTTGGTCAGGATGTCGACCGCACGGCCGTAGTCAGGCTTCTCGGTGCCGGCCATGATGCCCGGCTTGGCCTTGAACTGGGCCCGGACCTCTTCCACGATCGAACCTGCAGCCCGTCCCACGGATGTCATGGCGATACCGCCAAACAGGTAGGGAATGAGACCGCCGAAGATCAGGCCTGCGACGACATAGGGGTTGGAGAGATCAAACGAGATCTCGCCCATGTCCTTGAAGTAAGGATAGAGCGTTGAGCCTTCCGCATTCGCCCTTTCAGCAAAGAACTTCAGGTCGTTCGAGTAGGCTGCGAACAGCACCAGCGCGCCAAGACCGGCAGAACCGATGGCATAGCCCTTGGTGACGGCCTTGGTGGTGTTGCCAACCGCGTCGAGCGCATCGGTTGCCTGACGCACTTCCGGTGGAAGACCCGACATTTCGGCAATGCCGCCGGCATTGTCGGTGACGGGACCGAATGCATCGAGCGCCACGATCATGCCGGCAATGCCGAGCATGGCGGTAACCGCGATGCCGGTGCCAAACAGGCCGGCAAGCTGGTAGGTCGAGATGATGCCGCCGACGATGACGATCGCAGGCAGTGCCGTCGATTCAAGCGAAATGGCAAGCCCCTGGATCACGTTGGTACCGTGACCGGTGACCGATGCCTGGCTGATCGAGTTGACCGGACGCTTGTTGGTGCCGGTGTAGTACTCGGTGATGACCACGATCAGCGCGGTGACGATCAGACCGATGACGCCGCAGGCAAACAGAGCCGTGCCGGTGATGGACATGCCATCGATCACCGCGATCTCGTCCCAGCCGATGGTGAACGAGGTGGCGGCGCCGAGCCCGACGATCGACAACAGGCCTGTGGCAATCAGGCCCTTGTACAACGCGCCCATGATCGAGCCGTTCTGGCCGAGCTTGACGAAGAAGGTGCCAATGATCGATGTCAGGATCGAGACGCCGCAGATGGCCAGCGGATAGAGCATGGCCGAGCCGAGCACCTCCGAGCCGCCAAAGAAGATCGCCGCCAGAACCATGGTGGCGACAACGGTCACCGCGTAGGTTTCAAACAGGTCGGCAGCCATGCCGGCGCAGTCACCGACATTGTCGCCGACATTGTCGGCAATCGTGGCGGGGTTGCGGGGGTCGTCTTCCGGAATACCGGCCTCGACCTTGCCGACGAGGTCACCGCCCACGTCGGCGCCCTTGGTGAAGATGCCGCCGCCGAGGCGGGCGAAGATGGATATCAGCGAAGCGCCGAAGCCAAGCGCCACAAGCGCATCGATCACCTGACGGCTGTCAGATGCCAGCCCCATCGGGCCGGTGAGGATGTAGTAGTAGACCGCCACACCCAGAAGCGCGAGACCCGCCACCAGCATGCCGGTGATGGCGCCTGCCTTGAAGGCGATATCGAGGCCGCCGGCCAGATTGACGGCCGATGCCTGGGCCGTGCGTACATTGGCGCGGACCGACACATGCATGCCGATATAGCCTGCAGCACCCGAAAGCACCGCACCGATGAGAAAGCCGATTGCTGCGGTGGCGCCGAGCAACAGCCAGGTAATGACAAAGACAACTGCGCCGACGATGGCGATGGTGGTGTACTGACGGTTCAGATAGGCCTGAGCGCCTTCACGAATGTAGCCTGCGATTTCCTGCATGCGTGCATTGCCCTGGTCGGCTGCCATAACCGACTTGGTCGCCCAGATGGCGTAGACAACGGAAAGCAATCCACAGGCGATCACAGCAAAAAGAATTGTCATGCTGATATCCCTCCAATATGGCCGGAAACCTCCCCCCGGCCAGTCATTCCGCGGCGAAAGAAGCATGAACCACACGTCCGCACACCCTGCCGCATCGGGGCGGATGATTGCGACAGAGGTGGGGTGTCGTCAAGGGCGCATATGGTGTTATTGGCAAGGCACCGCCAATAAGCCCCGAGAAACCATGGAGAAGTGGCGATTGCATCCCGGATCCGTCAGGCTCAGGCGCAAACTGGCAGGGCCGACGGCATCACCTTACAGCGACCGGCGACGTTCCCACAGGATCTGCGTGCCCAGCGCCAGCAGGCAGAACAGCGCGACGGGCCAGAACAGGCTGTTGAGCGCGTCCCAGCCCCAGGCGTTGAGCACCTTGCCCGACATCAGCGACGAAAAGGCGACGATGCCGAACAGGGTCACATCGTGGAAGCCCTGCACCTTGTTCTTCTCCGAAGGACGATAGGTCATGGTGACCATGGTGGTGGCGCCGATGAAGCCGAAGTTCCAGCCGATCCCGAGCAGCACCAGGGCGAGCCAGAAGTTCCACAGCTCGATCCCCATATGGGCGACAACGGCGCAGCCGAGCAGGATCACCAGACCGGCGGCGGTGATGGTGTCACGGCCAAAGCGGGCGATCAGCTTGCCGGTGAAGAAACTCGGCGCGAACATCGCCATCACGTGCCACTGGATGCCAAGGGTTGCTAGCTCGGGAGAAAAGCCGCAGCCGACCATGGCCAGCGGCGCGCCGGTCATCATGAAGGTCATCAGTGCATAGGCGCCGACACCGCAGATCATGGCAGTGATGAAGCGCGGCTGGCTGATGATTTCGGTGAGCGGGCGCGCCGGCGTCTCGTCGTGCCCCTCATCGCCTGGCCGCGTATCATTGGGGATACGCAGGAACCACAGGATCGCCATGGTGATCATCGCCAGCGGCACGAGGGCTACGAACGAGCCGGCAAACATCACAGGTTCGAACAGCTCTCGGGTGAAAATCACCGTCTGTGGGCCGATGATTGCAGCAAAGACGCCGCCGGCCAGAACCCAGGATATGGCTTGCGCCTTGAAATTGGTGGGCGAGCCATCAGCGGCGGCAAAGCGGTACTGCTGCACGAAGGAGCCACCGAGGCCGATGAAGGCCATGCCGAGGGCAAACAGCCAGAATTCGTGGCGGAACAGGGCAATGGCCGCGACGATGCCGCCAAACGCGGTCACCGCCATGCCCGACAGGAACCCGTGACGGCGGCCGATCTGGCGCATCAGCCAGGCTGCCGGCAACGCGCCGATGGCCACGCCGAGGTTGAAGCCTGTCACTGGCGCAGTAGCGAGAGACTTGTCGGCGCCGAGCAGATAGAAACCGGCCAGGCCACCCATCGAGATGGCAATCGGTGCCGCCGAGCCGCCGAAGGCCTGGGCCCCGGACAACAGCAGCGCATTGCGCCGCGCAAGGTTTTCGGCGTCCGTCGCACCGGCCAGGCCGACCCTGTCGAGAAACGCCATCCGGGGTCAGTCCTTGCTGGGTTTCTGGTCGTCACGGTATTTGCGCGCCAGGCGATCAAGCACCGCATTGACGATCTTGGGCTCCTCGCCGTCGAAGAAAGCCCGGGCAACATCGACATATTCGGTGACGATGACGGCGACGGGAACGTCCTTCTTGTTCGAAAGCTCCCATGCCCCTGCCCTCAGGATGGCGCGCAAGGTTGCGTCGAGACGCGACAGCGGCCAGTCCTCGGTCAAGCCCGAGCGGATTACCGGGTCGAGCGTGCGCTGGTTCTCGACCACGCCCGAGACGACGGCGCGAAACCAGGCCGCGTCGGCCGGCCGGTACTGTTCGCCGTCGATTTCGCTGCCCAGCCGGTGGGCTTCATATTCGGCAACGATCTCGAGCACTCCGGCGCCACCGATATCCATCTGGTAGAGCGCCTGAACAGCTGCCAGCCGGGCGGCGCCGCGCTGGTTTGCGGATTTGATTTCCGGCGTCGATGCCGGTGATGGAGGGGTTTGTTCTGTCACCGGGATCAACCTGCCAGATTGTCTTTCAGCGCGATCATCGTCAGCGCTGCACGGGCTGCAAAGCCGCCCTTGTCGAGCTTGTCCATCTTGACGCGCTCCCAAGCCTGGGCGGTGTTCTCGGTGGTCATGATACCGTTGCCAAGCGCCAGGGATTCAGAGATCGACAAGGTCATCAGGCCGCGCGCGGATTCATTGGCGACAATGTCGAAATGATGGGTTTCGCCGCGGATGACCACGCCCAGGGCGACAAAGCCGTCATATTCGGCGCCGCCTTCGTCCATCGCGTCAAGCGCCATGGCGATCGCGGGCGGGATTTCCAGTGCCCCGGGAACGGTGACGACATCATAGGTCGCACCGCCGGCGTCGAGCGCCGCCTTGGCGCCTTCGAGCAGAGCGTCGGACATGTCGTCGTAAAATCGCGCTTCGACAATAAGCAGATGCGGAATCTTTGGCTTGGCCATGACGGATTTCCTTTTAGCGGGCAAATTTGCCACGCGCGGGGGGTCCCAAAGGGAACCTTGGAATTGGATCGGATCAGAGCGCGGTCAAACCACTTTGTCCGCGGCTTGGCAAGGAAAAAACCGCCCTGTGACGATGCCTGGGCGGTTTTCGCAGATCCATTGTCGACCGATCCTACGGGCGCGGAAGGATTCTGTTGTATTTCCACGGATTGCGCGGTTTGAAGGTTCGGGCGCCTTCCTTCTCCATGCCGGCGATGTTCTCGACCAGTTTTTCATCCAGTGGCCGATCGAACTCTACAGCTGTCGTGAAGACGCCAACCCTGCGCATGGTGGAGATCCGGTGCAGATTCGACCAGGGCAGATAGACCCTGCATAAGTTCTCGAATCTGGAGAAGACGATCTCGTCAATCCTGGCCGGATCAGCATTTTGCCAGGGCAGATACTCGCTGGCGATCAGGCAACCACCGATCGATATGTTGATGAGACGCCCGATGACGGAGATATATTGCGCCTTGTCGCTGAGATAGATTTCCAGGACGACCGGGCAATTTGCGTCCATGCGGGTGTGCGACCGGCGGTCACTCTCTGCGGGTGTCGAATCCGCAATTCTTTCGGTAGTAACTTCCACGGCAAGTTTCCATCACGCTGACCTGACCTCAATCAGGGATTGTTGCCCGCATCCGTAAACAAATCCATGAGGCTGTCGCTGGCATTTTAACGATACCGCCCGGTCGAGGCCTTCACGCCGGGATATCCTCTGCGGTCTTGTGTCGCGCGGCAGGAAAAATATCCTGCGCAATGCACGGGCTGGCATTTGACGATCAGCAGAGCTGGGGTAAACCGCGTCGCATGAGCACCTCGAAACCGCGTGAAACAGATCTCTATCCACCTGTGAAAGCCCTGCTCGAAGCTCAGGGCTATGCGGTCAAGGGCGAGATTGGGGCAGCTGACATTGTCGCCGTCCGTGGCGAAGAGGATCCGGTGGTGGTCGAACTCAAGACCGGGTTCTCGCTGTCGCTGTTTCACCAAGGCATTGAGCGGCAGGCGATTACCGACGCTGTCTATATTGCCGTGCCGCGCGGCAGCGGGCGGGCGTTCCAGAAGGCAATCACTGCCAATACGTCCCTGTGCCGCAGGCTGGGCCTGGGGCTAATGACGGTGCGGCTGAAAGACGGGCTGGTCGAGGTGCATGCTGACCCCTCCCCCTACAAGCCGAGAAAATCGAAGATCAAGAAAGCCCGGTTGCTGAAGGAATTCGCCAAGCGTACCGGCGATCCCAATGCCGGCGGCGCCACACGGCAAGGCCTGATGACGGCCTACCGCCAGGATGCACTGCGCTGCGCCAAGGTGCTGCTCGAACTCGGGCCGACCAAGGCCGCGCTGGTTGCCAAGGCCTGCGGGGTGGAGCGAGCCAGAACCCTGATGGCCGACAATCATTACGGCTGGTTCGAGCGGGTTGCGACCGGGATTTACGGGCTTTGCCCGAAGGGTGAGGAAGCGCTGGCGCTGCTTGGCGATCCGGACGCGGTCTCCGCGGAGCCAGTCGAAAACGGATGAACGGGCTCCGGCAGGCGCTCAAGCGCAAGCGGGTCCCGTTCCTGGACCGTGGCCAGATCGACGCGGCTAAGGCCTTACTGCTTTAAGAGGCCTCTCCGGCCCGGCTTGCACAGACCGGAATCACGCTGTCATCAAAGCGCCTGCCCCACGTCGATGCGGTTGCCGTCGCGATCCGCGAACACGAAGGCTCTCAAACCATACTCCTTGTCCTGGATCCGCTTGATGATCCTCAGACCGTTGGCCTGACACAGCTGATAAACAGCTTCTGCGTCTGAGACCATCATATGCGCTACATTGAAGTTCGCCGCTTTGTGCCCCTTCTGCAGCGTCAGGTGCAGTTCGGCATCATCGCGTTTCAGGATCATGAAACCGGTTGGATCACCGTTTTCGAAAACGCACTCAAAACCGAACACGCTCTTGTACAGGTCCGACGCAGCCGTCATGTCACGGACCGGTAGAGTGGCCGCGATACGACCGAAGCGAAGTGGTGCTGTGGATAATGTTGCAGTCATCGTCTGCCCTTTGCAGTTGCTGCGATTGTACCGGTCCAGTCGGTGCTGGAGAAACGGTCATTGATCGCGAAACAGGGCAGTGCCTGCAAGGATCGATACAAGATACCGAGAAGCCTTTCAACCGGGCCCTGCCAGGCGTAAGTCGGCCCGTTTACACTCGGTTAACCATAAGGATGGATGCTCGGAAGCTCGAACCTCTCTCCCGGGCATCGGCATGCGCCACGTATCACCGTACATCTCCGGACCACAGCGCCGGCAGGTTCCGTCCGTGCTGCAGGGCGGGATCGGCTTTGCACGGGCTGACGTGATCTCTCCAGGACTCCTGAGGCTGTCGGCAATTGTCCTGTCGGCGCTTGGCCTGGCCCTGATGCTGATCTCGTTTCAGCCCTTCGTTCATTCAAGCCTGGTCAGCGAGACCGGGGGCGACGGGGGAAATGTGGTCAATCAGGTCGGCTTTCTCGCAGCCGGGCTGTTTTTCGCGCTTTCGATGATGTGCCTGGCGAGCCGCAAGGTGCTTGCCAGCCTGCTCACGCCAAGTTTTCTGCTGTTGGGGCTCGTTGTTGCCTACATGGTCGCAACATCGCCTTATCCCGATGCCGCCATGCGTGGCGTGGTCCTGACCCTGATCGGCATGTTCATCGCATTTTCTACCATTGTGCTGCCGCGCAGCGAGCGCGACCTGCAGCTGGCCTTGCTCTTCGGGGCGGCCGCGGTACTGGCCATGTCCTATGGCGGGTTGCTGCTGGTGCCTGATCTCGCGACGCATGGATACGACGCCTATGAGCCGCAGCATTCCGGACTGTGGCGTGGACATTTCAGCCACAAGAATATTGCCGGTCCGGTGATGTGCGTGATTGCGATCTTCGGGATTTATCTGGTTCGGTCCGGTCATCGTCTTGCCGGATGGGTGATTTTCCTCGCCGGGGCCCTGTTCGTGCTCGAGACCGGGTCGAAAACCACGAGCGGCTTCTTTCCCCTGTCGATCATGATCGTCTGGATGGCGACCCTGTTCGGACGCGGCAGCGCGGCGATTGTCGTCTTCGTGCTCGCGGTCTGCGCCGTCGCCACCGTGACCCTTGGATCACTCTACAGCGATACGATCCTGACCATTATCGGCGACTTGCTGGGCGACGATACCTATACCGGCCGCGCCACCTTGTGGCAGTTCAGCATTTCCAAGATCCCGGAGAAGCCATGGCTCGGGTTCGGGCTCTACAATTTCTGGAGCACCGACAACGTGTTCCTGCTGGACAAGCCGTTTGAAGACGCGTGGGACTACCGCTTCATCGTCCACGGCCACAACAACTACCTCGATATTCTGCTCAATCTGGGTTTTGTCGGCGGATCGGTGCTGCTGTGGGTGCTGTATGTGGCCCCGGTGATCAATTACGCCAGGGCGCGAAAGATCCCCGAGAACCGCAAACTCGCCGACATGTTCTTCACGATCGTGGTGTTCATGGCGCTGCTGTCGTTTCTGGAAACATTCTTCCTGGCGCGCAACGATCCGCTGTGGCTGATGCATATCTTCGCGGTCTTCGGCCTGCATCTCGCAGCCCGCTTCAGCCTCGGCCAGGCTCGGCGCTGACGCGATGACGCCAGGCTCGGCGCGTGACCGCAGTGTTCAGTCCAATGCCGCGGTTTCAGCCAGGCGCGCAGCGTAGCGCGCCATCTGGTCCACCTCGAGATTGACATGATCGCCGACTGCTCGATGCCCCCAGGTTGTGACCGAGAGCGAATGCCTGATCAGCAGCACATCGAAATCAGCATTCTTGACCGCGTTGACGGTCAGGGACGTGCCGTCAAGCGCGACCGACCCCTTGGGCGCGATGAAGCGGGCCAGTGGCGCAGGCGCGCGCAGGGTGAAACGGCGGGCCTCGCCTTCATCCTCGATGGCGATGATCTCGGCCAGTCCATCGACATGTCCGGACACCATGTGGCCGCCGAGTTCGTCGCCCATCTTCAGCGAGCGCTCGAGATTGATCGGCGAGCCGACACTCCAGCTTCCGATCGTGGTCAGACGCAGCGCCTCTTCCCAGGCCTCGACCTCGAACCAGCGCGAATTGTCGCCCTGCTCCGGCAGGGCCGTGACCGTCAGGCAGACGCCGGAACAGGCGATCGATGCCCCGATGTCAATGCCGGCGGGATCCCATGCGGTCTCGATGCGCAGGCTGACGCCCTGGTCGAGCTTTGCCAGCGCGGCCACCCGGCCGATATCGGTGATGATGCCGGTAAACATGGTGTCAGGCCCTTTCGTATTCATCCATCTGGTCGGTCCCGTATCTCATGGATGCGACCGGCCGGAAAGTCTCGGGCACGGTTTGGCGGGTGACCGGTGCGTTTACCGCATCGCTTTCTACTATGCCCTCTCCGGTGAAAAGCACGATCCGGTCGACCAGGTCCTCGTCGAGAAAGGCCTGCGCAACCTCCGCACCGCCTTCAACAAACACCGTGGAGAGCCCGCGCGCCGCAATGTCCTCGAGCAATTCGGGCAATGCCAGCCGGCCGCCATGGGCATCGCAAGCCAGGAATTCGGCGCCGGTTGCGGCAAGTTCTGTCCGGCGTGGATCATCAGGATCGGCGGCTGTCGCGATCCACAAGGGAACATCGCGGGCCGTGGCCGCAAGCCTGGAGCTGACCGGCAGCCTCAAATGCGTATCGAGCACCAGGCGAACGGGCGACCGGTCCTCAAGACCAGAAAGCCGGCAAGTCAGGTCCGGGTCGTCGTTGATGGCAGTCCCAACACCGACAAGGATCACATCGGACTGGGCGCGCAGCGCATGAACCTGGCTCCGGCTCACCTCGCCGGTAATCGCCACCTGCCCGCCGTCGCGGCGTCCGATCTTGCCATTGGCCGAAACCGCCAGCTTGAGCGTCACGTGGGCACGGTTGCTGGTGCGGCGCTTGAGATAACCGGCGAGATCGCGCTCGGCTTCGCAGGCCAGCACGCCCTCGACCACCTCGATCCCGGCCGCGCGCAAAATGGCATAGCCGCGACCCGACACCCGTTCGTCGGGATCGGTGGCCGCCGCCACCACGCGGGCAACGCCGGCAGAGACAAGCGTTTCGGCGCAAGGCGGCGTGCGGCCGTGATGGGCGCAGGGTTCAAGCGTGACATAGGCTGTGGCGCCGCGGGCCAGTTCACCGGCTTCGGCCAGCGCCTGTGGTTCGGCGTGAGGGCGGCCACCGAGAGCGGTGACGCCGCGCCCGACGATGACCGGTGCACCGTCGATCTCGCGCACGATCAAGGTCGCCACGGAGGGGTTTGAACCGGTCCGGCCCTCATGCCAGCGCGCCAGACGGATTGCCGCCGCCATGTAACGACGATCGAGCGCGCTTGCGGTCATGAGCTCAGAGATCCCCGACCTTGCTGTCCCCGGCAATGCGGGCGGTCAATTCGGCGATGGTCCGCTCGAAATCCTCAGGCCCGGAGAAATCCCGGTAGACCGAGGCGTAGCGAACAAAGCCGACATCATCGAGCGCCTTCAATGCCTCAAGCACCAGGAGGCCGATGCCGTCGGTGGCAATCTCGGTCTCGCCCGAACTTTCCAGCCGGCGAACGATCCCCGAGACCGCGCGATCGATACGCTCGGGATCAACCGGGCGCTTGCGCAGCGCGATCTGGAACGATTTCGCCAGCTTCTCGCGGTCGAACGGCACCCGCCGACCGGTTTTCTTGAGCACCTGCAAATCGCGCAACTGCACGCGTTCGAAGGTGGTGAAGCGGCCACCGCAATCGGGGCACACACGCCGGCGACGGATCGCGGCGCCGTCTTCGGCGGGCCGCGAGTCCTTCACCTGGCTGTCTTCGGAACTGCAATAGGGACAGCGCATCTGGCCTCACCCGAGATGCGGGTAAAGCGGGAAACGGTCGGTCAGCGCCATGACCTTGGCCTTCACCTCGGCCTCGACCTGGGCATTGCCCTCTTCCGAGTTGGCGGCCTTGAGACCGTCCAGCACCTCGAGGATCAGCGCACCGATCTCGCGGAACTCGGCCTGGCCGAAGCCACGGGTGGTTCCAGCCGGCGTACCAAGGCGGACACCAGAGGTGATGGTCGGCTTTTCCGGATCGTTCGGGACGCCGTTCTTGTTGCAGGTGATGAAGGCGCGGCCCAGGGCTGCTTCGGATGCCTTGCCGGTCAGGTTCTTGGGGCGGAGGTCAACCAGCATCAGATGGGTGTCGGTGCCGCCGGAGACGATCTGCAGTCCGCCTGCGACAAGCGTTTCGGCCAGCGCATCGGCATTGCGCACGACGTTGCCGATATAGTCCTTGAATTCAGGCGTCAGGGCTTCGCCGAAGGCCACGGCCTTGGCTGCGATGACATGCATCAGCGGACCGCCCTGCAGACCCGGGAACACGGCCGAATTGATCTTCTTGGCGATGTCCTCGTCATTGGTCAGCACGATGCCGCCGCGAGGACCGCGCAGGGTCTTGTGGGTGGTCGAGGTGGCGACATGGGCATGCGGGAACGGGCTTGGATGCGCGCCACCGGCGACGAGGCCTGCAAAGTGGGCCATGTCGACCCAGAGAATGGCGTCGACCGAGTCGGCAATCGCACGGAAACGGGCGAAGTCGATGCGGCGCGAATAGGCCGAGCCGCCGGCGATGATGATGCGCGGCTTGTGCTCCTTGGCCAACGCTTCGACCTGATCATAGTCGATGGTGCCGGTTTCCAGGTCGAGCCCGTACTGCACTGCGTTGAACCATTTGCCCGAGAGATTGGGCCGGGCGCCGTGGGTCAGGTGGCCGCCGGCATCAAGGCTCATGCCGAGCAGCGTGTCGCCGGGCTTGGCCAGCGCCAGAAGCACGGCCTGGTTGGCCTGCGAGCCGGAATTTGCCTGCACATTGGCAAAGCCGCAATCAAACAGCTTCTTGACCCTATCGATCGCCAGTTCCTCTGCAATATCAACGAAATGGCATCCGCCATAGTAGCGCCGGCCGGGATAACCCTCGGCATATTTGTTGGTCATGACCGAGCCCTGCGCTTCAAGCACGGCGCGGGAGACAATGTTCTCGGAAGCGATCAACTCGATCTCGTGACGCTGGCGACCCAGCTCGCTCGTGATCGAGCCAAAGAGTTCGGGGTCGGATTCGGCGAGCGGCCGATTGAAGAGGTCAGAAGTCGCGTTGGACATATTCCAGGTTCCTTGTCTGGCTCGGGTCTGGCAGTGCGCCGTCACGGTCGTCGCGGCGCTCCGGGAAAGTGCTCGAATCCGGCCTGCTGGGAGTGCCCGACCGGAAGCGGCTGTTTACCCCTGTCGCACGGCAAGGGCAATATCCGCCGTCCCGATTGCGTCATTGCAGCGCGCCAACGAAAAAGGCCGCCCTCGCGGGGGCGGCCTTGATATCGTCTCGGTGCCGAGGGCTCAGCGCAGCGCCAGCTCCTCAACGCCATCGCGCTGGTAGACATCGTCGCGGAACTGGACCACGCCGTCTCCCGACGCCCAGGCCGAGAAGTAGACAAAGTAGACCGGTACCGGTGTCGACAACGCGATTTCCGTGTTCTCGCCCGAAGCGATGGTGGCCTCGATCGCCTGACGGTTCCAGCCGGGCGTGTCGCGCAGCAGCCAGGTGTTGAGGTCGCGGACGTTCTGCACCCGCACACAACCCGACGATTCAAACCGCATCAGCTTGTTGAAAACGCCCTGCTGCGGGGTGTCGTGCATGTAGACGGCATGCGGGTTGTGGAAGTTGATCTTGGTCGAGGACATGGCATTGCCCTTGCCCGGATCCTGGCGGAACATCAGGTTCGGCGCCTTTTCGGCATTCCAGTCGACCATTTCCGGCGGGACTTCATTACCCTCATTGTCGAACAGACGGATGTTGTTGCGCGCCAGATAGGTCGGATCCTTGCGCATCAGCGGCACGATATCCTTCTCGATGATCGAGCGCGGCGAGGTCCAGTACGGGTTGAGAATGATCTCGTGGATCTTCGAATTGAGGATCGGGGTCTGGCGGTCGATCTTGCCGACGATCGCCGTGTGGCGCAGAACGACGGAGCCGTTTTCCACAGCTTCGATCTGGGCTGCCGGAATGTTGACCATAACGTAACGGTCACCGAGGAAGCCCGACATCGAGCGCAACCGGACGAGGTTGGTTTCGAGCTGGCCGAGCCGTACATCGGCAGACACGTTGAGCGCCTGATAGGTGTAATTGCCCAGCACGCCATCCGGCGGCAGGCCATGACGGGCCTGGAACTTCTTCACCGCGCCATCGACATAGGAATCAAAGGCCGTGGAAAGCCCGGCGCTGCGGTCGAGATCGCCCGACGCAATCAGGCGCTGGCGCAGGATGCGAACCTCGGGCTCGGAAACCCCCATGCGCAGTTTCTTGGTCGGCGGCACGAACGGCCAGCCGCCCTGGGCGACGAGATTCTGATAATCGAAGATGGCGCGCTCGACAAAGGCGATGGTATCGGCGCTCGCGATCGGATGCCTGGTTGCCGTCGAGGCCACCGAACGCGAGCTTTTGGCGTCGAACTGATCGTCCCAGGTGCCGCGCCGCGGCGAATTGATGATGTCCTCGATCGCAGTCTGAGCCAGGGCCGGACCTGCCGCGACTGTCGTCGCCGCCAGCGCTGCGGCGCGACCGATGAAACGGCGGCGGGAGAGTGTGTCAGGTCGGGTTGGCTTGTTCATGCGTCGTCCACCATGCATTCGGGTCTAGCGTTAGGTCTCGCCACACAGGGTAGCATTGTTAACGTTAAAAATTGGGGACCAAAACCGGTCCTTCAAGCCTGCCGCAACACTTTCGCGTGAACGCGCAGCGAAGAAATGATCCGATGGATCGGCTCCCTGATGTCAGGCTTGTTGTTAGCATATTTGCTCTCACGGCAATATGGCTAATTCGTGGTCCGGGGTTGAATAACCCGCTTGATCAATGCCACGAGCCACCTGCCCTCCCTGCTTCGCATGCACGACATACGGACCGGATCTGGAGCCTTGCCGGTCTCGCGACGGCCGGGAACTGGATCGGAGGGTGGTCAAAACAAAAAGGCGACGGGTTCCAGCCCGCCGCCTTTTGGATCGTAAATGGTCTGCCGCTTACAGGCGATACTGGATCTGGTCGTTCCAGAACCGGTCGAGACGCTGCATCAGCTTGTTGAGTTCCTCGAACTCGTTGGTGCCGATGCCGCCGACCTTGGCGATCGAACTGATGTGCCGGTCGTAGAGCGCTGCCACGGTTTCGGCGATCTCCGCACCGTGCTCGGTCAGGCTGATGCGGACCGCGCGGCGGTCGACCCGGGAGCGCTGGTGGTTGATGTAGCCGAGATCCACCAGTTTCTTGAGGTTGTAGGAGACGTTAGAGCCAAGATAGTAGCCGCGGCTGCGCAATTCGCCGGCGGTGAGCTCCGAATTGCCGATGTTGAACAAGAGCAAAGCCTGGATGGCGTTGATATCGGTGCGGTTGGCGCGGTCGAACTCATCCTTGATGACATCGAGAAGGCGGCGGTGGAGCCGCTCGACCAGCTGGAGCGATTCAAGATAGAGATCGCGCAGAACTTCGGAGTCGTCGTTTGCCACGGCTGGTTTCGACCCGGCGGCGACTGCTGAATTGGTATATGACATGATGACTGCCTCACTGTTTGTTGTGGCGGCTTTTGTTCCCGCCTTGAGACAGACCCTATCGAATACGGCTAAAATTCTACTTAAAATGCAGGCTTAACAGGGGGTTACCGGCTTGCGAGTGACAATCACAGTGAATCAGTCCTTACCTGCAGCGCATCGTGTCTGCGTTTGACGAACAGCGCTGCGCGAAATCCGATATAGACACAGACCACCACGGCATGGGCGATGACCAGCATCGGACGCTCGCCAAACCATAGCGGCAGCCCCTTGTGCATGATGACCTCCGACCCGGCGGCCACCACCCACAGAACCGGTCCCCACGAGACCTGCATCCACAAACCCACCGCGGCCACCGGCAGGAGCACCGCCAGCGAGGCGGAGGCCAGCTGCCAGTAGGACGGGATGAGATCAAAGCGGAAAGCGCCACCTGCGGAATAGCCGATCAGACGGCCCCAGTATTGCAACCCGGCCAGAAGGCAGCTCAGCGCCACCAGCCTGAGAAACAGCCGGAAGCTGGCTTCAAGCGCGCCGGTGCCAACTTCTGGCGAGGTGCCGATCTGCAGTATCGCCATGGAAGGCGTCTCCTGTTCAGGGGCCGGGTATCGAACACCGGAGTTCAGAGCTGGGCTCAGACGCATGAAAGCTCCGGCTACCCCGGCCGGGTTGCAGTCATAGCCAATCAGCGGCCGGGCATGCAAGGCCAGCCGCTGACGGATACCGAGGCGGGAGAAGCCGCCGCCCCAGGCGGACCGCATTCGCGCGGTTGGCGTTCTGCCAGATCAATCCTGAATATAGAGATCGGGGTGGTACCTGGAAAACGTACCGTCTGACGGCTTGGTCTTATCCACGCCAAACGGAATTCGGTCAACGGCGATATCGGAGATCCGGAAAATCAGGGTCAACCGGACCTGGTCATCGCTGACGTTGCGAAGCGATGAATGCCAGGTGAGCGAGTCGATTGCATACATCTCGAAGAACTCCCCCCTGCTGTCGACGAAGTTGTCCGGGGCGAAGTCGGGGTAGTGCTCGGTCGCCACTTCATAATGGCCATGTTCCGAACTGCGGGTGCGAGCAACCCTAAGCTTGTGTGTGCCCGGATATACCCGGACGCCGCCGGCATTGCCGGCTGAATTGTCGGTCAGGTTGAGCCAGAACGTCAATTGTTTGGGGCTCTGCAACAGATAGGGATAATCCTGGTGCACTGGCAAATTGTAGCGATAGTTCTCCTGGCCGGGCGGAAAAACATGTAGCGTTTCGCCGTTGAACGGAGCAACCGGCAATGGACGCTTGCCACTGGTCTCGAAGAATCGCTTCGAGACTTCCGCAACCGGATCGGCAAAGAACAATTCGCGACCCGACATAAGTTTCATCGGGCGCGTGCCAAGGTCATAGAGCTTGCCCAACAGCGCACGGTCTTTCTGGGCTATGGCCAGGAGTGTGCGCCGGAGCAGAGGCTCGGCAGCATAGACATCGCCTTTTGCAACCGCGTCGCGCAGCGCTTCGATATCGATCTCGTTGGACAGACTGGAATCATCAACAATGATGAGCGCATAGCTGCACAGATCCAGGAAGAAGGTTTCCAGTTTCTGCTTCAGATCGGAATCAATGCTGATCCGTTCCCAGCCCTGCGATACGATATCTCCCTTCATTCAATGAGCCTCCTTGACTACAAACCCACCCGGATTGTCTGAAAACGGGAACTTCCTGACCTTGGGAGAGATGCCGCGGGCGGCAAAGAACTCGTTCACGGCAGCGGCCTCGCCCGGGAAAACATCGAAGCCATATTCATCGAGCACCAGCACGCCGCCGATGACGAGTCGGTCCCAAAACACTTCCAGCGCCATTTTTGTCGGCTCATAGAGATCCGCATCCAGATGCAAGAGCTTGACCACAGTTCCCGGATTTTCGACGCCATAACGTGGAACAGTCTCCATTATGTCGCCTTCGATGACCCGGATTCGCGGCTTTTGCGGCGCAAAGCGATCATGGTCGAAGACATTGATCAGGTCGTAAAGTTCGTCGCGGTATTCCCGCGACGACCATCCGCCTTCCACCTTGTCATGGTCACCGGTACGGGCGCCGTCTTTCTCGTGGAAACTCGGGAAGCCTTCGAAGTTGTCGAAGCCGATGACATCGAAACTCCGGTCATAGGTCGAAAAGATCTCGCAGAAATTGGCGAATCGCAGAAGCGAGTCGCCCCGGAACACACCACATTCAACGATGTGACCAGGCAGATCGGCGACCATCTTGAAAATCTCGTAATGCGCGAGCAGCTTTGCGGTGGCGCGCCGTCCAGCAAACCGCAGAAGGCCTCCCTGGCTGAAAGCATCGGAATTGTTGCGCTCCACATGGCCCGAAACCAGCCTGAATGTTTCCTCCGCGACAAAAGCGTTGTCAGGACATGGCGAAGGCTTCTTGCGTTGGGTCAAACTGATCTCCTTGATCGGACTCGTGCCTGCATGGCTTTTAGGCACTGAAGTTTGCCCGAAAGTTGCGCGGGACAATGCCCGGCTCAGCCATGAACTGAACATCCCGGCGCTTGACCGCCCGGCCTCCGGTGCGGTCTAACGCGTCAGATACGCGCGCAGGCGATCCGGAAACGGTTTCGTCATGCGACTGAAAGCTCGAGGATGAGACTGATGGGCAACAACACCAGAAACACGGCAGCGGGACTGGCGGCAGCAGCGGCGAGCGATGTCGACGAGATCACCGGCCACCGCCGCATGCGCCGCACCCGGGTGGCCGACTGGTCGCGGCGGCTGACCCGCGAGACCCGGCTGACGGTGGACGATCTGATCTGGCCGATCTTCATTGTTCCGGGCACCAATGTTACCGAACCGATCGAGGCCATGCCCGGCGTCAACCGGATGAGCGTGGACCGGGCCGTGGAAGCGGCAAAAATGGCAGCCGATCTCGGCATTCCAGCTCTCGCCACCTTCCCCAATGTCGAGATGGACAAGCGCGACGAGACCGGCTCGCACATTCTCGAGCCGGACAATCTGATCAACCAGACCACCCGCGCCATCAAGAAAGCCGTCCCCAATATCGGCGTCATAACTGACGTGGCGCTGGACCCGTTCACCAGCCACGGCCATGACGGCATCTTGCGCGACGGCGAGATCATCAATGACGAGACCGTGCGGCAGATCGCGGCAGGTGCGGTGCACCAGGCCGATGCGGGCGCCGACATCATCTCGCCGTCTGACATGATGGACGGGCGCATCGGCGCGATCCGCCGGGCGCTGGATGCGGCAGGCCACCAGAATGTGGCGATCATGTCCTATGCAACCAAGTTTGCGTCGGCCTGCTACGGCCCCTATCGCGAGGCGATTGGCACTTCGGGGCTGCTGAAAGGCGACAAGCGCACCTATTACCTCGATCCGGCAAACACCGTGGAAGCGATCCGCGACGCTGGAATGGATGTCGAGGAAGGCGCCGACATGCTGATGGTCAAACCGGGCCTAGTCTATCTCGACATCTGCCGCGCGCTCAAGGACACTTACGGGCTGCCGACGTTTGCCTACCAGGTGTCGGGCGAATATTCGATGATCAAAGCCGGCCACGCGGCGGGCTATATCGACGGCGAACGGGTGATGATGGAAAAGCTGCTCGCCTTCAAACGCGCCGGCTGCGACGGAATGCTGACCTATTTCGCGCCGGAAGCGGCAAGGTTGATCGCCAAGGGCGGCTGGTGAAGCGGGGCGCGCGCGCCTGAAACCCACGACCTCGTTCCCGGATGGCAACTCCCCCGCCTCCGTCATGCCGGGCTCGACCCGGCATCCAGCCACCGCGCGTCGGCGCGGTGGGAGACTCTTCGGCGTCAAAACGAACCAGAGTCTAGCGGCTCGCGGACGCTCGCCTGCTGGATGCCGGAGGCTACGACGTCGCTACGCTTGTCTTGATCAAGTCCGGCATGACGGAGGAGAGATGTCAGTCCACGGCACCAGACAATCTTGCGCCTTGGTCTGTGGATGTTGGAACCAAACCGTCGGCAAACCCTTTAAGTGCAGGGCCTGACTTCCTACATCTTTCCCGACGCGGCAAAAATGTCCGTGCCTGTGACAGGAGAAATCGATGAGCCAGCCGATCCGCGAGAGTGCAGACAATCACGCCATAGGCGCGTATGACGACATCGCGCTTTACGACGGCGTTCGCACCAAGCGCGTGCTGGCGTTCTTTGTCGACTATGCCATCGTGCTGGCGCTTTGTGTTCCGATGGCGATCCTTGTGTTCTTCATCGGCATCTTCACGCTGGGCCTCGGCTTCTTCCTCTATCCGATCCTATTTTTGCTGGTGGCCATTCCCTATATCGGCCTGACCATGGGTGGACCGAACCAGGCAACGCCGGGCATGCGCATGATGGGTATCCGCCTCGCGCGCCTCGACGGCCGCCCGGTCGATTTCATGCTCGCAGTGGTTCACGGCGTGTTGTTCTGGGCGCTCAACGCCGTGCTCACCCCCTTCATCCTGCTCGCCACGCTGGTGCTTGAACGCAAGCAGACCGTGCATGACTGGATGCTCGGCACAGTGGTGGTGCGGAGTTAGTCTACACCACCAATCGCGTCTCGTGCTTCAATTGCCTTAGAATGAGGTTGGTCTTCACCGTCGAGACGCCCTCCAGCGAGAACATGAACTCCTCCAGGAACGCGTTGTAGGCGGCGAGGTCGCGGCAGCGGATGCGCAGGTGATAGTCGGCGTCACCGGTGGTGGCGAAGCAGTCGAGGACTTCCGGGCGGGTCATTACGGCCTGGATGAAGTTTTCGACATGGCCCGCCTGATGGCGCGAGAGCACGACGTGGACCATGGCGTGGAACGCCAGGCCGACAGCTTCGGGATCGACAAGTGCCGTGTAGCGCTCGATGACGCCGCCCTCCTCCAGCGCCTTGACCCGCCGCCAGCAGGCGGACGCCGACATGGCGGCGCGTTCGGCCAGGTCCTGGTTGGAGATGCGGCCGTCTTCCTGCAGGGCGTTGAGCAGCTGCCGGTCCGCCTGATGGATTTCGATTTTCTCCGCCATCTCGGATACTCCTTTCACTTAGATAGCATAATTCGAATATTCCTACCGTATTCCTGACGCAACACGGCAAATCTGGCAAGTTCTGCCAGCATGAAAATGCTATGATCGCGGGCGGAGGACATGCCCATGACATTTCACACATCCGCGCCATCCAGTTATTCCCTGTCGGACCGCTACACGCTGCAAAGCGGCCGGGTGTTCATGACCGGTACGCAGGCGCTGGTGCGGGCCGTGTTCGATCAGGCGCGGCGTGACCGCGAGGCGGGGCTGAAGACCGGTGGCTTCGTGTCGGGCTATCGCGGCTCGCCGCTTGGCGGCCTCGACATGGAACTCTGGCGGCAGAAAGCGCGGCTGGCTGAAGACGGGATCGAGTTCCTGCCGGCCGTCAACGAGGATCTGGCAGCAACGGCAGTACTCGGCTCACAGCAGGTGGAAACCAATCCGAACCGCAAAGTCGAAGGCGTCTTCGGCCTCTGGTACGGCAAGGGTCCAGGCGTCGACCGGGCCGGCGACGCGCTCAAGCATGGCAACGCCTATGGCTCCTCGCCGCATGGCGGCGTGCTGGTGGTGGCGGGCGACGACCATGGCTGCGTCTCGTCCTCGATGCCGCACCAGTCGGATGTCGCCTTCATGGCCTGGTTCATGCCGACGCTCAATCCGGCCAGCGTTTCGGAGTATCTTGAATTTGCCGAGTATGGCTATGCGCTGTCGCGCTATTCGGGCATGTGGGTCGGTTTCAAGGCGATCTCGGAAACGGTCGAAGGCGCCAGCTCCTTCCTGCTCAAACCCGACCGGGTGTTTGCCAAACCGGACTTCCAGATCCCGGCGACCGGCCTGCACTACCGTTGGCCGGATCTGCCCGGTCCGCAGATCGAAGAGCGGATGGAGGCCAAGAAACATGCGGTCTTCGCCTTCGCCGAGGCCAACCCGATCGACCGGGCGATCTATGGCATTGATGACGCGCGCTTCGGCTTTGTTACCACCGGCAAGGCGCATCTCGACCTGATGGAGGCGCTTCGCCTGCTGGGGCTCGACGAAGCCCGCTGCCGGGCACTCGGCATCGACATCTACAAGGTCGGCATGGTCTGGCCCTTGGCGCGGCGCGCGGCACTCGATTTCGTCCGGGAAAAACGCGAAGTGGTGGTGATCGAGGAAAAGCGCGGCATCATCGAAAGTCAGTTCAAGGAGTATTTCTACGACTGGCCCGGCGACAAGCCGCAGCGCATGGTCGGCAAGCATGACGAGACCGGCCGGCGCTTAATCCCGTGGACCGGCGAACTTTCGCCGAAACAATTGCTGCCGCTGATTGCCAAGCGGCTCGACGGCGTGTTCCGCGGCGAGAATTTTGCCGCGCGGGCCGCCGAGATCATTGCCGAACCACTGGTTGCGCTCAGTGATCCGGGCGCCACCCGCACGCCCTATTTCTGTTCCGGCTGTCCGCACAACACCTCGACCAGGGTGCCGGATGGCTCGAAGGCGCTGGCCGGTATCGGCTGTCATTTCATGGCCAGCTGGATGGACCGCGAGACCTCGTCGCTGATCCAGATGGGTGGCGAAGGGGTCAACTGGGCGGCATCCTCGCGCTTTACCGGCAAGGATCACATCTTCCAGAATCTCGGCGAAGGCACCTGGTATCACTCAGGCTCTATGGCGATCCGCCAGGCGATCGCGGCAAAGGCCAACATCACCTACAAGATCCTCTACAATGACGCCGTCGCCATGACCGGCGGCCAGCCAGTCGACGGACCGGTGAGCGTTCAGGCAATCGCGCATATCTGCCGCGCCGAGGGTGTCGAGCGGATGGCGCTGGTCTCGGATGATCCGGAGAAATTCACGGCCGCCGACTTCCCGCGCGGGATCACCATCCATGCCCGCGGAGAGATGGACTCGGTGCAGCGGGAACTGCGCGAGGTCGAAGGCGTTTCGGTGCTGATCTACGAGCAGACCTGTGCCACGGAAAAGCGCCGCCGCCGTAAGCGCGGCACCCTGCCCGATCCGAAGAAGTTCGCCGTCATCAACGAGCTTGTCTGCGAAGGCTGTGGCGATTGCTCGACCGAGTCCAATTGCCTCAGCGTCGAACCGAAGGAGACCGAGTTCGGCCGCAAGCGGCAGATCAACCAGTCCAACTGCAACAAGGACATGTCGTGCCTGGGCGGCTTTTGCCCGAGCTTCGTGACCATCGAAGGCGCTGAGCGGCGCAAGCCGAAGCCGGCCGACATTGACATCGATGCCTTGATGAAGAGGGTGCCCCTGCCCGCGCTGCCGTCGCTTGAGACGCCGTTCAACCTGCTGGTGACCGGCGTTGGCGGCACCGGTGTGGTCACCGTCGGCCAGCTGATCTCGATGGCGGCGCATCTGGAGGGCAAGGGCGCCAGCATTCTCGATTTCACCGGCTTCGCGCAGAAATTCGGATCGGTGCTGAGCTTCGTGCGGATTGGCCAGGATCCCGGCCAGATCCACCAGGTCCGGATCGACACCGGCATGACCGATGCTGTGATCGGCTGCGACGTGGTGGTTTCCTCCTCGCCCAAGGCGTCCGGCACCTATTCGGCCCGGACACGCGTGGCGCTGAACACCGCCTCGATGCCGACCGGTGATCTGGTAATGAAACGCGATGCGGATCTCAACATTGATGGCCGCAGGTCATCCATCGAAGCCGTGGTCGGGGCGGACAACCTTGCATCATTTGATGCCAATGCCGCTTCAGAGGCGCTGTTTGGCGACGCGGTGTTTGCCAATGTGATGATGCTCGGCTTTGCCTGGCAGCAGGGTCTGGTGCCGGTGTCGCTTGACGCGCTGATGCGGGCGGTGGAGCTCAACAATGTCGCCGTCGACAACAACAAGCGCGCGCTCGCCTGCGGCCGGCTGATGGCCGCCGATCCCTCGGCTTTGACAGAACATCTCAACCCTTCAAGCGATATTGCCACCTCGCTTGACGAGATCATCGACCGGCGCGCCGTGTTTCTGGAAGGCTACCAGAATGCCGCCTGGGCAAACCGGTACCGCAGCCGCATGAGGGATTTCGTTGCGAGGATGCCAGTCGCGGAGGCGGATGACCTGGCCACCAGGGCGGCCAGGTCGCTGTTCAAGCTGATGTCCTACAAGGATGAGTACGAGGTGGCGCGGCTGCACCGCGACAAGAGCTTTCTCGCCAGCCTCACGGACCGTTTCGAAGGCGATTTCAAGCTCGTGCATCATTTTGCGCCACCCCTGCTCGCAAGCGGAAAGGATGCGCGCGGCCGGCCGCTGAAACGGGCCTTTGGTCCCGCCATCCGGCCTGCACTGTCCCTTCTGGCACGGCTCAAATCTCTTCGCGGCACAATGTTCGATCCGTTCGGCTACACCGCCGAGCGCAAGATGGAGCGGGAGCTGATCGGCTGGTTCGAGGCGCTGTTGACGCGCTGCGAGCGGGAAATTTCCCCGACCAATGCTCCTATGTGGGCAGAGGTGCTTTCGGCCCCCATGGAGATCCGCGGGTACGGACCGGTCAAACATGAAGCCGTGCTCAAGGTGCGGGCCCAGGTGGAGGCTCTTCTGGCTCGCCAGATTTCGGCCTGACCGGAAGCATACCGCGCTTTCTTGTTGCTGATGCGGACTATTCTCGACTTCGCTGAGTGGAACTTTCGTTTCCGGGTTGGCACAACCATTGCTGCGCCTGTTGCGCCGCTTATGCTCGAGCTGAAATATTCGCCCTAGGCGTGCGAGGCGGCGACGCGGTAAAGTGGTAGCAACTCGCGCCACCGGAGTCGCACCGCGTTCATGCCAGATTTCCATCTCATCGCCACGTTTGTCATCATCGCGGCCACCATCATTGCCTATGCGTCCGAACGCTGGCCGATGGAGACGGTCTCGCTGGTCTCGCTTGCTGCCGTGCTGATCCTGTTCGGGGCGGTGCCCTTCACCGGGCCTGATGGCACAAGCCTCGAACCCGAACGGCTTCTGTCGGGGTTTTCCAACCCGGCGCTTGTCACCGTCATTGCGCTTCTGATTGTCGGACAGGGCCTGTTTGCCACCGACGCGATGGAAGCGCCGGCCCGAAAACTCGGGCGGATGGGCGGCGCCAGTACGTTTCGGCCGATCCTGTTCATTCTCGTTGGTGCTGCCATCTTCTCGGCGTTCCTCAACAACACTCCGGTGGTGGTGATCTTCATTCCGATCTTGGTGGTGATCTCGGCGCAACGGTCGATTTCGCCGAGCCAGGTGTTCATCCCGCTCTCCTTCATCACCATTCTGGGCGGCATGACCACGCTGATCGGCTCGTCGACCAACCTGCTGGTGGCAGGTGTGGTGCGTGACTACGGCTACGAGATCGGCTTTTTCGACATCACCGGCATGGGCGTCATCCTGGCGCTGGTGGGCGGTGTCTATGTGCTGGCTTTGCTGCCGCGCCTGTTGCCGGAACGCAAGGCGGAACTCTCTGCGGGCGCCAAATCCGGCGCGCAGTTTATCGGCGAGATCACGCTGACGCGGGATCATCCCTTTGTCGGGATCTCGGCCAAGGCCGGCATGTTTCCCGGACTTGGCGACCTGACACTGAGAATGCTGCAGCGTCGCGACGTGCCGGTCTTGCCGCCGTTCGAGGACCTCACCCTGTCCATCGGCGACACGCTGGTGGTAACCGGGACACGGAAAGCCTTTTCAAAGGCGCTGGCGCGCGGGCGCACCGGACTTGAGGCCGATGACGGGCCTGTCGAGGAGACCCAGCACGAGCAACCGCCGGGCCCGGACTATCACCTCGCCGAAGCCGTGATCTCGCCCGGGTCGCGCTACGCCGGGCGAACCATCCAGCTCTCGGGCCTGCGGCCGCAGTTCGGGATTTCCGTCCTTGGCGTCCAGCGCAAAAGCCGGATGGCGCGTGTCGCCCTGTCCGACATCAGGCTCGAACCCGGGGACACGCTGCTGATCGGCGGGCCGGTGGAGGCGATCCAGCAGCTCAGGGGCAACCATGACCTGCTGCTGCTCGAATACTCCGCCGAAGCCGTGCCGCAATCCCGCAAGGCCCGCATTGCCGTGGCGATCTTCGCAGCCATCGTGCTGCTTTCGGCCTTCTCTGTCGTTCCCATCGTGGTGGCGGCAATCTGCGGCGCCGTGCTGATGCTGCTGACCGGATGCCTGTCCATCCTTCAGGCGGGGCGTGCCTTCGACCGGCAGATTTTCCTGCTGGTGGGGTCGTCCGTGGCGCTCGCCACGGCGCTCGAATCGACCGGCGGCGCTGCGCTGATTGCATCGAGCTCGCTCAGCCTGATGGAGGGCGCACCGCCGGGTGTCATCCTCTCCGGGCTGTTCCTGGTGATGGCCGCATTGACCAACGTGCTGTCGAACAACGCCACCGCCGTGCTTTTCACCCCGATTGCGCTCGGAATCGCCAAGGGCATGGGCGCCCCGCCCGAGCCGTTTATCGCGGCGGTGATCTTTGCCTCGAACGCCTCTTTCGCCACGCCGATCGGGTATCAGACCAATCTCCTGGTCATGGGGCCCGGACACTACCGTTTCAGCGACTTTCTTCGAGCCGGAACGCCGCTTGTGATCATCATATGGTTGACGTTTTCGTTACTTGCGCCATGGTATTACGGACTGTGACCAGCTTCGTGCCCAAGAAATGATGAACCAACCGATCAATTCCCCGCAGTTCTTTCTGACCGCTCCGTCAGATTGCCCCTATCTCGAGGGCCAGAGCGAGCGGAAGGTGTTTACCCACCTGGTCGGCGACAAGGCGCGGGAACTCAACGATCTGCTAACCCAGGGCGGCTTCCGGCGCTCGCAGAACATCGCCTACCGCCCGGCCTGCGAATCCTGCCGAGCCTGCATTTCCGTGCGCATTCTGGCGAGCGAATTCAAACCCACCCGGTCGATGCGGCGCAACCGGGCCGGAAACAGGGATCTGGTTGCGACCGAATACCATGCAGAGCCCTCGAGCGAACAGTTCAAGCTGTTCCGGCGCTATCTCGACAGCCGCCACCAGAGCGGCGGCATGGCCGACATGAGCATCGGCGATTACGCCATGATGGTGGAGGATTCGCATGTCGACAGCCGCATCATCGAATACCGTCTGAGAAACGAGGGCGACGGGCTGCAGGAGCAGCCGTCGGGCGAATTGCTGGCGGTGGCGCTGACCGACCGGATGGGCGACGGGCTGTCGATGGTCTATTCCTTCTTCAACCCTGACCTGACCGACCGCTCGCTCGGCACCTACATGATCCTCGACCATATCGAGCGGGCGCAGGCCCTGGGCCTGCCACACGTCTATCTGGGCTACTGGGTCAAGGGCTCGCGCAAGATGGAATACAAGACCCGCTTTCTGCCGCAGGAACACCTCATGGCGCAGGGCTGGCAACGGTATGAACCGTAACCTGCAAGCCCATCGCCACTCCCGATAGATCATCGATTTTCATGTCCGGAGCCCGGGGCCACCGGCTCTCACCAAGGCCTTTTTCATGTCCGATTATTCCCAGCAGGCCGCCGACCACCGCAAGGGGCTGCTGATCACCGCAATTGGCGGGCTGGCGTTGACCATCGACATTCCGTTGATCAAGCTCTCGGGAGGCGAAGCCTGGTCCGTGGTCGCCACACGCGGCGGCATGACCTTCTTCGCAGCCCTGGTGATGTGGGGCGCGTTGCGGCTCTTCAGCGCTGATCGCACGCCTGTCATTCCGGGGCGGACGGGATTGCTGGTGACCGGGCTCTACGGCATCGCGGCCATCAGCTTCATGATGGCGGTGTTTCATACCACGACAGCCAACCTGGTGTTCATTCTCGCCTTCAACCCGATGTTTTCGGCGCTGATGGGCTGGCTGCTGATCGGGGAAAAGCCCAAACCGCAAACTTTTGCGGCGATGGCGGCCATGGTGTTCGGGGTCGGGCTGATCGTCTCCGACGGGCTTCAGGCCGGCAACATGATCGGTAACGGACTGGCGCTGTTTACCTCGCTGATGCTGTCACTGATCATCACCATCAGCCGCAAGGCGCGCACCGGCATGGGTTTTGCACCGCTGTTTGCAGCGCTGGTGCCGTGCCTGGTCGGTCTGTACATGATCGGCGGCCCCTCGGGTATCGTGCTGCCGCAGCCGGGCTGGCTGGCGCTCAACGGGCTGGTGGTGATCCCGGTCGCGTTCTGGTGCCTGGCGACGGGACCGAAATACATTTCCGGGCCGGAAGTGGCGATGTTCTATCTGCTTGAAACCATTCTTGCGCCGGTATGGATGTGGATGATCTTCTCCGAGATACCGACACGGCTGGGCCTGATTGGCGGCGCGATCATCGTGGTGGCGCTGGTGGCGCATTCGGTGTGGCAATTGCTGGCGCACCGGCGGGCGGCAAGGACGCTTGCTCCAAGGCACCCGATGTGAAACCCGCTTCTGGCCGAAATGTACCCGCCCCTTTCCCAATCGGATTCGCGCCCTATTGTGGTCTCATGGCAGTGATCAACTGTGTGCGTTGAAACCACTTCGATTGGCCGTAGTCCGGAATGAAGAAAATCATACTTGTTGTCCTGCTGTGCTTTGTCGCGCCGGCTCTGGCCTCGCTCGGGGTCCGCGCAGCAAGTTCGCAACCCGGCTCGTGGCGATCAGCGGACTGGTCGTCGGCGGGTATCCTGCCTGATGCAGACTCAAGCCGGGAAGCTGCAGTCTATGTCATGGCGGCGCGCACCGGCGGCCTGAAAGGCGGGCTGGCGGTTCACAGCTGGATTGTGACGAAGTCCGCTGGAGCTGCGCATTACAACCGCTACGACAAAGTCGGCTGGGGCAATCCGATCCGCAGCAATGCCTACCCCGCAGACGGGCGCTGGTATTCCAATGCGCCGGAGGTGCTCGCAGCGGTTCACGGCGCCAGAGCGGAAGAGCTGATCCCAGACATCAAGGCGGCGGTTCAAGCCTACCCCTTCTCACAGCGCGGTGATTACTCGCTCTGGCCAGGTCCGAACTCCAATTCCTTCATCGCTCATGTTCTCAGATCGGTGCCGGAACTTGATCTGGCGCTGCCGCCAGAGGCCATTGGCCGGGATTTCCGCAGCTTTGGCGATTTCGTCACGCTGTCACCGGACTGGCGCAATCTGGAACTCTCGCTCGGGGGTTATGCCGGGCTGGCTGTCGGCACGCTCTACGGCGTGGAATTGCGGCTGGGCGGCCTTGTCTTCGGCATCGACATCATGCGCCCGGCGGTGAAACTACCGGGTTTCGGGCGGGTCGGAATGACGCGAAACAGCGGGCTGATCAGCTGAACTTGCCGGAGCGCGGGAAGCCCTTGGGCACTAGACGGCCGGCCTGGGCGCGGTCGGCGATCCACTCGAGCAGGTCTTCCTTCTTGCGGGTGTGGGTGCGGCCGGCACTGTCTTCCCAGCTCAGCCCCTCCTCCATCGCAAAGCAGCGGATATCGGACACGCCGCCATCCTTGTAGCGCTGCAGCCGGACACCCTTGCCACGGCTCATTTCGGGCAGTTGCTCCAGCGGGAAAATCAGCATCTTGCGGTTTTCACCGATGACGGCGGCATGGTCGCCGGTCACAGGCACGCACAGCCGCATCTCCTGCGGCAGGCTGACATTCATGATCTGCTTGCCCTTGCGGGTGTTGGCGACCATGTCGCTCTCGGCCACGATGAAGCCGTTGCCAGCGGTTGATGCGACCAGCAGCTTGCGTGCCGGGTCGTGAACAAAGGCCGTCAGCACCGCCTGGTCATTGTCCATGTCGACGATGATCCTGAGCGGCTCGCCATGACCACGACCGCCGGGAAGCTTGTCGGCGCCGAGCGTGTAGGCCTTGCCGCCGGTGGTGACGATGACCAGCTTGTCGGTGGTGTGGGCGTGGAACGCGATCTTGAGCTGGTCGCCATCCTTGAACTGCAAACCTGCGAAATCGGCCATGTGGCCCTTCATCGCGCGGATCCAACCCTTCTCGGAAATCACCACGGAGATCGGTTCTTTCTCGATCATCGCCTGCTCGATGGCCGCGAGGTCGGCGACCGGGGCTTCGGCGAACCGGGTGCGGCGCGCACCGAGCTCGGTTTCCTTGGAAAAGGTCTTGCGGACCTTGCCGATTTCCCAAGCGACGGTCTGCCACTGCTTGGCATCGGAGGCGAGCAAAGCCTCGATCTCGGCCTTCTCTTCGGTCAGACCGTCGAATTCCTTGCGGATTTCCAGCTCTTCGAGCTTGCGCAGGGAGCGCAGGCGCATGTTGAGGATGGCCTCGGCCTGAACGTCGGTCAGTTCGAAGGTCTTCATCAATTCGAGCTTGGGCTCATCCTCCTCGCGGATGATGCGGATCACCTCGTCGAGGTTGAGATAGGCGATGAGGAAACCGGCCAGCAGTTCCAGCCGGCGTTCGATCGCCGCCAGCCGGTGACGCGAGCGGCGCTGCAGCACCTCGCGGCGGTGCGCCAGCCATTCGCTGAGCACCTCGGCGAGGTTCATCACCTTGGGCACCTTGCCCATCGACAGGACATTGAGGTTGAGCGGGATGCGGTTTTCCAGGTCGGACAGCCGGAACAGCGATTCCATCAAGAGATTCGGGTCTACCGCGCGGCTCTTGGGGATCAGCACCAGGCGGACGTCTTCAGCGGATTCATCGCGGATGTCGTCGAGCAGCGGCAGCCTGCGGGCGATCAGCAGTTCGGCGATCTTCTCGATCAGGCGCGACTTCTGCACCTGGTAGGGCATTTCGGTGACGACGATCTGGTAGCCGCCGCGACCGGTGTCCTCGACCTCCCACCTGGCCCGCACCCGAAAGCCGCCACGGCCGGTGCTGTAGGCCTCGAGCATGGATTCGCGGCTGTCGATAATAACACCACCGGTGGGGAAATCCGGGCCTTCGACATATTGCAGAAGATCTTCGACGGTGGCCTCGGGCTTGCGGATCAGCGCAAGGGCCGCATCGCAGAGTTCGGCTGCGTTGTGCGGCGGGATCGAGGTGGCCATGCCGACGGCAATGCCGGTGGCGCCATTGGCCAGAAGGTTGGGGAACGCGCCCGGCAGCACGACCGGTTCGCTGTTTTCCTCGTCATAGGTATCGCGGAAATCGACTGCGTCCTCGTTGATGCCTTCGATCAGCAATTCCGCGACGGCGGTCATCTTGGATTCGGTATAGCGCATCGCGGCCGCGCTATCGCCGTCGATATTGCCGAAATTGCCCTGCCCGTTGGCCAGCGGATAGCGCACGGCAAAACTCTGCGCCAGCCGCACCAAGGCATCGTAGATCGACTGGTCGCCGTGCGGATGGAAGTTACCCATCACCTCACCGACGATCTTGGCGGACTTCTTGAAGGAGCCGGCCGACCTCAGCCCCATCTCGTTCATCGCGTAGACGATGCGGCGATGCACCGGCTTCATGCCGTCGCGAACATCGGGCAGCGCGCGGTGCATGATGGTTGACAGCGCATAGGCGAGATAGCGCTCTTCGAGCGCCTTTTTCAGGTCGATGCCCTGAATGTCATCGCCGCCGCCGGGCGGTACCAAGCTTTTTCCCATGGGTCGGAGTTAAAGGAAGCGGTGATTCGGGGCAAGAGGCGTCAGCCGCAGCACATGGCAAGATGTTTTTGCCTGTCTGTCGAATTCGCCCGCTCCGGTTCGTCCAGTTCACAGTGCGCCCAATCGGGAGCGCACGGAACACCAGACGAAGGATCGGCTCCATGATGAACCTGACCGGGCTTTACGCGGTACCGCTTGCACTCTTGATGATCGGGCTGTCGGCCTATGTCAGCGCGCTGCGTGCCAAAACCAGCATCTCCATTCTTGACGGCGGCAACATTGCCTTGGCCGAGCGCATTCGCCGGCACGGCAATTTCACAGAATCCGTCCCGATGGCGGTCCTGCTGATGGCATTTGCTGAAGCCGGAGGCGCTACTCAGCTCTTGATCCACTGCGCGGGCCTGTCGCTGGTCATCGGGCGCGTTCTGCATCCTATCGGCCTGTTTCATGACCGGCCGGTCACATTTGCCCGGATCTCAGGCGGCTTTCTGACATGGATCGCGATGCTGATTTCCATGCTCGGCATCGGCTTCAATCAGTGGGCCGGATAATTTTTCTGCCAGCCATGTCGAAACGGGGGCTGCGCAATCGTCCCCAAGACGTAAACTCCGGCTCAAACCGGGCCTGAACACACCACGAAGAGGAAACAGACATGAAATATCTTGCACTCATCTACGCCGCCCCCGGAGCGGGACCGGACTACGGAACACCGGAATTCGGCCCCTACATGGATGGCTACCGCAAGGCCACTGAAACCTATCAGCGTGATGGGGTGATGCTGGCCGGTGAAGCCCTGCAGGACACCTCGACGGCGACAACCGTGCGAGTGCGCAACGGCAAGACCGAAACCATGGACGGGCCGTTTGCCGAAACCAAGGAACAGCTCGGTGGGTTCTACATGTTCGAATGCGCCAATCTCGATGAGGCGATCAAATATGCAGCGATGATCCCGTCTGCCGAGCACGGCTCGGTCGAAGTCCGGCCGATCATGGAAATCGAATAGCCGGCATGGGAACGGAGGCTTCCGAGCAGGAAAGACGCGCGCGCAAGGCCATCGAGGCGCTTGCGCGCGCCGAGACGGGGCGCTTGCTGGGCGCCCTCGTTCGTGATGTCCGCGATTTCCAGCTCGCCGAGGACTGTCTGCAAGACGCGATGGAATCAGCGCTGGCGCACTGGTCCCGCAATGGGCTGCCCGGCGCGCCGGCAGGTTGGGTGCTGCAGACGGCGCGGCGAAAGGCCATCGACCGGTTCCGGCGGGCCCGCAATTTCGAACGCAAGGCCGAGGAGTATGGCCGGCTGATCGAGCTTGACCAGCGGACGGTGGACAGCGACGAACCGCCGCTGATCCCGGATGAACGCCTGCAGCTGATCTTCACCTGCTGCCACCCGTCGCTCGACAGCAAGACCCGCGTCGCCCTGACCCTGCGCACCCTGTGCGGCCTGACAACCCGGGAGATTGCCCGGGCCTTTCTCGACACCACGGAAGCCATGGCGCAACGGCTGGTCAGGGCGCGCCACAAGATCACCAAGGCCGGCATTCCATTCGAAATTCCCGAACCGGAGCACTGGGCAGAACGGCTCAACTCGGTGCTGTCGGTGATCTACCTGATCTTCAACGAAGGCTATTCGGCAACCGAAGGCCCGGAACTGCTCCGCCAGGAACTGTGCCTCGAAGCAATCCGGCTGGGACGGCTGATGCTCGAACTCGCTCCCGGCGACGCGGAATGCGAAGGGCTGCTGGCATTGATGCTGCTCAACCATTCACGCGCCGAGGCACGTCTTGACGACCAGGGCGGGATGATCGCGCTCGATAGTCAGGACCGAAGCCTGTGGAACCGGGACGAAATCGCTAGAGGCTGCGCCCTGCTTGATCAGGCTCTCGAGCGCGCACGCCCAGGCCTGTTCCAGTTGCAGGCCGCAGTCAGTGCCTTGCATGCCCAGGCGGCAAGCCACGCGGAAACCGACTGGCAGCAGATCGTGCTGTTGTACGAATCGATGCACCGGCTTGCCGGCAATCCGGTCTACCTGCTCAACCGTGCCGTGGCGTTGTCCTATGCCTGCGGCGCGGATCCGGCGCTGGATGCTCTCGGCCCTGTCTCAGCCGCGCTTGATGGCTACCAGCCGTTTCATGCGGCCAGGGCCGATCTGCTGCGCCGGACAGGCGAGCTCGACGCCGCGCGGCAGAGCTATCAGCGCGCTATCGAGCTCAGCGGCAACGAGAGCGAAAGGCAGTTCCTCGCGAGCCGGATCGCGGCCATGGACGAACACGCCTGAAAGCCTGGAGCGGCCTCATCCGCACCACAAAGCTGTGGACGATGACAGGATGCGTGGCGGCCTGTAGGATGGGCCACGCCCCCATTTCAGGATGCTGCCCCGCTCGGCATCGCCAGCAGAAGGAAGACCCGATGACGATCCCATACACACTCACACGGCTGCTTTCCGCGTCTGCGCTTGCCGCAGCCCTTTCGGGCTTTGCGATTCCGGCCCTGGCGCTCGATGCGGATGATTTTGCCACCAAGACCGCGGCCGCTGTTCAACAGGGCGCCGGCAAGCTTACCTTCGCCTCCATCGATGCCGACGGCGACAGGATCGTGCTGAAATCAGCGCGGCTCGAGCCGGTCGGTCAAGATGCCTTCGGAATCGGCGACATCACCTTTACCGGCGTCGAGGAAGGTGACGACGGCAGCTATCTCGTGGACCTGGTCGAATTCGAGGATGTCGTCATTTCAGAAGGCGCGAACAAGCTGTCCGTTCTCGGCATCGAAATGGACGACCTGGTCATCCCGGGGGAGACCGGCACCGACACCCTGGCGGGCTTCATACGCATGGACAGCATGTCGACAGGCGAGATCCGCGCCGAGGATAACGGCGAGAAGGTTTTCTCGATGTCCGGCCTGGCGCTGAAGCTCGAGTATTCCGACGATGCCCTGTCGCAGAAGGCCGAGTTCACCGGGTCGGACATCTGGCTGGACTTGTCAAAGATCGATGATCCGAAGGCAAGACAGGCAGTCTCGGAGCTTGGCTACGACACCTTGACCGGTGACTTCCGGATGGCCGGCGGCTGGGAAGCCGAAACCGGTGTGATGGACCTGAGCGAATATTCCCTCACACTCGACGATGTCGGAAGCCTCTTCCTCAGCCTGCAAATATCGGGCTACACGCTCGAGCTGGTCGAGGCCATGCAGCAGGCGCAGAAGGCCGCCGCCGACAATCCGGACAAGAAGGCTGCCGAACAGGCCCTGGGCCTTTCCATGCTGGGTCTGATGCAGCAGCTGAGCTTCAATTCAGCCACCGTCCGCTTCGAGGACGCTTCGGTGACTGAACGGGCGCTGACGTTCGCGGGCAAGCAGCAGGGTGTCTCGGGCGACCAGATGCGGATGGCGCTCAAGGGCATGCTGCCGCTGATGCTCGGCCGCATCGGCATTCCGGAGTTGCAGAAGCAGATTGCCGCTGCGGCGAGCGTTTATCTCGACAACCCGCAGGACATCACCATCACGGCAAATCCAGCATCGCCGGTGGCGCTGCCGGTGATCATGGGTGCGGGTATGGGCGATCCGAAATCGCTGGTCGGTCTGCTCAACGTGCAGATCAGCGCCAACCAGCCGGTTGAAATCTGCTGCAAGCAATAGCCTAACCGAACTGAGGATTTCGGGTTGCTTGTTCGTCCACGCGAGCGCAGGGTGGAACGGGCCCGGAAGCGCTTCGGCTGTTCCCGTCCCGGTGGACCACCCCCTCCTCACACCCGCACTGGACCCAGAGATGATCCGTTTCAGGGCAGAGCCGCCGGTTGAAAAACCAGCGGCACAAGCCGCAACCAAAGCCACGAAGACCGCACCCAAAGCCAAGACCAGCAAATCCGCGCCCGAGGAAGATTTGCTCGATCTCGCCTCAGAGAACGAAGACGAGAAGGACTGACCGCCAGGTCCTGCGCAAAACCACGGCAAAGAAAAAGCCCGGGAAACAGATGTTTGCCCGGGCTTCTTGGTGATCTGTGTCCGCCTCGAAGGCTGGTGGCCTATTCAGCCTTTGGCGGGATGGCGCGCAGCGACAATTCGCGCATCTGCGCCGGGGACGCCGGGCTTGGCGCACCCATCAAGAGATCCTCGGCCTGCTGGTTCATCGGGAACAGCGCCACTTCGCGCAGGTTCTTGGCGCCGACGATCAGCATGATCACGCGGTCGACACCAGCCGCCATGCCGCCATGCGGCGGTGCGCCGTACTGGAAGGCGCGGTAGAGACCGCCGAAGCGCTCTTCGACATCGGCCTGGCTGAGGCCGACCTTCTCGAACGCCTTGACCATCAGCTCGGGCGACTGGTTACGAATCGAGCCCGATGCAATCTCGAAGCCGTTGCAGACCAGATCGTACTGGTAGGCCTTCAGCGTCAGCGGATCCTGGCTGTCGAGCGCTTCCATGCCGCCCTGCGGCATTGAGAACGGGTTGTGGGCGAACTCAACCTTCTTGGCGTCCTCATCCCATTCGTAGAACGGGAAGTCGACGATCCAGCAGAGCTCGAAGCGGTCTTCATCAACCAGTTTGAGTTCCTCGCCGGCGCGGGTACGTGCATCGCCTGCGAACTTGGCAAACTTGGCCGGGTCGCCGGCGGCGAAGAAGCAGGCGTCGCCATCTTCCAGGCCCATCTGGACCCGAATGGCCTCGGTGCGTTCCGGGCCGATGTTCTTGGCAATCGGGCCGGCACCTTCCAGCGTGTCGCCTTCCTTGCGCCAGAAGATGTAGCCCAGGCCCGGCTGGCCCTGGCCCTGCGCCCAGGAGTTCATCCGGTCACAGAATGCGCGGGAGCCGCCGGTCTTGGCCGGAATCGCCCAGACCTCGACCTTCGGGTTGTTGGCGATCATGCCGGCAAAGACCTTGAAGCCGGAGCCTGCGAAATGCTCGGTGACAGCCTGCATCTCGATCGGATTCCTGAGATCGGGCTTGTCGGAGCCGTATTTGCGGATCGCCTCGTCATAGGGAATGCGCGGGAATTTTTGGGTGACCGGCTTGCCTTCGGCAAATTCCTCGAACACGCCACGCATCACCGGCTCCATCGTGTCCCAGACATCTTCCTGGGTGACGAAGCTCATCTCGAGGTCGAGCTGGTAGAACTCGCCCGGCAGACGGTCGGCGCGCGGGTCTTCGTCGCGGAAGCACGGCGCGATCTGGAAGTAGCGGTCAAAACCGGCCACCATCAGCAGCTGCTTGTACTGCTGCGGCGCCTGCGGCAGGGCGTAGAACTCACCGGGATGAATACGGCTCGGGACCAGGAAGTCGCGCGCGCCTTCGGGCGAGGATGCGGTGAGGATCGGCGTTGCGTATTCGGCAAAGCCGATATCCGACATCCGCTTGCGCATGTCGGCGATCACCTTGGTGCGGGTGACGATGTTCTTGTGCAGGGTCTCGCGGCGCAGATCGAGGAAACGGTATTTGAGGCGCACGTCCTCCGGATACTCAGGCTCACCGAAGACCGGCAGCGGCAGTTCCTTGGCGGCGGACAGGATTTCGATTTCCTGGGCGAAGACCTCGATCTCGCCGGTGCCGAGATTGGGGTTGATGGTGTCGGCCATGCGGTCCTTGACCACGCCGTCGACACGGATCACCCATTCGCCGCGCACCGTTTCAGCCGCCTTGAAGGCCGGCGAATCGGGGTCGGCGACAACCTGGGTCAGGCCGTAATGGTCGCGCAAGTCGATGAACAGCACGCCACCATGGTCGCGCACGCGATGCACCCAGCCCGACAGGCGGACATTGGCGCCGGTGTCGCTTTTTCGCAGAGCGGCGCAGGTGTGGGAACGGTAGGGATGCATGGCATATCCTCGATGGCTTGGACCAATGGGTGGAATCGGCGGATCGGCAGGTTGCGAGACAGGCTCGCATCGCCACCTCGGCGCACGGTAAAAATCGCGCGGAAAAGCGCATGACCCACCCGGTTTGTCAAGGTGAAAGGCCGCTTTGCCGCCGCCTTGGCGCTGGTCGGCTGTGCAATGTCGGGATTTCGCCGCGACGGATCCGCATTTTCGATGTAGGACTGGGCGAATTGATTTTCTCGTTTTCGGCTTTTCATGCAATCGCTTCGCCCTTTGATCCCGCTTCTGACCACCGCCGGCATTCTGCTGGCGGGCAACGGGCTGCAGGGAACACTGGTCAGCCTGCGCGGCTCGGCTGAGGGGTTTTCGCCCACAGTCATCGGTCTTGCCGGTGCGGGCTATTATTTCGGCTTCATCATCGGCTGCTGGATGACACCGTGGCTGCTCAGGACCACCGGCCACATCAGGGCGTTTGCGACGATGGCTGCGATTGCAGCCTGCGCCTCGCTGGCCCTGGTGATGGTGATCGACCCGTTCTTCTGGTTCCTGATGCGGCTCGTCACCGGCATCTGCTGCGCCTCGCTGTTTGCCAATGTGGAAAGCTGGATCAATGCCCAGATCACCAATACCAACCGCGCCCGGACGCTGGCGATCTACCGTTTTGTCGACCTGGGTGCCGTGACGCTGTCGCAGTACCTGCTGCCGATCTTCGGAATCGGCGGGTTCGAGATCTTCGCGGTGATGACCATGCTGATGATCCTGTCGGTAGTGCCGGTGGCGCTGGCCGACCGCTCCAACCCTGCCCCGCCAGCACCCTTCTCCTTCAGCCCGAAACGGCTGTGGCAGGTCTCGCCGCTGGCCTCGGCCGGCGCCATCACGGTGGGGCTGACCACGGCCTCGTTCCGGTCCGTCGGCCCGCTTTATGCCGAGGGGCTGGGGCTGCAGGTCGGCGACATCGCCTCGTTCATGAGCGCCGGGATCATTGGCGGCATCGTGCTGCAATATCCGCTGGGCTATCTTTCCGACATCATCAGCCGCCGCTCGGTGCTGTTGATGGCGACTACGGGCTCGACGCTCTGCGGTCTGTTCATGGTCTGGTTTGCCGGGTCCAGCGTGGCGCTCAACCTCATCGGCATCTTTTTATGGGGCGCGTTCACCATGCCGCTCTATTCGCTGTCGGCAGCGCACGCCAATGACAAGGCGAAGGCCGGTGAATATGTGCAGATCGCTTCGGGTCTGATGTTCTTCTGGGCGATCGGCGCCTCGATCGGCCCGCTGCTGTCGGCCATGCTGGTCGACTGGCAGGGACCGGTGGCCTTTTTCACCTTTGTCGGCGCCATGCACGGGGCCTTCGTTGTCTACACCGTGATGCGGATCATCATGGGTGCACCCGACGACCCCGACCGCGGCCGCTTTGCCGGTTTGCTGCGCACCTCGCCTGTTTTTGCACGGATGGCCGCGCAATCGGTCAATCGCGACACGCAACCGGACAAGAAAGAGGTGCCGGAGGGTGAAGACAAACCGGAGAATTCCCGCTAAATGCCAAGCATGGACATGATTACAACGACCGAGGCGCTTGCCGCCTTTTGCGCCCGCCTCGCCAAACACGACTATGTCACCGTTGACACCGAGTTCCTGCGTGAGACCACTTACTGGCCCGAGCTCTGCCTCATTCAGATGGCAGGTCCCGAGGACGAAGGGATCGTCGATCCCATGGCCAAAGGCATTGATCTGGCACCGTTTTTTGAGCTGATGGGCAACCCATCGGTAATCAAGGTGTTCCACGCTGCACGCCAGGACATCGAGATCGTGGTCAAGCTCGGAGACCTGGTGCCGCACCCGCTTTTCGACACCCAGGTGGCCGCCATGGTGTGCGGTTTCGGCGAATCGATTTCCTACGATCAACTGGTCTCGCGGATTACCGGAGCGCATATCGACAAGTCGTCCCGGTTCACCGACTGGAGCCGCCGGCCCCTGACCGACAAGCAGCTTGATTACGCACTCGCTGATGTGACCCACCTGCGCGACGTCTATCTCGAGCTGGTCGATCGGCTGAATGCCGAAGGCCGCAGCCTCTGGGTGGCCGACGAGATGGCGGTGCTGGAATCGCGGTCGACCTACGAGATAGACCCTGAAGACGCCTGGAAACGGCTGAAAATGCGGGTCAAGAAGCCCATCGAGCTGTGCGTTTTGCAGCATGTCGCGGCCTGGCGCGAACGCGAGGCCAAATCGCGTAACGTGCCGCGCGGCCGGGTGATCAAGGACGATGCGATCTACGAAATCGCCCAGCAGCAGCCAAAGGATGCGGAAGCGCTGTCGCGGCTGAGAACGATCCCGCGTGGCTGGGAACGCTCGCAACAGGGCGCCACGCTGGTGGAAATCGTCAACGAAGCGCTCGAGACGCCGAAGGAAAAGATGCCGCGGCTGCCACGGCAGAAGCAGACGCCCGAAGGCGCGCAGGCTTCGATCGAGCTGTTGCGGGTGCTGCTCAAGCTGACGGTCGAGAAGGAAAACGTCGCCGCCAAGATCATCGCCAATGCCGATGATCTTGAAGCCATTGCCGTGGACGGCGATGAAGCCGATGTGGCAGCGCTTCAGGGCTGGCGCCGCGAGCTGTTCGGCGAGAGGGCCCTCAAGCTCATTCGCGGCGAACTGGCGCTGCGTTTCGCCAACAAGCGGGTCGAAGCGGTCGAGCTGTAACCGGCCTCCGAGAGAACCGGTTTAGCGGTACAGATCAGCGCGGGTCGGCGGCAGGCCCGCGGCTCCGCGTTTCACCTTGGTTGTCACGGTCTGATAGAGCCGGACGGTGTTGCGCTCGAACGCGATCGAGCAGCCGCCGAGATAGACCAGCCAGAGCCGCGTCTTGACCTCGCCAACTTCGGCTACTGCCGCATCGTAATTGGCCAGGAGCCGGTCGTGCCAGAGCCTGCAGGTGCGCTGGTAGTGCTCGCGCCAGTTCTCCACGTCGTGAACCTCGAAACCGTGCTGCTCCAGATTCATCACGGTGTTGCCGATGTGGTCGAGTTCGCCGCCCGGGAAAATGTATTTCGTCAGCAGCTTGAACTCCTTGTTCTTCTTGCGGAAGGTCTTGGCATCCTTCTTGGCAGGTCGGGTGATGGCGTGGTGCAGGTAGATTCCGCCCGGCTTTAGCACCCGGTGAATGGTGGAGTAATAGGTCGGGTAATTGTCGATGCCGATGGCTTCATGCATGCCGATCGAGGAAATCTTGTCGAACTCGCCCTCCACCTTGGCATAATCGAGCAGCATGAAATTGACCCGGTCCGACAGGCCGAGTGTTTCGGCCTTCCGGGTGGCAAATTCAAGTTGCCGTTCGGACAGGGTGACGCCGGTCACGTGGACGCCGTAATTGGCCGCCGCATAGAGCGCCAGCGATCCCCAGCCAAAGCCGATGTCGAGCATTGTCTCGCCTGACTTGAGCCGGAGCTTGCGGCAGATCATCTCCAGCTTGTCGCGCTGCAACTGGTGAATGTCATTGTCCCAGTCGGTGCAGTAGCCGCAGGTGTAGACCATCTGCTCGTCGAGAAACAATTCGTAGAACGCGTTGGAGACATCATAGTGATAGGCGATGTTCTTCTGGTTTTCCTCGGCGTTTCCGTCAGAGGGTTTCTCGTCCGGCTGGTCGCTCAGCGGCCAGGGCCCGCCCTTGTCGACAAAGAGGAACTTGCGGGCATTGTTGACCAGCAGAAACTTGCTCAGTTGCTTGCGGATTTCACGGGTGCGCACTTTCGGCCGCCGCGCCACCAGATCGAACATGTCGCCATTTTCAAGATCGATCCGCTTGGCGACCCACAGATTGAGCAGGGTTTCGGGATTGGGAGCACGCAGGAGCGCCGCAACCAGCTCCTCGTCAGCGAAACGGATTGTGAAGGCCTTTGGATCGAGGTCCTCGGGAACCGTCGAGCCATCCCAGAGCCTGAACCCGATGTCCAGTTCGAGAATCTGCCGGGCATGAGCCAGCAGCTTGCGAAAACTCTTCAACCGACTGGCACTGCTCACGCACTCACCTCCTGCAAACCAAGCAATTCTGATCCCGTCCCGCGTGTTCCCGATCAACCACGCCTGGACACCAGCTTTCACACCGACGGGCAAAGCCTAGCATGATGTGGGCCGTCTATGTGAAGGCGTAATGAAGTCCTGTCCGGACTATCCTTCCGTTCAGTGGTGCAAGCGTCCGTCATTTACCGAGAAAATCGTTTCTTGCACCCTTGCAATGGCAAACGGACACCCCATATCAGGGTCAACAAAGAATTTGTCTCCACCCTGACCACGGATGTACTGGCAGTTGTGTTGAGGCAGATCGGGAAGGTCGGTGCGAATTTCGCCCGGCCTTTTTCTTTGCCCGGTCGTCAGTCGGTGGATTGATTGCACCTTCTTGGCCAGGGCGACCCCGGCGCTGTTCAGTGGGCGACCCCGGCTCTGCTCGTCGCAGGCAACGACGAAGTGCTGATCACAACCCTGACCGGGCTGTTTCAGCCGACGCGGAACCCCAGCTTCTTGCCGGTCAGCTTGGCCAGTTGCTGCAGCCGTCCGTCAAGCCGCTCGCCAACGAAGGCATCGCAGGATTGCGGCACCTTGAGCACGATGTCGACATCGCCGTCGGAGGCGACCGCAGGCACGAATTCAAGCTGCGGAACCATGCCCGGCATCGAGGCCGAGAACAGATAGACGACCCGCAGAATTCCACCGAGCAGCTTGGCGTAGTCGAGATATTTTTTCCCGGCAATCGCCGCCAGATCCGATGACATCCCGTCGTCGTTGAGGCCTTCGAAGCGGAAATAGTTGGCGAGCGCAATATAGGCGCGTCCGGCGTGGCTGATCCCGGTGAATGTACCGTGGGCAATGATGTTGAGCGCCTGCGGTCCCCGGTAGTCGGGATGAGCGCGCCAGGAAATATCGGCCAGCAGACAGGCCGCCTGGCGGTAGCGGGCATCCTCCTCGCTTTCCTCGACACCGAAGACCGGGAACATGCGGCCGGTCCAGGCGGCAAGTTCGCGGGCATGTTCGGGCGAGCGGGCACGCAGGATCGCCAGTTCTCCCGCCGCCGTCAGCAGCGGATCACGCGCAGCTTCGGCAGCACCAAGCAGCGAATAGAGATAGCCTTCGCGCACGCCCAGCGCCGAAAAGCTGACCCGCTCCGCCTTCATCGCGACCAGCGTTTCCTGCAAGGCCACCGCGCCATAGGGCAACAGACCGCGGCGGTTGCGCGAGATCGCCTTGATGGCATTGATCTTGGACTGCTTCATGGCGGCCACTTCGCCGAGGAATTCGATCGCAGGCTTGGCGTCGATCTCGTAGGCCTGCATCATGTGCAGCGGATAACCGGTGATCTCCATATGCAGCTTGGCAATGTTTCGCCAGGTGCCGCCGACCGCGTAAAAGGTGCGCCCTGCCCCGCCGGTCAGCACCGCGGACTTCTTGAGTGCCTGCCGGGCGATGGTGCGTGCCTTGGAAATCGAGTCGCCGGACATCTCGGCCAGTCTCAGGCCGCCGAGCGGCAAGGTTTGGCCGCCGGAATGCACGGTGTCCCTGACATCGACAAGTTCGAGCGAGCCGCCGCCAAGATCACCGGCGATGCCGTCGGGCTTGTGGTAACCGGCGATAACTCCGAGGGCGGAGAAACGGGCCTCTTCCTCGCCGGTCAGGAGACGGATCTGACAATCGAGAATGGCTTCCGCAGCGGCAATGAAGGCGGCTCCGTTTTCCGCTTCGCGCGCGGCGGCTGTGGCTAAGACGTGAATTTCCGACGCTCGTGCCTGTTCGGACAGCGCCCGGAACCGCTTCAGCGCGGCGAGCGCGCGCGCTATCCCGGTCTCATCCATCCTGCCGGTGGCAACCAGTCCCTTGCCGAGACCGCACAGCACCTTCTCATTGAACAGAACCGAGGGTGCGCGGTTGAGCCCCTCATAGATGACGAGGCGCACCGAGTTGGAGCCAATATCAATGACAGAAATGGGATGAATGCCCGGCAGCCGGCCCTGCGCTTCCGATTCCACCATGTCTAAGGCGCTCTGTGGTTAGGGCGACGCGTTCCGCAAGCGCGGAGCGAAACCAGGGACACAATCTCTTGCGCCCTTATATAGTGCATTAGGGGGAACTGAAACCCGGCAGAAACGCCGCGGCACAAGTTTTCCAGACCACCAGAGGCGGTTCCTGTTGCCCCCGCCACCGTGTGGCTTGCCAGCCTGAGGCTATGATTCCACCTGCCCGGCCTGTCCGAAAGACAGAACGGCACGGCATGCAAGGCCGCTTTGGCGGGCCCGGACCGAACAGCAGAAGTCACAAATCAGCGGGTGCTGCGCGATGCACGCGCCAGCCGATCGGCGATCAGCTTCGGAGCATTCGATTTCAGGGCTTCGCCTCTGCCGGAGAGACTCGGATTGGTCATGAAATACACCTGCGCATTGAAAGGCTCTTCATCCTCGCCCGGCTCGATCCGGCGGGAGGTTCCGTCGGGCAATATCTCGTAACTCTGCTGATTATCAATCATGTTTCCGAGCATAATCTGCAAAAGCACCTGTTCATGCACAGTCTTGTTGTTGAGCGGCACCAGGGTCTCGACCCTGCGGTCGAGGTTGCGCGGCATCAGATCTGCCGAACTGATATAGACCAAGGCCTCCGGAGACGGCAGGCCATGGCCGTTGCCGAAGCAATAGATCCGGCTGTGCTCGAGAAAGCGGCCAACAATCGACTTGACGTAGATGTTTTCGGAAAGTCCGGGCACCTGCGGCCGGAGGCAGCAGATCCCGCGCACCACCAGATCGATCTCCACGCCAGCCTGGCTGGCGTTGTAGAGCGCGTCGATGATTTCCGGATCAACTAGGGAATTCATCTTCATCCAGACGGCGGCAGGCCGCCCGGCCCTGGCATGCTCGATCTCCGCCTCGATGTTCTCAAGGATGCGAGCGCGCAGATTGAGCGGCGAGATCGCAAGCCTGTTCATGTCCTTGGGTTCGCCATAGCCGGTGATGAAATTGAAGACATGGGCCGTATCGCGGGCCATGATCGGATCGCAGGTGAAATAGGACAGGTCGGTGTAGATCTTGGCGGTGATCGGGTGATAATTGCCGGTGCCAAGGTGGCAATAGGTGATCAGCTTGCCCTCTTCGCGGCGAACAATCAGCGACATCTTGGCGTGGGTCTTGAGCTCTATGAAGCCGAAGACCACCTGGACACCGGCGCGCTCGAGGTCCCGGGCCCAGCGGATGTTGGCTTCCTCGTCAAACCTTGCCTTGAGCTCGACCAGGGCGGTGACCGACTTGCCCGCTTCGGCTGCGTCGATCAGAGCACGCACGATCGGGCTGTCGTTGGAAGTACGGTAAAGCGTCTGCTTGATCGCCAGCACATCAGGGTCGCGGGCAGCCTGGAACAGGAACTGCACCACCGCATCAAAGGATTCGTAGGGGTGGTGAACCACCAAATCCTTCTCGCGAATGGCGGCAAAGGTGTCGCCGGCATGTTCGCGGATGCGCTCTGGAAAGCGGGCATTGTAGGGTTCGAACTTGAGGTCGTCGCGCGGCGCCTTGGTGATTTCCGAGAGCGTGTTGAGCGCCAGCAGGCCGGGCAGCACGGCGACGCGATTCTCCGGAACGTTGGTTTCGTGGACCACGAATTCGCGCAGGCTTTGCGGCAGTTCCGAATCGAACTCGATGCGGATCACCGAGCCGCGGCGGCGGCGCTTGAGGGCGCTTTCAAACAGCCGCACCAGATCCTCGGCCTCTTCCTCGACCTCGATATCGGAATCGCGGATGATCCGGAAGGTGCCGGAACCACGCACTTCGTAGCCGGGATAGAGCGAGCCGATGAACAGGCTGACCACATCCTCGAGCGTGATGTAGCGAATGGCGCCATCGAGATCAGGCAGGCGCAGGAAGCGGTCGAGCGCCACCGGCAGGCGGATCAGCGCGGTCATCGGCTCGTTGGCCGCCTTGGACGCCAGCTGCAGGCAGATGGAAAAGCCCAGGTTCGGAATGAACGGGAACGGGTGCGCGGGATCAATCGACAAGGGCGTGAGCACCGGGAAGATCGATTGCAGGAACTGGTCTTCGAGCCATTCCATATCGCCTTCCACCAGCACCGAGGGGCGAACGATAAAGATGTTTTCGGCAGCCAGGTTCTGCTGCAGGATCGCCAGCGAAGCCTGCTGTTCGAGCTGCAGCCCGTCGATTTCACCGAGGATCTGGTCGAGCTGTTCGCTTGGCGACAGACCGTCGGGCGAGCGGTTGGTGATGCCTTCGCGCACCTGGCCTTCCAGACCGGCGACGCGGACCATGAAGAACTCGTCGAGGTTGGCGGCCGATATCGACAGGAACCTGACCCGCTCCAGCAGCGGGTGGGCGCCGTTGAGGGTTTCTTCAAGCACCCGGCGGTTGAACTGCAGCCAGGAAAATTCCCGGTTGATGAAGCGCTTGGGACTGGTCAAGAGCTCCTCGGGTGTGATGTCCGATGCAATCGGATCAATCCGCAACTCGTTCCCACTCACAGCCTCAAGATTGTCCATCGTGCACTCCAACGCCCCAATTCAGGAATTGACCGTCTATAGCACAAGAACGAAGGAACTATGACAGTTCAATGTCGCTCATCCCGGCCTCCATTTCGGCCAGCACTTCGGCGGCCAGGGAACGGGTGATTTTCGACCCGCGCGCCAGGGCCAGCTGATCGAGGCGGGCGACAACAAGACGGGCGGCGGCGAGCGAACGTTCCATGCGTGCAACCAGCCAGGCAATGACCCTGTCGTCGACGACCACCTGGCGATCGGAGAACAGCTTGACCATCACCTTGGCCAGCAGTTCCTCGTCAGGCTCGGCGATTTCCACCACCGTCGCTGCTTTTAGCCGGGAGGCCAGGTCCGGCAGGCTGACCTGCCAGCCGGCCGGCCAGAGCCGGCTGGTGATGAGAACGGCGCTGCCATGTTCGCGCACGGCGTTGATCAGGTGAAACAGGGCGGTCTCATCAAAGCCGGTGTGATCGATGTCCTCGATCAGCACGGGTCCTCGCGCCGCGGTCTCAAGCACCATCGGATCGGGCCGGCTGATGTTGACGCTGGTGGCGCCGACCCGATTGGCCCAGATCGAGGCGAGATGCGATTTTCCCGACCCGGTCGGCCCGGCCAGAACCACCACCGGCGAAGGCCAGTCGGGCCAGCGGTCGACAATTGCCACGGCGGCGCTCAACCGGTCGGAGACGATCAGATCGTCGCGGCCGGACGCGGCATCATGATCGAATTCCAGCGGCAATTGCCGGGTGACAGGCGGCTTGCTCATCATTCACCTGCAATGTCGTCGGATGAACCGCTGAGCTGCGGAGCCGGCCGCTGGGTGCCGTGATAGAGATCGCTGTCGAGGTAGCGCGAGATGGCAAAGCGTACCAGCACGCCAATCGAGGCGGCGGCAGGCACGGCAATCAGCATGCCGACAAAGCCGAACAAGGCGCCGAAGGCAAACAGGGCGAACATCAGCCAGACCGGATGCAGGCCGACCGATTTGCCGACCAGACGGGGCTGCAGGATATTGCCTTCGAAGAATTGCCCCAGCGCGAAGACCGCGATTACCGCACCGATCATGACGAAATCCGGCCAGAACTGGACGATCGCCACGACCAGAGCCAGCACGAGCCCCACCAGCGAGCCGACATAGGGAATGAAGCTGATCAGTCCGGCGAAAAGACCGATCAGGAGGCCGAAATTCAGGCCGACGAGAGACAGGCCGATGGCATAGATGAGACCCAGGATGATGCAGACACTGCCCTGCCCGCGCACGAAGCCGGCGATGGTCGCGTCGATCTGCTTGGCCAGATAACGCACGGTGCCGACATGATCGCGTGGCACCCATTTGTCGACCTTGGCCACCATGTTGTCCCAGTCGAGCAAGAGGTAGAAGGCAACGACAGGCGTGACCACGAACAGGGCCGCGATATCGAGCAGCGCCATGCCGGAATTCCAGATCTGCTGGAAGATGGTTCCGACCAGCCCGGCCCCTTCCTTCAGCAGAGCAGCGAAACTGTCCTTGATCTGGCCAAGCTGGTCGCTGACCCAAGTTGGCAGCAGGTTGGATTCCGACATCAGCAGCGATTGCAGCTGCGTGATGTAGCCGGGGATCCGGCCGCCGAGATCAGCCGCTTGGGTGACCAGAATCGGGATCACCACAATCAGCGAAATGGCAAACAGCGCGATGAAGGCGATCAGGATCGCAAGCGTTGCCATCAGCCGCGAAAAACCGCGGCGTTCAAACCAGTCAGCCACGGGATCGAGGAAATAAGCGAGCGCCATGCCGGCAATGAACGGCAGCAGGATGGAGCGGAAGACCATCAGGAAGCCAATCGCCACGGTCAGGGCCAGCAGCCAGAAGAAGATTTGGCGGCGCAGTGCCGCGCGGTCTATGTGAGTGGTCATGATCCCTCGCTTGCAGACCCGGGTGAGCCGGCCATCTTCTTCTCCATCAGTCGGCCCGTTCGTCGCCGGCCATGTGCCTGAGCCAGCTGACGAGATAGGCGCTGGCCGAAGCGATGGTCAAGCCAGCGACCGCATAGATCATCCATCCGACGATTCCGTCAAGTTGGGCAAAGCCCGCCAGATCGGCCAGCACCAGCACCAGCAGAACGATCTGCAACAAGGTATTGGCCTTGGAGACCAGCAGCGGCCGCATCGCGACCGGTTTGCCGAGCAGGCTCGACAGAACCACAGCCCCGACGATCATGGCATCGCGTGACACCGTGAAGACGACCAGCCACTCAGGCAGCGCGCCGAGCCAGCCGAGCATGACAAAGACGCTGACCAGCAGAAACTTGTCGGCAATCGGATCAAGCCAGGCGCCAAGTTCGGATTTCTGGTCGAAATGACGCGCAATGAAACCGTCAAGCCCGTCGGAGACGCCTGCCAGGAGGAAAAGTGTGAATGCCGTCGGCATCTCGTCATTGATCATCGCAAGTATGATCAAGGGAACCATAATGAAGCGGGCGATGGTGATGAAATTTGGCAGCGTCATGGGCAGCAACCGATCCTGAGTGATTTCGATATGGCGATTGATCGATGCTTTTCCAACAGATTTCGCTGTGCATAGCATGTTTCAGCACGGTTTTCCCGGCGTTTGTCACCCAACTGCTCAAGCTGCGGCTTGCGGAATTGGCTGCAAAATGCCATCCCGCTGGTCATACGAAGCTGCTTTGAAACCCAGGGAGGGGAAGCCCAGATGGCTGATCCGAAAAATGGCCTCACCTATGCCCAGGCGGGCGTCGATATCGATGCCGGCAACGAGATGGTCAACCGCATCAAGCCGCTGGTGCGCTCCACGCGCCGGCCCGGGGCGGATGGCGAAATCGGCGGTTTCGGCGGCCTCTTCGATCTCAAGGCGGCGGGCTTCAGCGATCCGGTGCTGGTGGCTGCCAATGACGGCGTCGGCACCAAGCTGAAAGTGGCGATCGAGGCCGGCATCCACGATACGGTCGGCATTGATCTGGTGGCGATGTGCGTCAACGATCTGGTGGTCCAGGGCGCGGAGCCGCTGTTCTTCCTCGACTATTTCGCCACCGGCAAGCTTGACCCGGAACAGGGCGCGGCGATTGTCTCCGGCATTGCGCAAGGCTGCCTGCAGGCAGGATGCGCGCTGATCGGCGGAGAAACGGCTGAAATGCCGGGCATGTACCGCGATGGCGATTACGACCTGGCGGGTTTTGCCGTGGGGGCTGCGGAACGGGGGCAGCTGCTGCCGTCGGGCACCCTGGCTGAAGGCGACGTGCTTCTGGGCCTGGCTTCGTCCGGGGTTCACTCCAACGGGTATTCGCTGGTGCGCCGCATCGTCGAAATGAGCGGGCTCGATTATGCCGCACCGGCACCCTTCGATGCCTCGACCAGCCTCGGCGCGGCACTGCTCGAACCAACCCGGATCTACGTCAAATCGCTGCTTGCGGCGATCCGCGAGACCGGCGCGATCCGGGCACTGGCCCATATCACCGGTGGCGGCTTCCCCGAGAACCTGCCGCGTGTTCTGCCCGAAGGGCTTGCTGCCGAGATCGATCTTGGCGCGATCCAGCCCCCGGCAGTGTTTTCCTGGCTGGCGCAGACGGGCGGCGTTGCGGCAGAAGAAATGCTGCGCACCTTCAATTGCGGCGTCGGCATGATCGTGGTCGCAGCGCAGGACAATGTCGACGAGGTCCAGAGCGCGCTTGAAGCGCAAGGTGAAAGCGTCATTCGCCTCGGCAAACTCGCCAAACGCGCCGACAACGGACCCGGCGTGACCTACCAGGGAACACTGGCGCTGTGAGCGACAAGCCGAAAGTTCCGGTTGCCGTGCTGATATCCGGACGGGGATCGAACATGGGTGCGCTGATCGCCGCATCTCTGCACCGGGACTTTCCGGCGAAAATCGTGTCGGTGATCTCCGACAAACCGGATGCCAAGGGTCTCGACCATGCCCGCGGGTTCGGCATCGAGGCACTGGCAATCCCGCGCACCGACTATGCCAGCAAGGCCGAGCACGAAGCGGCCGTCATCGCCGCGCTTGATGCTTCCGGCGCGAAGATCATCGCGCTTGCGGGCTATATGCGACTGTTGTCGGGCGATTTCGTCAACCGCTATGCGGGGCGGATGATCAATATCCACCCTTCCCTGCTTCCGGCCTTTCCGGGGCTGGCGACCCACGAACGGGCACTTGCGGCCGGGTGCCGGGTGCATGGCTGCACGGTGCATTTCGTCACCGAAGGCATGGATGAAGGCCCGATCATCGAGCAGGAGCCGGTCCGCATCGAGCGTGACGACACGCCCGACACGCTGGCTGCGCGTGTGCTTGAAGCCGAGCACAGGATCTACCCGGTGGCCCTGGCGATGCTGGCCCGCGGCGAGATCCGCATGACCAGCGATGGCCGGGCTCAATACAGCGGGTCGTAAGACGCTCGGGCTGCCGCCACGCAGCGCCCTCCTGGACAGATGACACAAGGCTTGGCCCTTGCTGAGGGCTTTACCTTGGCAGCGCAGCCTGCTTTTGTAACAGCGGGACAACGGGGACACATCATCGACTGTTGCAAGGACGCCCGTTCCTGAACGGAGAGACCATGCCTTCGCTGTACGGACTTCTCGACAAAGCCATCAAGACTGGACGATTGACCATGACCGACGCCAAGGGCGCGGTGCATGTGTTTGGCGGCAAGCAACCCGGGCCGGAAGCCGCAATCCGCTTCACCAGCAAGGCGGCGGAATGGAGGATCCTGCTCAACCCGGAGCTCAATGCAGCCGAGGCCTATATGGATGGCGAACTGGTCATGGACAGCGGCAGCATCCATGACCTGATCCAGGTGTTTTACGCCAACAAACGGCAGTTCGACCTCTCACCCAGCCAGATCTTCTGGCGTGGCGTGTCGCGCAAGATCCGCCGGTTTCACCAGAACAATGTGCTGTCGCAGTCGCGCGCCAACGTCAAGGCGCATTATGATATCGGCGAGGATCTCTACCGGCTGTTTCTCGATCGGGACATGCAGTATTCCTGCGCCTATTTCCCCGAGGGCACGGCCACCATCGAGGATGCCCAGACGCTGAAGAAACGCCACATCGCGGCCAAGCTCAATCTCAAGCCCGGACAAAAGGTCCTCGATATCGGCTGCGGCTGGGGCGGATTGGCGCTCTATCTCGCCCATGTCGCCGACGTGGAAGTCCTCGGGGTGACACTCTCGGAGCGGCAACTCGCTGTTGCGCGCAGGCGTGCGGAAATCCTCGGCGTCAGTGACCGGGTCAGGTTCGAGCTGATCGATTATCGGGAAGTTGAGGGCAAGTTTGACCGCGTGGTCTCGGTCGGCATGCTCGAACATGTCGGCGTGCAGTATCTGGCGCCCTATTTCCTGACCGTGCGGGACCGGCTGGCCGAGGACGGCGTCGCCCTGATCCACTCGATCTCGAGCAAGGCACCACCGGGCGTGACCGGGCCGTTCATCCGCAAATACATCTTTCCCGGCGGCTATGCGCCCTCGCTGTCGGAGACGGTCGAAGCCCTCGAGCCGACCGGGTTGTGGCTGCTCGACTGCGAAATCTGGCGCTGTCACTACGGCTACACCCTGCAGCACTGGCGCAAACGGTTCCTCGACAACCGCGACGCTGCGGTGAAGATCATGGGTGAGCGGTTCTGCCGGATGTGGGAACTGTACCTGTCGATTGCCGAGTGCGTGTTCCTGCAGGGCTCGAGCAATGTGTTCCAGCTGCAGATCGGCCGCGAACGCGAAGCGGTGCCGATCACGCGCGACTATATCGGCGAGGAAGAAACCCGGATTGCCGGTCTGGAGCCCGAATTTCTCGAGCGGGTGGTGGCCAGCGCCGCCCGGGCGCTCGACGAATAGCGAAGGCGTCCTCCACGTCTCGGCGTGGCTGATCAGCTTGCGTCCATACGGTGTGTCTTCAACCGCTGCTCAAGCAGGCGCAAGGCCTCTTCGGGACATGCACAGAAGGCATCCTGGGTCTTGTCGCGGCTGTCGCCCTCGCAATAGGCATTGATCGCGGCTTCCGGACTGAGCTCGCCCGAGAGGACGCGTTGTTCCAGCTCCGTCATATCCGCCAGCTCCGTCACATCCGATTGTGCAACCGTTGGCAGGCCGGTCACACAGGCGGCCAGACCGACCAGTGCCCAGCCGGGTTTCATTCCTTTGTAGCCATGATCGCCCGCATGGCCTTGTTGGCCATATAGGTCAAGCCGCTGCGGCTGGCCTTGTTGGAATGGACAATGCTGGTGAAGATGTTGCGGTTATAAGGCGTTACGTTGTTCTGCAGATCCACCTCGATCACAAGCCGCGCCCCCGGAATCGCGCCGGCCTGCATGACATGAAGCAAGCCCATCTTCGGATGCGGACAGATTTCATAGGGCGTGCCATCCGCAGTCACGATGTCGAAATGGGTGTGCCCGCCTTTGACGTGGTCGGATTCATAGCCACGGGTTTTCTGCAGATGCGCGGCCCTTTCGAGCACGGTCGCCACGTCAAACTGTTCGGAATCCGCAGGCGAAGATAGGGTCAGCATCAATAATGCAGAGCCGCAAGCAGGTTTCCACGTCATGGGCAATCACCTTCGCATGAGGAATCTCAACTGCTAATTGTGAATTATGCCACATCGGGGGATCAACGCAACCAGGCAGGCACATCTGAGTTGCTGCAGGAGAGGCATGGATCAGGCGCACGACAATGCACCACCTGCCCGACGATGCCGGACAGGTGCACCGGATTCAGCTCCGTTGCCTGTCAGTCGGCAAGTCTGGCCTTGCGCTCGTCAAATTCGGCCGAGTCGATTTCGCCCTTGGCGTAGCGTTCCTTGAGCACCGCCAGGGCACGGCCTTCCGATTGTGCGGAACCAGACACCGGGCCAAGGCCACCGAAGTTGCGCATCAGGTAGATGACACCAATGACAATGCCGACCAGAACGAGGATCATGAATATCGGGCCCAGCACCATGCCGAACCCGCCCCACTGACCACCGCCCCACATCATTCCGGGGCCGTGATAGTACGGCAAGTTCCGGCCGGCATTTTCGCCAACCTGGGCCAAAGAAGTTCCGGTCATGGCCAAAGTCGTGGCTGCAAAACCGGCACTGCGGGCAATCATGGTGTTCATCGTGATCTCCTTTTCCATCATGGCGGAGCGCCATAGTGGTGGAGACGGGATGCTCATATTTTCGCAGCTGATGTCTTGATCCTTGTCATTCTCACGGACAAGTGATGCGACGCTTGCCACGGCCAGCAAAAAGCCCGGACCGCAACCGGTCCGGGCTGGTTTGATGGGCGTCGCATATGCCTTTGCGCGGCTCAGGCGAGCTCGGGTGTGATGCTGAGCGTGCCGGAGGTGGCGTGCGAATAGGGGCAAACCTTGTGACCGCCGGCGATCAGGTCTTCAGCAACGGATTTCTCGATGCCCGGCAGATCGACCTTGATCTTGACGTCGAGACCAAAGCCCGGGTCTTCACGCGGACCAATGCCGACGGTTACGGTCACTGTCGCGTCGTCCGGCACCTTCACCTTCTGCTGGCCGGCATAGAACTTCAGCGCGCCGAGGAAGCAGGCGGCGTATCCGGTGGCAAACAGCTGTTCCGGGTTCACTCCACCGCCAGGGCCGCCCATTTCGGTGGGAACTGCGAGATTGACATCCACGGCCCCGTCATGGGTTTTCGAGCGGCCATCGCGGCCGCCGGTTGCAGTGGCCGAGGTGCTGTAGACAACTTTCGTAACCATGGTCAATTTCCTTTGTTTGCGATTTAATCGTGCACGATATATACAGGTCCAAACTGCTTCGTGCAAGTGATTGCACGGGTGCGATGGCCGAAATAGATTTGGCTGACAGGAGACAACCGACATGGCCGATAACTATTTGCCCGGTGGATTCAGCTTGCGCCCTGAATCAATGCTGTGCTTCGACATCTACGCGACCCATCACGCCATCGGTCAGGCCTACCAGCCGCTGCTGTCCGAGCTTGGTCTGACCTATCCGCAATACCTGGTGATGATCGTGCTGTGGGAACGCGACGGCCAGAGCGTGGGCAATCTGGGCGCCCGGCTTGACCTCGCCTCCTCCACCCTCACCCCGCTGATCAAGCGGATGGAGAACCAGGGGCTGCTTGCCCGCAAGCGCGACACCTCCGACGAGCGCAAGGTCCGGGTCACGCTCACCAGCGCGGGCCGTGAGCTCAAGCAAAAGGCCAGCCATGTCCCGGGCTGCGTGGCCAAGGCTTTTGGCCTTTCGGTCGAGGAATTTGTGCAATTGCACGATATGCTGGGCAAACTCAGGACTTCACTCAAAACCGTGAGGGAAGCCGAGGTCGCCTAGCCTTCGAAGCTAACGGCAGTGTGCTGACCAAACCGTCGCCGGTGTTTCTGCCTGACGGCTGGTGAATGCAACCGCCGGCAATCGCCGCTTTAGCTGGCGATGAAGCGGATCTTCGTGCCCCAGGGATCGAGCGTTTCGAGAATGTTGCCGGAGTCCCGGATATCCGCGCCATGGGCCATCAAGCGCTCACGCAAGCCGTCCATCAGACCGGGCTGGACCGAGAAAGCGGCATCTTCCAGTCCCGACATGTTTTGCGGACGCTGGCCGGCATTGCGGCTGTGCCAGATATTGGCGCCGACGTGATGGTGATAGCGGCCGTTGGAGAAGAAGGCGGCGGTTTCATTGCCGATCAGCGCCGTCAGATCGAGACCGGTGGCCTTGACGTAGAAATCCTGCGCCAGCTGCGTGTCACCGACCCGCATGTGTATATGGCCGATGCGAAAACCGCTGGGCGCGCTGTAGGGCAAGCTCGCCTCTTTCGGCAGGCCTTCGACCAGGCTGTCTAGATCGAGCTGGTAGCTGCCCATCACAACCTGGTTGTCGACCCATTTCCATCCCTGGTGCGGGCGGTCGGCATAGACTTCAATACCATTGCCTTCCGGATCATTGAGGTAGAGCGCCTCGGAGACGCTGTGATCGGAAAAACCGGTGAAAGGAACGCCGTTGGTGTAGGCCAAGATCAGCCAGCGCCCGAGATCCTCACGCGTCGGCATCAGGAATGCGGTGTGGTAGAGGCCCGCCGTTGTCGGATCGTCCAGCTCGTCATCCGGGCGCTTGATCAGGCGGACCAGCACCTTGTTGTCCTTTCCGAGGCTTGCCTCGTCGGGCCCGGTGGTCAGAACATCAAGTCCCATCACAGCAGTGTAGAAATAACTCATCTTTTCCAAGTCACGCACGCGCAGCGACAGGGAATGGATGTGGATCGGCGTGGTCACCGCATAGGACGGCGCCAGCGGTGCCGCGCGTGCTGTTGCGGTGTTGGCCAGAACCGGCGTGGCGGCGAGAAAGTGCAGCGCGGCGCGGCGGGTCATCTCAAATGAGGGGGCCATGATCGGTGTCCTTGGCGGTCAGCGTTTGGTCTTGTCCGTATATGGCAAAACCACGAGCGAGCCGGAAGCCTGTCATTTGGCTTAACTTCGTTCACAAAAACTGAACAATAAACCAAATGCCGCACGCGCTGGTGGTTTGTCCCTGATCACACTTTGCGCATCCAACAGCATCAGTCCGAAAATCCCGAAGCGGCTGGTTTCGGGTGCCCAAATCGGGTGTCGGGGTCATTTCAACCTCTCTAGGCATCAGCTCTCGCAACACAGGAGAGCACAATGCGACTTGACGGAAAAACAATCATCATCACCGGTGCCAGCAGTGGAATTGGGGCCGCTGCGGCGGACCTCTTTGCCAGCGAAGGCGCCAATCTGGTGCTGGGGGCACGACGGGAGACGGAGCTGGACTCGACCGCCGGCAAGATCAGCGAAACCGGCCGCAAGGCGAAATGGCTGGCGGGCGACATCGCTGACGGCCCCTATCACAAGGCGCTCGTCGACCTCGCAGTCTCCGAGTTCGGCGGGCTTGACGGCGCGTTCAACAATGCGGGTACGACAGGAGAGATGGTCCCGGTTCCAGATATGAAGACGGAAGCCTGGGAGAGGGTCATTGCCACCAACCTGACCGGCGGCTTTCATGCCGCGCGCCATCAAATCCCGGCGATGAAACTGCGCGGCGGCGGCTCGATCGTCTTCACCTCCTCCTTCGTCGGACACAGCATAGGACTTCCCGGCATGGGCGCCTATGCAGCTTCGAAAGCCGGCCTCATCGGTCTTGTGCAAGTTCTCGCCGCGGAGCATGGGCCTGAAGGAATCCGGGCCAACGCCCTCCTCCCCGGCGGCACCAAGACTGCGATGGCGGGCGACGATCCCGCGTTCCATGAATGGGTGAAGGGGTTGCATGCGCTCAAGCGAATGGCAGAGCCAGACGAAATCGCGCGGGCGGCACTGTTTCTGGTGTCGAATGAATCATCCTTCGTCACCGGCAGCGCACTGATGGCTGACGGCGGCAATTCCATCAACAAGACCTGAATCCATGGCCTGCCGGTGTTTTGCCGGCAGGCCTTTGACTGCCAAAACAGGCTCAGACCTTCTTCACCCAAACGCTGGTGTCATGAAATGCAGTGCCACCATAAGGCGCGCAGGAATCGGCGCCGGTGAGCGTGTTGATGCCCTCGCCCGCCTCGAAGGCGGAATTGGGCCAGAGACCTTCATGGATCACCACGCCGCGGCGCTGGCCGGCGTCGAGCCTAGCCGGCATGGCGAGGTCGCCGCGGCTGTTGCCGAGCCGCACCTTGTCGCCGTCGGCGATTCCGAGTTGCGCCGCATCTTCCGGGTGGATCAGCAGTTCAGGGCGCTTCTCTTTCGCATTTGACGAGGGGGTTTCGGCAAAAGTCGAGTTGAGAAACGAGCGCGACGGCGAGGTTGCCAGCCGGAAGGGGTGGGCGTCATCGGCGCTTTCGATCAGTTCGACATGATCGGGAAACTCCGGCAGTTGTGCGACAGGGCCTTGCGGGCCCATCCGCCTGGGCGGCCTGTTGGCGGCCGGCGTGCCGGTCCAGTCCGGGCGGAAACGGTATTTGCCGTCCTTGTGGCCAAAGCCGTTGAGGAAATGCGCGGTTTCGAAATCGACCTGCACGTCGGCCCATTTGTCGGCCTTGAAACTGTCGAAGTCCCCCAGATCGCGCTTTTTGAGCATGATGTCGATGTGCTCGCGTTCGCTCAGGCCGAAGCCATCGCGGTCGCTGACGCCCAGACGTTTGCCGAGTTCCTCGATGACATAATGGTTGGTTTTCGGCCCTTCGGGAGCATCAACCAGTTTCGGGCCGAGCACGATGTGCTGATGGCCACCGCCGCGGTAGATGTCGTCATGCTCGAGGAACATCGTCGCCGGCAGGATGACATCGGCAAGCTTCGCCGTGTCGGTCATGAACTGCTCGTGCACGGCCAGGAAAAGATCCTCGCGCTTGAGGCCTTCGATGACCTTGCGCTGCTCGGGCGCGACATTGGCGGGATTGGTGTTCTGCACCAGCATGGCGGTGACCGGAGGACCGCCATCCAGTGCCTCGGCGTCGCCGGTCAGCACCCGGCCGATCTTGGACTGATCGAGCCAGCGCACACCGGGGTCGAAATATTTGCGCCCCTCAACCAGCGACTTGTCGAGCCGGAACAGATCCGAGTTGGAATGGAATGCGCCGCCGCCTTCATACTGATAGCTTCCGGTGACCACAGCCAGCGACAGGGCCGCATGCATGTTGACGGCGCCGTTGCGCTGCCGGGTAAAACCGTAGCCGAGCCGGAAGAAGGTCCGTTTTGTGGTGCCGACCAATCGCGCAAACGCCTCGATCTCCACCACAGGTACGCCGCAGATGGCTTCGGCCCATTCGGGCGTCTTGTCCTGCAGATGTGATTCAAGACCCGCCGGGTCATCGCTGAATTTGTTGAGATATTCCCGGTCGGCCAGGCCTTCGCGGAACAGAACATGCATCACCGCGCAGGCGAAGGCGCCATCGGTGCCGGGCTTGAGCAGAACCTTGATGTCGGCCTGTTTCATTGTCGGGGTGTCATAGATGTCGATGACCACGATCTTGGCGCCGCGCTGCTTGCGGGCGCGCATGGCGTGGGTCATCACATTGACCTGGGTGGAGACCGCGTTGGTGCCCCAGATGACGACGCAATCGGACTGCGCCATCTCGCGTGGATCGGAGCCGCGCATGGCGCCAGCCCCCATGGCAAAGCCGGTCCAGGCCATGTTGGTGCAGAAGCTGTCGAACTGGTTGGAGTAGCGCTTGGCATGCCTCAATCGGTGGATGCCGTCGCGCTGTACCAGACCCATGGTGCCGGCATAATAGTTGAGCCAGACCGTCTCGGAGCCGAACTTCGCTTCCGCCTGCTCAAATTTCTCGGCGATCAGATCAAGGGCCGCGTCGAAGCTCGCTTCCTTCCACTGGCCTTCCCCTTTGGCGCCGGACCGGATCAGCGGCCTGAGCAAGCGTTCTGGATGATGAATGCGCTCGGAATAGCGCGCCACCTTGGCACAGATGACACCAGCGGTGTAGCTGTTGCCGGCGTCTCCCCGCACCCGGCCGATGCGGTTGTGCGCGAGCAGCTCCACCTCCAGCGCGCAGGTGGAGGGGCAATCATGCGGACAGGCCGAGTGGCCGAGCGCGGTGGCGGCTGCGGACTCGCGCGAAGCGGAATCAAGGGGGGTCGCGTCGTTCATGCTTTCTCTATAAGAGAAAACGCGACGCCGCGCCATGTTGCGCGGACGTCCATCAGGTCAAATCAGGGACAGATCACGCCAGACGATGAATTACCGTCACAGCTATCATGCGGGCAATTTCGCCGATGTGCTCAAGCACGCGGTGCTGGCCCAGATCATCACCTATCTCAAGCGCAAGGATGCCGCATTCCGGGTGATCGACACCCATGCAGGAATCGGGCTTTACGACCTGTCGTCAGCCGAGGCGCAAAAGACCGGCGAGTGGCGCGAGGGGATCGGACGGGTAGCCAGCGCCGAACTCTCCTCCGAGCTCAAGGCCTTTCTGACGCCGTGGCTAGACGCCGTCGAAGCGCTCAACCCCGAGGGCGGGGTTCTGCACTACCCCGGATCGCCCAAACTCACCCGCGCACTGCTGCGCAAGCAGGACCGTCTGACCGCAATCGAGCTGCATCCGGAAGACGCACAGCTGCTTAAGACCGTGTTTGAGGGAGATTACCAGACCCGCGTCATCGAACTCGACGGCTGGCTGTCGCTGGGCGCGCACCTGCCGCCAAAGGAAAAGCGCGGGCTGGTGCTGATCGATCCGCCATTCGAGGCCGAGGGCGAATATGACCGGATGATCGACGGGCTGGCGCGGGCCACCCGGCGGTTTCCCGGCGGCACCTACATGCTGTGGCATCCGATCAAGGCCGACAGCCCGCTTGCCGGTTTCGACAAGAAACTGATCGCGCTGGGGCGGCCGAACACGCTGACCGTGCGGCTGATGGCGCGCGCCAACAGCACGGCACCCGGATTGAACGGAACCGGGCTGGTAATCCTCAATCCGCCTTTCACGCTGGAAGCCGAGCTGAGGCAAGTCCTGCCGGAACTCGCCGGCCTGCTGGCCCAGGGTCCGGGCGCCGGAGCCGAGGTGCGCATGCTGGTTGGCGAGCGCTGACAATCCGGCTCAATCGGGCAAGCGGTAGCGACCCCGTCCGGTCTTGATCAGCCTGCCGGCCCGCACCAGGCACGACAGGGCGCGGTACACCGCCTCATGGGTCAAGCCGATTTGCGCCGCACCCGCCTTAACCTGGCCTGCGAACATGCCATCGGCCACCGCTGCAAAGACACGGCTTCTTGCATCCCTGATGGCAACGATTTCCAGTCTCCGGCGATAATTCTGGATCTGCCCGGCAAAGCGGGCGGAGATGGCGATGGCGAAGTCCGGATCCTGCTTCATCCGCTCCAGTATCGAGGCCTTGTCGAACCTGACGAGCTCGGTGTCGGCGGCAGCGACGGCGTCGCAATGGTAGACGGGCGAAAACAGTGCCGCCTCGGCAAAGCTCTCATCGTCATCGGCGCGGTGAATCACCACTTCATCGCCCTGGCGCGTGTGTCTGAGCAGATGCACCTGCCCCGTCCGCACAAGATACATCGCCGTGGCCGGATCGTTGCGGTGAAACAGGGCAGCGCCTTTCTTCACCGTTCGCGATGTGGAGGCGGAAGATGGCAGAAGATCAAACGGAGAGGGCAGCATGCCCGGGACAATATGATTGAAATCATATTCCGGCAAGCGCCGGTCACTGTAGGTTCCCTTGACCATAGGAGACCTGTTCATGAACCGCCTTTCCCTCATCATCGCGGCCCTGGCCGTTCTGGCCGGGGCCGTGCCGCTCTACCACTGGTCCGCCGCATCTGATGCGACGCCTGCCGCCGTTGGAAACCACGAGGCGCATGCCAATCATGGTGGCACAGCGCTGCCCGACGAGGGCGGCCAATCCGCCTTTGCGGCGATTGCCGAAATCGTTGCCATGCTCGAAGCCGATCCGGACACGGACTGGTCGAAAGTCGACATTGCCGCACTTCGCGCGCACCTGGTCGACATGAACAGTCTGATGCTCGGAGCCAAGGCAAGCTCGACAGTCGAGGAGAAAACCATCCGCTTCCGGATCGAGGGCGAAGCGGGCGTGCTGCGCGCCATCCAGGCGATGGTGCCTGCCCATGCCGCGGAACTCGACAAGACAGGCCCGTGGACCGTGGAGGCGGAGACAATACCCGAAGGTGCAATCCTTTCGCTGACGAGCGAAACGATTGCCGATCTCGAAAAGGCCAGGGCGCTCGGCTTCTTCGGACTGATGGCGAAAGGCAGCCATCACCAGCCGCACCATCTGGCCATGGCCAGGGGGCTGAGGAGCCATTGACCGTTTCCCGACTTTCGGGAAGCCAGCGCAAATCCTGACCGAAATGGTTTGATGGCAAGAGGCTGCGGACTTGCCCAAGAGCGCCGGCACGCCTTATACCGTGACTCGCATCCTGCCTGGAGAACCGGTCATGACCATGAAAAGCCTGATAATCGCAATTGCCACGACGCTCGGCGTCTCGCTGTCGAGCTATGCAAGTCCTGCGCTGGCCTTCGGCGGCAGCCATTTTCCCGCTTGCGACGCGCCGCAGGTGCTTTCGCACATCCAGAAACGCTTCGTGTGGAATGACCGTCACGTGCTCAAGCGCGGACTGGCTATCGAGAGCATTGACCGGGCGCACCGCAACCGCAGCAGATACGGCACCGAATACTGGTCGATTCCCCGCCTCTACTGCCATGGCACCGCGCACATGAATGACGGCCACAAACGCCAGATCTGGTGGCTGATCGAGGGCGGCCAGGGTTTCGTCGGGCTGGGCGACAATCTCGAATATTGCGTCTCCGGGCTCGACCCGCTCAAGGTCCACGGCGCCTGGTGCCGATCGGTTCGCTGACCAGGTGATGGGGAAATCGAGGTTCCTGAGATTTCTGCTGGCCCTGCCGGTGCTGGCGCTGGCGGCGGCCTGTTCCGACGAGAGCACGCCGCCGGCGCAGGCCGAAACCCGCCAGCCGGGTTCCGTCAGCCATGACGTGCCGCTTGGCTCCGGATTTGACTTTTACGTGCTGGCCCTGTCCTGGTCGCCGGCCTATTGCCTTGTCGAAGGCGACCGCGCCAACCAGCAACAGTGCTCCGAAGATCGCGATCTCGGTTTCGTCGTTCACGGCCTCTGGCCGCAACATGAAACAGGCTATCCCGAGTTCTGCCCGTCGCGCCAGCCGGACCGCGTGCCGTCGCAACTGGGCCGGAATTACCTCGACATCGTGCCTTCGATGGGACTGATCGGACACCAGTGGCGCAAGCATGGGTCCTGCTCCGGGCTGTCCCAGGCCGATTATCTGAAAGTGCTGCGGGCCGCGCGGGAACGGGTCAAGGTGCCAGACGCTTTCGCGCTGAACAGACTCCCGGCCGAACTCGATGCGTTTGAAGCTGAAAATGCGTTCATCGCTTCAAATCCCGGCATGAAACGTGACGGCATCGCCATCCAGTGCGAGCGCGGATTGTTGCGCGAAGTCCGGATCTGCATGACGCCGTCGCTTGACTTGCGCAGTTGCCGTGAAATCGACCGGCGCGGATGCAAGATCAGAGATCTCGATGTTCCCGAGCCGGGCTGAGCGCTGCAGGCTGTTTCAACGACAGGAAAAGAAGTCATGATGAAAATTCTCTATTCGCCCGCCTCCCCCTATTCGGCCAAGGTCCGTATGGCAGCCAAGTTCGCCGGCCTCGAAGCGGAAGCCGTGCTGACCGACACAAATGCTGCGCCGGCGGAGCTGGTCGACAACAATCCGCTTGGCAAGATCCCGACGCTTATTACCGACGAAGGTCAGTCGATCTTCGACAGCCGCGCCATCATGCAGTTCATCGACCGGGCCGGCGGCAAGCGGGTCTACCCGCGCAATGCCGCCAAGCGCACCGATGCGGAAGTGATGGAAGCGCTGGGCGACGGGATTTGCGACTGCCTGCTGGCGATCATGTATGAACGGCGCTTTCGCCCGGCCGAAATCGTGCACCAGGAATGGATCGACAAGCAGTGGACCAAGGCAACGCGCGCGCTTGACCACCTCGAGGGCAATCTGCCGCGCATCACCAAGGCACCCAATGGCGGGCATTTCGCCATTGCCGCAATGCTCGGTTACCTGGCGCTGCGGTTCCCGGGCCAGTGGGAGCGCGGACGGCCGAAGCTCAAGCGCTGGAGCGCGAAATTTGCCTCCAGCTTTCCCGAACTCGACGCCATGTTGCCCAAAGCGTGAGCCAGCGTCCGGACAAGGAAACCGGGATCTCCCATATCTTCGCCGCCGCCCGCTATTCGCTGGGCGGCGTCAGGCGGCTTTTGGGCGAAACCGCTTTTCGGCATGAAATCGTGGCCTTTGTGCTGATCACCGGACTGTTCGGCTTTTCCGGCGCGCCGTTGTGGAGCTATGTCGGTGCGACGATTTTGTTCCTGCTCACGGTATCGATCGAGGCCCTGAATACCGCCGTGGAAGAGATCACCGATCACGCGTCGCCTGCCTATTCGGAAATGGCAAAACACGCCAAGGATCTGGGTTCCTTCGCCGTGTTCTGCCTGCTCCTGGCCAACGGCATATGGGCGGCCCACGTTCTCGCGACACTGTGGCTGCCGGTCGCCGCGTAAGGTCCAAGCAGCCGGCATCACGTGCCTGAACCGTGTGGAGAAGGCGGTCCCGCCTCGGTGCTCGCCCCAAAAATCCGGGCACTGGTGTGGCATTTCCGCTTTCAGTGATTATCTGTGATTCAACTCATCGTTCAAACACTGGAACATCGGACTTTTCATGACTGACCAAAACCAGCCCTTGCGGATCGACATCGTTTCAGACGTCGTCTGTCCGTGGTGCATCGTCGGCTACAGCCAGCTCAAGCAGGCGCTTGAGACGACCGGCACGGCGCACGAGATTCACTGGCACCCGTTCGAACTCAATCCCGAAATGGGTCCGGAAGGGCAGAATCTGGGTGAGCACATCACCGAGAAATATGGCAGCACCCGCGAGCAGTCGCTCGCCAGCCGGGCGCAGCTGACCAATCTGGGCGCCGGACTGGGGTTCGACTTCAACTTCACCGACGAGATGCGCATGCACAACACTTTCAACGCGCATCAGCTGATCCACTGGGCCAACCTGCAGGGTCTCGGCAATGCCTTGGAACAGGCGTTGTTTTCGGCCCATTTCACGCATCAGCGGGATCTGTCGGACATCGATGTTCTGGTCGAGATTGCCGGTGAGGCCGGGCTGGACATAACCGAGGCAAAGGCAGTGCTCGAAGATCAGCGCTACGCCGAAGAGGTGCGCAAGATCGAAAGTTTCTGGGTGCAGCAGGGCATTCGCGGCGTGCCGGCGATCGTGTTCGATGGCAAACACCTGGTGACCGGCGCCCAGGGCACGGAGAATTACACCAGCATTCTCAAGCAGTTGACTGGTGCGCCCGCCTGACACCACCGTCGCTCCGCACTATCGGGATCACACATACAGAAAAAGCCCGGACGATCACTCGTCCGGGCTTTTTCCTTGTCAGGTTCTGACAGATCAGAACTTCATGCCGATACCGACGCGAACCGAGTGGTCGTCGAAGCCCGACGACACGTTGGTGCCACCGAGATTGTAGTCCTTCGACTGATAGTCGGTGTAACGATACTCGAGACGGGTGGTGATGTTTTCCGTCAGGAACGCTTCCGCGCCTGCGCCGGCGGTCCAGCCAACATGCGTGTTGGTGTCCGAACCAGCGGCACTGGTCAGCTCAGCCCTGGTCGCAGCAATACCGCCGGTCGCGTAGACCATGAACGGGTTGACGTCCATACCGATGCGGGCACGCAGCGAGCCGTTGAAGCCCTGCTCACCGGTCAGGCCGGCCGCAGAGAAGTCGGCGCCGGAATAACCGATATCGCCTTCCACACCATAGACAATGTTGTCAGACTGCCAGTTGTAGCCGCCATAGACACCACCGCCGAAACCATTGGCGTCCTGAGTGGAAGCAGCGTCGAACTCGCCCCACTTGTACTCGCCATAACCACCGAGATAACCGCCGGACCACAGGTAAGCCTGCGGTGCAACTTCAGCCATAGGCGGCTCAGGTGGCTGTTCGATGATAGCGTCCGCGGCCAGCACGGGGGCGGCGAGCGACACGGAAGCGGCTGCTGCCAGCAGTGCCAGTTTACGAATACGCATTTTATTCTCCTTGTTTAGACGGGCCCGACACAAACGGCGGACCTGAAACCGCGGGGGCATTGGGATGCATGCCTTCCGACAACTGCAAGATGGAGATCGAATGCGGCGGGGGAGCGCCGAGAATGTGAAGACTCCGCGGCAGAAAAAGGGCAGAGACGGCTGTGGCTTTCGGGCAACATTTTTGCCGCCACACACCCCTTGTCTCCATTGCGAATAAGCTGCCATGGCCTATATGGGGACTATCCGAATAAAACCGCGAGCGTTGATTTTACAGCATGTTGAGCATTTTGACCCTGATCGCGGGCCTGATCGTCCTTGTCTTTGCCGGTGACTACCTGGTGCGCGGAGCCGTGGCACTGGCAGAAAAACTGTCGATCGACCCCCTGATCATCGGCCTCACAATCGTGGCTTTCGGAACCTCGGCTCCCGAATTGTTCGTTTCGCTGCAGGCAGCTTTTGACAATGTGTCGGGCATCGCGGTCGGCAATGTGGTCGGCTCCAACATTGCCAATGTGCTGCTGGTACTCGGCGCGCCAGCCATGCTGATGACGATCAATTGCCGCGAAAACGGCCTTGCCTCGTCGCTGGCGGTGATGATCGTCATGACCGTGACGCTGATGGTGATGATGTGGTTCGGGCCCCTGAGCCGGATAGATGGCGCCATCCTGCTGGTGATGATCGGCACCTATCTCGGCTGGCAGATCAAGGCGGCGCGCGAATGCGACATGGCAGCTGTGCCCGACTACCATGACGAGGTCGCCGACCTGCCGCAACAGGGCTGGAAGACGGCCGTTTTCATTGGCGGCGGCCTGATCGGCCTGCCGATCGGCGCCTGGCTGACAGTTGACGGCGCCTCGCACATTGCCCGCATGATGGGCGCCACGGAAACCGCCATCGGACTGACTATCGTGGCCATCGGCACCTCGCTGCCGGAGCTGGTGACCTCTGTGATGGCCGCCTGGCGCAAATCCGGCGCGGTGGCGATCGGCAATGTGGTCGGCTCCAACATCTTCAATGTCGGCCTGATTCTGGGCGGCACGGCGGTCATCCTGCCGCTCGATGTCGATCCGCGGATCGTCTCCATCGACATGTGGGTGATGCTGGCCGTGAGCCTGCTGGTGGTGGCGCTGGCGCACTGGAACGTGCCAATCAAAAAGCTTGGCGGCGTGGCTATGCTCGTGGCGTTTGCGGCCTATATCCTGTCGGTATTCTGACCTTCAAATTCGCCGTCCGGATGCGGCGACAGGAACCGGGAACCAGCATGACTTCTTCCAAGGGAACAGTTCTCGTCACCGGCGCCGCGCGCCGCATCGGCAAGGCCATCGCACTGGATCTGGCCGCGCATGGCTACCGGATTGCCATTCACGCCAACAGCAGCGGCGAGGAAGCCGAGGCCGTGGCGGGTTCTATCCGCGATGCCGGCGGCGTGGCGGATGTGTTCCTGGCAGATCTTTCCGACAGCAGGGCGACACGTCGGCTGCATGACGAGGTGACCGGCAAGATGGGCGCACCCGACATCATCATCAACAACGCCTCGGTGTTTGAAGATGACAATGTCCGCGACTTCGACGAAGAGAAATTCGACAAGCATTTTGCCATCCACCTCAAGGCCCCGGCCCTTCTGGCGGAAGCCATGGCCGCGAAGCTGCCGGAGACGCGCGACGGGTTGATCATCAACATCATCGACCAGCGGGTGTGGAAGCTGACGCCGCGGTTCTTTTCCTACACGCTGTCGAAAGCAGCGCTGTGGACAGCGACCCAGACCATGGCCCAGGCGCTGGCGCCGCGCATTCGTGTCAACGCCATCGGGCCCGGTCCGACGCTCGCCAATGAACGGCAGAAATCGGACGACTTTTCCAAACAGGCCGCTGCAGTGCCCTTGCAGCGCGGTCCGGAGCTGGCCGAGTTCGGTGCCACCATCCGCTATCTGCACGAAGCCCGCTCGGTAACCGGCCAGATGATCGCACTCGACGGCGGCCAGCACCTGGCCTGGGAAACGCCGGATGTGACAGGTGTCGGGGAGTAGTTTTCGGTCTGAATGCGTATGGCGCGGAATCGCCTGCCGATTTGGAGTCTGACAGGAATCCCCCCAATTTCGAGGATACAATCAAGCGGCTATAGATGAGTAATTGTCACTTTCGGCCCGTGAACCGGGTACGATTGCCAGACCGCGCATTTGTGCCATTGGGATAATACAGAAATTCACGGATCGGACCGGCATGAACGCACTCATCAGATTGACGACCCTTTTACTCGCGACGACCTTCAGCATCCTCGTCTTTTCCGGCCTTTTTGAAGCCTTCAACGCTTTCCCTGACCTCTGGTCTAAGCTCGGCAACGGGCTTCCACATCAACAGACCGGATACCTGTTTCCGGTTGGCTCGCTGTTTTGGGGCGTGATGTTCCGGGCACCGTGGCATCTGTTTCTTGGTACCCTCCCCCTGCTCCTGGTTTTCACAATTCTGGAATTCGGTGCAAAGGCCAGACAGTGGGTTTACCTGTCGATCTGGGTCTTTGCGGGATTTCTCGCCGAAGGTATACTCTTTGGAGTGTTCTCGAGAGCTGTGATGGCAATTGCCGCAGCCCTGATCGCGGGTCAGGTGTTCTGGTTACTGGCAGGGCGACAGGCGGGCAAATGGCGCCAGCAACCCGCATACACTGTCACCGGCATGGCCAAGCGTGCCTTTGGCGGGTACCGGCCGGTGAACCTGCTGGCCTACGCCATTCTGGCCTTCCTCGCCTACCAGCTTTCCGGATATGCCGCTTATGGCGGAAAGATGGTCTGGGTCAGCTTCATTTCCGAGCCGGATGCAGGAAGCCCTCCATACAGATACAAACATGACCGGGATTTCACGGTGTTCCACAAGGTTGCCTTGCTGAAGTTCCCGGACGCGAAGTCCTGCCTTGCGGACGATATTGAGGACTTGTCACCGGAAAACCTGAAGAGAATGAATTGGAGCAAGATAGAGAACACGGCAGAAGCCGAAGTCTGCGGTTTCCGGCTCCTGGGTTCCAATCCGGATATTTCCTACGCCACCGAATGGCTTGAAGCCCAGGGAATGACTGTTCCGGAAGATATGAGCGGCGCCAGTCCCTACAAGGAGCTGAATGGCGATTTGCGTGTTTCTGCAAGCTGGTCGATCAGCGAGAATGGTCCAAAATTCTCCCAACATGGCGCTCTTCGCCGTTTGCTGTTTTTCACTCCTTACGGCATGTCCATCAGCTCAACCTGGTCAGCCGATGGCAAAAGACTGATCGATTATGATGTCTACTTTCTTTTCCTTTGATCTGTAATCTCTGCCCAGGGAGCCACGCCCCTTGGTTGATCAAGACATCCGTATCTCGGCAAACATGCCTGAATCGGAACTCGGATTGCCCCTCCAGACTGGCCAGTACCCTACGACCACGTATTGGCTGCTTGATAAGTCGCACTGCTGACGCCAGATGACAGAAGACTGCGCCGCCTCTCTTGCCCACCTCCGGCCAGAAGTTGATAACATCACCGAATGACTCGCGATCCTGACCAGACATCCCCCAAACCGTCCAAAGCCGCGGCGCAAACCGATGGCGGGGTGATCTATGCTGAAACCGACAGCGACGAGGACGAGCAGACCGAGGTCGATGCCCGCCTGCCCGCTGACGTGGCCAATATCGCCGGCATGGAATGGAACGAAAGCCCTGGCCTGACCAAGGGCCTGAAAGGCGCCGAAGTCATCCAGGCTTTCGTCAGGCACCTGCCCAACCAGCCCGGTGTCTACCGGATGATGAACGAGGCCGGCGATGTGCTTTATGTCGGCAAGGCGCGCAGCCTGAAGAAGCGGGTGACCAATTACGCGCAAGGGCGTGGCCATTCCAACCGCATCACCCGGATGATCGCGCAGACCACGAACATGGAGTTCGTCACCACGCGCACCGAAACCGAAGCGCTGCTGCTTGAAGCCAATCTGATCAAGCGGCTGAAGCCGCGCTTCAACGTGCTGATGCGGGATGACAAGTCGTTCCCCTACATCCTGATCACCGGCAATCACGAAGCCCCGGCGATCCTCAAGCATCGCGGGGCGCGCTCGCGCAAAGGCTCCTATTTCGGCCCCTTCGCCTCTGCCGGCGCAGTTGGCCGCACCATCAACGCGCTGCAGCGGGCGTTCCTGCTCAGGACCTGCACCGACAGCGTCTATGAAAGCCGTACGCGACCCTGCCTGCTCTACCAGATCAAGCGCTGCTCAGGCCCCTGCACCGGCGAGATCAGCGCCGAAGGCTATGCCGAGCTCGTGAGCGAGGCCAAGGGGTTCCTGTCCGGACGCAGCCAGGCGGTGAAATCACAATTGTCGACGGCAATGCAGGTGGCATCGGACGATCTCGATTTCGAACGGGCGGCGATCTACCGGGACCGGCTGTCGGCGCTCAGTCATGTGCAGAGCCATCAGGGCATCAATCCACAGACGGTGGAAGAGGCCGACGTTTTCGCCATCCACCACGATGCCGGCATGGCCTGTATCCAGGTGTTCTTCTTTCGCACCGGGCAGAACTGGGGCAACCGCGCCTATTTCCCGAAAGCCGACCCGTCGCTCGCCCCGGGCGAGATCCTCGGCGCCTTCATCGGCCAGTTCTATGACGACAAGCCGACGCCGCGGATGATCCTCATCTCCGAGGATTTCGAGGACAGGTCACTGCTCGAGGAAGCGCTGAGCGTGCGGATGGAGCGCAAGGTCGCAATCAGCGTGCCGCAGCGTGGCGAGAAGCGCGAGCTGGTCGATCAGGTGCTCAACAACGCGCGCGAGGCGCATGGCCGCAACCTTGCGGAAACCGCCTCGCAAACGCGGCTGCTCAAGGGCCTTGCCGAGACTTTCAACCTGCCGCATCCGCCGCGCCGGATCGAGGTCTATGACAACTCGCACATCATGGGCACCAATGCGGTGGGCGGCATGATCGTCGCCGGGGCGGAAGGGTTTGCCAAGAACCAGTACCGAAAGTTCAACATCAAATCGACCGACATCACCCCGGGCGACGATTTCGGCATGATGCGCGAAGTCATGCAGCGGCGGTTCTCGCGGCTGATCAAGGAGCATGGCGATGCCGGCCCGACCCCGCCGGACGCAGCGGATGACCCGGATGCGGTAGCGCAGTCAGGCATGCCGGCCTGGCCCGACCTGGTGCTGATCGATGGCGGCAAGGGCCAGATGAGTGCCGTGCGCGCGATTCTCGAAGAGCTGGGGATTGCCGACAAGATCACCGCCATCGGCGTCGCCAAGGGCATGGACCGCGAGGCCGGACGCGAGCGCTTCTTCGTTGAAGGCAAACCGGATTTCACCCTGCCGCCGCGCGATCCGGTGCTCTATTTCGTCCAGCGACTGCGCGACGAGGCACACCGTTTTGCCATCGGCACCCACCGGGCGCGGCGCAAGAAGGACATGATCGCCAATCCGCTCGACGAGATCGCCGGCATCGGGCCGACGCGCAAGCGGGCACTGCTGCATCATTTTGGCACCGCCAAGGCTGTGTCGCGCGCAGGCATTGACGATCTTGTTGCCGTAGATGGAATTTCGCGCAACGTGGCCGAGCTGGTCTACAATCACTTCCACGAGGATAATCGCTGAATGAATGCCGCGGGCGACACGAAACTGCGGCATTCGCGATCTAATACGCGGCTTGACGGTTGACCTTTCGGCTTGGCCGCGCGCATCTTGCGCAAAATCCTGAAACGGATGGGGTGCCCCATGGCGTCAAGCGCGCTTAACATACCGAATATGCTGACCTATGGACGGATCCTGGCCGTCCCTCTGATCGTGTTGTGCTTCTTCATCGAAGGCCGGCTGCACGGCTCCGATTTCGCGCGCTGGAGTGCCCTGCTGATCTTCATCATCGCATCGGTGACCGACTTCTTCGACGGCTACCTCGCCCGGATCTGGGACCAGACTTCGAATATCGGCCGGATGCTTGACCCGATCGCCGACAAGCTGCTGGTCTCGGCGATCCTGTTGCTGGTGGCAGCAGACGGCACCATTGCCGGCTGGTCGATCTGGGCGGCGATCATCATCCTGTGCCGCGAGATCCTGGTTTCGGGCCTGCGCGAATATCTCGCAGCGCTGAAGGTCTCGGTGCCGGTGACCTGGATTGCCAAATGGAAGACCACCTTGCAGATGGTGGCTCTGGGCTTTCTGCTGGCCGGACCGGCCGGCGACAAGGTGCTGCCCTACACCACGGAAATCGGCATCGGCTTGCTGTGGATTGCGGCAATCATCACGATGTATACCGGCTATGACTATTTCCGCGCCGGATTGAAGCATATGGTGGACGAATGAGCCTGAGGATTGTCTATTTCGCCTGGGTGCGCGAGCGCATCGGCAAGGGATCGGAAGAGCTGGACCTGCCCGAGAGCGTGGTCACGGTCGGTGACCTGATCGCGCATCTCGCAACGCTGGGCGAGGAATATGCCGCTGCTTTCGAAGTGCCGCAGGTGATCCGCGCGGCGATCGACGAGGAACATGCAGAGCATGACGAGGCCATCGGCAGCGCGCGGGAAATTGCGCTGTTTCCGCCGATGACCGGTGGCTGAGATGACGCCGGAAACTGCGGCCAGACCGCGGGTGCCGGTGACGGTGCGGATCCAAAGTGGTGATTTCGATATCAGCGACGAAATCGGCGCCCTCACCACGGGCCGGGCCGACATCGGTGCAGTGGCAAGTTTCACCGGGCTGTGCCGTGACGAAGGCGGCCGGCTGTCGGCGCTTGAACTCGAGCACTATCCAGGCATGGCCGAACGCGCCATCCGCGCGATAGCCGAAGAGGCGGTCGAGCGGTTTGAGCTGACCGGCCTCACCGCCATCCATCGCTATGGCAAGATCGCTCCCGGCGGCAACATCGTTCTGGTGGTGGCCTGCGCCTCGCACCGGCAGGCGGCCTTTGACGGCGCCTCCTTCCTTATGGATTACCTCAAGACAGATGCGCCGTTCTGGAAGAAAGAACATCTCAAAGACGGCGGCGCAGGCGAATGGGTGTCGGCCAAGGATGCCGATGACAAGGCCAAGGCGCGCTGGCGGAGCAAGCCTTGAACGCGACCGCCAGGCTTGACGAGAGCTGGAAAGCCGCCCTGTCGGCGGAGCTTGAGAGCCCCTACATGGCCGAATTGCGGTCATTCCTCCAATCCGAGCTGGCGCACGGAAAAGAGATCTTTCCGAAACCGTCCGAGTATTTCGCGGCCCTCGACCTCACACCGCTCGACCAGGTCAAGGTGGTCATACTGGGCCAGGATCCCTATCACGGCGACGGACAGGCGCACGGGTTGTGCTTTTCGGTACAGCCTGATGTGCGCACCCCGCCGTCGCTGAAAAACATCTACAAGGAACTCGAGGCCGATCTCGGCATCCCCAAGGTCTCGCACGGCCATCTTGTCAGCTGGGCGCGGCAGGGGGTGCTGTTGCTCAATTCCGTGCTGACCGTCGAGCGCGGGCTCGCCGCCTCGCATCGCGGTCGTGGCTGGGAACGTTTTACCGACGCGGTGATCGCGCAGGTCAACCAGCTCGACCACCCGGTGGTGTTCCTGCTCTGGGGCGCCTATGCGCAGAAGAAGGCGCAATTCGTCGACGAAGGCCGTCATCTGGTGCTCAAGGCCGCGCATCCCTCGCCGCTGTCGGCCCATAACGGCTTTCTCGGCTGCCGGCATTTTTCGAAAGCCAATGATTTTCTTGAAAAGAACGGCATGCAGCCGATCGACTGGCGGCTGCCGGAAACGCCGTGACCGGACGCGATTGACCGCGAACACCCGCCCCGCTCGAGCACCTCACCGGGATCCTTCGATCCACCAGCAAGCACAGGAGACCAACCATGAAACCGTCGAATCTACCGATGACAGGCAAGTGCCGCTGCGGCGAGGTCAAGTTCGAAATCACGATTGAACCAATGATGACAGCCGCATGCCATTGCACCGGTTGCCAGCGCATGTCCGGCAGCGCCTACTCGCTGACTGCGATGATACCGGTCAACGGCTTCTCCGTGACCGAAGGCGATACGGTTATCGGCGGTCTCAAGGGTCCGCAGCTGCATCACCATTTCTGTCCATCCTGCATGACCTGGATGTTCACGCGGATCGAGGGCGTTGACGCTTTTGTCAATGTTCGCCCAACTTTGCTTGAAGATCCAAGCTGGTTCTCGCCTTTCATAGAGACGATGACCGCCGAAAAGCTCGACTGGACCACGACTCCCGCCAGGCACCGCTTCGAAGGGTTTCCGGCAATGGAGGAGATGCCTGAACTGCTTGCCGAATACGCGGCCAACGGCTGAGCGGCGTGGCAATGGAAAACACGAAAAAGGCGGCCCGGAGGCCGCCTTTTGCATCTTGATCAAGCGCCGGATCAACCGGCGGCGCTTGAAGCCGGTTCAGCCGACGATTTCGGTGCCGGAGAACCAGTAGGCGATTTCTTCGGCTGCGGTTTCAGGCGCATCCGAGCCGTGGACCGAATTTTCGCCGATCGACAGCGCGTAGGTCTTGCGGATGGTGCCCTCGGCAGCGTCGGCCGGGTTGGTGGCGCCCATGATCTCGCGGTTCTTGAGAATGGCGTTTTCGCCCTCGAGGACCTGAACAACGGTCGGGCCGGAGGTCATGCCTTCAACCAGTTCGCCGAAGAACGGACGTTCCTTGTGCACTGCGTAGAAGCCTTCGGCTTCGCGTGTGCTCATCCAGACGCGCTTGGATGCGACGACGCGCAGGCCGTTGTCTTCGAATACCTTGGTGATGGCACCGGTCAGGTTGCGCTTGGTGGCATCGGGCTTGATCATCGAGAAAGTGCGTTCAATCGCCATTGTGGTCTGTCCTGTCATTTGGTTGTGGTCACCAGACTTGAGCCCGGCAATTGCCTGCGCAAGAAATTCGGTGTGCGAAAAACCGGGCTGACAAATCTCCGGCCCGGAGTTGGCGCCTAAATAGCCGCATGGCCTTTCATCCGCAAGGGGTGTCGGTAGCGGCACGGCTTGGAACAATCACCATTTGGTTGTAGTTTTATGACATATCAGACGCGGTGATAGCCTCAGCGGTGGTTGCGGTCGCGGTTTTCGGGTTTGCGCCCCAGAACCAGGCGATGCTCGCCGCGGGCGCTGAGCGCACCGTCAAACCGGTAATCGACGGCATGATCGCGAGCCTTTGCGGCTGGCTGTTGCTGTTCGGACTTGCGCTGGGCGTTTTGCAGCTGTTGCCGGCGTGGATCAGCGGGGCGTCAATGATATTCGCCTCTCTGGTGCTGGCGGTGGCCGGCCTAAGCCGCTACATGGCCGATCCCGGAGCCGTTCGGGATCCGGCGGCGGCCATCAGCCAGCCGGCGATTCCGCGGCACCATCTTCAAAGCCCCGAGAGCTGGGCCGTGGCATTCTTTCTCGCAGGGTCAGCCGCAGGCGGCTCCATGACGCTGGCGGCTGCTTTCGTCGGATTGACGCTGCTGACCAGCTTCAGCCTGCGCTTTGGGCCACGGCGGGCTGGTCCGGATGCCAATATCTGACGTCACGCTGGCACCGGCGTTATCTTGACTGGGCCTTCGGCATTTTGATGTTCATCGCAGCCGTCGCCTCGCTGGCACCGTCAGCCTGAACGCGCCGCCACGAAGGTCATCCGGCGGCGGGTGCCGAGCGGCCGAGACCATCATGTAGATCCAGGCAGCGCTCGAACCAGTCGGTCACCGGGTCGCCCGCCTCGAGCAAGCGGGCGGTGGAGACCAGCCGGACCCATTGCAGGGCGCCAAAGACGATGTAATCGGCAAACAGCGGCGACGATCCACCGATCCAGGGCTGAGATTTCAGCATCACCCGCAAGGGTGTCAGTTTGACTGAAAAGCCTTCGATCTCGGCGTCGCGGCGCTCTGCAACCTCGGCAAAGGTCTTGCCCAGGCGGGCTTCGCGGCTGGGGACGAAATAGGCCTGATCCTCCGGCGCCAGCCCGTCGTGGATCTCTTGTAGTGCGATCACGTTGAGGGCGGCGTGCAGGGTGGATTGCGACCATGCTTCGACGAAGCGGGCCATGGCCTGACCGCCCTCGCCGCCAAACAGCGACGGCTTGTCCGGATAGGTTTCATCCAGATAGGCGGCGATCAGGAAGCTGTCGGAGAGGACCTGGCTGCCGTCACGGATGACAGGCACCGTCTTCGAGACACCGCCCTCGACCTCGGGCACCTTGGTAAAACACACCTGCTTGCGCTCGAAAGGCAGCCCCTTGTGCGCAAGCGACATCGCCGTCTTCCAGCAATGCGGACTGAAGGGCCGCGACGTATCCGCGCCGACGAGTTCGTGAAGGATGATGGTCATGTTTTCGTCTCCCAGCTTCAATTCAGCAGTGTTGTGGCGCAACACGAAGCGGTTGTCACCCGCGTCGCAGCCATCAATACGTGGTTTCCCCCTTGCCATTTTGGTTCAACACCGCCAGAAGCGCGGGCATGCTTACGATTACAGACCTTTCCGCACGCATTGCCGGGCGCCTTTTGATTGACAATGCCTCGCTGGCGCTGCCCGCGGGCATCAAGGCCGGGCTTGTCGGCCCCAACGGCGCCGGCAAATCGACCCTGTTCCGCATCATCACCGGCGAGATGGCGAGCGAAACCGGTCATATCTCGATCCCGAAGAACACCCGCATCGGCCAGGTGGCGCAGGAGGCGCCATCGGAAGAGACGGCGCTGGTCGAGATCGTGCTGCGCGCCGATCTCGAGCGCACCAGGCTGATGAAGGAAGCGGAGACGGCGACCGACCCCAACCGCATCGCCGAAATCCAGACCCGGCTTGTGGATATCGACGCCCACTCGGCGGAAGCCCGTGCATCCTCCATTCTGGCCGGCCTCGGCTTTGACCAGGACGCCCAGCAGCGTCCGGCCTCGAGTTTTTCGGGCGGCTGGCGCATGCGTGTGGCACTGGCTTCGGTGCTGTTTTCCGAACCCGACCTGCTGCTGCTTGACGAGCCGACCAACTATCTCGACCTTGAAGGCACGCTTTGGCTGGAGGAGTATATCCGCCGCTATCCGCACACAGTGCTGATCATCAGCCATGACCGCGACCTGCTCAACACGGCGGCCAACGCGATCGTGCATCTCGACCAGAAGAAGCTCACCTTCTATCGCGGCGGCTTCGATCAGTTCCAGCGCCAGAAGGCCGAGCGCGACGAGCACCAGATGAAGGCGCGCGAAAAGAGCCTGGCCGCGCGCAAGCACATGGAAGCCTTTGTCGAACGTTTCCGCGCCAAGGCTTCGAAAGCACGCCAGGCGCAGTCACGGCTCAAAGCGCTGGAGAAGATGGACACGGTTGACGCCGTCGTCGAAAACAATGTCAGCGGCTTCTCGTTTCCGCGGCCGGACCGGGGCGTCGCCTCGCCGATCATCGCGATCGAGGATGGCTCGGTCGGCTATACGCCGGGATCACCGGTGCTGAAACGGCTTGATCTCAGGATCGATGCCGATGACCGCATCGCCCTGCTCGGCTCGAACGGCAACGGCAAGTCGACCTTCGCCAAGTTCATCGCCGGCAGGCTGGAGGCCGAGGGCGGACGCTTGCGGGTAGCGCCGCAGCTTGCGACCGGTTTCTTCGCCCAGCACCAGATGGATGACCTGATCCCCGAAGAATCTGCAGTCGCCCATGTGCGCCGGCTGATGCCCGATGCGCAGGAAGCCCGCGTCCGTGCCCGGGTGGCGCAGATGGGTCTGAAGCAGGACAAGATGAACACGCCCGCCAAGGATCTCTCGGGTGGCGAGAAAGCGCGCCTGCTGATGGGGCTTTCGGCCTTCCATGCGCCCAACCTTATGATCCTCGATGAGCCGACCAACCACCTCGATATCGACAGCCGTGCAGCGCTGATCCGCGCGCTCAATGATTTCCCTGGCGCGGTGATCCTGATCAGCCATGACCGGCATCTGATCGAAGCCACGGTCGACCGGCTGTGGATCGTCAAGGACGGCACCGTCAGTGCGTTCGACGGCGATCTGGAAGACTACCGCCAGGAAGTGGTGGGCTCGTCGAGCAAGGGCAAGAAGGGCTCAGACAATGACGGCGGCGGCTCCAAGGCGGAGAAGCGGAAGAAGGCTGCGCAGGAACGCGCGAGCCTGGCACCGATGAAGAAAAAGATCAAGGATTTCGAATCCTTGGTGGAAAGACTTAGCAAACAGATTCAGTCGCTTGATGCGGAACTTGCGAACCCGGAACAGTTTGCCGACGCGCCCTACAAGATCGCGCAGAAGACCAAGCAGCGGGCTGAGCGGGCAGCCGAACTGGCCAAGGCCGAGGAAGACTGGCTGCTGCTGACCAGCGAAGTCGAGGAAGCCGAAGCATCGGAGTGAGATCTGGCGGGAGGCTGCATCAGCCTCCCGCCCTTCTCTGTCCCAGTAAAGCTTGTGATTGCGCAAGGCTCCGAGACCTCTGGTCCGGGGCCTTTCTCATGTCTGACTGATCGCAATTTGCAGCGACTGCCTGGCGATGACAGCAGGTCTGATCACGCGCCGCGCAGCCAGCCTTGATGCATGTCAAATCCGCCGCGCAGACCGGGTGCTATGGAATCTCCTGCAACAGGAAACCAAAATGGCGCCGTCGAAATCCGAGATCGAATCCATCGTCAACTCCGCCAGTCCCGGGACCGGCAAGCGGCGGAGGCTGGGTGTCGCGCTCATGCTCGCAGTGATCGCTATCGGCGGCTGGTTCTGGTGGAGCTCCGGTTCACAGCAGGATCAGCCGCTCTACATCACCCAGGCGGTCAAGCGCGCTGACATCATCGTCGAAGTCACGGCGACCGGCACGGTTGAGCCGACGGACCAGGTCGAAATCTCGAGCGAGCTTTCAGGCACCGTGCGCTCGGTGGAAGCCGATTTCAATGATCTTGTCCACAAGGGCCAGATCCTGGCCCGGCTCGATACCGACAAGCTGGAGGCCAATGTCGAGCTCGCCCGGGCGTCGCTGACCGCGAGCCAGGCCCGGCTGACGGAGACAACCGCAACCTACAATGAAATGAACGACAACTACGAGCGGGCCCTGTTGCTGGAGCAGAAGAAGGTCACCACGCTCGAGGGCCTGCTCAAGGCCAGGGCAGCGCGCGACCGGGCGGCGGCTACGCGAAAGAGTGCCGAAGCCGATATCCGCGTCGCCGAGGCCAATCTGAAGATCAGTGAAGCCAATCTGGCAAAGGCCTGCATCTGTTCCTCGATCGACGGGGTGGTGCTCGAGCGCAATGTCGAGGTCGGCCAGATCGTGGCGTCGTCGCTTCAGGCGCCGGTTCTGTTTACGCTGGCCGCGGATCTGAGAAACATGGAACTGCGCGTCGACATCGATGAGGCCGACATCGGCAAGGTGAAAATCGGCGACCAGGCCAGCTTTACTGTCGAAGCCTATCAGGGCCGGACCTTTCCGGCTGTGATCTCGGAGCTGAGGTTTGCGCCCAAGACCGTCGATGGCGTGGTCACCTATGAGGCGATCCTGTCGATCGACAATGCAGATCTGCTGCTGCGGCCCGGCATGACGGCGACCTCGGAAATCAAGGTTGCCGAGATCGACGACACACTGGCCATCCCCAATGCCGCCTTGAGGTTTGCCCCGCCGGTCGAGGAAGCCGAGAATGGCGGCAGCGGATTGCTTGGTATGCTGTTCAAGAATGCGCCGAAGCGCGCGCCCTCGACCGCAACCAGCGCCAATTCAGACGGCCGCCGCACCGTCTGGCTTTCCCGCGACGGCCGGGCTGTCGGCGTGGACCTTTTGACCGGCGAAACCGACGGCACTATGACGGAAATCCGCGAGGGCGACATAGCCGAGGGCGATCTGGTGATTACCGATCTGGCACAGGAATGAGCACCATCCCGGAAGATGCCGCCCCGCCGCTGATCAGGCTTCAGGGGATCACCAAGATCTACGGCACGGGCGACGCGGAAGTGCGCGCCTTGCGGGGTATCGATCTCGACATTGCGGGCGGTGAATTCGTTGCCATCATGGGGCCGAGCGGGTCGGGAAAATCCACCGCGATGAACATTCTCGGGTTCCTCGACAAGCCCAGCGGCGGGCATTATTTCTTCGGCGGCGCCGCGGTCGATCATCTCAGCCGCGATCAACTGGCGCTGTTGCGGCGGAACTTTCTCGGTTTCGTCTTCCAGGGCTACAATTTGCTGGCCCGGACCTCGGCGCTCGACAATGTCGAACTCCCGCTGATCTACCAGGGCATGGCCATTTCCCAACGGCGGCAGCTGGCGCGAGAGGCGCTTGCCAAGGTGGGGCTGAAGGGGCGCGAAGACCACCATCCTTCCCAGCTTTCGGGCGGCCAGCAGCAGCGCGTCGCAATCGCGCGGGCCATCGTCACCAATCCGGACGTGATCCTGGCGGATGAGCCGACCGGCAATCTCGACACCTCGCGGAGCCAGGAGATCATGGAGCTGCTGAGCGATCTCAACCGCACCGACGGCATCACCGTGTTGATGGTCACGCACGAACCCGACATGGCCGCCTATGCCGATCGGCTGGTGCATTTCGTCGACGGCTGCATTCAATCCGACACGCTAAACAGAAAGGTGGCCGCCGATGCTGTATGAAGCGGTTCGGCTGGCGCTGCAGGCGATCCTGAGAAACGCCTTCCGATCGTTTCTCACCGTGCTTGGCATCGTCATCGGCGTGGCCGCCGTCATCGCCATGGTCACCGTCGGGCAAGGCTCGACCGACCAGGTGGAAGCCGATGTGTCGACGCTTGGCACCAACCTGCTGATGATCCGCCCGGGCCAGCCATCGCAGGGGCCGGGTTCGGGCGGTGGCGGCGGCACGGCCGCGAGCCTGACGCTCAAGGATGTCGATGCGATCGAACAGCAGATCTCAAGCGTCGCGGTCGCCACCCCGTCCAATTCGCGCGGCATGACCGCGATCTACGGCAATGCAAACTATTCCACCACCGTGACCGGCACCGACAACCGGTTTTTGACTGCCCGCAGCTGGGCCATCGTCAGTGGCCGGGCGTTTTATGAAAGCGAACTGAGAACCGGGACAGCGGCCTGCGTCCTTGGCGAAACCGTTCGCCAGAAACTGTTCGGCAATGGCGATCCGCTCGGCGCCAGCATCCGGCTCAAGCAGATCTCGTGCCGGGTGATCGGCATTCTCGAGGTCAAGGGCGCCTCAAGCTTCGGCACCGACCAGGACGACATCGTGCTGATCCCGATCCGGACCTTCCAGCGGCGGATTTCGGGCAATCAGGACGTCTCGATGATCTATGCATCGATCCGCGACGGGATCTCGACCGAAAAGGGCAAGGCCGACATTGAAAGCCTGATGCGCGAGCGCCGGCGGATTGGCCCGTTCGAGGAGGACGATTTCAATGTCTTCGACATGAAGCAGATCACCTCGATGCTGACCGGTATCACCTCCGTGCTGACCGGGCTGCTCTCGGCGGTCGCCGCCGTCAGCCTGCTCGTCGGCGGCATCGGCATCATGAACATCATGCTGGTCTCGGTGACCGAGCGGACGCGCGAGATCGGCATAAGGCTGGCCGTCGGCGCGACCGAACGGCAGGTGCTGCTGCAGTTCCTTGTTGAGGCAATCGTGCTGTCGCTTATCGGCGGGCTGATCGGCATTATATTGGGACTGGCGCTCGGGCTGCTGGGCGCAAGGCTGCTGGCGATCCCGTTTTCGCCGAACCCCAGCATCGTGCTGGCCGCCTTCCTGTTCTCGGCTGTCGTCGGCATTGTGTTCGGCTATTTCCCGGCAAGGAGGGCGGCGCGGATGGATCCGATCGAGGCGCTGCGGCATCAATAGCCACGCCTCATCCAACCAAGGAATTCGGCGACGCCCTTTGCCCCGGAGCCCTGCTCGGGCACAGCTTGGGCTCAGGCCTTTTTCTCCCAGCGGCGGTCAGGCGTCTGTTGCCAGTAGGTCAGGGAATGGCCGGCGGACTTGAGCGTCTTCCATTGTGCCCGGGCGGCATCAAGCTGGCCCTGGTCATGGCCGTCGAACATCATCACCAGGCGTTCGACGCCATCCAGTTCCGGGATATCGGCGCCATCGGCGACAAAGCGGACAGTGGCGCCGTTTTCGGCCCTTGAGGCCAGGGTCAGCAACACCGGCTGGCGTTCCGCATGGGCTGCCTGCGCGCTGCCATGCGGCAGGAAGCTGTCCTCCCGGAAAGTCCACAAGTGGGCGTCCAGCGCTGCGCAGCGCTCCTCACTGCTGACATGCACGGACACACGCCAGCCGCGGTCGAGGCTCTTTTCGAGAAGGGGCGGCAAAGCCTCTTCAAGCCGGGATTCGGTCAGATGATAAAACAGCGCCTCGACCATCAGCCAGACTAGCCTTCGTAATTGGCGCGCACCAACTCATCGAGCAGCCGGACCCCGAAGCCCGAGGCCCAGGACTGGTTGATATCGGTGGACGGCGAGCCCATGGCGGTGCCGGCGATGTCGAGATGCGCCCAGGGCGTGTCGCCCACGAAGCGCTTGAGGAACTGCGCAGCGGTGATCGAACCGGCATAGCGGCCGCCTGTGTTCTTCATGTCGGCGAACTTGGAATCGATCATCTTGTCATAGGCCGGATCGAGCGGCAGGCGCCAGACCCGCTCCTGGGTCGTGTCACCGGCCTTGCTGAGCGCTTCGGACAGCTTATCATCATTGGAGAACAGGCCGGCGTGGTGCTGGCCAAGCGCCACCATGACAGCGCCGGTCAGCGTTGCCAGGTTGATCATGATCTCGGGCTTGAAGCGTTCCTGGCAGTAGGTCAGCGCATCACACAGCACCAGGCGGCCTTCGGCGTCGGTGTTGATGATCTCGATGGTCTGGCCCGACATCGAACGGACGATGTCGCCGGGGCGCTGGGCAGCGCCATCGGGCATGTTCTCGACCAGACCTATGATGCCGATGGCGTTGACCTTGGCCTTGCGGGCGGCCAGCGTGTGCATCAGGCCGGTAACGGCAGCGGCGCCACCCATGTCGCCCTTCATGTCTTCCATTCCGCCAGCAGGCTTGATCGAGATGCCGCCGGTGTCGAAGACAACGCCCTTGCCGACGAAGGCCAGCGGCTTGTCCTTGGCCTTGCCGCCCTGCCATTTCATGATCGCCAGCCGCGGCGGGCGCACCGAACCTAGCGAGACACCGAGCAACGCCTCCATCTTGAGCTTCTTCATCTCTTTCTCGGTCAGGATCTCGACTTCCATGCCGAGCGCTTCGAGCTCCTTGGCGCGGGCCGCGAACTCCACCGGGCCAAGCACATTGGCCGGTTCGTTGACCAGGTCGCGGGCCAGCTTGACGCCGTCGGCTATGGCCTGACGGCTGGCAAAGGCCTTCTTGCAACCGGCTGTGTCTTCGTGCTGGAAAACGACAGTGAGCTTGCGCGAGCCGTTGTCATCATCGTCGGCCTTTTTGGTCTTGTAGAGATCAAACTTGTAGGCCCGCAGCAGCAGCCCCAGCGCCATGTCGGCCGCGGCTTCGACAGTGGTGGCCGCGGTGTCGCCGAGCAAGACAGTGACTTTCTCAGCCTTTCGGATCAGCGTGAAGGCCTTGCCGCCGACACGCATCCACTCATGTGAAGTGAGCTTGTCCGGCTCCCCTGCCCCGATCAACGCAATGCGGTCGACGGGCGCATCGACAGGAGCAATCACATCGGCGGTCGAATAGGTCTTGCCGGTAAAGCCGGCGACCTTCACCGCCTTTTGCAACTGGCCCGACGGATCCACGCCGCTCACGGCGGCTGGCACCGGCTGGCTCAGCGATCCCAGTGCGACAACCAGTCCTCCAGATGTCTTTGTTGTCTTGGAGAAACTGATTTCAATGCTCATCGACATGACGGCTCCCATGAATTCAAGTGATTTGCGTGGCTGGCGATCTTCGCGTTTTCGCGGCAGAAGGCAAGGGGTGTGAATCGGATCAGGCGCGAAACGTCTGATGGTTCAAAACGAACCGGTTTTGCGTCGAAAATTAGGCGCGCCCGGGCAATCGTCAAATGTGGCTCGAACCTTATGTTGCATGGCAATATTGCATTTGCGCCCCGGCGCCGCAATAAGTCGTTAACCGTGTTTGTTTGCCACAGATTATCCAATTTGCGCTTTGATAAGGTCGGTGCATGGTTGGGCTGGTCCAACCGGGACTCCGCAGTGCCTGAAGACTCATGGTTCTGCCCGGCTCGCTCCGGAAAGGCACGATGAAGCAGATCGAACGTTACATATTTCTCCGCATGGCACTTTTGACCTTCTGGTCGCTGTCTGCCGTGACCCTGCTCGTCATGACCACGCAGGTGCTTGTCCGCGTGAACGTGCTGACCACGACCGGCCAGGCATTCGGCGCGTTCCTGATGCTTGCCGCCACACTGATTCCCTCGGTGCTGACAATCGTCGCCCCGTTCGCATTGCTGATCGGTGTCAGCCAGGTCCTGTCGAGCATGAATTCCGACAGCGAGCTGGTTGTCGTTGAAGCTGCAGGCGTCCCACCGGCCACCGTTCTCAAGCCCGTCCTGATGCTGTCGGCAACGGTTTCGCTGGCCGTGCTGCTGGTCAGCCATTTTGTCGAACCCTGGTCGAACAACAAGCTCTACGACGTTCTCGCCCAGGCGCAGTCCGACCTGTTCTCGGTCGCCGTGCGCTCGGGAACCTTCATGAAGCTCGAGGAAGGTCTTTACGTCCAGATCAACGAGAAGCTCGCCGATGGCCAGATGGGCGGCATCTTCCTGTCCGACAACCGCACCGAAGGCAACGAGACGATCTATTACGCGCGCAGCGGCGTTGTCAGGAAATCCGAGCAGACCGATAGCAACATCCTGTTCCTGGTCGACGGTGAATTGCAGCAGCGGGATCTGACCAGCGACCGTATCTCGATCGTCTCCTTCACCTCCTATGCGCTGGACATGGCAGCGTTCATTCCCGCCGGCAGTACGCCAGCCATGCGCCCAAACGAGCGTCCGACGCAGTACCTGCTCAACCCGGATCCGGACGATTACTTCGCGACCGGGCCCAAGAACAGCATCACCCAGGAACTGGTGAAGCGGTTTTCGACATGGATGTACCCGCTGGCCTTCGGACTGGTTGCGTTTTCGTTTCTGGGCAAGGCGCGGTCGAACCGGCATGAACAGTTTCAAAACGGAGCGCTGGTGGCAGTCATTGCACTTGGCAGCCGCGGGCTCGGATTTTACAGCACTGAAGCATCCGGCATCGATCCGAACATGGAAATCGTCTCCTACGTGGTTCCCGCGGGCCTGATCCTGGTGTTCGGCTTTCTGACACTGACCGGCAGAACGCTGACCATCCCGAAAGCCTGGGCTCAGTGGAACTATCGCGTCATGGACTTTTGCACCGCACAGTTTGCCAGGCTTCAGGGTCGCGGCAAGACAAGTGAAGGGCACTCGACATGAGACAGCCCTTTTCCACCTTGTCGCGCTATTTTTTCCGCCGTTACATGGCGACCTTCCTGATCTACTGCCTGGGCCTGCTCTTGGTGATCCTGCTTGTGGATTTCAACGAAACCAGCCGCCGGCTTTCGCGGGCCGAGGACTATTCCGTGACGCTGGGGCTGCTGGTCTCGGCGCTGCGCGTCCCGACCGTGCTGCAACTGATCATCCCCTTCGTCGTGCTGATCGCATCCATCGCCACGCTGATGCAGCTCAACCGCAAGTACGAGCTGGTGGTGACGCGCGCGGCAGGCATCTCGGCCTGGCAGTTCCTGGCGCCGCTGATCGCCGCCAACGCCCTGATCGGGCTGGTTTCGGTCACCGTGCTCAATACACTGGCCGCCGAAGCCATGACGATGGCAGAGACGATCGTCGTCGACCGCAACCTCGGCAGCGCCCGGTCGTCCGATGTTCCGCCCTGGCTGCGGCAGCGTACCGAAGAGGGCGATACTGTTGTGGGCGCCCGCGCCAGCTCCGAAGGCGGCACCAAGCTGTCCGGCGCGACCTTCTTCCTGTTCGACCAGGACCAGAGGATCAAGGAGCGGCTGGAGGCCGAAACGGCCATCCTCGGAGACGGGGTCTGGGAGCTGACTAACGTCAAGAGGATCCGCGGGCAGCAGCCAGTGGAGCAGATGGATGTCGCCACGGTGCCCACCACGCTGAAAGCGGAGTTCGTTGGCGAATCATTGAGTTCGCCGGAAACGGTTCCATTTTTCGAGTTGCGCGGGAAAATCGCAACAGCCAAGTCTTTCGGTCTTCCAGCAACCAGCTACCAGATGCAATTCCACCGTTTGGTGGCTCTTCCGGCGCTTCTCGCAGCGATGACACTGATCGCTGCGATGGTGTCGCTCAAATTTGTTCGCTTTGGCCAGTCTTTAACGGTCATCCTGGGTGGAATCCTGGCGGGCTTCGTGCTTTATGTCGTCTCCGAGTTGATCCAAGCGTTTGCAAACGCTGGGACCATTCCGCCAGTCGTGGCGGCCTGGCTTCCGGTGTTGGTCGCTTCGGCATGTGGTACGACAGTGCTTCTCCACAAGGAGGATGGATAGTGGCGGGTGTGCGCCGGTCTAGAGTAGATGTGTTTGCCGGCGTGTTGTGCGCCGGTGTGGCCGTTTGCACCATTTTTTCGTTTGCCACGCCGCAGGTCTCCGCGCAGAGCCTGGGCCCCGGCGGTTTCGACATTGCAGAAGATGCAAAGATGCTGCTGGCAGCCGATGAAATGATCTACAACAACGATACCGGCGTGGTCGTAGCAAGCGGCGGCGTGCAGATCGATTACGGCAATTACAAGCTGGTGGCGGACCGGGTCGAGTACGATCAGAACACCGGCCGGATGCAGGCTTTCGGCTCGGTCGAGATGGTCGAGCCAACGGGAAACCGGATTTATGCCGACAATCTGGATGTGACGGATGATTTCGCCGACGGGTTTCTCAACGCCTTGAGGATCGAAACGCCTGACAACACCCGCATCGCGGCCGAAAGCGCCGAACGGGGCGACGGCCAGACCACATTCAACAATGGCGTCTACACGGCTTGCGAGACGTGCGAGAAGAATCCCGAGAGGGCCCCGTTCTGGCAGGTCAAGGCAAGACGCGTGGTCCAGAACGGCGAAACCAAGACGATTCGCCTCGAGCATGCGACTTTCGAACTCCTCGGCATGCCGATTGCCTACCTGCCCTTTCTCGAGCTTCCCGATCATGACAAGAAGCGGAAGACCGGCTTTCTCACTCCCAGCTATCTGACCAGCGAGAAGCTCGGCACCGGGGTATCTGTCCCGTTCTATCTGGCGATCTCGCCCTATATGGATGCGACATTCACCGGCACCGGCTACACCAATCAGGGTTTCCTCGGTGAAGTCGAATTCCGGCAGAACTTCGCTAATGGCGAGCACACCCTGCGCATGGCGGGGATCTCACAGATGAACCCGGGCGATTTTGATGCAAACACGTCCGACTCGCTGGTGACCCAACGCGGCATGATTGCATCGCAGGGACAGTTCAGGATCAATCCGCGCTGGACCTTCGGCTGGAACGGCATGATCCAGACCGACAACAATTTCTCCGAGACCTATGGCATCGACGGCTACAGTGACAGTACGGTCAAGTCGGAAGTCTATCTGAAGGGCTTGTCCAATCGCAGTCATTTCAATCTGCAGGCCTACAGGTTCGACATTCAGGATGCGACCACGACCAGCCTCGCAGAGCAGCAGCAGGCAGTTGTCCATCCGTCGCTTGACTACAAACGTACCTTTTCCGATCCGGTCGCCGGCGGCGAACTGTCGCTCGATGTCAATGGCTACTCGATTTCAAGAAAGGCTGACGACACCACGACCCGGACCGGTCTCGCCGCAGTCGACCCACTGAACGCAGACCGCTACAAGGGCTTTGCCGGTTCGAATTCGCGGCTGAGCGCGGAACTCGAGTGGAGACGGACGTTCACCACCATGAACGGGCTCCGGCTGACGCCTCTGCTGGCAGCACGCGGTGATGTCAATTCGGTCGATGTCGACACCGCGCCAGCCGATTACAACGGGACCTTTGCCGGAAACGGGTCTCATACCCGCGGCATGGTGACGGCCGGCCTTGAAGCCAGCTATCCGGTGCTGGTCACGACGACAGGATCAAGCCACGTTTTCGAACCGATCGCTCAGGTCTTTGTTCGCCCCGACGAGCAGCTGGCTGGCGGCATTCCGAATGAAGATGCCCAGAGCTTCGCCTTCGACACGACGTCGCTGTTCGAACGCGACAAGTTTTCGGGTTTTGACAGAACAGAGGGCGGCACCCGGGCGAATGTCGGGGTTCGCTACACCGGCAGCTTCGACAATGGCTTGAAGACGCACGGCGCATTCGGCCAGTCGTATCACCTGGCGGGCCTCAACTCCTTCGCCACACCGGATCTTTCGCAGGCAACACGAAATGCCGGACTTGAAGATGACGTCTCCGATTACGTTGGCTCGGGCGGAATGGCCTTCAAGGGCTTTTCGTTTGCTGCCTCGGCCCGTTTCGACAAGGATGATTTCCGCGTCGAGCGCTCCGACCTGCGCGCCGGGTACTCCGCCGGCCGGATCACCACCTCGATGACCTACAGCGAGATAAAGGCGCCGCGGCCATTCGTGGAAGGTGACGAGGACCGCCGCGAGGTCACCGGCCTTGCCTCACTGAAAGTGCATGATTACTGGCGTGCAGCGGCCTCGGTGAGCTACGATCTGGTCGACAAGAAATTCAACCGCACCGCGTTCGGACTGTTGTATGAAGACGAGTGCTATGCCTTTGCTCTGGCTTATGAAACGACGCGGGACGATGGCAACACCTCGGCGCGTGACTGGAAAATCGGTGCCCGCTTCAGCTTCCGCACCCTTGGAGATATCGGCACAGGCGGCGTGACAGATCCGCTTCTGAAATCGAGCTTCTAGACGCAAGTGCGGCTGACGCAAGCGTGTTTGAGCGGAATGCGCCTCGTTTTCGCCGCATGCGATAGGCATTTACGTGCGTCTTCGGATTTGCAAGACTGGTACCCTCGGGTTGACCGGACAAAAGGACTAGAAAGCATGAACTTCACCGCGATCTCTCGCCTGACCGGCCTGCTGCTTGCTGTCGCCGTCGCGCTACCGGTCTCGTTTGCTGGAACAACCGCTGTCCGCGCCGCCAGCGAGATCAAGATCGTCGTCAACAACCAGGCAATCACAAGTGTGGACATCGCCCGGCGGGTGGCGTTTCTCAGACTGCAGCGCACCGGCGGCAACCTGGGAAAGAAGGCACGCGAACAGCTGACCGAGGAAGCCCTCAAGCTGCAGGAGGCCGCGCGCATGCGCGTGCTGGCCTCGGACTCCGAGGTCAACGCCGCCTTTGAGCGCTTTTCAGCCTCGAACAACTTGTCGACCGCCCAGATGACCCAGGTCCTCAATCAGGCCGGGGTTACACCGAAGCACTTCAAGAACTTCATTCGCGTCCAGATGAGCTGGCCCCGGGTTGTCGGCGCGATCGGCGGCGGCGGTCTGTCAACGCAGGACCTGGTGGCCAAGATGCTCGAGCGGGGCAACAGCAACAAGGTTTCGACCACCGAGTACATACTCCAGCAAGTGATCTTCGTGGTTCCAGCCAGCAAGCGCTCCAGATCGGTGTTGAACGCCCGCAAACGCGAGGCTGATCAACTGCGTGCAAGGATCAATGGTTGCGACAGCACCGCTTCGATGGTCACCGGGCTCAGGGACGTCTCGCTGCGCCAGCTCGGCCGCATCATGCAACCGCAGTTGCCGCCGGACTGGAAGCCGCTGATCGAACGGGCCAAGGCCGGTTCGGCGACATCCACGCGGATGACGGAGCGTGGCGTGGAATTCATCGTGCTCTGCTCGGCAAAGACCGTTTCGGACGACAAGGCGGCGGAGCTTGTGTTCCGGGCCGAGAACGAGGAAGCCGGCGAGTCCGAAGAAGCCAAGAAATATCTCGCCGAACTGCGCAGACGCTCGGTTATCGCAAACAAGTAAGGGCTGCTCCTTGATAAACGGACGCCGCCGCGCGCTGGCCTTGACCATGGGCGATCCTGCCGGAATCGGCCCGGATCTGGCTCTGGCAGCCTGGACGAACCGTGCAGCTCTCGAACTGCCGCCGTTCCTGTTCATCGCTGACCCGGCCATGCTTGCCGAGCGGGCTGAACGCCTTGGTCTCGATGTTGCGCTGGCCGAGACTTCACCGGAGGACGCAGCGGCAAAGTTTGACACCGCCCTGCCCGTCTTTCCGGTGGCGCTGGCCAAGCCGGCAATTGCCGGGACACCGGACCCGGCCAATGCAGAAGCGATCATCGAAGCCATAAGGCTCGGCGTTGAATTGACACGCGGCGCGCGAACCCGCGCCGTTGTAACCAATCCGATCGCCAAGAGCGTGCTCTACGCATCCGGCTTCGGCTTTCCCGGTCATACCGAATACCTGGCGCATTTGGCGAGTGAGGCCGAAGGGCATGAGGTGACGCCAGTCATGCTGCTTGCGGGCCCAAGGCTGCGCGTGGCGCCGGTGACGATCCACATTCCGCTCAGCCAGGTCCCAGGGACGTTGAGCACCCGCGCCATCGTGGAAACCGGCCGGATCATGGCGCGAGACCTGGCCTCGCGCTTCGGGCTGACCTCACCGCGCCTCGCGATTTCCGGCCTCAACCCGCATGCCGGCGAAGACGGAGCCCTGGGCACTGAGGACGGCGATCTCATTGTGCCCGCGGTGGCCGAGCTGCAGGCCCTGGGCATCAATGCGTTCGGGCCGCTTCCCGCCGACACCATGTTCCACGCCGAGGCGCGGGAAAGCTATGACGCAGCGCTGTGCATGTATCATGACCAGGCGCTGATACCGGCCAAGACGCTCGGCTTCCACGATTCGGTCAATGTCACGCTGGGGCTGCCCTTCATCCGCACCTCGCCTGACCACGGCACCGCGTTTTCTCTGGCCGGCAAAGGCGAGGCCCGCCCCGACAGCCTGATTGCGGCGCTGAAGCTTGCGGCCAAGATGGCCAATACCGAGATCGAGACGAAAACCCTCCAAGCATTGAGCCGGATCTGATGGCCACCACCCCTGACGGCCTGCCGCCACTGCGCGACGTTGTCGCCGCCCACGGGCTTGCGCCGAAAAAGGCGCTTGGCCAGAATTTCCTGTTCGACCTCAACCTCACCGCCAAGATTGCCCGCTCCGCCGGTCCACTTGAGGGTTTTACCGTGTTCGAGATCGGACCCGGCCCCGGTGGACTGACCCGCGCCTTGCTGGCGCAGGGTGCGTCGCGCGTCGTGGCGGTGGAGACCGACCCGCGCTGCCTGCCAATCCTGGAGGAAATATCGGACCATTTTCCGGGCCGTCTGGAAGTGGTTCAGGGCGACGCGCTGAAGACCGACCTTGCGGCCATCGCCGCTGACAGCCCGGCAAAAATCGTTGCCAACCTGCCCTATAATGTCGGTACGCAATTGCTGATCAATTGGCTGACGGCCGATCCCGACACCCCCTTCTGGACGTCGATGACGCTGATGTTCCAAAAGGAAGTCGGCCAGCGGATTGTCGCAGAGCCCGGTTCCAACCACTACGGCCGCCTCGGCGTGCTTGCGGGATGGCTGGCGCACAGCGAGATCCTGTTTGACGTGCCGCCGCAGGCCTTCACACCGCCGCCCAAGGTCACCTCCAGCGTGGTGCAGCTCGAACCGCTGCAACAGCGCCTGCCCTGCGACCTCGCGAAACTTGAGCGCGTGACCCAGGCTGCCTTCGGCCAGCGCCGCAAGATGCTCAGACAGAGCCTCAAGCCGCTGGGCGGGGAAAGCCTGCTCGAGCGTGTCGGAATCGATCCGGCACGCCGCGCAGAAACCCTGAGCGTTGCCGAGTTTTGCGCGCTGGCAGAAGCGATCTAGATAGCCGGTCCCCACACAGCGAGCAGTTCGACACCGCCGCAGTTTTTGGCACCTTGGGCGCGGGAGATAAACCATGAAGACGATCGGCATTCTGGGCGGGATGAGCTGGGAAAGTACGGCCACTTACTACCAGTTGCTCAATCAGATCGTTCGGGCCCGGCTCGGCGGCCTGCATTCGGCAGATATTTTGTTGCGTTCCTTCGATTTCGCACCGATCGCAGAGCTGCAGTCAGCTGAAAACTGGGACGGCGCAGCAGATCTGATGATCGAGGCGGCCCTCGAGCTTGAGAAAGCCGGCGCTGGCTGTCTATTGATCGGCACCAACACAATGCACATATGTGCTGATGCGGTACAAGCGAGGCTGTCGATCCCGCTGCTGCACATTGCCGATGTCACAGCAGAATCGGTACAGGCGCGAGGCTCGAAAGCTCCCCTTTTGCTCGCCACGCGCTTCACGATGGAAAAGGACTTCTACAAGGAAAGACTGAGCCAGAGACATGGGGTGGAGGTGCTCATTCCCGATGAGCAAGAGCGCACCGATGTCCACCACATCATCTATGATGAGCTTTGCCAGGGCGTAATCAGCAGACAATCAAAGACACGGTATCTCGAGATCATAGAGGCTGCCAAAGCGAATGGCGCAGATGGCGTGATCTTCGGATGTACTGAAGTCGGGCTGTTGATTTCGACGAACGATGTGGACATGCCCGTGTTCAACTCAACCGAGCTGCATGCCCAAGCCGCCGTAGAGTATGCTCTTTCAAAGCTAAGCTAGAGCTATTCTCCGCCAGGTTTTGTGAAAATCGCCAATGAAACCGAGCGGCAGGCTACTGCATGTCGCGCTCAATCGGATTCTATTGAGCGATAACGTAGATGCGTCATTTCAAGGCGTTACAGCGTCCTTTGCGCATCCAATTGGATGCGCAGCGGTGTAGAGCAGCCGGTCAGACTTCGAGTAATTCCTGGACGAAATCGAACAGCCCCGGTCGGCGGTCGCGTCGCAGGCGTTCGGCCTGGACGATGGCGCGGACGGCCGAATAGGCCCGGTCGAGGTCATCATTGACGACGACATAGTCATATTCGCGCCAGTGTTCGATCTCGGAGCGGGCATTGGCGAGCCGTTGCTCGATCACCTCGTCGGCATCTTCGGCGCGGCGATGAAGCCTCGCCCGCAGCTCTGCCATCGATGGCGGCAGGATGAAGATCGAGACCACGTCGGCGCTCATCTTCTCCTGCAGCTGCTGAGCCCCCTGCCAGTCGATGTCAAACAGCATGTCGCGGCCTTCCGACATCGCCACTTCGGCGGCTTCGCGCGGCGTGCCGTAGCAATTGCCGTGCACCTCCGCCCACTCAAGCAGCGCTTCGGAATCGCGCATGCGCTCGAAATCGCGGCGCGACTTGAAATGGTAATGCACGCCTTCGATCTCGCTGCCGCGGCGCGGGCGCGTGGTGACACTGACCGAGAGGCTGAGGCCGGGGTCGTTTTCCAGCAGATTGCGGGCAATGGTGGATTTTCCGGCGCCCGAGGGTGATGAGATCACCAGCATGAGACCGCGCCGCTTGATGCGGGCCGAGGGAAGATGGGCGGGCGGCTGGCTCATCGCTACTCCAGATTCTGAACTTGTTCGCGAAACTGATCTATCAGGACCTTTAAATCAAGCCCGATGGCTGTGACCGGCGCGGCATTGGATTTTGAACAGATGGTATTGGTTTCCCGGTTGAATTCCTGGGCAAGGAAATCAAGCCGGCGGCCCGCGGGCGCATCTCCCGCAATCAGGGCACGTGCGGCATCGACATGCGCCTTGAGCCGGTCGATTTCCTCGCGCAGATCCGCCTTGGTGGCAAGCAGCGCCGCCTCCATGTGCAGGCGGTCGCGGTCAAGGGTCGCGTTGGCGTCCATCAGGCTGGAAACCTGCTCGGCGAGCCTGGCGCGGATGGCCTCGGGCGAGCGTGAGGGCTCCACCTCGACAGCATGCGTGAGCGCGCCTATGCGCTCCACCTGGGCGCCCAGAACCTTCGCCAGCGCGGCTCCTTCCGACAGGCGCATGGTCTTGAGATCCTCAAGCGCGCTCATGAAGCCCGTGAGAACCGCCTGGTTGCGGGCCTCCCGGTCTTCTGTGGAGAGTTCGGGCTCACGGAATTCGAGCACGCCCTTGATGTTGAGAATGCCGTCCAGTGCCGGCTTGCGGGCGTCGATGCGGTCCGCAAGCCTGTCGACGAGATCGATCACCGCCTCAAGGGCCGCGTCGTTGACCACGGCTTCCACCGCATTGCTGGCCGCGTTGATGGAGAGCGACACCTGCAGATTGCCCCGGGTCAGTGCGGCGGCCGTGGCCTTGCGGATCGGCTGTTCCAGCGCTTCGAAGCCCTGGGGCAGCCGCAATCGCACATCAAGGTTCTTGCCATTGACCGAGCGGAGTTCCCACACGAAGCGCAAGCCGGCCGCTTCGCCTTCGTGGCGTGCGAATCCCGTCATTGACTGGATTGCCATGCGTGTAGCCCCCTGTTGCCCCCGCGTCCGCCCTGCCCGGCCGGACGCCGGATGATCAATCGTCCTGTGTGCCCGCTTCGCCCTCGGCAGCCTGACTGGCAGCAGCCTTGGCTGCTTCGGCCTTTTCCGCCGCAAGCGCCTTGGCCCGTTCGGATTCTAGCCTGCGCCAGCGCGCGACATTGGAATTGTGCTCGTCGAGCGTCTCTGCAAAGGCATGACCGCCGGTGCCGTCGGCGACGAAGTACAGATCCTTGGTCCGCGACGGATTGGCGACGGCCTCCATCGCTTCGCGGCCCGGATTTGCGATCGGGGTCGGCGGCAGGCGGTCAATCACATAGGTGTTGTAAGCGGTCGGCTTTTCGATGTCGGACTTGTAGATCGGGCGGTCGGCAGGCTTGCCGGCGCCGCCGAACAGGCCGTAGATGATGGTCGGATCGGACTGCAGCCGCATGCCGCGGTTGAGCCGGTTGATGAAGACGCCGGCGACACGCGGGCGTTCGTCGGCCCTGGCGGTTTCCTTCTCGACGATGGAGGCCAGGATCACCAGTTCCTCGGGCGTTTCAAGCGGCAGGTCCGGGGCGCGGCGCTCCCATACCTGCTCGAGCGCACGGGTCTGGGCCTTGGCCATCTGCTCGACGATTTCGGCACGGGTGGTGCCGCGCGAGAACTTGTAGGTTTCGGGCAGAAGCGCACCTTCCGCAGGCATCTCTTCCGGCAGATCGCCCTGCAGCATCTCATCGGCCTCCAGCCGGTCGAACACCTGCTGCACGGTCTGGCCTTCGGGCACGGTGAAGGAATAGAGGATCGATTTGCCCGACTGCAGCAATTCGACAATCTCGAGCATGGAGGCGTGCGCCTTGATCTCGTATTCGCCTGCCTTCAGCGTGTCTTCGCCCAGCACGCCCTTGGCGCCAATCGAAAAGATCCGCTGGTTGTCGATGATGCCCTGGCGTTCCAGCGCAGCTGCGATCTGGTTGAGACCGGCTCCGTCCCGGACCATGAAGTTGGTGGTCTGGTCGAGCGGGCCACGGCCTTCAAATTCGGTCTTGCCGTACCAGAAAATGCCGATGCCGACGATGGCGACGAAGATCACCAGCGAGAGGATGAAGTTGAGAAACACCACCACCTGATTGCGGGCACGGCGCGAGCGTCTGGGTGGAGGCGGTGCCATTTCAGGCTTCAGGGCCTGCGACGGCGAGACCGGCACAATCGGCCCGGAATCGGCATTGTTCTTGCCACCAGCCCGGCCAAAAATGCCCTTGCCTTGATTAGTGCGGTCGTTCACGAGGTCAATCTCCGCAGGAATTGGTACAGGGTCAGCGCCCGATGCAGTGTTCTTGCCGCTCAATGTGGCGAAATACCGGTCCGAAAGGTCTCGATTCGAACCGGTTCTTCGTTACTGGCCCGGAAAACGTTTCAGAACAAGCGATGCGTTGGTGCCGCCAAAGCCGAAGGAGTTGGACAGCGCCACATCGATCTGGCGTTTGCGCGCAACCTTGGGAACCAGGTCGATCCTGGTTTCGACTTCGGGGTTGTCGAGGTTGAGCGTCGGCGGCGCCACATTGTCGCGAATGGCGAGAGCCGAAAACACCGCTTCCATGGCGCCGGCGGCACCGAGCAGGTGCCCGATGGACGACTTGGTCGACGACATCGAGATCTTGTCGGCGGCGTCGCCCACCAGTCGCTCGACAGCGCCAAGTTCGATGGTGTCGGCCATGGTCGAGGTGCCGTGGGCGTTGATGTAGTCGATGTCGGAGGGCTCCAGCCCGGCGCGCTTGAGCGCCATCTGCATGCAGCGATAGGCTCCGTCGCCATCTTCCGACGGAGCCGTGATGTGATAGGCATCGCCGGACAGTCCGTAGCCGACCACTTCGGCAATGATGTTGGCGCCGCGCGCCAGGGCGTGATCGAGATCTTCGAGGACCACGATAGCCGCACCCTCGCCCATGACGAAGCCGTCACGGTCGCGATCATAGGGCCGCGAGGCCTTTTCAGGCGTGTCGTTGTAGGCGGTGGAGAGGGCCTTGCAGGCGGCAAAACCGGCCAGACCGATGCGGCAGATGGCGGCTTCGGCGCCGCCGGCAACCATGACATCGGCATCACCCAGCGCAATCAAGCGGGCTGCATCGCCAATGGCGTGCGCGCCGGTCGAGCAGGCCGTGACGACGGCATGGTTGGGCCCGCGCAATCCGTGACGGATCGAGACCTGCCCCGAGATCAGGTTGATCAGGCGGCCTGGAATGAAGAAGGGAGAGACCCGGCGGGGTCCCTTGTCGCGCAGGGTGTAGCCGGCTTCGACGATACCCTCGAGGCCGCCGACGCCGGAGCCGATCATCACGCCGGTGGCGATCTGGTCTTCACGGCTCTGGGGGTGCCAGCCGGCATCCTTGAGCGCCATGTCGGCCGCAGCAACACCATAGAGAATGAACTTGTCGACCTTGCGCTGTTCCTTGGGCTCCATCCAGTCATCCGGATTGAAGGCCCCCTCCACCGACGGATCGGTGGGGACAGAACAGGCGATCTGGGCCGCGATGTCGCTGACGTCGAAATCGGTGACCCGCGAGGCACCGTTCTGGCTGTCGATCAGACGCGACCAGGTGATCTCCGTGCCGCAACCCAGTGGAGAAACCACACCGGTGCCGGTAATGACAACTCTGCGCATTTTCTCAAGTCCCAGTCATGTCAAAATGCAAATAAACCGGCGCATATGCTGCGCCGGTCCTGACTACGGACATCAGGTCCGCCGGTCAACTTAAGTCCGATCAGGCCTGGGCCTTGGTGATGAACTTGACTGCATCACCAACGGTCAGGATGGTGTCGGCTGCATCGTCGGGGATTTCGACGCCGAATTCTTCTTCGAATGCCATCACCAGTTCGACCGTATCGAGCGAGTCCGCACCGAGATCGTCAATGAAGCTTGCGCCTTCGTTCACTTTGTCAGCGTCAACGCCCAGATGTTCGATGACAATTTTCTTTACGCGGTCTGCGATGTCGCTCATGTCGGATTTCCTCGACCTGTTTCACATTGATGTTGCGCTTCGTTACCTGCGCAAGCATGGGTAATCAAGCTCGTTGCTCGTTTTTATGGGCAATACCCGCGTCCGTCAAAGCCGAAGCTGTGGATTTCAGCAGTTTCAGACCCAAGGAAACAGGCATGTACCGAGCCTAGAGATGGGGCGAAGTATCATGGTTTGGCAACCGGGCAAAGACGGAAAATGCACCTTGGCAGTGATTCCCGACAGCATGGTGAACCCATGACATCCGCCCCGAAGGCGGATCAGACCATCAGCATGCCGCCATTGACGTGAACCGTCTGACCGGTGACGTAGGATGCCTCGTTGGAGGCCAGCCATGTCACCGCAGAGGCGATTTCCGTGCCGGTGCCCATGCGGCGCATCGGGATCGCGCCCATGATGGCTTCCTTCTGCTTGTCATTGAGCTTTTCGGTCATGGCGCTTTCAATAAAGCCGGGAGCAACGCAGTTGACGGTGACGTTGCGCGGCGCGACTTCCTGGGCAAGGCTCTTGGAAAAGCCGATCATGCCCGCCTTGGCCGCACAATAATTGGCCTGGCCCGGATTGCCCGACACGCCGACCACCGACGTGATGTTGATGATGCGGCCGTTGCGGCGCTTCATCATCGGATGCATCAGTTCCCGCGTCAGGCGGAACACGGCGGTCAGATTGACCTCCATGACCTGGTCCCAGGCGTCGTCGCTCATGCGCACGAACAGGCCGTCCTTGGTGATGCCTGCATTGTTGACCAGGATATCGACGCCCTCAAGCTTCTCCTCGGCGCTCTTGCCCAGTGCCGAGACGGCGTCACGGTCGGACAGGTCGGCGGGAAACATCTCGACCCGGTCGCCCAGATCCGCGGCCAGCGCTTCCAGCCGCTCGACGCGGGTGCCGTGCAGGCCGACAATTGCGCCCTGGCTGTGCAGCTGGCGGGCGATGGCTTCGCCGATTCCACCGGATGCACCGGTCACGAGAGCCTTGCGGCCTGTCAGATCGAACATGGAAAGTCCTTTCGGAAGTTTTCTTCAGCTTGAGCCTATATGCAGGCCGTCATGATGGATTGGGTGGCTGTCTTAGGCGTTGATTGAGGCCAGAAACGGATCGATGTCGTCGGGTCCGGCGACATTGATGCCGGTGAGCGAGCGGTCGATACGGCGGGCGAGCCCGGTGAGCACCTTGCCCGCACCGATTTCAGCCAGCGTGTCGACGCCATTGGCAGCAAACCAGGCGACCGTTTCGCGCCAGCGCACCTGGCCGGTGACCTGCTCGACCAGCAGGCGGGCGATCTCGTTGGGGTCGGAGACCGGCGCGGCGCGCACATTGGCGATGACCGGCACAACCGGGGCCGACTTGGAAACACCGGCCAGCGCTTCCCGCATGGCGTCGGCGGCGGGTTGCATCAGGCTCGAATGGAACGGCGCAGACACCGGCAGCATCAGTGCGCGCTTGGCGCCTTTTTCCGTGGCGGCAGCGGCAGCGGCTTCGACGGCCGGCTTGAGACCGGAAATCACCAGCTGGCCACCGCCATTGTCATTGGCGATCTGCACCGCGCCATGCGCACTGCCCTCAGCGCAGGCGGCTTCGACATCGGCGTTTTCCAGACCGATGATGGCGGCCATTGCGCCCTCGCCCGCCGGAACCGCAGCCTGCATGGCGTTGCCGCGAATGCGCAACAGCCGTGCAGTGTCGGAAATCGAGAACATGCCGGCCGCACACAATGCGGAATATTCGCCCAGCGAGTGACCGGCGACATAGCTTGCGCTCTTGGCCAGATCGAGGCCGCGCGCTTCGAGCACCCGGACCAGCGCCATGGAGACGGCCATCAAGGCCGGCTGGGCGTTGGCAGTCAGCGTCAGCGTGTCTTCCGGACCTTCGAAAATCACCGCAGAGAGTTTCTCGCCGAGCGCCGCATCGACCTCGTCAAAGACGGCCCGCGCTTCCGGATAGGCTGCGGCAAGATCCTTGCCCATGCCGACCGCCTGGCTGCCCTGACCTGGAAAAGTGAATGCTATGGCCATGTTTCGGCTCCGTTGCTTGATATCCCGTTGCCGCTTCAATTCACATTCGGGCGCCCGGAGTCAAGCTTGAGGTCGGTTTGAGCGCCCCGCCCGGTCCGATGTTCCTGCCTGCCGGACGCGGCCTGGAGGCCATGGCCGGACGCCGCGCAACCGCCCTTCTTGCAGAAGCGACAATTATTTTCATGCGCGCTTGCGGGGATCTTGAATTCCTGTCGCAACGCAATCACATCTCCGGTGTTGCGCTCGATACCAGCAGCGCCTTTTCGGACACTCCAAGATGTCGCATCCCGCGTCTTCCGCTTCCCCCACCGCGCCGGCTGAGGGCATTATCCAGCCTGCCCGCAAATCCAGATTTACAGCCTTCCTGACCGCCATCGGCGCCATCGTGCTGATCGGATCGGAAATCTGGCTTGCCGCCATCGCCAGCGTCTGGGCCTTGGACGGGGTCCTTGGACTGTCCACGGCCGGTGACCTGATGATGATTGCCATCGTTGGTCCAATTGCGCTTTGGGCAACATGGATGATAGCAAAGCTGGCCATATCGGCTGAATTGAACCCCGAAAACGCTGACTGAGCTGTCAGCGACAAGCGGACAGCCTGTCTCCGGATCGACTTCTTTTTACGTGGCCCGACCTGGTGCGTGCCGCCAGGGCCCCGTGCGAGCTTGCCGGGGACGTCATGAAAGACCCATTCCATGCTGATCAATCTGCTCACACTTGCCGCCGGGCTTGCGCTTTTGACCTTTGGCGCCGATTTCCTGGTCCGGGGCGCGATCTCGCTTGCCAACCGCTTTGGCATGCCGCCCCTGCTGATCGGGCTGACCGTGGTCGGATTCGGCACATCGATGCCCGAACTGCTGGTGTCGCTGCAGGCCGCGCTGGCGGGTTCGCCGGCGATCGCCGTGGGCAATGTGGTCGGCTCCAATATTGCCAATATCCTGCTGATCCTCGGCGCAGCAGCCACGATCTCGCCGATCGCCGCCCGTATTGCCAATCTCAACCGCGACATGGTGATGATGCTGGTGGCGACATTCGTGATGCTCGGGCTCGGGTATTGGGGCGTCGTGACATTCTGGTCCGGCCTTGCGATGTTTGCCCTGTTGGCGGCCTATCTCGCCTGGGTCACGCAAAGCGACCGCCGCCGGGTGACGGAGGAAGAGGCCGAGCTGATGATCAAGCTGCCGGGCTGGAAAGAAGCCTTCTTCATTCTTGGCGGCCTGGGCGGCCTCATACTGGGCGCCAACCTGCTGATCCAGGCGGCCACGGCCATCGCGCGTGATTTCGGGGTTTCGGAGGCGGTGATCGGACTGACGGTCGTCGCGGTCGGCACCAGCCTGCCGGAGCTTGCCACCTCGGTGGTGGCCGCTTTCCGGCGGCAGGCCGAAATCGCGCTGGGCAATGTCGTCGGCTCCAACATCTTCAACATCCTGGGCATTCTCGGAATCACCGCCGTGGTGGTCCCGGTTCCGGTCGAGGCTTCGATGGCCGTCTTCGATATCCCGTTCATGCTTGCGGTGTCGGTCGGCCTGATGGCCTTGATCCTGCTTGCCGGACGGATCGGGCGCGGCGCCGGTATCGCGATGCTGGCAATCTATGCGGGCTACGTCATCTGGCAGTTCTGAAGCCTCAGGCGGCAAGGAAGCGGAAGTTTCGCCGCAGACGGGTTGCGCCTTGAGGCACCGCCGGTATTGTGCCCGCAACTTACCAGACAAGGAACACGACGCATGAAACTGAACCGGCTCGGACGCACGGACATGATGGTCAGCGAGATCTGCCTCGGCACCATGACCTGGGGCGAACAGAACAGCGAGGCCGACGCGCATGAACAGATGGACTACGCGCTGAACCAGGGCGTCAACTTCTTCGATGCCGCGGAGATGTATCCGACCCAGCCGACACGGGCGGAGACGCAGGGCCGCACGGAAGAATATATCGGCAGCTGGTTCCGCAAGTCCGGCAAGCGGGACGATGTGATTCTGGCGACCAAGATGGGCGGCAATGGCGTCGAATGGATCCGCGACAAGCAGGGTTTCACCCGCGCCTCGGTGATGGAAGCCGTTGACGGCAGCCTGAAACGCCTGGGCGTCGATCACATCGACCTCTACCAGCTGCACTGGCCCAATCGCGGCTCCTATCATTTCCGCAAGCACTGGGCGTTTGACGCCAGCACCCAGGACAAGACCAGCACTGTGGCCGACATTCATGAAACGCTGGAAGGCCTGGGCGATGCGGTCAAGGCCGGCAAGATCCGCGCGGTCGGCCTGTCCAACGAGAGCGCCTGGGGCACGATGCAGTTCGTCCGCCTGGCAGAACAGCACGGCTTGCCGCGCGTCGCCTCGATCCAGAACGAATACAATCTGATCTGCCGCCTGTTCGATACCGACCTCGCGGAAGTGGCGCACCACGAGGATGTCGGTCTGCTGGCGTTCTCACCGCTGGCTGCGGGCATCTTGAGCGGCAAGTACCAGAGCGGCGAGATCCCCGAAGGGTCGCGCCGGGCCGCGGTCGAAAACCTCGGTGGCCGCTACCGGCCGGAAGCCGTTGCCGCGACCCAGGCCTATCTCGATGTCGCGGCCAAGCACGGGCTGGACCCGTCGCAGATGGCGATTGCCTTTTGCCTGACGCGTCCCTTCATGACCTCGGCGATCATCGGCGCGACGCGGATGGAGCAGCTCAAGACCGACATCGCGGCGAAGGATGTGAAGCTGTCGGACGCGGTACTGGAAGACATCGCGACGGCACGGCGGGCACACCCGCTGCCGATCTGAGCACCTGTCCAGCGGCTGAAGCCGTCAGTCGCGGGCGGCATTCCCGCGAAACCGGTCAGGCTTTCTTCAGTGATCCGGGTGCCTGCGCGTCAGCCGGCGCGCCGGCCGCGTCATTGGTGCCGTTAAGCTCGGCTGCGGCGGTCACGCCCTTTAGGATGGCAACCGGAATACCGCTCGCAGGCACAGGGCGGCCAAAGTAGAAGCCCTGGATTGTCCGGCATCCGGCCTTGCGGAGGGCTTCGATCTGGCCCGGGGTTTCGGCACCTTCCGCAGTGACATGAATGCCCAGCTTGCTCGCCATTTCGGTAATCGAGCCGACCACGCCAAATGCGCGTTCATCGGATTCGATCTCGACCACGAAAGAGCGGTCGATCTTCAATTCATCCCATTCGAACCGGCGCAGATAGGACAAGGCCGAGTACCCGGTACCAAAATCGTCAAGTGCGACCGAGATCCCCATCTTCTTGAACTCCCGCAGGATTTCCACAGCGCGGTCGGCTTCCGATATCATCAGGGATTCCGTCACCTCAAGGATCAGCCTTTCGGGCGGGAAGCCGGTGGTTTCAAGTATCTCGCACACGGTCTTGAATATGTCGTCGCGAATGAACTGGCTGACGGAAAGATTGACCGCCACTGCCACGTCGTCAGGGAAATGCAGGCCGTCACGACAGGCGCGTTCCAGTATCGCCCGACCAAGATCAACGATCAGATCTGCCCCCTCGGCAATCGGGATGAACTCCGCCGGCGACACGAAGCCGAGCTCGGGGTGGGTCCAGCGCGCCAGGGCTTCCACGCCGATGACCTGGCCGCTGCCGACATCCATCTTGATCTGGTAGTGCGGCGCAACCTGCCCTTTCTCAATGGCCTTGGCGAGCTCCGTCTCGAGCAAGGCGCGCCTGAGATAGACATCGCGCATGGACGGATCAAACAGCAAAACCTGGCTTTTGCCGACCGCCTTGGCCTCGGACAGTGCCATGTCCGCCTCGATCAGCAGATCCTTGGCGCTGCGCTCCGCCGTGCTGACGGCAAGCCCCATGGATGAGCCGATGATGAGCGAGCTGCCATTGAGGACGTAGGTCCGGGAAATCGCGTGACTGAGCGCATCCGCCTGTTCCAGCAAGCGCTCCCTGCCCTGGGCGGCATCGAGCATGACGACAAATTCGTCGCCGCCGATGCGCGCGGCCATGATCGTGTTGGCGAAGCTCTCGCAGATCTTCGTCATCCGCCCGGCGACCTCCTTGAGCAACAGATCTCCGCTGGCATGGCCGAAGCGATCGTTGACATCCTTGAACCCGTCAAGGTCGATCGCAAGAACGGCAATGCTGCGGCCGCCGCCCTCGCACTCGGCTACAGCCTTTTCGAATGCCCTGTTGAAAGCCATCCGGTTGGGCAATCCGGTCAGGCTGTCATGGTGAGCAAGATAGGAAAAGTCGCGCGCGGAGCTGGTGGCCGTTGCGTTGGCGGCGCGCAGAAAACGGTTCTGAAGCGCCGTGATGATCAGAAGCAGCGCGATGACACTGACAAGGCTGGTGGCCAGCCATTTCTGGAAATTCTGTTTCGCAATCAGATCTTCCCGAATTTTCGCCCCCTCGTTGACGGAGACCGTGTGGGCATCGGCGCCAACCCTGTCGACCGCGAGAAAGACCTTCTCCAGCTTCTGTCTCCATGTTTCCAGGGTCGGGATGTCGAGATCGTCCACCGATACCAGGGCGGAGCGAATGCTCTCAAACTCGCTCTCGGCGGTCTCGACGAGCTGCCTGTGTCTCGGGTTGAGGTCCAGGAAGTTCTGGAAATTCGGTGTCTCGTAGAGTTTGAACCGGTTGGCCATGATATCGAGAAACAGCTCGACCTCCCTGGCGTCAGCTGGGTCGCGGGTGACCATGTAGCTGGCCAGCGCCTTTTGCAGGCTGAGCGCTTCCAGCCGCCCGCCCGCACCAAGCCATGCAATGTCGTACCGGGACGGCCGCTCGATGGTGTCTTCAGTGGCAGCGACCAGATTTGTATGCACGACAATGATGACCAGCAGCGTGAGCGCCAAGCCGATAGCGACGAGATTGAACAGGTTGGTCACGGTCCGCATAAATAGCTCCCTGCGGGCCATAGCAGGTTATTCCACCGTTATGTGGCGAACCTGCCAAACGGCCCGGGAATGATAGACTTCATTTTGAATGCGAGAGTGGGAATCAAAAGGGTAGACAATGAAAATCGGCCCGTTGTCGCTGACCGGCATGTAGGCGCCGTCCTGCTTGAGCGCGAGCAGGATGTCGTAGTCGCGAACATCAGAAACCGGTATCGCGGAGCGGTACCGGTTGAGCGCGGTGACGGAGATCGTGTCGCCGGACGCGCCGACCTTCTTCAGCAACGATGCCATCGGCACACCTTCGAAGGTGGTGGCCTGGGCATGCCAGGGTGTCGTGGTCACCAGCTTCTCGGTGCCAAGCGCCTCGAGGTCTTCAAGGGTCAGGTCAAGCGTCTCCCCGCCGGCAATCTCCCCGTCGACGGTCAGGATCACATCCTCTGCCGCAGCAGGTACCGTGCCGAAGACCGCGACAGCAAGGCTCAGGACCAGGGAGCTGAATATGGAACCCGTCATTGCAGTACCTTGCACCATCAAACGTCCAGACTGGCTTCAACTAAAGTCGTACTTTTTACCCGTCAGAGACTAATGCGGGGTAAATCCGTGATTTCGAACGACAAAGGCTTGGAAAGTTGGTTACCACGGCCCTAACCAGGCCCTTGAGACCCCAAGACGCCTTTGACCAGCATTCAGTACCCGGCCAGGGTGTCGCGAATTCAGGCCGGACGGGAAGCTTGCCGAACCGGCAAAGACACCATAAACAGTCAGCGAAGCCCGGCATTGCCGCCTTTCTGCGCAGTCTTGTGCTTCGGTCTTGCAATGCAGCGAAAACCGCGTATAAGCGCGACTGTTCGAACACCCGGTCAATCTGGCTGGTGGCTGAACGGAGGGTGCGATCCTTGCAAAAGGGTCCTAGGGGCAAAAGCGCTCCGGCCTCCCGTGTCTCCGCTCACGACCGTCTCGACCTTCGTCTTTCTTGCCCGGCCCAAATGGCCGCCAGGACAAGTCGCTGGGGCTTAGCGCCGGATCCGGGTGATGTTAAAGCAAGAAAGGCAAGTCAATCATGGCTCTTTATGAACATGTATTCCTTGCCCGGCAGGATGTCTCCAGCCAGCAGGTCGAAGCCCTCGTAGAACAGTACAAGGGCGTGATCGAAGCTAATGGCGGCAAAGTCGGGCGCATTGAGCACTGGGGCCTGAAGTCCCTCACCTACCGCATCAACAAGAACCGCAAGGCGCATTACGCGCTGATGGACATCGATGCGCCGGCTCCGGCCGTGAAGGAAATGGAGCGCCAGATGCGCTTCAACGAAGACATTCTTCGCTTCATGACCATTTCGGTCGAAGCCCATGAAGAAGGCCCGTCGGCCATGCTTCAGAAGCGCGACCGTGACGACCGTCCGCGTGGCGGCGACCGTGATCGTGGCGACCGCGGCCCGCGCCGTCCGCGCGAAGACCGCGAATAGGAGTTTAGACAATGGTTGATATCAATCAGATCCCGACGCGCCGTCCGTTCCACCGCCGCCGCAAGACCTGCCCGTTCTCGGGTGCGAATGCGCCGAAGATCGATTACAAGGACGTTCGTCTGCTGCAGCGCTACATTTCCGAGCGCGGCAAGATCGTTCCTTCCCGCATCACGGCCGTGAGCCAGAAGAAGCAGCGCGAACTCGCCAAGGCGATCAAGCGCGCGCGTTTCCTCGGCCTGCTGCCTTACGTGCTGAAGTAGGACAATACCGGATCCGGCGTGCAAGCGCCGGATCCATTTCCCATCCCGCGACGGGCGCGGGTTCTGGGCCATCAAAATCCCGGGTTGGGGCAACGATTGCCTCTAACTGCGTGACGCAGGACAGCGACGAAGATGACACAGCAAAGCACATCGCTCCTCGTGGGCCTGCTCGCCGGCGTTTCCGCCGCGCTTCTGCTTGTCAGCGCCGGATCTCCGTCCGGCCTGTCGTTCATGCTGTTTGCCGCAGCCGCCGTTCCCATCCTGATTGCCGGCCTCGGCTGGTCCAACCTGGCCTCGATCGTGGCTGTCGTTGCGGCCATGGCCGTAATCGGCATTGCCACCACACCGCAGGCCGCACTCGTCTCCGCCGTCACCACGCTGGCGCCGGCGGCCTGGATTGCGCATCTTTCCAATCTTGCCCGGCCGGCCGAAGAAGTGGGCGGCCCCGAAGGCGCGGTCGCCTGGTATCCGCTGTCCGATATCTTCGTCAACATCGCGTTTTGCGTCTGCATCGGCCTTGTGGCCGTCGGGCTGGCACTGGGCTATGGCGCGGATTTCGTCAGCGAGCTTGTCGAGATTTTCGTCGCAACGCTGAAAGACAGCAACGCCGCATACGAGCCCAGCGCCGAAGGCCTGGCGGAAATGAAGCAGTTCTTCCTTTACGCTCTGCCCGCGATCCAGGCGGCGATGTGGGTGCTGATCCTGTTCGCCGGCTGGTATATCGCGTCCGGCATCGTGCGCATGTCTGGCCGCTCGAAGCGCCCCAAGGACGATATTCCCTCACAGCTGAGAATGCCGCGCATGGCTGCGATGGTGCTCATCGCGGGCGTTGCAATGAGCTTCATCGATGGCGGCATCGGCCTGATCGGCTGGACCATCAGCGGCGCCTTCGGTGTCGGCTTCGTGGTGGCGGGATTCGCCATTGCGCATCACCGCACCCGCGGCAAGCCGGCCCGCGGGCTCCTGCTTTGGACCGCCTATCTCTCCTGCGTCATCTTTACCGTGCCGCTGGCCTTCTTTTTGTTCCTCGGGCTGTTCGATACCGCCCGAACCCTCACGGCGACCGGCTCCGGTCCCAACTCCAACACCTGACCCTCCTTGAAAGGACACACCAATGGACGTCATTCTTCTTGAACGCATCGCCAAGCTCGGCCAGATGGGCGAAACCGTAAAGGTTCGCGACGGCTACGCCCGCAACTTCCTGCTGCCTCAGGGCAAGGCGCTGCGCGCCAACGCCGCCAACAAAGCCCGCTTTGAAGCCGAGCGTTCGGTGCTTGAAGCCCGCAACCTCGAGCGCAAGTCGGAAGCCGAGCAGATCGCCGAAAAGCTCGACGGCAAGACCTTCGTGGTGGTTCGCTCCGCCGGCGAAACCGGCCAGCTCTACGGTTCGGTTGCTGCCCGCGACGTGATCCAGGTTCTGGCCGACAACGGCTTCACCATCGGCCGCAGCCAGGTCGACATGAACAACCCGGTCAAGACCATCGGCCTGCACACCGTGCCGCTGGCACTGCATGCCGAAGTCAACGTCACCGTCACCTTCAACGTGGCACGTTCGGCTGACGAAGCGGAACGCCAGGCCAAGGGCGAAGACCTGTCGTCGGCAGACGCAATCTACGGCATCGACGAGGAAGCTGCTGCGGAAGCCGCAGAAGCTGCCGCGAACGACCCGGACTACCTTGATGATGAAGACGGCGAAGGCGAAGACAACGCCTGATTTCGCGTCATCTGACCGCATTTGTGAAAACGCCCGGGAGACCGTCTCCCGGGCGTTTTTCTTTGCGTGCAGCTGGATTCAAACCAGAATGACAGGGGCCAATCCGCCGCCCGGGGTGCGGAAATTGGTGGTCTGGCCCTGATACATGCGCGCGACCGGAAACAGTGGCTTCCCGGCATAGGCATAGAGCCGGAGGTCATATTTGAGCCGCGCCGGCTGTCCCTCGTGCATCAGGCCGCGCGTGGCTGGCGGAACAAGCGCCTGGGCGACATAATCACCCTGCCGGATCGATGCCCACACGCTTCTTGTCAGCTTGTCGCCGCGATAGGCCGCGCGGCTGCCATAGCCATCCGCCGGCTTGAAGAACAATGTCCTGCGCGCTTTCCAGGCGGTTTCCTGATCGATCCCACGGAGTGGCCGCGTCAGCGGGATCATGGCGCGAAGGTCAGCGCTCACCGCGCCGGGTGCGCCATTCTCGTCACCCAGCAGCATCAGGTTACGCTTGTCGGCATACAGCGCATGGTGGCGGGGTGACGGCGAGAGCACCGCGGCGTCCTGGTCATAGGCCAGCCGCAGCGCATGGTTTTGCGGCGCTTCAAGCCGGAAATCGGTCAGGCGATTGTAGACCATGTCGATGATCTCACCATCGCGCCACAGTTTCCCGTCGCGGCAGTCAAGCTCGGAAGGGTCGGCAATGATGGTGTGAATGCCGTTCGAATTCAGCAGCTCGGCAGCCAGCACCATGTCGGGATAAAGATACTGTGCCTCGGGTTCCGCATCGACGATGGCGAGGCTGCGCAGCGGTTCACCCGGCCGTGCCAATCCCCATTCCTCGAGGAACATGTTGACGAGCAACTCATCCAGCCGTGCCTCCGATAAATCCGGTCCAGACACGGCGGCGGGCAGGCAACGTGATCCCGCGTCTGCAAATTGCCTGGCCAGGAAGGCAGCGCCGGCATTGGTGTTGATCTCGATCAGCCGCGGACCGTCAGGCGAGATATGGAAATCGAATCCCATCAGCAGGCTATGGGTTCGATCTTGCCGTGACAGGTCAATTCGGGAGTCCCTAGCCTCAATTTGCCGCCTGTAGGCCTCGGTCTCCGTGCTCTGAGCCACGGCAGCCACCAGTTTTGCCATTTGTTGATAATGCGCGTGCGACAGGAACACCGGGGTCGCTGCGTAAAGTCCGCGGCGATTCGCCAGCATCCCCTCCAGGCGCTGATCGCGGCTGCCGGCTGCCACGCGGGCGCGGCGCTCGTCGGCTTCAAGCGGCAGACACAGGCAAGCGCTGTTGATGGCTTCGAGCGATGCCCCGGTGCAGCATTCAGCTTCGCCGTGCGGGGTCAGCATGTGCAGGCCCGCCGAACGGTCGCAAGCAAGTCCTGGTGCCCGCCACAGCAATCATGCATGATGAAGCCGAACAGTGCGCCAAGCGTCTCGTATCTCGCGGCATAGATCATCTGCTTGCCCGCACGGCGGACGTGGACAAGCCCGGCATCGGCCATCCCCTGCAACTGGGCGGAGACGGTCTTGAGATTCTGGCCGGTTGTTTCGGCCAAGGAGCTGACCGAGGCGCCCTGCTCACCTGCCTGCACCAGCGTTTGCAGCAATGCCAGGCGGCCTTCGTGAGCCAGAACCGAGAGAATCTTGACGGCTGTATCAGTTTTCATCATTCTATCATTCCACAGAATAAAAGAACATTCAAGCCGATTGAGACAGGCTTGGCCTTGTCCCAGCGGTCGAACCGATTCCACCTCTTCCCACTCCATGACCCTTGGGATAGAACCATCGCATGGCAACCCTGGCATCTGAAATGGATACGGCCGAACTGGCGGCGCTCCTGCACTTCTACGCTGAAGGCGGCGTGGCGGAACTGTGCGAAGACGCAGCCATTGACCGCTTCCAGCAGTCGGCCGAAATCCTCAAGGCCCGCGCCCGGCCGCAATCGCAACCCAATGCTGCGGCTGCCCCAGGCCAGACCGGCCAGAAGCCTGCCCCCAATCAACCGGCACCCGACGCATCACTGGGGCGCAAGCCAGCGGCTCAGCCGATCGCACCGGCCCCGGTGGCCTCTCAACTGACGATCCCCGGCGCCGCGGCATTCGAGGACGCGCGCGGCCTGGCTACCAGTGCCAGTACCATTGCCGAGTTGCGGTCCGCACTTGAGGGCTTCACCGGCTGCAATCTCCGCCACAGTGCCAAGTCGCTTGTCTTCGCCGACGGCAATCCGGAGGCCGACGTGATGTTCATCGGCGAAGCGCCGGGCCGCGAGGAGGATCTCCAGGGCGCACCGTTTGTCGGCCGCGCCGGTCAGTTGCTTGACCGGATGCTGGCGGCCATCGGGCTCAGCCGCGACACGGCCTATATCACCAACATCATCCCCTGGCGTCCGCCGGGCAACCGTACACCCGCGGCCCACGAGATCGAACTCTGCCGGCCGTTCGTCGAACGCCACATCGCCCTTGCCCAGCCCAGAATCGTGGTCATGCTCGGCAACATCGCCAGCAAGTCGCTGCTCAACACCGACAAAGGTATCCTGTCGCTCCGCGGCACATGGATGGAATGCAAGCTTGGCGACACCGCCACACCGGCCATGCCGACCTTGCACCCGGCCTATCTGCTGAGAAACCCGGCACAGAAGCGGCTGGCATGGGCGGATTTCCTGTCGCTGCAGTACCGGCTGGAGCAGCTCAAGAGCAGTTGAGCAGCCCCCGCCAATTTCGAACCCGATGGCGGAAATTTATCAGTCGTGTCGCGATCCGGCCTTGGCGTCGCGCGCAAGCATGACAAGTTCATCGCAGAATCACATTTGCAAACAGGCCTGCAGGATCCGTTGAGACCGGTTTTTGCCGGGCCGCGCTCCGTTGGCAGGGAGAGCCGCCATGATCCAGTCCGTTCGATCGGTGGCGTCGCTGCTGCTTTCGACCTTTTTCCTGCTGACCGCGATGGGACTGTCGGGCTACCTGATCCCGGTCAGGGCCGTGGCCGAAGGCTGGTCGACCTTTTCGATTTCGCTGATTGCGACCGGCTACGCCATCGCGTTCACCGCCAGCTGCATCATCACGCCCCGGCTTGTGCTCAAGGTCGGTCACGTGCGGGTGTTCGGCGCCCTGACCACAATCATGGCGATGTCCTATCTGCTGCATACGCTGATCGTGCATCCGGGCATCTGGGTGCTGACGCGCGCCATGGCCGGATTCTCGATTGCCGGCGGCTACATGATCATCGAAAGCTGGCTCAACGAGAAAGTCAGCAATGAAAATCGCGGTGCGCTGTTTTCGGTCTACATGATGGTGTCGATGTCAGCGGTGATGATCGGCCAGTATATCGTCCCCTTCGGTGACCCGGTCACGCCGACCCTGTTCATGGTCTGCGCACTGATCTGTTCGATGGCGGTGATGCCGACATTGTTGTCGAGCGCGCAATCGCCACAGCCGCTGACGCAGGTGAAGTTCGATGTTCCGGCGCTTTATCGAAGGTCACCCGCGGCGGTGATCGGCACGCTGCTCGCCGGGCTGATTGCCAGCGCCTGGGGCGCGTTGGGGCCGGTCTATGCATCGCAACTGGGTCTTTCGACCACCGAAGGCGCATCGATGCTCGCCATCGCCATGATCGGCGGCGCCATCTTCCAGTATCCGCTCGGGCGCGTATCGGACCGCATGGACCGCCGCCGGGTAATGATCTTCGCCGGCGTGGTCGGCGTGATTGCCTGCGCCATCACCATCAGCTTCGGCGTCGAGAACCGGATCATCTTCTTTGCCGGCATGCTGTTTCTGGGAACCGTGCTGCTGCCGATCTATTCGCTCAACGTCGCCCACGCCAACGACCATGCCATGCCCGACGAGTTCGTCGAAGTGTCGAGCGGGCTGATGATCACCTATGGCGTGGCCACCATGGTGGGACCGCTGATCACCGGCGTCGCCATGGACTGGTTCGGGCCGCACGCGCTGTTTGCGGCGATTGCGGTGTTCTTTGCCGCCTATGCCGGACACGCCGCCTGGCGCATCAGCCGCCGCGAGCAGGCGCCGGAAGAAACACGGTCCGACTTCCTGGCGATGGCCGCCCTGCCCGACCTGACGCCGCAATCGGCAGAACTCGACCCGCGTTCCGATCCGAGCTGGGGCGAACAGAGCGAAGACGACGAAGAGGAAACCGCGGCGTAGTCGCTGAAGCGCCCCTTTGCCGAATCCAAACACTGCGGATTGCGGAGTTTCCGACCGGTTGTACGCACCGAAGTGCGGGTTCATTTGGCGGCAAGGCTCCACAAAGATCCGCCGGGACGGCACATGCTGTGCTGCGCTGTCCCGGCGTCGTCATTTCACAGGACTAGTCGATCAGGGTCAGTATGCAGCTGGCATTGTACTGGTTCCATGACAGCAAGCCGAACACCAGTTCGGTATCGGCGCCCGATCCCCAGTTCGAATATTCCCCATCGGTGAAATAGCACGCCCAGCTATGGTTGACATGCTGGACGACGGTGTCCGCGTCTTGTCCCGACGTGTCGCCCCGCGACGCACGCCAGTTGCGAAGCGTGTTGTTGTAGTAGAACAGAAATTCGCGTGAAGCGGTTCTTCGCTTGCCGTCCCAGTCGTACATGCCGAGACGGACCTGACATCCGTCGACGTCGCCACAAAGTTCCTCGATCACCCCGACCGGAATGGGGATGGTGGAGCCCCTGCTACTCTTGGGGGCATAGAAAGTCACCCGTCCCGGTTGTGATGCCGCTTCGTTCATGTCCATGAATTCACGGTCAGCATCTGAATCAGACTGAGCCTCCATCTCCTGCATTGCTTCGGGAGGATCGATCTCTTGGGCGTGGACCGCACCTGAGTACAAGAGAGTAAACGCCGTCACCGTCATGGTGAAAAATCCGAGATTTTTCATCGCTTATTCCTTTCGGTATATCGGTTTGAAATTCTTCCGGTGGTTGTAGCGCTACAAATTGATACTACCATTGAGGTGTATTTTTGTACACAACAACCTATGATACATTATTGTTCACGTCTTGAAACCGGGCGGATAACGGTATGGAACCCGCTCACTCCGGTGCAAGCCTCGCTCTCACCATGGCGCAGGGAGAAAGTGGATTGATGAACCGGATGGTCTGCAGTGTAGCGATTTGCCGGGTTCAACCCTGAGGGGTCACCAGCTTGCGCTGCGCCTTGCGCTCGAGGCCGAGCCTGTGCTCGCGCAGGATCACGAAGAGGCCTGCCCCGATCACGATCGTGGTGCCGATCAGCATCGACCAGGTCGGCACATCGCCAAAGATGAAATAACCGATCAAAATACCGAGCACGATCGAAGTGTATTCGAACGGTGCAATCGTTGACACATCTGCATGGCGGTAGCTCTGGGTGAGCAGGATCTGCCCGAGCCCGCCGCAGAAGCCGGCAAGCACCAGCAGGGCAACCGTCTGCCAATCCGGGACGATCCACCCGAACGGGATCGTCGCGAGCGACAGCACCGTCGCCGTCAGCGAGAAATAAAGCACGATTGTCGGCGTTTTTTCCGTCAGCACCAGTTTGCGGACCAGGATCATCGCCGTGGCTGCGAGCGCAGCCGAAACCAGCACCGCCAGGGCGCCAAGCGCCTCGCTGGAGCCGAAACCGTCGCCAAACAGGCTCAGGCGGGGCCAGGTGATGATCATGACGCCACCAAGCCCGATGACGACCGCCGACCAGCGAAACACCCGCACGGTTTCGCCAAGAAACAGAGCTGCAAACACCACTGCCAACAACGGCATGGCGTAGCCGATGGCAATCGCATCGGGCAACGGCAGCCGCATGATGCCGTAAAAGCTCAGCCCCATGGCGCTCACGCCGACCAGGCCGCGCCTGAAATGGGACAGCGGATTTGCCGTCCGCCAGGCGGAATCGAGCTGCCCGCGCAAAGCCAGAAAAACCAGAATCGGAATGATGGCAAAGGCCGAGCGGAAGAACACGATCTGTCCTGCAGGCATGCCTTCTGCCGACGCCTTTATCAGGGTCGACATGGTGACGAGCACGCTGACGGAGGTAACCTTGAGAACAATCCCCATCATCGGCGATCCGCCTTGCACGCTGCCGTTTTGCTGTGGCGCGGTCTCACGGGGTGCAGTTGGCGGAGTTTCGGTCACCTGGCTTCTTTCATTGTCGGCTTTGCAGAAAAAGACCAGTCCGACGTTCAGCAATGGTATTTGCGGCCACCATAACCCGGCGGCAATCATGGTCCGATGAATAATGGTGATGATCGCCCGCGCCGTATTGATGGCCGAAGGCAATCATCACAGGCAAGTCAGCCGTTCAAGGCTTCCCAGATGCGCTGCGGGGTGGCCGGCATCTCGATATGGCGGACGCCGCGGGCGCGGTCGAGGGCATCGACAAGCGCGTTCATCGCCGCGGGACAAGCGCCGATGGTGCCCGCCTCGCCCGCACCCTTGATGCCCATGGCATTGGTGGTGGAGGGCACGTTGCGGGTCTCGAAATCGAAGAACGGCATGTCGTCGGCGCGGGGCACGGCGTAGTCCATGAAACTTGCCGTCAGGAGCTGGCCGTCCTCGGAATAGACAACGCCCTCGCTCAGGCACTGCGCCACGCCCTGAACAACGCCGCCATGGATCTGGCCCAGCAGCAGCACCGGATTTACCGTCATGCCGAAATCATCAACGATGGTGTAGCGCACGATTTCGACATGGCCCGTTTCCGGGTCGATTTCGACTTCGCAAATATGGGTTCCGTTGGGATAGGTGGCCTCGTCCTGCACCACATCGGCCAAGCCGGTGCGGTCTTCGTCGCTCTTGGCAGCCTTTGCCATGTCGGCGTAGCTGATCACCCGGTCGGTTCCGACGATGCGGGCCGAGCCGTCGACGAGTTCGATGTCGGCTGCGGAAGCCTCGAGCTCGTCGGCCGCGAGCTTCTTCATCTTCTCGGCCAGTACCTTTGATGCAGCGGAGACCGACACCCCACCGAGCGGGATCGAGCGCGATCCGCCGGTGCCGCCGCCCTTGGCGAGTTCGGCGGTGTCGCCCTGACGCACGGTGATCTTGTCAAAATCGATGCCGATCTGGTCGGCGACAAACTGGCTGTAGGCGGTGGCGTGGCCCTGGCCGTTTGTCTGGGTGCCGATGTAAAGGGTAATGCCGCCATCGGCGTCCAGCGTCAGACGGGCCGGTTCGGAGCCGGCAAAGGCACAGGCCTCGATATAGACCGCCGTCCCTAGGCCGCGCAGCTTGCCGCGGGATTCCGCCTCGCGGGCGCGCTCGGAGAAGCCTGCGACATTTGCCTTTTCCAGGGCGCGGGTCATGTGGCCGTCGAATTCGCCGACATCGTACATGCGCCCACCCGGCGTGTGATAGGGAAACTGGTCTGGACGGATGAAATTGCGGCGGCGCAATTCGGCAACCGGCATGTCGATTTCCCGGGCTGCCGCGTCGATCAGACGTTCGATCAGGAAGGCTGCCTCGGGGCGCCCGGCGCCGCGATAGGCATCCACCGGCGTGGTATGGGTGTAGACACCGCGGAGCTTGAAATCGAGGTTCTGAATGTCATAGACGCCGGTTGCCATGGAGGCGCCGAAGACCGGGATAAACGGTCCGAACTGGCTCAGATAAGCCCCCATATTGGCCATCACATCGATTTTCAGGCCAAGAATGCGGCCCTCCTCGTCCATGGCGAGCGAGGCCGTGACCTTGTTGTCGCGGCCGTGTGCATCGGCCAGAAAGTGCTCGGTGCGGTCCGACACCCATTTGACCGGGCGGTTGAGCCGCCGGGCGGCCTCCAGCGACAACGGATACTCCCGGTAGTTGAACGCCTTGGTGCCGAAACCGCCGCCGACATCGCGGGTGACCACTCGGAAATCCTCGACATCCATGCGGAAGATGTCCTTGGCGATGGTGTTGCGGATGCCGTGTACACCCTGCGAGCCGAGCGTCAGCGTGAATTTCCGGGTCTCGTCGTCCCACTCCGCAAGGCAGGCGCGGGTCTCCATGTAGTTCGATACCAGCCGGTTGTTGATGAAGTCGATCGTGGTGACATGGTCGGCTTGTGCAAAGGCCTGTTCGGTCTTGTCGATATCGCCGATGCGGTAAAGAAACGCCTGGTTGGTCTCAAGATCGGGCCAGACCAGTGGCTTGCCGTCGTCCAATGCGGTTCCCAGATCGGACTGGGCGTCCTCGATCTGCCAATCGATCTCGATCAGTTCCGAAGCGTCCTGCGCCTGGGCCAGGCTGTCGGCGACAATGAAGGCCACAGCATCGCCGACATGGCGGGCTTCGCCATCACACAGCAGCGGAATATGCTTTTGCGCGTGCCGCGATCCGTCGGGCTGCTTGAGGGTGACCTGGTTGGTGACCGGTCCGAGATGGCTGACGTCACTTGCCGTCAGGATCAGCTGAACCCCATCGGCCGCACGCGCTGCCTCGAGATCTCCAAACTCGAACCTCGCGGCCGCGTGCGGAGACCGCAGCACGAAACCGCGCAATTCGCCTTCGGCCCGAACGTCGTCGGTAAAGCACCCCTCGCCGGTGATCAGCTTGCGGTCTTCCTTGCGCAACGCCGATGCGCCCACGCCAAATTTAGGTGTCGCGATGTTCATAGCAGTTCCCGATGGTGGATTGGTCTTGATGATCGCGAAGGCGACCCTCGACTCATATTAAACCCCGGGCCCCGAAAGTCGAGTAGCGCTATTGCGATTGCCGCCTCACGGCCTGATGGCACGCCGGGACTTCAGACGAGACCACCGGGCTTGCGACGCGGAGCAACGCGGATCAGGAAAAGCAGAAACGCCTCGATCAAAAACATGGTTAACAAGTTCAAAAGCCAGCATCGAGGCGAAACCGGTCGGCAGGACAGGGTAAACTTGGATAAATCCCCTCAGATTTTGGCAATTTCAGCACTTGCGCTCGAATACTCTGTCATTTCCGGCAAAAAATGGGACTAATACGCGAATTTCTTACATTTTTATGCCGCAACCTCCCGTCGAACGATACGGGTTCATCTTAACCCGCTGTCAGGAACCGGCGTGATAGCGTTTGTGCCACAATGGGAAAATGCGGGGCATAATTAAGATGCGGACTGAAACCGGACAGGTGTACAAGCTCAAGGACTACAAGCCCACCGACTTCGTGGTGGAGCGTATCGACCTGACCTTCGAGCTTGACCCAAGGGAGACGAAGGTCGTCTCCCGGGTGATCCTGCACCGGCGCGAAGGTGTGGCCGCAGATGCTGCACTGGTGTTCGATGGTGACGAACTCACCCTGGACAGCCTTCAGCTTGACGGCAACGACATCGAACCATCTCTTTATGACGTGAGCGAGGAAAGCCTGACCATCCGCGGGCTGCCCGAAAGCGAGCCGTTCGAGATCACCGTCAACACCACGCTTTCTCCCGACACCAACACCAAGCTGATGGGCCTGTACCGCACCAATGGCGTGTACTGCACTCAGTGCGAGGCGGAAGGCTTTCGCCGCATCACCTATTTCTATGACCGGCCAGATGTGCTGGCGGTCTACACCGTCACCATCATCGCCGGAAAGGACGACGCGAAGTACCTGCTGTCGAACGGCAATTTCCTCGGCGGCGGCAATTATGACGAAGGCCGGCATTTCGCCGCCTGGTTCGATCCGCACCCAAAGCCCTCCTACCTGTTCGCGCTGGTTGGCGGCGACCTCGGCCTGGTCGAGGACAGCTTCACCACCATGAGCGGCAAGGAAGTGGCGCTTAAAATCTATGTCGAACATGGCAAGGAAGGCCGTGCCGGCTATGCCATGGATGCGCTGAAGCGCTCGATGAAGTGGGATGAAGAAGTTTTCGGACGCGAATATGATCTCGACATCTTCCAGATTGTCGCCGTGTCGGATTTCAACATGGGCGCCATGGAGAACAAGGGGCTCAATGTCTTCAACGACAAATATGTCCTGGCCGATCCGGAGACCGCGACAGACGCCGATTACGCCAATATCGAAGCCATCATCGCGCATGAATATTTCCACAACTGGACCGGCAACCGCATCACCTGCCGGGACTGGTTCCAGCTGTGCCTGAAGGAAGGGCTCACGGTCTATCGCGATCACGCGTTTTCTGCCGATCAGCGCTCTGCCGCAGTCAAGCGGATTGCCGAGATCCGGCTTTTGAAAGCCCACCAGTTCCCCGAGGACGCCGGTCCGCTTGCGCATCCTGTTCGCCCCGAAACCTACAAGGAAATCAACAATTTCTACACCGCAACGGTGTATGAAAAAGGCTCCGAAGTCGTGCGCATGATCCGCACCATCCTGGGGGCTGACGATTTCCGCAAGGGCATGGACCTGTACTTCGAACGACATGACGGCGATGCCTCGACGATCGAGGATTTCCTGGCCTGCTTTGCTGAAGCCAGCAGCCGGGACCTGAAGCAGTTTGCCCTGTGGTACAGCCAGGCGGGCACGCCTTCCGTCTCGGTGTCGACCGACTGGAACGAAGCCGCGAAGACCTTCAAGGTGACGCTCGAGCAGTCGCTGGCGCCGACGCCGGGCCAGTCCCGCAAGGCGCTGATGCACATTCCGCTGGCCTATGGCCTGATCCTGCCCGATGGCATGGAGTTCGAGGGCCAGCCGCAGGACGGCGACGCCGACGACGGTGTGTTCCATCTGACCAAGCGGAAGCAGACCTTCAGCTTTTCCGATGTCCCCGGACGTCCCGTGCTGTCGATCAACCGCGGTTTCTCGGCGCCGGTCAATATCGCCATGGAACAGAGTGCCGCAGACCTCGCCCATATCGCGCGCCACGACAGCGATGGCGTGTCGCGCTGGCAGGCGCTGAACGAACAGGCCATGCGGCATCTGGTGATGGTGTCGAAGCTGGCGCGTGACGGCCGCACCCTGCCCGCAGCGAAAGACCTGGCAGAGATCCTTGTCGAGACCGCTGCCGACGAAAGCCTGGAACCGGCCTTCCGCGCCCAGGCTCTGGCCCTGCCCGCCGAAAGTGACATCGCCCGCGAGATCGGCTCCAATATCGATCCGGACGCAATTCACACCGCGCGGGAAGCCGTGCTTTCGGAAATCGCCACCACCGGTCACGCCGTCTTCAGCAAACTTGCCGACTGCGCGCCCAGCGGCGCCTACAGCCCAGCGGCAAAAGATGCCGGATTGCGGGCGCTCGCAGGTGCGGCGATGGCCTATGCCTCGATTGCAGAAGCTGAGCCGGCACGTGCCAACGCTGCCTTCGATGCCAGCAACAACATGACGGTGATGACGCAGGCGTTGCAGGTTCTGGCACACCAGTTTCCCGGGTCAGGCGAAGCCGCAGAGGCCCTGGCGGCGTTCAAGAGCCGGTTTGCGGGCGACCCGCTGGCGCTCGACAAATGGTACTCGATCCAAGCCATGGCGCCGGGCGCAGGCACCTGCGACCGGGTCGAGGCGCTGCTCGGCAGCCCTGAATTCGACCGCACGAACCCAAACCGCATGCGCGCACTGATCGGCTCGTTCTCGGCCGGCAATCCGACCGGCTTCAATGCGCCCGATGGCGCAGGCTACAGGCTTCTTGCCCGCGAAGTCATCGAGATCGACAAGCGCAATCCACAACTGGCCGCCCGCCTGCTGACGGCAATGCGGTCGTGGCGGTCGTTCGAGCCAGGACGGCAGGAGCTTGCACGACAAGCCCTGGTGTCGATTCGCGAGGCCGGGAAACTCTCCCCGGATGTCGGCGACATCATCGACCGCATGCTGGCCGACTGATCCTTTCGTAAACATTGAGCTTGATGCGCCTGCCCTGTCGTCCGGTTGGAACGACGCGGCGGGCGCTTTCTTGCATCGCGATACAGGTGATTTGCGCAACCGGTTGCAGCGTTTGCGCATGGGGCTGTGTCAAAACCGACTCGATTCAATGAAAATGCAAGCAATTTCAGAATCTTAACGAATGGTTACTTTTAGGGCTGGACAAGCCGAATCACCTTTGATTCATTAGGGCAGATCCGAAGATGCGGTAGTTCGGATCCTAACGGGGAAACATTGTAATTATGACGGATGCGCAGCGCCTATCTGCGGCCGAAGGGTCAAACCATGCTCGAAAAGCTGGCGTAAAGCGCGCCGACGGCAGGCTGTCGGGTCACGCCAAGCTGTTCGCCCAGCCGGCCTACGACCGGCTGATCAGTGCGGAGCCCTTTCTCAAGCGTCTCATTCCGGTGTTGATCGTTGCCTTCCTGATCGTGGTTGCTGCGGCCCGATACATGAACATCAGCGACAATCGGGACCGGCTTCTGGATGCGGCGGAGCACATCACGGCCCTGTCCCTGGCCGCGGCGCATGCCAGCCTGTCCACCGAACTGCAGCCGGTCCGGCAATCCCTGCGCTGGGACACCGAGGCCCGATTGAACCGCGCTGTCAGCGCCCTGCCCGACACCGCAGGCCGCTTCCTGCTGGTGCTCAATGCCGAAAACCGGGCATTCGCCGCGACCGCCGGCGGCTATCACCTGGTCGGCAGGCTGATCTCGACGCTGCTGCCCGAATCCTCGCCATTGCGCCTGTTCGGCGACCGGGCCGGGGTCCAGCAGATCGACCTCAACGGCGAACCGGTCATGGCAGCCATGTCGCAGCTGCCCGAAGGCGCCGGCTCCGTGCTTTCGGTCACGCCGATTACCGACATGAATGCGGCCTGGCGGCAATCGGTCTCGGTCAATGTGACGCTTTTCATCGCCACCTCCTCGATCCTGCTTGTCATCCTCTACGCCTATTTCAGCCAGGCAGGCCGTGCGCAGGAGGCCGACGAGATCTATCTCGAGAGCCACCGCCGCGTCGACATGGCGCTCTCGCGCGGGCGGTGCGGGCTGTGGGACTGGGACATGGCGCGCGGGCGGCTCTACTGGTCGCGTTCCATGTACGAGATCCTCGGCCTCGAGCCGCGCGACAGCGTGATCTCGTTTGGCGAAGCCTCCTGCCTGATCCATCCGGACGACGGCGATCTCTACGAGATCGCGCAAAAAGTGGCGAGCGGTGAGATCAAGCAGGTCGACCAGCTGTTTCGCATGCGGCATGCCGATGGGCACTATCTGTGGATGCGGGCCCGGGCGCAGGTTGTCGACCCGACCTCGGCCCAGACCCACCTGATCGGCATCGCAATGGATGTCACGGAGCAGCACCGGCTGCAACAGCGCACCGTGGAGGCTGACCAGCGCCTGTTCGACGCCATCGAAAGCACTTCGGAAGCCTTCGTGTTGTGGGACCGCAATGACCGTCTGGTGTTGTGGAACAAGCACTACCAGGAAATCCACGGCCTCCCCGCCGACAGCCTGGCGCCAGGTACACCGCGCGAGACCGTGGAAGCATCCGCCACGCGGCCCATCGTCGAACGGCGGCTGGCTGTCCCCTGCTCCAAGGGGTTGGCGCAGACCTACGAAGTCCAGCTCGGCGATGGCCGCTGGATGCAGATCAACGAACGCCAGACACGTGATGGCGGGCTGGTCTCGGTGGGCACGGACATCACGCCGCTGAAGAGAAACCAGGAACGCCTGCGGGAGAGCGAAAAACGCCTGATGGCCACCATCGGCGACCTCACCGCTTCGCAGAACGAACTCGAACGCAAGGCCGCGGAACTCTCCGAGCTCAACCGGGATTACCAGATCGAGACCGAGCGGGCAGAAGCGGCGAACAAGGCCAAATCCGAGTTCCTTGCCAATATGAGCCACGAGCTGAGAACCCCGCTCAATGCCATCATCGGCTTTTCCGAAGTGCTGCAGGCGCGGATGTTCGGGCCTCTCGGATCGGACAAGTATTCCGAATATGCCGACGACATCCACAATTCCGGCATCCATCTGCTGACGGTCATCAACGACATTCTCGACATGGCCAAGATCGAGGCCGGGCAGATGCATATCGACTGCCAGCAGGTCGACATGGCGCCGCTGCTCGACGAGGCTCTGAGGCTGGTTGCGATCCAGGCCGAGAACAAGGGCATCGAGGTTCATCAGAAGATCTCGAAGCACCTGTCGCTGAATGCGGACCGGCGCGCGCTGAAACAGATCCTGCTCAACCTGCTGTCCAATGCGGTGAAGTTCACCGAGCCCGGCGGCCGGATCACGGTCCGGGCGCGCAAGACATCCTGCGCGGTAACCGTGAGCATCGAAGACACGGGCATCGGCATACCGAAGGCGCTGCTCAGCCGGATCGGTCAGCCGTTCGAACAGGTGCAGAACCAGTTCTCAAAATCCACCGGAGGCTCCGGCCTGGGCCTGGCGATCTCGCGTAGCCTCGCCGAGCTGCACGGCGGCGCCATGAAGGTCCGGTCCAGTGAAGGCGTCGGCACCATCGTCAGCATCCGGATGCCGCTGGAATGCCCCGAGGAGCATCCGGTCGCTGCCGAGTAGGCTTTTTTCCGCTGAACCTTGCGACCGGCCCAAGTGGCAATCTGCAGATACCGGTCAGCCGCGATCGTGGATGATGGCGTGAATGAATTCCAGCTTGGCGAAGATCGTGTCGGAGAGCACGAAGGGATAGAAATCGCTCAGTCCGATTGACCGGTTCATGGCGTTCATCGCCACCGTCAGCGGAACCCAGGCATCCATCAGCGGACGAAACTCCGCTGCACCGTAAGGCCCGGCGTCGGACCAGCCACCGGGTGTCCGGTTCAGCCCTGCATCAGGGGTATGTCCATCAAGCCCGTACCATCCAGCTGTCTCCAGCCCGTCGACGATATGGAAGTAATGGGCCCAGGTTTCGGCGAAATCCTCCCAGGAATGGGCACAGGCGTAGGAGCTGACATGGGTCGCCTCCCAGCCCGAAGGCGCGCCGTGTTCGTAATGACGCTTGAGCGCGTCGCCGTAATCCTCGCGTTCATCACCAAAGATTGCGCGGTAGGCATCGAGCCTCGGCGTGTTCCAGACCAGGTGATCCCAGTAATAGTGCCCGGTCTCGTGGCGGAAGTGCCCGATCAGGGTGCGATAGGGCTCACCCATCGCCTTGCGGTATTTTTCTCGGGTGGGGTCATCGGCTTCGGCCACATTGATGGTGATCAGCCCGTGCTCATGGCCGGTGAGAACCCGCCTGGTCTTGCCATCCGGGCTCAAGGTGTCCGCCTTGAATTCAAACCGCAAGGCAGTGTCCGGCTGGTTGACCAGATCGCCAACCCCCAGCTTGAACTTTTCGATCGAATAGAACAGACGACGTTTGGCTTCTTCAAGTGAGGCCCAGTGCTCGCGGTTTTCGTCCGAGGACAGGTCCGGGATAACCAGCGTGTGGCGGCAGCTCAGGCAATGGTCCTCGTCCTCCTCGTTCTCGACCAGCCAATTGCAATGAATTTCGTTGCGGTTGGCGCAGGCCTTGTAGGCGGTGGCGCCGTCATGCCAGAGCAGGTCATCCGGTTCGGCATAGAACATCTGGTCCCAGGCGGGAACATAGCCCAGGCGCGAATGACAGTTGACGCACTCGCTGTTGCGGAAATGAACTTCGTTGGAGCAATTGGGACAGGCATAGCGACGCATGGGTTCAATCCAGTGGCTGGTTGGTGAAAGCCTTCACCGGCAGTTGTAGCAAGATGACGCCGGTTTTGGGGTGGAACTTTTGCTTGCGCGTTCCAATGACGACGGGTCCGCTTGAACGCGCGGAAGCAGCAAAGGTTCCGAAGCGCCGGTGAAGCCTTGGCCCTTGGAAGTCTCAATCCTTGTCGGCTGGTGCCGCACCGTAACCCTCAGCTCGACGCCGGCACAGACCTCCGCGTTGAGAAACAAAAAACCCGGGCCTGCATTTGACTGCAGGCGCCGGGATGTGTCGTCGAAATATCCGCCAAGGGACCTATCAGGCTGCGCGGCGGCCCTGCTGGGCGGCACCGCCGGCCTGTGGCAGGCGGAAGTTGCGCAGCATCGAATTTAGCTGGCCGCTTTCCTGCGTCAGGGTCACGCTGGCAGCGCTGGTCTCTTCGACCATGGCCGCGTTCTGCTGGGTCATCTGGTCCATCTGGTTGACTGCAGTGTTGACCTCGGCCAGGGCGCTTGCCTGTTCCTTGGCTGCGGTTGCGATCGAGTTGACCTGCTCATTGACCTGATTGACGAAGCGCTCGATTTCAGAGAGCGCGTCACCGGTCGACTGAACCAGCGAAACGCCGTTCTGAACTTCGTTGGCCGAGCTCGAAATCAGCTGCTTGATTTCCTGCGCGGCTGTTGCCGAACGCTGAGCCAGTTCACGCACTTCCTGGGCGACCACCGCAAAGCCACGACCGGCTTCACCGGCGCGGGCTGCTTCAACACCAGCGTTGAGAGCAAGCAGGTTGGTCTGGAAGGCAATCTCGTCGATCACGCCGATGATCTTGCCGATGCGGTCGGACTCATCCTTGATCCGGTTCATCGCGGTGATTGCCTCGTTGACGATCTTTCCGGACTTGTCGGTGCTCTGGCGGGTTTCGCCGACCATGCGGTTTGCCTCGGAGGCCCGCTCGGAGGAGCTGCGGACGGTCGATGTGATCTCGTCCAGCGCGGCAGCGGTCTCCTCGAGCGAAGCCGCCTGCTGTTCGGTCCGGAGCGAGAGGTTGTTGGCTGCTTCGGCGATCCCATCGGCGCTGGCGTTGACCACGTCGGTCGACTGCGCAATCGAGATGATGACGTTGCCAAGCGCGTTGACCGCCTGGTTGAAGTCGTCCCGCAGCTTGGCGTATTCCGGCGAGATGTTGTCGATCTGGACCGTCAGGTCGCCGCTCGCCAGCTTTTCCAACGCGCCTCCGAGCTTGGCCATGACATCGGCCTGCGACTGGCTGATGTTCTGCTGACGCCGGACACCATCTTCCCGCTCGGCATCAAGCTGCTGCTGCTGTTCTGCTTCGCGAACCCGCATTTCGGCGCGCTCCCGGACCGAGTCCCGCAGAACCAGGACGGAGGCTGCCATCTCGCCGACTTCATCCTTGCGCTCGGCTTCGGGCACTTCTCCGCTGACATCCTCGCGGGCAATGTCCTGCATGGTGGTGTTGAGACTGCGGATCGGGTTGACGACGCTGCGAACCATGGCCCAGGCGACCAGAAGGATTGCCAGGGCGCCAAGGCTCAGCGTAACCGCGGTGCTCAGGGCATTGTCGACAAACAGTGCCGCCAGGTCATCGGCATAAACACCGGTGGCGACAATCCAGCCCCAGGGCTTGAAGCCTGCAACATGGGTGAACTTAAGGATCGGGTCTTCCGAGCCGGGCTTGTTGTAATAATATTCAACATAGCCCTGGCCGTCGGACTTCACCACGCTTAGGAAGTCATCGAAGATCTTCTTGCCGTTGGCGTCCTCGAAATCCGACATGTCGGTGTTTTCACTGTCGGCGCTGAACGGATGCATCAGCATGATGTTCTGCATGTCGGTGATCGAGAAGTACCCGCTTCCCTCGTAGCGCATGGGCCTGACGGCTGCCAAAGCCCGTGCCTGGGCTTCTTCCGTGGTCAGTGCGCCGGATTTTTCCTGCTCATGCAGGTCCTGGAACATGGTGACGATGGTTTCATTCATCGCCTTGAGCTTGGCCTTGCGCTCCGCTACCATGGCTGCGTGCGAGTCAAAAAGCGCATAGACCGCTGCGGTGGTGAACACCGCCAAAGCCAGACCAACGAGGAAATACAACCTCGTGGAAATCTTGAAATTACCCATCATTGTCCTGAACCGATCCTTGATAAACTAGTGGCTAGTGATCGACAGGACTCGCAAATTGCTCTTAATTTTAGATAAATGTGATCGGTCAAAAATAACCAGTAATTTTGGGATGCCCCCCTGCTCGGCAGATTGATATCCGATTTTGGATTCAGTCACTTGAGCCGTCCCGTCAAGCGGCACGACGGGCATGCCGGAGGCTCCCCGGAGCGCGCACAAGGGGCTCCGGCAGCTAGCTGCAGGCCTGTTGCAGGCCAAGCCGGCCGGCGGTGCCGATCAGGCCGTCCGAAATGGCCTGCCGGAGTTCGAACTTGTCGATGGCATCGACAATGCCGTGAGCCTTGTAATCTCCCAGCCTCTCGCTCTCGCGTGCAGCCGAAATCAGATAAATCTCGCTATCGCCGCTCAGCTCGCCAATCGCGCCGATGGTCTCGGTGTAGCTGTGATGCGGACGCAGCCGGTTGTCGAGAAAGATGACGTCGAAGGACTGCTTTCGAAGTTCAGCAAGCGCCTCGTCGAGAGTGTAAGTGGACACGAAAGGACAGTCAGAGCCGAAGGTTTCATCGAGATAGAATGAAAACAGTTCGTGCTGATTGGGATCATCGTCGATCAACAGGATGTTCTGCATGCTGCCCCCGCCACTTACCGCGCGCCTTTGTGTCGCGCCTTTTATACCCGCATAGATCATTGCCCCAGGCAACTTGCTCCAGGCTTGCGGACAGTCAATTTTTACTGTTTTTAGAGAGCCTACAACATCAGAGCGGCGCAAGGTCGGGAACGTTGCTTGAGCTGCAAATGACTTGACCAGGTCAGCAAACACCTGTCCGAGGCCAGCTAGGCAAAATCAGGCCATGATCTTCTGGAATACGGTCCGGATCCGTTTCGAGGTTGCCTTGAAGTCCGTTTCGAGACTTGCAAGGCTCGGCGCCTCTCCGGATCGCGTCACGAGATCGATCAAGCCCGCGGGTGCTTCCTTCGGCGCAAATTCACCCTCTGTGCAGAGCCTGACGATCTGGGCATGACCGCTCCACAGTGCCAAGGCATGCCGCAGGCTTTCGGTGGTCTCCTCGCCGAGCGCGTCAGGCCCAAGCGCCTTCAGCGTTGCATCGGTGCTGGTGCACTCATTGTGGTCCACCGGCTGGGCAATCCGGTCGGGATCGGTGCCGCTGAGCAGACCCGCGGCCTCATCATCCTCCGGCGCCGGCAGCCATCCTTCGGCGCGGGCGTTGAGCGAGAGATACTGGGCGATGAACTCGATGTCGATAAGTCCGCCGGGGATGAGCTTGACGTCCCAGATATCGCGCGGCGGCTTTTCCTGATCGATCAGGGTGCGCATTTCCGTAAGATCGGCGATCAGCTTCGACCGATCGCGTGGTTTGGCCAGCACCTGGTCGATCAGTGCCCGCGCTTCACTGCACAGGCTCATGTCACCGCACACCGCGCGGGCCCGGGTCAGCGCCATGTGCTCCCAGGTCCAGGCCTCTTCTGCCTGATACTTGGAAAACGCCCGGATCGAGGTCGCCACCGGCCCCTTGTTGCCGGAGGGGCGCAGCCTCAGGTCGACCTCGTACAGGATGCCCTCGGCTGTCGGGGCCGAGAGTGCGGCGACAAGACGCTGGGTCATGCGGGTATAATAGCGCACCGGATCGAGCGGCTTCGGGCCATCGGATTCGTCGCTGCCGGGATCATGATCATAGAGCAGGATGATGTCGACATCGGAGCCGGCGGTCAGCTCGTAGCTGCCAAGCTTGCCCATGCCGAGCACCGCAACACGTCCACCGGGGATGCGGCCGTGGGCTTCTTCCATGCCTTCGCGAACCGCCGCGAGGGCTGCGCCGATGATCAGGTCGGCCAGATGCGAGAAGCTGCGCGCGGCGCGATCCGGCGAGATAGATCCGGTCAGCAGGCGGACCCCAATCAGGAATTTCTGCTCCAGGGCGACGATACGCAACCGGTCGAGGATCTCCTCATAGGCCCTGGCGCCTTCGAGGAAGTTCTCCAGCCGCTCGGCCAGATAGCCACGCGTGGGCAATTCGGCCATAAGGCCAGGGTCGAGCATGCCGTCGAACACGTGCGGCTTGCGCGAGATGATGTCGGCCAGGCGCGGTGCGGAGGCCATGATCGTCACCATCAGCGACATCAGGCCGGGATTGTTGCCGATCAGCGAAAACAGCTGGATGCCGGCCGGCAAGCCCGACAGAAAAGCATCGAACCTGAGCAGGGCCTCGTCGGCACGCTTGGTGACGCCGAACACCCGCAACAGCTCAGGCGTCAGCTCGGTAAGGCGTTCGCGCGCCTCCTTCGATTGGGTGGCCCGGTAGCGGCCATAATGCCAGGTGCGGATGACGCGGGCGATATCGGACGGGCGCTCGAAGCCGAGATCGGAGAGCGTCTTGAGCGTGCCGGGATCGTCATCGTCACCGGTGAAGACAAGATTGCCGACGCCGCCCGACAGGCCCTGCTCTTTTTCGAACAGGTCCGCGTAGCATTGCTCGACGCGGGACAGCACCGTGACATAGGTCTTGCCGAAACTCTTGCTATCGGCATCCCCCATCATCAGCGCGATGCGGGCGAGTTCAGCCTCGCTTTCGGGCAAGGTGTGGCTCTGCTCGTCGCGCACCATCTGCACCCGGTGTTCGACATCGCGCAAATACCAGTAGCTTTCCACCAGCACCCGGGCAGTGGCAGTGTCGATCCAGCGGGCACGGGCCAGCGCCACCAGCATCTCATCGGTGCGGCGCAGCCGCAATTTCGGCATTCGGCCGCCGGCGATCAATTGCTGGGTCTGAACAAAAAACTCGATCTCGCGGATGCCGCCGCGACCCAGCTTCACATTGTGCCCCTTGACCGCGATGTCGCCGAAACCACGATGGGCATGGATCTGGCGCTTGATCGAATGAATGTCCGAAATGGCCGCGAAATCGAGATATTTGCGGAAAACGAACGGCACCAGCTCCTGCAGGAAGCGCTCGCCGGCCTCCACATCGCCGGCGACCGGCCGCGCCTTGATATAGGCAGCGCGTTCCCAGTTCTGCCCCCGGCTTTCATAGTAGTTCATCGCCGCATCGAGCGGGAACGCCAGCGGCGTCGAGCCAGGATCGGGCCGCAATCTCAGATCGGTGCGGAAGACATACCCATCGCCGGTACGCTCCTGCATGATCCGCACCAGGCGGCGCACCATGCGGGCGAAGACCTCGGTCGCCTCGTCCCGGTCCTTGACCACACCCGCAGCGGGATCGAAAAAGACGACGATGTCGATGTCGGAGGAGTAATTGAGTTCGTGGGCGCCATGCTTGCCCATGCCGAGCACGATCAGTCCGGAATTCTCGCCCGGCTTGTCCGGATCCGGCAGTGTGAGCTTGCCCGCCTCGTGGCCGCCACGCAGCAAATGATCGAAGGCTGCCCCCAGCGCCGCATCGGCGAGTTCGCTCAGCGCCGCCGTGGTGTGCCTGGCATCAATCAGCCGGGCCAGATCATGCAGGGCAAGGGTCAGAGAAACCCGGCGCTTGGCCCGGCGCAGATGCCGCATCAGCTCGGTCTCGGTGGCAAGCGTGCCATCCGCATTGCGCCAGCTGTCCCGTGCTTCCCCGATGGTTTTGGCGACGAGATAGGCCGCGGGTACAGACACCGCCAGCGCCAGCGATTCAGGATCGATCAGCGCGGTTTCGCGCAGATAAGGCGACAGCGCCAGCGCCGCGAGCAGAAACTCGCGTGGCGCTCCATCCGAGGCAAGTACAGCGGCTATCTCGGCATGCTCGGCAGCCAAAGGCTTGAGATCGGCGGCAATGGATTTGGCAGCCTTCTGCGATGGCGCACGAATGGGGCTCTTGGCGAGGTCCGAAATCAATCCGGCGTGTGGCGTCTCTGTCATTCCCCCCCCGGCAGCGCCATGGTCGCGGCGAGGCCGGGATGATCCCTGGCTTCCGGTGACGCGTCATCGAGCAACAAGTGCCCACCATGCAGCGCCGCAACGGCGTGGACAAGGCTCAATCCCAGTCCTGTGCCCGGTTTTGAACGGCTTTCATCGAGCCGCACGAAGCGCTTGACCACATCCTCGCGCCGGTTTGCAGGCACGCCCGGGCCATTGTCCGTGACCGCAAGCTGCACCTCACCGCCGGAGCGGCTCAGCGTGACCGTGATTTCCGGGTCGGGCCCGTCGCCGACATATTTGACCGCATTGTCGATCAGGTTCGACAGCGCCTGCGCCAGAAGCTCGCGATTGCCGCGAACCGTTACACCCGGCGCGATCTTCGCCGTGAGCTTTACCCCCTCCTCCTCGGCCACCGGCTCGTAAAGCTCGGTGGCGTCGAGGGCGAGGCCCGAGAGGTCGACGTCGCTCATCTGCGCGGTCGAGGAGCCGGCCTCGACGCGGCTGATCATCAACAACGCATTGAAGGTCCGGATCAGCTGGTCGCTGTCGGCAATCATCTGTTCGAGCGCTTCGGTCTGGGCTTCGGCGCCGCCATCGGCCAGCGCCGCTTCGGCCCGGTTGCGCAGGCGTGTCAGCGGGGTCTTCAGGTCATGGGCGATGTTGTCGGAGACCTGGCGAAGCCCTTCATTGAGCTGTGCTATGCGTCCCAGCATGGTATTGAGCGACAGGCTCAGCCGGTCGAACTCGTCGCCGGAACCGTTCACCGGCAGGCGCTGCGCCAGGTCCCCGGCGAGGATCTTCTTGCTGGCTTCGGACATGTGATCGATGCGCCTGAGGGCCCTTCGCCCGACCAGGAACCAGATCGCCAGTGCGCCGACAAACATGATCGCCAGCGCCATCACCAGCGCCTGGCGCACCAGCCCGCGCACCTGCTCGCGCTCGCCGATGTCACGGCCGACCATCAGCCGCATGCCGTTGCCCAGGAACACGACCTGGGCCAGAGCCCGATGATTTTCATCCACTCTTTCGCCGATCCGCTCGTAGCGAAACGGGACCGTACTCCAGCCTTCGGAATCGAGAACACCGGGCTGCAGCGACGCGATGTTGCCGGCAATCAGTTCACCGGTGGGCGCGGCGATGGCATAGAGATTGGCGCCGGGCCGCCGCGAGCGGCGCTCGATGACGCGAACCAGACCAGCCACGCCGCCGCCGCGATAGGCAGACGCGACGATACGCAACTCGTTGGCGATGGCGTCCTGGGTCCGGTCACGCTGCATGCCTTCGGAGATCGCGGTGACGTAGAACACCAGCGCGACGGCGCAGAGCGCAAACAGGCCGAGATAGAGCGCCGACAGGCGCACGGCCGTGGTCGACAACATGGCGCGCAGACGGATCACGCGTCTAGCCTCCGGCTTTCATCATGTAGCCGGCACCGCGCACGGTTCTGAGCAACGGTTCACCGAAATCTTTCTCGATCTTCGATCTGAGCCGGGAGATGTGGACATCGATGACATTGGTCTGCGGATCGAAGTGATAATCCCAGACATGCTCGAGCAGCATGGTGCGGGTGACCACCTGGCCTGCGTTTTTCATGAGGTATTCGAGCAGACGATATTCGCGCGGCTGCAGCGGGATCTGCTGGCCTGCGCGGCGGACCTCGTGGCTCAACCGGTCGAGTTCGAGATCGCCGACCCGGTAGGTGGTCTCCTGCTCGCGTCCGCCCTTGCGGCGGCCGAGGATCTCGATCCGGGCGAGCAGTTCGGAAAAGGCGTAGGGCTTGGTGAGGTAATCGTCGCCGCCGGCGCGCAGTCCGGTCACCCGGTCGTCGACCTGACCGAGCGCAGACAGGATCAGTGCCGGGGTGTCGTCGCCCTGCTCCCGAAGCTCGCTGATAATCGAAAGGCCGTCACGCTTGGGCAGCATGCGGTCGACCACCAGCACGTCATAGCTGTTTTCGGAGGCCAGGAAGAAGCCGGAGTCGCCATCGCTGGCGTGATCGACGGTAATGCCCGCCTCGCGGAATGCCTTCGACAGATAGGCTGCGGTTTCCAGATCGTCTTCGATGATGAGAATCTTCATGGGGTGATCCTAATGCATGTCGCCAGTCCTGTGCACGATTACCTACATGCAGAATTCCAAGATGTTGCAGCGGGCTGTGGCCACCTGAAATGCAGCATGTCCGATGGTACAGGTTCCCGGATAACCGATTCATCTCAGATCCGGACACAAAAACGCGGCGGGCACTATGGGGGCGGCCCGCCGCGTTGCGGCATCCGGAACGCGTCATGCGCCCCGGAATGCAAGTCGTTCAGGCCGTGTTAGCCCTGATCGATCGGCAGGGCGACGAAGCGCGAGCGGTTCTCGTTCTCGACCTGGAACAGGGCTGCCTTGCGGCCATCCTTGGCGGCGGCATCGATGATGCTGACCACGTCGGCTGCCTTGGAGACATCCTGGTTGTTGACGGCCATGATCACGTCGCCGGCACGCAGGCCGCGCTCTTCCGCGGCACTATCAGGCGCCACCGAGGTGATGACGAGGCCGGATCCGGTTTCAGCCGGAACAACCGTCAGGCCAAAACTGTCGAGCGTGGCCTCTGCCTGGGGCTGAGAAGGTGCTTCGTCCTGGTCAGGTTCGACCGCAGCCGTTTCGGTGGGAAGCGAGCCGAGTTCGACCTTGATGGATTCGCTCTTGCCATTGCGCCAGACGGTGATCTCGACGGTCTTGCCCGGATCCATCGCGGCGATCTTCTTGGCGAGATCGCGTGGATCCTCGACCTTGTCGCCATCGACCGCGGTGACGACGTCACCAGCTTCGATACCGGCCTTGGCTGCAGGCGCGTCGTCCTGCGGTGCGGTGACGAGCGCGCCTTCAGCATCAGACAGACCGAGCGATTCGGCGATGTCGGCGGTGACCGGCTGGATCTGGACACCAAGCCAGCCGCGCTCGACCGACCCGCTGTCGATGAGATCATTGATCACCGCACGGGCGGTGGTTGCGGGTATCGCAAAGGCGATGCCGACATTGCCGCCCGATGGCGAGAAGATCGCGGTGTTGATGCCGATGACTTCGCCCGAGAGGTTGAAGGTCGGACCACCGGAGTTGCCGCGGTTGACGGCAGCATCCACCTGGATGAAATCATCGTAAGGGCCGGCGCCGATATCACGGCCACGGGCCGAGACGATGCCCGCGGTCACGGTACCGCCGAGACCGAAGGGGTTGCCCACGGCCACGACCCAGTCGCCGACGCGGATCTTGCTGTCATCGGCAAAGTCGACATAGGTGAATTCGCGCTCTTCCTCGACCTTGAGCACCGCCAGATCGGTTCGGCTGTCGCGGCCGACCAGCTTGGCGTCGAGTTCTGTGCCATCATCCATGATCACGGTGAAGGCGGAACCGTCTTCGACAACATGGTTGTTGGTCACCAGCAGGCCGTCTTCGGAGATGAAGAAGCCCGAACCCTGGCTCACCGGACGCACCCGGCCCGGACGTCGCTTGCCTTCAGGTCCGCGGCGATCACGTTCGGCGCGGCGGTCATTGTCGTCGCCAAAGCCACGGCTGAACTGATCAAAGAAACGCTTCATCGGATGGTCGTCCGGGAGGTCATCAAAGCCCCGGCCGTTGAAATCGAAATTGAAGCCGCCATTGTTGGCAACAGGCTTCACTTCGGCCTGGACGCGCACGGAGACGACGGCCGGGGAAACGGCTTCGACGACATCAGCGAAGCTGGGAGCCTGAGGAGCTTCGACACGGACAGCATCGGCGAAGGCGCCGGACACAGGTGCCGGCACACCGGTGGCAAGCAGGGCAGCGGCGATACCGGCAATTGCGGTCGTGCTCAGGAAGCCCTTGGAAAATCTGCGGGGAGTGTTCGACATATCTCAACCTCTTGTTTGGTAGCTAAGCCGTTTATCCGGCTCTTGCTGACAAGAGATAGTGCGATCCCGGTTACGACAAGCTTTCCGGATCATTAAACCTTTGTAATGTTGGATGCCTTGTCTTCGACACATTGTCTTTCGGCCGCCTGCCCCACATGCGCAACCGCCTGAAAACCGGCACTCATCCGTCCCTCAGCGAAGTTTCGTCACCACCTTGGCGCCATGTTCAAGCGTGCGGTGAACCGGGCATTTTCCGGCGATTTCGACAATCTTGTCCGCAAGGCCGTCCGGCGTTCCCCCGTCGATGGAGATGACACGCTCGAAGCGGTCGATCTTGCCGCCATTAGAACGCTCCTCGTCAGTGCATTCCAGACAGTCGGCCGCGTGGACCTTGTTGTGCCGGACCGTGACTGTCACCAGGCCAAGGTCGATTTTCTTGAGCCGCACATACATGCGCAGCGTCATGGCGGTGCAAGCGCCGAGCGCGGCGGAGATCAGGTCATAGGGTGACGGCCCGGTGTCCGCGCCCCCGACATCGGCGGGTTCATCGGCGAGAAACCGGTGCGGTCCGGCCTGGACGGAGACCTGAAAACGCCCCTGCCCGGTCTCGCCAACCACGACGTCTTCCACCGGCTCGTCCTCGCGGCGCGGCGCCTCGGCGGGCAAATAACGTGACGCCCAGGAGGCAATGACACCGGCTACGTAATTGGCATCGGCCGGATCGGTCAGCAGATGATCGGCACCATCGAGCGAGACAAAGCTCTTGGGATGCTTTGCCGCGGTGAAGATCGCGGCGGCATTGTCAATGCCGACCACCGCGTCGCGCGGCGCATGCAGGATGAGCAGCGCCTTCTTCATGTGCCCGACCCGGTCCGCCAGGCTGGTGGCATCAAGGTCATCGATGAACTGCTGCTGGATCGTGAAGGCGCGGCCACCCAGATCGACCTCGGCTTCGCCCTGGGCCCGGATCTCGTCGACATGGTCACCGAAATTCTGGATCACATGGCTCGCCTCGGACGGCGCGCCAAGCGTGGCGACAGCCTTGACCGATTTGAGATCCCCGGCGATCGCCAGAACGGCAGCACCACCGAGCGAATGGCCGATGAGGATCTCCGGCGCGCTGTAGTGGATGGCAAGCCAATCGGCTGCGGCCCGCAGATCTTCGAGATTGGAGGAGAAATTGGTCGAGGCGAATTCACCGTCGCTCGAGCCCAGCCCGGTGAAATCAAAGCGCATGACGGCAATGCCGGCCCGGGCAAGTTCGCCGGAGATGCGCCGCGCTGCAAGCGAATCCTTGGAACAGGTGAAGCAATGGGCAAACAGCGCCCAGGCGCGGATCGCGCCGGCGGGCAGATCAAGCCTTGCCGCCAGCCTGGCCCCGGAATGACCTTCAAATTCCGCCTTGATCGTGTGTGCCGTCATGCCCTGTCCCTTTCAGATCATCGGGGACCTTCTATCAAGTCTGACGATCACGGTCCCGCAACAGTTTCGCGAGCTCGGCCTGTTCGGCCTCGGAGAGCCCGCCAGCACCGGCCTTGGCCACACTCTTGTCGCGTCCACGGCTGTAGACCAGCATCACGCCGGCGCCAATCAGGAAGATTGCAATCGGAGCGCCCCAGAGCAACACGGTCTGCACGGAAAAACGTGGCTTGAGCAGCACGAATTCGCCATAGCGCGAGACCACATACTCGATCACATCCTGGTCGCTGTCACCGGCCACAAGACGTTCGCGCACCAGCAGGCGCAAATCGCGGGCAAGCTCGGCGTTGGAATCGTCGATCGACTGGTTCTGGCAGACCAGGCACCTAAATTCGAGCGACAGGGCTCGCGCCCGCGCCTCAAGCGCCGGATCATCCAGCACCTCGTCGGGATTGACCGCTGCGGCCGGACCGATCAGGGCCAGGAGCAGCAGCAGGGAAGCCAGCGCTTGACGAAACAGCATCACGCCGAGGCCTCCGCAGGCTTCTTCTTGACGCGGGCCCGGTTGGGTGCGCCAATGCGCAGACGCCGGTCAGACAGTGACATCACGCCGCCAAGCACCATGACGACGGTGCCGTACCAGATGAAGGTCACCCAGGACTTCCACCAGATCCGTACCACCAGCCCGCCATTGGCCTCGGGGTCGCCGAGCGCGACGTAAAGCTGGCTGGCGCCGAAGGTCAGGATGCCAGCCTCGGTGGTCGGCATTCCACGGGCCTGGTAAAACCGCTTCGACGAGGCGACCTGCGCCACTTCAACGCCACCGCGCGAGACAGTGAACTCACCGGACTGGGCGGTGTAGTTCGGGCCGTTGTAATCGCGAATACCCTCGAAGCGCAGCTCGTAGCCGCCGGCCGTGACGGTGTCGCCGGGTTTCATGGCGATCACGGTTTCGGTGGAGAACACGCTTGCCGCGACAACGCCGATGACCGTGACGCCCAATCCCATGTGACCGAGCGCTGATCCGAAGGCCGAGCGCGGCAGGCCGGTCAGCCGGCCCCAGGCGACGCTTGCGCCCACCCGGCCGATGCCGGCACGCAACGCCAGATCGGTCAAGGCGCCAAGGATCAGGAAGACACCCAGCGCGATGCCGAGTCCTGCCAGCACGGGCGCGCCGGTTTCGATGAAAACAACTCCAAGCCCGACCAGCATGGCAATGCCGACGGCGAAGTACAGCCGGTGCGCCGCGCCCGCCAGATCACCCCGTTTCCAGGCCAAAAGTGGCCCGAACGGCACCGCCAGCAGCAGTGGGATCATCAGCGGACCGAATGTCAGGTTGAAGAACGGCGGACCGACGGAGATCTTGGTGCCGGTGACGGCCTCCAGGAGCAGCGGATAGAGCGTGCCAACCAGCACGGTGGCAGCGGCCGTGGTCAGGAACAGATTGTTGAGAACCAGCGAGCCCTCGCGCGAAATCGGCGCAAACATGCCGCCAGCCTTCAGGGTGCCTGCGCGGAAGCCGAACAGGGCGAGAGCCCCGCCGATAAAGATCACCAGGATACCCAGAATGAACACGCCGCGCGTTGGATCGGTGGCAAAGGCATGCACCGATGTCAGCACGCCCGAACGAACCAGAAAGGTGCCAAGCAGCGAGAAGGAGAAGGTCAGGATGGCCAGCAGCACCGTCCAGATCTTCAAGGCCTCGCGCTTTTCCATCACCAGTGCGGAATGCAAGAGCGCGGTGCCGACCAGCCAGGGCATGAAGGAGGCGTTTTCGACCGGATCCCAGAACCACCAGCCGCCCCAGCCGAGCTCGTAATAGGCCCAGTAGCTGCCCATCGAGATGCCGGCGGTGAGAAAGATCCAGGCGGTCAGGGTCCAGGGCCGGACCCAGCGGGCCCAGGCCGCATCAATGCGGCCTTCGATCAGGGCGGCGATGGCAAAGGAGAAGGAAATCGAGAACCCGACATAGCCGAGATAGAGTAGCGGCGGATGGATCGCCAGCCCGATGTCCTGCAGGATCGGGTTGAGGTCATTGCCCTCCGCAGGCGCAGGATCAAGCCGCAGAAACGGGTTCGAGGTCAGCAGCACGAAGAGCAGGAAAGCGACCGTGATCCAGGCCTGCACCGAAAGCACATTGGCCTTCAACGTGTCGGGCAGGTTGCGCCCGAACAGTGCCACCAGGCCCGAAAACAGCGCCAGGATCAGCACCCAGAGCAGCATCGAGCCCTCGTGATTGCCCCAGACGCCGGTGATCTTGTAAATCATCGGCTTGAGCGAATGCGAGTTCTCGACCACGTTCTGGACCGAGAAATCGGATGTCACATAGGCGTTGGTCAGCGCCGCGAATGAAATCGCAATTAGCATCAGCGAGGTGAGCGCCGCCATCGGGCCGACCGCCATCAGACCCGCGTCGCGGCGGCGTGCGCCGATCAGCGGCACAACCGATTGCACGATCGCCGTCGCCAGCGCGAGGATCAATGCAAAGTGGCCGATTTCAGTGATCATGGCGTCCTCTCCCCACATGCCGGGCGGCATGGTTCATCGTGAAGCTTATTGCGTTTCGACCCCGGGGGTCGGATCACCCTCCTGCCAGACCCCTTGCGCCTTCAGCGAATCTGCAACTTCCTTGGGCATGTAGTTCTCATCATGCTTGGCGAGAACAGAATCTGCCAGGAATGTTCCTTCCTCGGGCGAAAACGTGCCTTCGGTGACCACCCCCTGCCCTTCACGGAACAGGTCGGGCAGGATGCCGACATAGCGCACCTTGACCGAAGCATTGGTGTCGGTCACCTGGAATGTCACGGCCGAGTTTTCACCGCGCTCAACCGAGCCTTCCTCGACCAGCCCGCCAAGCCGCACACGGGTGCCCGGCGCCAGTTGCTGCGCCAGCACGTCGGTGGGCGAATTGAAAAATACGATCTGCTCCCGCAGGGCCGAAGTTACCAACGCCGCTGCGGCCGCCAGAAAGACCGCACCGGCCGCGATGATCGACAATCGTTTTTGCTTGCGGTTCATTGCCCCTCCAGAGACGGTTCAAGGCCGAGTTCCGACGCCAGCCGCGCCAGGGCGCGCCCGCCCTCGCTGTCGGCGGGAAATGCTGCTGCCGAGCGCTCAAGCGCGGATTCTGCCGCGCTTCGATCCCCCATGACCGAATAGGAGCGCACCAGCTGCAGCCATCCGTCCAGATTGTCCGGGCTCTGCACGAGTTTGGCATCCAGCGATTCAATCATCGAGCGAATCATTGCCACCCGGTCTTCGACCGGCATGTCGGCGGCAGCAGTGACCTGTGCCTGTGTCGGTCCGGCCAGGGTGGCAGGTGCTGCCCTGGTGGGTTCCGGAGCTCGCAAGGCCAAAGAATTCGCATCGGCCGGCGGCAGAATGAATGGTGTTTTAACGGCCCCCGAGGTGTCGGGGCCGGCGGCAGGAACAGCAGGCGCCACCGGAACGCCACCGAGGGTGGAAGTCTCGCTCAGGCCGAACTCCCTGGCCAGCGCACTGAGTTGCTGGCGCTCGGAGCTCGCGGTGGCGAAAACCGCAAAGGCGCGGTCCAGCGCCGCCTGCGCCTTGTCACGATCTCCGGTCACGACGTGGGAGCGGACCAGCCGCAGCCATCCGGCTATATTGTCGGGATTGTCGACCAGCTTGGCTTCGAGGCTCTCGATCATCGAGGCGACCATCGCTTGCCGGTCCTCAGGGCTCATGTTCTGAGCCGCGGCGATATCAGCGGCGGTCGGATTGCCCGGGGCCGGCGCGCCGGCGCCAGACAATGGCCCGGCGCCAGATTCCGGCTGCAGCGCCGCGAGCTGGCGCTGAACCGCCGGGATCCATGGCGCGCCATCGGGTGCCGTTTCGAGCATGCTGCTGAAGGCCGCGCGGGCTTCACTCGTTTTGCCCGACTGCGCCAATGCCACAGCCAGAAAGAACTGCGGCTTCGGATCGGTGGAATCGAGTTCCCGCGCGGTCTGGAAAGCCAGGTTCGCTTCTTCGGTGACGATGCCTCCCGACGCGGAGTACAGGGCCTCGCCAAGACTAGACAGCCGTGCCGGAGACGGACCCAGAATGGAAATCGCCTTTCTGTATGCCGTCGCGGCGTCTTCGTAGCGGCCGGTGCGCAGATAGATCGGGCCAAGCACGTCCCAGCCGCGTCCATCATCCGGATTTTCGGCCAGGTGCTGCTCGGCCTTGGAGATCAGCATGGCGACGTCACCTGCTTGCGGATCCGCCTGCAACCGCGCCGAGAGCGGCAGCTGCGGCAGGCCCGGCCTGCCAAGTTCGAGATAGGCTGTCAGTGCGGCAATCGGCATGAAAAGAGCCATCAGAACGACAGCCGCACGGCGCAGTCCGCGATTGGAGGCCACCCGGCCCTCCGGGTTTGCCGCCTCGCTCTTGCGCGCGGCTCCAAGCAGACGGCGGGAGATTTCGGTCTTGGCAACTTCGGCCTGAACCGGATCCACCAACCCCTCGGCCAGGTCGCGATCGACCTCGCTCAACTGATCGCGGTAGACCTCGATATCATGCAATTCGGGCGCATCCGACGCCTCGGAACGCGCGCGCACCACCGGCCTCAGCAAGGCCAGGGTCGTAACGGCAGTCATGACGGCGGCGATTACCCAGAACAACATGTGGCTTCAATATCCGAGCATTGCTTGTTTTCCAACTGCAATCGGTCGCGAAAACCCGATTGGGGCGATTGGTCGCGTATCAGGCTTCCGGCAGACGGCAATCGCCTGCACCTAACCGTCCAGACTGGCCTGGCAACATCCGACCTGCTGCAGAAGGCGTGTGGTCGGATCGCGTGCTTCAAACCACCTGTTTCGATTGGCGTGGAGCAACTTTAGCAAGATCGAAGCACATCGCCGTGATTCAGATCAATACGGGAAGTCCGCGCTCAGCTCAGAGGGGTCCAGCTGCCGTCATCATTGCGGCATGCGGCCCCCTGCCCCTTCACCGGACGACCCCGTATGGTCGCAGTGTGGGTATATTGACGGCAGTTTTGCTGTCCGACCTGATAAGGCGTTCCGGCCGACACTTCACCGGCAGTGCCACCGCTCTGGCTTTTCCAGGCAATCACCTGCCCGAGCGGAGCCTTTTCCAGCGCCTGGTACTCGGCTTCCAGCGCCCGCAACCGGTCCGGTCCGGAGAGTGCGCTGGACGCATTCTGCGGCAAGATCCCGCCATTGAGTGACGCCAGGATGGTATCGGTCCCGGCAAGTTTCGGTGCCGAAACCGGCGCGAAAGACAGCGGTCGCACCGTGCCGGCGCTGGTGCAGCCGGCGACGATTATGGAGAGGCCGGCAATGATGCCGTATTTCACCAAGCTCGAGAGTGCGTATGCCATTCTGCCGTTGTCCTCATCTATAGTGCGGGTGCAATCTTCATCGCCGCAGACCCGGTTCTTGCCTTGTTGCTGTGGCGGCATTGTGACGCAATGCCGGTCTGCTGCTGAAGCCTAGCAGAATTGAAACCTGGAACCGAACCACTTCGGTTCAAGCCTCCGTGATCAGCGCCGGCAGGGTCAATCGCGCTGAAAGTCCGCCGATCTCGGCTTTCGCCAGCGCAACTGAACCGTTGTACTCCGAAGCGATTTCTTCAACGATGGACAGGCCGAGACCGGTTCCCGGCTTTGATTCGTCAAGCCGGCGGCCGCGCTTCATCGCCTCGCTCATTGCCGCCTCGTCGAGACCGGGACCATCATCATCGATGTCGATGCGAAACATCGGCCTGTGGCCCTCGGCCGCGGGGACGGACCGCAAGCTGATCTTGATGTTCTCCCGGGCAAACTTGGCCGCATTCTCAACCAGGTTGCCGAGTGCTTCCTCGAGATCCTGGCTCTCCATGGCCAGCACCGCATCGCGCGGTTCGATGTCGGTGGCAAAATCAAGATCGCGGTTGAGCTTGGCCATCACACGGACCAGCCGCTCGATCACCGGTGCGGCCTCGGTGCGCGCAAGCACGCTGCCGCGCTGGGCAGCAATGCGGGCCCGATCGAGATAGGTCTGGACCTGGGCCTGCATGGTCTCGGCCTGTGCCCGCACCAGCGTCTGATGCGCCGGGGTCATGTCGCGGGATTCATTGATCAGAACCGCAATCGGTGTCTTGAGCGAATGGGCGAGGTTTCCCACCTGCATCCGCGCCCGGTCCACCACCCGGTGATTGGCCTCGATCAAGGCATTTATCTCGCCGACAAGCGGCGCAATCTCGCGGGGAAAACTTCCATCCAGCCGCTGCGCCTCGCCAGCCCGAATGCGCCCAAGAGCCTGTCTTGCATGGTCAAGCGGTCGAAGGCCGTACAGAATCGCAACCGCGTTGACCATCAGGCTGCCGATGCCGAACAGCGCAAGAACCAGATAGAGATTGGTCGAGAATGCGGCGATTTCGGCCTCCAGCACTTCCCGGTTGCCGGCAACCCGGAACCGCGCCGCATGGCCCTGGTTGTCCAGCTCCACCTCGGTCTCGATGACTTCGAGCTGGTTGCCTTCGCTGTCGGTGGCGGAATAGCTGCGCTGGTAGCGTTCATTGAAGGGCAGATCTTCAACCGGCGGCGAAGCCAATGTGGCCCCATCGATCGAAATCGACGCCAGGCGCGGACTGTCGAGTTCCCCCAGAGGCTCGACCAGCCAGATCCAGCCGCTGCCCGGCTGATCAAAGACCAGATCGCCCAGCTGCGGGTTGCCGGAAAGCCGGCCATCCTCGCTGATCGTTACCGCGTTGATCACACTGTTGAGGTGGGCGCGCAGCAGGTCGCCAAAGGCGCGTTCGCTGCCGGCACGATAGAGTTGCGAGATCACGATGGCGATCGCGACCAGGGCAATCACTGCCCAGACAGATGCAAACAGCAGGACGCGTGCGGTGAGCGAACCACCCTTCATCCGGATTTGCCGCTGGTTTCGGCGTCCGGCGCAACCATCCGGTAGCCAAGGCCGCGCACGGTCTCGATCAAGTCAACGCCGATCTTCTTGCGCAAACGGCCGACAAAAACCTCGATGGTGTTGGAATCGCGGTCGAAATCCTGGTCATACATGTGCTCGACCAGTTCCGTGCGCGACACCACCTCGCCCATGTGATGCATGAGATAGGACAGCAGCCGGAACTCGTGGCTGGTCAGTTTCAACGTGGTTCCGTCGACGCTTGCCTTGGATGCCTTGGTATCGAGACGCACCGGTCCGCAGGAAATCTCAGACGATGCGTGGCCGGAGGCGCGGCGGATGAGAGCACGAATGCGCGCCAGAACTTCCTCGACATGGAACGGTTTGGTGACGTAGTCATCGGCGCCGGCGTCGATTCCTGCCACCTTGTCGCTCCAGCGATCACGGGCGGTCAGGATCAGCACCGGCATGATGCGGTTGTCGGCGCGCCATTTTTCGAGCACCGTGACACCATCCATTTCCGGCAGGCCGATGTCGAGAATGACAGCGTCATAGGGCTCGGTGTCGCCAAGAAAATGGCCTTCCTCGCCGTCATGGGCGCGGTCGACCACATAGCCCTGCTCGATGAGGGCTTCGGCCAGTTGGCGATTGAGATCCTTGTCGTCCTCAACAATCAAAATACGCACTTGGTTTGCTCCCGCTGTTTTGCCGCATCGTCTATCACACAAGGTGGTCGACGCTGCCCCCTACCATGCACCGACTCGCGCGATCCGCACAGTTCGGGGTGACGGAGCCCCGCGCCCCGCCAAAGTCCATTGGTGATACGCTTACTGCGGCACCGAGACGGTAACCTTTTTCGGACGCTCATTGCCGTTGCCCGGTACCAGCACGGTGATCACGCAGACGGTCTGGCCGCCGCTGGACTTGGCGGAAGCCGACAGCAACTGTCCGCCGGTCTGACCGACGACCCGGTTAGCCGCGCCCGAACAATCGGCCGCCACCTGGACGATGGCCGTGCCGTCGGGCGCGCGCAAATCCTGCGACACGGTGGCAACCGGTGTCATGGTTGCTGCCTGCGCTGCGACTAAGCCAATGGTGAGAAAGTTCATGATCATGATCAGCCCTGAAGCGGTTCGTATTTCATCTTGGAGCCAGTGATACAAGATCCTGTCTGAACCGCAAATGAATGGAAACCGGGATGATCCCGATCTCCACCATGCGGGTTCAACCGATCCGGTCCTTCGCCTGGATGCGGCCGATGATGGCGATCACGCCGCCAAGCGCCCCGCCGAGCGAGGTCAACAACCCGGTCAGGGCCTCGCGGTCGGCATCACCAAGCTCATATCCGGCCAGACCGAGCGCTGCAGAGCCGATCGTCACGATGGCGCCCCACAGGGTCTTGGACTGCCACCAGGGTTTGATATCAATCATCGCACTTGTCCTTTCAAGGGTGAGGTAAATCAAAGCGTGCAGGTTGCGGTTCTGCTCACCCCCCAGGGCACACGCTTTCCCGCCTGGGAGACACGGAACGTCAGCGCGGATTGCGGCGTGCCGAAATCCGCGATCTCGTGAGCCGACGCGTAGAACCAGCCAGGCGCGTCGGGCTCGACGGTTCGAATGGCCGTCCCTGTATCGAGAATTTCGAGCCGATAGCGCTCGAAGCCCTCGTCATCGGCGATTTCGGCTGCAGCCCAGCTGTCGGCCGCCAGGCGCCCGCGCCTGACCCAGGACAGCGCAATGCCATCGGCCTGCCGTCTGGCGCGCAAATGCACCGGAGACAGCGGCGTCAGCGCCCGTTCCCCGCCAGCGAAGACCATCGGCGTCATTGCGCCCATGGCCGAGCCGGTGGCTTCGGCGATCCAGTTGAGCTCGCGGCCGGCTTCTTCCAGCCGGAGGTTCAGCGGCATGACGGCGCTGTCGAGCACGATGACGGCTGCACCCGAAGCGGCACCCGCCCGCATCGCATCGTCGGTTCCAGTCTGGCCGCGCAGCAGGTTTTCAAGCCGCCAGCGCCCGGCGGACACCTCTTCGGCGGTTTCAAACTGCACCACCTCCCAGACGCCTGAATCGGAGCGGATTGCGAGGACATTGGCACCATTGAGAACCGCCTGACGGCTGGCGCTGGCAAGGCCACCAAAGGCCAGGTCAACCAGCAGCGCGGCACTCTGGTCAAACCGGCCTTCACTATCTCCGGGCGACAGCGCTTCGGCCAGGGCTCCGATCCGGGCAGGGGCAGAAAGAGTGGTGCGCGCCACATAACCTTCGGTTTCGACGGAACTCGACAGCAGCATCTGCCGCCAGGGCGTTGCCAGGCCTGCGGCGCGGGCCCATGCGGTTTCCTCGACACCCGAGAGCACCGGCAGATCAAGCAGGACGATTTCCGGCGCGAACGCCGCGTTCGCGTCATTCGTGGCCCGGCCGATAAATGCATCCACAGCCGCAGGCCCAACACCGCCCGCATGCGCCACCGCCTCGATCCGGCGGACGTCGCCGTCTTCGATGCGGGTGATGCGGAACCGGCTTTGCGGCGCGTTTTGCATGGCAAAGCGGATCGTATCCCCCGGCTGCACCGCGGCCGATTGCGGCGGCAGGGCGAAGCGCAACTGGCGGCGCTGCAGCCGGTGATCCTGCAGCCAGCGGTCGGCGCTCATGCGAGCCAGTCCAGGTTCAAGTGCCAGGCTCAGCGGCAGGTCGGTCTGGCGCACCGGCTCGCGTTCGAGGCGGCGCGAGCGCGCCGAGGCCGGGGCGTAATCGGCGAGCGGGTCCGCCGACAGCACAACGGCTTCATTGGCAAATTCGCTGAGTTCGCCGCGAACTTCCTCGAACAAGGGCCCCTCGCCGGGTTCGGCCACCGCTTCAATCTGCATCGGGGCCGCGCCTGATGTCAGCCGCGAAACAAATTCGAGGCCTCCGGGACCTTCGCGGACGTCGATGCAGAAAGCCTCGATCAGGGGCTGCAGCACGGCCCGCACCGAAGCCGGGCTGGAAATCACGTGGCCCGTCACCATGCCGTCAACACGGTCGACATTGAAACCCGTCACCCCCGCCTCGCTCAACACGCTGGCGATCAGGTCCTTTAGCGCCACTGTGCCCAAGCGCCCGTTGAGCCAATGGCCGGTGCGCCAGTTGGCTCCGTCAGACCACACCGATGACGACAGCGGAAAGGCCGGAAACGGCCGCGCGTCCCAGGTCCACAATTGGATGTGATCGGTCGCAACCATGCCGTCGGCATTGGCGGCGCCGGTCCAGTGGGCGAGATGGGCCTGCAGAAACGCCCGCTGCGCGAGATCATCGCGGCCGCCGTTTGAGAACCAGGGAACCGCACCTTCCGACGACTTCGGATCGGGAAACAGGTTTGGCTGGTTGGCGCCCTTGTCGACGGCCGGGCAGCCAAGCTCAGTGAACCAGAACGGCTTGGAGCCGGGAACCCAGGCACTCGGGCTCGCCGCTTCTGCTCCCCCGACCCGGTCGAAATGCAGGTTCTGCCACCAGCCGCGCAGATCCTTGATCCGGTAGACCCAGTCCTTGCCGGCAAGTCCGTCAGAAATCGGAAGCCGCTCGCGGGTGTTGCGCCCTGCCTCGTCCGCATAGTACCAGTCAAAGCCTTCACCGCCTGCAACTGCCGCCCGCATAGCGGCCTCGTCATTGGCAAATCCCGCCCCGTCGGGATTGCCTGCGGAGACATCTTTGTCGCGCCAGTCGCTCAGCGGCATGTAATTGTCGATGCCGATGGCGCCGATCGCCGGATGCGCCCAGAGCGGATCGAGATTGAAATAAACGTCACCCGACCCATCCTCTGGACGGTAGCCGGCATACTCCGTCCAGTCGGCGGCATAGGTCACTGTTGTCGAGCCGCCCAGCATCGCCTTGCTATCGGCCGCCAGTTCGATTAGCTCTTCGACAAAGGGGAACGCGCCGGTTTCGTCGCGCAGGCGGGTCAGTCCGATCATTTCCGAGCCGATGACAAAGCCGTCGACACCTCCCGCAGCAATTGCCAGAGCTGCATGATGCAGAACGAAGCGGCGGTAGCCTTCATCGCCGCCGGTCCAGCTGACGCTGTCGCCCGAAACCGCCATATCCGATACTTGCGTGTCTCCGCACAAAGCATCGATCTCGCTGCGCATCGCCGCCGTGCCATCGGGGGTTCCGGGCAATCCGGGCGCAATGCTTGCCGTCATCCGCCCGCGCCAGGGATAGACCGGCTGGCCAGCGCCGCCAGCGGGGTTGGGCAGCGCATTGGCTTCGGGCACATCCATCAGCACGAAGGGATAGAGCACCACCTTGAGGCCGCGTGCCTTGAGATCGCGGATCGCCTCGATGATCGAGCTGTCGTCCGGTGTGCCGCCATAGGCCGGGCCGCCATTGCTGGTGGAGACCAGATGCGCGGTGGCGCGGGTCAGCCCGCCCACCTTCCAGGGCCTGGTTTCAGCATTTCTGGAGACCACTTCGACACCGGGGCGGAAGCGGCAATGGCTGGCGCGCAGGTCATCGCCAAACCAGGCCGAGACCAGCGCAACCGATTTCAGATTCGGGCACAGCGCCTGCAGCTCGTCGATGGATTGCGACCAGTCGGTCGATGACAGGCGCATGTTGCGGTTGAGCGTTCGCACCGCGCCCACGCCCAGGCTTTCGCGCACCGGCGTGGTGGCATAGCCGTGCTCGGTCGACCCCGGTATCAGCGCCACCGCCCTGATCGCCGGCTCCAGCCCGCCCACCGGGCGCACCACCTCAAACTGCAACGCCGGAATACGGTTGCCGAAATCATCGAGCGGCAACCGCTCGAACACCACATAGGCAAGCCCGCGCCAGGCCGGTGCGCGGCCTGCGCCCTGCTTGGCTTCGATCAACGGATCGGGCAATTGCGTGGCCGTGCCCCGGTAGATCCGCATATCCAGCGTTTCGAGATCGAGTTCGCGCCCGTCGGCCCAGACCCGGCGAATGAAGGCGATGGGACCTTCGCACAGACCGAGCGCAAAATTGGCGTGATAGTGGTAGCTCTCCACCTTCGGCCCGCCGCCCTTGCCGCCCTGACGTTCCTGCGTCACCGTTTCCTCAAACCGCGTCGCCCAGATCAGCGCGCCGGCAATCCGCATCGAGCCGTGCACCCTGAGAATCGGTGATCCTTCATCGGCCGAGGGAATCCGGGCCCCGCTGAGCCCCCGCCCGGCAATGGTGCGGGTCGAGTTGATCAGGCTGGTATCGAGCATGCCGCCGACGGTGGCGCCGATGGCCGAGCCGATTGCGGTGCCGACCGGGCCGAACACACCACCCAGTGACGCGCCGGCCACCTGCAGCAGGATAGTCGCCATCTCTCGCCTCGCTTTTCAGTTTGTCGGTTTCAGGTTGTCGTCTTCAGTTCTGCGGGGGAATCCGGTGCACAGCGGCAATCCGCCGTCGCCAGGACGGAACCAGCACGCTTTCGATCACGCCGGCGGGTTCGTAGGCATGGATGAAATGATCGGGACCCGAGAGAATGCCGGCATGTTTCGCCGAAACGCCTGCGCGCCAGCGAAACAGCACAATGTCGCCGGGCATCGCATCAGTCAGCGGAATGGCGTCACCGCAATGATTGCGCGCCGCGATGAGCAGCCGGTCGCGGCCTGACCGCTCGGCCCAGTCGGGCGCATAGGCTCCGGGGTCCTGGGCTTGCTCGCCCGTCACCTCGGCCCAGACGCCGCGCACGAGGCCAAGGCAGTCGCAGCCCACGCCCTTGCGCGCGCCCTGATGCCGGTAGGGCGTGCCGAGCCAGCCTCTCGCCGCGGCAACGATGCGCCGGCCCTGATCATTGCTGCTGACGGGGCCGCTCATGGCCCCGCTCACGGCACAATCGGACGGCCGTCATGGACCGTGTCGGCATCGGCATAGCCATAGGCAAAGTCGCTGCCCGGCAGATAGGGAAAGCCCTGAAAATTGAGTCCGTTGGCGAATTTGGCTGAACAGGTTTCAAAGGCCTTGTCACAGCCCGCGGACACTTCAAGCTGGTCTCCGGGCTGGGGCAGCCGGGCCAACGGCGCCCAGAGCGCCAGCCGCGCCCCGCCCGACTCGACCGTGTGGCTGGATATGTCGGCCGACAGACCGGCAAGCAGCCCGGTGGTGAAGCGGATACGGCCATGGCTGAACCAGCCGGCGGGCCGGCCTGTAAGACCGTTGACGATCAATGTCATCTCGTCGACCACCTCAACAAGATTTCCGGCCAACGTAAACGGAGCCGCCGAGATGTCCCTGGTGCAGCGCGCGTCGCCGAGATCGGCATCGCAGCGGCGGCCATACAGCCGTCCCTGCGGCTGGTCCAACTGCGCTGCCAGGCTGCGTAATTCGACGGTGAAGGCCTGCCCCGCGGTCCGGACCTCGCCCAGTTGCCGTGTCGACAGCAGAACATGGTCGCCGGGATTTTGCCAGTTGACCAGAAAAGTCTCGACCCGTGCCCCGTCATAGCGTCCCAGCGCCAGATCGTCGGCACTGATCGCGGCATCGGAAAACGCGCCCGCCACATTGGCGGCATCAGCTTCCAGCCCGAGCCCCGATTCCACCTCGCTTGCACGAAACCCGGTGGCAGCCGAAAACACCGTGCCATCGAATTCGAGGTCATGATCGTGCTCGGTGAAACCCAGCACCTGGCCGTCGGTCCGTGTCAGCCGCCAGGCATGGCAGGTGGTGGTCGATGTCTGCGCCAGATGTGCGGCAAGTCCGTTGGGCAAGTCCCTCATGGCCTGATCTCCACTAATGGAACAGTTGGCACCGACCCGGCCTTGAACGCCGCAAGGCTGATCTCGATGCGGTCGGTGTCAAAGCGCACCGGAATGTCGAACTCATAGCCCGTGGTCACAATCGCGCCGGGTGCCGGCACAGATCCGGGCACGATCGTCACCAGGCCCGTCGTGTGGTCGACGGCGTAATCGTTCTGGCCCAGCGCCAGCCCATCAACGGCCAGCACCACGCTGCCCTCAACCGGTTTTTCGATCCGGCGTGTGGTTGCGCCACCCGCATCCGCGTAGGTCTTGGTGAGTTCAAACAGGGTTTGCGCCCCATCACCGGTGCCGATCTGCTGATCAATCACGGAGACCGCCTGCCCCGGCGGGGCGGAGGCATGATCCACCGGATCGCGGAAGCGGAAGCCATAGAGCTGGCCGCGCCGCGCTTCGAAGAACGCCGTGAGCTGATAGAGATCCTCGAGACTGCGCAGGCCGGTTCCGGCATCGTAGCGCCGCCGCGCATCGGCCCAGCGCGCATTGCGGGTTTCGCCGCCATTCGACAACGCCACGATGTCGGTGCGCCGCCCCGGCCCGCCGCTGGCGCCAAGTGACAGCCTGAGCGGAAACTGTACTTCGTGAAAACCATTGCTCATCTCGTTTCCCCTCTCCTAAAGGCCGCGCCGGCCACGGGCGACCGCACGGGCCAGCATGGCGGTCACCTGGGCCTCGGATTTTGAAAAACTCGTCGCATCAGGTGTTGTCACATTGAAGGTCACCTGCACCGGCTGGGCGCCACCGCCCGAGGCAACGCCAAGCCTGCCATCCGGGCCACGGCTCAGCGGCAGGATCGCTTCGGCCCCGGCCTCGCCCATCAGCCCGACATCGCCACCCGGCATCGGAAACAGCGATGGACCGCCGACCACACCGCCATCGGCAAAGGTGTTGAGCCGTCCCGGCACGCCCCCCTTGGCGAAGGGCAGCAATCGCCCGAGACTGCCTGACAGTCCGGCGATCGAATTGCTCACCAGCTGGTTGAGCGGCCGCGTGCCGGCATCAACGGCAATGCCCACCATGCGGTTGCCCAGCGTGCGCAACACATCATCGAGACCACGCCCGTCGACAGTTGCGGATTTCAACGCGCCCGACAGCGCCCCACCAAAGGCATCGGCCTTCTGCGTGAGTTCGTCGAGCGCCCGGTCGGCCCCGTTGAGGTCCAGCTCCACATTGACGTTCAGGTTCGGCTCATCGGTCATTGTCGGGATCCTTCGCAATCGTGTCGGGCCTGCCGGGGGTATCCGGAAACAGCGCCATCAGCTCTTCAAGCCCTTGCCGAGTGGATGTCGCGGGCATCTCGCTTGTGCCGATCAACGCGCGGAGTTCAGGCAGGCTGAGCCGCCAGAACGCATCGGGCGTTAGCCGCAGGTGACCAAGGCCGAAGCGGAGCACGGACGCCCAGGGGAAAAACGTCCGCTCCGGCATCGTCACCTCCCTGCCACCTGCGGCCCGGGAGGGTTTTCAGGGCTGTCCGGAGCCCGGCCCTCCCGATCTGAAATCTGTGGTACGTGTCCGGCTGCGTCCGCGCCGCCAAAACTGACCCAGAGCAGTTCCGTGGCGATGCGGGCAAATCCCGCCGCCCCACCCTCGGTCGACATCTCCGCCACATCCTCATCGCTCAGCCGGTTGCCGGCGCCGCGCAGGCCCGCGCCGACGATGCGAATAATGTCGCCAGCTGAAAGCTGACCGGCCTCGAACCGGCCTGCGAGCTCGGCTAGGTTGGCCACGCCAAATGCGCTTTCGAGCTCCGCCAACGCGCCGAGTGTGAGGCACAACAGCCGGGTCTCGCCACAGAATGTCGCGGCGATCTCGCCGCGGCGGCGGTTCGGATGAACCTTCATCGCCGCCTCACACCGCCGCAAAGGCAAGCGCACCGGCGGATTCCAGTGCGATTTCGAAGGTCATCTCGCCGTCATGGCGGCCGGCATATTCGAGCGCGATGATCTGGAACGGCCCGGTCACGGTGCCGAAATCCGGGATCGCCACCTGCCAGTCGCGGATTTCGCTGGCGAAGAACACGCTTCGCGTCAGCGCATCGCTGGCCTGGTCCTTGAACAAGCCGCCGCCCGACAGCGAAGCCCGCTGCACGCCGGCGCCGCCCAGAAGCTCGCGCCAGCGTCCCGCGGATTCGGCGTCGGTGATGTCGACAGCCTCGGCGTTGAACGCCAGCCGCCGCGCCCGAAGGCCTGCAATGGTCACGAAATTCCCGCCATCATCGATCTTGATGAGCAGGTCCTTGCCTTTCTGCGCCGTCATGGAATTCTCCCTTCAAATTCTGGATTTTGCCTCGTCGCTGCAAACGGCGATCACGGTTCGGTCACCGCGCGAAACCTCAGCCGCGCGACATGCAGCGCGGTTTTCGGCGCGCGGCGGCTGACCGTGCGTTCGTGGCGGAGGTTGACCAGCACCGCGCCGTCGAGCGTCAGACCGACATCGTGGAGTGCGGCGCGGACCGCATCCGCCAGCTCCACGGCCTGCCTGCGGCCGTTCTGCCTGGTCCAGGCCTCGATCTCGAAACGATGCTCGCTGCCATCGCCATCGCCGGTCGAATAGTCGGCCGTGGTGATCGCGCCGATCACCAGGTATGGCGGGTCGGCGCGGGTGATCTGGCGGTCGAAGATCCGGCTTGGCCCGGTGATGGCCAGCACGTCCGGGCTGCTGGCCAGGCGCTCGACTACAGCGGTTTGCAATGCGTTGGTGCTCATGGCTGGCTCTCCTCGCAGTCGCACACCAGGTAGCGGCGGGTCTCGTCCGGATCGCGCAGCGTGCGGATATCGAGAACGCGGTTGCGGTAGACAAAGCGCATGGCATGGCGGACATCGTCGCGGTAGCGGATGGTTACCCGGTGGGAAATCGGCGCCAACGCGGCGCCCGCCTGTTCCCGCGCAGCCGCCCGCAACGGCTCGATCCGCCCCCAGAGCGTGGCGACCGGAGTCCAGCTTTCGCTCACCCCGCCCTGCCCGTCGGACAGGTCCGCCGATGTTTCAAGCACCAGCCGCGCGCTCAACCGGCCGGGATCGACAACCATCGCGCCCATCACAGAGCCCGCCTTTGCCACGGCGCGATCAGCCGCTCATAGCCCGGCGGAATGGACGCCGGCTGCATCTCGGCCGTCACCGCGGCGCGGAATTCATAAAGGTGGGCGGCGTGAACCAGGATCGCCCGCTTGAGTTCAGGCGGCACGTCGGTGCCCGCGCCAAAGCCGGCCGTGAACTCGATCTCGATGCCGTTGATCGGCTGGCTCGGCCTTGGCTGTTCGCGCACCAAAAGCCGTGCCGGCTTCGCCGTCGCGTCAAGCAACAGGCCGGTCAGGTCCTGGTCCTGCGCCACGCCATCGGCGTCGTAAACCAGAATCGCATCAATGGTTTGAACCGGGGTTCTCATCAACTGAATCACGTCGCCTCGCGGCCAGTCGTCGAGCAACAGGCGAAAGCCCCGGCTCATCAGTGCGGTGCCCGTAGCCGCTTCGAGATGGGCGCGGGCGACGCGGATGAGGCTTTCAAGCAGATCGTCCTCGTCACTCGTCTCGATGCGCAGATGCGCTTTCAGCTCGGCAAGCGTCACCGGTTCCGCCAGCGGCGGATCGGTCTCAATCAGGGTCATGGCAGTCTCCGGGAAGAGCGGTATTCTTGGGGGTGGTTCCCTCCCCCGAACGATCGGGAGAGGGCTGGTCCGGGAGGAACGGACCTTGCGTCAGGCGGCGAATTTCAGAAGCTTGATCGCCTCGAAATTCTGCACCCCGCCGCCGACACGCTTGGTGGTGTAAAACAGCACATAGGGCTTGGCCGAATAGGGATCACGCAGAATGCGCACCCCGGTGCGGTCGACCACCAGATAGCCGCGGCGGAAATCGCCAAAGGCGATCGCCAGCGCATTGGCTGCCACGTCCGGCATGTCCTCGGCCTCGACAACCGGGAAGCCCATCAGCGAAGCGGCCTGCCCGACGCCCGCCGGCGGTACCCAGAGGTAATTGCCGTCAGCATCCTTGAACTTGCGGATCTGGCTCTGGGTCTTGCGGTTCATCACGAAGCGGCCGTTCTGGCGGTGCCCGGCTTTCAGTGCATAGATCAGTTCCACCAGCCGGTCCGACGGGTCGGCGCCAAAGGCACCAGCCGATCCGGTGGCGATGTGGCCGAGATTACCCCAGCTCCAGCTGTCGTCGGCCACGCTGGGATAATCGAGAAACCCGCGCGGCTTGTTGACACCGTCACCGGTCACAAACGCCGCACCTTCCTGCTCGGCGAAGGCGGCTTCCACTTCGGCGGCAATCCAGCCCTCGATGTCGAGCGCGCCATCCTCGATCAGCGAGGCGGTGGCAGCCGGCATGGCGTAAAGCTCCATGGTCGGAAACTGCAGCTCCGCCAGCTGCGGCGCGTTCGTCTGCGGCCGGGCATCGGTCTCTCCGACCCAGCCGGTGGCCATGCCGTCCAGCGCGAAGGGCTTTTTCAGCACAGCGCCCGAGACCTGCCGCACGGTGGCAATCGAGCGGATCGGCGACAGTTCGGAAAGCCTGCGGCCGATTTCAGTGTCGAGTTCGTCGGGCACCAGGTAACCGCCATCGGCGTCACTGCCTGCCGACATGGCCTTGACTTCCGCCTGGCGCAGCCCGGCCTCGTCGCCACGCCGCACATAGGCGTCAAAAGCCTGCCTGACCGGGCTCGGCGCAGCGCCGCCGCTTCGGCCGAGGTCAGGCCGCGCGCGCTTGACCGCAAGCGCATCGAGCGCGCGTTTCTGCTCGTCCAGCGCGGTGTCGATCCGCGCCATCTTCTCTTCCGTCACCACATCCGCGCTGCCGCGGCGTTCGATCTCGGCCAGGCGTTCGTCATTGGAGTGCTTGTAGTGCTCGAAAGCGGACATGAAGTCCTCGAAGGCGGCGGAGACATCGGCGTCGACGCTCTTGGTTTCGGGTGCGCGCGCCGTCTTGGTTCCGGCGGTCGTTGTCCGGCTGTTCTGTGCCTGGGTGGTCATCGGTCGTCCTTTCAACAGGTTCGCTTGAGTAGGCCGGAAGTCGCGCGACAACGCGCCGGTCAGGCTGCGCATCCGCTCTTCCAGGCGTCTGAGATCCTCCGGCGCAGCGTCCTGCCTGTCCGAAAGCGCGCCAAAACCCTGGGCCATCAGCCCGCGTGCCTGGCGTCTGTTCAGCCCCGCATCCCGCGTGAGCCTTCGTTCGAGTTCGCGCCGTGTGAGGGTCGCGGTTCCCTGCCCGAGCGCCTTGACGGCGGTCACCCGCGCGCCCGGCTGCATTGGAAACGTCACCACCGAGATCTCCCACAGATCAGCGCTGAGGATCCGCCGCACCCCGGCCTTGGCCTCGGTGCGGGCGCGCAAGGTCTGAAACCCTATCGACAGCCCGTCGAGTGCGCCGGATTTCATCAGCTCGTGCACCTCGCGGGCGCGCGCCACGCCGAGCGCCAGCTTGCCTTCGACATGCAGGCCGCGGGCATCCTCGCGGATCGACAGCCAGCGGCCGATCGGCTGGTCCGGATCGTGCTGGTAGAGCATGCGCACATCGGAAGCGCCGCGGCGCTTGAGCGAGGCGGCGAAGGCGCCTGGCTCGATCACGTCACGTCCCAGATCGACCGCGCCGAACAGGCTGGCATAGCCCGAGAAACTGCCGTCACCGCTGACGTCCTCCAGTGCCAAATCGACACGCTTGTGCTGCCGTCCGGATGCGCTCCAGTCCGTTGTCATGGTTGCTGTCCTTGCTGTTTTGGAATGCGTGCTGCCCCGGTAGCGAGACCTGAGCCGGTTATCGTTTTGCGGTCGGCCCACGCCCGGTCCGGTCGGCGATGCGGGCCAGCGCGCCAAGCACCCACCAGGCGGTCATGGAGGCGGCGGCCGATCCGGTGAGCAGGGTTTCGGATGGCGAAAGCAGCCCGCTCACGCCCATCCATTGCGCCAGCGCCACACCTGCTGGCGCACCGAAAACGAGGCCTGAGACAATGCCCGCAATGGCCCGGGCGGCGGCTTCGCGTGCGCCCTTGGGCATCATGTAGGCGAGCGAAACCAGTGCGCCGGCGACAGCTCCGGCCATGCGGGCCGCCAGCATTGCCGGCTCCGGATCCATGCTTTGCATCGCGTCACCTCCGGCGGTCTGATCCGCCTCACAGATTGATTCAGCTGGTTGTGAATGTGAGTCCGGATCAGCCCGCAACACGCTGATATCCCACAGCTTCCCGCTTTTCCTCGTCGGTGAGGAAATCCGCGTTGCCGACCCGCGCCCAGAGCCCGTCGCGCTCGGCGGACAATCCCGGCAGGCGGTCGGCGTCGTAGTCGATTTTGAGCCCTGACCCGTGAATGGGTTGCAGCCAGGCGGTCAGCGCGGCGGCGGTTCGGTGCACCAGCGGCAACACGGTCAGGCGGCAGAAGGCGCGGTTGGCCTCCTGGTAATTGGCGTAGGTCAGATCGCCGGGGATGCCGAGAAGCATCGGCGGCACGCCGAGCGCCAGCGCGATGTCGCGGGCGGCCCCATTCTTGGCCTCGACAAAATCCATGTCGCGTGGGGTCAGCCCCATCGCCTTCCAGTCTAGCCCGCCCTCGAGCAGCATCGGACGGCCGGCCCGGCGCGCACCCTGATAGCCTTCCTCGAGCTCGGCCTTGAGCCGTTCATATTGCTCCGGCGTCAGGTTGCCCCCTTCCTTGGGCTGATAGACCAGCGCGCCCGAGGGCCGGGCGGAATTGTCGAGCAGCGCCTTGTTCCAGCTCATCGCCGCATTGTGCAGATCGAGCGCCATCAGCGCTGCTTCCAGCGGCGCAAATCCGAGATGATCATCGAGCGGATGAAACAGTTTCAGATGTAAAAGCCCCGGCCCCTCTTCCGGCGAGATGGCAAAGCGCTGCCGCCTGCCGCCGGCGTGGTGCTCATAGGCTGCGGGCCATCCGTCCGCTCCCTCGATCACCCGCATCCGGTCCGGCCGCAAAAGCTGCAATCCGGCAAGATGGCCGCCGGCGCTGACCGGGTTGATCCAGGCATTGCCCGACAGCACCAGATGGCCGTAGAGGGTTTCGAAGAAGCCGTCGCCGGCACTGTTCGGGTCGGGCCGGTGAAGCAGGTCAAGCACCGGGTGCCGCTCCTGCTCGCGGCCGCCGTCAAACACCAGCCAGGGCACCGAGGCGGCAGCTTCGGCAATCATCCGCGTTGCCCTATGCGCCACCGGATTGCGCATGAACCCCTCGCGGGAAATCGCCGGATAGCTGCGCGAACTCCACTGCGCGCCGGCATCTCCGGAAAGCGCTGCAAGCGCGCCCGGCAACCAGCTCTTGGCGACAGGCGGGCGAGTCTGCGCCGCACGGGTCAAGGGAAGCCGAAATCCAAATGCCATGGTCAGATCCTTTCAAGATCAAAAAGCAAAACACCGCCTGCGGTTCGCTGCGACCTGCCCATGACCTCCCCTCGCCCGGACATGATCGAGACCAGCGTAGCGACGTCGGAGCCCCCCGGGTGGGGTCCAGCCACCGCGCGTCGGCGTGGTGAGAGACACATGTCAGTCTTGCGTCGGGCAAAGGGTCTCTCGGCTCGCAGACGCGCGCCGGCCGGATGCCGGGTCAAGCCCGGCAGGACGGACCCGCAATTTGTTCCGTTCAGCCCCCGCTCACAGATGCCTGATCTGCGGCGCGCCTCTGCGGCCGAGCAGCAATTCGGTCAGCGCCCAGACCAGCGCATCGAGCCGGTCGGGCGAGCGGCCCGAGGAGAGCCCGTCCGGGCCGAAATCACACATCTGGTCCTCGAGACTGGCAAAATGGCCGGCATGAACCACCCGGCCCTGCTCATAAAGGGCCGCCACCGGTTCGGCGCGCAGCCATTTGCCGCGCGTTGCCCGCACCGTGCGCACCGGCAATGTCGGGTCGACGGTGCGCAGCACGCTGGTCACCATGTCACCGCCCTGGTTGATCTCGGCGACCACGCAATCGGCATCGAAGCGGCGGTAAAGCCGGCTCACCGCATTGGCCCAGGCCGACGGGCTTGCGCCCTCGACCGAGCCATCGGCCAGCACCACGGCGCGGCCTTCCGCGTCGAGCCCGGCGGCGACGATGCCGCAGCAGGAGTATCTGGCGTCGCTCACCGCCGGCGGATCGACCGCCACCACGATGCGGGAAAGCTGGCCGTGGTTGCGGACCACGAGCGCTTCGATCTGGTCGCGCCGCCACAGCCCGTCCTCGCGGTCGGCGATCAATTCGCCATCGAGTTCCTGCCGCCCCAGCCTGGTGCCGTCATAGCGCGCCCGGATCGCGTCAAGAAACCCCGCCGCCAGGTGCTGCGCATTGTCCTCGGTCCGGATCCGGGTGACCCACGTCGCCGCGTCTTTCACCAGCGCCAGCATCAGCGGCGTCGCCCTCGGCGTGGTCGTCACCAGTTGCCGTGGCGAGGTGCCAAGCCGCAAGCCGAACTGCAGCATGTCCCAGGTCTCGCTGGCATGGCGCCATTTGCCCAGTTCGTCGCACCAGGCGAGATCGAATTGCGGCCCGCGCAGGCTTTCGGGATCTTCCGACGAGAACATCTGCGCCACCGCCCCCGAAGGCCAGACCAGTCGGCGCCGCGTCGCCTCGAAGGCCGGTCGCTCGTTGCGCGCCACGCCCATGATGCCCGAGACACCATCGATCATCACCTCGCGGGCGTCGCCAAAGGTTTCCGCCACCAGCGCGATCCGGCCTTCCCTGCCGAGCCCGGCGATCTCGCCCGAGGCGAGCGCGTGCACCCATTCGGCCCCGGCCCTTGTCTTGCCCGATCCGCGCCCGCCCATCAGCAGCCAGGTGCGCCAGTCCCCTTCGGGCGGCAATTGCTCGGGCCGCGCCGCGAGCTGCCAGTCATGCGCATTGGCCACCAGCGCCTGGTCGTCGAGCCGTGCCAGATGGGCGGCGACCAGAGCGTCCACGGTCATCGGATCGGCCCCACACCCGGCTTGCGAGCCTGAGTCCGGCAACGGCTCTATCTCGTTGTTTTCCATCACGTCCAGGTTATTGTCTCCGGCGCTCATGTCCGCCGTCTGCTCTGGCTCCTGCGGCTCACCGGAAGCTGCCGGATCGGGCACAGGCGAATACGCCATTGCGGCTTCTGCCTTGGGCTGTTGCGGCGGCCTGGCGGACGTGGCGGGCCTTGCCCAGACGCTGCTTCTCAGCGCCAGCGCCATCGTCCGGGCTGTCATGCCTCCCGCTCGCGTTCCACGGCCAGCCGCTCAGCTGCGGCAAGGATCAGCTGGCGTACCGTCTGGCGCAGCTGCTCGCGCTCCTGTGAACTCAGGCTCTGCTGCGAAGCCCGGGCCCGGTCCTCGGCAATCAGCCGTTCCATCTGGTCGATCTTCTCCAGCGTGCGAGCAATCAGCGCCACCTGGTCCACCGCCTGTTTGCCCTCAACCCCCTCGGCCCCGAGCCGGGCCGCCTCGCGGTCGAGCACGGCGCGCATCTGCATCAGCATGCGCTGCGTGCTCTCGGCCACGAGTATTGGCGCAGCCACACCGTCCGGTTCGGGCGCCGGTGTCGCGCCGTCCGGATCCGCCGCGCCATGCTGCTTGAGCTCCAGCGGCTCGAGCGCCAGCACGAGATCGATCAGCTGGTCGACCAGCCCGGCTTCGCCGGCACCACCGTCCCCTAAAGGTTCAAAGCCTGCCACAGCCACCCGGCCCGGCAAACCGTCCGCACCCGACAGCTTTTTGCGCCCGCCAACCCCAAAGGTCTCGGTCATCACAGCCTCGCAAATTTCGGAAAACCCGGCCGTCTCCAGCCAACAAAAAAGCGCCCCGGAAAACCAGAGGCGCCTCACGCAAACATCAATGTCAAAGCAGCAATCGAGCCGGTCAGACCAGCCGCCAGGGCAACCTCACCCCAACGAACCACCGCCCTCGCCCCAGCCACCGCTTCCGGCGCATTTCTGTGACGATGACATAACCCTACCAAACCACCGTGACGCCGTCAAGGATTATTTTCCTACACTCTTGATTTGGGTGCCATTGCGCAGCAAGCGCCTGACCTATCCGGCGAACTGGTGAAGTTGATTGCAACTGAGTGGAAGGTCCGCAAGACGCCGCGAAACAAAAGATGAGCAAATAGCCGGTGTGCATAACGGGGATTAGGGTGTCGATGCGCTTGCCTTGAGCAAACGACTCACCTCAACGTGAAAGGCGGAGGTCACCACAACCTCCGCCTTTGTTCAACCGAGCCAAAGGACGGCCCGAATGAAACGCAATCTGACTTTGAATCCTCCCACGATTCTCGTCAAGCCGTCCTGTGGCCAAATACAGGAAAGTTTGACATGGCATTCTTCGCTGTCAGCTATCAGCTGAATTTGCAGAAAGACTACCCGACTCTCTGGGAAGAAATGGAACGATTGGACGCGCACAAAGTGATGCGGTCGTTCTACTTCTTGGACTTGGATTTTAAAGCGTCCGAACTCCGGGATCACCTAAAGGGCTACATCGATAACGATGATGCGATTGCAGTTGTCCCGTTCGAAAAACGGCCCCATCACCATATGGGCTTTAAAGGAACCAACGACTGGATAAGAGAACGCTTTGGTTAAGCGTAATCGACCTCGCCATCGTGTTGGCTAGCGTGCCCATACTGGCGCTCACCAATGTAGATGGTGATGCCGAATAGGCGAGCTAGAAGATCAAGAAACTTTTTTCCATGGTCTTTATGTGGCTTCTCTGCCTTCCCGGTCTTCGGATCGGGAGGGGTTTTTAACAGGCGGCGCAAAACTTCGTCGCCCTCTTCTTGATTCGTTTTCTTACTGGTGTCCGACATGCTCAATCCTGCACACAGCCAATGCCCGAAGGAAGCGGCCATAATTGGCTCGTTGGTGATTGGGTATAGTGAACTTGACATTACCCTTTGTCATATTGGCGGGCTAGCTCTAGACCAAAAATGGACTGTTCTTGATGCACTCCATTCAGTCGAAAACGAAGGGGCTAGACTTGAACTCGTCAACAAACTCGCTAGGCACATCCTTGCCGAGAAGAGTATGGGGGCAAAGTTTGGCGAGGCTATCGGGGCAATGCGGTACTGCAAATCAGCTCGCAATCAATACGCCCATGCACACTGGATGGTTGACGAGCACAAAAAGCTTCATTTCGCGAGTTCCAGAAGCATAGAATGGACACAAAACGGGTCCATTTCATGGAATGGAATAGACGTTACTCTCTTGCTAGAGCAGCTAGCCTATTTCGAATACACTCGCCGATGTTTGATGTGGTTCGAGTGGAAGCTCCTAAACCCAACCCAGAATCGTCCATTTCCTTCACATACGCCGCAACCCCCACGGCATACTCCCGTTTAGAGAAATGGTGATCTAACCACCAAACAGCTTCGCGATAAGCACGGTCAATGCAAGATCAAAGGATCCCTCGATCATCCCCGGCGTGATCTCAATTTACTAAGCGCGTGTACGGGCCTGTCGCAAATCATACCGCATTTTGCACCTTGGTACGTTAGATATATATTCCGGATAATTTTCCTATCTTTTAAATTGGGTGCTGTTGCGCAGCCACCATGCCTCAGAGCTCACACCCCCTCGGGCTCCAGTTTCACCTTGAGTCCAAGCGCCTTGAGTACCCCGAAAAGCGTCGACAGGCGCGGGTCGCCGTTGTCGCTGAGCGCCTCGCGGGTCACGCCGGCCTTGCGGGGGATGTCGCTCATGCCGCGTGCCTTGGCGATGACGCCCAGAGCTGCGGCGAACAGTGCTGGATCCCCATCGGCCAGCGCCGCATCCAGATAGGACGACACCGTCTCCGGACTGTCGAGAAACTCCGCGGCATCAAAAACTTGCGTTGCGAGTGTCGTTCAAAGCTCCCCCTCAATGCCGCGGATCTTCCGCAATCCGGATCGCGTCCTCGATCTGGGCCTTGAGCACCGGCAGATAGGCCTTGGCCATCGCGAGGGTGAGCTGGCCGCCGCCTTCCAGGGTCAGCATCAGGCCGAGTTCGCCCTGCGCGTTCATGGCAAGACCCATTTCGGTGGTCTTGAGCACCTGGTAATTGGGTTGCTCGTTCTCCGGCAGCGCCGAGACCACCTGCCCCAGATGACTGGTCAGGGCGGTGATGGTAGCGGGCACGATCTTCGCGTCAAACTCGAGACCGAATTTCTCGCCGTCCGCCGTGGCAACGGTCAGCGCCACGGACCCGGTGTCCGGCCGCGCCTCGCCGGCAAGCAGGGTTTCGAATTTGGGGGCTGTGTGTAGGGTCTCGGTCACTCGGCAGCGCTCCTGTCTTTGCATCAAGGCCCGGCAGTTCCTGCCGATCCTTCGGGATGTAGGCAGCCGGAGGATCCATTTCCACCTCGTCGTCCCTGCACCAGGCCGGGCGCACAAAAAAACCGCCAGAGAGATCTCCGGCGGTTGAGGTGTGCTTCACTTGGGAGGATGAAGAAGCGGCAACTAGGCGATGGCGACGATACCGAGGACGGCGAGCAGGAACAGGACCAGCACGATGCCGATCAGCAGTTTCGCGCCGGTCAGGGCGGCACCGGACAGGCGGCCAAAGCCCAGAAGGCCCGCGACCGCGGCGACAATAAGCAAAATCAGGATCCACTGGATCATTGGAAAACCTCCGTTTGGCAATTACGGGGTCTCAACGCCGCCGGGGGCGATTTGGTTCCCTGCGCGGGTGATGTTTTTGGCGCCGGGCCGGCTCAGACGTCCTCGCCGGGCCAGTCGACGAGGTAGTTTTCGAACTCGTCGACATCCACATCATTTTCGCTCACCGTGCTGCCGCGCACCGACACGCCAGCCTCGTGCACGGTGTTGGGGTCGCCCGAAACCAGCGGATGCCACCAGTAGAGATCGGCGCCCTCACGCACCAGCCGGTAGCCGCAGGTCGGCGGCAGCCAGCTGATGGTGTCGACCTGCTCAGGCGTCAGGCCGATGCAGTCGGGCACGGTGGCCTGGCGGTTTTCATAGTCCTTGCAGCGGCAAGTGTGGCCGTCGAGCAGGCGGCAGGCAATGTTGGTCCAGGCGATTTCGCCGGTGTCCCAGTCCTCGAGCTTGTTAAGGCAGCAGCGGCCGCAACCGTCGCAGAGGCTTTCCCATTCGGCCTCGGTCATCTGGGCCAGCGTCTTGGCCTTCCAGAAAGGCTTGGGGTCCATTGCCGTCTTCCTTTTTTCGTGTCTGCTTGCGCACGCGTGCGCGCTGGCGGCTTGTCCTTTGACTGAAAATACTTCAAAAGCATAGACCAAAGGGGCGAAACTGTGGTGCTATCGTGCATCCCGGTCAAACCAGCGCGCGGCGATGCATGCCGCCGCCGCCCGCAATGGACCCAAGACCCGTGCAAGACCCGTTCAACCAGGAAAACCGGCCGCGAAAGCGCTCCAACCTCCTTCTCCGCATCGATTCGTGGATTGATTCCTCGATCTGGAATGCCGGTTTTCGCGTCGGCGAGATCTGGGAGGAGATCACCATCTTCTTCCGCCGCTTCCGCACCCGCGGGGTCTGGAAAGCGGTGTTCGAGATCGCCGGCGAAGGCATGAATGTCGGCGTTGCCGGTTTCGTGCTGCTTTTGGCGCTGGCGCTGCCGGCCTTCGAGGAAACCGCCGGAAATTGGCGCACGCGCGATGATTTCGCCGTCACCTTCCTTGATCGCTACGGCAACGAGATCGGTCACCGCGGCATCATCCACGAGGACTCCGCTCCCGTCGACCAGCTGCCCGACCATTTCATCAAGTCGGTGCTGGCGACCGAAGACCGGCGGTTCTTTGATCATTTCGGCATCGACTTCCTCGGCCTCGCCCGCGCCATGACCGAAAACGTCAAGGCCAACCAGGTGGTTCAGGGCGGCTCCACCATCACCCAGCAATTGGCCAAGAACCTGTTTCTGACCAATGAACGGACGCTCGAGCGCAAGATCAAGGAAGCCTTCCTGGCCTTCTGGCTCGAAGCCAATCTGTCGAAGAAGGAAATCCTCCGGCTCTATCTCGACCGTGCCTATATGGGCGGGGGCACCTTCGGGGCGGCAGCGGCGGCGCAGTTCTATTTCGGCAAGGACATCACCGAGGTCTCGATTGCAGAATCGGCGATGCTGGCGGGGCTGTTCAAGGCCCCTGCCCGCTACGCACCGCACATCAACCTGCCAGCGGCCCGGGCGCGGGCCAACGAGGTCCTGTCCAACCTGGTGCAGGGCAATCTGATGACCGAGGGCCAGGTGATCGGTGCCCGGCGCAACCCGGCCAGCGTGATCGACCGGGGCGACCGCGATGCACCGGACTATTTCCTCGACTGGGCCTTCGACGAGGTCAGGCGCATTGCCGCCTCCTATGACCAGCACTCGCTGATCGTGCGCACCACGCTTGATCCGGGCATGCAGGAAGCCGCCGATGCCGCGATCGAAACCACGCTGCGCCAGTATGGCGATCGCTACCGCGCCAGCCAGGCGGCCCTTGTTCTGATTGAGAACGGTGGCGCGGTGCGCGCCATGGTCGGCGGTCGGGATTACGGCGAGAGCCAGTTCAACCGTGCCTCCCGCGCGCTCAGGCAGCCGGGGTCGTCGTTCAAGATCTACACCTATTCGCTGGCCATGGAAAAAGGCATGACGCCGGACAGCTCGATCGTCGACGCGCCGATTTACTGGGGCAACTGGAACCCGAAAAACTATGCTGGCGGCTATTTCGGGCGGATCGACATCAAGACGGCCCTTGCCCGCTCGGTCAACACCATCCCGGTGCGGCTCGCCAAGGAACGGCTCGGCGAGGATCCGATCGGCCAGATCATGGCGCAGGCCAAGAAATTCGGTGTCGAGACCCCGATCCGCCGCGATGTGACCATCCCCATCGGCACCTCGGAAGTCACCGTGCTGGATCAGGCGACCGCCTACGCGGTGTTTCCGGCCGGCGGCTACCAGTCGCGCCGCCACGGCATCGCGCAGATCATGAATTACAATGGCGATGTGCTGTATGATTTCGAGCGCGACGAACCACCCGCGGAACGGGTGCTTTCGGAAGACGCCGGCAACTACATGAACCAGATGCTGACCCGGGTTCCCTATGTCGGCACCGCCCGGCGCGCGGCCGTTGACGGCGTGCTGACCGGCGGCAAGACCGGCACCACGCAGGCCTATCGCGATGCCTGGTTTTGCGGCTTTACCGGCAATTTCACCGCCGCGGTCTGGTTCGGCAATGACGACTACACCTCGTCCAATCGGATGACCGGCGGCTCGCTGCCGGCGATGACCTTCAAGCGGGTGATGGATTACGCGCACCAAGGCATCGAACTCAGGGCCATTCCCGGTGTCGACAACCCGCTGCCGACCGCCAAGGCGACGCCGCTTGTTGCGAGTTCTTCGACCGATGCGGATGGAAATGTGGTGCCGGCACGGCAGCGGCTGAGGTCGCTCAACCCGGACAGCACCGACGTGCTCAGGGATCTGGCGGAGAAGCTTAAGACCGCGCGGCCGCTCGGTGCGCGCGACCGCCTGGCCCAGGTCGACGCCGCACCGGAACTCGCTCCGTCCAGCGTCGAGCAGTAGGACCTGCCGATGTGGTCCGGCAATGGTGCATATCCCGATCTTTTCAAGCGGAATGACTGGTTATTGATGCGGGATTGTGCTTTTTCCTGTCGCGTGGCGTGGTCACAGCATTGACCTGTCGCCGCAAAGACGCCCCATGCGCGGCGCCCACCGCGCTCCCCTGTTGACCAAGGAAGTCCGCCCCCGTGTTTCGTCTGCCCGTCCTGATTGCTCTGACACTGGCGATCGCTTTCGGCGGCGGCGCCTGGTCCGCGTCCTGGACACTGCAGGCCACGTCCGGGTTCGGCGCGATCAGGCTCGGGCCATGGAGCGCCTATCCCGAACTGCAGACCGCAAGCGCGGACCCCTTCGCCAAGGCGCACCGCGCCGGCGACGGCCGTCTCCTGCTCGGCCGTGCCGAGGGCCTGGTGTTTACCGCCAGCAGCGATGAAACCGGAACTCCCTTGTCAGGGCGCTGCAGCTATGAGGTTTCCGGCTCCACGCCGCCGGCGCGGTTCTGGACGCTCAGGGTCACGGACGCCAACGGTGCAGCGCTTGAATCTCCGCCACGGGTTCCCACCAGCCTCAATTCCTGGACGACCCTGCGCAATGTCGACGGCAGTTTCCGCATTCGGCTCGACGCTTCGGCAACTGCCGGCAACTGGATATGGTTCGATGCAGAGGATGATGTCAGCCTGGTGCTGACGCTGATCGACACGCCGGCGGCGGCCTCGCTCAGCATGGTCGAGCTGGACATGCCGAAGATTTCCCGGATCGGGTGCGCAGATGCGTAGCGTGCTGCTGGCCATTGCCATCGGTCTGGTCGGTGCTGCGATCATCCACATCGTCATCATCCTGGCCTTGCCGATGTGGACGGGCAAGGATGCCTGGACCCGGGTGGAGGCGCTGGGGCAAACCAACCGGTTCTATTCGCTTGCCAACGAGCCCAACCTGACGGGGCTCTACAATGACGATCCATATCTTCGCAGCGCGGTCTGCCGCTTCGATGTCAGCGACGGACCGGTCAGGGTCCTTGCCTCGGGTGATGTGCCCTACTGGTCGGTTTCGGCCTATGACAGGGCGTCGAACGAGACCTATTCGATGAATGACCGCTCCTCCATCGGCAGCGGCGTCAACATCGTGTTCGTCACTCCGGCGCAGATGTTGCAGCTGCGGCGGTTCATGCCGCGCGCACTCGAACGCTCGGTGCTGGTCGAGCTGAGCCAGCCGGAAGGCTATGTGGTGGTGCGTACGGTGGCGCCGGCCCCGAGCCAGAAACCCGCAGCGCGGGCCTTTCTGTCAAACGCGGTCTGCACCAGCATCACCATCGACCCGGCCTGAGGGCTCCACAGCCGCACAAAGCGTCAGAAACTGCATATAGGCCTGGCCAGCGCGCCGGTTGACCGCGGTCTCGTCCATCGGCGGCACCCGGCCGATGACGCGGCGGATCTGCAGATCTCCAACCAGGAGATTGAGATACAGGCCGACCGCATCCTCCGCGACGTCAAACCGCAACGCCCCTTCCGCCCGCGCGCGCTCCATGACCCTGCCGATGAGCGGAGCGACCGTCTCCCGGCCTCGCGCGGAGATCACCGCGCCCAGCTCCCCGGTCGGGTCGGCGGCGGCGGCGCGGTTAAGCTGAATCGCACGCGGGCTTATCAGCAAAGCCAGCAGCCGCGGACCAAGCGCGCGCAGCAGCTCCAGCGGCTTTTCGTTGGTGTTCAAACCTTCTTCCAGCTGCTGTTTCACCTGCTCCGCGTTGCGCAGGACCAGGGCCTTGAACAGGCCGGTCTTGTCGCCATACCAGTTGTACAAGGTCTCGTTTGAAGCCCTGGCGGCCTTGGCGATCGCCAGCATCGAGGCGCCGGCGTAGCCCTTGGCTTCCAGAACGGCATAGGCGGCCTGCTCGATCTTCTCCTGCCGGGTCGCCTTGTTCTCGTCGCGCATCATGTCCTCCCGCGGTTGACGACAAGCGTAATTATGTTTACGGATATTTGCAACCGTACACTTAATTACGCTTATGGAGACAGGAAATGCCCAACCAGACCCAGACTTCCACAGCCGCCCTGTCGGCGCTGATCATCCTGCAGGCCGTGATGCTGAGCGCCCTTTACGCCGGTGTCCCGCCGCATCCGCCCGTTGCCACACCGCTGTTCGGCATTGCGCCGTTCCTGGGCGCGTCGACAAGTGCGGCAGCTGCGGCCATCATCCTTGGCGGCACCGCGAACCGCGCCGGCGCGGTGCTGAGCATGTTGGCCACGCTGATGGCACTGGTTTCGTTCGGCCCGCAGAAATATTTCGATGTGCAGTTCGGCCTGATCTGGCCCGCCGTGATCGGTGGACAGGTCGCAAGCCTTGGGATCGTCATCTCTATCGTGGCAGGCCTGCGGTCCGCACCGACCACCGGAACGAACGGAGCCGCGGCATGATCGCGACCCGTATCCTTCCGCTTGCCTCGCTGCTGCTTGCCGCGGCGATCTTCGGCTTCTTCTATGCCTGGGTGTGCTCCACCATGTGGGGGCTCGATGCGGCCGACCCGGCGGTTGCCATTCAGGCCATGCAGGCGATGAATGCGTCGGTGCGCAACGCGGTCTTCTTTCCCGCGTTCTTCCTGACCCCCGTGGTTCTCGCGGTCACCGCCGCTGCGCTGATCCGGGACCGCCAGCGCGGGGCCGGTTTCTGGTTTGCGCTTGCCGCAGGACTCTACGCCGCCGGTGGTTTCGGCGTGACGGCACTGATCAATGTTCCGATGAACGAGGCACTGGCGCTGGTGGAGGTGCCGGGGACGCGGGAGGCCGCGGCGGAAATCTGGCGCGCTTATTCGGATCCCTGGCAGTTCTGGAACCAGGTGAGGACTGTCGCCAGCGGCGTGGCTGTCCTACTGACCGGCATCGGGCTGATCAAGATCGTCTAAAACAGGTTTCTTTGTTGATGCGGGCGCTTTGTCGACCCCACGCCAGGGTCAAGTCTCAACAGTATCGGCAGTCGAACGGCCCTGCCATCAACACGATCTCACGTGCCGCAAACAAGTCCTGCAATTCGAGAGTTCAGCTGTTCTTGCTGCGGCGGCGTTTTCTTCCGGTCGGCTTGTCAGGCGCGGAATCATCGAACATCGGCGCGTGCCGGATCGGTTGCGGAAGCCTGCCTTCGGACGACAGCGGTTCGCGCCGCACCCCGGTAAACATCAGTATCTCGGCAGAAGTTGAGACAGGTTTGCTTGCGCTGTCGGGCCGTTCTAGCTTTCGGCATCTCGCCGCATCGAAGGTCAATATTGTCGCCATTTCTGGACTCCAGCGTGGTGGAACAGGAAATACGCTCGACATTCTTCTCCTTGCTGTTTTTTGTCTAGCGTTGACTTGGTTAACAGCTCGCTAACGCTTTTGCGATAAGTTGATACAAGTGTGTAGTTGCGTTTGAGTAAGGTGTGCCCCGTGTCAGACAGTTTCCGCGACCTCGAACGGCCCGAAGGCGGTCGCCGCAAGGATGCCGTAATGATGGCCGCCATCAGCGGCCTTGAGTGCCTGGATCACCCGACGCGCCAGGACCTGGTGCGGTTTTCCCGGCTTTTCGTCCCGCTCTACAGAACCGCAAGCCAGGAAGCCCGGCGCACGGCGTCGGCAACCCTGTCGCGGCTTTCGCAGGTTCCCGCGGACGTGGCGGACATGCTGATCAACGAACCGATCGCCATCGCAGCACCTTTTATCGTTCATTATCCGCGGCTCAGTGAAACCGCGCTGATCCATGCGGTGATGCGCCACGGCGCACCGCATGCCCGTGCGGCGGCGCGGCGTTCGGACCTGTCACCGCAGGCCATCGCCAAGCTGCAGCAGCTCAAGGATCCATCGGTCGACAGCTTGCTGGTACTGCGCGGACTGATCCCGGCGCCTGCACAGCCGCTTGCACAAGCGGAAACGCAATCCCGGCCGGCCGCAACTCCAGTTGCCCCATCCTCACCTTCGCGACAGAGCGTGGCGGCACCGCCGCTCGATCCGAGCGAACGGCTCAGGACCCAGCTCAAGGCGCTTGTGGCTGCAAGCCCGGCGCCAAAATCGCCGCTCAACCGGCCCACGAGCCCGCGCAAGCTCGCCAACACACACCCTTCAGCCGCCCCCGCCCTTGCCGAACCGGCCACGGCGTCAGCCAAAGCCACCGCACGGCGCAGGGTTGGAGACGTGCGGCTGGCGCAGCTGGCGCGTCATGCCCAGACGGACCAGGAATCCTGGTTCGCGACCGCTCTTGCCGATGCCATGGGCGCGAGCTTCGCGCTTGCCGAACGCATCATGATGGATCTGTCGGGCCGGCAACTGGCGACGGCGATGATCGGGCTTGGCGCACCGGAAGCCACCATCAAATCGGCGCTCGAGAGTTTCTTTCCGCATCTGGCCAAACCATCGGCCCGGCATACGCTCGCCACCGACCTGATCGAGGAGCTCGACCGCGACAGCTGCGCCGCGCGGCTTCAGTCTTGGCAGCGCGCCGACAGCTACACCAATGGCGCCGCCTCCCATGTGCCCACGCTTGCCGACGGCAAGCCGGTGCGTCAGGATCGCGACCAGCGGGTCTCCCCGCGTGACGTGCGCGACCGGATGCTACCCTCGCGCAAGACGGGCTAAGCCGACGGGTTCCCCTGTCCGTTCGACGGCTCCTGCCGGAATGGCCTATTGATCAAGCAGCCTGATCGGGCTGCCGACCTCGATGACGCCGTCGTTGAGCACCTCGGCATAGATGCCCATGTCGAAATGTCCATAGGCCTTCTTCAACAGCTTGGGCACCATGATGTCGCGTTCTGCGGTGTCGGGATTGACTTCGGTGGCGAGACAGCGCTGGGTCCGGTGCAGCACGTTGAAGGTCACCTCGCCCACCTGAATGTGGCGGCCGACCAGATCGAGCTCGCTGAAGGCCGGCCAGCCCTCAAACACGATGTTTCCGCGAAAGCGACGCGCATCGACTTCCCGCGAGATCTCCTTTTCAAACGCCCGCACCGAATCCAGATTGATGAAGGAAATGGCGTTCATCAGCGTGGTCGATGCCACGGACGCATCGGTGAAGCGGTGCGGAAAGGCCGAGGCGAAGAACGGGACTTCCTCGTCCTTGAGATCAAGTAATTCGGTCAGAAACCGGCTGGCTTCGCTGGCCCCTGTTTCGGTGTTCATGTCGAATTCGAGCTTCGGCCCGGCGCTGGTCCTGATCGTAAGGATCCGGGACTGGGCGTCAAACTCGGTTTCCAGGCCGGCAAGCTTGGCGTGCTGCAGCAGAACGATGAAGCGGTTCTTCGGCAGCGGCTTGGGATCGGAGGGATCAAAGCCGCTGTTTTTCTTGGCGAAACCGAACAGGCGATCGCCGGGGAAGCCATCGCCGGCTGTGAGCGCAGCCTTGTCATGGGTTTGCGGACTGAGCCCCTTGATCGGGTAACTCGACAGCGACAGGATTTTTCCGTTCATTTCCATTCTCTTTCCAGGTTTCTATTTGCTTTCAATGGCACAAGCGGATCGTGTTGCGCCTAAGCTGCATTGGTTTGTTAGTGCTATGCGAACGCAGCAAAGGCGCGCCACTCAAGTCTCCGTATCATGCCTGAAAATCCGCGAGGTGTTCCTTGAGGAAGCCGTCCAGCTTGCGGGGTTGATCGCCGGTGATCGCCGCCACGTCGCCGGTGACCTGTTCCTGCGCACCATGGCTAATCGCCACCATCAGGTCGACCAGAAGACTGGTTTTCCAGCGCGGCATGCCGGTCAGGAACGGCATCACCAGACGCGCAAGCGGCGCGGGCGGGCTGGTGTAGCCGACCTTGACGCCAAGCAGCGCGGTCAGCTTGTCGGTGACGTCCCTCATGCCATGGGCTGCAGGACCGGTCAGCGTGTAGGTTTTACCATTGTGCTTTGGCTCGACAAGGCAAAGTGCTGCGACGGCGGCAATGTCGCGGACATCGATCATCGCCGTCCGACCCTTGCCCATCGGAGCGGTGACGGCCTTCTTCCTGGCCACATCTTCGGCCATCAACAAAAGCGATTGCTGAAAGAAGGTCGGCCGCAGCACGGTGTGGCTGAGGCCGCTCCGTTTCAGTGCCTCTTCCACCTTGCAATGCTGGACGCCGAAGCTCACGGGCGGTGTGAGGCCCGCCGACTGCGCCGACAATTTGACGACATGCGGCGCGCCCCCTGCCCGCAGGCATTCGATCAGCCCGGTTTCGATCACGTCCTGGTCCCGGGCGTCGGACGATGCCAGGAAGACGCTGTCAAAGCCCGTCATGCGGGGACCGAGATCACCCAGATGCCTCACATCACCGACCACCGGGGTGATGCCGCGCTGGACCAGTCTCCCGGCGGCGGCCTCGCTCCGGGTCACGCCCGTTACCGCGTGGCCCAGCGACAGGAGTTCCTTGCACAAGGCCGAGCCGACCTGACCGGTCGCGGTGAAAACCAGAATACGAGCCATGCTGCTCAGGACCCGAAACGCTTCAGCTGCTCTCTCGCCTCGGCTGCCATGCGGGCAACGACGTCAGCGGCTGATGGCAGATCCCGGATCAGGCCCAACCCCTCGCCTGCGAGCATCGGCAACTCGTCAAAACTGCCGGTCGCGCCCTGCATCGGGACCATGTTGGTGAAGCGGTGCAGCGGCACCTGCTGGCCCAGCAGATCCATTTCACCGACCTTCGGATGATGCTCGGGACCGACGGCAATCTCGTCGACCTTGTCGCTCCACTCCTCAACCAGTGAGGTCCTGAGCACCCGGATCGGATTGAACACGGGATGTTCCCTGCCGAAAATATGGGTGAGCTCGGTGCCGGCGGTGTCGCAATCGACAATGCGCTGCTTGTACTCGTCGGCCACCGAGGCTTCCCGGGTGGCGACAAACCTTGTGCCGACCCAGACGCCGTCGGCGCCAAGCATCAGCGCGGCAGCCAGGCCACGGCCATCCACGATGCCGCCCGCAGCCAGCACAAGCGCCCTGTCACCGACCGCATCGACAATCGCAGGCGTCAGGGCGATGGTGCCGGCCGTGCCGTAATTGTGGCCACCCGCCTCACTGCCCTGCGCAATCACAAGATCGATGCCGTCGTCCACCGCCGCGACCGCGTCCTGCACAGAGCCGACCTGTTCCCAGACATCGATGCCGGCGGCGTGCATCTGCTCGATCCATGCCTTCTCCGGATGCCCCCAGTGAAACGAGACCGCTTTCGGCTTCATCTCGCACATCAGGTCGATATGGGCCTGGGTGGTGAAGATGGTGATGAAATTGACGTGGTAGGGCTTGGCGGTGCCCTCATTCATGCCGCCGACCAGCATGCGCACCCCTTCCGGCGGGATGATGCCGACGCCGGCGATGGAGCCCATCCCGCCCGCTTCGCTGACCGCAACGCCCAAGGGCGGGGTCATGCCCGCAAAGGCCATCCCTGCCTGCACGATGGGAACGGAAAGGCCGTATTTTTCGGTTAACCTGGTGCTGATCGATGCCATTTTTCAAACCCCTCGACTGTTGTTTTTCGTTGCTCCCAGCGAACGGCATCGGTCCTGACGGCGCAAGGCGGGCACTTGATCGAGAGTGACCTTTGCTCTTATCTGGACATGGTCTGGAGACACTTTGCATGCATCTTGAGCCCCCTGAGCAGACACATTTGCCCGCAAAAACCTGGTCGACCAACGGTCACCGGAAGCCGTTTCGCTACTGGCAGGAAACCGTGAGCCAGGCCTATACGGCGCTGTCGCCGGAACGCATCGATGCCGAGCCTTTTCGCGGACAAATCAAGCTCTTCGAGCTTCCTGACAGGGCAAGCATTTCTTCGATCAGGGCCGGCGCGCAGATCGTCAGGCGGACGAAAACCGACATCAGGCGTCAGGCCAGCGAAGCCGTCTTCGTGAATTTCCAACTGGCCGGGAAGAGCACGATTTCCCAGCGCGGAATCGAGGCGAAAATTGACGCCGGATCGCTGGTTCTGCTCGACGCGACCGAACCGTTTGCGATGAAATTCGGCGGAGAATTCGAGCAGGCCTGCCTGCATCTGCCAAAAGTCACTCTGGAGCAAAACGGCATTCGCGTGTCCGATTTCGTCGGCCGGGTGGTGACCCGGCAATCGGGCTTTGCGGCCCCCTTGTTTGCCGCCATCGACAACCTGGCCGGCGGCATGCCGCCCGAACATGTCCTGCCCGGCCTGATGCAGATGCTGTCTCTCGGGTTTTCCAGCGCCCGCAGAAATGCCATTGCGGATCAACACCTTGCCATGGTCCGAGACCACATCCTGCAGCGGCTCGTGGACCGCGATCTGTCACCCGGACAGGTTGCCAGGCATTTTCGGGTCTCGACACGTCACCTGCACAAGCTGTTTGCCAGGGACGGCACGACATTCGGGAAATATCTGCTTGATGCCCGGCTGCTCGCCTGCCGGGAGAGCCTGCTGACATCCCCGGGCGAGCCGCTTGGCGAAATTGCCTTCAGCCACGGCTTCCAGAGCCAGAGCCATTTCTCCAGAGCCTTCCGGCAGAAATTCGGCTGCACGCCAAACCAGTTGCGCAAGTCCGGCCGCAGCTGATCTGCCCCGTAAATCGCGACGCGCGTTCAGGCCGGAGTTGAAGCTATTCCTCGGCGAAAGGCAGATAGGTTTCGGGGCTGTCGGTTTCGATCTCCACCACCCAGATATCGGGGTCAAACCGCGCCTCGCGGGCAATCAGCTCGGAGACTTCGCTTTCCGGAACGCGGGACTTTCTGAGTTCGAACAGCCGGCCCTCGGGGTGGTCATCGTCAAAGGCGGTTTGAGGTGCCGGCGCGGCCAGGCTTTCGCTACCATCGCGGTGACGGATACGGATGAAGATCGCGCCGGCTTCTTCCGCTCCGCGCCTTTCGATTGCCGCCATGCCGCCTTCGGCGAACAGTCGGCGGGTCAGCGCCGAGACAAAAATGCCGGCTTTCAGCCTCACAGCGCGCCGATTTCGAGCAGCTTCTTCAGCACCGTTTCATTTGGCTCGCCGGTGACCGGCAGGCGGTAGTGCTTTTCAAACGCGCTGATCGCCGCACGGGTCTGCGATCCGGCGACGCCATCGACCGTGATGTCGGCATAGGCGATGTTGGACAGGCCCGACTGGATCTGCTGCACAAGTTCACTTGGCCCCTCCGCAGTGACTGCGGGGACGGTGACAGGCTCACCGGCGCGCGCATCCGATGCGACGGCAGGCGCCGGGACCGGTCTGGGTGTCGGAAGGACAACCGGCTGGCTGCTCGCCACTTCTACCGGCGCGGTTTGAACAACCGGTTGCGCCCTGGTTTGCGCGCCGGCCTGATCCATGATGGCAAGCAGCGAAGCACTTGCTTCACCGGTCTCGGTGTAACCATTGGTCTTCTCCCAGGCGCGAATGGCGGCTGCGGATTTGGGGCCCATCAAACCGTCAATCTCGCCTGAATACAGGCCCTTTTCGGCGAGCACTGTCTGAATTCGCGCGAGGATCGGGTCGGACGCGGGTGCTGCGGAGACTTCCGGCGTGATCTTTGGCACGGCAGGAGCCGGCGGATTGGGAACCGGGATCGAGGCGGTCGGGGTCTCGTCGCTGCGTTCGATCCGGTAAGTGGTCACGATCCGGGTTGGCGCGCCCTTGATCAACGGCGTCATGACGTCCGGCTGCGTGGAGACGCGCGGAGCTGCAGACGAGGCCACATCACGGGTCTTGAGGATCGGCGCGGGATGCTGGCCGGGCTGGTGCCACAACGCATTGGTGGCCACGAAACCGAAAATGACCGCAAACGCCACGCTGCCGCCGGCAAGCGATGGGTGTGCCGATACGATCGAGCCGAGCAATCCAAGGATGCCCTGGCCGTCGGTTTCATCATCAATCAAGTCAGGCGATACGCGCTGTCTCGGCATAGTCTTCATTCCTGGTTTTTTCATCAATTCGGGCCAGATTTGCGGCCGCTTTCCTGGCGGACTTGGGCAGCAGCGGCGGGAAAACCACGGCGGCTTCCGCTGCATTTTCATCCGACTGCGGATTGGCGCCCGAGCCGTCCGCCGGGAGGCTGATGGTCACGATCGTGCCCTCGCCTTCGCGGCTTTCAATGGCGAAACTTCCACCATGCAGATCCACAAGGCCCTTGACCAGGGACAGGCCAAGGCCGGTTCCCTCGTAGTGGCGGCCAAGTTCATCCTGGGCCTGAACGAAGGGTTCGCCGATGCAGGCCAGCTTGTCGGCGCAGATGCCGATACCGGTATCGCTGACAACCAGTTCCAGCTGCCCGTCTCGGATCGCGGCGTCGACATTGACCACGCCACCGGCCTCGGTAAACTTGATGGCGTTGCCGACGAGATTGATCAGGATCTGCTGCATCGCGCTCTTGTCGGCAACCACCTCGGTTTCGGCGCCACGGACCAGGCGGCGGGTCAGGGTGACGCCGCGGTTTGAGGCCTGCAGCCGCAGCATGGCATCACAGTTGTCGATCACATCGGCAATCGGGAAGGCTTCAACGAAGACTTCATAACGGCCGGCTTCGATCTTCGACATGTCCAGCATGGTATTGACCAGCGACAGCAGGTGCTGGCCGGACTGGTGGATCAGGCCGACATATTCACGCTGGCGCTCATCGCTGAACTTGCCGAACATCTCGCGTGCGAGAATATCGGAGAAGCCGATGATGGCATTGAGCGGCGTGCGCAATTCGTGGCTGACCGCGGCAAGAAAGCGGGTCTTGGAATCGTTGGAGCTTTCAGCTTCCTGGGCCACGGCGTTGGCGCGATCGTGATCAGCAACTTCCGCCGACACGTCGCGGGTCTGGGCCAGGACGCCGCGGAAGCTGCCGTCGGCGCCACGCTCGGCTGCCAGAGAGACCGCAACATGAACGAATTGCGAAACTTCGCCTGGGCAGTCAAAGCGCAGATCGACCTGGCTGCGGGCGTGGCCTCGGCGAAGACTGTCGATGGCATCAAGAAAGGCGATCCGGTCCGCGACATGGATGCGGTTGATGAACCCCCTGCCCGAAATTTCGCCGATCTTGCGCGTGAATTCGGCCTGGTCGGCGCCGGCGATGCGGATGACGTCGCCACGCGCGTCATGCAGCGTCAGAAGCCCGGGCAAACGGTCAAGAACATCCATGCCTTCGGCCTGGCTCAGGCGGTCCTCCTGCCGGGGAGCTGCCGCCTCGGACGGAGCCTCGGCCTCGACCGGCCGGCTGGCGACCAGGGCTAGACCACGGCCCAGCACGTAGATGCCGAAGGCCAGTCCCGCAGCAGCAGTGGCACCGGAGGGAACTGCGGCATTGCCAAGCGCGCTGACGGAAATGATGCCGAGGATCGCCGCGCCAGCGGCCAGCAGTCCCAGCATCAGTCCGGAAAACCTGCGTGTGTGAAGCGCAGCCTCAAGCGGCAACAGCGCCAGAAGCGCCAGGAATGGAGAGGCAAGGCCGCCGGTGAAGGCGACGAGAACGGAAAGTGCAGTTGCGACACCGGCAAGGGCTGCGCGACCGGCAATGCGGGTCGAGCCGGTAGCGGCCAGCAATCCGGCGACAGCAACCGGCAACGCCGTTGCTGCCAGGGAACCTGCAACCGCATGCGGCCAGGAAAACGTGATCAGCAATACCGGCGCAGCGATCACCGGCGCAGCGATGATGCTCGTCAGACAGGCCGTCATGGCACGGACCTGGCCTTGATAGGCCCCGGAACCCTGCACGGCCGAACCCAACCAGGATTCGGCGGTCTGCCGTCCGGCCAGCTTCATTCTGTCTATGAGGTTGTCAAATTTTGTCACTGCCGAATCCGTACACGCCGCAGTTGTTTGTTGTTGGCGCAACATTGTCATTGCTGACTTAAGGAAAGGATAAGCCAGACGACCGTTGGCACCCAAAACCATTCAATTTCCGGCCTGCGGGCGCATCCCAAAGCGGCTTTGGCGATTATGGTTAATTGTTGCTTTCCCGATCGGCCATCCTTTCGCGGCCCGGCAGGACCGGGCTGAAACCCCGCAGAACGGGCTTTTGCAAATGCTCCGTGACTCCGAACCGGGACAGCGAATGGCCTCTTGCAGCCGGTGCGTCGGGCGCAAAAGGGTGTCTTGATCAATTGACTAAAGTTTTCGGCAAATTTGGCTCAAAAGCGCATGTCGACTTCAAATCTGCCTTGAAGTTTTTGTCTCATGATGTCCGCAAGTTCGGGACAACCCGGACATCTCCGCCCAAAGATGGCGGGCAAACAGGAAGGGCTAACCGATGTGGTTTCTAATTAAGGGAAGTTTCTGGTTTTCACTTGTGCTGATCACCTTGCCGTTTCTCGACCAGTCCTCGCGCGAGGCGCTTGAGGATGCGCCGCCGCTGGAAGTCGGCCAGAGCATGGCCGCAGCCGTCGAAGCGCTCGATGACATCAGACAGATCTGCGTCCGCAAGCCCGAGATCTGCGAGACCGGAAGCGAGACCTTTGCAGCTCTGGGATCGCGGGCAAAGGAAGGCGCACGGATCGCCTACCAGTTCCTCGATTCCAAGTTCGCCGATGGCGAACCCGACCTGACGACAGGCTCCCTGCCCGTCGTCAACTAAGTTCCCTCGCCCGCATGCTTCATGATGAAGCAATGGCCGGGGGTGTCCGACCGTCCGTTACATGATGCTAAAAACTGCCAACTCCAGTCGCGTCTGACGCGCCGCCGCCGGGAACAGCCCTTCCTCCCGGCGGCGCTTTCTTTTGTCCGGGCGCAACCGGTCCTTGCGCTTGTCGCCTCCCGATCAGCCACGCGCCACGGCGTGACAGTCGATCGGGCGTGCAGTCATCGATTTGCACCGCGACGGGGTGCATAAACAGGCAAACCCGCCTATATGAGTTTGCGAGTTACAGGGAACACCAATGTCCACGCTGCAAACCATCATTGACGACTTCGAGTATCTTGAAGACTGGGAAGACCGCTACCGTTATCTGATCGAGATCGGCAAGGCGCTGCCCGAGATGCCGGCCGCCGAGAAGATCGACGACAACAAGGTCAAGGGCTGCGCCAGCCAGGTCTGGCTGGTGGCCGAGACCGAAGCCGGAGATCCCGGCGATCCGGTGATGGTCTACCGGGGGGATTCCGACGCACATATCGTTCGCGGCCTGGTTGCCATCGTGCTGGCGGCGACATCGGGACAGAAGGCGTCCGCAGTCGAGGCGCTGGATGAAACCGCGCTGATGTCGCAGCTGGGTCTGGGCGAACATCTTTCGACCCAGCGCGCCAACGGGTTGCGATCGATGGTGTTGCGCATCAAGGCGCATGCGGCGGCGGCGCGGGCTGAGAGCTAGAGCGTCGCTCGATCAGCAAGACGCTCAGGATTTCCGCTTTGGCCGCGCATAATGGCGCGCCAAAGCCGCCAGCGCGGTGCGCAGCATCAGCTTGGCCGAACGGGCGGGCCACTGCCTTTCGCGCTCGACCTCGGTCAGTCCCTTGAGAAAACAGCAAATATCGATCAACACCCCGGCGAGTTCCGGTCCGACATCAGCCAGGGCGTCTTCCACCCGCGACCGGGCCGACATGGCAGCTTCGGTGAGCTCGACCGCGCCGCCGGCACAGCCTGACTGGCGACCCGCGCGCACCGGCTCCCAGCGCTGGCCGAGGGAAGGCTGAAGCTGCGCGCGGGTGAAATCGACGCGCAGCCTTTCCCCCGCCTCGACCTGGGAAGGCTCGAGGAACAGACCGCCTCCCCTGCGCTTGATCCGCGCCAGTGCCGCCAGCGGCGATTCGGCCTGGTTGACCTGCAGCTGGCCATGATCGGGGTCTGACCGGGTCGCCAGCACCCGATGCTGGTCCTGAAACGCGCTGTCGGGATCGGCAAGCCAGCGCCTGAGCGCCGAGCGGCCCTCAGGCGTCACCGTGCACGAGACCGTGTCATCGCCCTGCTCCTCCAGCAGGATCAGGCCCCGGCCGAGCGCCAGCCTGAACACCCCGGCGTCGATCTTTCGCGCAGTGCCATCATCGCGAACGAGTTGAAGCTGACCAGAGCACCGTCTGGCCTGGGCGGCCTGAGCATGGGTCGAGCCGCGCATGACGAAACCGACCAGCCCTGCCAGTGCCTTGCGGGAACGGCGGGCCTCAGAGCTCTGCATTGTCGTGCTCCAGCGGCGCAAAAACGGCCTTGACGCAGCGCTCGCACCGTTCCACGAAACGGTCATAGCCGGCGTCATCGCGACGGTCCTCGACCACGGAACAGGCATGCATGACGGTTGTGCGGTCACGCGAAAAGGCGGTGGCTATATTCTGATAGGGCACGGACAGCACAACATGGCTGAGATACATGGCGATCTGGCGGATGTGACAGCGTGGCCTGCGCCGCGCGGCGCCTTCAGGCAGGTCCCGTTCGCAGGCTGCCGCGAACAGTTCCGAGACCAGCCGCCAGGTCACGCGGCAACGCAACGTGTCAGCAAAGCTGTTCCTGCGGTTGCGGCTGGTGCAGTCGGTGCGGCCGTCACCGGAGGGTAATGAAGTGGCCGGCGAGCCGCTGGTGCCGGTTTGGCGCTCAGCCGCAAGGTTGTCTGCGAGACAGGCAATGGCGAGCGCCGTCTCCCTGCCAAGCAGACTACCGGACAGCGCCTCTGCCATCGAAGGGTGCGAGGAAGCACCGCTGTCTCTCCTGGTCGCTGCCTTGCCGTACCTGCTGATCTTTGCCGATTGACGAACCATGATGAAAATCTCCTTTGATAGGAATATTTTCTTACATGGTATGCAGGTCATGGGGACGTGCAGCCACCCATCGCCTACAGCCTGACGTTGATATTGTGTCGTTTTTGAGCTTTTTACGCCATTATTGAAGGAATTTTTTCCTCACCATATCCTGCACCCTCACCGGCGGAATGGAGGACAACTGCCGAACTCCACACAACAAAAAACCGCAGCCCATGGGCTACGGTTTTTGCAGTCTCGCATCGCAAGCATGTTTTCGAAAACTTGCTTCGAGTTTGCTTCCGGCTGCTGCGGTTCCGGGTTGACGACCAAACCGCTCGGTCAGCTGAAGCCCGTGAGCCGCTTACTTGCCGCGCTTGCGCTTCTGGCCGAGGCCCATTTCCTTTGCCAGACGCGAGCGCGCCTCCGCATAGGACGGCGCAACCATCGGATAGTCTGCCGGCAGGTCCCACTTCTCGCGGTACTGCTCCGGCGTCAGCCCGTAATGGGTCATCAAATGGCGCTTGAGCGACTTGAACTTCTGCCCGTCTTCCAGACAGATCAGATAGTCACTCTGGATCGAACGACGAACGGAAACTGCTGGCTTCGGCTTCTCGACAACTTCTTCCGCCGGTGCCGTGGCGCCACCAAGAGCGGCATGCACCTGGGTAATCACGTTGGGAAGATCATTGGCGGCTACAGAGTTGTTGCTCACATAAGCTGCAACAATTTCCGCAGTCAGCTCAATGAGCAGTTCCGCACCATTGTCTGTGTTTGCTTCTGTCATAGTCTGGTCCTAACTCTTTTCTAATATTCCAACTGCCCAGGCTGCGGGAAAAATGGTTACAAACAACGCACAATCCACCTGACAAGCTGCTGCTTTGGATTTACATCCTTTTATACCTTAAACAAGTACTATTTCTTATATAAAATTAGCCACACCAATACAATTTGACACAATTTTACAACTAAATGTAATTCAGGCGGGTATTCTTCAGCCAGATGAATTTAAAAGTTGTGTTCGACATTGAACTACATTGATTTTTCTGCACGCTTAATCTTCAGGTTTCATCTCATCCATGACGGAAATTGAATGTAACCGATATCCCACCGCATAGGCCGCCTTGGCCAGAAGATGCGACGAAACCGGGGCCGTGAGCAGGAAAAAGACAACGCCGGCAAGCGCGCGCGACATGGTTCCGACATCGGTTGCATGGATGGCAAGCGCGATCAGCATCAGGCATGACCCCATCGTGCCGGCCTTGGACGCGGCATGCATGCGCGTGTAGAGATCGGGCAAGCGCAACAGACCAATCGAAGCAACGAGCGCGAAAACAGAGCCTATGACGAGCAAAGCGGCAGAAATCAGTGTGGCGACATCATTCATGGTCTTGCTTCCCCAAAATCTTGCCGTCGTCTGACGATGGGCCGGTTGCGGTGTGTGCCTGAGCGCCCGATCCCGCGCTTGAGGCTGCCTTGCGCGCGGCTGCAGCGGCCTGGCGGGCTTCGGTGATGATGTCATCCTCGGTCTTGCCGCGCGACAGCACGAAGCGGGCAAAGGCAACGGTGGCGAGAAAGCCTACCAGACCCAGCGCAATGGCCACATCGACATAGAGCGTATAGCCGGTCTTGATGCCGATCACCGCGATGAAACCGATGGCGATGGCGACCAGCATGTCGAGACCGAGAATCCGGTCGGGCAAGGTCGGTCCCTTGACGATGCGGTAGATGGTGACCAGGAATGACAGGCTCAGGATCGCCAGAGCCAGGGTGACGGCGGAATCGAAAATCGCGGCGACACTGATCATCGGAACGCCTCCATGATCTTGCGCTCGAAGCCTTCGGCAATGTCGCGACGGGCAGCTTCGGGATCCGAGGCATCGATGGCATGCACATACAGAATGCGCCGGTCATCCGACACATCGACCGACAGGGTGCCCGGCGTCAGCGTGATCAGGTTGGCCAGCATGGTGATCTCGAAATCGCGATCGACCCGCAGCGGATAGGCAAAAATCCCCGGCTTGAGGTTCATGTTCGGAGACAGAACCATGACCGCGACCCGCCAGGCCGAGAGCACCAGTTCGTAGAGGAACAGAACCAACAGCGACAGCACCCGGCGGGCGCGCGAGAAGTATCCGACCGATCCGACCTGCTCGCGGATCAGCGACAGCGCAAAAATCGCCAGCACGAAGCCGAAGGCAAAGTTCAAGAAGCTGAACGAGCCGGTGACCGCCGACCAGGTCAGGGCGAGCAGGAGATTGACCAGGAACAGGCTCATTGCGACGCCTCCACGGGAAAGACCGACAGCACATAGGCGGAGGGATCAATCAGCCCGCGTGCGGCATCCTGCGCCAGCCCCATCACCGGCTCGGGCCAGACGCCGGCGGCAATTGTAATGGCAACCAGGCCGGCAAGCGCAATCGTCGCGCCCGCCGACAGGGAGGCCGGCACCACGTCCGCAGCGGCCTCGCCCGGGGCCGGACGCCAATAGGCCAGAACCCAGATCCGTCCGACGGTGATGGTGGTCAGGAACCCGGTCACGAGGATCGATCCGGCCAGCCACCAGGCACCGATATCGAGCGAAGCCTTGATCAGCATGATCTTGGGCCAGAGCCCGGAGAACGGCGGCAGGCCGGCAACCGAAAGAAACAGGATCAGCGTCATGGCCGCCAGAAACGCGTTCCTGGCATACAACCCGCCTGCGCTGGTGAGCTCGAAACTGCCACCAAGCCGCGCGCCGATGCCTGTGGCGAAATACAGCGCCGTCATCACCACCATGGAATGGGCGGCGTAGAAGATCGCACCGGACAGGCCGGCCGGGCTGCCAAGCGCCAGGCCAGCCATCATGACGCCGATGCCGGAAATCACCAGGAAGCCCAATGAGCGGCGGATGTCGTTTTGCGCCAGCGCGCCGATGACACCCAAGACCATGGTCAGAGCTGCGGCGATGGCGATGAGGAAGGACAGCTCTTCGCGCTCAAACGGAAACAGCATACCGAGGATGCGGAGAAGCGCATAGATGCCGACCTTGGTCAGCAGGCCGGCAAACAGCGCCGAGACCACCAGCCGCGGCGTGTGGTAGGACGCCGGCAGCCAGAAATTGACCGGAAACGCGGCTGCCTTCATGGCGAAGGCCAGAAGATAGAGCGTGACCAGCGTCATCAGCGGCGCGGTGCCGCGCAGTTCCGACGCCTTGACGGCGATGTCGGCCATGTTGAGCGTGCCGAACAGGCCATAGAGATACCCGGTGGCGACCAGGAACAGGGTCGTGGCGATCAGGTTGAGGAAGGCATATTTGACCGCGCCATCAAGCTGCTTGCGCTCGGAGCCGAGCACCAGCAAGCCGAAGGACGAGATCAGCAGCACTTCGAACCAGACGTAGAGATTGAAGATGTCCCCGGTCATGAAGGCGCCGAGAATGCCGGCCATGATCAACAGCAGGAACGGGTAGAAGCCGTAGCGGCGGCCGGTGTCATCGACGTCGCTGCGGCCATAGATGCCAGCGCCGAGCGCCACCAGCGCGGAGGTTGCGGCAAAGAATGCGCCGAGCAGATCGACCGTGAAGGAAATGCCGAATGGCGGCAACCAGCGTCCCATGGTCATGGTCACGGTGCCGTTCTGGATGACATGGGCCAGCAGCCCCAGCGTCAACAGCGCCAGGATGCCGAGCGCCGGGATGGCGATCAACGGCTGAATGTCGGTACGCTTGCGCAACATCAGCAGGATCGCGCCGATCAGGATGCACCAGACCACCGGAGCCGCGACCAGCCAATCGGCTGCCGGCACAGTGTCCATGTTGTAGGCGACGGAGAGGTCTGCCAGAGCTTCGCTTTTACCAGCCATACCCAGCTCCCTCAGTAACCAGCCGGCGGCGATGGCTCGACCATCGGCTCAGCGACACGCATCTCGTCGGAATTGTCCGTGTGCAATTCCTGAAAGGCGCGGTAGCCGAGCACCAGCAGGAAGGCAAAGAACGAGAACGAGATCACGATCGCCGTCAGGACAAGCGCCTGCGGCAGTGGATTGGCAGCAGCATTGCTCAGGACATCGCTGTCGCCGCCGATGATCGGCGGCACTTCCCGCGTGACCCGTCCAGCGGTGAAGATCAGCAGGTTGACGGCGTTGCCAAGAATGGCCGCGCCCATCAGCACCCGGATGATGTGCTTGGACAGGAACAGGTAGATGGCGACGGTGAAGAAGGCGCCCACCAGGATGGCGAAAATCGGTTCCATCAGTCGCGGTCCCTTTCCTCAAGCGCCAGCGCAATCGACGAGATCGCACCCACGACCACCAGATAGACCCCGACATCGAAGACCAGCACGCTCGACAGGGCGACTTCCGCGCCGAAGATGTGCGGGTAGATCCAGAGACCCGACATGTAGGGAACACCGGCAAAAACCGAGAGAACACCGGCCATGGCGGCCATGAACAGGCCGAAGGCGGCAATCGCCATGGGGTGGAAATAGATGGCGCGGCGCACCGGCGCGACACCGCAGGCGATACCGTAGATCGCCAGGGCCGACGCCGCGATCAGGCCGCCGATGAAGCCGCCGCCGGGCTCATTGTGCCCGCGCAGCAGAACGAAGACCGAAAACAGCACCATGAGGCTCGTCAGGTAAGGCGCAATCGAGCGGAAGATCACCGTGCGCATGTCATCTCACCTCCGGTGTCTGATCGGCGGCACCGTTCCGGTCGGGATCATTGTCCGCCACCCTGACGCGCGGCGTGCGGATCCGGATCAGCGACAGGATGGCCAGGCCGGTGACCATGACCACCGCGATCTCGCCCAGCGTGTCTGTACCGCGGAAGTCGACCAGGATGACGTTGACCACGTTGGTGCCGTGGGCGACGACCTTCGAATAGGCCGCGAAAAATTCACTCAGCGCGGTGTTGAAGGGCTGCTGCGTCACCGCCATCAGATAGAGGGTGAACCCGACCCCACAGGCAAGCGCCACGCTCATGTCAGAGACCTTCTGAAGCGTGGGCCTGTGGTCGGAGGCATGCAGCTTCAGCCGGGTCATCACCAGGGCCAGGATGACGACGGCGAGAGTTTCGACCATGAACTGGGTAAAGGACAGGTCGGGCGCACCGAAGAGCATGAAAATCAGCGCCACGGCAAAGCCCTGGACACCCAGCGAGACAATCGCGGTGAGCCGGTCGCGCGCATAGATGACGGCGAGCAGGCCGATCAGGGCGATGGCGATGACCACCAGCTCATGGAACTGCAGATCGTCCGGCCAGACCGGCATTGCCGGCCATTCGCCGTACCAGGCCATCGGCCCGATCAGGGCGGCGGCGATCATCAGGAAGGTGACGGTCATGTAGACGTCAAGCCGGCCAGGCTGAATGATCCTAGTGAGCCAGACGGACAGCCGCACCAGGCCTGAAATGAACTGGTCGAAGCCACGGTCCGGACCCCAGCCGATGGCAGCGAGAAGCGACGCCATGCCAGCGCGCAGCCGGTCGAGCATGCGGTAGGCGATGATGCCGAAGATGATGGTGACGACCGACAGGATCAGCGCCGGGCCCATATGCGGGATCACCGAGATGGTGACCTCTTCCGCAGCCCCTGCCACGGCACTGGCCATCGGCGAGGAGATGAAGCGGTGGGTGAACGGCGAGACCAGCGCTGCGACAAGAGCCGTCACGCCAAGCGTCAGCGGCCCGAGCCAGAGCAGTGCCGGGCCCTCATGGGCCGCTTTCGGGGTTTTGACCGCGGGACCGAAGAACGGTTTGATGGCAACGGCAAAGCCGATGACAAACATCAGGCCATTGCCGACAACCGCCACGGCAACAAAAGCCAGCGACCAGGGATCGGTAGCCCAGAGCGCGTAGTAGATCTCTTCCTTGGCGAGAAAGCCGATGAAGGGCGGCAGACCGGCCATGGAGATCGCGGCAGCCATGGCCGCAACGAAGGTGATCGGCATCGCCTTGCGCAGGCCGCCGAGTTTGGTGACGTCGCGGGTGCCGGCCTCGTGGTCGATCAGGCCGGCGACCATGAACAGCCCGCCCTTGAACAGCGAATGCGCCACCAGATAGAGCACGGCTGCGGCAATGGCATGCTCGGAGCCGAAACCGGTGAGCATGACCAGCAGGCCGAGCGAGGACACCGTGGTGTAGGCCAGCATCAGCTTGAGATCGGTCTGGCGGATGGCAAGCAGCGTGCCGACAATCAGCGTGGCGCCGCCGAACACCGGCAGGATGGTTTCCCACCAGACGGTCTCGCCGAGCACCGGATTGAAACGCATCAAGAGATAGACGCCGGCTTTGACCATGGTGGCCGAGTGCAGATAGGCGGAGACCGGTGTCGGCGCCTCCATGGCGTTTGGCAACCAGAAATGCAGCGGAAACTGCGCCGATTTGGAAAACGCGCCGCCGAGTACCAGGAACAGTGCCAGCAGGTAGAACGGGCTGTTCCGCAGCTCGTCGCCATAGTTGAGCAGCAGGGACAGCTGGGTGACGCCGGTGATGTTCCAGATCACCAGCAGGCCCGCGAGCAGCGCCAGCCCGCCGCCGCCTGTCACCACCAGCGCCTGGACGGCCGCACGGCGCGAGGCTTCGCGGGTGTGATCAAAGCCGATCAGCAGGAACGAGGTGATCGAGGTCAGCTCCCAATAGACAAACAGCATCAGGAAGCTGTCGGAGATGACCACGCCGAGCATCGCGCCCATGAACAGAAGCATGAACGAGAAGAACCGGCCAAGCTGGGCGTGGCCCTTGAGATAGCCGCCTGAATAGAGAATGATCAGCGTGCCGATGCCGGAGATCAGAAGCGCGAAGGTCAGCGACAGGCCGTCGATCAGCCAGGAAAAGCTGACATTGTAGGACGGCACCCACTGAAAGCCGCCAGTGACAACGCCGCCATCGGCCACGTCCGTAGCAAAGCCAAGAAAATGGATGAAGATCGCCAGCGGCGCCAGGGCCAGAAGCCAGGCGGCATTGTGGCCAAGACGACGTGTCAGCCACGGGGCAATCACCGCCGCCAGAAACGGCAGCATCAAGACAATAAAAGTCGCACCAGGCGCAGCTGCGCTCATCAATATTCCCCGGGGGACAGCCCTCTGATTTCCACTTGCTGTGGAATTATGTTCGTCACTTAGTCATCGGATTCGATCAGGACAAGGCAATCCTTTGCATTATTCGTGGAAAAGCAATGGTCGGGCAGCACGAATTGAACGGCTGCGTCAATCTAACCGATTAGGGTCGGGACAGGCGACGCTGGCCGGCGCCCAAGGCGCGGCGGAATCCGCTCTTGGAGTGGGGTGCAACCAAAATAGGTCAGCATTGTTGACATAAAATTCAATTCATGATTATTGTTTCCTCCGGATCGCTTTGAACGCATGATTGTTGCGCCCAGACCGCTCTGCCTGGCGAAATGAAATCACATGCTGTCAACCGGAGGGGGCCTTTGCCCCGGGCCGGGCGAAGGGGAGGAATGAACATGAGCACTCAGATGCAGGCTGATTCGAGCGGCGCCATCGTGTCCGGCCACGGGCTCGACTGGCCGCATTTGTTTGCCACGCGGGCGGAGCGGATGAAGGCCTCGGAAATCCGCGAATTGCTCAAACTGCTCGATCAGCCCGACGTGATCTCGTTTGCCGGCGGCATTCCAGACCCAGCGCTGTTTCCGGCGCAAGCCTTTGGCGCGGCATTGAGCTCGGCGCTGTCTGGTGACTCGAAAGGTGCGGCGCTGCAATATTCGGTCAGCGAAGGCTACAAGCCGCTGCGCGACTGGCTGGTCAGCCGCATGGGTTCGCTCGGGGTTGCCTGCTCCGCTGACAACATAGTGATCACCTCGGGCTCGCAGCAGGCGCTGGATTATCTCGGCAAGCTGTTCCTGTCCAAGGGCGACACGGCGCTGGTCGGCTGGCCGACCTATCTCGGTGCGCTGCAGGCCTTCAACGCCTACGAGCCCAGTTACGACCGCCTCACCCCGCTGGGCAATCGCTCCGCCGCCGATTATCGCGAAACCGCTCAGGCCAATGGCGGCGACGTGAAATTCGCCTATGCGTCGGCCGATTTCGCCAACCCGACCGGCGAGACGCTGCCGGAAAGTGCGCGCAAAAACATTCTCGATCTGGCGGAAGAGCTCGACATCGCGGTGATCGAGGATGCCGCCTACCAGTCGCTGCGCTATGACGGGGACGAGGTCCCTCCGCTGCTGGCGCTTGATATCAAGCGCACCGGCTCGATCGAGACCACCCGCACGATCTATTGCGGCAGCTTTTCCAAGACGCTGGCGCCGGGCCTGCGCGTCGGCTGGGTCTGTGCGGCCACCCCGGTAATCTCGAAACTGGTTCTGATGAAACAGGCCGCCGATTTGCATTCCGCGACGCTCAACCAGATGGCGATCCACACAGTCGCCTCAGACGGCTTCGACGCCCAGGTCGCCAAGATCAAAGCCACCTATATGGCGCGCCGCGACGCCATGCTGGCGAGCCTTGCCCGCCACATGCCCGAAGGCGTGACGTGGACCAAACCCGATGGCGGCATGTTCGTCTGGGTCACCCTGCCCGAGCATTTCGACGGCGCGGCGCTGCTCGCCGAAAGCATCAGAAGCGAACGCGTGGCGTTTGTTCCGGGCCGGGCATTTTTCGCCGATGGCTCGGGGGCGAACACGATAAGGCTGTCGTTTTCCTGTGCCAGCGAGGCAATGATCGAGGAAGGCATCGTGCGGTTGGGGCGGGTGGTTCGGGCGCGTTAGAGCGACCTAGCCACGCGATGGATAGGACCGGGTGATCGAATTGCTCGGCAGCCCGGCTGCAGCGGCGGTCGTGCCCAGGGGAATGGATGCCGGCCCATGCTTCCGCCTCACCCCGCTGAACATCAGCATCGCAATCGCGCTGCGGCTCACCGCCAGATGGATGGCGTAGGAGATCAGGCCGGCCAAGACCGCGATGACGGCGAATTCGATGACCGGCGGCAGGTCGACCAGCAGGAACAGCGTCGCCAGTACGTAGATCACCGGGTGGTGGAACAGGTAGATGGTGAAAGAGGCGTCGACCAGCTTGCGCACCCGCACATCGGGGCGGTTGAAATGCCTGTGCGCGAGGCTCGAGATGTAGCCGACGATCAGCAGCGCACCGAAAATCGCGGCCATGACCCTCAAGGTGTGCGTGAACAGATCGGCGTGCGGAACTTGCGAGACGATGACCAATCCCGCACCGGCGAGGGCCGCCACTGGGCCCGGCCTGAGCAGCAGGTCGTTGAGCGTCCTGCTAGCATAGACCAGCGCGCCGAAGCCGAAATAGACCACATAGAGATTGTAGTTGATGACCGCGCTTCCATAGTAGGGACTGGCGGCGACGATGTGCGTCTGGGCCTGGGCGGCGAGTTCGCAGATCGCGGCGAAGGCCGCGAGCGAGAGGATGCGGTTGTCGGCGACCCAGGACACAAAAGCATCGAGCCGGGCGCGCAAGCTGCCGCGGCTCAGCGCCTGCAGCACAGCAAGGCCGATGCAATAGGCAATCAGCACCCAGAGAAACCACAAATGCGCGACCCAGGGTTCGCCGAAATGGGTGAGCTGGGCGGCGATCAGTCCCGGCACCTCCGAGGCCGGCACCGTCCCCTTGACGGCAAGGGCTGCCTGCTGGACCACGATTTGGAATGGCACGATGAGCAAAGTTGCCGAAATCAGCGGCAGGCCGAGACGGAACAGCCGGCTCTTGAGCCATGGCCAGGCGCCCTGCCGGTCAAGCAGCATCATCGAGAACAGGCCGGCCAGCAGAAAGAAGCCGGGCATGCGGAAACCATGCAGGAAATCGGCAACAAAGGTCAGAGCCTGGCTCTTTTCGGGCGAACCGATCGACCATTCATGGCTGAGCGAATAGATCACGGCGGCATGAAACGGAATTCCGAGCACGAGATAGAGTGCCCGGGAAAAATCCCAATGGTGCAGGCGTTCGGGGTGTTTGGCCGGTTCGCCACTCATTCCACTTCTCCTTAAGACTCGCGCCTGACATAATCTTAGACAACAATCATTGGAATTCGTTAAATAAGACATGACTTAGCTACTACGCCTTATCTACATCTCACTCACAAGTGCTTGAGAATGATAGACTATTTCAAATCATAGAAACGAAAATACTCACAATTGCGCGACAGAAATTTCCTCAATTAAAAACAGAATTAGCGATCATAATTAAATAAATAATTGCCTTAGGCCTACAATCACACAATCATATTTCATTATTTGATCCATATTATGATAGCTCAACATAAATATCATGATAATTCTCGATGTATCTGCCATACACTTGGGCTTAATCTCACGCATTGATCCACCGATTATATATGTATTACTTGAATTTTATCTTAATATGAGATATAATGTGTGCTTGCTGTAGCAGAACGCGAACAACAAAGGATCTCAAAAATGAGAGTCTTCATCACGCTTCTAATCATATCTGCTTTTTTAGATATTTCATTCGCTGAAGATATCAGCAATTCGGAGAAAATGAGCACCTTCGATCTTCCTACGTCTGTCAGCAATAGGAATTTTAAGATCCAACTTGACAAAACTGTAGAGGCCCTTGCAGAAATTCAAGCAATTTATGGAGACCAACCAAACAAATCACTACAAGGTTTCGAAATAGATGAAATACAAAACATACTGAGGAGCACTCAATCCACAGCCCTCAATATTTACAATAACAAGCTTCTCTACGGTCAAGATGACCGAAAGAATATTTACGACGCCAGCACTCATGAATTATCTGCCGCAAAATCGGTTGCATTAGTAGTAAACTCGTCTGATATTTTGAACAGCACCACAAGTGGTGTTTACAACCTGCCTGGCTCGACCACAGGCCTCTGCCCAACCGAGCAATTCTACGATGAACCGGCACCAGGCTTTTGCTCTGCATTTCGCGTTGGGGAGGACCTGATTGCGACCGCAGGTCACTGTATTACAAACCAAGCACAATGCACGCGAACGAGTTTCGTGTTCAATTTTGCTATGGAGACCCCCGGAGATCGGCCACATAAGGCAATAAGCGCCTCAGATGTCTACGGGTGTAGTGAGATTGTCGATGGCGAGCTCAACGGCCCCGATCAAAGTGATTGGAGAGTTCTCCGTGTCAACAGGTTGATGGCTGACGACATACCTATAGTGTCCGTCAGAGATGAAGGTCAGATTGATATCGGAGATCCGATTACCATCATTGGACACCCGATGGGACTACCGCTAAAGATCACCCCTGGTGGAACGGTGCGCTCCCATGGCACGTCGTATTTCGTCGCAAATCCTGATACTTATGGTGGCAACTCCGGCTCACCTGCCTTCAATGGCGAAAAGCTTCAGAATGGTGAGCTATTCGTTGAAGGTATTCTAGTCCGTGGTGAAGAGGATTTTGAACAATTTACACCATGTATGATCTCAAAAATATGTGCGCTCGATGGTTGCCGAGGGGAAGACGTTACTTACGCGTCGGAGTTTATTGCTGCATTGGAATAGGGGTCACAACAAGTGTGTTGGTTAACCTCGGTTCGCTTGCAGTAGTCGGCAAGGTGTTCGCAGATGGAGCTATGGTCGAAAATCTGAAAGCCCTGAAAGTGGCTGACGGTGTAATTGAGATCACAGTGCGGACCGGAGGCTGTACGGAGAAAGATCATTTTCGCACAGAGACTGTATCGACGAGCGGTGTGAATGAAATCACATTTTTCCGAACCACTCCGGATAAATGCAAGGGCTTTTTTCCAAATGGAAAAATGATCTCATTCACGCTAGAAGACCTGCATATGGATGCGGCAGATTCCAGTGTAGTGATAACGAACTCGATAAGCCTAAGCAGGCGAGACTGAGATATGCGATGCTTCGCGACCATATCTAGAATCCGGAATCTGCTTCCAGCTTGAGTACCATTACCGTTCTTCGCCTTCAACTCTTTTACTGAACGGCTTGGTGTTGGCATACTCCTCGTAGAATCGCGACTTTCGAAAACAACGAAAAGGCCGGGGATTTCGCCCCGGCCTCCGCAGTCATTCCGAACTTGCAAAAAGCTCAGTTCTTGTCCTTGTCGACCAGCGCGTTGCCCTTGATCCATGGCATCATGCCGCGCAGCTTTTCGCCGACTTCCTCGATCTGGTGACGGTCGTTCATGCGGCGGATGCCCTTGAAGCGCGAGGCGCCGGCCTTGTATTCCTGCATCCAGTCGGACGTGAACTTGCCGGTCTGGATGTCGTTGAGGACGCGCTTCATTTCAGCCTTGGTGTCGGCAGTGATGATGCGCGGGCCGGAGACGTATTCGCCCCACTCGGCAGTGTTGGAGATCGAGTAGTTCATGTTGGCGATGCCGCCTTCATAGATCAGGTCGACGATCAGCTTGACCTCGTGCAGGCACTCGAAATAGGCCATTTCCGGCGCGTAACCGGCTTCGACCAGGGTTTCGAAACCGGCGCGGATCAGCTCGACCAGGCCGCCGCAGAGAACAACCTGCTCGCCGAACAGGTCGGTTTCGCACTCTTCGCGGAAGTTGGTTTCGATGATGCCGGAGCGGCCGCCGCCAACGCCGCAGGCGTAGGAGAGCGCGAGGTCGTGGGCGTTGCCCGAAGCATCCTGGTGGATGGCGATCAGGCAAGGCACGCCGCCGCCCTTCTGGTATTCGCCGCGCACGGTATGGCCGGGGCCCTTTGGCGCGATCATGACGACGTCGACAGACGCCTTGGGCTCGATCAGGCCGAAATGGACGTTGAGGCCGTGGGCGAACGCAATGGCTGCGCCGTCGCGGATATTGGCTTCGATGTGGTCCTTGTAGATGTCGGCCTGCAGCTCGTCGGGCGTCGCCATCATCATCAGGTCGGCCCAGCCGGCGGCTTCGGCGACGCTCATGACCTTGAAGCCATCGGCTTCGGCCTTCTTGGCGGTTGCCGAGCCTTCACGAAGCGCGACGGCAACGTTGTTTGCGCCGGAATCCTTGAGGTTGAGCGCGTGCGCCCGGCCCTGCGAACCGTAGCCGATGATGGCCACTTTCTTCGACTTGATCAGATTGAGGTCTGCGTCACGATCATAATATACGCGCATGATAGTCTCCCGTTTGCGTGTGTTGTCTTTGTCTTGCAAGGGCTGCAGGCACTGCGTCTGCCGCCAATTTCTGTCTCTGTCGTCTCTGCGAACCCGCGCTGCGGAGTTCGCGTGAAGTCCGGTGTCTCAGCCTCGTCCGTAAAGGCGCATGAAATGGGCCGCAGCGGTGGCGGATATGGTCTGGATTTCGGTCTCGTCCGGGCGGTGATCTTCGCCCAGAAGCGCCCGGATCTGGGTGTCGGCCACCACCAGCCCGAAGAAGCTGCGGCAAGCCGTATCAACCTGATCGAAGCTCAGCAAGCCCTCTGCCCTGCCCGCTTCGAACAGCGGCTCGAGCCGGTGCCGCATGGCGAAAGGGCCGTTGGTCAAAACGATGGCGCCGAGCCGGCTCTTGCCCGAACCGGCATGGCCGACGGCCGCACGGTTGAGCGCGATCGACAGGTCGCCGGTGATCACGGTGAGCCAGCTCTGGGCAAAGCCGGTGAGTGCGGCTTCCAGGCTCTCGCGGGTGAGCTTGTCCTGCGGCAGTTTCGGCATCCGCACTTTCGACGCCTGCCAGCGCACGGTGGCAGTAAGCAGCCCGTCACGGTCGCCAAACCACTTGTACAGCGTCTCCTTGGAGCAGCTTGCAGCGCGGGCCACGGCGGCAACGGAAAACCCGTCACCCTCGGCCACCATCAGCTTGAGCACGGCGCTGAGCACTTCCTGCTGCCGCTCCGACAGCCCCTCACCCACCGATGCGCCAAGGGCGGCATCAGCGGGTGCAGCGGTCTGCTTGGGAGCAGTTTCTGAGGCAAGGGTCAATGTCATGAGCGGCATGTACCGTACCGTACGGTACTGTGTCAAGCGGGTATTATAAAGACTCGTTTGCCTTACTGTTTTCCGTTCAGCCGTCGCTGCCGGACCAGTCCGCCCGGCCATCGAGGACGCGCAGGCCAAAGAGAAGGCATCGAACCAGAGCATACGGAGAAAACGCTACAGGTTCTACCACTGCCCCCTCCCCCTTGAGGGGAAGTCGGACCGCAGGTCCTGGTGGGGGTCGCGATATCCCGGCGAGCTTGGGGCACGAGTATGGTTCATACTCCCACCCGGATCAGATGCGCTTCACCGACCTCCCCTCAAGGGGGAGGTGGGCGCGACCGTCAAGCACTTGCATGAGGCCCGGATATCCCGGAGGGGTTGATGGTGGTTCTGTTTATGGTCAAGGTGCAGGTGGCGGCGTTTGGGGAAGCGCCAGCATTGGGGGCTGTGCTTGAGCACGAAGGATGCACATGTCGGGTTGAATCTCGGTGCCATTGCGGTGGCGACGGGGATTGCGGCTATCGTTCTGGGCACCTTCAAACCACATTGGTTCTGGGTCCTGCTTCCGGTGGTGTGTTTGGCGTTCTGGTTTATAGCCGCCCTCATGATTTCCGAGCCGACAAGACGCGAGCATCTCGCCGGCACCCTCAAACACTCGCGCTATACGCAGATCTACACTTACCTGACAAAATCCGGGGTGGACCGGATCTGGGACAGCGTGTGTGATCCGGTTGATGAAAAAGCATCATGGCCCACGCTGTTTCGCGCAGCACTGACATGGCGGCTTTATGACAAGGCGCTGCTCTTTGCTGTGGCCTATCCGATCATGTTGCTCGTAGGGCAATGGGTTGCAACTGGCAGTGAAGCGCGGCTGGGCAACTTTCCAGTGCTGGCTGAGGCCGAGTTCTGGCCCGCAAGAGCAGCAATTCTGGCGGCGATTTTGATATTGACGACAGGCAAGATAGCCCAGACGCTGGCGTCAGCCAGTCTGCGGCCGGGCCTGCGAAACGCCGCGGACTGGCTGATTTTGGTCGCATTCGCGCTCGCACTCGCGGGCGTACTCGCAGACGCGGTCCCACTCACTGGCACATTCGCAGTCGTACTCGCAGGCGTAGGCGCGGTCAACGGCGTAGGCGCACTCGTACTCACAGGCGCTATTGCAGGTGCAGTCGCACTCGCAGTCGGATTCGCAGGCGCACTCGCAGCCGTGGTCACAGTGGCACTCGCACTCGCAGGTGCATTCGCACTCGCCGGCGCTATCGATCTTATGGACGAACGGGGCAAGGGAAGGCCGGCCCGCTGGCTCGTGACAGTTGGCGTGATCGTCGTACTGGTTGCTGCGGCACTAGTGCTGGATTGGGCTGCAGTTTCTGATGGCAACCGCAGCCTTTTCCTGTTTATGAGCGCTCTGCCGCTCTTCAATGCACTGTTTGACGTGGTGTCCTATGCCGTTACCCTGTCGCTGATCCGGCGCGGATTGAGCTCACGCTGGCCTTTTCTCTGGGGGCTGATGGATCTGGTCATCGCCGGCGTTCTGTTTCTGAGCCTTGGCTTTGTGCTGGTCGTTTTGGTGCATGGTCTGAACGTTCTGGCGGGCGTGCCATTTCTCGACCTGCAAGCCCTGTTCGCCGGCATTTACAACACGCCTGAAAAATATGTCTGGCTCTATCTGATGCTGTTTTCCACTATTCTGCCCACCGCCCTGCATGGTGCGGTCAGCCTGATCGGGCTGCAGGGTATCTGGCCGAAATCATGGCGGAAATGGCTTGCAGGCTTGGTTTCAGACGCTCCCGAAAGCCTGCCCAAATCCGTGCTCGCAAGCGGGGTGCTTGGTGCTGTCTGGGCAATCCCGGTGATGGGTGTCGTGCTGTTGGGTTGGCTTGCGCTGTGGCTCGGGGAGCCGGTCGTTCACTATGTGCTAGAGCTCTATTTCCAGGTCCTGCTCTGGGGGGCTGCAATACCGATTGGGGCGATCTGAGCAGAGCCGCGACAGCACGACATAACGGCAGCTGGCGTAGCTCAACACAGCCTGACGCATTCCTGCATCCGAACAGGATGGGCTGATTTGTGAACGGCGGGCATACAATTGACTGCCCCTGCCCGCCACGCATCTGAACGCCTCAGTCACAGACCCGACCTGACCTTACGGCCTGCCCGAGACCGGCTGAGGTGTTGGCAGCAGGCGGCAGCGGACCATGGCGGTGGGCGGGTTTCCGGGGGCGGTGGTGAGGGCCATCTGCCGGCTCGAGAGCATCTGGATGCCCATGGTCCGACTGGTGGTCTTGTTGCCCCTCGCCTTGCAGGTGGCTTCAACGCGGACATAGGGCGAACCAGGCTGGCCTTGCTCGAATGTGCAGGTTTCGGCCGAGCGGCGCATGCTGTCGGGCGTGATGACGGCGAAGCCCTGAAACGCGGTCTGGTCCATCATCGCGCATTTGTCGCCATCGGTGGCCCAGACACCGACATAGGCAAGCCGACTCTGGCTGCGGTCATGGTCGAGCGCGGTCAGCGTGTCCTCGCGCAGCAGGCTTTGTGGCGGCAGCACCGCATCGAGATTGACCACCGGCTTTTTCGCGGGCGGCGGCGGCGGGGCAACGCAGCCTGACAGCGCCAGCGCCATGATGGCGAGTGTGAAGGTGATGCGACTCATAAGGACCCCGGTTGAAGCGTTGACGCTTTCTGGCCGAGCCATTTGCCAATTTCAAGATTGTTTGCGGAGATTTGGGTTTGCGGCGCTGTTACCGCAGCGCTTTTCAGGCCGGATTGCCGTCTCCCCTTCGGAAAAACATAGAAAGAAAGAGCAATGTGCGTCCTCCGGATGACCGGGCGCCACAACAAGGCGATGACGGAGCGAACGCAGCCCTGCCGCCCAACCGTCAGGCCCCGGCGTCCGCGTCGTACTGCTTTCTCGCCGCATCAACCCTGGCGAAATTGTCGCCGGCCCAGATGACGAGATCGTGCAGCGGGGTGAGCATGGATGTTCCCAGCGGGGTCAGGCCATATTCGACGCTTGGCGGCTTGGTGGCGTAGACCTTGCGGTAGACATAGCCGTCGCGCTCAAGATCGCGCAGCGTCTGAGTGAGCATGCGTTGCGAGATATCGGGCACCAAACGGCGCAACTCGCCGAAGCGGTAAGGCTTTTCGCTCAATGCCAGCACGAGCAATGTGCTCCACTTTCCGAAGATGCCCTGCATGACCTGGCGCACCGGGCAATTCTCCAGGGAATGCTCTGCCTGCACCAGTCTGATCCGCTCGGCAAAGGAGATATGCGCGTCCATGGTGGTTCCTTCGAGGTAACTATCGGCAGCAAAACTGCCTTCTTTCACATGCCCCTTACATACCATATGTGAAGCAACTCTCAATATGAGAGCAACTTAATTATTGAGACAATTGCACTGCGATGTCTCCCATGAAAGGACAACGACATGACTGGCAAACTTCTTGTAACGGGCGCTTCAGGCAAGCTTGGCGCGGCGGTGGTGCATCACCTGCTGGACACATTCAGTGTGCCGGCCTCATCGCTTATCGCCGGATCGCGTGACACGGCCAGGCTCGCCGACATCGCCGCACGCGGTGTCGAGACCCGTGCGATCGATTTCGATGATGCCTCGCTCGCAGAGCGATTCGCGGGCGTGGACCGGGTCCTGATCATCTCCACCGACGCGCTCGATGCCGAAGGCACCCGGCTGCGCCAGCACCTGGCCGCCGTAGCCGCCGCCAAGGCTGCCGGTGTCAGCCATATCGCCTACACCTCGATGCCGAACCCGGGTGAAGCCAAGGTGCTGTTTGCGCCGGACCACAAGGGCAGCGAAGATGCGATCAAGGCCACCGGTCTCGGCTACACCATCTTCCGCAACAGCTGGTACATGGAAAACCTGATGATGACGCTGCCGCAGGCGCTCGCCATGGGTCAGTGGTTCACCTCGGCAGGAGAAGGCAGGATTGCTCATGTTGCCCGCGACGACGTGGCCCGTGCGATCGCAGCAAGCCTGGCGAAGGAGGCTTCCGAAAATGCCACCTACACGCTGACCGGCCCGGTCGCCCGCACGACGGAGGACATCGCAGCGCTGGTTTCGCAGGTCACCGGCAAGCCGCTGGCCGTTGTACACGTCAGCGACGAGCAGCTGGCCCAAGGCATGGAAGGCGCCGGCGTTCCGGCCCCGATGGTGCCGACACTTGTCTCGTTTGACACCAACACGCGGGACGGCAAGGTCGACATCGTGACCGACGACGCGACCGCACTTTCGGGCGCCGGGGCGACTTCGCTCGAAGACTTCCTCACCACCGTCAAGCCGGCATTGCTGGGCTGAACTAGCACATACCCGGTTGCGCCGTGGTCTTGATCTCCTGCCACGACGCTCGCCTCCCTCTGTCCGCCGTCGACGGAGGGAGGTTGCGAACAGGGCTCAGCCGCAGGCCCTGACAAACCGGCGGACGGTTTCGGCCATGCCGTATTCGAGGGCGTCCGCGGTCAGGCCGTGGCCGATGGAGACCTCGAGAAGCTCCGGAATGGCGCGGGCGAGGCCCGGCAGGTTGTCGACGGTGAGATCATGGCCGGCATTGACGCCAAGGCCCAGTTCGGCGGCGATTTTTCCCGAGATTTCGAGTTTCTTCAGCTCTTCGGCGGCGCGGGCCGGATCGTCGAAAGTGCCGCCATAGGGGCCGGTGTAGAATTCGACCCGGTCGGCGCCGGTGGCCCTGGCCGCTTCCAGTGCCGCGCGGCTGGCGTCGGGATCGCAAAACAGCGAAACCCGCGCGCCGCCCTTTTTCAGGCGTTGAACCACCGAGCGCAGGAGGTTGCCCTTGCCCTCGAAATCCCAGCCGTGATCGGAGGTGGCCTGCGATGGATCGTCGGGCACAAGGGTCACCTGTTCGGGCGCGTTGGCCTCGACCAGATCGAGGAATTCCTCGGTCGGGTAGCCTTCCATGTTGAACTCGGCCTGCGGGAACTCGTCGTCAAGCAACGCCCGGATCTCGGGAAGGTCGGAGAAGCGGATGTGGCGCTGGTCGGGACGCGGGTGCACGGTCAGGCCATGGGCGCCGTTTTGCAGCGCGATGCGGCCCAGGCCGGTGACGCTCGGCCAGGGCAGGTCACGGCGGTTGCGCAACATGGCGACAGCGTTGAGATTGACGGAGAGTTGAGCAGGCATGACGGCCCCTTGGAGATGAACAATCTGACGAGCCACAGGCCCTCGGAGGTTTCCTAAAGCATCTGCCTTCGATGTAAAAATGAATTTCGGGAAAGCCTGCATTCCCGATTTCGATCAGTGGCCGCTATTGCGGTGCAGACGGGGCATGACCCCGCCTGATCCCGTTCGGAAAAGAGCGGAACCATGCCTCAAGTTCAGATCTTGCCGCGCCGCAGCCGGGTCGAATAATCCTTGATGTCGGCATCATAGTTCTCGATCATCCGGCGCTGGCGTTTCTTGCCGATCCTAAGCGCGCCCCAGAAGAACAGCAATGCAATCAGGCCAATCAGGACAAAGATCGGCCCGCCAAGATCCTTCGGATCCGAAGAGCCGAAGACCTGCACCAGCGCGTTCTTGAAGTCGAAAGCATGGGCGGGCATTGCGGTGACCAGCAAGGCCGGCAATGCAGCGATGGCGGACAGAGGTCGCATGAGCTTCATCCTTGTTCAGATAATCCGGCATCACCCTAGCGCAAGTTCGTTAAGGAACTGGGCATTTCCCACTCGCTTGGCGTGATGCTTGCTCCAACGGGTGCGCGCGCATACCATCCGCCTGAGCGCAAGGGAGGCTTGCCAGAGTCCGGCGGCTTGGGAGCGGAACAATGATCTTCATCAGCACGGCCCGGAACGGCGACAGAATCGAATACCGCGACAACAAACGCTGGCTCTGGGTGCTCTCGGTGCTGTCGCCGTCGCTGCCGGGGCTGGCGGCACTGACCTATCTCATGACCGGCAACGCCTGGTGGACGCTTGCGCCGTTGGCTTTCTACTACGGGGTCTACATTGTCGGCGATCACCTGGTCGGCACCGACCCGAACAACCCGCCCGAGGAGGTGGTCGAGGCGATGGCTTCGGACCAATATTACCGGGTGCTGCTGTTTCTTTCGGTGCCGGTGTTCTGGTTTTCGTTCCTGGCCTGCGCGATCGCGGCGGGCCAGCCCGATACGCCGGTCTGGGGCTGGCTCGGCCTGGTGGTCGCCGCGGGCGTGAGTTCGGGCACGGCCATCACGGTCGGGCACGAGCTCGGCCACAAGCCCAACCGGCTCGACCAGTGGGGCGCGAAATTCGCCAATGCGGTGTCGGGCTACGGCCATTTCTGCATCGAGCACAATCGCGGCCACCATGTCCATGTCGCCACCCCGGAGGACCCCGCCTCCGCCCGGCTTGGGGAAAGCCTGTGGCGCTTCGCATTGCGCGAAATCCCCGGCACGGCCCGGCGCGGCTGGCAGATGGAGCGGGCGCGGCTTGAACGCAAGGGCCTGCCGTTCTGGCACTGGCGCAACGACATCCTGCAGGGCTATGCCATCACGCTGGTGGCTGACGGGCTGCTGATCGCGGCCTTCGGCTGGACCATGCTGACGTTCTTGTTTTTGCACAATCTGATCGGCTGGTTTCACCTGACGACGGCCAACTATATCGAGCATTACGGGCTCAAGCGGGAGCTCAAAGCCGACGGGCGCTATGCACCATGCGAGCCGCGGCATTCGTGGAACACCAATCACATCATTTCCAACCTGATGCTGTTTCACCTTCAGCGGCATTCCGATCACCATGCCAATCCGCTCCGACCCTACCAGGCGCTGCGGTCGTTTGAGGACCTTCCGACCTTGCCGTCGGGCTATCCCGGCACCTTTCTGCTGGCATCGTTTCCATCGCTGTGGTTCCGGGTGATGGACCCGAAAGTGATGGCCTGGGCCGGGGGCGACCTTGGCAAGACCAACCTGGATCCGTCGCGGGCCAAGGACTACGAGGCGCGCTGGCCTGGCCCGGTTGCGCAGGCACAAGCGGCTGCAGAATGAGCATGACGCCGACAGCCGACCGGATCGCGGCAATCCTCGGTTTTCTCGACGAGGCCAACCGGCTCAAGGACACGCTGCGCAGTGGCCACACGCCGCAAGGACGACAGGAAAGCACCGCCGAACACAGCTGGAGGCTCTGCCTGCTTGCGATCCTGCTCGGTGACACGCTCGAAGGCGTGGACCTGCTTCGGCTGATCAAGATCTGCATCGTGCACGATCTCGGCGAGGCGATTTCCGGGGATGTACCGGCAACCGACCAGCGGGCCGGCGATGACCGCGCCGCCCGGGAACGGGCCGACCTTGTGACGCTGTGCGCTCCCCTGCCCGATGATCTGAAGACCGAGATGATCGCCCTGTGGGACGAGTATGCGGCGGCGCAGACGCCGGAAGCCGTGGTGGCAAAGGGTCTCGACAAGATCGAAACCATGCTGACCCATTCGACCGGCAGCAACCCGGCGGATTTCGACTATGGCTTCAACCTGAGCTACGGCGTCGAGGCGACCGACCGGCACCCGCTGCTGGCCAGCATTCGCAGCCATGTCGACGCCCGAACCCGCAGGCGCGCGTCAGAAGAAGGCTGAAACCAGAACCGTGGAAACTGCCCCGGTTGAAACCTGGTGTTTCAACCGGGTAGCGCAGCCTGCAACGCCCTATCTCAGGCGACCTTTGCGAGCCCCGACTGGACAAGCGTCTGCGTGGACTGGGTCGAGACCGTGAAGCGCGATGCCAGTTCGGCGAGCGTCTGGTTGATGCCAAGCAGGTTCTGGGTGGCGGCGTTGGTCTGTTCCACCATTGCCGCGTTCTGCTGGGTGATCTGATCCATGGCATTGATGGAGCTGTTGATCTCGGAGATCCCGGTGCTCTGCTCCTGGGCAGCCTGGGAGATCGTGGCAAAGTGCTCGCTGATGGTCTGAACCTGGCTGCCGATACTGCCGAGCGCGTCGCCGGTCTTGTTGACCAGTTCGACACCGGTGAGAACGTCGTTGAAGGACGCCTCGATCAGTTCCTTGATTTCCCGGGCCGCCGAGGCCGAGCGTTGCGCCAGTTCGCGGACTTCCTGTGCGACAACGGCAAATCCCCTGCCAGCCTCGCCGGCGCGAGCGGCTTCGACACCCGCGTTGAGGGCCAGCAGGTTGGTCTGGAACGAGATCTCGTCGATCACCGTGATGATCTGGGTGATCTTCTTCGAGGATTCCTCGATCTTTCCCATGGCCGCAATGGCTTCGGTTACGGTGTGACCGGATTGCGTGGCTTGTTCGGAGGTCTGACTCACCACCTCCCGGGCTTGCTTGGTGCGCTCGGAGGATTGTTGTGAAATCGTGGTGATCTGCTCGAGCGCGGCCGCGGTCTGTTCAAGCGCTGCGGCCTGCTGCTCGGTGCGGCGGGCCATGTCATCGGTTGCGCCGGAAAGCTCGCGGGTGTCGCTGGCCGACTGGCTGATCGCCGAAGAGATATCAAGAAACGCCTCGTTCAGCTTCGACACGGCGGTGTTGAACTTGCTTTTGAGCGCGTCAAAATCCGAGCCGAGATCCTGCGAGATCGAAGCACGGAGATCGCCCTTGGCCAAAATGCTCAAGGCGTCTCCCAGCGCCGCCAGCGCCCTGTCCTGATCGGCCTTCTGGCGCTGGCGTTCGCGTTCAGCCCTGGCACGCTCCTCGCTCAATTCGTCCAGATACACGGATATTGCGTAATCCATGTCGATCATCGCGGCCTTGATCACGGCAGCGACGCCCTTGCCGGCCTTTTCAGCCTTCTTGCCGGTCCCGAAGCCTTTCAACTCGGTCGCAATGATGCGGGTCACGAGCTCTTCAAGGATCAGCGAATAACCGCCGATGTACCATTTTGGTTCAAGCCCGAGTTTCGCATGGACCTTGCCAATGCGCGTAACCCCTTCGATGTAGGCGTCATCAAATTTTCCCGTCGCGATGATGCCCCAGTGCCCCACCTGCTTTTGCTTGGCGTGCTCGATATGAGATGCATCGCGGAAATGGCGTGCTGTTTCCGGATTGGATTTGGCCTGGGAATAGAACCGGTCCAGCGCCGGTCCTACAGACTGCTCGATCTGCGGTTTGAGCGCAGAGAGCAAGTCCCTTTGTGCCTTGTCCATACCGACGAAGGCCAGTTTCCGTGAAATTTCATTTTGTCCCGAATTTTCGCTCATTGTCGCTTCTCAACTCCTGTGCCTTGAGTGAGGGGCGTCCAATGTGCCGTTGCCAGGGCTTACAACAAGATCTTCATGGTCTCGTAACCACGTCTAATTCGGTATTGCTAATAAGTGTTAAAAAGATTTTGTGACATGTTGCACATCGTGGTGTGACGCCGCCTGAGCCCCGCCTGGAATACAGTCGGCGCCCTCGTGAAGGCGTGTTATCCCGACTTGACTGCGAGCCAGATCATGTGACGGGCGCCGCGCTTTTTCGTGCTGGCGCGGGTTGGCACCTCGGTGACCTGGAAACTGGCCTGTTTCAGCCGCCGGGTGAAGGCCGCATCGGGCGCGGATGACCACACGGAGAAGACGCCGCCCGGCGCCAGCGCACGATAGGCGGCGCCCAGCCCGGCGGCTGAGTAGAGCGCGTCATTGCCCTGCCGGGTCAGTCCGTCGGGGCCATTGTCGACATCGAGCAGGATGGCGTCCCAGTCACCGCTCGCGGTGCGGATCAGTTCGCCGACGTCCCCCTGGTGCAGGCTGACACGCGGATCATCAAGACAGCCGTCAAAGACTTCGGCCATCGGGTCTTTCGCCCAGGCGATGACCTGCGGCACCAGTTCGGCAACCGAGATACGGGCGTCTTCCGGCAATGCGGCCAGGGCGGCGCGCAGGGTGAACCCCATCCCGAGCCCGCCGATCAGCATGCGTGGCGCTGCCCTGCCCGCAAGCTTTTCAGTCGGGAGCCTGGCCAACGCCTCCTCCGAGCCGCTCAACCGGCTGTTCATCAGCTCGTTGGTGCCGAGCATGATGGAGAATTCGCTACCGCGGCGCATCAGCTTGAGTTCGACGCCGTCTTCGAGTTGAACGGCGTCTAACCGTTTCCAGGGAATCATGAGGTCATCCATCGCCGGGGTGAAAATGCCGCCCATTCCTACACGGGCGGGCAGCATTTTCACAGCCATCATGGCTTCAGGTTTCGGATCTTGCCCGACCCTGCCCCGGAACTTGCAACGGTCTCGACGGCGAAGGGCAATAGGCCAGGATGGCCACCTGCCGAAGACCGTTATTACCTTGCGGAGAGCCGCGCGGTGTGCCGCGGCTCTTCACATCCTTGCAAACAGGCCCTGACAGTGTTCAAGCGCTACCAGATATCGTGGAGATAGCGGTGTCGATCAGGGCCATATTGCGGTCAAACGAGAGATCGGCCGTGCGGGCTGTAATTGCCAAGGGCCGAAGGAAGGGTGAAACATTACACCCGGAAACACGTCCACAGCTAACCAAATCAGCACCCAAACTTCTCTAGCAACAGACACAAAAATACTCGCAAATCGCGACAGCTGCAGCCAGGCCTTCCGAGAATTACGGGTGGCACAGCGGGGCGGCTTTGGCTATGGGTGCGGGCAGAGCCTGCGCTGAAGAGATTCGCAAAGCCTAATCAACACCATACGCGTTCGATGATACATATTCTGAAGACCATCGTCAGGGTTCTCGACCTCAACGAGCAGGATCTGCTTGACGCGGCAGGCCTGCCCCGTGACTTCATGCAGCGCAGCAACCAGGACGTGACACCAGACCAGATCCTGGCCACAGACATCGCCATCGAAAAGATCAGCGGGCGGGACGATCTGGCGCACTACCTGGCCATGTTCAGGGCCCGCACTCCACGCCCGCACTCCACGCTGGCGTTTTCGCAATGCGCAACCGTGGAAGCCGGCATTGAAAAACTTGCGATGGGCCGGTCAGCGGAAGATTACACGACCATAACCGTGTCCCGGCGCGATCATTGCGTCCGGGTTGCGCTGAAGCCACGGTCGGAGGACGTGGTGCTGGTGCACTGGGTGCTGCTTTGCGAAATCCTCTACATGGTCGAGCTGTGCCGCACCTATACCGCCCGCATGATCGTGCCGCGCGCGGTCGGCATTGCGGGCGCCGATCGCGTCCGGTCTGATGACATCGCCTTTCTTGGCGTCGCACCACGCGAAGCCGAGCACGCTTTCATAGATTTCGATCTCCAGGATGCAGACCAGCGGCTTCTCACCGCCCAGAGCCCGTCTGCCGCCACGGCCGGTTCACAGACGCCCGACCAGGCAGCATTGCCGAAGCCGGGCCGGGCAAGCAGAGCGGTGAGCGACGCACTGCAGCAGATCCTGCCGTCGGGACGCTTTTCCATCGAGGATGTCGGTCAGCGCCTGAACATCAATGTCCGCAAGCTACAACGGCAACTCAAGGCCGAGGACAGCAATTTCCGCTCAGTGCTCGACGAAACCCGGAAGATGCTCGCGGTCCGTTACCTGCAGGACGAACAACGCCCGGTCGCCGAAGTTGCGCATCTGCTGGGTTACCGCGACCAGAACTCGTTTTACCGGGCGTTCAAGAGCTGGACCGGAACGACAACAAAGAGCTTGCGCGAGCCGGGCTGAAACCGATCCCCTGCCCGGCACGAAAAGCCTGAAAGCTCGCAGAAACCGGCCGGAGGGATCAGAGTTCAGCGGCACGACTGTCGAAATTGCGCCGCGCCGCCTCGACGTCGGGCATCTTTTCCATGGTCCAGGCATAGAGCGCCCTGAACGGCGGTTGCAGCGTGCGGCCGAGCGGGGTGATCTCGTATTCGACGCCGACGGGCGACGCCGGGATAACGCGGCGCTCGACCAGACCGTTGCGCTCCAGCCGCCGGAGACAGTCGGTCAGCGCCTTCTGGGTGATGCCCTCGAGATGCCGCTTGATGGCGTTGAAGCGCATCGGTCCTGAATCAAGCACAGTCAGCACCATCATCGACCATTTGCCGGCGATCTGGTCAAACAGTTCGCGGCTTGGACACTCCGCCGAAAAGCTCTGGCAGGTGGGTTTGTCCATGGTGGTTTCCTTTCGTATACCTAGTCAATTCAAAGTGCGCTCTTGATCCTAGGTATAAACTATATACCTGAGGGGTTCGAATGAAAAGGACACCTCAAACAATGCCAACATCTCCCAACACCGACAGCCTGTTTCGCCCGTTCAAGTTCAAGTCCCTGACACTCAAGAACCGCATCGTCATGGCGCCGATGACGAGGACATTCTCTCCGGGCGGTATTCCGGGACAGAACGTCGCCGACTATTACCGCCGCCGCGCCGAAGCCGATGTCGGGCTGATCCTGTCCGAGGGCACCGTGATTGACCGGCCGGCATCGCGCAATGAAGCCGGCATTCCGTTCTTCCACGGGGAAGACGCGCTTTCGGGATGGAAGACTGTGATCGACGGTGTTCATGCTGCTGGCGGCAAGATGGGACCGCAGATCTGGCACACGGGAGCCACCCGCGGCATGAGCGGCTGGGCGCCTGAGGCCCCGGTCGAGAGCCCATCGGGTCTCAACGGGCCGGGCGACCCGAACGGCGTGGCGATGAGCGAAGAAGACATAGCCGACACGATTGCGGCTTTCGCCAGCGCCTCTGCCGACGCCAAAAAACTGGGTTTCGACGTCGTCGAGCTGCACGGCGCGCACGGCTACCTGATCGACCAGTTCTTCTGGGCTGCCACCAACCAGCGCGACGACCGCTATGGCGGCGCCACGTTGAAGGAACGCGCCCGGTTTGCTGCCGAAGTGGTGGCGGCGACGCGAGAGGCTTTGAGGCCGGATTACCCGCTGATCCTGCGCCTGAGCCAGTGGAAGCAGCAGGACTACAAGACCAGGCTCGCCACCACGCCCGACGAGATGGCCGACTGGCTGCTGCCGCTGAAGGAAGCCGGTGTCGACATTTTCCATTGCTCGCAGCGGCGGTTCTGGGAGCCGGAATTCCCCGAGATCGATGGCGAGGAAGGCCTCAATTTTGCCGGCTGGGCCAAGAAGCTCACTGGTGCTGTGACGATCTCGGTCGGCTCGGTCGGCCTGTCGGGTGAATTCCTGGCGGCCTTTGGAGGCCAGACATCTTCGCCGGTCGGTCTCGACGGGCTGGTCAAGCGGATGGAAGCGGAGGAATTCGACCTCATCGCCGTCGGCCGTGCGATCCTGGGCGATCCGCAATGGGCGACCAAGATCAGAAACGGCGACAGCGAAGAGTTGAAGCCGTTCGACCCGGCCTCATTGGCCGAACTGGTCTAAACCAGTACTGCCGCCGGGCGTTGCGTCCGGTGGCATTTTTTTGTGATCAGGCGGTGCGGTCGGCCCAGCCGGCGAAGATCTTCTCCAGCGCCACCACGACGTAGTAAAGCACGATGCCGAGGAAGGCCAAGGCGATCAGCACGGCAAACATCAGCGGGTAATCCGAATTGGTCTTGCCGCTGTCAAACAGCGCGCCAAGGCCGCGGCCATGGGGCGAGACGATTTCCATCAGATTGGTGCCGATGAAGGCCAGCGTGACCGCCACCTTCAGCGCGCCGAAGAATTCGGGCAAGGTCTTGGGCAGCGCGATCTTCCAGAAGATCGTCGCCTGCGATGCGCCGAGGGATCTCAGGATATCGCGGTATTCCGGCTCCAGCGTCGACAGCCCGATCGAGACGGAAACCGCGATCGGGAAAAAGCTGATCATGAAGGCGATGAGCACGGTGTTGAAATCATGCGCGCCGACAAACATCAGCGCCACGATCGGCACAACGGTGGCCTTTGGCACCGCGTTGAAGCCGACAAGCAGCGGATAGAGCGCATCGCGCATCACCCGCGAAAAGCCCATGATCATGCCAAGCGCGATGCCGAAGATGACAGCCAGCAAAAGGCCCACAACCGTGCGCCACAGGGTCTGCCATCCCATGATCAGGAACAGCTCCCAGTATTTCTCATAGGCCGGGATCAGGTCGCTCGGCGACGCCATCTTGTAGTTGGGCCAGCCCATGACCCAGACCAGCGCTTCCCACAGCGCCAGAAACACGATCACCGCGAGCACCGGCACATAGATCTGACGCGCCTTCATGCGGCAGCTCCTGCCGGCACCCGGCCCTGGGCGATCTCGATCTGGTGGCGCAAGGTGTTGAGCATGGCCGCAGCCTCGGGCGTGTAGAGATGGTCGAGGGTACGGACACCGGTGTCGGGGATATCCAGAACAAACTGCGTTTTTGCTGGCCGTCCGGAGAGGACCACCACCTGGTCGGCGAGAAAGATCGACTCGCGCAGATCATGGGTGATGAGAACGCCGGTGAACGGCTCTTCGGCTTTCACCCGGTGCATGATCTGCCAGAGATCCTCGCGGGTGAAGGCATCAAGCGCGCCGAATGGTTCATCGAGGATGAGGACTTCAGGCGAATGGATCAGCGCACGGCACAGCGAGGCGCGCTGTTTCATGCCGCCCGAAAGCTCGGACGGGCGCTTGTTCTCGAACCCCTCGAGGCCGACAAGGGCGAGCAATCTGCGGGCGCGCTCTTCGCCCTCGGCTTTCGACAGTTTGGAAGGCACGATTTCGAGCGGCAGCAGCACATTTTGCAAAATCGTCCGCCACTCGAGCAGGACCGGGTTCTGAAAGGCCATGCCGACATTTGAGCGCGGCGCGGTAATCCGGGTGCCGTGCACATTGACTTCGCCGTGATCGGGGATCAGAAGCCCCGCAACCAGCCGGGTAAGGGTTGACTTGCCGCAGCCCGACGGGCCGACGACAGCCACGAAACCGCCTTCCGGCACCGACAGTTCAAGACCGTCAAGCACCGGAAGAGGACCTGAAGCGGTGCGATATGAGTGCCGCACCGCCTTGATTTCAATCAGATTTTCCAAACTCAATCCGTCAGCTTGAAGCCGCCGGAAGGCAGGTAGGCATCGGTGAAGTACAGCGCCGCATCCGGGGTTGTGGTGAAGCTGTAGGTGGTGGCGATCTGCTCGAGGGATTCGGCCATGCGGTCGCTGTCGATGACGCCGAAGCCGTTTGCCTTGACCGCGTCGGTCAGCACGTTGGCCTCGAGCGCGAGTTCCAGACGGCGCTGTTCCAGTGCTGCATCGGCTGCCGGGTTGCGCTCGATCAGCATCGGAATGACCGCTGCCGGGTCGGCCACGGCGGCCTTCCAGCCCTCGGCGGTTGCTGCCAGAAAATCCTTGACGGCGTCCGGGTTCTTCTCGGCGAAATCGGTGTTGATGATGATGACGTTGCCGTAGAGCTTGAGCCCATGATCGGCCATTAGCAGCGTGACCAGATCATCCTCGGGCACACCAAGACGCGCGGCGTTCAGGTAGGATGTGAAGGAGAAGCCGGTGATCGAGGCGACATTGCCCTCGGCCAGCATCGGCTCGCGGGTGGGGAAGCCGACGGGCTCGACGGTGATCTTGTCCATGTCGAGGCCGTTTTCCGCGGCAAAGATCGGGAACTGCGCCCAGGCGCCATCCGGTGGCGGCGCGCCGAGCACCTTGCCTTCAAGGCTCTTCGGATCGGAGATCCCCAGCGACTTGCGGCCAATCACCGCGAAGGGCGGCTTGTCATAGAGCATCATGGCCGCGATCACCGGCGCATCCGGATTCTGGTCGAGAAACTTGATCAGGCTGTTGATGTCGGCGGAGCCAACCGGAAACGCACCGGTCGCCACCTTCGGAATGGCATCCAGCGAACCATTGCCGGCCTCGACAGACACGGTCAGGCCCTTGTCGGCGTAGTAGCCATTGTCAATGGCGGCAAAGAAGGGCGCAGCCGGGCCTTCGAATTTCCAGTCAAGGGCGAATGGCATGTCGGTTTCTGCATGGGCAGCGGTTGCGCCGAGCAGCGCGACGGCCAGCATAGTACGAAGGAACATGGATGATTTTCCCGTCAGCTTGAGGGTCGAATGATGAATACCGGAGCGACCATAGGTTTGGCCTCAAAGCGGAGTCAATAGATCGGCAGATATCAATCGCAAAAAATTTGTGCAGTGTGCAAATTGCAGGCAATCAGCTCAAAAACCGTGCAATCAGGCTGACAGTGAATCGGGCGGCGCAAAGATTGCGCCGCGAAAAGAGGTAGGTGGAGCATGGTGCGAAGGAATGCCGAACCTGTCCGGCAAGCCGCTTGAAGCAAGCCTACCTGACAATGACCAACCGCTCGGCGGCGCGGGTGATCGCGGTGTAGAGCCAGCGCTCGCGGGTTTCGCGGAAGGCGTAGCTTTCGTCGAAAAGGACGACCGAATTCCACTGCGAGCCTTGCGCCTTGTGCACGGTGAGCGCGTAGCCGTAATCGAAATCGTCGTAGCGTTTCTTGGTCTGCCAGGGGACTTCGAGATCGGGGTCGTCAAACACGCTCTTGAGCAGCTTGATCTTGGCGGAGCCGCGATCCATGTCGTCGTCCTCGGGCCGGACCAGCAGGTTGATGCCGGGCTTGACGGTTTCCTTGGACGAGGTCATCACCTGCCAGAGCGAGCCATTGAGCAGCGCCTTGGAAGGATCGTTCCTGAGGCACACCAGCTTGTCTCCTGCCTGCGGGAAGGCCTGGGTAAAGCCCTTGAGTTCACGCAGGCGCTGGTTGTAGCGGCGGCGGGTGCGGTTGGTGCCGACCAGTACCTGATCGGCCTCGAGCACCATGTCGCGGTCGACCTCGTTCTTGCCGATCACCTGGGCAGCACCATAGTCGCCATGCATGATCTCGTTGCCTTCGCGCACCTGCATGGCGAGGTCGATGATCGGGTTGTCGCGGGCCTGGCGGTGGATCTCGGTAAGCAGGATATCGGGCTCCTGCTCGGTGAAGAACCCGCCCCCGGAAATCGGCGGTAGCTGGCCCGGATCGCCGAGCACCAGGATCGGCGTGCCGAAACTCATCAGGTCGCGGCCCAGTGCCTCGTCGACCATCGAGCATTCGTCGATGACGATCAGGGCGGCCTGCGCCAGCGGGCTCTGCCGGTTGATCGAGAACAGGGGCGAGACAGTGGTCTTGCCGGTCTCCTCGTCGGAGACCTCTTCCTCGCCCTTGGGCCGGTAGATCAGCGAATGAATGGTGCGGGCGTTCTTGGCGCCGCGGGCGCGCAGCACCTGGGCGGCCTTGCCGGTGAAGGCAGCAAACAGCACTTCGCCATCGACATGTTCGGCGAAATACCTGGCCAGCGTGGTCTTGCCGGTGCCGGCATAGCCGAACAGCCGGAAGACCGGCGTGCGGCCATCCTTGAGCCAGCGCGAGACGGCCTTGAGCGCCTCATCCTGTTGCGGTGAAAACTTCATGATCCCTCATGGCAGATTCGGCTGGCGGGCGCGAGCCCGGTAAACAATCGCCCATGGCGGGGGCAGTTTACTTTTCAATCGACACCGAAAGTCTCCGAGCTGGTCGGGTGAAAAGTAAACAGTCCCCAACCTAGCTGCTATAGGATCGAGGCTAGGTCGTGCTTGCCCAGCGTTTGCAGAAAGGCGGATTTGGCCTGGCCCAGCACGCCCTTGAGCCCGCAGCGGGGCAGGAAGACGCAATCATCGCCGCCAAAGCAGCCGGCGATGTTGAAATCGGGCTCCATGTGCTCGGCCACCGCCTTGAGGTTGATCTCGTCCGGCGGCATGGCCAGCCGCAAGCCGCCATTGCGGCCGCGCACCGCGATGACGAAGCCGCCGGCGGTGAGGTTTTGCGCAACCTTCATCAAATGGTGCTTCGACACACCGAATTGGCGGGCCAGATCATCGACCGACTTGACTATAGCGGGTGCACGGCCCAGCGCCATGAGAACGCGGAAGGCGTAGTCGGTGTGAAGGGTCAGGCGCATCGTCAACCTCAATAGTGGTATTTCATATGTTGCTTTTTATCGCGCAAGCGAATAGTGGTAAATCAGATACCAGAAAAGAGGACGAGATGAAAACACTGCTTTGGCTTTTTCTGCTTCCCGGCGATCTGGTCCGACGCCAGCTCGGCATCACCGTCGAACAGGATGGCGGCTTGATCCGCTCCTTCATCAACATGTGTTTCTGGGGCGCGATCACGCTGCTGATCGGCTTGAAATATTATGGCTGACAGGCCTGATCCGATCGTCATTTCCGCGCGGCCGGCGCCGCCGCGGGTGCCCGCCGTCGAGATCTCGCCGGACGAGATCGCCGCGCTGGTTGACCGGTTTTACGGCGCGATCCGCGAGCATGAGCGGCTCGGCCCGCTGTTCGAGGACAGGCTGGCCGGCAAGTGGGATCCGCATCTGGAACGAATGAACCAGTTCTGGCGCTCGGTGCTTTTGCATTCTGGCGAGTATTCCGGGCAGCCGGTGGTCAAGCACAATGGTCTGCCCGATCTTCGCGAAGATGATTTCCGGCTGTGGCTGGAGCAGTTCGAGCAGACCACGGCAGAGCTGTTTGAACCCGGCACGGCAGCCCCGATCCTGGTCATCGCACGGCGCATCGCCCGCAGCCTGTGGCTGGCGCGCTTCGGCACGCCGTTCAACAAAGCACCTGACTGGCTGGGCTGAGAAGGTCGGGGACGACAGTTCGGGGACAGTATACTCTTGGGGTTTGCCCAAAAGTAAACTGTCCCCGACTTTCCGATTTCACGCCCTCTCGGGATCGTTCTCCAGCAGGATCGGCTGGCCATGCGGGGTGGCGTGGGCGGCGCGTTGCCAGGCGCTTGAGACCGCATCGATGGTCTCGGGACCGGCCACGCCCTTTTGCGACAGCAGCGCTTCGATCGCGGCCAGCCAGTGCCGGTAGTAATCGCTGCCATCTTGCGCAGCACCGGGTTTGGCCAGCTGGCGGGACAATTCCGTCGCCCATTCGCTCCAGGCAAACACGCCACGCTGGTGCAGCGCCACGGCGAGTGCGAAGGCCTGGGCCTGCCAGGGTTCGGCGAAGGCTGGCGCGTCAGGATCCGAACCGTCCGGCAGGCGGAACGGCGTTTCGGCGGCGCCGGTATCTGGCTCGGGTGCGGCGGACTCAGGCAGGCTCAAGATAGCTCTCCCAGGCATCGATTGACACGGTGAGCGCCGGATCAGCCCCCTGCCCCCAGAGCTCGCGTCCGTCGAAACAGACGGTATAGACATGCTGCGGGCTTTCACCCTTGCCGTGCGCATTGCTGTCGGGAAACACAAAGCCTTCGCGCACGGCCTCGATCGTTCCCTGCTTGCCGCGGGCATAGCGCGGCAGACGCGTGTGGGTCTCGGGGTGTTCGTTGAGGGTGCGGATCCGGTCCCCGGGCTTGAAGCGGGGCGCCGTCGAGACGTCCCGGTCGCAGGGCGCACCGCGGGCCAGCACGGCGGCGACATCGCCTTCGTACAGCACCCGCTTTGGCGTGACGCCGCGCCAGATCTTGTGGCCGGCCTCCAGCTCGTCGTCCGAGACAAAACCATGGCGTTCGAGCAGGGCTTCAAGCGCCCGGATCCAGATCTCGTAATAGCTGGCGGAATAATAGGTTGCCGGATGCAGGCTTTCGCGGGCGTGGCGGCTTTCATCGATGGTCCAGGCACCGAAGGCGCCGGTGGCAAGCGTTACGCCGAGCGCGCGCTTTTCCCAGTCCGCATGAAACACCGGCTCATCGGTTTCGGGCGCGACCGGGCCAAAGCCCATCTGGCCACCGAGATCATGCGGGCCGTTCATGCGCCCGCTCCCGCATCGGCCTCGGGCGGCCACAAAGCGCCGGGTTCGAGCGATCCCGGCCTGAGCGGCAGGCCGGTTCCGATCATGGCGTCGCGGGTGACCAGCCGGGCGAGTTCGTCTTCGCTGAGGCCTTCGGTTTCCACCGGGCGCATCGGCACCACCATGTAGCGCAGCTCTGCGGTGGAGTCCCACACCCGGATGCGGGTATCCTCGGGCAGGATGAGGCCGAATTCGGCCAGCACGCCGCGCGGGTTGATCACGGCCTGGCTGCGATAGGGCGGCGCCTTGTACCAGACCGGCGGCACGCCAAGCACCGTCCACGGATAGCAGGAGCACAGCGTGCAGACGACAAGATTGTGCGTGCCTTCGGTGTTGAACACCGCCTGCATGTGTTCGCCCTGACGGCCCATGTATCCCATCGAAGCGATGGCAGCCGTGGCGTCACGTTCGAGCCACTCGGCAAATTCCGGATCAGCCCAGGCCTTCGCCACCACGCGGGCGCCGTTGCGCGGGCCCACCTTGTGCTCATAGGTGTCGACGATGGCGTCGATGGCGGCGGGATCAATGAGCCCCTTTTCGGTGAGGATGGTCTCCAGCGCCCTGACCCGGGCGGCAAAGGGATCGAGCTCGTTGTCGTGGTGGTGATCATGGTCATGATGGTCGTGTGTCATGGCGTGAGCCTAGTCCTCTCGATCGACTACCGCAACATCGGCCAGAGGCTCAAGACCAGCAACGCGGCCATGGTGATGTTGAACCATTTGAGCCGCACCGGATCGGCCAGCCAGGACCTGAGCACGGAGCCGAATCCGGCCCAGGCTGCGACGCAGGGTATGGTGGCAAGCGCAAAGGCGAGGAAGATCAGCATCACCGTATCGGAGTAATGATCCGGGTCGGTGTAGATGCCCATGGCGGTGACCAGGATCACCCAGGCCTTGGGGTTGACCCACTGAAACGCGGCCGCCTCGAGAAAGGTCATTGGCCGCGCGCCTGCCCTGGCTTCGGGCAGCGTGGTCGAGGTGGCGATGCGCCAGGCGATGTAGACGAGATAGCCGCCACCCAGGATCTTGAGCACAAGGTAAAGGAACGGAAAGGCCGTCAGCAGTGCACCAAGCCCGAATCCGACACCCAGAAGCAGCGCCAGAAAACCGATGCCGATGCCCGCCATGTGCGGCACCGTGTTGCGGAAGCCGAAATTCACGCCCGAGGTGAACAGCATCATGGTGTTCGGCCCCGGCGTGCCGGAGGCAACGAAGGCGAAGGCGATCAGCGTCAGGAAGGTTTCGAGTGCCATGGTCTTTCCCGCCGGCCCGGTGCCGGTTCCGTGTGTGTTAAACCACCTTCGGCGCGAGACAAACAAATTGTCGTCATACCCGCATTCCAGAATGCGATTGATTGAAGCCCGCACAGGAGACCAAGATGAGCAATGCGCTGCCCTCAGTCACGTTCCGCGACGGACAAAGTGTTCCCGCGCTCGGGCTCGGTACATGGCACATGGGCGAACGCAGCAGCGAGAAGTCCGGTGAAATCCGGGCGCTGCAGGCCGGAATCGAGTGCGGCATGACGCTGATCGACACGGCGGAAATGTACGCCAATGGCGGCGCGGAGGAGGTTACCGGCGAGGCCATCAGGGGCCGGCGGGACGAGGTCTTTCTCGTCTCCAAGGTGCTGCCCTCGAACGCCAGCCGCCATGGCACCATCGCGGCCTGCGAGGCGAGCCTGAAACGGCTTGGCACCGACCATATCGATCTTTTTCTGCTGCACTGGCCGGGTCGGCATCCGCTGGACGGAACCGTCGAAGCGTTCGAGGAACTGCACAGTTCCGGCAAGATCGGCCGCTGGGGCGTCTCCAATTTCGACACGGTCGCACTGCGGCAGCTCACCGCCCTGCCCCACGGCGACAAGTGCTCCGCCAACCAGGTGCTCTACAACCTGTCGACCCGCGGCATCGAGTTCGACCTGCTGCCCTGGATGACGGACAATGCCATGCCGCTGATGGCCTATTCGCCGCTGGACGAAGGCCGGCTGCTCAGGCATCCGGGCCTGGGCAAAATGGCAAAGCGGCTCGGCCTGCCGCCTGCGCAACTGGCGCTGGCCTTCCTGCTCCACCGTGACAATGTGATCGCGATCCCGAAATCATCCAGTCCCGAGCGGGTGGCTGAAAACCGCGCCGCGGCGGATATCAGCCTGACCGCGGAGCAATTGGCGGAACTCGACCAGATCTTTCCGCCGCCCCGTGCGCGCGAACCGCTGCAGATGATCTGACGGGGCATCCTGCTTGCAGCAATCGGGCGGCCAGACAGCAAGATGCCGCCGGAGATGGTGATATCTCCAGCGGCGTCATTTCAGTCTTTCGAAAGACGCATCAATAGTCGAGGCATTTCTCCAGCAAGGCGGCATCCGGATACTTTGCCTTGGGTCCGAACTCCGCGTAGCAGCCCGCGGTCCAGGCATGAGCCGTGTTGTCGATTGGCGCGGCTGTTGCACCCGGCTTCGGGGCTACCTTCAACTGAGCATTTGTTGTTTGCATTGGCTTGAAGCTGGTCGAACGGCTTTCGGCGCCGGCGCTTCCAGCAGCTGCAAACATGATGGCAAGCGAAGCGGCGGCGGTGGTCAGGATGATCTTTTTCATGGCTTGTTCCTCTCTCTGGGGTGTCGCGTTGTTGCGATGATCCCGTTCTAGAGAGGCCCGGTTGAACCGGAGCGGAACGCCATGTTCATCTGGCGTTAACCATGATTTGGGCCGTTCCGGCCTGCAGCACGACGCTGCAGGCCAAAGGCGTTACATGCCCTGTGGGCCGCGGTTCATGGCGGCGATGCCGGTGCGGCAGATCTCGACCAGGCCGAGCGGACGCATGATCGAGATGAACTGTTCGATCTTGGAGACACGGCCGGTGATCTCGAAGATGAAATGCTCGGTGTTGGCGTCGATCACCTGGGCGCGGAAGGCGTCAGCGAGCCTGAGCGCCTCGACCCGGTTGTCATTGGTGCCGGTGACCTTGACCAGGGCAAGTTCGCGTTCGAGCGGCTTGTCGTGGCCGAGTTCGGCCGAGCGCACGGTGAGATCGACCACCCGGTGCACCGGCACGATGCGCTCGAGCTGCGACTTGATCTGCTCAAGCACATTCGGGGTGGCGGTGGTGACGATGGTGATGCGCGACAGATGCGCCTCGTGCTCAGTTTCGGATACCGTCAGGCTCTCGATATTGTAGCCGCGGCCGGAAAACAGGCCGATGACCCGGGCCAGGACGCCGGGTTCGTTGTCGACCAGCACCGATAGGGTGTGGGTTTCAGGCCGGGTGGTTTCGGCGGTCATGAAATAGGCCGAACCGGTGGGCTGATGCTGTGCGTTCATGAGATTGTTTCCTCTAACAGGCGCGGCTCAAACGAGCGCACGGCCCTTTGCATCAATGGCGTTGGCGACAGCTTCATCGGAGGCCTCGTCGGGCAGCAGCATATCATTATGCGCTTTGCCTGACGGGATCATCGGGAAGCAGTTGGCCAGCGCTGCGACACGGCAATCGAAGATCACCGGCTGCGGCGTGTCGATCATGGTGCGGATTGCATCATCCAGATCGCCGGGCTTTTCGCAACGGATGCCGACGCCGCCATAAGCCTCTGCCAGCTTGACGAAATCAGGCATGGATTCGGTGTAAGAATGCGACAGCCGGTTGCCATGCAACAGCTGCTGCCACTGCCGCACCATGCCCATGTACTGGTTGTTCAAAATGAAGATCTTGACCGGCAGGCCGTACTGGACCGCACAGGACATCTCCTGGATGCACATCTGGATCGAGGCGTCACCTGCAATGTCGATGACCAGGCTGTCGCGGTGCGCAACCTGCACGCCGACGGCTGCCGGGAAACCATAACCCATGGTGCCCAGACCGCCCGAGGTCATCCAGCGGTTGGGTTCCTCGAAGCCGTAGAACTGCGCAGCCCACATCTGGTGCTGGCCAACTTCGGTGGTGATGTAGGTGTCGCGGTCCTTGGTCAGCTCATAGAGCCGCTGGATCGCGTATTGCGGCATGATCACGTCCTTGTTGGACGCGTAGGCGAGCGAATTGCGGCTACGCCACTTTTCGATCTGCGTCCACCAGTCGGCAAGCTGGCTCTTGTCGGTCTTCTTCGACGCCCGCCACAGCCGGACCATGTCTTCCAGCACGTGGCCGACATCGCCGACGATGCCGACTTCGGTGCGGACGATCTTGTTGATCGAGGACGGGTCGATGTCGATGTGAATCTTCTTCGAGTGCGGCGAAAACGCGTCCAGGCGTCCGGTGATGCGGTCATCGAAACGGGCGCCGATGCAGACCATGACATCGCAATCATGCATCGCCATGTTGGCTTCATAGGTGCCGTGCATGCCGAGCATGCCCATCCAGTTCTTGCCCGAGGCGGGATAGGCGCCGAGCCCCATCAGGGTCGAGGTGATGGGGAAACCGGTGAGATCGACCAGTTCGCGCAGCAACTGGCTGGCTTCGCGGCCGGAATTGACCACGCCGCCACCGGAATAGATGATCGGACGCTTGGCCCCGGCCATCAGCTCGATGGCCTCGCGGATCTTGTCGAGGTCGCCCGAGACCTTCGGCTGGTAGCTCTTCTGCTCGATCACCGGTGACGGCGGCGTGTAGATGCCGGTTGCGAACTGGACGTCCTTGGGGATGTCGACAACGACGGGTCCGGGACGGCCGGTGGTGGCAATGCGGAAGGCTTCATGGATGATGCGGGAGAGCTGGTTGACGTCCTTGACCAGCCAGTTGTGCTTGGTGCAGGGCCGCGTGATGCCGACGGTGTCGCATTCCTGAAATGCATCCGAGCCGATCAGCGAAGTCGGAACCTGGCCGGTCAGACAAACCAGCGGGATCGAATCCATCAGCGCGTCCTGAAGGGCTGTAACCACATTGGTGGCACCCGGGCCGGAGGTGACGAGGACGACGCCGGGCTTGCCGGTGGAGCGGGCATAGCCTTCGGCCATATGGCCGGCGCCCTGCTCGTGGCGAACCAGGATGTGCTCGACATCATCCTGCTGGTGAAGCTCGTCGTAAATCGGCAGGACTGCACCGCCGGGATATCCGAAGATATGCTCGACGCCGTTGTCCTTCAGCGCCTGCAAAACCATTTCCGCGCCCGTCATTTCCATCTGCTTGCCGGCCATATCGCCTGACCCCTCATTTCCGTCTGTTTGTCGAGCTCAATAGCCCGGTTTAAGCCATAAAAAAAGGCCCCCGGAGGAGCCTGTGTTTCGCGCATGGGAGCTTTCGCCGGGTGGCTACGCCACCCTGCCCATGCGCGGTCCTACCACGAGAATGTTCGCGATCTTGTTCATGCGAGAAGTGGTACCGTCTAGCTGACCCGGCGTCAACGGCTTAATTGCACGATTATCCGTTTCGAAATCCAAGCGAGGCAGATTTTCGGCAACTCCCCATTAACTTCAGGATGCGATGGTGATCCGGATGGACAATGGGCAAATCACCAACACCGGAATGACAGCGCCGTCTCCCGAAGAGGAGGACGGCCGCGCGCGCCGTGGCACCTACCCCCCCGGCAACCGGCTGATGGGGCGCGTGGTCGGCTGCTCGGGTTCCAAGGCAACGGTGAGCGCGATCGCAAGCAAGGACGGCAACGGCCTGGCCGAACTCTGGTCGGTGGGCCGGCTGATTTCGATCAGTGTCGGCGAAAACCGGGTGGCAGCCCTTGTCTGCTCGATGTCGACGGCAGCCTCGGCCTGGACCGAAAACGCGGAAAACGTGATGCATATCGAAGTCGAGCTGGTGGGCGAGATCCGCAACGGCATCGACGGGAAACCGGAATTCAGTGCCGGCATCACCCAATATCCATATCTCGGCGCGGTGGCGCACCGGATGCGCACCTCAGATCTTGCCGTGATTTACGATCCCGGCGTCGGCGACACGGCCGTTATCGGCAAGCTGACCCAGGACACATCGCTTGGCGCGCTTGTTCATGTGCCCTCGCTGCTTTCGCGCCACTTCGCCGTTGTCGGCACCACCGGGGTGGGCAAGACCACGGCGGTGACGCTGCTCCTGCACAAGGCGCTGAAGGCCGACCCTTCGCTCCGAGTGCTGATCCTCGATCCGCACAATGAATTCGCCGCCGCCTTTCCCGAGAAATCCGTGGTCATCGACACCGACACGCTGGACCTGCCATTCTGGCTGTTCAAGCTCGAGGAATTCACGGAGGTCCTGTTTCGGGGCCGGCCGCCGATCGTCGAAGAGATCGATGTCCTGCGCGACCTGATCCCCGAAGCCAAGCGGATGTTCAAGGGCACCACCGACACGACCCTGATCCGCCGCGGCCCGGAAAAATCCTCGCTCACCGCCGACACGCCGGTGCCCTACCGCATCGCCGACCTGATGGCGCTGATCGACGAACGCATCGGCAAGCTCGAGGGGCGCCTGGAAAAGCCGCATTTGCGGTCGCTGAAAGTCAGGGTGCAGGCCGCGATCAATGATCCGCGTTACGAGTTCATGTTCTCGTCGAACACGATCCATGATACCATCCTGACCACAATCAGCCATATCTTCCGCATCCCGGGCGAAGGCAAGCCGGTCACCACGTTCCAGCTGTCGGGCATTCCCTCGGAGGTGGTCAATTCGGTCGCCTCGATCCTGTGCCGGATGGCCTTCGAGATCGCGCTGTGGAGTGCCGGCGGCGTGCGCATTCTGGTGGTCTGCGAAGAAGCCCACCGCTACGTGCCGGCGGACCCGAAACTCGGTTTCTTCCCGACCCGGCAGGCAATCTCGCGGATTGCCAAGGAGGGCCGCAAATACGGCGTCAGCCTGGGCGTGATCACCCAGCGGCCCGGCGAGCTTGATCCGACGATCCTGTCGCAGTGTTCGACCGTGTTTGCGATGCGGCTGTCCAACGACCATGACCAGGACATCATCCGTTCGGCCATCCCGGATTCGTCAGCTTCGACAATGAGCTTCCTGTCATCGATCGGCAACGGCGAAGCGATCGCGTTCGGCGAGGCTGTCGCGGTGCCGATGCGCATGGTTTTCGAACGGGTTTCCGAGGCTGTCCTGCCTCGCGCCAATTCGGGCCTGCAGCCGGTCAACCGTGGCGACCCGAACAATGTCGACCTGGGCAAGATCGTGATGCGAATGCGCCATATCGACGACACGCAGAGATCCCCCGCCGCAGCACCGGCTGCCGAGGCGGTGAAGCCCCAACCGCCATCGATCACCCCGCAGATGCCGTCGATCGACCCGGCACAGGAATTCGATGTGGCAGCGGCCCACCGGCGGCTTACCGACGCCCAGTCAGCCCGCCCGGCCGGATTGCCGTCAAGGGACAGCGCCACAGCAGCAGCCGCACCGCGCGGCGAGATGGGCTCGTTGCGCTCGAGCCTGCTGAAGAAGCCGCTGTCCTCGCTGATCAAGGACTGAGATCCCAACTCTCGCCCACCAGTTTGCGCACGTCCCTGCCCGCTTCGCGGTGGCGTGGATCGCGGATATGTCTTGCTGAAACCAGTTCTACCGCATACCCCGGGGCCTGAGCAGGGTACGGCGCTGTCGCGCAGAACGATCAGGCGGCGCAGACGCGATTGCGGCCCTGGCGCTTGGCTTCGTAGAGCTGCTTGTCGGCCCGGCGGTAAAGCTCTTCGCCGGTTTCCGCACCGTCCCAGATCGCCAGCCCGGCGCTGACAGTCACCTTGAGGGTGACATTGCCGTCGACGATGCGCAGCTCGGACACGGCTTGGCGAATGCGATCAGACAGATTGTAGAGCTGCCGCTCGGTGATGTTGGGGGAGAGAATCGCGAACTCCTCACCACCAAGGCGTGCAAGCACATCGTGATAACGGGTGAAGACCTGAAGGCATTCGGCGACTTCGCGCAAAACCTTGTCACCGACATCATGGCCGTGGGTGTCGTTGACTTTCTTGAAGTGATCGAGATCGAGAATGACCATGCCGATCGGCTTGTCGATATGCCCGAAGGCTTCAAGATATTCCGCAAGGGCGTCATCGAAATAGCGGCGGTTGTACATGCCGGTCAGGCTGTCGGTGACAGCGGCGTGTTCCAGGTTGAGCGACCGGACAGACAGGGACTCGGTCATCTTCTGCAATTTGCCACGTTCGCGCAGGCCGCGCGCCATGATCGGGTAGACCAGCAGAAAGCCGCAGACCGTCGACAGCCCCGCCAGCACGGCCCCCATGAAGGCAAAGTTCGCCGCGGTTTCGATGCCGCCGACGACGAAGCCACCGGTCGCAGCCGAAAAGGCCGCCAACGAGAAGACCCCGCCGACAACAACAAGAACCATCAGCAGAAAAAAGAACAGTTCAGCCTTGTGAAAACGCATCGTCCCAACTGAAATCCACTATCGTGCAACAAAATCTAATGCCAACCCCTTAGGGTTGGCTTAACGCAACAGTAAAAGTACAACAAAAGAGAAAATGTTTTCGCCTTATGGCTGTATTCTCTGCCACTCCTCGCCCAACTGGTTCCTGAACCAGGTCATCTGCCGCTTGGCATATTGACGCGTTGCAGTGCTGGCGAGCTCGATGGCCTGCTCCCGCGAAAGACGCCCGGCCAGGTAATCGGCGATCTGGCGCACACCAATGGCCTTCATTGCCGGGTGTTGCGGCGGGATATCGAGTTTCAGCAATGCGCGAACCTCATCGATCGCCCCCTCCTCCATCATGCTGGCGAAACGCCCGTTGATCCTTTCGTGCAGCACCGGCCGCTCCGGCTCCAGCACCAGACAGCGGGCACTGAGCGGATCAACGAGCTTGGCGCTGCCGCGGCCCTGGAAGCCGGCAATCGATTGGCCGGTGGCCCGAACCACTTCAAGCGCACGCAGGATCCGCTGCCGGTCCGCCGGGCGCAGCCGTTCGGCCATCGCCGGATCGAGCTCAGCAAGTTCGGCATGCAGAGCCTCGACCCCCTCCGTCTCCAGCCGGGCGCGCAGTTCGTTGCGGATGTCATCAGGGATCGGCGGCATGTCGGACAGGCCGCCGGTCAGAGCCCGAAAGTAAAGCCCGGTGCCGCCGACAACCACGGGAAGCCGGCCGCGGGCGCGAATACCGGCGATCACCTCGGAGACCTGATCAAGCCAGATGCCGGTGGAATAGATCTCGGTTGGCGGAACATGGCCATAGAGATGATGCGGGATCTCGGCCAGATCGGCGGCATCGGGGCGTGCTGTCAGGCGGTCGAGCACGCCATAGACCTGCATCGAATCGGCGTTGACGATCTCTCCGCCAAGCTCACGCGCCAGCTTGAGCGCCAGCGCGGACTTGCCGCTGGCGGTCGGCCCGGCTATCAGGAGCGCCGAGATATCCTGTTGCTGGAGTTTGTGTTCCATGGCCCTCGTTGCCACGCTTATCGCCAATCCGTCAAACCCTGTTCTGACACCCGAGCTGGGCGAAGCTGCCTATACTGCCGTGGATGGTGCGGGGCTTTACTGGCTTGCCGACGGCATCGCCTGTGACATTGCGCTCAAGGATGGCACCGACGGCAAGGCCGCACTCGACAAGATCAGATCGGTGATCGGCGATCTGGCCATCGATGCGGCGGTCCAGACCGCCGAGACACGGCGCAAGAAGATCCTCATCGCCGACATGGATTCGACCATGATCGGCCAGGAATGCATCGATGAACTTGCGGCGGAAGTCGGCCTCAAGGACAAGGTCTCCGAGATCACCGCCCGCGCCATGAACGGCGAAATTGCGTTCGAGCCTGCCTTGCGCGAGCGCGTCGGTCTGCTCAAGGGCCTGCCGGTCGAGGTGATTGCGCAGGTGATCGACAGCCGCATCACGCTGACGCCCGGTGGCCGCGAGCTGGTCGCCACCATGCGCGCCAACGGGCATTACACCGCACTGGTCTCGGGCGGGTTCACGTCGTTCACATCAGTGGTCGCCGCCATGATCGGGTTTGACGAGAACCGCGCCAATATTCTCGAAAGCGAAGACGGCGTGCTGAGCGGCGTCGTACGCGAGCCGATTCTCGGCAAGCAAGCCAAGGTCGATGCGCTTGAAGAAATTTCCGCCCGACTCAAGCTCGATCCCGAAGATGCAATTGCGGTGGGTGACGGGGCCAATGATCTCGGCATGCTCGGCCGCGCCGGCTCAGGGGTCGCGCTGCACGCCAAGCCCTCGGTGGCGGCGGAGGCCGACATCCGGATCGATCACGGTGACCTGACGGCGCTGCTTTACCTGCAGGGCTACCGCAAAGCCGATTTCGTGACGCCGTGAAGCCGCTCACCACCGAACGGCTGATCCTGCGCAACTGGCAGGAGCATGATCGGGAGCTGTTTCACCTGATCAATTCCGACGATCAGGTGATGGAGTTCTTCCCGATGCGGCGCAGCCGGGCGGAAGCCGACGCGCTGATGGACATGCTGGCTCAAGGCATCGCCGCAAACGGGTTCGGCCTTGCCGCCGTCGAGATTGCCGCAACCGGTGAAGTGGCCGGCTTTGCGGGCTTGCACATCACCAAAGGACTTCCAGTCGCTGAGGACGGCGTCATCGAGATCGGCTGGCGCCTGGCGCCGCGGTTCTGGGGCAAGGGCTATGTGACCGAAGCAGCCCTGCGCTGGCTCGACTACGGCTTTGAAGACCTTGGCCTTGGCCGGATCATCAGTTTCGCGGTCGCCGACAATCACCGATCGACGGCGGTGATGCGCCGCATCGGCATGCACCCCCGGCCCGATCTCGACTTCGATCATCCGAGCGTGCCGGACAGCCATCCGCAGCTGAAAAGGCATGTGTTTTACGAGATGCTGCCGGGTGACGCGCGCGGCTGAACGCGCTTGAGACCAGACATGAAAAAGGCGGCCCGGGAGCCGCCTTTTTCGTCCGTGGCCTCAATCACATCAATCCATGCGCACGGTGACGAAGCGCAACTCGCCGGTGCGGCCTGCGAGCATCAACAGCGCGTTGCGGCGGCCATCCTGTTTCAGCGCGGCAATCCGTTCCTCCACCTCCTGCGGGGTCATGACGGTTTCCTGGGCGATCTCGACGATCACGTCGCCGGGTTCGATGCGCTTGTCGGCGGCGGCCGAGTCAGGATCGACAGCCGTGATCACCACACCTTCGACATCATCGGCGATGGCGAATTCCTGACGGCCTTCGTCGGTCAATTCGGCCAGGGTCATGCCGAGCACCTCGACGGTCTCGAGCGCATCCGGCAAATCCGGTTCCGAGCCATCGGCATCGGCGCTGGCCAACTGGTCGCTGTCTTCCAGCCGTCCGAGCGTGACCTCGACCGTCTGCTCCTCGCCCTTGCGGATAACAACGACATCGACGGCCTTTCCGACCGGGCTTTCGGCGACCACGCGGGGCAGATCCCGCATCGCGTCCACGTCCTTGCCGTCAAAGCGAACGATCACGTCGCCGGGCTCGATGGATCCGTCATCAACGGGGCCACCGCGGATGACACCGGCGACAAGTGCGCCCCTGGCCTCATCCATGCCGAGGCTTTCGGCGATCTCATCGGTGACCGGCTGAATGCGCACGCCGAGCCAGCCGCGGCGGGTCTCGCCGAATTCGCGCAGCTGGTCGATGACGTTGACGGCAAGCTCGGTCGGCACGGCGAAACCGATGCCGATGGAGCCGCCGGAGGGCGAGATGATCGCCGTATTGATGCCGATGACCTCGCCGTTCATGTTGAATAGCGGGCCGCCGGAATTGCCCCGGTTGATGGCGGCATCGGTCTGGATGAAATTGTCATAGGGTCCGGAATTGATGTCGCGGCCACGCGCCGAGATGATTCCTACGGTGACCGTGCCGCCGAGCCCGAACGGGTTGCCGATGGCCATCACCCAGTCGCCGATGCGCATGACATCGGACTTGCCGAGCGGCACCTCGGTCAGCGGCTTGACCGGGTCGACCTTGAGCACGGCGAGATCGGTCTTGGAATCGGCGCCCACCAGTTCCGCCTTGAGCTTGGAACCGTCGGCGAAATTGACCTCGATATCGTCTGCGCCATCAATGACGTGGTTGTTGGTGACGATGATGCCTTCCTCGGCATCGATGACGAAACCGGAACCGAGCGACGAGACCTTGCGGTTGCGCGGGCCCTGGCCCTGACGGTCCTTGAAGAATTCGTCGAAAAAGTCCTGGAACGGCGACCCGTCGGGAGCCTGCATTCGCGGCTGGGTGCGGCTGCCGTCGCCGATATTCTGAGAGGTCGAGATATTGACCACCGCATCAAGCAGCCCCTCTGCCAGGTCCGCAACCGAGGCCGGGCCGTGGTTGGACTGGGCAGTGGCGGGCATCACGGCGGGTGACGCCAGCAGCATCGCTGCTGCGAAGGCCGCTGTGACAGCGCGGAAGCGAACAGGTCTCATCGAGATGGTCTCCTTGGGCAAAGCTCTAAACGCAGTCTGCAACAACTTATGGCGCAATTCCATCCGGTCCAGTCACGTGTTCGTCATGGCGAGAGGAATGCGGTTAGGAAAGGCGCGCCAGGTAAACCAGGCCGACGCCGATCGCCAGCGCGACAACGCCAAAAAGCCTCAACTGCTCGTCACCGAGCTTGGGCAGTTCTTCCGCCAGACGGCGGATAAAGGAAGGGGCCAGCGCATAGGCCAGCCCCTCCACTACAAGCACAAGTCCGACCGCCAGAAAGAACATGCCCACTGGCGACCCCTTTATCAGTTGCCAGAAGCGGCGGGCGTCTGTGTCGACGCTGCCTCACGCGCTGCGGGGGACGCTGCTTCAGACGATGCCGCGGCTGGTGCATTGGCACCTGCAGCAGAGTTGAAGTAGCGGAAGAACTCGGATGTCGGCGACAGCACCATGGTGGTGCCGCTGTCGGCAAGCGCGTCGCTGTAGGCGTTCATCGAACGGTAGAATTCGAAGAACTCCGAATCCTTGGAGAACGCTTCGGCGAAGATCCGGTTACGTTCACCATCGCCCTCGCCTCGGATGATTTCCGCATCACGCGCAGCTTCGGAGACGATCTCGACAACCTGACGGTCGGCGATGGCGCGGATACGCTGCGCGGCTTCGTTACCACGGGCACGGATCAGTTCGGCTTCGGCAAGGCGCTCGGCCTTCATCCGCTCGAATGTCTGCTGCGAGACTTCCTGCGTCAGATCGGTGCGGCGGATACGAACATCGTCGATGCGCAGGCCGAGCGATTCCGCTTCAGGACGAAGCTGGTCGCGGACTTCACGCATCATCGAGGTGCGTTCTTCCGAAAGCGCCGCCTCAAACCCGCGCAGACCGTAAACGGTACGCAAGGCCGAGTTCAGGCGGGTGCGGAGCCGGGATTCAGCTGCAACAAGATCGCCCGAAACCGTTTCGCGGAAGCGACGTGCATTGGTGATCTTGTAGAGCACGAAGGCATCGACTTCGTAGAACTTGCCGCCCGAAACCTGGACACGGATGTTCTCGAGGTCAAAGCGCAGGGCCCGGTCCTCGACATACTGAACCGTATCAGCGTCGATGAAGGCGAAAGGCAGCTTGAAGTAGAGACCGGGTTCGGTCTTCACATCCTGGATCTCACCAAAGCGGACCACGATTGCCTGCTGGCGCTCGTTGACGACGAAGATCGAGGACCAGACGATGAAGGCGATAACGGCCAAAAGAATGCCGATAACTGGAAGACGATTAGCCATTAGTTGTTGCCTCCGGCATTCTTGCGGACTTCAGGCAGCGGCAGATAGGGCACGACGCCCGTACCGTTTCCATCCTGGCCGATGATGACCTTCTCAGATCCGCCGAGAACTTTTTCAAGAGTTTCGAGGTAGAGACGCGAGCGGGTGACTTCCGGCGCCTTGGCATACTCTTCGTAGACCGAGATGAAGCGGCCTGCTTCACCGGTCGCCTCGTTGACGACGCGGTCCTTGTAGGCGGAGGCTTCTTCGCGAAGCTGGGCGCCTTCACCGCGGGCCTGACCGAGTTTCTGGTTGGCGTACTGGTTGGCTTCCTCAACGAAGCGGTCTTCATCCTGCTCGGCGCGCTGCACCTCGTCAAAGGCGTCAGCCACTTCACGTGGCGGGGCCGCGTCCTCGATCGAGACCTGGTTGACGACGATGCCCGACGGGAACGTGTCCATCACGGTCTGCATGATGGTCTGCACCTCGGCAGCGATGGCTTCACGATTGTCGCGGAAAATATCCTGCGCCGGACGACGGCCGACCACTTCACGCATGGCGCTTTCGGCAACCTGGCGCAACGTGTCTTCAGGACGGGCGATGTTGAACAGGAACGCCTTGGGGTCCTGAACCGCATAAAGCACCTTGAACTCGACATCGACGATGTTCTGATCGCCCGAGAGCATCAGGCCGTCGCTGGAGCCTGTGCGGGAAGAGCCGCCGGTATCCATCTCGCGTTCGACGATGGTGGCCAGTTCGACGGTTTCGAACGGCCAGAAGATCATGTGCAGGCCTGGCTGGGAAATCTCGTCCTTGGGCTTGCCGAAGCGCAGCTCGACGCCGCGCTCATCCGGCTGGACGGTGTAGATCGACTGCATCAGCCAGAGGCCGGCAAGGCCGAGAACCACCAGGGCGACAATCGCCTTGGAGCTGCCGGAGCCGCCGCCACCGCCGGGGATTGCCTGGCGCAGCTTGTCCTGGCCGCGCCGGATCAGTTCCTCGAGATCTGGCGGATTACCGCCACCGCGTGGCGGCTGGGGACCCTTGCCCCATGGCCCCTGATTGTTTCCTCCCCCATTGCCGCCGCCGCCCCATGGGCCGCCGCCGCCTCCGTTTTGATTGCTCCAGGGCATCAATACCTCTTTCCAAACCGTGTTATGGCACGCCCCGGAGTCCTCCCGGAGTACGCACGTTGTCCTCGTTATAGGTATCGCATGCACCGCTTTCAACGCGGCATCGTCACATCCGGGGCGTATTGACGCTTATTCGTGTCGAATTATCGGTCTCGGCGGCGCCAGACGGCAAAACGGACGGAATGGCTGTCTTTTTCCGTCTTCACCGGTTCGGACAGGCTGATCTTTTTCCACAGGCTCGAATCAATGGCGGGGAAGACGGTGTCACCCTCGATCTCGGCATCGACCTCGGTGAGGATGAGTTCGTCGGCCCGGTCAATGGCCAGGGCATAGATCTGGCCGCCGCCGATCACCGAGATCCGGTTGGCCCCGGACTTTTCCGCATGGATGCTCGCAAGCTCAAGAGCCTTGTCGAGACTGGCGACGGTTTCAACGCCGTCGGCTGTAAAGCCCGAACGTGAAACAACGATATTGGCGCGTCCCGGCAACGGTCTGCCGATGGAGAGATAGGTCTTTCGGCCCATGATCACCGGCGTGCCCAGCGTGGCCGCCTTGAAATGCTTCAGATCTGACGGCAGCCGCCAGGGCATGTCCCCGTCCCTGCCGATAACGCCGTTCTCGGCATGGGCTGCAACAAGAACAAGTTTCGGATCAGTCATCTGTGTTTCCGGCATCGTTGTTCTCCGGCAGGTATTTGAACCATTTCCGCTCGGTGGCCTGTTCCAGATCCACCTCCAACCGTTCGGCGATCAGCAGAACCTGCGCCAGGCAATCTGCGAGTTCATCCTCAATCTGGCTCCGGATCTGAGCTTCGGTGTCGCCCTTTTGGCGACCGCGACCGGTCAAGCGCAGCCAGGCTTGCAGCAATTCCCCGGTCTCTTCCTGCATCTTGAGGAAGTACCAGTCGTCATCGCGGCGGACATCGCAGTTTTTCGCGTAGATCCGGGAAACGGCTTCCACCTTTTGCTGGATCTCGCGCAGCTCCATACTCACACCGCGATCGGGGCAGAAATCGCCGGGTGCGGGTCGTAGCCCTCGAGCTTGAAATCGTCATAGCTGAAGGCGAACAGGTCGGTGACATCGGGATTGATCTGCATCACCGGCAAGGCGCGGGGCTCACGGGAGAGTTGCAGATGGGCCTGATCGAAATGGTTCTTGTAGATATGCGCGTCGCCCAGCGTGTGGACGAAGTCGCCCGGCTTGAGACCGGTGACCTGCGCCACCATCATGGTCAGCAGCGCGTAAGAGGCGATGTTGAACGGCACGCCGAGGAAGATGTCGGCGGAGCGCTGGTAGAGCTGGCAGGAGAGTTTGCCGTCAGCGACATAGAACTGGAACAGGCAATGGCAGGGCGGCAGCGCCATGTTGTCGACTTCCGCCGGGTTCCAGGCCGACACGATGTGGCGGCGTGACGACGGATTGGCCTCAATCTGGCGGACGACACCGGCGATCTGGTCGATGGTGGTGCCATCGGGGGCCGGCCAGGAGCGCCATTGTGCGCCGTAGACCGGGCCGAGGTCGCCGTTCTCGTCGGCCCATTCATCCCAGATCGACACGCCGTTTGCCCTGAGATAGGCGATGTTGGTGTCGCCTTTCAGGAACCACAAAAGCTCATGAATGATCGAGCGTAGATGCAGTTTCTTGGTGGTCAGCGCCGGGAAACCGGCTGAAAGGTCGAACCGCATCTGGTGACCGAAGATACTGCGCGTGCCGGTGCCGGTGCGGTCGTCGCGGTCGGAGCCCTGGTCGAGAACAAGGCGCAAAAGGTCGTGATACTGCTGCATGGCCGCCGCTTGATGATTCGAGGAAATGCGATCCTAGCCGAGTTGGGCTTGAGCTTAAACGCTGCAGGCGGGTTATCCCCTCCCCGGGATCTCGAATAGCTGCCAGCTTGATTCCATACCCTGGCGCAACGCCCTGATTTCTCGCCTGGATTATCTGTTGCTAAAGTTGCATCAGGCCGTATACGGCCAAGCGCGGTCGAGCACCTCGACCGCGACAATGCTCGGCAGGTGTCGGGCGACCTTGCCTCAGTACTTCGACAAGCTTTGAAAGACAAAAATGCCGCCACCAGAGGGTGACGGCATTTGAGAGCCCCTTAGGGGGGTGGGACAGGCTCAGAGGTCGCCGAGCTTGCCCAGTTCCTTGGCAACCAGATAGTAGAAGGTGACGCGGGCCTTGGAGTTGTCGCCCTTCATGATCTCGCAGACCTTGGCGACTGCATCGTCGGCAGCCGCACCGGTGACGCCGAGCTTCTTGCCGCACCATTTTTCCGAAACGCGCGCGAGTTCCGAAGGATCGGAACAGGCTACCATCGAAGAGTCGCGGCTTCTGAGCGCAATGCCCAGGTGCTTAACAATCTTGCCGATGGTTTCGTCGGAAGCGCCGGCATCATATTTCTTCACATCGGCTGCATAGTCAGTCATGGACAGTCCCCTTTTACTGGAAACCAGCCTCCTCGAGCCGCTTTCCGTTGGCAATTCAATGGGTGCATGTTTGGCATTGTAGCGGATGCTGTCAATAGCCGGTCGTGTTCGATACCCCCTTTTCATTGGCTGACCGGCACCCTATATTAGGCGTGCTGCGCAAGCAGCTATGACAATAAACGAGCGTTGCAATAAACCATTCGGACCCGGGGGCGGTACCCGGCGCCTCCACCATGATCCGGCCTGTTGCCGGCAAACGGCCTTGATGGCCGGATGATGATGGGGGCGAAACAGGATCGACGAGGGTGTAAAGAGCGACTTTTTGTTCGGTATTGTACCACCGTTATCGGGCTAAACTTGTAGTTGCAAACGACAACTATGCGGAAGCTCGTCTCGCTGCTTAATTGCGGTGTGACACTTCAAATTAAGTCCTAGAGGGTCGCACTTCTAGGCGGGGTTCGGAGGTACCTGGCAACAGAAACCTCCACTTTCCCGACTTGCATGAAGGCCGTGTGGACAGCCGTTTTCCCCTCGCAGGCGGGAACAGCGGGCCGGCAGCCCCTCAAATGTGCCATAATCGAACGATTATAGATGCTTTGGGTCATTATCCCGCAACACAGCTTTCATGGGCACCGGCTTTCCGGTAATAAAGCAAGATGAATCAGCGGCGAAAGACCGCGCACACAGATGAATTGCGGCCCTTCGATGCGGGCCCAGACAGGAAAGAACGCGCTGATGCCGCAGGACCACATTCGATACGACATTCTTGCCCAGGAAGCGCTGCGTGGCGTAATCCGCAAGGTGCTGTCCGAGGTCGCGGTGACCGGCTACCTGCCGGGCGACCATCATTTCTTCATCACCTTCCTGACCGAAGCGCCGGGTGTGCGGATTTCGACAGCGCTCAAGGAGCGCTACCCGGAACAGATGACCATCGTTGTGCAGCACCAGTTCTGGGACCTGAAAGTGACGGAATCGCTGTTCGAGATCGGCCTGTCATTTTCCGACAAGCCCGAAAAACTGGTGGTGCCGTTCGCCGCGATTCGCGGCTTTTACGATCCGTCTGTCAATTTCGAACTGGAATTCGACACCGTGCTCGATGTCGCCGCCAACGACGGCGACGACACCGATGAGCGCGCCGAACTGGCCGGCACCATCGAACGGCTGGTCGAGCCGGCGTCCAAGGACGAGACAGTAGAAGCCGCCGATTCAGGCGACGATGACACAAGCCCCGATGGCGAGAAGAAGCCCGGCGCAGACGTGGTCTCGCTCGATTCCTTCCGCAAGAAAAGCTGACGGGCCGGGCTGATGAGCGGTGATGTGGTCAATCTGCGGATGGCGCGGAAGCGTCGCGACCGCACAGCCAAGGAAGCCCAGGCCGAGCGCAACCGCTTTGAACACGGACGCTCAAAGGCCGAGCGGGAGCTCGCCCGCGCCCGCAACGAAAAAGCCGCGCGCGACCTTGATGCGTCGCGCCGCGAGCCTGGCGATGGCAGTTCCTGAGCCATGGCCGGCGGACAAATCCGCAAGCATTCGGTCAGCATACGCGGGCATCGCACCAGCATCACCCTCGAAGACGTCTTTATCGACGCTCTCAGGCAGATGGCCGAGGCGCGCGGCATGACCGTGGCTGCGCTGATTGCAGAAATCGACAGTTCACGTGCCGCGCAAGGCGCAGAGCCGGTCAACCTGTCGTCAGCGATCCGGGTTGCCGTGCTTGACTGGGCGCTCACCGGCGCTGGCGAGACATCTTCCACCACCACGTAACGCAACACCGAAGCTTGGTTTGCGAGGTCTGTCAGCGGCACCCGTCGAACGGAGGATCGATCGCGCGGCTCAACCGTCCGGGGCTATCAGCATGCGGATCGGATCATCGACACCTGGAAGGTCCTCGAACTGAAACTCGCGCATGTCGAGAAGCGGAGGATCATCGGCAATGGCGGAGGGCGGATCGGCCAGCGGATCCGGCAGGGGCCGGCGCTCGACTGCGCTGGATCCTTCCGCGCCCTGCTGCCGGGCCGCCTCTTCCGCCGCGCGCTGGGCAGCGGCGGCTGCCTCGCGTTCGCGCTGGGCCTGCTCTTCGTCAAGCCGCCTCTGTTCCTCGGCGGCACGTCGTGCGGCCTCTTCGGCCTGGCGCTCGCGCTCTGCCTGTTCTTCAGCCAGGCGTCGTTGCTCTTCGGCGGCGATGCGTTCGGCTTCTTCCGCGGCCAGACGTGCTGCCTCTTCAGCCGCGATACGGGCCGCTTCTGCGGCTTCGCGCTGTTCCGCGCGCTCTTTCAGCAGGGCGATTTCACGCCGCAACCGCTGTTTTTCAACAACCCCAGCCTGCAGCAGTTCCACCTTGCGGCGCTCACGTTCAAAGGCGCGCATCGACAGATAATTGGTCATCTGCGCGGCGTCGATCGACACGGCCGGATCAACCAGAAGTCCACCGAGGCTGAAGACCACGGAGGGATCGCCGCCGGCAACAGCCTCGACACCCGGCTCGAAGCCCAGACGCCAGTCTGCCTCAAGCCGCAGGCCGACCAGATCAACGCGGGCATCACCCGACAGCTCGGCATCCTGGTCTGTGAATGCGCTGTTGGTAAAGCGCATCACGCCACCGGTCAGCGTGAACGGGAGTTGCAGCGACTCCGCCTTCATTTCACCGCCCGCCATCATACGATCGACCATTCCGGCCACCGCCCCGGTCTCGATTTCGAAGCCCTCGCGGTCGGCCGCACCGAGAATGCGGGGAAAGCCGCCGGGATCCAGCCCCTCAATGACAAGATCGGACGCCATCAGCTGGCCGCCGCCGGCAAGCGAGGCAACCAGGTCGCGCATGGATTTGCCGGTGCCCTCGATGCTCGCGCTCGCTCCGGCTCTCCCGGAAAAGATGGATGCGCCGTGCACCGCCTGCTCGAGCAACGCGAGATCGGCTCCCCCCGCCTCGATCTTCGCGGACAGAAACACCGATCCATCGACATTGCTCAGCGACATTCGCCCGCCGAGGCGGCCACCGAACCAGTCGGCTTGTGCATTCTCCAGCGCCATCAGCCCCGTCGCGGTCGACAGATCGGCCTTGACGTTCTGCGCCATACCACCGGGTCCGAGATCAATCTGGCCGGCTTCGAGCGCGATCTGCATCTCCGGCTGGCCGGGAGGCGGCGGCAAGAACGGCTGATCGCTCCAGGTCGCGCCATCAGAGCTGAAAAGCTGCGGCCCCAGCGCCAGTTTGCCCAGCCAGTCGAGATTGGCATGATCGATGCGCAAGTTGCCTTCAGCGGACAGAACCGAGGCCGAGCGGTCAAATTCGAGTTGACCGGAAAAGGCATTGTCTTCGGCCTTGCCGGTCAGTTCCGACAGCAGAGCCGTTCCTTCCTCAAGGGCTAGCTTCGCACTCATCGAAAATGGCAGGCCTGCGCCGGCCTGCGGCATTGAATGACCTGACATGATGATCAGCGGCTCGATATCGGCACTGTCGACGTCAAGATCGAACTCGCCGGTGACGGGATCGGAAGCCGGAATCCGGCCGGTGCCGTCGAGCAAGATCCGAGTTCCTGCCGCCGTCAGTTGCAGATCGATGCTGCGATCGCCGTCGTTTGCCCCGCCCGAGGCCGCCAGTTCGAGAGATGCCGGCCCCTCGCCTTCGAGCGGCAACACGCTGAAGCCCAGTTGCTCGAGGATATGATAGGCCTCCGGATTTTCGGCCTTCAACGTCATGGTGCGCGGCCCGTCGCCGCCGGGCATCAGTCCGGTGCCCAGGGCCGTGGCCGTAAAACTGGTTCCGCCCGTGACACCGCTCAAAGTGAGCGAAGGTCCGGCGTCGGGGTCGAGCGTAAGTTGCAGATCGGTGCTCAGATCGTCAAAGGCGGCGCTGTTGGCGCCAAGCCGGCGAATGAGCTGGTGGCCACCACTGACCTGCTCGGCCAGGGCAAACAGGCCTGCGGCCGATTGCGCGGAGAAACCGCCGTTGACTTCACCGCTCGGAGCCGCGAACGAGCCTGCCAGCGACCCCGTGAACTCGCCCGATGCGCCACCGAAATCGGCAAATTTCAGGCGCTCGATGGTCAGTTTGCCATCGCGCCAGAACATCGAGGTATCCAGCCCCTCAAGGCTGTAGTCCCCGACCGTGAATATATCGGCGGTGATGCGGGTGGCCAGATTGTACTCTTCGAGAGGCCGGAGAGAATTGCCCTCCCCTTGCGCAAGCAGAACCAATGCCTGGACGGCGTCGACATCGAACCTGTCGCCGGCCAGCTCAACCGACAGCGCTGGCGTGCCGGCCTGAGGCGTCTGGCGCTCGAGCCGGCCCTTGAGAATGGCCGGTCCAACCGCAACCTCGAGCGCCTCGAACCGCTGCAAGGCGGATGACAGGCTGACATTGGCCGAAAATCCGGCCGCGCCGAGCCGCCGGATGACCGGGTCAACTTCGCCGACCAGCCAGTTGGCCAAGCCCGAAGGCTGGGTCGACGCCACGGTCAGACGGCCGTCGAAACCGGCATCGCCGCCCGCAACCAGACGGCCGCGGGCCTCCACCGTTGTGCGTCCCGGCAGGTTTGCCGAAAAGCCGTCAACCAGCCAGGCGTTACCATCGGGCCGGGCCTCAAGTTTGATTTCCCGGAGCGTGGTATCGCCGGCAACGATCGCCGGCAGGTTGAGGGAAATGCGGCCCGGCAGGGGTGGTGGCGGCAGCCGGTCGATCATCTGGTTGACGATCGCAAGCCGTTCTCCCAGCGGCACGGCGGCGGCAGCCTCGTCCGGGGCCGTGTCCTCGCCTGAAAGCCGGTCCATGTCGATCTGCTGACCATCCGCCCGAAGCAGGAATTCCGGATCGGGGCCGGTGTCGATGGTGGCTTCTCCGGTGACGATGTAGGGATCGGCGGAAAAGCCGATTTCGGCGCGCCATTCCTCGATCGTCAGGCGTTCATTGGTGGCGGCGAAATCGCCCTTGGCGACCACCAGCGGCTTTTCGGCAACGACGGCGCCCGGCGCCGTGTCGGAGAGTGCCGTGAAGGTGAAGAGCCCGTCATAAAGCGGCTTGTTGTTCTCGATCCTGGCTTCGCCCTCGGTCTCCAGCAGCACCGGCCAGTCGTCCGGCACCATCCGGAGACGCATGCGGATCGAACCATCGTCCTGGGCAATGCCGGTCGACAGCGACAGACCGCCGCGCTGGCCCTCGATCTCGCCTTCGGCTTCGACGAGCCACGGACCCGACAGCGACTTGGCCGAAACAAGCGCGTTGATGTCCTCAAGACGATGGGTACGGCCGTTCTGATCATCGACCACTGTGATGTCGGCATTGCTGATGGTGACGCGCTCGAGCACCACGAGATCGCCGGGCGGCGTCGGTTTGCGCTTCAGCGCCCAGTCGAGGCTGCCGTCCTCAAGCACCCGCACCACGGCCTTGGGGGCTTCAACCCGCATGTCGAAGATCAAAACCTCGCCAGAAAGAAAAGGCGCCAGCTCCGCATCCATCGAAAACCGGCTTATCGTCATCGAGGGCTGGGCTTCGTCGCCGACCACGACATCCGAGAACGTGACCGACGGAAACGGCACCAGCCGGGCGTCGGCATCGCCGCGCACCTTGACCGGCTGGCCGATGATGCGGCTTGCCTCGGCTTCGAATGCTGTCCGGTACGTGCTCCAGTCGATGAAATAGGGAGCAATCAGCGCTGCGAACAGCGCCATAACCAGCAGACCGCCAATGGCGACGAACAGACGAACCAGTTCTCAATCCTCCAATGCGGCCGGGGTTTCCGGTTTTGATTGTGTCATGATTCGAACGAAAACAATTTGCCCGGGTTCATGATGTTCATGGGATCAAGCGCCTGCTTGATCTGGCGCATCATTGAAACGCCCTCGCCCATTTCAAGAGCAAGATACGGCCGCTTGCCCTGACCTATACCATGCTCCCCGGTGCAGGTTCCATCCATCGCCAGTGCGCGCGCATTCAGGCGTTCGACGAAATTCTCCGCGGCCTCGATCTCGGCAGGATTGTCCGTGTCAATCAGCAACAGAACGTGAAAATTACCGTCCCCGGCATGGCCAACGATGGGGGCGATCAGCCCGGCGGCGGCGATGTCTTGCTGGGTCTCGGCAACACATTCGGCGAGCCGCGAAATCGGCACGCAGACATCGGTCGACAGGCCCTTGGCGCCCGGCCGGAGCTGCAGCGATGCCCAATAGGCGTTGTGGCGCGCCTTCCACAGCTCGGTGCGCTGTTCGGGATTGGTGGTCCAGAGGAATTCGCCGCCACCGCATTCCGCCGCGATCTCGGCAAACAGCGCCGCCTGTTCGGCAACGCCCGCCTCGGTTCCGTGGAATTCCAAAAACAGCGACGGGCTTTCGGGATTGGTGAGCTTGGAATAGGCGTTGCAGGCCTTCATCTGCAGCGCGTCCAGCAATTCGATGCGGGCGACGGGAATGCCCATCTGGATGGTCATGATCACCGCGTTGCACGCCGCCTCGACGGTCGGAAACGGGCAGACACCACCGGAAATCGCCTGCGGAATCCCCTGCAGTTTAAGGGTCACGGAGGTGATCACCCCGAGCGTGCCTTCGGCGCCGACAAACAGGCGCGTCAGATCGTAACCGGCCGAGGATTTGCGGGCCCGGCGGGCGGTGCGGATTTCCTCGCCCGAAGCGGTGACAGCGGTGACGGCTATGACATTGTCGCGCATGGTGCCGTAGCGCACCGCGTTGGTGCCGGATGCACGGGTCGACGTCATGCCGCCGATCGAGGCATTGGCGCCCGGGTCGATGGGGAAGAACAGGCCTGTGTCACGCAGGTAAGTGTTGAGCTGTTCGCGGGTGACGCCCGGCTCAACGGTGCAATCGAGATCCTCGGCGTTGACTTCAAGCACCTTGTCCATGCGCGACATGTCGATGGAAATGCCGCCGCTGGGTGCGTTGACCTGGCCTTCCAGCGACGAGCCGGTGCCGAACGGGATGACCGGCACACGGTGGTCGGCACAGGCGCGGACGATCAGCTTGACCTCTTCCGCCGAGGCGGGAAAGACCACCGCGTCGGGCAGCTGTCCAGGGATATAGGTGGTGGTGTGGGCATGCTGCGCACGGATAGCCTCACTGGTCTGCAATTGCTCGCCAAAACGCTGGCGCAGGACACCAATGACCGCGGCAATGCCGTCTTCGTTGCGGATACCCGGTTCAGCGTCATTCAGACCCATGCGTTCACTCCATTCACTCGTATGTACGCCAACAGTGTCATAAGCTTGCTGCAACGGCGTGATGAGGTAATGTGCAAACTGAAGCGCTCTTGTCCAGTGTGGGCAGCGCCGCAGAGCAACAATAGTGGCCAGCGACCACTGTTAGTAAGGGAGAAGCCATGTTGTTTGATGCTCCGGTGATCGCGCCCCCGCGCGGACTGGATCCGTCTTGGCTCGATTACAACGGCCATTTGAACATGGCTTATTATCATGTGCTGTTCGACAAGGCGGTCGATCAGGTGTTCGACCAGCTCGGGTGTGGACCGGGCTATCTGGCCGCGCGCAACATGAGTTTCTTCACCGCCGAAACCCATGTCTGCTATGTCCGCGAGCTCAAGCCCGATGCGATCGTCAGCGCGAGCACGCAGCTCATCGACTACGACAGCAAGCGGATCCAGCTGTTTCAGGAGCTCAGGCATGTTGACGGATGGCTTTCGGCCACCTGCGAAAGCATGCTGCTGCATATCGACATGAACGGCCCAAAGGCCATGCCGATGCCGGACGAGATCCTGGCAACGGTCGCCCGCATGGCCGAGGCTCACAAGCACCTGCCGCGGCCCGAGCGCGCCGGCCGGTCTATCGGCATCCCGCAACGCCAGGCCCAAGGGCAAAGCTGATCCATGCTGTTTGAAATTCTACGCGCGATGCCGGGACGTATTCGAAGCTGGGTGCTTCCCAATATACGGGCTTTCATCGAACACCGGCAGCCGGTCATCTGGCTGCTGTCGCTGTTCATCGGGCTTTCGGTCGCCTGGGCGGCGATCGGGTTCCGGCAACTGATCGGCATTGTGCAGCTCTACTGGCTTGGCGACACCACAGAACAGGTGCTGACAGCCGCAAGCCGTACGCCATGGTACATGATCATTGCCGGGCCGACGCTTGGCGGCATCGTGGTCGGGATCCTGATTTCGCGCTTCATTCCCTCCAGGCGGACCAGTGGCGTTGCCGATGTCATCGAGGCGCGGGCGCTGACCGGGCGCCGGCTCAGCCTGCGCGAGGGCATCATGAGCGCTGTGACCACCGCATTCTCCCTGGGTGCAGGCGGTAGCGCCGGTCGTGAAGGGCCGGTGATTCACCTGGGCGCCACGCTGGCAAGTGCCGTGGGCGACCGGCTGAACCTGCCGGACTACGCCCGCCGCACCCTGCTTGCGGCCGGTGTCGCCTCGGCGATCTCGGCGAGCTTCAATGCGCCGATTGCCGGCGTGCTGTTTGCCCATGAGGTGATCCTGGGCCACTACGCGTCGCGCTCGTTTGTTCCGATCGTGATTTCGTCGGCGGCCGGCGCGATCGTGTCACGGCTCTGGTTTGGCGATGCGGCGGCCTTCATCGTGCCGGCCTACCAGATCACCTCCTACTGGGAATTCCCGGCCTTTGCGCTGCTTGGCGTCGTCTGCGCCTTCGTGGCGGCGTCGTTCCAGTTTGCGCTGCTGTCGGCCGAGTATCTGGCGCGACGCTCGCCGATTCCCATCTGGGCGCTGCCGATCTGCGGCGGCTTCGTGGTCGGGCTGATGGCCATCGCCTTTCCGCATATCCTGGGCGTCGGCTACGAGGCCACGGACCTGGCGCTGTGGGGGCAACTGTCACTGGGACTGATGCTGACGCTGATCGTGATGAAGACACTGGCCACCGCCATCACCCTGTCTTCCCGGTTTGGCGGCGGGGTGTTTTCCCCCTCACTCTATCTCGGCGCCATGACCGGCGGGGCCTTCGGCATCATCGCGGCAGGCGTCTTCCCGGAACTGGCATCGAGCCAGGCGCTTTACTCGATCCTCGGCATGGGCGCGGTGGCGGGCGCTGTGCTTGGCGCGCCGATTTCAACCACGGTGATCGTGTTTGAACTGACCGGCGGCTATGCGCTGTCGATCGCGCTGCTGCTGACTGTCGCCATCGCCCATGGCGCCAACCTGGCGCTGCATGGTCACTCCTATTTCCAGTGGCAGCTGGAAATGCGGGGCCTGTTTCTCAAGGACGGGCCGCACCGGAGTGAATTGCGCAACGCACGGGTGATGGATTTCATGACACTGCCGGGAGATGACGCGGAGACGGAGTATTATGATCCGGAAGCGGAAGTTCCCTCGCTCAAGGCCACCGACACGCTGGAAACCGCGCTGCGGGTGTTCGATTCGAGCGGCCATACGCGGTTGCCGGTTATTGCCGACGACGAGGAGAAACGAATTGTCGGCTGGGCCGAACAGGTCAAGGCTGTCAGCCACTTCAATCGCCGCCTGATCGCTGCCAGTGAAGAAGAGCATCGCTAGATCCTGCGCACAAACCCGAACCCCGACAAAGGTCACAGATGAAGCCGATCACCTTCAGCCGCGAAGAAACCAAGGCCATGGCCAGTGAAATCCAGGAGTATTTCCGCGAGGAACTGGATTTCGACATCGGCATGCTGCCGGCCGAAATGCTGATGCGGTTCTTCGGCGAGAAGATGGGCGCCTATTTCTACAATCGCGGCCTGTATGACGCGCAGGAGCTGATCGCCAAGCGGATGGACAGCCTCACCGACGAGGTCTTCGCGCTGGAACAATCGACGAGGCATCTGCGCTGACCGGCATGACCTTCGGAAACGGAATTCATTTACTTCCCTTGCCAAATGCGGCATCGGCATCCCACCAACACTTGCCGGATCCTTCGTTCCGGCCCCACGATGGAGATCAAAAATGCAAAACCTGGCACCAGCGCTTTCGGCTGTCGGTATCTACGCGGCGCTCAACATGGCAGTGCTGCTGTGGATTGCGATTGAAACCGGGCGGTTGCGCGGCAAGCACAAGGTCTCCGTCGGCGACGGCGGGGTCAAGCATCTGATCCGCATCAACCGCGGCCATGCCAATGCGGTCGAGAACATGCCGATGTTCTTCATCATGCTCGTCGTCGGCACCCTGATCGGCATGCCGATCTCAGCGGTCCACGGGCTTGGACTGGTCTTCACCATCGGACGCGCCCTGCACGCCTGGCACTTCATCCAGGAAGATGCACCGGGCTGGCAGCGCGGCGGCGGTTTTATGCTGTCTCTTCTGGCCCAGTTTGTGCTGCTGATCGGGCTGCTCGGGCACGGGCTGTGGACGATGATTGGCTGACACCGGCCCTGGATCCGAGGTTGATAGAGGATCCAGACGTTTCAGGCCGCGCCTTCATCTAGAGGGCGCGGCCCCTTTTTTTGAAGCGGCTCAGGAAAGTACGCGCTTGAGCGCCGGAATGCGCGAGATGACGAGCATATCGAGCACCATCACCGCAAGCAGGGTGATGCCGGCCATCGGAAATGCCATCGAGACGGCGAGCGCGACCAGAGTGGCGCCCTGCCAGAGCGGCATGTTGCGCGGCAGTGGCGGGGCGGAAAGGCGCAAGCCCCCTGCCCGGCGTTTCCACCACATCACCGCACCGCTTGCGCTGAGGAAGATAACCGAGAGACAGACAGCCGTGTTGGCCAGCACGCTCCACAGCCCCAGCGTGCCCATGTGCAGGGCGATGCCGACGGCCATGGCCTTGCCGGCCCAGGAGTAATCCTCAAAGCGGACATCGGCCAGGATGTTGCCGGTGTAGCGGTCGACATGGACGGTGCGGTCCGACATCGGGTCGGGGCTGTCGGTGTTCATCGAATCCCGGCTGAAAGTGTAGACACCGGCCTCGCCGGACGGCACGTTCATCTGGTAGCGCCCCTCAAAGCCGATCTTGCGAGCGAGTGCGTCCATGCTGTCGATGGTGATGGCAGCGCCCTCTTGCATGACCGCGGAACCGGCCTGGCTGCCCGATGCAGGCATCGGGGTCTGCTCCAGCGCCCAGGGCACTTCCTTGCGGCCATGGTTCATGCTGGCGTGGGTTTCATCGGAAAGCGGAACATTGTCCCATTTTTCGGCCGGAAACTGGCTCCAGGCCTGCACCATCTTCTCGCCCCAGACGCCGGTCCAGGAGAGGCCGGACACGAGGAAGAACAGCAGGAACAGCGAGAGCCAGAAGCCCACAACCCCGTGCAGCGAACGCCACAGGGCACGGCCACCGCGTGCAAATGACGGGATCAGTACCGCGCGCCAGCCGCTGGATCGCGGCCACCACATGTAAAGCCCGGTGGCAATCAGCACCATGCCGAGCGAGGCGGCGATTTCCAGCATGCGGTCGCCGGTGACGCCGAGCTTGAGGTCGCTGTGGATGCTGTCGAAAAAGTCATACCAGCCGCTGCGGCGGGGAAATTCGGCTACGACCGTGGCGGTGTAGGGATCGACAACCACCATGGTCGCCGCGCCATCGAGATCAACGCGGAAAATCGCCGCCAGATCATCGGCGCGCGGGGCGACATATTGCTTGAGCGTGCCGCCGGGAATGGCCGCAAGCGCCGCCTCGGACTGCACCGAGACGGCCTGCGCGGTTTGCTGCGGCACAACCGCGATGCGTTCGCCGTCGCGGCCGTCGATATGGGCGATCCAGGTCATGGCCATGCCGGTGATGGCGAGAATCATGAAAAACGGGATGACATAGAGCCCGGCGTAAAAGTGCCAGCGCCATGCCGCGAGATAAAATTTGCTGGTGCTGACAGGCGCAGCGTCGTGCGTCGACACAGCGGTCGAATCGATCGAGACCATCAGTCTCTCCTCTGACAATGAATTAGCTTGGAATTTCGAGTGTCAGACGGAAACAGGCGGCGCGCGGGCGTGGCGCCCGGCATTGATCCTGCCGGTGCGCAGGATGATTTGTTCAAAGGCCACAGCCTGGCCGCGGCCGAGCGGCACCGGCCCATATGCCAGGCCTGCGGCCGGCAGTGCTGCGGCGTGGATTTGCATCGACCAGTCACAGGGCGATTGGCCGGGTCTACCTGTCGGGTCTTCCTCACCACCGGCCGGTATCGCCTCGATGCCGACACCGGTGCAGATGACCAGAACGAGGCCCTCGGTCGAAAACCGCGGCATGGTGTGGACCGAGAAGAACGAGAACATGAGCAGAGGCACGAACAGGGTCGCAATGACCAGTCGTCTCACATCCAGCTCTCTGAGTGCTCTCATCATGCAGAGTTCACTACAGAAGAAAGCCTATGGAATGAAGCCGTATTTTGCCGCAGACCGGTATATCAGGCCTCGCTGTCACCAGTCAGGCAGGTTCGCTCAAACGCAGTTGCGGCCTATGGTTTCTGCCTGTCCGGCTCGCTGCCGACACCTCCGAAAGCCCGTGTCGGCGAGGCGGTATCGAGGGCCACCAGACTTGTGCCGCCGGTGGTTTTCGACCGATCCCCGGAGGCAATGTCCAGCTTTTGCGACATCGAGGTGAAAGTGGTGTTGACCGCCTTGCCGAGCGTGTCGGCGCCGGTGAGGAGCACCACGGAAAAGATCGCCGCCGTCACGGCGTATTCCATGGCTGTAGCGCCGGATTCGCATTTTGCGGCGCGGGTGCAGAGTACCTTCATCATGGAGGTCCCTTCAAAACATTGTGCACGCTTCCGATCTGCATCGATCGGATCAGGGCAATCATTGGCCTGACGCGTCAAGGTTGCACGGATCCTGTTTCAAAACCGTTGACGCGCGCGATAGACAATGTGCCAAAACGAAACAGCAGCCTCATTACGGGTCACGCCTGCCTTGCCCGGCCGGATTTACGCAGCACAACGACCGCTTGGAAGGATCAACCGGTCTTGCGGCCAAGGCCCTTCAGTGTTGATGCGATGGTCCTGATCCAGCGTCTCGATGCGGGCGTTGGGGCCGGTGCGGCGGTGCGGGTGGCTTCGAACATGGCATTGGCTATCAAAATCAACATGGTTCTGTCTCCTGTGTGGACCAACATTACCCCCGTGCCGCTCATGCCCAAAACGAATTGAATTGATGTTTATGATGAGATTTCCTAATAAGGGGCATGCAACGTGATCTTGAAATCGACCTTCTGCGCTCCTTCGTGGCGATCGCCGCGCACCGCAGCTTCACCCGCGCGGCGGAGGCCATCGGGCGCACGCAATCCGCCGTCAGCCTGCAGCTCAAGCGGCTGGAAGAGATCACAGGCGAACGGCTTTTCGAGCGCAGCCGCAATTCCGTCGAGATCACGCCGACCGGTGAAGCGCTGCTGGTCCATGCCAACCGGATTCTCATGGCCAACGAGGCCGCGCTGGCGCATATCAGGCGGCCGGAAGCCGAGGGCCTGATCCGCTTTGGCGCGCCGGATGACTATGCAAGCTACCTGCTGGCGCCGATCCTTGCGGGGTTTCGAGCCGAATATCCGCTGGTGCAATTCGAGCTCACCTGCGAAAGCTCGATCGATCTGGTGCCGATGCTCGAACATGGCGAAATCGACATCATGCTCGGCACGCACCAGTCGGACCAGGTCAAGGGCCGGATCGCGCGCTATGAATCGCTGCATTGGGTGGCCGGTCCCGATTATGTCGACGACCCAGCCCAGCGGCTGTCACTGGCGCTGTTTCCTCATGGCTGCGCGGTACGCCATGCCGGGCTCGCCGCACTCGAACAGATCGAACGGTCCTGGCGCATCACCTGTTCAACCCGCAGCGTCTCGCTGATCGAGCAAACCGTGCTCAATGGCGCCGGCGTCTCGGTGATGGAAGCCTCGATCATCCCCGAGACCTTGCGCATCCTCGACGGCCAGCCCGGCTTTCCGCCGCTGCCTGAAATTGCCATGAGCGTGCATTACAACAAGGCGGCGTGTGCGCCGCATGTGGGGATCTTTTCGGATTATCTGGTGGGGGAATTGGGGCGGAGACGGGTGTAGTTGCTTCTCAAAGACTGGAAAGGACGGAGATCGCGCCGGTGGGCTCGCCCGCGTCGGTGGCGCCGCGCGGTTGGATCCGGAGGTACCGGCTCTTCGCGTCAGGCAACAATTCGCCCGGCCGGCAACGGGCCGCCCGGGTGAATTGGTTCAGGGGATCGTACCATCGGCCGTCTAGCGCCAGACCGAGCCCTTGAACTGGCCGGTGGCGTCTCCTGGGGTTATGCCGGAGAGATCACAATGGTTGGGATTTCCCGGAACGTCGGCCTCGATCAGCCGAGCGCTCTTGACCGGTGCGTTGATCACGCAATAGGCGTCGAAACGTGGCGGCAATCCCTGCAGCGTGTTAGCCAGATTGCCATTGGGCCGGCAGTTGACGCTGGCGCCGAGCATGCGTCCGTTGATGTCAACCTCTTCGGTTCCAAAGCTGCAGACCTCACCGGTCTTGGTCCCGGGCGCTCCGCCGGCTCCGCCGATGGTCACGCCGCGGATGACGACACCGGTAGTCACCGGGGTCACGCCGGCCATCAGGCCGGCTTCCTCGGCGAGGGCATGAGGGGTGACTGTCCCGGCCAGGGCGAGGACGATCGAGGGCAGGATATGCTTGAGTGGCAAGTTCATGACTGGTCTCCTTTCAAGGTTGGTGGGCATTCTCGTACGCAACTACACGGCTTGGTGAAGAGCGGGTTTGATCATCGCCGGCGGCCATCAGCGGAACTTGATGATGTAATTGACGGCAATGTTCCTGGGTCGTGTTTCGGACGAAAACCGCGCCGGGGACGCGAGCCCTTCGGTCTGTTTCTTCGTCACGCTTGTTCCTGCGGCAGTGCCTGATTGTGAGATTGCCGCCGGGCTGGTGATGTCATACTGGTGGGTGTGGTCCTGCAGGGCGTCGCACTGAAGCGAGCCGACGACATTGGCGGTGTTGTTGCCGGTCGGATCCCACCGGGTCTTGGCATCGGGGTCCATGCCCGCGCCGGCATCGAGCCCCCGCAGGAACACCCCGCGGTAATCGGGAATGCGGAATTCGGCGCCGGAGTTTTTCTCGCCGTAAAGAAATCCGATCACCGCATGCAATTCGGGGTAGGCGGCGACGCCGAGATAGCGTCCGTCGCACAACATCCAGCCCTGGCTTTCGATGTGAATGAGCGGACTGTCGGCCCTGCCGCCCTCAGCCGGCGTCGTCGTGGCTGCACAGGCCGCATTTGACCAGATGGTGTTCTGGGCGCCCGAGACAGGATCGACCTGCCCGGCGAAAGGACTGACGGACCCAATGGGCATTGCGAATGACATGGCGGTTTCCTTCCTTGATCAACGAGATGGAGACCGGGAGCGGAGTGGCGCGCCCTGGCGGGCGGTCAAAGGGCGACGCTGTCTGATGGCGATCGCCCGGGCGCAACCCGTCCGCTCCCGACCGGCTCTGCAAAGTCGCAAGCAGAGCCGAGGAGTAGAGGCTCAGGCCGGGCTGATATCCCAGGTGTTGTCGCCACCGAGCACGCAGTCGAGTGCGAAGACAGCCGACTTGAACTTGGCCTCGGCAGTCTGCGTGATGGTGTTGATGTTCAACACGGTGCCAATCCTGGTGTTGGTTCCCGCTGCCACCCAGTAACTTGGCGTCGGCGTGAACACGTGCTGAAGATTGGTACCGGCCTGCACGGCATAGGAACCGGTGCCGGACATGCCAATGCCGACGGAGAACTTGTTGTTGGGGACATCGGCTGCATCATTGATGATCAGCGAACCGTCCGGCGGCCCCTTGACCGGTTCGGAAAGCCCGGGACCAGGGGTGAGCGAGAACTCGGTCGTGTTCTTTCCGCTCGGGCTGCAGTCCTTGGGTCCGCCGGCATCGAAGGTCACGCCGGGGATCAATTCGCCAGTGTCGCTCCAGACGAAATTGTACTCGATCTCCCAGGTGAAGCGGATGTGGTCGCCAACCCGGATCTTGTAGGGTGAGCAGAACCAGGCGAGAGAGAACACATCGGCCACCTGCGAGGGCATCTTCTGGTAGACATAAAATGTCCAGGCCTGTGCAGACTGGTTGATGAGGTTGAGCGAATACTGGGTTCCCTGCCCCAGGGCTTCAGCCTGGGGCTGCGACTTGATCGATTCGATCGGCATCGTGTTGTCGGCGTAACTGATATGAATGGACATCTGCTTATCCTTTGCTGCGAAGCCGTTTCAGGCCTCCGGTGGAAGGATCCACGTCTCATCGGCTACGTGGCTGGACCCTTGAGAGAAACCGCACCCGGATCGGATCCCGATGATGTCTGACATCTTCAGTCACCTTGCCCGATTGCCACGTTTGCTCGGCGCAACTGATTGAAACTGCGAACTTGCTGCAATCTCGACGGGTGCATTTGCAGATGCTAAATCATAACGTGTAATTTTGATATTCAATGCAATCAACTGGCGATTAATCCCGGCCCACCGCTTTACCGGTGCTCAAGCCTCGCTGTCAGATCGCGGGGGATCCTGCTCGGGAATTTCGGCCAGTATCGCAAGGATCGGCCTGAGGACGCGTGGCGGCCGACGCTTCAGCATTTCGAGAAGTTCGAGTTCCTGATCGGTCAGTTGGTCCCTGCGCAGCCAGTCCGGCGCGTTTCGCCCCAGCGCGAGCCAGTCCAGGGAAACATCAAGCGACTGCGCCAGAAGGCAGGCATTGTCCAAGGTCATCGGGTAGCCGTGAATCCATTTGGACATGGCGGCAGGGGACACTCCGAGTTCGACGGCAAGCGCCATGGCCTTGTTGCGGCCACGCCGTTTCATCGCCCTGACGATGCGCTTGCCGCGTTGCCTGTCGATGGGTTGGTTTGACATTCGACGATCCTCCACTTCGAGACGACCGCCTGCCACAAGAGCTATCTTAAGTTGTATTTACTGATTTAAAAGCAACTCTAAGTTGAATTATTGCATAAACGCAGCTTGCAAACCCAATGTAGCTTCCGGTTTCCGGAGGTTGAGCCTGCGCAGCCTGCCATCGCCATGGTGGCCACCTGGCTTCAGCCCCCGCTAGCGCTCTCAAACCCGCTCCACAAACCCGTCCAGCACCCGTTTCTGCCCGGCCTTGTCGAAATCGATTGTCAGCTTGTTGCCGTCGATCGAGGCGATGTTGCCGTTGCCGAATTTGAGGTGGAAGACGCGGTCGCCGATGGAATAGGCGGAATCCGTGCCGGTTGATCTGGCGACGAGTTCGCCTTCTATGGTCGAGCCGCCGCGTGGGCCGGATTCGCCGTAGGCAATGCGTTCGACGGCGTGCCCCGAACGGGTCCCCCAGTTGTCGCGGGCGGCGTCGGTCTTATTGGCCTGGGCGCGTTTCCAGCCGGGCGTGTTGTAATTGCCGGAAAACGGCTCCGCCTTGTCAAAGCGCGAGGCGCCGTAGGGGCCGCCGGACTGGCCGGAAGCGCCGAAGCGCCCGCCCCTGCCATAGCCACCGTAACCGGTGTCCATTTCGGCGACTTCGACATGGGCTTCGGGCAGTTCATCGAGAAAGCGCGAGGGCAGTGTCGATTGCCAGAGCCCGTGAATGCGGCGGTTGGAAACAAACCAGATGTGGCAGAACAGCTTGGCGCGGGTCAGGCCGACATAAGCGAGACGGCGCTCTTCCTCCAGCCCCGACCGGCCGCCCTCATCAAGCGCACGCTGGTGCGGGAACAGGCCTTCTTCCCAGCCGGGCAGAAAGACAGTTTCGAATTCCAGCCCCTTGGCCGAGTGCAGCGTCATGATCGACACGGCGTCGAGATCGGGGTTGTTGTCGGTGTCCATGACCAACGCCACATGCTCGAGGAAGGCGCGCATGGATTCAAAGCCGGAGATGGTCTCGATCAGTTCTTTCAGGTTTTCGAGCCGCGTCGGCGCATCGGCCGAGCGGTCATTCTGCCACATCTCGGTGTAGCCGGATTCCTCCAAAATGGTTTCGGCCAGCTCGTGGCCGGGCTTGGTTTCAAGCATGCCCTGCCAGCGGGTGAACATCTCGGCAACGTCGGTGAGCGACTTGCGCGGCCTGGGCTTGAGTTCATCGGTCAGGATGAGTTCGCGGGCTGCGGCCAGCATCGGGATGCCACGGGCGCGGGCAACGTCGTGGATCTGGCGCACTGCCGCCTCGCCAAGCCCGCGCTTGGGGACATTGACGATGCGCTCGAAGGCAAGATCGTCGGCAGGCTGGGAGACCACGCGGAAAAACGCCATGGCGTCGCGGATTTCCTGGCGCTCGTAAAAGCGCGGACCGCCAATGACGCGGTAGTTCAGCCCCAGCGTGACGAAGCGTTCCTCGAACTCGCGCATCTGGAACGAGGCGCGGACCAGGATCGCCATGTTGTTGAGCGCCCTGCCCTTGTGCTGCGCCTGCTCGATCTCCTCGCCGATGGCGCGGGCCTCTTCCTCCGAATCCCAGGCGGCGTGCACATGCACGCGCTCGTGATCAGGGTCCGACTGCTCGGTGAACAGCGTCTTGCCGAGGCGGCCCTCATTGTGGGAAATCAGGTGACCGGCTGCACCCAGAATGTGTTCGGTCGAACGGTAGTTGCGCTCGAGCCGGATCACCTTGGCGCCGGGGAAATCCTTCTCGAAGCGCAGGATGTTTTCCACCTCGGCGCCGCGCCAGCCGTAGATCGACTGGTCGTCATCGCCAACGCAGCAGATATTGGGCCGTTCGCCGGCCGGCCGCTGGGCCAGAAGCCTGAGCCACATATATTGCGCGGTGTTGGTGTCCTGGTACTCGTCGACCAGGATGAAGCGGAACTTGCGCTGGTATTCTTTGAGCACATCGGGATGGGCGCGGAACATGCGGATCGGCAGACAGAGAAGATCGCCGAAATCGACGGCGTTCAACGTCTGCAGCCGTTCCTGGTAGGCCTTGTAGAGCGCCCTGCCCTTGCCGTGGGCAAAGCCGCGGCTGTCGCCTTCGGGAATGTCTTCCGGGCCATAGCCCTTGTTCTTCCAGCCGTCGATCATGTTGGCGAATTGCCGCGCCGGCCAGCGCTTGTCGTCAATGCCTTCGGCCTGGATCAGCTGCTTGCAAAGCCTGATCACATCATCGGTGTCGAGAATGGTGAAATCGGAGCGCAGGTTTGCCAGTTCCGCATGGCGGCGCAGCAGCTTGACGCCGATCGAGTGGAAGGTGCCGAGCCAGGGCATGCCCTCTACCGCGCCGCCGACCAGAACGCCGATGCGCTCTTTCATCTCGCGCGCCGCCTTGTTGGTGAAGGTGACGGAGAGGATCTGCGACGGGTAAGCCAGCCCGAGATTGAGAATATGGGCGATACGGGTGGTCAGAGCCCGGGTCTTGCCGGTGCCCGCACCTGCCAGCACCAGAACCGGGCCTTCGATCGATTCCACCGCATCGGCCTGCTCGGGATTGAGGCCCGCGAGATAGTTGGGTGCAGGCCGCGCGGCGTTGCGCGCCTGCTGGCTGGCAGCCATGGCACGGGCAGCAATCGAACCGCCTGCATTGGACGCACGTGGGCCTGCCGGCGGGGTGCGCGGCGCCGGATCATCGTCGCCGAAAAACGGAATATCATCGTCTGGACTTGTCATACCCGTGAATGTAGTGATTCGGGGTCGAAAGACCAGCGTTCGCGGTTTATTCTACGCGGGAGAACGTCGTTCCGGCGTCAAGACGAGGACCCGATGGATCACAAACAGCTTCTCGCCAGCCTGACAGCCGAGCAATGCCGCGAGCTGACGCAAACATCCGACCGGCGCGGGCTTGCGCATCTGGCGTTGCATTTTGGTGCAATTCTGCTTCTGGCTGGCTTGATCGTGGCCCGCGTGCCGTTTTGGCCGGTGCTGCTGCTGCCGCTGGGTATCCTGCTGGTGTTTCTGTTCACTCTGCTGCACGAGGCCAGCCACCAGACACCGTTCCGCTCGCGCTGGCTCAACGAGATTGCGGCCACGGTCTGCGGCTTTGTCATCGTGCTGCCGCCGCGCTGGTTCCGCTATTTTCATTTCGCCCATCACCGTTACACGCAGATTCCGGGCAAGGACCCGGAGCTGACAGAACCGAAGCCGGATAGCTGGGGACAGTATCTGCTTTATGTCTCGGGCATCCCGGTCTGGGTCAGCCATTTCCGCACGCTGATCCGCAATGCGGCGGGGCGATGCGAGGATGATTTCGTGCCGCAGGCAAAGCGCGGCGCTGTGCACACAGAGGCGCGGCTGGTGCTGGCGGCCTATCTCGTGCTGCTGATCGGCAGCCTGGCGCTTGGCAGCACGGTGTTGCTCTACGTCTGGCTGATCCCGATGCTCATCGGCCAGCCGTTCCTGCGGCTTTACCTGCTGGCCGAGCATGGACGCTGCGCTTATGTCGCCAACATGCTGGAAAATTCACGCTCGACGGCGACCAATGCTATCGTGCGGCGGCTGGCGTGGAACATGCCCTATCATGCCGAGCACCATTCCTATCCTGCCGTGCCGTTTCACAAGCTGCCGGAGCTCAACCGGCTGGCGGCAGAGCATCTCGTGGTGACCGAGACCGGATATGCGCGCTTTCACGCGCGTTATGCACCGCATATCAATGGGGTGGCTGACCCCGCGGAGTGAAAGCCAGTGCGGGGACGGACTCGATTTGCGATTGATCCGCAACGGCATTTGAGAAATACTCGGATCACGGCCAGCGCTGCCGGCAGTCCGCGCCTCCTTGAGGTCTGGCGAAAGCGCGTCTTGTTTTTCCGGTTCTCCTGATCGGCGAAAAAGTCAGCAATGCGGACACTGATCATCCCATTCGCCGCAGACAGGACTTGAACCATGCGAACTTATCTCGATGCAAAAGCTATGGCTGTTGCCATGCGCGAGCGGCTGGCCGAGACCGGCTTTTCCATTTCCCACAGCCAGGCGCTGGAAATCGTGGCACGGCAATTCGGCCTCGACACCTGGAACATATTGGCAGCCAAAATCGCCCAAAGCCCCGCAGGCCACGATGATGGCGGCGTCGGGCTGGAGGCGGCAGCGCCGATCATCCGGATTTTTGACGAAGCCAAGGCGCGAGAATTCTATCTCGAGTTTCTCGGTTGTTCGGTCGACTGGCAGCATCGCTTCGAGCCCGATGCACCGCTTTACATGCAGGTCTCGCGTGGCGCGATGGTGCTGCACCTGAGCGAGCATTCCGGTGATGCGACGCCGGGCGCCAATGCGGTGGTGTTTGCCAAAGACGTCGGAAAGCTGCACGGCGAATTGTCGGAAAAGAACTACCGCTACAACCGGCCAGGTCTGCAACAGCAGGACTGGGGTCTCGAGATGCAGGTGATCGACCCGTTCGGCAACCGGCTGCGGTTTATCGAAAGAAACGACACACTTTAAAGCTGATCAGCAGCATGTGAAAAAGCAGCCTGCTTTCCGGCCAAGAACAGGAAAGCAGGCTGTCTGTGGCTACCAGGGCGTTTCGCCGTCCGGTTCGACGAAGCGGCCGGACCCTTCGTCGCCGAGCGCAAAGCGGACGGGCAATCTGGCGCCCTCCTCCGGCGTCATGGTGCCGTAGCCGGTCAGATCGGTCTTGACGAAGCCGGGGCTGACAGAATTGACCACAATCGACGTGCCGCGCAGTTCCTCGTGAAGCTGGATCGTCAGCATGTTCAGCGCCGCCTTCGAGGCATTGTAGCCAATGAACTGGTTGGCATAATAGGGCGAGGACGGGTCACCGTTCAGCGCCAGAGATCCGAGTGAACTTGACAGATTGACAATCCGGGCCGCGGGCGCCTTGTGTAACAGCGGTAGAAAAGCCTGGGTAACAGCCAGTGTACCGACGAAATTGGTGTCCATCACCTTGCGCACCGCGTCGAGGTTGGCCTTTCCCGGCACACCATCGGCAAAATCGAAGATCCCGGCATTGTTGACGAGAATATCCAGCCGGTCGTGCTCCGCGGCTATCTTTTCGGAGGCAGCGGCCGCACTGGACCAATCATCAAGGTCGAGGTGGACAAAGCCTGCCGCCAGCCCATCCGACGCAAGGTCTTCGATCGCTGCCCTGGCGCGCGCCTCGTCCCGCGCGCCGATGAGAACATGGACGTCTGCCTGTGCCAGTTGCCGGGCGATTTCCAGCCCGATCCCCTTGTTGCCGCCGGTGACAAGCGCAATGCGTTTGGTTTCTGTCATGATCAATCCTTTCCTTCAGATGGTTACTGCGGCTAGAATATGAAGGATTGTTCAGTTTGAGGATTCGCATTTGCCGCCCGTCACGCCACGCTCACTTGCGCCACGGAAAAGGCCGCGCCAGGCGCGGGCCGCCGTCACGCTCGACGCGGTCTTCGAAGCAACCATTCAGGTTTTGCTGACGGTCGGACCGCACCGGCTGACGACAACGCGGGTGGCCGAACGCGCAGGCGTTTCGGTGGGGACGATGTACCAGTATTTTGCCCACAAGCAGGCGCTGATCTACGCGCTCAACGAACGCTATCTCGAGGCTCTGGCCGCCAGGATCGAGGACATTTGCCGGGCGCAGCGGGGCATGCCGGCCAACAGGATGGTCGAAGCTTTGATCGAGTGTTACTGGCAGGCAAAAACCGAGCGTGCCGATGTAACCCGGGCGCTCTACCGTTCGGTTGCGGAACTGGACAACGAGGCCCTGATCGACGCCTTCGCGGCGCGGGTCGATGCTGCGACCGCAACCATGCTGGCGAGCGCGCCGGACCTGGACACGCAGGAACTCGAGAGTATCACCCGCACACTGTTGACTGTCATTTTCGGCACTGTCCGCAACGCGTTTGAGCGAAATCTCGATGAGGCGGCAGCCCGGGAGTTGCGCCGCCACCTGGTGGCCATGTGCTGCACACTGCTTGACAGCACATCACGCCGGGTTGCCTGACAGGCACGGTCGCAGAGGATCGAGCCACCTGCACCTCGGCAAGTCCTGTTCGCCTTGCCCAGGCTGCAGGAATGCGGGGCCATGCGGAGAGCTCGCACCCGGTCAGGCTTGCAGACTTACATCTGGCGGGATTTCCTGGCCGCGAGCCCGGCGGAAACCATCGCTCCGGGCATTCTTGAACGCCGGTACTGCAGGGCCACGACCTTGTAGCCGCCGGCCTTGAGTTGCGACAGTAGCAAAGGAAGCATGGCGGCAGTTCGACGATGAATGTCATGCATCAGGATGATGCCTTTGCGCCTGGCGCGAACCTGCGCCATGGTGCGGGCCGCAATGGTTTCCGGGCTTGATTTGAAATAGTCCTTGGTGTCGATGTCGACATCGAGAATGACCATGCCACGCGCGGCAACCGAGTTCCGCAGCGCGCCTGTATCGGCCAGATAGGGGAAACGGAAGAAGCCGATCGGGGTGCCGGTTGCCCTGGTCACCGCCGCATTGCCGGTTGCGATATCAGCGAGTGCGCGGTTGGTGCCTGCATTTGCCAGATTGGCATGGTTGTAGGTATGGCCGCCGATGGAATGACCGTGATTGACAACTCTTGCGGCCACCGCGGGATAGCTGCTTGCCATCTGGCCGACCATCAGGAAGGTTGCCTTGACGCCGTATTGATCAAGGATCTCCAGTACCCTGTCGGTCTTGCCGGGCATCGGGCCATCATCGAAGGTGAGGATGACCTCCTTGTCGGCCAGGCGGATCTCGGACAGCGACGACACTCTCAGGGTCCGTCCGGCGAGCGATCCGAACCCCTTGCCGCCCGGTGCCTTCCCGAAACGGGCAAATGCCGGATTGTCCGCCTCGTCGGCCTTGTCGCGGCCAAGCAGCGAGTGCTTGTCGCCGGCAGGCACATAGGCGGTCTTCGCGGCCCCGAGACTGGATGGCGGTTTTGAAGCGCAACCGGCCATGGCAAGGCAGGACAGCACACATAAAACGGAAAGACGCGAAACCATGGCTCGATCAACTCTGAACAGTGACGTTGCCAGAGTCTTGCCGATTATGGTTAACCGAGCATTGACAGACCTCCCGCTCGCACGTTTGAGGCGAAACCAACCATTACCGCCTGATGCTCAAGCGCCGAAACCGAGGGCTGCGCCCCGCGCCCGCGCGCGGCTCTCTCAGCCGCAGCATTTCTTGTGTTTCCGGCCCGATCCGCAGGGACACGGATCATTGCGGCCGATACCCGCCGCACGCGGCGCCGGCGCCTGGCGAAGCCGGTCCCAGTAAAACCAGCTGCCATCAATGCGGCGAAATTGCGAGGTCTCCCTGAGTTCGCCACCGCTGCCGCCGTGACTGTAGCGGGCGATGAAGCTGACCGTTCCTTCCTTGGCGGCCTCCCTGCCCTTGCGGATCCGGACAATATCGAGGCCGAGCCAGCGCATGCCCAGCTGGGACTGCTCCGCCTCCCTGAGGTCAAAACCGGCAGCAGCGGGTCCGGCGCAGGTAGCAGCGATGTAATCAAGCCTTTCCAGCGCGTAGGCGGCGTAGCGCGACCGCATGAGCGCCTCGGCCGTCGGCACGGGCTCACCCGCATGGTAACGGCCGCAGCAGGTGGCGAGGTCGAGATTGGAGCCGCAGGGGCATTGGGGCATGGGTCTGTCCTTGACCAGTCGCAGAGATGGCACTCCTGCCGACGTAGCGGAAAGACGGCATCAGGTCGAGAATGCCGGGACCCGCTGATCCTCAGAACCAGCCCTTGCGCTTGAACCAGAGACGGGGCCGGGCACAACCGCTCCGGCTGGGTTCAACGGGCCAAGTTGCAACGCAATCGACCGACAGCTCGCACCCTAGCCGACCATGGAGCCGGGTCCTCCCGGCTACCGGGGGGCGGAGCCTGCGTCGAACGCATCGTCGACCGGCACCTGCAAGGCTGTGGCGAGCTGGTTGGTCTTGCCGGCCAGACCGATGATCGCCAGCAGCTCGCCATATTGCTCCTGGGTCATGCCCTTGGCGCGAGCGGCCGCCGTGTGGGAATGGACGCAATAGGTGCAGTTGTTGGCGACCGAGACGGCGATGTAGACCATCTCCTTGGTCAAAGGATCGATCGAGGACGGCTTGCCGACCACTTCCTTGACTTCCGACCAGGTGCGCTCAAGCAGGGCCGGATCGAAGGCCAGCCAGAGCCACATGTTGTTGATGAAGTCGGTACCGCGGAAGGCGCGAATATCATCGAAGACCGCCTTGACGCGCGGATCGGATTCTAGATCGTCAGTCGGGACCAGTGTGCTCATGGCGTCATGGTTTCCTTTGTCCGGTTAGTTGCTGTGGCGGGCTTAGAATGTCGAGGTGGTTCGGCGCTCCCACAGGGTTGTCACGTTTCCCTGGTCATTCTCGATGCCGACACTCTGCCCGGCCGCTTCCCGCTGGAGAACATTGGCAGCGCCTTGTGCAAACTCGAAGGCCAACTGGTTGAGCCGGCCCGCCTTGCCGTAAGCCGGAGCCTTCGGGCCTCCGCCGGCGATGGTGATGCCGCCGTCGTCGATACGCTTGATCGGGCCCACATGATTGACCGGTGCGCCGGTGGCGAGATCATAGAGTGACAGGGTTGCGACGAACTGGGCGTTGTCAGGCCTTTTCTCGCCGTTGATGAAGACATGTGCGCCGGTCAGCTGCTGCAAGCTTGCGCGGCTGCGAATGAACACCGAACGAACGCCGACAACGGCCCGGACCGGCCGGCTGCCGCGGAACAGCGGCGTCAGCGCATCGCGGACATGCGGTTCAACATTGGCTGCAATGGCCTGCTCGAGCGCGGCCTGCTTGCCCTGGCGGTTGGTCACGCCGAAGCGGGTTCCGATCGTGCCAAGCGTCGAGCCCCCGGCGAGAGACCGGCTGATATCGCCATCGAGTTCGGCCACCAGCAATGGCCGATCGGCGCTGGAGAAATCGACATCGACCTGCGCCAGCTGCAACTGGTCCAGGTAGCTTGGCCCCTGCGGCTGGGACACGGTCTCGCAAGCCGAAAGCAGGACCGGGAGCAGCAACAGCATCGCAATGCCAGCCAGGCGGCCAGACAGCGGCGCGAGGAACGGGAAGCAGGAAAACGTCATCGAAAATGCCCTTTTTCAAATATCTCCTTTCAAGCTTTACCGGCTGGCCTGCGTTTTTTGAAGTGCATCCTTCAGGATCCTGTTGCCAGCGGGCAGGTATCGACCCGGAATCAAATGTTTCCCCTGCAGCCGTGGCAGCATGTCCGCATCACGTCGGGTTGGGACGCCAGCGAGCAAGATATCGTTTACACCCGGCCTGTAGACTTCCTGACCAAAAGCACTGGCAGTCTTCGTAATCGGCGGGCAGCACGGCCTGACGGCTCGGATAATTATGATGATGACCGGCAGAAGCGGCATGAAACCGCCTTTTTTCTAGCCTTTCACAGATACTAAATTACAAATATCGCGTAAGACTCTGTAATCGGAATCGGGAGAACGACCATGGCAGACAAGCCCACTGTTACACAGGCCATGATCCAGGCTTATGACGAGTACACGCATCTGACGCTGGACCGGCGCGGGTTCATGGACAAGCTCTCCAAGCTGGCCGGCTCCGGCGCAGCGGCGGCTGCCATTGCCCCCCTGCTGGCAGCCAATGGCGCCCAGGCAGCGATCGTGGCTGCCGACGACAAGCGGGTGGCGACATCGGAAGTGCGGTTCAGAGGTGCGACCGGCGTCATGGCGGGCTATCTCGCAATCCCGGCCTTTGCCAACCAGCCTGTTCCCGGCATCATCGTGGTGCATGAAAACCGTGGCCTCAACGACCACATTCGCGACATAGCACGGCGCCTGGCGCTGGAAGGCTACGCTGCCCTGGCGGTCGACTTTCTCTCGCCACTCGGCGGCACCCCCGCAGACGAGGATACCGCGCGCGAGATGGTAAGCGAGCTGAGAAGCTCCGACACGGTCGCCAATGCGGTGGCCGCCCGAAGCTGGCTGTCCGGACATCCGAGGACCACCGAGAAGGTTGCGGCGATCGGATTCTGCTGGGGCGGCGGGCTGGTCAACGACCTGGCCGTGGCCGATCCGGATTTGCGCGCTGGCATCGTCTATTACGGACGCCAGCCGGACATAAAGGATGTCCCGGCCATCAAGGCGGCAATGCTGCTGCACTATGCCGGCCTCGACGAACGCATCAATGCCGGCCTGCAGGCCTACCGCTCCGCGTTGCTGTCCAACGACAAGGTGTTCGGCCTGCATGTCTATCCACGCGTCAACCACGCCTTCAACAACGACACTTCGGCGGCACGCTACAGCAAGGAAGCTGCGGACCTGGCCTGGGAGCGGACGCTGGCCTTCCTCAAGGGCACGATGTTCTGAGCTGAAGAATGTCTGTCATGGCGGGCCGCGAGCATCTGCGCGGCACGAATTATCGGCGGATAACAAGCTAAAATCAGTCCCGCGCTGCTTGCAAAGGCGATTTCTGCCGTTTACGCTTACGTTAACGTCATACAATTTCGGAGAATAGTCCATGAACGATCTCGTTTCCCGCATCGCGACCAATGTCGGCGTCGATCCGGACGTCGCAGCCAAGGCCGTTGGCGCCATTCTGGAATTCCTGCAGTCGGAAGGCCCTGCGGACAAGGTTCAGGAAATGCTGGCAGCCGTTCCCGGCGCCGCCGACCTGATTGCGCAGGCTCCAAGCGGCGGCATGCTGTCGATGGGCGGCGTCATGGGCCTCGGGCAGAAGCTGATGGGCATGGGCCTGGGCATGGGTGAAATCTCAAGTGTTGCCAAGGAAACCATGGGCTACGCCCGCGAAAACGGTGCCGGCGATTCCATCGACGAGATCGTCGCTTCGATCCCCGGCCTGTCGCAGTTCGTCTGAGACTGCACAAAGCCCAGGCGCCAAGCCACGGCAAGGCGACAGAATTTCGGTCCGGCGATGCAAATCGCCGGATTTTTTGTGTGACACGGAAGAAACCTCTCCGCCGCATTGCGTGAAAATAGCAGCGGGGCGGCCCACCTCCCGGGCCTGCCCCGCGCTCCTCCCATCCTCGGCCTCCTGCAACTCGCTCGGCGGTTCCACTCTCATGGGGGCGAGACGGACCCGTGAGCGCCAGGGTCAGGCCGGGCGGATGGATCTGTTCAGTCTTGAGGCGATCAACCAGGCAATCGGCAATGCGGTCAGGGCTCCCAGCACAGCCGCGATCGAGATGGAAACGGCATCCATCCTGCCCAGGGTCAGCGCGGCCACCACAAAACTGCCAGCCACCATGCTGCCGACCACGATGTAGATCATTGCTGCCAGTTTCAACATAATTGCCCCCTCCCCAACTGTTTGACGTCCCGGCCCTTCCGCCGGATGTCCTCTCAGGCACAATCTACACGCCTGCAAGGAAGAGATTTTGATCTGGCTCAATAGTTTTGCGTTTTCACAAAGCTGGATAGATCAAGCTGGCCGGGAGCCGAAATTACCACCATAGAGCCGAACCCTTTGTCAATTTGAGCAGGCAGATGCCGTTAGCCTCAAGCAGATCGAAGCTGATGTTGACGCAAAGGGTTGCGGTGATGTTTCGGACAGGTTTCAGTGTCATCGTTCAGACTTGGTTGAAAGGACTTTTGCGCATGTATTTGACACCCCGGTTCACCACACCGTTGCTGACAGCGGCCTGTTTCATGCTTTCGGCGGTTCCGGCGCCGGCTTCCGAAACCGCGCATTTCAACTGCGGCGGAAACGGGCTGTCGATCAGCGTGACGCTGGAGCCGGAAACCGGTACGGCGACAGTGGTCAGTCCGCGCGGCACCGAACAGTTGAGAGCTGAAAGCGATGGTGTTTGGCGCGATGCGACGCAGGAACTGCAGTTTTACGCCGAGGAAACACCGCCGACCCTGTGGATGGGGTCTGAACAAATCTCCTGCAATCCGGTGCTGGCCGGCGCCACGCAGACCCATGCGTCCGGCGCCGTGGGCGGCAACGAAAGCATGATCAATGCGGCCGGCCGGTCACTGGGCGGGCGTCTGCGCAACGGTCCCGGGACCAATTTCGGCGTGACGGGCAGCCTTGCCGAGGGAACGCCGGTGACCATCGTCACCAATACCGGGGTTCAGTTCGACGGCTATGACTGGTTTGAAATCCGCACCGGCAACGGTGTGAGTGCCTACCAATGGGGTGGCATCATGTGCTCTGAAGCCCGGCAGATTGCCGGCATCTACGAGCAGTGCCGGCCCTGACGCCTCGCACCTGTCCCATTCCGGCACAGGTGGGTCTGGCACGGTTCCTGCTCTGTCTTCTGCATGAGCACGAACCGTCACATTCTGAGCCGTCGCGCGCTTCTTGCTAGCCTTGCAGGCGCTGGCGCGACGGGTCTCCTCACACCCCTTAGCGCCACCCGCGCCGCAGCCGGCGATCTGTTCACGCAGATCGATCTGCGCGGCGGACACGACGCCGATCTCGCAGGCCTGCTTCCGGACGCAGTGGATGACCAGAGCCGGCTGTTTCAGCGCGCCATTGACGATGCAGCCGCTGCAGGCCGCGTTCTGCGGTTGCCGCCGGGACGTTTCGTGATCTCCAATATCGACCTGCCGGACGGGGCCCGGATTGCCGGCGTGCCGGGCGCAACGCGGCTGATCTATGGCGGGCGCGGGCATTTCATGCTGGCCGAAGGGGCGCGGCGGATCGAGCTGTCCGGGCTGGTGTTTGACGGCGCCAACCAGCGGCTGGGCGATCATGTCTCCGCACTGGTGCATCTGCGCGGTGTCAGCGAGGCGATTGTCGATGGCATGGTGATTGCCGGCGCAGATGGGCACGGGCTGACGCTCGAAGCCTGCGGCGGGCGGATCAATCATTGCGAGATTTCCGGTGCGCGGCTGGCGGGCATCTACGCGGTTGAAAGCCGCGGGCTTTCGATCACCCGCAATGTGGTGCGCGACTGCGCCAATGGCGGCATCCTGGTGCACCGCTGGTCTGTGGGCGAGGACGCAACGCTGATTGACGGCAACCGGGTGATGCGGATTGCGGCGCGCGCCGGCGGCACCGGCCAGAACGGCAACGGCATCAACATCTTCCGCGCCGGCAATGTCATGGTGACCAACAACCACGTCTCCGATTGTGCCTTTTCAGCGATCCGGGCGAACTCGGCCAGCAATATCCAGATCGTCTCCAACCAGGCCATCCGCTCGGGCGAGACGGCGATCTATGCGGAGTTTTCGTTTCAGGGCGCGGTAATCGCCTCGAACCTGGTCGATGGCGGCACGGTGGGGATTTCGGTTGCCAATTTCAACGAGGGCGGGCGGCTCGCCTCCGTTACCGGCAACATCATTCGCAACCTGACGACCAAAGGCCCCTACCCGGCCGAATATGCCGGCTTCGGCATCGGCATGGCGATCGAGGCCGACGCTGCGGTGACCGGCAACGTGATTGAAGGCGCACCGAAATGGGGCGTGCTGATGGGCTGGGGACCGTTTCTCCGGGCGGTCAATTTCTCCGGCAACACGATCCGCGATTGCGGCGCCGGCATTGCCGTCTCGGTTGTCGAGGGCGCAGGTGCCGCACTTATTTCGGGCAACATGTTTGACGCCACGCCGGGCGGCGCCATCATCGGCTGCCGCTGGAACGAGGTGGTGACCAAGGATCTGACCAAAGTTGGCGCGGGCCGGTTCACGCATCTGACTCTCGAGCGAAATGCGGTGGCGTGAGGCCGATCAGAGATCCTTCACCAGCCGCAGAGCGTCGTAGATCGCGGCATGGGTGTTGCGCGCGGCCACGGCATCGCCGATGCGGAACAGACGGAAGGCGCCTTGCAGGTTTGGCCGGAGCTCCTGCATACCGCCGGTGGTCAGCGCCTCGTAATCAACCTCGCCCAGATTTGACGATTGCGGCTTGAGCTCGAAATAGAGCTCATCGAGCGGCCTTGTGCCGTGGTTGACGATCACCTGATCGACCAGCCGCTCACGGCGGACGTCGCTGTAATCGCTGCCCAGAGTGGCGCGCAGCTGATTGCCTTCGCGCGCCACGGACAAGAGCCGCCAGGTGACCGTGAACGTCGTGTCACGCTTTTGCAGATTGCGCATATAGGGCACCAGGTTCATCGCCATCACCTCGGGCGCAAAACTGCGATCCGGGGTGATGATCTCGACCCTGCCACCTTTGGCCGAGATCAGGTCGGCGGCCTGGAGCCCGGCATGATCGCCGGCGTCATCGAAAATCAACACATCGGCACCGGGTTTCACATCTCCCGACAGGATGTCCCAGGCGGAATGAACCAGATCGTTGCCCACGCCAAGCACTTCGGTATGCGGCAGGCCGCCGGTGGCGATGATCACCTCGTCGGGTGCGGTTTCGAGGACTGCTTCGGCATCCGCGAAGGTGTTGAAGCGGAAGGTCACGCCCAGTTTCTCGCATTGCTGCATCCGCCAGGCGATGATCGAGATCATCTCGCGGCGGCGTTCGTCCAGCGCGGTGAGACGGACCTGCCCGCCGGGCTGATCCGCTGCCTCCAGCACCGTGACCGCATGGCCGCGCTCGGCCGCAACCCGGGCCGCTTCCATGCCGGCCGGGCCGGCGCCGACGATGGTGATGCGTTTGCGGGTGGCACCCTTGTCGATCGTGTGAGGCATCGTCTCTTCACGGCCGGTGGCGGCATTGTGCAGGCAGAACGCCATGCCGCCCTGATAAATCCGGTCAAGGCAGTAATTGGCGCCGACGCAGGGGCGGATATCGTCTTCGCGGCGCTCGATGATCTTGCGCACCAGATGCGGGTCGGCCATGTGGGCGCGGGTCATGCCGACCATGTCGAGCTTGCCTGCAGCGATGGCATGGCGGGCGGTGGCGACATCGGGGATCTTGGCGGCATGAAAAGTCGGGAAACCGGTGGCGGCGCGAATGTCACCGGCGAAATCGAGATGCGGGGCATTCTTCATGCCCTGGATCGGGATCAGGTCGGTCAGGCCGGGATCGGTGTCGATATGGCCTTTGACGACATTGAGGAAATCGACCAGGCCGCTGTTCTTGAGCTTGTGCGAGACCTCCATTCCTTCGGCGCTTGTCATGCCGCCGTCCAGTACCTGGTCGCCGGTGTAACGCAGGCCGACGATGAACGCGTCGCCGCAGCGGGCGCGGATGGCGCGCAGCACGTCAAAGGTGAATTTGAGACGGTTGTCGAGGCTGCCGCCATAGGGTGCTTCCAGATCATTGGTCAGCGGCGACCAGAACTGCTCGAGCAGATGACCATAGGCTTCAAGCTCGATGCCATCGACGCCCGCCGCCTTCATGCGTTCGGCGGCATCGGCGAAATCACCGATGATGCGGGTCATGTCCCAGTCTTCCAGCCGCTTGGGGAAAGCCCGGTGCGCGGCCTCGCGCTCGTGGCTGGGGGCGACCACGGGAAGCCAGTCAGCCTTGTCCCAACGGGTGCGGCGGCCGAGATGGGTAAGCTGGATCATTACCGCCGCGCCGTGGTCATGGCACTCGTCGACAAGCTGCTTCATCCAGCCGACGACTTCGTCCTTCCAGGCGAGGATGTTGTTGAACACCGGCGGGCTGTCGCGCGCCACCGAAGCCGAGCCTGCTGTCATCGTCAAAGCCACACCGGCTTTGGCGCGCTCGACGTGATAGGCGCGGTAGCGGCCCCTGGGCATCCCGTCCTCGGGATAGGCCGGCTCGTGGCTGGTGATCATGATGCGATTGCGCAGCGTGAGGTGCTTGAGCGTGTAGGGTTGCAGCAGCGGATCGTTGGACATGAGGCGGCTCCTGTTGGCTGACTCAATTTCTGACGCGGAATGTACATAGGTGTCAATTACAAACTCACTGATGCACATTCTTGCGGTCACGGGATACATCTGCTTAGGGTGCCGCATGGAAAAGGCACACAGCACAGAGACGGAAACAGGCTGGCGCGGATCGCGCGAGGGTTGGCTCGAAGCCGCCTATGGCGCGCTGGTCAACGAGGGGATCGACGCGGTCAAGATCAAGCCGCTGGCCGAAAGCCTGAGGCTGTCGCGGACCAGTTTCTACTGGTTCTTCGACACCCGCGACGCCTTGCTCAAAGCACTCGCCGACATGTGGGAAGCGCGCACCACGACCTCGCTGACCAGGGCCGCACGCGACTATGCCGAGACCGAAGCCGAAGCCATGCTCAACGTGATCGGCTGTTTTCTGCGGCCCGAAACTTTTGACGCCAAGCTGGAATTCGCGATGCGCGGCTGGGGGCTGAAGGACCCGGCAATCATGGCGCGGATTGTCGAGGCAGACCGGATACGGCTCGAAGCCCTGACCCAAATGCTGGAGCGATGGGGTCATCCGCCGCAGGATGCCGATGTGCGGGCGCGGACGATCTATCTGGTGCAGATCGGCTACATCTCGATGCGGGTGGAGGAGAGCCTTGAGACGCGGGTGACCCGGATCCCGAACTATGTCGAGGTCTACACCGGCCGCCCGCCCGAGCCACGCGAGGTGGCACGGTTTCGGGCGCGGTTCGGGCTGGCACCAGAGGGCTAAGAGGGTTCCGAATTTGTCGGGATAGCAAGCACGGCTGCCTCGAGGCCGCCCCGGGAGCGGATGCCCTGCCCTTGTTTTGCCTGATCCGGGCGATAGTTTTTGCCATCTCCATCTCAGAAGGAAGCAGACCAGATGCAAAAACCCACCCTGAACCGCCGTGGATTGATCGGCCGCGCACTGGTGCTAGCCGGATTGGGTGCAGGCGCCGGAGCCTGGGCGGGGTTGTTCGGAACTCCCGCCTCAGCCGCAACCGGGACGCCCTCGGCAACCGAAGGACCGTTCTACCCGAAGCCGTCAATGCGCATGGACGATATCGACAATGATCTGGTCAAGGTGACGGGCCGGGTCGAAGAGGCTGGCGGCACAGTGATCCGGCTCAAGGGCCGTGTGCTGGACGCGGACGGCCAGCCGCGCACGGGCCTGCGGGTCGAGATCTGGCAATGCGACATGAATGGCAAATACCTGCATCCCGGCGACCGCAGGGATGTGACCTATGACACCGGGTTTCAGGGATTTGGCCATGACATCACCGGGGCAGATGGCGGCTACAGGTTTCGAACCATCATGCCGACGGTCTATCCCGGCCGCACGCCGCATATTCACGTCAAGCTGCTGGATGGTGAGAATGAACTGCTGACGACACAGTTCTATCTCAAGGATCATCCGGGCAATGCAAGTGACCGGATATACAACCGCCTGTCCGATGCTGAAAAGGCCTCGGTCACCATGGAGTTCGTGACCGGCGAGAACGGGCTCGAGACCAGCGTGGACATCATCGCCTAAAGCAATTCCAGCAAAAGTGAGAACCGGTTTTGCGTCCGGAATTGCGTCAAAGCAGAGAGATAATGCATTGAAGGTGAATCGGTTTTCGCCGGAAATGCTTTAGCGCCCGAAAGCGCACATCTATCAGGCGCGGCAGGCGAGACAGCCCGAAGGCTGTCTCGCGTTTTGGCTTACTTCGACTTCTCTGCGATCGCGGCCCTGGCCTGATCGATCAGCGCCTGGCCATCAATCCCCTGTTCGCCCATTTCGGCGACCCAGCGGGCGATGACCGGCTGGGCGGCTTGTTTCCAGCGCGCCACTTCCGTCTCATCGAGCTGGATGATGTTGTTGCCGGCGGCCACTGCAATGTCGCGGCCCGGCTTGTCGTTGGCTTCCATCACCTCGGCCGCGAAGGCCGAGAGCTTGGCGCCGGACTCCGCGTCGAGAATTGCGCGCAGGTCATCCGGCAGGGCTTCGTATTTGGCCTTGTTCATGACCAGCACGATGGCCGCTGTATAGAGCGCCTCCGGCCCGCCGAACTCGGTGTGGTTGGTGACCAGCTCGGTCAGGCGGATCGACGGCGTGACTTCCCAGGGGATCACGGTGCCGTTGATGACGCCCTTGGACAGGGCCTCGGGGATCGTTGGCAGCGGCATGCCGACGGGCTCGGCGCCCAGTTCCGACAGCATGTCGTTGATCACCCGGGTTGGCCCGCGCATGGTCTTGCCGGCCATGTCTTCCAGCTTGTTGACCGGCTCGGATGTGTGGACAACACCGGGGCCGTGCACCCAGGCGCCAAGCACCTTCACATCGGCATATTCGTTCTGCTGGAAGTCGTTTTCCACCATTTCCATATAGGCGAGCGAGGTGGCGATCGGATCTGTCATCATGAACGGCAGTTCAAAGACCTCGCTGCGCGGAAAGCGGCCGGGCGTGTAGCCCACCAGTGTCATCGTCAGGTCGGCAACGCCGTCCCGGGCCTGATCCATCAGGTCGGAGGGGCGGCCACCGAGCGACATGCCGTCGAAATGTTCGACTTTCAGCTTGCCGCCCGAGGCTTCGGCAAGGCGCTCGCCCCACGGCTTGAGGATGTGCTTGGGTACAGTCGCGACCGGCGGCAGGAACTGGTGCAGCCGAAGCGTGACTTCCTGTGCGGTTGCCGCGCTCGGTGCCGCCGACAGCGCGAATGCACCGGCAACCAGCGAATAGATGAAATTGCGTCTCAACATTTTGTTTCCTCCCAGAATGAATGTCTGATGTCTGCTTTCCACGTGAACGGCCTTGCTCAAGGCCCTGGAACTTTCTGATGTTCTGGCTGCAGCCTCCCCGCTGCAGGTTTGGCCGGGTCACACCGCACGGGCATAATCGACCAGGTTGTAATTGACGGCGGCGAGTTCGGGTTTGGAGACGATGCGTCCGGACGCCAGCAGCTTGCGCGCGGTCATGTGGGTTGATGCGGAATCCACGGTTTCCACACTGACCAACCGGCCAGAGGTAAAACTCAGGACAGCAAGGCCGCCCTTTGCAGGTTTGTGCGCGACGTGTTCGTCTGCCCCCGCGCCAAGACCTGCAATCTGCAGCTTGAGATCTCCCTGATCGCTCCAGAACCAGGGTACGGCTGCATAGGGGGCGGGCTTGCCCGTCAAGCGTTTGGAGATGGTCCGGGCATGGTCGGTCGCGGCCTGGACCGATTCCAGCCGCACCCGCCGGCCCGAAAGCGGATCGGGGAAATTGCAGCAATCGCCGAGCGCGGAAATATTGGGGTCCGATGTGCGCAGCAGATTGTCGACATCGATGCCATCGGAGACCGCCAATCCGGCGTCAGTTGCCAGTTCGCTGTTGGGCACGACGCCTGCGGCGATGAGAACGATGTCGCCTGCGATGTCCGAGCCGTCGGCAAGGCGGGCGCCGGCAACGTTTCCGGCACCGTCCTCGAGAAGTTCCGAGACAAACTGACCAAGCCGGACACTGGTGCCCCAGCCTTGATGGTACTTGAGAAAATGCGCGGACATGGTGTCGGAGACCGCACGCGACATCAGGCGTTCGGCGCCCTCGATCACGGTGGCATTGACCCCGAGACCAGGCGCGACAGCCGCGAATTCCATGCCGATGAAGCCGCCGCCGACCACCAGCACATTGCGGGCTGCACTGAGCCGTGTGCGCAGCTCCGCGGCATCGGCAAGATTGCGCAGCGACAGCACGTTTTTCAGATCGAGATTGGCAATCGGCGGCCGGGCATTGCGGCTGCCGGTGGCCAGCACGAGATGATCATAACGGATCTCCTTGCCGTCACTGGTCGCAATGTGCTTGCCGTCCGGATCGATGCCGGTCACCCGCGTCTGCGGCATCAGCGAAATGGTGTTGTCGTCAAAAAACTTCGACGGGCGCAGGTCGAGCCTGGCGGCATCGCCATGCTTGAGGAAAGCCTTTGACAGCGGCGGGCGCTGATAGGGCAGACCCGGCTCATCGCTGACAAGCAGGATCTCGCCCGCGAAGCCATCGGCGCGGAGACTCGCGGCCATCTGGAAACCGCCGTGACCGCCCCCGACTATGACGACGCGCTGAAGCGTCATATCTGCGCGTCCGGAAGATGGACGGTCAGACCGTCGAGTTCATCGGTGATGGCAATCTGGCAGGACAGGCGGCTGGTGGATTTGACCTCGGAGGCGGCAAAATCCAGCATGGCGCGTTCACCATCCGAAGCCGCGCCGGTTTTCGGGGCCCAGTCGTCGGCGACATAGACATGGCAGGTGGCGCACATCATCGCGCCGCCGCACTCGGCGACGATGCCCTCGACATTGCCCGCAAGCGCGGCCTGCATCACACTGTCGCCGGCGCTTGCCTCAACCGTGGTTTCATTACCGTCCGGGGATACAAAAGTCAGTCTTGGCATCGCCGGTCTCCTTCTAATGTCTTTTGCTGGCTGGCAGCGCACATCAGTTCAACCGCACCGGCAGGCTGAGCGGTCCGCGGAAACCAAAACCCCACCAGACAACTTTTTCCGGCTCGACCAGCTGCATGTCGGGGAAGCGCTCGAAGATCATCGGCAGCATGATCTTGCCGATGGTCAGCCGCGCCAGATGTGTGCCCATGCAGTGATGCGGGCCGCTGCCGAAGCTCTGGTGGGTGGTCTTCGGGCGCAACGCGTTGAACTTGTCGCCGTCTTCAAACAGCTCTTCGTCGTGATTTGCCGAGGCCTGGGCGGTCATGATGATCTCGCCCTTGGCGATGTCGATGCCGCGGATCTGGGTGTCCTCGTTGGCGCAGCGCGAACTGGCCTGGATCGGCGCCACCCAGCGCAGGCCTTCCTCGAAGGCGGCACTCCAGTTGCCGGACCGCTTTATCTCCTCAAGCTGGTCAGGATTGGTCAGCAGGCCAAAGAGAACGGTCAGCAGTGAATCCCGCGGCTCGTTGATGCCGCCGCCGATGGCGATCTTGAGATTGGCGAGAACCTGGCTGAATTCGATCGGGTCGTCGGCATTGATCATCACCGAGAGCGCCGATTGATCCGGCTCGGCCTTGAGCAGCGGGACGCGACTTTCGACCATCGCGTTCATGGCATCGTGGCAGGCATCGACGCGCTGGAACGGCTCATCGGCATAGCCGAAATTGCCGGCGCCATCGATCAGCGCCTGCGACCAGTACTGCATCTCTTCGTCGGTGGCGTCGGGAATGCCGAGAATGATGGCGAGGATCCTTGCCGCCAGCGGCCCGGCAAGCGCGGGGAAAAGATCGACGACCTCGTCGCGCGGAAGCCGGTCGAGATAGTCGCCGGCGAGCTTTTCATAGGCCGGAACCCACAGCGTCTTGAGATTGACCGGAGAAAAGGCGGGCATCATGGCCATGCGCTCGCGCATATGCTCAGCGCCGTCCTTGCGCATCAGGGTGTGCGCCTGAAACGCCCGCTTCATCGGGGTGTTGGGATCGTCCGAGCTGAACAGGGCGGGATTGTCCTTGACCGCGCGTGTATCGGCCGCCTTGGTCAGAAGGGTTCTGCCGATCGATTTGACGCGCACCACCGGCGCCTCGGCACGAAGCCTGCGGTAGACCGCATAGGGATCCCGCGTCAGCTGGTCGATTGTGATGGTGTCATCCGTCGGCGCGAAACTCATTGCAGCCAGTCCCCTCCCAAGGCAGCCAGGCGGCATAACAGCCGCAGTTCGTCACCAACAATAGGGAGATCAATGCAATCTAACAATTCGATGGATTTGATTGAGAAAATCAAATATTTTGATTTTGTAATGCGCACCCGACCATAGCCGGAAAGAGCCTGCCATGAAGCAACCAACCCTGCTGACAATGGATTTCGCGGCGCTGCGCACCTTGCGGCTGCTTTATGAAAATCGGTCATTTACGGAAACGGCGGTGCTGCTGGGCGTCAACCAGTCGGCGGTGAGCTACACCATCGAGAAGCTGCGGCGCGCCTTCTCCGATCCGCTGTTTTTCCGCCAGGGCGGCAAGGTGGTGCCGACCGAGCGCTGCGGCATCATCGTGGCTTCGGTGATGCGGATGCTCGACGAGATCGAGGCGCTGGCCACGCCGGTAAGCTTCGATCCGGCGGCGGCGGAACAGACCGTGACGATCGCCTGCAACTTCTATGAACGCCAGATCATCCTGCCGGGCGTGGTCAAGGCGTTGCGCGAGCGGGCGCCGGGGATCAGGATCACCGCGCTGAACTCGACCACGCAGGGAATCCAGCTTCTGAAGATGTCGGATGCCGACCTGCTGATCGGTCCGCTTCAGGCGGACGGGCACGAGTTCTATTCGCGCACGCTGCTGAGCGAACGCTATGTCTGCGTCATGGACAGCGCGAACCCGCTGGCCGATCGCCCGCTCACGCTCGAGCAATATGTGGCGGTCCCGCATGCCACCGTGACCTATGGCGGCACCTGGCGCTCGCGCTATCTGCTGCAGCTCGAAAGCCTGGGACTGAAGCTCAACACGGTTCTCGAGGTGCCGAGCCCTGCCGGGCTGGAGCGGGCGATCTCCGGCACCGACCTGGTCGCCACCGTGCCGAGCCGGATCGCCGAGACCTATGGGGATGCGGTGAAGATCATCGACTCCCCCTGCCCGTCACCGTTCGAGGTTTATCTGGTCTGGACCACCCGGACCCACAAATCGGCAATGCACGACTGGCTTCGCAAGCTCATCCTGGAATGTGTCGCGAGTCAGGCACGGGCAGCGGGAGCACCCAGCCTTATGCCGGAGGGGTGACCGCCGCTGCCGGGCGACGCTGCGCCAGCGCAGGTCCGGGCAATTGAGCCGCCGGGCGGTTGGCAAGCTGTCCGGCCCAGACCGATCCAAGCACAATCGCAGCTCCGAATATCTGCAGCGGCGTCAGCGCCTGGCCGAGCCAGAACCAGCCGAGAATGACGGCGGTCACCGGGCTCATCATGCCCAGCATCGAGGCGGCGCCGGGTTCGAGCCGCGACAGACCGCGAAACCAGAGCCAGTAGGTCAGCGCCGCGCCGATCAGGCCGAGCCAGAACAGGCCGGCGAGATTGACCAGTGTCAGCGCAGGCAGGGCCGGTTCGAACACCAGTGCGACAGGGACCAGCAGCAGACCACCCGCGGTCAGTTGCCAGGCGGTGAAGCTGAGCGCCGAGACCGGCGGCTGCCACTTGCGGCTCAATACCGTGCCGGCGGCCATGGAGGCCGCGCCGCCAAGTCCGGCGGCAATGCCGACCGGATCGAGCTCAGCATCGGGTCCGAGCAACAGCATCGCCACGCCGGAAATGCCTGCGAATGCCGCTACCACCGCGCCGGCGCGGATACGGGTTCCAAGCCAGCCCCGCACCATGACGATCACCATCAGCGCCTGTAGTGAGCCGAGCGTGGCGGCAACCCCGCCGGGCAGCCTGTAGGCCGCAACGAAGAGAAGCGCCCAGAACACGGCGAAATTCAGCGCTCCGAGCAGGAAGGTCCGGCCGAGCCAGGCTCTTGGCGGCAGGGCACGGGTCAGCATGAGCAACAGCAGCCCCGCAGGCAAGGCCCGCAGCACGGCCAGCGTCAACGGGTAGCCGGCAGGCAGCATTTCTGTGGTGACGAGATAGGTGCTGCCCCAGATCGCCGGAGCCAGCGCTGTCAGGATGATGTCGGACGAGTGTTTCATGGCGGTTTCCTTTCAGGCGTCGGCGCTCAGGCGGGCGGCGGCACGGATCTGCGCGCGCAGATCCTCGATCGGGCCGTTGACCAGCCGGGCGCCGGTATCGCGGATGATGAGGGCGGGAATGCTGCGCACCTGCAGCAGGCGAGCAGCGCGGCGGTCGGCATTGACCGCGTGGGCGATCGCTGGATCGGCCATCGCGCCGACAAAGGCAGTGGTGTCGAGCCCGATGTCGCTGGCCAAATCAGCCAGCACCTCCGGGTCAGCGATGTTGCGCGCCTCAGAGAGATGGGCGAGCTGAATACGGTCGAACAGGTCCCAGTGCGTCGCCTGACCGCCAAGCGCTTCGGCAGCCTTGCAGGCAAGAGCCGCATTCCAGCCGGCCGGATAGTCGAAACCCGCCTTGCGCATGGCTTCGATGTTGACCAGATCGGGCCGGTCGGAGACCTCGCGGCAAACCGACCAGTGGCCGAGAATGGTCTCGCGGGCCTCGGCGGGCGTGCCCCAGCGGGCAGCCATTTCCTCACGGCTCGCCTGCAGCACGAAGCTGCGGTGGCGGATATCAAGATCGAACTCGCCGGCCAGGCTGCGCATCCGCGAGGAGATGTTGAAGCACCAGCAGCAGACGACGTCGTGAAAGAAATCGATGGTCAGACGCGCGCCCATCACGCAACCTCCCGGACCGGCAACCCGGCTGTCAGGCGGGCCGTCAGCTCTGCCACGTGGCGCCCCTGAAACCGGGCGCCTGCGAGATCGGTCTCGGTGGGCGCACGCGACCCGTCCGCACCGGCGATGGTACCGGCGCCATAGGGCGCGCCGCCGATAATGCCGTCTGCGCTGGTCTGGCCGGCAAAGGTGTAGGGCAAACCGGCGATCAGCATGCCGAAATGCATCAGCGGAATATGGGTCGACAGTAGCGTCGCCTCGTGACCGCCATGTTGGGACCCGGTGGAGGCAAAGACCGCGGCGACCTTGCCGACCAGCGCGTTGTCAGCCCACAGCCCACCGGCCTGGTCGAGAAACTGCTTCATCTGGCCTGCCATCATGCCAAACCGCGTCGGCGTGCCGAAGATGATGCCGTCATAGGCAGAGAGATCGGCAGGCGCAGCAACCGGGGTGTCATCATCGATGTAGCCCGCAGCCTGACGCACCGGCTCGGGCACGGTTTCGGGAATGCGGCGGATGTCGACCGTGGTGCCAGCGACGCTGCGGGCGCCTTCGGCCTCAGCTTCGGCGAGCGCGCGGACATGGCCGTAGCTTGAATAATACAGAACGAGAATGCGGGGCATGGGATCCTCTCCGGCTTGGTGTTTCGATGTCGGGAGGATCGGTGAAACCGGGTGCGGGAATAAGCGCCCGGTTTGCAAAGGATTGTTTACGTGGCGTTACGAATGCGGTTCCAGCGCCGCGCGCAAATGGTCGAGAAAGGCTGTCACCCGCGCATCCATGCCAAGCCGCGAAGCGGTGACGGCGAAGATTTCCGGCGCGGGAAGTTCCCAATCCGCCAGCACCCGCACCAGTTCGCCGCGCGCTTCGGCGGCATCGGAGACGAAATCCGGCAGCGTGCCGATGCCGTGGCCGGCAATCAGCAAATCGCGCAGCACAAGGCTGTTGCCGACCTTGACCTCGGGATTGAGCGCAATGGTCTGTTCGCCGCCGGGGCCGGAGAGGCTCCATTCGGTGAGATGATTGGCCAGCAGAAAGCCGATGGTACGGTGATCTTTGATGTCGTCGGGGGTCTCGGGCGTTCCGGCGCGTTCGAGATAGGCCGGCGCGGCAAAGATGCGCTGCCGCACTGTTCCGATGCGCCGCGCCACCAGCGCCGAATCCGGCATGGCCGCGCGGATGCGGATCGAGACATCGAAGCCGCCCTCGACCATGTCGACCACCCTATCATCAAGTGACAGGGTGAACTTGAGATCGGGGTGTTTTTCAAGAAATTGCGGCAGGAACGGCGCGATCACCATCTGGCCGAAGGAGCTCGAGGCGTTGACCTTGAGATGGCCGCGGACCGCGCCGACGCCCTCGCGAATGCGGTCTTCGGAGCGGCTGACCGCATCAAGAATGGCCTGGGACTGTTCGTAGTAGAGCCGGCCGGCATCGGTGAGAGACATGGACCTTGTAGTCCGGGTCAGCAGCGCACAGCCGAGACTTTGCTCCAGCAGCTTGAGCTCGCGGCTCAGCAATGCCGGGGAGACGCCGAGATCATCGGCGGCACGCGCCAGGCTGCCGCGTTCGACGATGCGGCAATAGGCATTCATGACCGAGAGCTTGTCCATTCCCGTTTTCTCCCGACTTCGGCGCCGTCCAGACTGACCTCTTCCACGAACCCGGACTAGCACGATTGCGCCAAAGCCCAAATCCTCCGGGTCAGTCAACCTGGCCCGGTTTGACTCCCCTGCCCTTGACCGCCCGGTCCGCTGATCCATTTCCCCGGTCAGCCACACGCTCGCGCTAGAATGCAACCTTGCACCGTGATTTTCCTCATGCGGGCCCAGCAGAAAGACCACAGCTGATGCGACTTCTTGCTTTCCTCGTTGTCCTCCTTCTTCCCGTCACCGCGTGGGCCAATGACTGGGATGCGCTGGACCGCCCCGGCGCGATCGCCATCATGCGGCACGCGCTTGCGCCCGGCACCGGCGACCCGTCCGGCTTTACGCTGGGCGACTGCACGACCCAGCGAAACCTGAGCGCTAGCGGACGGGAACAGGCGCGCAGGATCGGCGCGGCGTTTCGCGAACGTGGCATCGACTTCTCGCAGGTGTTGTCGAGCCAGTGGTGCCGGTCGCGCGAAACCGCCGAATTGCTGGAGCTGGGAGCGGTGCGTGATGCGCCCTCTCTCAACTCGTTTTTCCAGGATTATGCCAGCCGGGATCAGCAGACCCGCGAGACACTGGACCTGATCAGATCGGCTGCGGGCCGGCTCATGCTGGTGACACACCAGGTCAATATCTCGGCCCTGACCGGACGCGGAACCAGATCCGGCGAAGTCCTGATCATCCGGGAAGAGGATGGCGAGATCGACCTCATCGGCAGCATCCTGATCGCCCCCTGATGGTCTCGCGACGCTGCTCCGGCGGGAGGCAGGCTCAACTGGAACGCGCCCGCGTCGATTGACAACACTCGCCGGCTCCGGTCACTCTGCAGCCCTGATCGCGCGGAGGGCCATCATGACACTCGAGTTTTTTATCACCACGCTGATCGTCGTGCTGCTGCCCGGCACCGGGGTGATCTACACCCTGGCCGCAGGTCTCACCCAGGGGGCACGGGCTTCCATGCTGGCCGCCTTCGGCTGCACGCTCGGCATCGTGCCGCATGTGGCGGCGTCTGTCGCCGGGCTGGCGGCGCTGCTGCATGCCAGCGCACTAGCCTTTCAGGTGATCAAGTATCTCGGCGTGCTGTATCTTTTCTACATGGCCTGGCAGATGTGGCGCGATACCGGGGCGCTGGCAATCAACGCCGGTGAGGATGACACCGACAAAGCAGGCATCCGGCCGTGGCGAATCATCACTGCCGGCATCTTGCTGAACCTGCTCAATCCGAAACTGACATTGTTCTTCCTGGCGTTCATGCCGCAATTCGTCGATGTCGGCGCGGCCAATGCCACGCTGGATATGCTCGGGCTGGCAGGCGTATTCATGGGGCTCACCTTCCTGGTGTTCGCGCTCTATGGAGTGCTTGCGGCGCAGGCGCGCGACCATGTCATCTCGCGTCCAAATGTTTTGCAGCGGGTGAAGCGCTCGTTTGCCGCAGCTTTTGCCTTGATGGGACTGCGGCTGACGCTCGCCGAACGGTGAACCGGCGTCGGGTGACGACGACCTGAAATCCGACGCTCGCGGAACCTTTTTGACATGGCCCCGTTGCTTGGTTGTGATCGCGCGCCTATGTTCTGGCGACGCAGCGGAGAAGTTCCGCCGCCCATCCAATTACCAAGAGGAGAGACCCCATGGCCCTCGAACTGCCAAGCCTGCCTTACGACTATGACGCCCTTGCGCCCTACATGTCGCGCGAGACGCTTGAGTTTCACCACGACAAGCACCACCAGGCCTATGTCACCAAGGGCAACGAACTGCTCGAAGGCAGCGCGCATGCCGGCAAGTCCCTCGAAGAGATCTGCAAGGCAGCCTATGACGAGAAGAACGCAGGCCTGATCAACAATGTCGGCCAGCACTACAACCACCTGCATTTCTGGCAGTGGATGAAGAAGGGCGGCGGCGGCTCCAAGATGCCCGGTTCGCTCGAGAAGGCGATCAATTCCGATCTCGGCGGCTTCGACAAGTTCCGCTCCGATTTCGTCGCCGCAGGCGTTGGCCAGTTCGGCTCCGGCTGGGCCTGGCTCGCGGTCAAGAACGGCAAGCTGGAAATCATGAAGACACCAAACGGCGAAAACCCGCTGATGCACGGCGCCTCGCCGGTTCTGGGTTGCGACGTGTGGGAGCACAGCTATTACATCGACTACCGCAATGCCCGGCCGAAATATCTCGAGGCCTTCATCGACAACCTGATCAACTGGGATCATGTTGCCGAAATGTACGAAAAGGCAGTCTGAGCGCAGTCATTGCCTCTGCCGAAAGGCTTGAAACCCGGTGCTCCGCGCGCCGGGTTTTTTTCATGTCGCGCATCCTGGTCCGACGCACTGAACGCAGATGACAGACTGTTCACAAATTTTTGACTTCCCTGACATTTCCAGCATGTAATCATATGCTGGGGCAGCTTATCAAACCGATCAATCGCTCAAGGAGAAGCTTCATGAAATTCCGGACATTGTTTGCCGCAGCCGTTATCGGCGCCGCTGGTTTCGCACCGGCAATTGCCGCCGATGAGCCGCAGGTGGTTCGCCAGGAAATGATGAAGAAGGCTGGCGGCGCCACCGGTGCCCTGGCCAAGATGGTCAAGGGCGAAAATGATTTCGACGCCGATGCAGCGCTTGCCGCGCTGACAACGCTGAGCGAAGTGGCCGGCAGCTTCGGCGAGTATTTCCCGGAAGGATCCGAAACCGGATTTGAAACAGAAGCCGCACCGGCGATCTGGTCCGACAGCGACGGCTTTGATGCCAAGGTCGCAGCCTTCAAGACCGACGCCGAGGCCGCCGTGGCCGCAGCACCTGCCGATCTTGACGGCCTGAAGGCGGTGTTCGGACCGCTGACCAAGAACTGCGGCAGCTGCCACGAGACCTATCGCCTGAAGAAGAGCTGATGAGTCTACGCGTGATTTCGACGAAAACCGGGCGCCGGTCGTGAAACGGCTGGCGCTTGGTTTTGGTCTGGCGGTCGTTGCCGGTGCAGGCGCCGGCTTGATGCTGACAGCACCTCAGCCTGTGGCATCCGAGCGGCTGGAAGCGATCGCTGCGCTTGATGGAGACGCGGCAGCCGGCGAAACCCTGTTCTGGGCCGGCGGCTGTGCCTCCTGCCATGCCGCCCCGGGCGCGGAAGATGACGCCCGGCTGGTAATGTCGGGGGGCGTGAAACTGACCAGCGATTTCGGCACCTTTGTCGCGCCGAACATCTCCCCCGACCCCGATGCAGGCATCGGCGACTGGTCGGTGTCCGATTTTGCAAACGCCATGCTCGCCGGGGTATCGCCGCGCGGGCAACATTACTATCCGGCGTTTCCCTACACTTCCTACACGCGGATGACGGATCGCGACATCGCCGATCTGTTCGCCTTCATGCAGACGCTGCCCGAGAGCCAGGTGGCTTCGTTGCCGCATGAGGTCGGGTTTCCGTTCAATATCCGGCGGGCGCTGGGTGGCTGGAAGCTGCTGTTCTTTACCGACGCGCCTCGGGTAGCACTTGCCGGCGCGGACCCGCAGATCGAGCGTGGGCAATATCTGGTCGAGGGACCCGGCCATTGCGGCGAGTGCCATACGCCGCGCAACCCGATCGGCGGCTTTGTCGCCGATGCCTGGCTGGCGGGAGCCCAGAACCCCGAAGGCGAAGGGGTAATCCCCAATCTGACGCCCGGTGGAAGATCGATCAGCGGCTGGAGCGCAGGCGACATCGCCTATTATCTCGAAAGCGGCTTCACGCCGGATTTCGACAGCGTCGGCGGCTCGATGGTGGATGTGCAGAAGAACATGGCCCAACTGACAAGCGGCGACCGGGATGCGATCGCCGCCTATCTCAAGGCCCTGCCCGAACGGGCCAATGGCTGGGAGTGAGTGACAGCCGGCATGACCGGCTGTCGGATCACGAGCCGTTACTGGGTCAGGCGCGAGGCGACCTTTGAAGCCTGCTTGCCGATGCTTTCGAACGCGGCAATCAGGTCAGCGCTGCTGTTGGCATCGTAGAAGTGATCGGCGCTGGTCGCGCAGTAGGCAAGCAATTGCTTGCCCCGGGTCGGTGCCGCAAAGGCGACCGTGTAGACCTCGATGCCCTCGCCCTTCGCCTCGTCACACAGGAGCTTCGTCGAGGAATCGGCGGAGTTATAGTTGTTGTCACCATCGGTCATGAAGACGATGAATTTCTCCGGCACTTCCCCGGTCTTTTCCTTGTGCTTGCGGATTTCACTGTTCGAGCTGACCTTCTGGAGAGCCCAGTTGAACGCCTCGGTCGAATCTGTACCGCCGGATGCCGGAAGTGCGTTGACGAAGTCGCGTGTCTTTTCCGGCTTCCAGTGCAGGTTCTGAAATCCTGTCATGTAGGTGCTGTAGCTGGCAGCTCCCAGGCGCACATATTTGCGGTTGGGATCAGCCGTTTCAAACTGGCTGATCAGACCGCCGACCGCCGTCTTGAGCACGTCGATCTTGCGCTGCCCCTCGAGGTCCCAATCCATCGAACCGGAGCGGTCAAGCACCAGCGCCATAGAAAGCGCGCCCTGAGCTGCCTCGGTTGACGCGCTCTGGGACTTGCCGATCACGCCGACCCTCAGGCTCTCCTGTCCCATCAGCCGGGCCAGTGGCGTGACCGACTGGGTGCCGGTCAGGGAGATTGCGACGGTCCAGACCGTGGTGCCGTCGTTCACAACCGGCGTGATGGTGATTGTCGGCTTGACGCTCATGTCGGCAAACACCGGCATGTCCTCTTTCATCTGCCCCTCAAGGAAAGTGGCCGCGAAAACCCGCGCCTCCTCTATGGTGAGGTCTTCCTCCTGCGTCAGCCGTGTGGAGGTTGCCAGAGCTGCGCTGTCGACCGCGTTCTGCATCCGGGTTTTCATCGACATCGCGTTGGTGGTGTCGAGGGCGAGACTGGCGGCGATCACCACCACAGGAAGGGTCAAACTCAGCATGATGGCAAAATTGCCATCAGTGTTCTTCAACAATTCCGTAAATTTCCTGATCGGTGAACTGGTCATTTCGGGATCCTGTTTGATCTATCGCTCTTGATCACAACAAATACATCGGAACCCATCAGCGTTGCCTTAAACCAAACGCTCAAATTTTATGCATTATCAATTTGGTGCAGGAATGAGGATGGATTCGCGCTTCAACCGGGAAATCTGAACCTACCTGACACAGCTGCATCACACCTGCGGCGGCGCTGGTGTGGCCAATCCTGTTTTAGGGCAGCGAGAGTTATGCGGAAGGCCGTTTGACCGCTGCGCCGAAACAGGTTCAAAGCCGCGCAACCCGGAGGTTCGCGGCCTTGATGGTTCTTGAATTGATGCTGCTGCGATACGGTAACGTTCCGCTGGTCAGTCGGTCAGGCGGGTGACCAGCTTCACCGCTTCCTCGCCGATATCCTTGAAGGCCTGCTTCAGCTCATCGGCACTGTCGGCCGTATAGTAGAACCCACTTCCCGAGGCACAGGAACTCAGAAGCTGCTTGCCGCGCTCCGGCGCCTGGAAGGCGACAGTGAAGATCATCACACCCTTGTCTTTCGCCTTGGTGCAATATTTCAATGTCTGGCTGTCGGCATAATTGTTCCAGTAGGACGATCCGGTCGAGTTTTCGCCATCGGTCATGAAGACGATGAAGGTCGAGGGAACCTTCGAACCGTTCTTGGAATAATGCGCATTGATCTCGGTGCTGCTGGTGACCTGCTCATAGCCCCATTTCATGGCGTATTCCGAGTTCGTGCCACCGGTGGCGTCGAGCGAGTTGGCGAAATCGGTAACGTCCGACTTGGTCCAGGAAATGCTCTGCTTGTCGGAATTTCCGGTTTGAGAGTTGTAGGCGACCGCGCCCATGCGTGCATATTCGTTGGTGGGGTCGGACTCTTCGATATGCGCGGTCAGATCGGCAACGGCTTCCTTGAGAACATCGATCTTGGGTACGTCGACCTCGACGGTCTTGGTACCGCATTGATAGGTCTCCTTTTTGCCCTTGCCTTTTCCCTTGCCCTTGCCTTTACCCTTGTTTCTCTCGCAGTAGACAGGGACCTCTTGGGTCGTGGTCCTGCCCGACGCCCAGTCCATCGAGCCGGAGCGGTCAAGCACGAGCATCATGGATAGCGGATTTGAGCCGTCGCGTGCGGATTCGGATGTGCCGTTGATGGTCACATCGAGGGTTTCCCTGCCGGCAAAGCGGCCCATGACCGAGGATTTCTGCGACCCGACAACGGCCACATCCACCTTCCAGACAGTCTTTTTCCCGCTCCCCGTCTTGGTCAGGGTCACGGTCGGAGTGGCTGAAAAGCCCTCAAATGAGGCCGCATCGCCGGATATCTGCGCGGTGAAGAAATCCGTCGCGTAATCGACGGCTTCGCTCTCGACAATGTTTTCTTCGGCCAATTGGCTGGTGGTCGCAAGCGCGGCGCTGTCGGCCGCATTCTGCAGGCGAACCTTCATCGAAAGCGCGTTGGTCGTGTCAAGCGCGAGACTTCCGGCAACGATAAGCACCGGCATCAACAACGCCGCAAGCATGGCAAAATTGCCATTGTCGGCGCGAAGCAATTTCTCGATCTTCATGATCGTCGAATTGAACATTCGTGGACTCCACATCATTGGAATACGATGCGGACAAGTCTAGGTGCGAGGCGTGAGGATTCGCTTAAGGCAAGTGGTAAACATTTCACCAATATAATCAGGAATGCTAAAGGCGCCTCAGTTAACATCCGATGTACGGCAAAGGCAAAAACCTGCCTGTTCGTCAGACAATTGCCAGAACCGCTCTCAGACCTTGCCAACCACCTTGAGTGCGAAGGCATATTCGTAGGCGATCTCTTCGAGTCGCTGGAAACGCCCCGACGCGCCGGCATGGCCGGCAGCCATGTTGATCTTGAACAGGACCGGATTGCCGCTGGTTGACGCCTCGCGCAAGCGCGCCACCCATTTCGCTGGTTCCCAGTAGGTCACGCGCGGGTCGGTGAGGCCGGCGATTGCCAGGATCGGCGGATAAGGCTGTGCCGTGACGTTGTCATAGGGCGAGTAACCGGCGATGGTCTGGTAATCCTCGGGCGATGCGATCGGGTTGCCCCATTCCGGCCATTCCGGCGGCGTCAGCGGCAGGGTGTCGTCGAGCATGGTGTTGAGGACATCGACAAAGGGAACGGCGGCAATGATCGCGCCAAATGCTTCTGGCGCCATGTTGGCCACGGCCCCCATCAGCATGCCGCCGGCGGAACCGCCCTGGGCGACGATGCGGTCGTGCGAGGTGAATTTCTGCTCTGAAAGGTAGCGCGCCGCGGCAATGAAGTCGGTGAATGTGTTGGTCTTGCTGCCGCGCTTGCCGGCCTCGTACCAGGCGAAGCCCTTTTCCTTGCCGCCGCGAATATGGGCGATGGCATAGACAAAACCGCGATCGACCAGCGACAGGCAGTTGGTGTTGAACCCGGCCGGTATGGCAATGCCGTAGGACCCGTAGCCGTAAAGCAGGCACGGGGCGGAGCCGTCGAGCGGCGTGTCCTTGCGGTAGAGCAACGTGACCGGCACCAGCTCGCCGTCAGCGGCCGGAGCCATGACGCGCCTTGTGACATAGTCTTCCGGCGTGTGGCCCGAAGGCACCTCATCGCGCTTCAGCAGCGTGCGCTCGCGGGTGGTCATGTTGTAATCGTAGAGCTCGGACGGGGTGGTCATCGAGGAATAGCTGAAGCGGACCACTTCGGTGTCATATTCCATCGAACCCTGGAAGCCGAGCGAATAGGCTTCCTCGTCGAAAGCGATGGCGTGTTCCTCACCCGTGCTGCGGTCAAGAATGACGATGCGCGGCAGGCCGTTTTCGCGCTCCATCCAGACCAGATGGTTGCGGTAGGCGCTGACTGACAGGATCAGCCTTCCCGGCTTGTGGGGGACGACCTCGCTCCAGTTTGCAGGTTCCGGGGTTTCCACCGGGGTCTGCATGATCTTGAAATCCTTGGCGCCATCGGCGTTGGTCAGGATGTAGAAGACATCGCCGCCTTCGCTGAGCGAGTATTCGACGCCGGTCTGTCTTGCAGCCACCAGCTGCGGCTTGGCAGCAGGGTCATCGGCCGGCATGACCCAGCATTCCGATGTCTCGTGATCGTTGATCTCGATCATGATGAAATCATTGAGCCGGGTACCCGATACGCCCATGAAGAAGCCGGTGTCGGTCTCTTCGTGGATCAGCACGTCTTCGCTCTGCGCGGTTCCGAGCCGGTGGTGGAAGATCTTGCTGGGACGGTGATTGTCATCGACGGCGGTGTAGAAGAAGCCGGTGCAATCGGCCGACCAGGCGGCGCCGCCACCGGTGTTCTCGATCAAGTCGGCACTGTCCTTGCCCGAGGCCAGATCGCGCACCTTGAGGGTGAAGAATTCGGAGCCCTTGTCATCATAGCCCCAGATGGCGGCCGTGTGGTCGGGCGAATGGCCGGTGCCGGCGAGCCGGAAATAGGGTTTGCCTTCAGCCTCCCTGTCACCATCGAGGATGATCTCCTCGTCGCCGCCGGCGCGCGGGATGCGGAAATATTTCGGCTGTTCGCCGCCGGTGACATAGCGCACGCCGTAGAGCCAGGAGCCATCGGGCGACGGCACCGAGCTATCATCTTCCTTGATGCGGCCGCGCATTTCGGCAAACAGCGTCTTCTGCAGCTCTTCGGTGTCGGCCATGGCCGCCTGCTGGTAGAAGTTCTCCGATTCCAGGTGGACCCGGATTGCCGGATCCAGGATCGAGGGATCCTTGAACATCGCCTGCCAGTTGTCATCGCGCATCCAGGCATAGTCATCAGACCGCGTCACGCCGTGACGGGTGTCCTCAACAGTGCGTTTTTCGGCGACCGGGGCTTCTGGCAGGTTTTTAAATGCGGACAAGGAGAGCTCCATGAAAGGGATCGGCGGGCTCGCGAAGAGCCGGTCACCCGACATAGAGGCCGTGACTGGCTGGATCAAGGCAAGGCGGCCGGAAAACCGACTGGCGCTCGGCGTCTACCGGATGACCAGCGCGCCCAGCGTCAGCCCGGAAGCCAGAAGACAGGCCACAGTTCGCACCGTGTTGAGGCTGACCCAGCGGGTCATGTAGCTCTGCTTCCAGAACGCAATCGTCTGCGAAGCGGCCGGATCGATCCCTGCCAGCTGATTGTTGAGCGGCACGTTGCCAAAGGCGGTGACCGCGAAGACGCCGACCAGGTAGATTCCGCCGGCCAGCATCAGCAGTCGGGAGGGCAAGCCGTCCACCGCCACGAAGGCGTAGACTGCGATCACCAGCGAGACCAGCGTGAGCCCCATGAACAGGACCATGAACACCGAGCGCATGATCTCGACATTGAGCACCTGCATGGCCTCGATCCCGCCCTGGCCCCTGACCAGGTTGAAGGAACGCATGATGAAATCGGAAAACGCCAGAAACACGCCGCCAATAGCGGCATAGGCGAGGACGGATGCTGCGCTGAGCAGTGTGAACCATAAGGACATGGGGATAGCTTTCAGGTTGCGGGCTCTCAGGCCCCGAGGTTTGGAGACCGGGCGGCGGACATCCCTGCCCACCGCCCGGAGTGTGAGCAGTCAGGCGGGCTTGCGCTGAGTGATCAGCGCCGCAAGTCCCGCGAGCCCGATCACCAGTTCGGCGATCATGGCGGTGACGAGGCCCGTCTCCGGCTGTCCGTCCAGGCCCAGGCTTACCAGTCGCGACGCGCCGTAGGCCATAAACATCGCAGCTGCGAGCAAGGTCGATGCCAGCGCAAAGCGGGAAAACACCAGACCTGCCAGCGTCAGCAAACCCAGCATGATGACGCTGCCGCCAGAGGCGCGCAGTTCGTTGGTAAGGCTGACATCATCGGCAAGCGAGATGCCGTAAGCCGCATAGAAGGCGTCGGGTGACAGAAGGATTGAACTGCCGATAAAGATGGCGGTGGCGCCGGCGATCAGCAGAACGGCTTTTTGCAAGAGCATGGCTTTCATGGGCTTGTTCCTTATTGAGATGGTGGGCACGGGTCAGGCCGCCTGTTTCCAGACACCGTTTGCTGCAACAGCGCGGCAGAATTCGGCGAAGTCGCGTGGCGCACGGCCGAGCGCACGCTGGACGCCGTCGGTCAGATAAGCGTTGTGGCCGTCAAGCGTTTCGCGGCAGATCTCGGTAAAGACGTCGGCGATCAGCGGCCCGCCGATTTCGAGCATGCCTTCATGAAACTGCTCGAGCGTGATCGGCTGGTACTGTACGGGAATACCGGCGGCAGCGGAGATCTCGGCCGCCGCATCGGCAAAGCTCAGGAGCCGGGGGCCAGTGATCTCGTAGAGCTCGCCGTCATGGCAGTCATCGGTGAGCGCTGCGACGGCAACATCGGCAATGTCATCGACATCGACAATCGGTTCCTTGATATCGCCCGCAGGCAGCGCCACCACACCCTCGAGCACCGGCGGCAGCAGATAGCCTTCGGAGAAATTCTGCGCGAACCAGGCGGCGCGGACCAGCGTGAAGGCGAGACCGGAGTTGCGCACGATCTCCTCGCAAGCCACGGCATGGGCTTCTCCCCTGCCCGACAGCAGCACAAGCTTGCGGACACCGGCCTTGGTGGCAGCGACGGTCAGCGCCCTGATCTTGTCGGCAGCGCCGGGAAAGGCCAGATCCGGGAAATAGGAGACATAGGCGGCGGTGACGCCTGAAAGGGCTGCTGTCCAGGTTTCAGGCTGCTCCCAGTCGAACGGGATGGCGGAGTTGCGCGATCCTTCGCGAACGGAGAAGCCTTTTTCCTTGAGTGATCTGACAATGCGGCTGCCGGTCTTGCCGGTGGAACCGATGACGAGAATGGGTTGGTCTTGCATGGGAAGCTTCCTTGGCTCAATTGACGATGAGAAGGAGGTAAGCTCATTTTTCTGGATGAACAATTACAGACAAATCGCATTCATATGCAGATCGTCCAAAGATGTGGACAATCCGCAAACACGTGGTAGATTCAGCTCATGTCAAAACCTGATCCATGCATCCCCGTGAGTTCCGACCCATTGGCCGAAACGCTGCACATGCTGCGGCTGACCGGCACGCTTTACTGCCGTGGCGAGCTGACCGCGCCCTGGGCGATCGCCATTCCACGGCTGGAAGGCGTCATGTCCTTCGTGGTGGCCACCTCCGGCGCGCTCTGGCTGCAGCTCGAGGACATGGAACCGCAATTGCTGTCGCAGGGCTGCCTGGCGCTGATCCCGCATGGGACCCCGCACACGATTTCGAGCGCTGCCGGGCTGGCGGGCGAGCCCTTGTTCGAACTGCCGGTGGAGAAGGTTTCCGAGCGCTACGAAATCATGCGCCATGGCGGCGGCGGCGAGATGACCCGAACCATGTATGGCGTGGTTCGCTTTGACGATGTGGCAGCCGAGCACCTGCTCAAGCTATTGCCACAGATCATCAACATCGACGCCTGGGATGACCAGACCGGCGGCTGGCTGCAAAGCACGCTGCGCTTCATTGCCAGCGAGGCTGCCTCACTCAAGCCAGGCGGTGAAACCGTGATCACAAGATTGTCTGACGTGGTGGTGATCCAGGCCATTCGCTCCTGGCTTGAGACAGCCCCGACCACCGAGACAGGCTGGCTGGCGGCCCTGCGCGATCCGCAGATCGGCCGGGCGCTGGCGCTGATGCACCGCCGCCCCGGAGAAGACTGGAGCGTGGATTCGCTGGCCATGCAGACCGGCATGTCGCGGTCCGCCTTTGCGGCCCGCTTTGCCAATCTCGTGGGGCAGACGCCGCTGCGTTATCTGACCGAATGGCGCATGCGGATCGCGCGCAGCCGCCTGATCGACACGGCAGACGGGCTTGCAGCGATCTCGGTGGATCTCGGTTACCAGTCGGAAGCATCCTTCTGCCGGGCGTTCAAACGCGTGTTCGGCAAACCACCCGGCAGCATACGCCGCGCCGAACCAGGCCGCGCCGGCGCAGTCTTTCCCGCACCGATGGCCGTCAATGCGGGCTAGGGTAAGGTCAGGTCAGGCCAGTTGGCCGGCCGGGCGGATGCGGCCGACCTCGGTGCCCTTCCAGTTCCTGAGGCTCTTGTTCGACCAGTCAGTCAGCTTTGCCGAGACTTCCTCGTCATCGGCAAACAGTTTGGCCAGCACGCCGCCAATCATCGCCTCGGCGCCGCGGGTGGAGCCATCCTCGCATTTGAGCGCGATGCCGTAGCCCTTTTCCGGCAACGTGGCGCAGAACACGCCCTCGGCGCCGGTCTTGGCGAAAATCCGGCCGGGTGCCACGCTCATCAATTCGGTGCAGGCGCGGCCGGTGCCGGCCACAAACCAGGGTTCAGCCATGCAGGCCGACATCAGCCGCTTTGCCGCCTTGGCGCGCTCGGGTCCGAGGCCCGTGCCCGACGCCATGCGGGCAAAGCCGTGGGCGATGTTCTTCAACGGCGCTGCATAGGTCGGGATCGAGCAGCCGTCGATGCCGCAATTGTCGTGTCCGTGTTCAGTTCCGGTGAGATCGGCCATGACGTCACGGATCGAGGCCTGGACAAAATGATCATACTCGACATAGCCGTGATGATCGACGCCGGCATGGCACGCCAAGCAAAGGAAGCCCGCATGCTTGCCCGAGCAATTGTTGCCGAGCTGGTCGGGTTTGTCGCCGGCGCGAACCTGATCGATCAGAACCTTGGTTTCAAAACTCCAGTGACAGCCGCACTCGAAATCGGCTTCGCCCAAACCGGCGCGACCTGCAATCTCGCCGGCCAGCTGCATGTGACCGGGCTCGCCGGAATGCGATGAACAGGTGAGCGCCAGTTCCTTCTCACCCAGGCCATAGCGGTCGGCGGCGCCGGTCTCGACCAGCGGCAGCGCCTGCATCGACTTGACCGCGGAACGTGGAAACACCGGTGTTTCGACCTCACCGAGGCTCATGACGACCGACCCGTCGCCATCAACCACCACCGCCATGCCGCGATGCCGGCTCTCGACCATCTCGCCACGGGTGACTTCAACAAGAACGGGATTTTGCATGGGTGTGTCCTGGCATGGGTTTGGGGGGAGCGGCGCGGCATTTGTGCGCCGAATGCTGGTGCGAGTGATCGCAGAAGCGAGGCTTTCGGGCAAGAGGTGTGGACAAAACCATGCACGGACCCGGCTTGTCCGACAGACGTTCTGATCCAGCGGGATGAGAGGCGATGGAGCAGCGCCTGACATGAATGTGGCGGCACCTTTTTGGATAAACGAGGTTTTTTCACCCCGGCTGCAAGACTTGCACTTCAATCAGCAAGCGAAGTTCCACGCAAGTCCCAGCCTCACCGCCAGGCCGGGGTGGTCAGAACCTCCACGTCCGGTCACACCGTGCCTAGACTTGTCCCAGCACCTTCCGCAGTCCGAAATCTCAGGCTGGAGACATCATGGTCCGGTTTTCCGTTTTCACGTCGCTGTTTTCATGGTTGACTAGAAGGCCCTTGCCCTTTGTGCAGCCTGCTTCCCCCACCTCGCCGCCTGCGCTGCCTGCTCACGACAGCATGGAGAAAATCGCCTGGGGCGGCCGGGTGTCTTCAGCCTTCAAGCGAAAGGCCGTCGGCATTGCCCGGCGACTGGACATGGACCCGAACCATCTGATGGCAATCATGGCGTTCGAGACCGGCCGCAGCTTTGATCCAGCCGTCACCAACCACGCCGGATCGGGCGCCACCGGGCTGATCCAGTTCATGCCCGCGACCGCCAGGGCACTGGGAACCAGTACCGCGAAGCTTGCCCGGATGGATGCCATCGCGCAACTTGATTACGTGGAAAGATACCTCGCGCCCTATGCCGGCAGAATGCGGGATCTGCCGAGCGCCTACATGGCCGTGCTGTATCCCCGCGCGGTCGACAAGGCGCCGGGTTACGTGCTGTTTCGCAAAGGATCGAGAGCCTACAAGCTGAACCGGGGCCTTGATGCGGACGGGCGTGGCCAAGTGACGAAAGCCGAGGCTGCGGCAAAAGTGCTGGCTCTGCTCGCCGAAGGAATGCGCCCCGGATTGATCGGCTAGATTGACGATTGCGCCTGCCCGCCAGTTCACTAAGCTCGCGAGACCTCACCGGAATCATCCTGATCCCCATGCTGCGTACAATCCTGATCACTTTGCTGGGGCCGATGCTGTGGGGTACCACCTATGCGGTGTTTACCGAAACGCTGCCGGTCAGCCACCCGCTGCTGACAGGCGCGCTCAGGGCATTGCCTGCCGGACTGATCCTGCTGGTGCTCAATCCCCGGGTTCCGCCGCTTGAGGCACTCAAGCGTCACGCGGTGATCGGCTTGATCAATATCGGGCTGTTCTTCGGGCTTCTGTTCGTCGCAGCTTCGCGGATGCCGGGCGGGCTTGCGGCCACGCTGGGTGCAATCCAGCCGCTGGTGGTGGTGCTGATCTCGGCGTGGCTGATCGGCCGCGCACCACATCCGGTGCAGATCCTGGCGGGCATTGCCGGGTTCATCGGCGTCGGGCTGCTGGTGCTGTCACCCGAAGCCGATCCCGACCCGATCGGTGTAGCGGCTGCGCTCGGCGGTGCGCTGGCGATGGCCTGCGGCACCATCCTGATCGACCGCTGGGGCCGCATGGGCTCGGCGCTCGAGACCACCACCTGGCAACTGATTTTCGGCGGCGGCGTGCTGCTTCCCGTGGCGCTGATGCTCGAAGGCCTGCCGCCCGCGCCCGGACTGACCGGAATGCTGGGCTATGGCTGGCTGATGCTGCTGGGCACAGCATTCGCCTATTTCGTCTGGACCCGCGGCATCGGCAGGATCGGTCCGAGCGCGATCTACCTGGCGCTGGCCAGTCCAGTGGTTGCCACCGCCATTGGTACGATCGCGCTCGGCGAATGGTTCAGCCCGCTGCAATGGGCCGGCATGGCGCTGGTGATCGGCTCCACGGCGGTCGGCGTGTCGATCGGGCGGCGGCATTGATCATCGACAATCCGACAAGCCGCAGCGCGGTCAAGCAGCACTCATGACACCCAACCCGGCTCTACCGGTCACGCCATTGCTTTTTCCTGCAGCAGGTCCATGATGGCGGCGAAGGTGTCGATCTGCGTGATTTCGAAATCCGGATCGCTAAGATCGATGCCGAACTCGCTTTCCAGCGTCATCAGCAGATTGACCGCAGCCAGAGAATCCAGCTTGCCGCTGTCGAAAAGCGATTCCGTGTCGTTGAATTCCGGCGGCTGGCCACGGTCGACCAGGATATTGGAAATCGTGTCGCGAACGAGCTTGAGGTTTTCAGCCTGCATCAATTTACTCCAAACAAACTTGCAAAGAAGGTGAAACGGTCACCGAGCGGAATGACGCCCGAACTGTCATCGAAGATCTGAAGCAAAGCAAAGAACCCAAGAACGATAACACGTGGCAGCACCTGGTAGCGGAGAAAGCCATCCTCCGGCCTGGGTTTGGTTTGAAAGAGCTGGGACCAAATGATTCCGAGGGTGAGCCCCCCGGCATAGACAGTGTAGGAATAGAAATTGTCGATTGTTGCGGCAAAACCATCAACGGCGAATGCAGGGCCATCGCTGATCACGTCAAAGAGTATATTGCCGACGAATGCCGCCATGAAGGTGGCAAAGGCGATGCGCAGCCGGGGATGCTTCTTGAAGCAGCGCTGGAAGGTCGGGAAGAAAAAGAAATCCGACAGCAACTCCTTGAAGTAGAACAAGTATTTCCCCCAGTACTCGGAAATCGTCCTCGAGCCCAGCGGTTTGACCATGCCGCGCGGAATGGCGAAACCGGCCATGCGGATAACCGCGACGAGTGCGTGAACGAGAGCCCCCACCACCAGGATCCGCTCAAGGAAGTGGACTGCGAGCACGACCCAGCCGAGGGCGAGAGAGGTTGGACTGCCCGCAGAGACAGTTTTCAGATGTGCTTCGAAGTGCGGCAGGCCAAGGCTGGAATGGACGAATTGATTGAAGACAATTTCGCCGGTCCAGAACAGGATGACCGCCCAAACCGCCAATTTGAGGCCCTTGAGCCTGGTCACCGCCAGGGCAGCAGCGTCATGAGCTTGAAATTTTGACAGATAGCCCGGCCCCTTGATCGGAACCACGCTGTCGGCCCAGAACGGCCTGACGTAACCCAGTAGGGTGGTGTTCTCCATCCGGCCTTTCTGTCGCACGGCCATCAGAATATAGCCGATGAAAAAGAAAGTGGATGACAGATAGGCAACGAGGATCCACGTGACGGTGAAAAGCCCATGGTCCCGCGGAAGCAGCAGCGTGAGCGCCGTCAACGCGGTACCGAGCACCAGCAGGCTCAATACCGGACGTTCGGCGAGGATCGAAACCGTTTTGCGGCGATGGTTTTCGATCAGCAGCAGGATCAGCCCCAAATAGGCCAGGCTGCATGCCATCATGCCGGCCTGTGTATTCATCGCGCCGAGCAGACCGATCTCCGGCCAGATCTCGGCAAAATTCGTGTAGTGAAGCTCGCTTCTGAACGGCCGCAACAGGAAGAACAAAATGCCCATGCCGGTCAGCACCATACCGCGACGCCCGGGCAGCAGCGCTGCAAGCCCCAGGGTCATGGCGATGAGCGCCATGTGCTTGGCCCGGATCACGGGCAAGGTTGCAAGCGCAAGCAGGAATGCGCCATGCAGGACCGCGATGCCGAGTTTCGACTGGGACCACTCGACCACGCGATCATTCTTGTCCATCGACAGCCAGAATTTTCGCAGCGCCAGCGGATTGAACCAGCGCGCCGGGCTTTCGGGTCGGGTCTGAAGATCAAGGGCGGTCACGATGCCAACTCCGGCTGCACCTGGTTTTCATCCAGCATGAGGGCAAGGGCCTTGCGATCGATCTTGCCGCTTCCGTTGAGAGGCAATGCATCAAGAACATGGACGCGATTGGGGACCATGTGCGGCGGCAAGCGGTCACGCAGAATGCCACGGATGGTGTCTGCGTTCGCTTCACCACCTGCCGAGAAGCCCACGATGCCCTGCGCGCTGCCATGAGCCACCGGCCAGGCGACCGCACAGGCCATGTCGGTGTCGGCGGCCTTGCGCATCTGCATGTCGATTTCCTCGAGCTCGACCCGGTGGCCATTGACCTTGACCTGATTGTCGAGCCGCCCGAGGTGGTGGAAAATCCCGTTCGCATCGCGATAGCCACGGTCACCGGTCAGATACCAGCGCTCGCCGTTGATGGTCGGGAAGCGCTCGGCTGTCAGCGCATCTTGCGCGAAATAGCCCTCGGCAAGCTGGCGTCCGCCGAGCGCGATTTCGCCCGGCACCTGATCTGGAAGCGGGTTGAGATCAGCATCCACGATCATGGTCTTCATGCCCGGATAGGGATCGCCGATGGCGACAATGTCGCGCGAGCGGGTGACGATACCGGTCTCCACCCCCTGCCCTGACCAGGGCTGGCGCAGGCAGGCGATGGTGGCCTCGGTTGGCCCGTAGATATTGTCGACAATCGAATTCGGGGCGGCGGCGGCCCAGTCGCGGGCGACCTGCAACGGCAGCGGCTCGCCACAAAACAGCGAAATGCGCAGCGACGGCAAAGCGCCCGGCGCCAGTTTCCCGGTCTGCTTCATGATGCCGACAAGCGAGGGAACGGACAGCCAGGTGGTGATCTGGTGCTTGTTGATGAACCGGGCGGGTGCGACCAGATCGAGCGGCCGCATGATGTGCAGGCACGCCCCCGCCTGCCAGGTCATCAGCATGTTGTGAACCGAGAGGTCGAAAGTGATGTCACAGGTCTCGGCTGCCCGGTCATCCGGCCCGAAATCGTACCAGCCGCGCATGGCCTCGATATAGCTGGCAACAGCTCCGGCGCTGACCATCACGCCTTTCGGCTTGCCGGTGGTGCCGGAGGTAAACTCGATATAGGCGAGATGTTCTTCGCTGACGAAGGCGGGATGCTCAAGATCCGCGAGCGGTGCGACCTCATGGCCAGCAGTCTCCGCGACGAACTCGCCGGGCGCGTCCGCAGGGATGAGAACCAGTCTTGGGCAATGCGCACGGACGGCATCGGTAAGCAGCCGGATCCCCGCCCGATCCACGATCAGGGCGTCGAGATCAAGCAAATCAAGCAGTTCAATCAAACGCTGCTCGGGATATTTCAGACTGATGGGAACATAGGTGCCCCCGGCCCAGGCGGTTCCCAGGATCGCGACGCAAGCCTCGATGCTGCGCGATCCCAAAACACCGCATCTTCCGCTCTGCAACGCCGGGCCAAGCTTGCGAGCAACATCGCACACCACAGACACCAATTTTGAGTATGACAGAACGTCATCGCCACAAGAAACGGCGAATTTTTCAGGATATTCTCGAGAAGCCTCTACGAGATTGAATGCAATATTTCTGTTGAGAGACATATTTGCGCCCGTGACTGCAATAACCTGGCGCCAAACTAATTTATACGACCTCTCGGTCAACACATTCTAGACATTATTGATTTGTTAACTTTAACATGCAGAGATTTTTTAAATTTTTACACAACACAATATGCTGCAGCGTTTTCAGCTACTTACGTACACATCTGCATACAGGTGGCGGTATCATATGCTCGCCGGCATTGCTCTCGATGGTAAACAGCTGCGCGTTGCGCAGAGCCGTCTGCCGGCTGGCCCGCGTTTCTGCATCTGCGGCAGCAGCGGGCGTACCCGCTACCGCCCCGCGATTATCCCCGACGCGGAAAATCCGCCATCGACGGTGAGCACGTGACCATTGATATAGCTGGCCTGGGGCGAAAGCAGGAACAGGATGGCGTCGGCGATTTCGCTGGGCTGGCCGTAGCGGCGCAGCGGGATCTGGGCGGTCCAGCGCTTGCGGTCCTCCACCGTATGCAGGCTCGCGATCAGCGGTGTGTCGACCGGGCCCGGCGCAACCACATTGACGCGAACACCGCTGGCGCCCCACTCATTGGCCAGCATCTGGCTCATCAGGATGACGCCGGCCTTGGATGCGCCGTAGGCGACACGGCCGGCATTGGCCCTGATTCCGGAGGCGGAGGAAAGATTGACGATGGAAAGCGTGTCGCCCATCTGGTCGAGCGCCGCGCGGCAGAGGATGAAACTGCCGGTCAGGTTGACGTCGACGATCTGGCGGAACATCTCGGCGCTGGTTCGTTCCGCCGGAATGTCCCGGGCGATGCCGGCGCAATTGACCAGGCCGGTCACTGGACCGAAGGCATCGACGGCTTGGCCCAGACAGTCGGCGACTTCGTCCTCGTCGGTGACATCGCAGGCGAGCACCAGCACGTCTTCGCCTTCAAGCCGTTCCTCGGCGCGGGCGACAGCCTCGGCGCTGGCATCGAGAATGGTGACGGTAGCGCCCTGGTCAATCAGTGCCAGCACCGTGACCTCGCCGATGCCGGATGCGCCGCCGGTGACGACGACGTGACCGGCGGCAGCGGCATTCACCGGATGCGCTCGAGGATGGAGACGTAATTGGCGACTGCGGCGCCGCCCATGTTGAAGATGCCGCCGAGTTGCGCGTCCTTGACCTGAATGCCGCCGGCCTCGCCGGTCAGCTGCATGGCAGACAGCGCGTGCATGGACACGCCGGTGGCGCCGATCGGGTGGCCCTTGGCTTTCAGACCGCCGGATGGATTGACCGGCAGGCGGCCGCCCTTTTCGGTTTCGCCGCTCATGGCGAAATCACCGCCCTGCCCCGGCTTGGCCAGGCCCATGGCTTCATACTCGATCAGCTCGGCGATGGTGAAGCAGTCGTGGGTTTCGACAAAGGACAGATCATCGAGCGAGGTCTTGGAATTGGCGAATGCCCGTTTCCAGCCCTCGGCGCAGCCTTCGAAGGCCAGGATATCGCGCTTGGACATCGGCAGGAAATCCTGCACGTGTTCGGCGGCGCGGAACAGGACGGCGCGCGGCGCCTGCATGGCGGTGTTGACGTCGGACAGCACGATTGCCGCCGCGCCATCGGAAACCAGCGAGCAATCGGTGCGCTTGAGCGGGCCAGCAACAAAGGGGTTCTTGTCGCTCTCGGTGCGGCAGAACTCGAATCCGAGATCCTTGCGCATCTGCGCCCAGGGGTTTTCGACCCCGTTCTTGTGGTTCTTGGCGGCAATGGCGGCAAGGCCGTCGGACTGGTCGCCATATTTCTGGAAATAGCTGTCGGCAATCTTGCCGAAGACGCCGGCAAAGCCCGCAGGGGTGTCGCCGTCCTCGGGCAGGTAGGAAGCCTTGAGCAAATTGGCGCCGATCTGCGGGCCAGGCGTCGTGGTCATCTGCTCCACGCCGACCACCAGAACCCGGCGGGCCGCACCGGCGCGAATGGCCTTGATGCCCTGGTGCACGGCGGCCGAGCCGGTCGCGCAGGCGTTTTCGACCCGCGTCGTCGGCTTGAAGCGGAAACCGTCATCGGCCTGCAGCACCAAGCTGGCGGTGAAATCCTGCGCCGAAAAACCGGCGTTGAAGTGGCCGAGATAGATCTCGTCGATGTCGCCGGCTTCCAGCCCGGCATGTTCGAGCGCCTCGCGGGCCACTTTCGTGACCAGACTCTCGACGGTTTCTTCGCTGTGTCTGCCAAAGGGCGTATGGGCCCAGCCGATGATACAGGCGGTCATGTGGTCTCTCTCCCGGGACGCTCGAATGTGTTGGCGCGCATTTTGAGCGCGCCGACGCCTTTGTAAAGAGCAGAAAGGGTCGCATGGGGTGAGACAGGGCCAAACGGCAGACCAATCCGGGTCAACAATCAAAGTCACCCGGATCATCGGGAAAGGACAAAGCCCGCCGGGCTCAGGCTTTCAGGGCAGCCTGGTCGTAGTCCACGGCCGCCTGAGCCGACGGTAGCGCCTGGCAGCGCGCAATCCAGTCGCGGATGATCTGGGCATCCGGAGTGGCTTGCGGGGCCCAGACAAAAGGCGATACCAGCAGCAGATCGGCAGCGGAAAACGCATCTCCCAGCAGAAACGGCGTCTTTTGCAGTTGCGCCGTCAGCCGCGCCACGACCTCGGGCATGCCGCGAAACGTGACGTCGAAAATCGGATGGCTCAGTTCGGCGGCCTGCAGCACGATGACCGGCTCGACGACGTTTCCGTACCAGGCCAGCCAGCCGAGATAGCTGCCACGGTCAGGATCTCCGACGGAGCGGCCAAATCCCGAAGCGGGAAACATGTCCGTCAGATAGAGAATTATGGCATTGGATTCCCAGATCTCGACACCATCGTGAACCAGCAACGGCACCTTGCCTTCGGGATGCGGATTGGCAGGGTCGGCACCGCCGGACCCGTCATTGCGGGCCACACCCACGATGCGGATGTCGACCTGATCAAGAATGCCAAGCTCCATGATCAGGCGGATGATGCGGGACGAACGTGAGTACGGGGCGTGATAAAGGGTCAGCATGGTTGCTCTCCTGGCCTGGGTGTTGAGGATGGAGGCGGAGTAGCATCAGCATGCTGCCAAGTTCTGTCAGCATTGGACTGAGGCGACGCACTTTATCTGGTCCCCCAAGCTTCCCGGGCACAGTGCGACGTGAGCGCTCACCACTTGTTGATCGGGACAAAGCAATTGAAACTGGATTTGGCCACATTTCGGAGTATCTAAGCCACAATGTCTTCTGGCCGCCTGCTACTTCTGTGTCTTCTTGCCGTCACCCTCGGGTTGTCGGGGCCGTTGACGCGTGCCTTGTCGTCGCATGCGGCAGCCGTTCCCCAGACGATAGCGGTTTCCGCTGCCACTGCAGCGACCGACCTGAAGACCAGTGCAAACACCTCAAAACGATGCCAGCGCGGCACAATTGGCCGCTCCAACTGCCATGTTGACGTCGGCTACGTGGCCTTTGTGCCGCAGCCGACCCATGCCGTGGCAGCGTCGGCACTTGAGTTCCGGCATGGGCAGGCGATCACCACGCCACCGGCAACAAGGATCTTCAGGCCTCCACGGCTGAGCTGAAAAAGCGAACCAGAACCGTCGTGCAAGCGACAGTTCCCGTCTTCTCAGCACTCAAGGCCCAACATCATGATTACCAGACGCCTGTTTCTGAGCTCAGCCACGCTGGCTGTGCTTTCGGGCTGCTCCTCCATCGGCAGCCGCACACAAACCCTCTCCGCACCGGCCATCCAGCCGGAACCGAAACCGATGCCGGCGATCTACGGCGCCATTGTCGATGAGCCCTACCCGATCGAGGCCGTGCCGCGCGGCGTGGTGGCCGAACGGTTCTGGCGGCAACGGGTGCCCAATCCGTTCCCGGGCGAAGCCGCCGGAACTATCATCGTCGATCCGAACGCGTTCTACCTGCACCTGATCGAAAACAGCGAGACGGCGATGCGCTACGGCATCGGGGTGGGCCGGCAGGGCTTTTCCTGGTCGGGCGACGCAAAGGTGCAGTACAAGCGCAAATGGCCGCGCTGGAAGGCACCCGACGACATGGTGGCGCGCAATCCGGAGCTCGCACCCTACTCTGTCGCCAATGGCGGGATGGATCCCGGCCCGCTCAATCCGCTGGGCGCGCGGGCACTCTACCTGTTCCAGAACGGGGAAGACACGCTCTACCGGATCCACGGCAATCCGGAAGCCAATTCGATCGGCAGGGCGGTGTCATCGGGCTGCATCCGCTTGCTCAACCATGACATCATCGACCTGCATGACCGGGTTCGCAGCGGCGCCAAGGTGGTGGTCAAATCGTCCAGGATGCCGGCGGCGCTGAGCTGAGGCTGCGGCATCCGGGTTCGGCGCCGGCCCGGACCACGATCAGCATGCCCCTGCGATCCTTGAAAAGGCCGCGCGTCGCCCGACCCCCGCGCGGCCTTCCCCGGTGCTTCAAATGCCTCTCACGCTGGTCAGATCAATTGGCAAGGCCTTCCAGGCCATAAAGCGCGGGGCGAATTTCCTCGAGCAGCGCGAACGGATCCTCGAGCGAGGCAACCACATCGATGAAGCTGCTGGGCAAGTCGTTGAGGAAACGGATATCGAGAACGCCCTGCCCTCGTTCGGCAACAGCGCAGGCGATCAGATATTGCCTGTCGCCAATGCTGATATAGAAATGATCCGGAACGCCGTGCCTGCGGGTGGTGGCGCGCAGTCCGCCCTCGGATATCTCGAGAACCCTCAATTGCGCCTTGCAGATCTGGCGGACGCCCTTGAGAGGAAAAAACACGTTGAACAAGACATTGCAAGGGCGCATCTGCCAGTCCTGCTCCTGCTGATCGAGCGCGATCCGTGTGAGATAATTGGCGGAAGATGGTGCGGCTGCGTCTTGAAATGTCATTTCTTGTCTACCCTTGAACAGTGTCGTCAAAAATCATTGGCAACCGGCGCAAGCAACAGCAGTTGCTCCCTCCGACTACCGAGTTGCATCCAAATTTCTTGAGGATATTCCGGCGGATACCGAAAAACTCAGTGCAGGGAAGAAATGCATCAGCGAGCCCAAGGTTTCATGCAGATGGGAATGCGCCCTCCGGAACGACAGCAGCAACCGTGAAACCTTGACAAAGCATGACCTAGCTATTTGATTTCGCTGTCCAATTCTCTGTTTGCAATCACTTAACCATAGCGATCTTTCGTTGTGCCACTTCGCTGGGCAACGAGCTCCGCTGGCCGCGAAGAGGATACCAGATCGTTTTTTATTGATTGATGGCTCAATCAAAACTAGATTGATGGTGATCCACGCAAACTAGCCCGCCAAAAGGCGGCAGGAGAGACGAAATGCCCAAGATCGGCATGGAACCCATACGGCGCAAGGCGCTGACGGACGCGGCGATTGAAGCGATCGGCGCGCGTGGATCGATGGGTGTGACAATGTCGGACATCGCCGGCCGGGCCGGTGTCTCGCCGGCGCTGGCGCATCACTATTTCGGCTCGAAAGACCAGCTGATCACCGCTTCGGTGCGCGCCTTGCTCAGCGACCTGCGGATTGATGCGGTGAATGCACTCAAGGCAGCCCGCAACCATCGCGGCAGGGTCTCGGCGATCATCACCGTGAGCTTTTCCGAAAAGCAGTTTTCCGAGGATGTGGTTGCCGCCTGGCTGGCGTTCTACGTCGACGCCCAGCGCGCGCCCGACATCAGGCGGTTGCTGTCGGTCTACGCCCGGCGGCTGCATGCCAATCTGATGAGCGGGCTGACCCCGCTCGCCGGCGCCTATGACGCGGAGCGCATTGCCGAGGGGGCGGCGGCGATGATCGACGGGCTTTACATCCGCAAGGCGCTCGGCACCGGTCCGGCACGGCATGACGCTGTGGCGCTGGTCGAGGATCACATCGAAACGCAATTGCTCGAAATCCGGGGGAGAACGCTATGACCGACGGCCAAACAGCGGGGCGAAAGCCCAATATTCTCATCCTCATGGTCGACCAGCTCAACGGCACGCTGTTTCCAGACGGCCCGGCTGAGTTTCTGCACGCGCCAAACCTCAAAAAACTTGCGGCACGCTCGGTCAGGTTTGCCAACAACTACACCGCCTCGCCGCTCTGTGCACCGGGCCGCGCCTCGTTCATGTCCGGACAGTTGCCGCAGCGCACCCGTGTCTATGACAATGCGGCCGAGTTCGCGTCCGACATTCCGACCTATGCGCATCACTTGCGGCGTGCGGGTTATTACACCTGCCTGTCGGGCAAGATGCATTTTGTCGGGCCAGACCAGATGCACGGCTTCGAGGAACGGCTGACCACGGACATCTATCCGGCCGATTTCGGCTGGACGCCGGATTACCGCAAACCGGGCGAGCGGATCGACTGGTGGTACCACAATCTCGGTTCGGTCACCGGCGCCGGCGTGGCCGAAACCTCCAACCAGATGGAGTATGATGACGAGGTGGCGTTCTTCGCCACCCAGAAGTTGCACCAGCTCTCACGCGTGAGCGACGACGCCGCGTCGCGGCCCTGGGCGCTGACGGTGTCTTTCACCCATCCGCACGATCCCTATGTCGCTCGCAAAAAGTACTGGGACCTTTACGAGGACTGCCCCGAACTGACGCCGCGGGTGCCGCCGATCCCCTATGCCGACATGGATCAGCATTCGCAGCGGCTCTACAACGCCAATGACAGCGAACGCTTTGACATCACGCAAGACAATGTGCAGCGCTCGCGGCAGGCCTATTTTGCCAACATCTCCTATCTTGACGACAAGATCGGCGCGATCCTGGCAACACTCGAAGCCACAAGGATGGCCGACAACACCATCGTCGTGTTCTGCTCCGACCATGGCGACATGCTGGGCGAGCGTGGCATGTGGTTCAAGATGAGCTTCTTCGAAGGCTCGGCGCGGGTGCCGCTGATGATCGCCGTTCCCGGCGCTGACGGCCATCGGGTCGCGGAGCCGACCTCCAATCTCGACATCACCCCGACGCTTGCCGACCTCGCCGGCGTGTCGATGGATGAGGTCGCTCCCTGGACCGATGGCGAAAGCCTGACCCACGTCATGGACGGCGAACAACGGACCTCGCCGGTGCTGATGGAATATGCCGCGGAAGGTTCGGAAGCGCCTTTGGTGGCGATCCGCGACGGGCGCTACAAATTCGTCCATTGCGAACTCGATGCGCCGCAGCTGTTCGATCTCGAAACAGATCCGGACGAGCTCGACAACCTCGCCACAGATCCCGCGCATGCGGAACGGGTCGCCACCTACATGATCAAGGTGCGGTCCAGATGGGATATGGCGCGTTACGATGCCGAAGTGCGCGAAAGCCAGGCCCGGCGCTGGGTCGTCTACGAAGCGCTCCGCAACGGCAACTACTACCCATGGGATTTCCAGCCTTTGCAGAAGGCGTCCGAGCGCTACATGCGCAATCACATGGACCTCAACATCCTTGAAGATTCACAACGGTTTCCGCGCGGCGAATGATGAACAGGCAGGAACTCGAACGGGCCCAGAGCCACTCCGTCTACAATCGCGCGGAGCTCGAAAGGAGCCGGCGCTGCGGCTGCTTCCACTGCGAGAGCGTGTTCACGGCGAATGCCGTGCTGCACTGGACGGACAAAAGTCGCGCGCAAGGCGAATGGACGGCATTGTGCCCGAGCTGCGGCATCGACGCGGTGATCGGGGACGCGGCCGGATTCGGAATGAGTCCCGTCTTCCTGCGCGAGATGAAGGACAGGTGGTTCGGCTCCGGCCGGGCCTGAAAGCGAAAATCGCCGAGACATGAACACGAAAAAGCGAAAGGCCGGACAATGACCGCCGCACAGCCGAAAGCATCCCACCACATCAACGGACAGTACCGCGAGGACGCCTCCGGTCGGTCCTTCGAGAGCCACTATCCGGCAACCGGCGAGGTGATCGCCAGACTGCACGCCGCGACGCCCACCGTGATCGACCAGGCGGTGGCAGCCGCCAAGGCGGCGCAGCCGGCCTGGGCGAAGCTCATGGGTGTCGAACGCGGCCGCATCCTGCTGCGCACTGCCCAGCTGCTGCGCGAGCGCAACGAGGAACTCTCCCGGATCGAAACGCTCGATACCGGCAAGGCGATCCAGGAAACGCTCGTCGCCGACGCGGCCTCGGCTGCGGATGCACTTGAGTATTTTGGTGGCCTGGCCGGTGCGATCACCGGTGAGCATGTCGATCTGGGGGGCGATTTCGTCTACACCCGCCGCGAAGCGCTCGGCGTCTGCGCCGGCATCGGCGCGTGGAACTATCCGATCCAGATCGCGGCCTGGAAATCCGCGCCGGCGCTGGCCTGCGGCAATGCCTTCATCTTCAAACCGTCCGAGATGACCCCTCTGACTGCGCTGTTGCTGGCCGAAGCCTTCAAAGAAGCGGGCCTGCCCGACGGTCTCTTTAACGTGGTGCAGGGCTACGGCGATGTCGGCGCCGCACTCGCCAGCCATCCCGACATTGCCAAGGTCTCGCTCACCGGCTCGGTGCCGACCGGTGCCAAGGTGCTCGGTGCAGCCGCCCAGACCATCAAGTCGGTGACCATGGAGCTTGGCGGCAAATCGCCGATCCTGGTGTTTGACGATGCGGATCTGGAAAGCGCCATCGGCGGCGCGATGCTGGGCAATTTCTACTCGACCGGGCAGATCTGCTCGAACGGCACCCGCGTGTTCGTGCAGCGCGGCGTCTATAACGCATTCCTCGAGCGGCTGAAAACCCGCACCGAGGCGATCCGGCTGGGTGATCCGCTCGATCCCGACACACATCTGGGGCCGATGGTCTCGATGGCGCAGCGCGACAAGGTTCTGGGCTATATCGAAACGGGCAAGCGCGAAGGTGCTCGGCTTATGACAGGCGGCGGCGTTCCGGACATGCAGGGCTTCGAGAGCGGCGCCTGGATCCAGCCGACCGTCTTTGCCGACGTGACCGACGAGATGACGATCGCGCGCGAGGAAATCTTCGGGCCGGTGATGAGCGTGCTGGTGTTTGACGACGAGGCGGAAGCGCTGCGCCGCGCCAACGCGACCGAGTTCGGCCTGGCCGCCGGCGTGTTTACCGCTGACCTGACCCGCGCGCACCGGGTGGTCTCGAAACTCGAGGCCGGCACCACCTGGATCAACACCTACAACCTGACACCGGTGGAAGCCCCCTTCGGCGGCGTCAAGCAGTCGGGCATCGGGCGCGAGAATTCCCGCGCCGCGATCGAGTACTACACCCAGCTCAAGAGCGTCTACGTGGCCACCGGGCCGGTCGACAGCCCGTATTGAGGACGATGATACATGAGTGAGATGCAAGCAGATTTTGTCATCATCGGCGCCGGTTCTGCGGGGGCTGCCATGGCCTCGCGGCTGAGCGAGGATGGCAAGCATTCGGTGATCGTGATCGAGCACGGCGGTTCGGATTTCGGCCCGTTCATCCAGATGCCGGCGGCGCTGTCCTACCCGATGAACATGGGCCTTTACGACTGGGGCTACACCACCGAGCCGGAGCCTCATCTGGGCAATCGGCGGCTGGCCGCACCACGCGGCAAGGTGATCGGCGGCTCTTCCTCGATCAACGGCATGGTGTTCGTGCGCGGGCACGCCGAGGATTTCAACCACTGGGCCGAGCAAGGGGCGAGCGGCTGGTCGTTCGCTGACGTGCTGCCCTATTTCAAGCGCATGGAAACCTCGCACCAGGGTGGCGGCATTGGCGGCGAAGAGGGCTGGCGCGGCACCGATGGCCCGCTGCATGTCCGGCGCGGACCCGCGGTCAATCCGCTGTTCAAGGCCTTTATCGAAGCCGGCCGGCAAGCCGGTTACGGTGTGACCGACGACTATAACGGATCGCGCCAGGAAGGCTTCGGCCTTATGGAGCAGACCATCCACAAGGGGCAGCGCTGGTCGACCGCAGAGGCCTATCTCAAGCCCGCGCTGAAACGCAAGAACGTGAATCTTGTCAGGGGTCTGGCCCGACGCGTTGTCATCGAGAATCACCGTGCGACCGGAGTGGAAATCGAGGCTCACGGATCGATTCAGATTGTTAAAGCACGGCGTGAAGTGGTGATCGCGGCCTCGAGCTTCAACTCGCCGAAGCTCTTGATGCTGTCAGGCATCGGGCCGGCTGCGCATCTCGCCGAGCACGGCATCGATGTGGTTGCGGACCGTCCCGGCGTCGGCGCCAATCTTCAGGACCATCTCGAGGTCTATATCCAGCAGGAATGCATCCAGCCGATCACGCTGTACTCGAAGCTCAACCTGGTGTCGAAAGCCATCATCGGGGCGCAGTGGCTGTTCCTGCGCCAGGGGCTCGGCACCTCGAACCAGTTCGAGGCAGCCGCCTTTGTGCGTTCGGCAGCAGGTGTCCCCTACCCCGACATCCAGTTCCATTTCCTGCCCGGCGCAATTCGCTATGACGGCAAGGCGGCAGCCCCCATGCATGGCTTCCAGGCCCATGTCGGACCGATGCGCTCACCCTCGCGTGGCGCAGTGACCCTGCGCTCGGGCGAGGCCAAGGATGCGCCGGTGATCCGCTTCAACTACATGAGCCACGAGGAAGACTGGCGCGATTTCCGCCGCGCCGTGCGGATCACCCGCGAAGTGTTCTCGCAGCCAGCCTTCGATCCCTACCGCGGCATGGAAATCCAGCCGGGCAGCGATGTGCAAACCGACGACGAGATCGACGGGTTCATCCGCGAGCATGCCGAAAGCGCCTATCATCCCTGCGGCACCTGCCGGATGGGCCGGGCCGACGATCCGAACGCGGTGGTCGATCCGGAAACCCGGGTCATCGGCGTCGATGGCCTGCGCGTTGCGGACAGCTCGATCTTCCCGCGTGTGACAAACGGCAACCTCAATGGCCCGTCGATCATGACTGGCGAGAAGGCCGCCGATCACATACTCGGCCGCACGCCGCTGGCGCCAAGCAACCTGGAACCGTGGATGAACCCGGACTGGGAAACGAGCGACCGGCTGAAACAGGACTGAAGACACACCTGAGGGAGGGCCTAGCTTCGGCTTTCGGCTTTGGCAGGACAGCGGGTCAGGCCCGTGACGCTTCAGGCGTCCGGCGCGCTGCCCCAGCCGACGAAGCGCGAGCAGCCGAAGTCCGAGCCTTCCACGCCGTACAGCAAAGGTGTTCCCTCAAGCGTCAGTGTCATGCCGCCGGCTGCGCGCAATACGGCGTCTCCGGCAGCAATGTCCCACTGCTTGAGGCAGACCAGGCGCGGATAGACATCCGCTCGGCCCTCGGCCAACAGGCAGAATTTCAGCGATGAGCCGACACTGGCGGTTTCGTGCTCCGGCAGGCGCTCGAGCCAGGCAGCCGTTTCCGGTTCCCTGTGGGTCACGCTGACCAGCGCCACGGGCGTTTTCGGGCGCTGCCTGGTATGGATCGGCCTTTGATGCAGGATGTCGCCATCCGGCGTCACATCGGCAACCTGCGCCTGCCCTGTCACGCCGCTCCAGATCTTGCCCAGCGCCGGTGCGTAGACAATACCCGCCACCGGGATCTGCCCGCGGATCAAGGCGATGTTGACGGTGAACTCGTTGCGGCCGGCAATGAAGTCGCCGGTGCCGTCCAGCGCATCCACGAGAAAGAACATGTCCTTGGCGTGGCTGGGGCAGCGCCCGGCTTCGGCAAGCTCTTCGGCGACCACGGGAATGCCCGGGTACTCCTTCGTCAGGAAATCCAGAATCAGTGTTTCGGCACGGCGGTCGGCCTGGGTCACCGGAGTGCGGTCGGATTTGACGATCACCTCGGCACCTTCTGCGCGGACAGCAAGGATCTCCTTGCCAGCAGCGATCGCGACCGTTTCAAGCGCCTCGATCAAGGCCCGGACTGAACCGGCGGCAGGATCATCAAAGTCAAACGCGCCCATTTTCGGGCTCCGTGATACTGGTTACTGGTCTGAACTGGCGTGACATGTTTGCCGATCCTGGTCAATGCGTTGAAAGGCGTATCATCGGTTTGATTTGGGCAGATTTTGCGGCAAGCCGCACCAAAAGCGGAACAGGCTGCCTGAACAGCGCCGACAAAAAGACATTGATACCTCGTTTTCACCTGCAGACGCGTCGAAAATTGAGACTTCAATTGGAGCCGCACCATGCCCCTGCACCAGACATCACATGCCGTCAGCACAGCACAGGAGTTCGGACCCGAACTCGCCGAACAGCTCAATGCGGAACTGGCGTCGCTGCCGCTGCCGGGCCGGATCGGGCGGATAGCCTCGCTGGGCCGGGCGGTGTTTACCACCTCGCTCGGGCTGGAGGACCAGGTCCTGACCTCGATCATCGCCGCGACCGGTGCCGACCTGCGGATCGTGACACTCGATACCGGGCGGCTTTTTGCCGAGACGGAAAAGCTGATCGGCGAAACCGAAGAGCATTACGGCCTGACGATCGAAGTCTTCAAACCCTGGAAGGACGAGGTCGACGGGTTCGTGGCGCTGTACGGCATGAACGGGTTCTACGACAGCGTCGAGGCGCGGCACGCCTGCTGCCATGCGCGCAAACTGCAGCCGCTGGGCCGCGCGCTGGCAGACGCCGACATCTGGGTGACCGGGCTTCGCCGCGGCCAGTCGGGCAATCGCGCCAATGCGCCGCTGGCGGAGTGGGACGCCGACCGAAGCCTGCTCAAGATCAACCCGCTGGCCGACCAGTCGCTTGAAGCGCTGCAGGCGCGTGCCAAGGTCGATGAGGTTCCGGTCAACCCGATGCATGCCAGGGGCTTTCCTTCCATCGGCTGCGAACCCTGCACCCGCGCCATCAAGCCGGGTGAACCCGAGCGCGCCGGGCGCTGGTGGTGGGAACAGGATGAGCGCCGCGAATGCGGGCTTCACCTGTCAGCCTCGGTATCGGGATCGCGCGCGCAGTCCCAGGCGCAGTCCGGGGCTCCGGGACAGCCCAAAGTCACAGCCTCGACCACCTGACATCTCGCAAGGACATCTTCATGAACGTGATTGAACACGGGCGCGGCAAGCCGCCGCTCGATCCGCATCTCAAGGCGCTGGAAAACGAGGCGATCCACATCTTCCGCGAGGTGGCGGCGGAATTCGAGCGTCCGGTGATGCTCTATTCCATCGGCAAGGACTCCTCGGTGCTGCTGCATCTGGCGCTGAAGGCGTTTCACCCCGGCAAGCTGCCGTTTCCGCTGGTGCATATCGACACCGGCTGGAAGTTCCCCGAAATGATCGCGTTTCGCGATCAGGTGGTGGCGAAACACGGGCTGGACCTGATCTCGCATACGAACCCTGACGGGCTGCGCGACAACGTCACCCCGTTCAGCCACGGCTCGGCGCGCTATACCGACATCATGAAGACCCAGGCGCTGAAGCAGGCGCTCGACATGGGCCGTTACGACGCCGCCTTCGGGGGTGCACGCCGAGACGAGGAAGCGTCCCGCGCCAAGGAGCGGATCTACTCGTTCCGCACACCCGACCATGCCTGGGATCCGCGCAACCAGCGGCCGGAACTCTGGTCGCTCTACAACGGCATGATCCATCCGGGCGAAAGCGTGCGCGCCTTCCCGCTGTCGAACTGGACCGAAGTCGATATCTGGCGCTACATCCAGGCCGAGCAGATCGAGCTGGTGCCGCTCTACTTCGCCAAGCGCCGCAAGATCGTGGAACGCGACGGCATGCTGATCTGGGCGGAGGACAAGCGGTTGGAACTGTTGCCGGGCGAACAGGTGCGCGAAGAAATGGTGCGCTTCCGCACGCTCGGCTGTTTCCCGCTGACCGGCGCGGTGCGGTCGGAAGCGACAGATCTCGACGAAGTGATCGCCGAGCTGGAGATTGCTACGGTGTCGGAACGGCAAGGCCGTGCAATTGACCGCGACCAGTCCGGTTCGATGGAAAAGAAAAAACGCGAAGGCTATTTCTGATGAGTTCTCAATCACTTTCGCACGCTGCCGAAACCATTGATTCCGGCGACGACGCTCCGCTCACCGACGCGCAGGCGGCTGCAGCCGGACGCCAGGCGCGCCCGCTTCGCTTCATCACCTGCGGCTCGGTCGATGATGGCAAATCGACGCTGATCGGGCGGCTGTTGTGGGACACCAAGGCGGTCAAGGAAGACCAGGCGGCAACACTCAGGCGCGATTCCACCGGCAAGCAGAACGAGCTCGGGCTTCCGGATTTCGCGCTGCTGCTCGACGGGCTCCAGGCCGAACGCGAACAGGGCATCACCATCGATGTCGCCTATCGCTATTTTGCCACCGACCGGCGCTCGTTCATCGTTGCCGACACGCCGGGCCATGTGCAGTACACCCGCAACATGGCCACCGGCGCCTCGACCGCCGATCTCGCGGTGCTGCTGGTCGACGCCCGCGCCGGCATTCTCGAACAGACCCGGCGTCACGCCACGATTGCCGCGCTGATGGGCATCCGGCAATTCGTGCTGGCGGTCAACAAGATCGACCTCGCGCAGTATGACGAGGCCCGGTTCCGGGCGATATCGCGCGACTTCAAGGAAATTGCGCTGTCGCTCGGCGTGCGCCAGGTGACGGCCATTCCGGTCTCTGCGCTCAAGGGCGAAAACATCGTGCTGCGCGGCGACGAGGCGATGCCGTGGTATGATGGGCCGACGCTGGTCGAAGTGCTGGAGAAAGCCACCCAGCGCACCGGCCAGACCACCGGGTTCCGGCTGCCGGTGCAGCGTGTCTCGCGGCCCGGGGAAGGCTTTCGTGGCTATCAGGGAACTGTTGCCGGCGGCTCGATCAAGCCCGGCGACAGCGTCGTGGTGCTGCCCTCGGGCGTCGAGGCCAATGTCAAGGCCATCGTCACCTATGATCTGGTGCGAAACGCGGCGGTGAATGGCGACGCCATCACCCTGGTGCTCGACCGCCCGGTGGATGTGGCGCGCGGCGACATGATCGCGGCGATAGACCAGCGGCCGCAAACCGGACGCGCGTTCAATGCCCGGCTGGTGGCGCTTTCGCCGGACGGCGTGGTGCCGGGCAAGCGCTACTGGCTCAAGGCCGGCGCACGGCGGCAGCGGGTGATGGTCCGGCCGACCTCGGCGCTGGATCTTTCGACCGGCAACTGGGACGATGCCACCTTCCTGCCGGTCAACGGCATCGGCGCCGTCGAGCTCGATTTCGAGGATACGGCGATCTTCGATGCCTACGAGACCAACCGCGAAACCGGCGCCTTCATCCTGATCGATCCGGAAACGCTCAACACCGTTGCCGGCGGCATGATCGATGGCAAGCGCTCCAAATCCGGCCGTTTCGACGCTCTGCCCGATGCCGACCGGGCCAGCATCACCCTGCCCGCACGACTGCTCGAAGCCTTTCTGAAGACCGAATTCGCCAAGGCGCATGCGGGAGAGATCAGGGTGGCGGGGCCCGAGGAACTGGACGAGGCGTAAAGAGGGCTGGAATCGCCGATTGATCCTGAGGTAACGGTCTGACTGCCGATATCCAGGACATGCGGCCTCCAGCGGCGGCAGCGACTACGTCGCGACGCCGACAGGACAATTGAGGCCGGTGAAGCATCTGGGCAATTGCAATCCGTTTCTCTTTCAACAAGGAGCCGACACTGTTGCGCGTCGGCTCCTTCTCGCCACCGCCTAGGCCGCCAGATCATCATAGCTCATCGCATCGAGATCGGCGATCAGGCCGGCGCCGGCTGGTTCCCATTCAAGGACCTGTCGGGTCATTGCGCTGGAGGCGGGAAAATCCATCGCCATAAACGGCGCCATCCAGCCAAAATGTTCGGCAGCCTTTTCCGGTGCAATCGCCACGACCGGCAGCTTCAGGCCACGACCAAGTGCTTCTGCGATCTCCCGGGTCCTGATGCCTTCTTCGGCAACACCATGATAGCGCGTTCCGGGCACGGCCCTTTCCACAACGAGACGGTAGAGCAACGCGACATCAAGCAGATGGCCCGCGGGCATGCGGTTGCGCCCGTCAGCAATATAGGCAGAGAACCCCTTGTCTCGGGCTATTGCGACAAGCGGCGAGATCAGGCCTTGCTTGATCGTATTGTGGACCTGCGGGAGCCGCACGACGGAGACGTTGATCCCGAGTTCAAGGAGCCTGTTTCCAGCCAGTTCCGACGCGACGCGCGGATTGGGATGCTCGGCATTGAACACAGTTTCACTCGCCAACTGCCCGGGTTCGGTGTTGCCCATTCCGGTGCCGGAGGTAATCACCAGTGGCCGGTCCGACCCCTTCAAAACCTCACCGAGCGTCTGGATTGCGCGGCCGTCTTTTTGGCAATTCTCAGTGAACCGGGAGAAATCATGGTCGAAAGCCGTGTGAATGACGGCGTCGGCCTTCTCGGCGCCGAGGCGAAGGCTGTCAGGCTGCTCCAGCGATCCCCGATGGACCTCGGCGCCGGCCTGTTCAAGCATCCCGGCGCCGGCATCGGAGCGGGTCATGCCAATGACATGGTGGTTTGCCTTGAGTAGCTCGGCAACAATGGCCGATCCGATGAAGCCCGTCGCGCCGGTGAGAAAGATACGCATGGATGGTCTCCGTGTTGATGGAGACACAATTATTGAGCTATCATTTATTCTGTTAAAGTAGTGACCTTATCCTATTATAATCATCAACAGGCTCTCCATGGCGGAAGACGTCACCCCTCTTGGCAGGTTCCTTCGAGTTCGGCGCGAGCGTCTCGATCCAGCAATCTTCGGTTTTACCGGGCGCAGGCGGACACCCGGGCTTCGGCGGGAGGAAGTCGCCCAGCGCGCCAATATCAGCCCGACATGGTACACGTGGCTGGAACAGGGGCGTGGCGGTGCGCCATCGGCGGACGTGCTCAACAGGCTTGCCAATGGCCTGATGCTCACCGAGCCGGAACGGGAGCACCTGTTCATGCTCGGCCTCGGTCGACCGCCCAAAGTTCGCTACAAGTCTGTCGAAGGTATCACCCCGCGACTCCAGCGCCTGATCGACACTCTCGAAGTGAGCCCGGCGCTGGTCAGGACGGCGACATGGGATATTGTGGCATGGAACCGGGCCGCTACCGTGGTGATGACTGACTATGACAAGCTGGCCGCGGATGATCGAAACATCCTGCGCCTGCTGTTCTGCAACCCCTCGATCAGAAGCGTGCAGCATGGTTGGGAGACGATGGCCCGGTTCGTCGTCGGTGCGTTTCGCGCCGATGCGGCACGGGCCGGCGCCACTTCGGAAGTGGCAGAACTCGTGGAAGAGCTCTGTGCCGCAAGCCCGGAATTCAGTGTGCTCTGGCAGGAGAACGAGGTAATCTCCCATGGCGAAGGCACCAAGCAGCTGAAGCATCCAGTCCTCGGTGACATCGAGCTGGAATATTCCGGATTCGCGATCGACGGCAGACCCGATTTGAACCTGGTGGTTTACAATCCTGTTGATCCAGCCGTCGCCGAACGCATCCGGGCATTGGCCGGCAAGAAAGACGACAGAACCTCGCTGTAGACTTTTCGTCCCCAGCAAATCCGCCGCTTTGACGGTTTGAGGCCTTGGAAGATCGAGACTTCATCGGCAGAGGGCCTGCAGCCTTTACGGCAAGATGTTCAAACCTCTCCAGGCGCCTTGATCAGTTCGGCGCCGCCGGTCAGAGCGACCTCCTCCAGCGGAGCCGTCAGTTGCCATTGCACGCCTTCGGGCGCGTAATCCAGTTCCACCGCGCCGCCAACGGAAAGCGCCGCCATGCGTTCGATGACCGTGCGTCCGAAGCCACTGTGCTCGGGCGTGCTGACCAGCGGACCGCCCGCTTCTTTCCAGCGAATGCTGAAGGACTTCCCGTCCTCTGTGGTGGACCAGTCAATGGAGACGGTCCCCCCGGATATCGAGAGCGAGCCATATTTCATCGCATTGGTCGATAACTCATGCAGCGCCATGCCTATGCCCTGCGCCGCCGTCGGGGTCAGGGTCATGTCGGGCCCGTCCAGCCTGATGCCGTTGGCCTGCAGTCCCTCGCCCAGATGCCGGAGCTGTGACTGGACCAGATCCTTGACGCTGACACCGCCCCAGTTGCCCTGCACGATCAGATCCTGCGACCCCGAAAGGGAATAGAGACGCTTGGAAAACCGGTCGATAAATTCCACCGGCGGGCTTGATCGCGCGGTTTGGCGGGCCATGGACAGGACCACGGTGAGCAGGTTCTTGGAGCGATGATTGACCTCGCGCATGAGGTAGCGGATGTGCTCGTCATAGCGCTGCCGCTCGGACAGATCATAGAAGTTGCAGACAACGCCGTAACGCCCGTCGGGCATGGTGATGCGCTCGATTTTCCAGTCGTAGGATTCGACCTCCTGGGAGTCATTGCGGCGCTCGATTGTCGAGGGAGAATGGTATGGCTCTCCTGTCGCGAGCGTGTGTCTGAACAGGTTGACCACTTCACTGGCAAAGGCATCGGGCCAGATGATCCTCAGCGCCTCGCCGAAGTCGCGTCCGATCAAGGGCCGGACATTTTCAAACACCTGTTGCGCCCCGTTGGAGACATGCGCCAGTCGGAAATCGGCATCGACCGTGTAGATGCCGAAGGGCGAACCCGCCACCAGGTTCTTGAAGGTGTCGTGAGAGGTTTCCAGCGCCTCGATCATGGCCTTGCGGTCGGAAATGTCGATGCCTGACGGGATCAGGTTGACGACCTCGCCATCTGCATCAAACAGGGGCGCCAGCTGAAAATCGATCCACAGCAGATGGCCGCCGGCAACCCGGACCTGAACGTCATAGCGCATGATCTCGCCAGCCCGGGCACGCGCGCAGGATTGTTGCAACTGGGCCTGGATTTCAGGTGCGTAATTCCACCAATAGCAATCCCAGAACTTCTTGCCCATGACATCGCTGGCCTCGATACCGGCAGCCTCCAGCGGCGCTCGGTTGGCTTCCACCAGGGTGCCGTCAGGCTCGAGCACGCCGACGAAGGAGAAGAGGTTGTCGAGAACGCTGCGCAGCCTCTGTTCGGCCAGGCGTTCTTCGGTCACGTCGCGGTGCACGGTGGACACGCCGATCACCGCGCCGGAAGCCGACAGCACCGGCGCCGCGGTCACGGCAATGGTGCGCAAGTTGCCGGATCTTGTCTGACGGACCACGTCAAAATGAGTGATCTCGCTCTCGACGATCTCGGCGATGTAATCGCTTGCGCTATGCGGCCACTCCGATGGATACAGCATCTCGATGGACTGGCCGAGCATGCCTCCGCTTTGATAGCCGTAGAGCTTTTCAGCGGCGGCATTCCAGCTGGTGATCAGTCCCTGAAGGTCAAAGGCGATCACCGCATCGGGCATGGTGGCGACGATGGCCGAGAGATTTCGGGTGTTCTGCTCGGCATCGGTGAGGTCGATCCTGGCGAGTTCCAGCGAGGTCACATTGCGATGGGTGATGAGCGCATAGCGCTCGCCCTCCAGTTCCAGCGGCGCCGCCAGCAGCTCGAACCAGCGCTGTTCGGTATCGGAATGGCAGGGATACTGGATCCGGAAATCCGGCCCGCCGGCCAGCATGGCGGTGATCCCGGCCTCGACCTGCCGGGCCAGGCTGTCGCCCTGCTCCGCGCTTTTGCGGCAAATCCCGAGATAGTTCTCACCGACATAATGGCTCTTCGGATCGCCACCATTTTCGACTGCGAATTGCCGCCAGGCGTGGTTGACACATTTGATCGTCCCGTCTTGCGACATGACGGCCACGCCGTCGCGCATGGCGTCAATCAATGGCTGCAACGCGGGCGCATCGGACACGGTAATGCGCTCGCTCATTCTGTGATCACTCCGGCACCCCTTCTCAACGCGACCCTCTCAGACGAAAGTTACAGGATCAAGGTCGGATTGACCACAGGTTCAGGCAGGCTGGACTTAGGGGCGGCAGGGCAGTTGCGGTGAATGGGCGCATGCCGTTTTGCGCGAACCCGGACATTTTTGCCGCAGCGCAGCAAGGTTTCATTAGACAGTTCGTGTTCAAATTGATGAAAGTTTTCATCAACTCCGGACCCGGACGCCTCTATCCATGGAACATTACGACTTCATCGTTATCGGCAGCGGCCCGGCAGGGCGACGCGCAGCGATTCAGGCCGCCAAGTTCGGCAAGAAGGTTCTGGTGGTGGAACGCGGCGGCCGGGTTGGCGGGGTCTCGGTTCACACCGGCACCATTCCTTCCAAAACTTTGCGCGAGACCGCGCTCAACCTTTCCGGCTGGCGCGAGCGCGGGTTTTACGGCCGCTCCTACCGGGTCAAGCAGGATCTGACCGCGCATGATTTGCGCGCCCGGCTCGACATCACGCTCAACCACGAGATCGAGGTGCTCGAGCACCAGTTCGCCCGCAACCAGGTCACCACCTTGCGCGGCGATGCGCGGTTCAAGGACAGGACAACCATCGAGGTCGAGGGCGAACAGGGCGAGACCTTCGAATTCTCCGCCGATTCCATTCTCCTGGCCGTGGGCACCGTTCCGTTCCGCCCGGACTACGTGCCGTTTGATGGCAAGCAGGTTTTCGACAGTGACGGGATCCTGACGCTCGATCACCTGCCGCGCTCGATTGCCGTCATCGGCGCAGGCGTCATCGGCATCGAATATGCCACCATCTTCAGCTCGCTCGACGTGCATGTGACGCTGATCGAGCCGCGCGAGACCATGCTCGACTTCATAGACCGCGAGCTGATCGGCGATTTCACGCATCAGCTCAAGGACCGCGGCATGGTGCTGCGCTTTGGCAAGAAGGCGGAGACAATCCGCAAGCTGGAAAACGGCATGTGCGAGATCCAGATGGAGGGCGGCAGACACATCCGCTCGGAAATGGTGCTGTTTGCAGCTGGACGCATGGGCGCCACGTCCAGCCTCAACCTGGAAGCCTGTGGCCTTGAGAGCGATGCGCGCGGACGGATCAAGGTCGATCCGACCACATTCGTCACCGACGTGCCCAGCATCTACGCCGCCGGCGATGTGATCGGGTTTCCGAGCCTGGCGTCGACCTCGATGGAACAGGGCCGGATTGCCGCCTGCCATGCGCTCGGCATGCCGGCGCATGAACCGCCGAAATTCTTCCCCTACGGGATCTACTCGGTGCCGGAAATATCGACCGTCGGCATGACCGAAGAGGAAGTGCAGGAGCGCGGGATTGCCTATGAATGCGGCGTGGCCCGGTTCCGGGAAACCTCGCGCGGCCACATCATGGGGCTGAACACCGGGATGCTGAAGATGATCTTCTCGCTCAAGACGCGGCGGCTGCTGGGCTGCCACATCGTCGGCGAAGGCGCGACCGAGCTGATCCATATCGGCCAGGCGGTGCTCAACCTCAAAGGCACGCTCGAGTATTTCGTCGAGAACACGTTCAACTACCCGACACTTGCGGAAGCCTACAAGATTGCCGCGCTTGATGCCTGGAACCGGATGCCGGTGGAATAAAGGACTGCCGGCTCCACCATTGCTGGCATCACCGTTGTGCCCATCGGGGTCGGACGCTACTCAACGTAAGCGACCCAGCCCCTGATGGTCAGCCCGGCGTGAAACAGGCTTACACCTGGCTGCACGCCGCACACAGACCCCGCAGCTCCACCACCGCGCGTTTGACGGTAAAGCCATCCTTGCCGGCCAGTTCGCGTATCCGCGCTTCCAGGGGCTCGTCCGAGATTTCGGCGACCTTGCCGCAGGTCTCGCAGATGGCGAAGGCGATGGTCTCGTGGCTGTCGCAGCCGGGATGCGAACAGGCGACGAAGGCGTTGAGGCTTTCGAGACGGTGAACCATGCCGGTCTCGACCAGCTTGTCGAGCGCCCGGTAAACCTGCAGCGGCGCGCGGAAACCGTCGTCACGCAGCTGGTCGAGAATGGTGTAGGCCGAAAGCGGGCCTTCGGCACGGGAGAGTGCGCCAAACACCAGAGACTGGTTCTTGGTCAGATCGGCCGGGGCACGTCCGTGATCATGGCTGTGGGTCTGCTGGGTCATGAGGCGCTCCCTTCCGATTTGGGTGAGTGTCTGCGGCCGCGCGCCAGGCGCGCGATCCATCCGCCGAGAGGTGACATGGCAAGCAGGAACAGCGCAAGGGCTGCGACGACGATGCTCGGCCCGGACGGCGTGTCCCATCTGAGCGAACTTTCAAGCCCGAGCACGATCGCGGACATTCCGGCGAGCGCGGCGAAGACCGCCATCTGCTCCGGACCCGCGGCAAAACGCCGGGCAGTGGCGGCAGGAATGATCAGCATGGCGGTGATCAGGAGCACGCCGACGATCTTGATCGACATGGCGATGACCGTGGCCATCAGGATCATGAACACCAGATTGGCGCGGTCGGGATGCATGTCTTCGGCTTCCGCCAGTTCGGCGCTGACGGTAGCTGCAAACAGCGGCCGCCAGATCAGCGCCAGCACCACCAGCACGGCGATGCCGCCGGCCCAGATGACGGCGATGTCGGCCTTGGAGACGGCGAGAATATCGCCGAACAGCAACCCCATCAGGTCCATGCGGACCCAGGTCATGAAGGCGAGCGCGACAAGACCCAGCGCCAGCGCCGAATGCGACAGCAGGCCGAGCAGCGCATCGGACGAGAGCGTGGCGCGTTTTTGCAAAAGCAGCAGCGCCAGCGAGATCATGACAGAGACAGCGAAGACGGCGAGCGTGATGTTGATTTCGAACAGAAAGGCCAGGGCCACGCCGAGAAGGGCCGCGTGGGAGAGCGTGTCGCCGAAATAGGCAAGCCTGCGCCAGACGATGAAACAGCCGAGCGGCCCGGCGACCAGCGCGACACCGAGGCCGGCAAGAATGGCGCGGGTGAAGAAATCATCGAGCATTGTGCGCCCCCTCCCCCGAGCTCGCGGAGGCTCCGGCCTCCGCCCCGGCAGCCGGCGCATGGTGATGGCCATGGTGGTGGTCATGATGCCCGTCATCGGGGTGGCAGCTGGCGGTCACCGATCCGTCGGCGTGGCGCACGGTGCCATCAGGGAGATGAGTGTGATCGTGAATGTGCTCATAGACCGCCAGCGCCGGGTCGACCCGGTCGCCGAACATCCGGCGGTACTCGTCGCTCGAGGCCACAGCGCCCGGCGTGCCCTGGCAGCAGACATGGCCGTTGAGGCAGATCACGCGATCGGTGGCGGCCATCACCACGTGCAGATCATGCGAGATCAAGAGCACGCCGCAGCCGATGTCGTCGCGGATCTGCTTGATGAGATTGTAGAGCGCGATCTCGCCCGAGTAATCGACACCCTGCACCGGTTCGTCGAGCACCAGCAGGTCCGGCTTGCGGGCAATGGCGCGGGCGAGCATGGCGCGCTGGAATTCGCCGCCCGAGAGGTTGCGTACTTCCGAGCCCAGCAGATGCGATATGCCGGTGGCGCGGAGCGCCTGATCGGCGGCCTGAGCCGATACGCCGCCGGTCAGCCGCATGAAGCGCGCCACGGTCAGCGGCAAGGTCCAGTCGACCGAGAGCTTCTGCGGCACATAACCGACACGCAGGCCCTGCTTGCGGTGGGCGTTACCCTCGTCGGGCTTGATGACGCCGAGCGCAATCTTGGCGGTGGTGGACTTGCCCGAACCGTTGGGTCCGATCAGGGTGACGATTTCGCCCTTGCGGATGGTCAGATCGACCCCGCGCACCAGCCAGCGACCACCGCGTTCGGCACCGGCACGCTCCAGCGAAATCAGAGGCGGTTCTGGTTGCAGCATTTCGAATCCTTGTAAAAAACCGGCTTTCCGATCTTGCCTGATGGTATGCCACACGTTATACAGTTACACAACATTGTAACTATATAACATTCTGGAGATTTCCATGGCTTTGCGTCTTTTTCCTGCCGTCAGCACCGCGCTTTCGCTCGCCCTTCTGCCAGTCCTGTCCGCAAAGGCAATGGCCGAGCCGAAAGTGGTGGCCTCGATCAAGCCGGTTCACGCCCTGGTGGCCTCGGTGATGGAGGGCGTGGGCACGCCGGAACTGATCGTGGGCGGCGCCGCGTCGCCGCACGCCTATGCGCTGAAGCCAAGCCAGGCGCGGGCGCTGGAAAATGCCGACCTGATATTCTGGATCGGACACGAACTCGAGAGCTTTCTGGAAAAACCGGTCGAAACCATCGGCTCCAGGGCCCGCGCGGTGGAGCTGATCGACAGCGACGGCCTGATCGAGCTGCCGTTTCGCGAGGGCGGTCCGTTCGAGGGACATGATCATGGCGACCATGACGACCACGAGGGCCACGACGATAATGACGACCATGCAGAGCATGACGACAACGGTCATGGCGACCATGAAGACCACGCGGAAAAAGATGACGACGGGCATGAGCATGAGGAAGAGCATGAGCATGAACACGATGAAGACGGGTTTGATGCCCATCTCTGGCTCGATCCGCTCAACGCCAAGGTGTTCGTCAAGACCATCGGCGAAGCGCTGTCGGAAACCGACCCGGCCAATGCCTCGACCTATGCCGCCAATGTTGCCAAGACAAACCAGAAGCTCGACGCGCTGATCGAGGAGGTCAACGCCACCCTCGCCCCGGTCCACGGCAAGCAGTTCATCGTCTTTCATGATGCCTACCAGTATTTCGAAAAGCGCTTTGACATGGTGGCTGCAGGCTCGATCACGGTCAATCCGGAGGTGCGCCCGAGCGCCGAACGGGTCGCGGCGATCCGCGACAAGGTGCAGGAACTCAAGGCGTCTTGCGCGTTTTCGGAGCCGCAGTTCGACGGCCAGTTGATCGATGTGGCCATTGAAGGCACCGAGGCGCGCACCGCCATCCTCGACCCGCTGGGCGCCACGCTTGATGACGGGCCGGAGCTTTACTTCGACCTGATCCGCAACATCGCCACCTCCATGCGCGACTGCCTTTCCGCCAGCTGAGGCGTTGTTGGCCTCGGTCAAACTCATGGATGGCCAGCCGGGCTGACCTACCCTGCCTGACTGCGATGGCAAACAAAGCTTGCGGAACCAATGTGGATTTCGCAAGTTTGCTAACTTAGGTACCCACCCGAGTTGCCCGGACGGCCGACATCGGCTAACCGGTTGCCATCGCAGCGACGACCCTGGCGGCGTCTTGTAAAAAGCATGGATAGGAAACAGACACCATGAGCGGACTGCTTGCCCTTCTCGACGACGTCGCCGCACTGACCAAGCTCGCTGCAGCACAACTCGACGATGTCACCGCGCAAGCGGCCAAGGTGGGCGTCAAGACCGCCGGCATCCTGATTGACGACACCGCAGTGACGCCGAAATACGTCACCGGCCTTCCTGCGGCGCGCGAACTCCCCATCGTCTGGCAGATCGCGCGCGGCTCGCTGTTCAACAAGCTGGTGATCCTGCTGCCGATTGCGATGCTGCTGAATGTGTTCGCACCCTGGCTGCTGTCACCCTTGCTGATGATCGGCGGCGGCTATCTGTGTTTTGAAGGTGCGGAGAAGATATGGCACCTGTTCCATCCCGAACCGCTGCCGGTCGATGACGAAAATCCGATCGATCATGCACATCTGGAAAAGAAGCGGGTCAGCGGCGCGATCAAGACCGACTTCATCCTGTCGGCCGAAATCATGACGATTGCGCTGTCCTCAATCGAATCCGGCACGGTGTGGATGGAAGCCATGGTGCTGGCCGTGGTGGCCGTGGGCATCACCGTCCTCGTCTATGGCAGCGTCGCGGTGCTGGTCAAAGCCGATGATGTCGGCCTGAAGATGGCGCAGGGCGCCTATTTCGAGGCCACCCGCAGCCTTGGCCGGGCCATCGTGCGCGGCATGCCGACTTTCATGGAGATCGTGGCCGGCATCGGCACCGTCGCCATGCTCTGGGTTGGCGGATCGATCATCATTCATGGCCTGGAAGGCTTCGGACTGACATTCCTGGGCCATCTGGTAACGGACTCGTCAGCGGCCGTACGTGAAGCCGTTGCCTTTGCCTCGGGCTTCCTCGGCTGGGCCACGGAAGCCCTGATCAGCGGCGTGTTCGGCCTTGCCGTCGGCTTCGTCCTGCTGGCAATCGTCAGCCTGGGCAAGCGGGTGTTCAAGCGCGGCTGACCCAGCCTTACCTGAGATCAAAGGCACGCAAACAAGCTTGCGTGCCTTTTTTCATGATCATTCGCCCGGCGACAATTCCGGCTGCTCGCCTCTGCGATTTTCCATGTCTTTGACTTCGCGCAACTCGTTGTCGAGGCGGCGCTCCTCCTCGGCCGATGGGGTGGCGAAGCGCGCTAGCATCAGATAGGCGACCGGGGTCAGGAACAGCGTGGCGACCATGGCCAGGCCAAGCCCGCCGACGATCACCCAGCCGAGCGCGATGCGCGCTTCGGCGCCTGCGCCGAAAGCCACCAGCAACGGTACCGAGCCCAACACGGTGGAAATCATGGTCATCATCACCGGGCGGAGGCGGATATTCGAGGCCTCCTCAATGGCAGAACGGATATCCATGCCCTGGTTGCGCAGCTGGTTGGCGAACTCGACAATCAGAATGCCGTTCTTGGCCATTACGCCCACCAGCAGGACCAGCCCGATCTGGCTGTAGACATTGAGCGAGCCGCCGGTCATGGCCATGGCGAAGACCGCACATGCCAGTCCCAGCGGTACGGTCGAGATGATGATGAAGGCGCTGACGAAGCTTTCGAACTGCGCCGAAAGCACCAGGAGCACGACGATGATGGCGATGCCGAAGGTGACCAGCATGTCATTGGAGGACTGATCCAAGGTCGCGGCTTCGGCCAACGGAATGATCCGCACGCCGTCCGACATCAGCGGTTCAGCCATGGCCACAGCTTCTACCCAAGCATCGCCCAGGGCGAAAGCCGGGGTCAGGCCTGCCGTGACGGAGACCGAGCGCATCTGGCTCTCACGGCGCAGATCGGGCGCGACCGCCTTCTCGCTCAGGGTGGCAATGGTCGACATCGGCACGATGCGGCCGTCGCCTGCCTTGAGGTAGATCGATTCCAGATCGGTCGGATCGTTGATCGGGTTGTTGGTCGACAACAGCTTGACCGGATAGGCACGGTCCTCGATGAAGACCTGCGCCACCTCCCGGCCATCCAGCAGCGCCTGCAGCGCTTCCGCAAGACCATCGATGTTGACGCCGAGATCCGAGGCGCGGGCACGGTCGATCTGAACCGAGATTTGCGGCTGGGTGGTCTCATAGGAGAGCCGGATCTGGTTGAAGCGTGGGTCCTGCTCCAGCTTCTCGACCATCTGCTGACCGACCACGGCGAGTTCGTCGTAGCTGTTGCCGACAAATGCGAACTGCAGGCCGTTGCCCGCGCCGCGGATGCCCAGGCTGTTGGGCTGAATGGCAAAGGCGCGCAGGCCCGGTACGGTGGCGATGGCCCGGTTGAGCTCGGCCACGATATCGGCCTGAGAGCGTTCCCGCTCACCCCAGGGTGCGAGAGTGAGCACCATGAAGCCGTTGTTGGCGGAGCCGCCGGTGCCTGCGATGGCAAAGAGATTCTGCACCTCGCCACTGTCGAGCAGCGGTGAGACCATACGCTCGATCTCGGTCATGCGCGACCGGGTATAGTCGAGACTCACGCCTTGCGGCGCGGAAATCCGGACAAGCGCCACGGCGCGGTCTTCGGGCGGCGTCAGCTCCTGGGGAATGGTGGGGAGCAGAGCAAAGGCCGACCCCGCCGTCAGCAGGGCGATGACAATGACCACCAGCGGCGCGTCGAGCGCCCGGCGCAAAATCCTGGCATAGATCCCCGACATGTAGTCGCCGAACGCCACGAAACGGCTCGGCTTCGCGTTCGCCGCCGACATGTCGCGCCGCTTGATCAGCCGCGACGCCAGCATTGGACACAGCGTCAGAGCGACGACGCTGGAGATCATCACCGTGAACGCCAGCACAAAGCCAAATTCGGTAAACAGGCCACCCGCCTGCCCCGGCAGGAAGGAAATCGGGATGAAGACGGCGGCCAGCGTTGCGGTGGTGGTGATGACGGCGAAGAACACTTCGCGGGTGCCGATGACCGCGGCGGCGCGTACGCCCATGCCTTCATTGCGCTTGCGGACGATGTTTTCGAGCACCACGATGGCGTCATCGACGACCATGCCGGTGGCGAGTACCAGGGCAAGAAGTGTGAGGATGTTAACCGAGAAGCCGGCGAGCCAGATCGCCGCGAAGGCGCCGATCAGCGAGACCGGCAAGGTCACCGCCGGAATGATGGTCGCCCGCCAGTCGCGCAGGAACAGGAAGATGATGGCGATGACGATCAGGACGGCGAGGACAAGCGTGTTGCGCACCTCATCGATGGCACCGCTGATGAAGGTCGCGTCGTCGCTGGTCACCCGTATGTCGACGCCCTCGGGCAGGATTGCCTGAATGCCTTCTGTTGCCGCGCGGACGCCTTGCGAAATCTCCAGCGTGTTGGAGGCCGACTGGCGGATGATCCCCATGCCGATGCCGGTGCGGCCATTGGCGCGCAGCACGGAATCGCCGGGATCGGCGCCGAGCGTCACATTGGCGACGTCACGGAACCTGACCCGGTCGTTGATATAAAGATCCTCAAACCCTTCGGGCGTGGTGACGTCCGCGGTGGCGCGGACGACGATGTCCGATGTCTGGGCAGTCAGGGAGCCCGCCGGCACATCCAGCGCCACGTTGCTCAGGGCGCTGCGCAGATCCGCCAGTGTCAGACCGTAGGCCGCGAGCCGCGACTGGTCGACATCGACGCGGAAAATCTTCTCCCGGTCGCCATAGACATTGACGTCGGCAACGCCGGGGACGGCTGCCAGGCGGTCGACCACCAGGTCCTCGACCAGGATGGTCATGTCCTGGACATTGTAGCGGTCCGAGGTCACGGCCAGGCGCATCACCGGATCGGAATTGGCATCGGCCTTGACGATGCGCGGCTCGTCAGCCCCGTCGGGCATGTTGTTGGTCACACGCCCCAGCGCATCGCGCACGTCGGAGGCTGCGACATTCAGATCGGTGCTGTCGGAGAACTCGACCGTCACACGGCTGCGACCGAGTGTCGAGGTCGACGACATCGAGGCAACGCCGGCAACGCGGGCCACCGCGCCCTCGACAATGGCCGTGAGCTCGCGGTCGACTGTTTCGGGCGACGCGCCGCTGAAACCGGTGGTAACGGTGATCACCGGGCGGTCGACATCCGGAAGTTCACGGATTTCGGCACCGTAGAGCCCGGCCAGTCCGGCCACGACGATGAGCAGGCTGACAACCGTCGCCAGCACCGGTCGGCGCACCATGAGTGCAGTGCCGCCGCCGGTTTCCACGTCGCTACCAGGCTGTGCCTGGTCGTTGAAATCCTGGTTGTCCGCGCTCATGCCCCGTTCCCGCCTGCTGCTTCAGAGGTTGAACGCTGGGCTGTCGGCTCTTCGGCGGCGCCTTGTTGCCTGTTGCCCGCCGGCTGCTGACTGCCGTCGATAATACGCACGGTGGCGCCCGGCCTGACGCTCTGCACGCCTTCGGTGACCACCTCGTCCCCCGGCGCCAGGTCAGCCTTGACCAGAACGGAATCCGAGTTGCGCTGAATGATGGCGACATCGACCCGCTTGGCGGTGCTGTCGGTGATCTGCCAGACATAGGACCCGGCTGAATCCCACTGGATCGCCAGCGGATCGACGGCGGGCCAGCGTTCGCCTTCGAACCCCATGGTGACTTCGAAGGACATGCCGGCGCGCAGCGTGTCGTCTTCATTGGCGATCTGCGCGCGGACACGCAAGGTCCGGCTTGCCTCGTCCACCCGGTTGTCGACAGCGGAGATCTCGCCGCTGAAGCGCTCGCCCGGACGGGAACTGGCCAGCGCCGTGACCTGCTTGCCGATTTCCATTCCCGAAGCAAAGCGCTCGGGCACATAGAACTCGATCAGGATCTGGCTGCGGTCATCGATACTGGCAATCTCGCTCTGGCTGGTCACGTAATCGCCGGTGTTGACGGCAAGAATGCCAAGCGATCCGCTGATCGGCGCGGTAACCGTGCGGCGGGACAGATCAAGCTCGGCTTCCCTGAGCGCAACCTTGGCCGCATCAAGCGCATTCTGAGCCTGGTCGGCTTCGACACTGGAAACTGCGCTGCTGGCCACCAGGCTTTGAAGCCGCGTGACCTTGGCGGTCGCATCCTCGACGGTGAGTCTGGCGCGCTCGACGGCGAGTTCCTCTTCCGCCGCATCAAGCCGGATCAGCACATCGCCCCGCTCGACCTTGCCACCCGGGCGCACCGGGATCTCGGCGATCTGGCCCGAAACAAGCGTCCTGACCGAGACCGACTGCACGGCCTGGCCGGTGCCGATGGCCGTCAGCTTGTCGTTGACGACACCTTCGCTGACGGGAGCCACGACCACAATCGCCTCGCGTCCACCGCGACGTCCGCGCTGTCCGGCACCGTTTTGCCCGGCTGCCGCGCTGGCCTGGCCCGCATCGGTATCAGGCGCGAACAACGAGATCTGCTCCAGTCCATTGCGGACCAGCACATCATGAGCACCGGGATAGGCCCAGGACCAGGTCACGAATGCGACCGCGATCAGGACCAGCGACAACAGCGTTTGTTTCCAGAGTTTCAAATTCGTATCTCTCAATCGTGTACTGCGAAAACCATAGCCAACGCGCATCTTGCCTTCGAGACTTCGAATACGGCCCGGCGTGCCGGCAAATTCAGCTGCGAATGGAACATTTCAATTGTTCAACATAGCGCTTTGTCTGCGGAAAACACCTTACCATTTAGACAGGTTTTGAAAATTCGGAAGCCGGTATCTGGCGACAGCGGACAATTGCGTGCCAGGCCCTGCGACAACCGAAAATCCCTTCTGAGCAGCACATGGCATGGACGATCGACAGTGACTTACCTAGATAGACGAAAACCGACGAACGCGCATGCCTGCTCCATCACGCATCGCGTTTCCAATCCGGATCGGGTTTCGGTGGGAAACCGAAACCTCAGATGCTTGCGGGAAAGACGACACAGATTCATGAACGCAAGCCAGATCATCATTCCCGCGATCGCCCCGGATGGGTCCCTGTATCCGGTGGAGAAACTCCAGGCCCATACCGGCGGGCTGTTTCATCTGGCGGTTTCGGTGTTCATCTTCGACGGCGAGCACCTGCTGATCCAGAAGCGCGCCAGCTCGAAATATCATTGCGGCGGGCTCTGGGCCAACAGCTGCTGCACCCATCCGTACTGGAATGAAGCGCTCGAAACTGCGGCGCACCGGCGTCTGACCGAGGAACTCGGGATCAAGGTCCCCGTGCTGGCGCAGCGGGTGGTCGAATATTCCGCCGATGTCGGCAACGGCCTGCACGAACACGAGAAGGTGACGATGTATACCGGCACGGCGGACCGGTCTTCGCTCCAGATCGCGCCTGATCCACTGGAGGTCGAGGAGACACGCTGGATCACCAAGGACGAGCTCCATGCCGAGATTGCGCGGACCCCGGAGCGCTTTACGCCGTGGTTCCGGATTTACGCGCAGCGCTATCCGGAGCTGAAATTCTGACCAGCGCCCACCCGGTTCGGATCAGTCCGACGGATCGGGCCCGCGCATCCTGAGCGAGACCTGCACCATCAGGATCGCCAGAGCCGACAGCGCCACGCAGATCCAGAAGGCGTTGACGCCAACCACGCCGAAGGCGATACCGAAGCTCGCCACGATCAGGATCGAGAAGCCTTGCATCATGACGCCGAACAGGCTCTGCGCCTCGGCCGAGATGTCCTCGCTGGTGCGCTTGGCGATGAAATAGAGACAGCCGAGATAGGAGAACGTGAAGGTGACGGCCTGGCCAAGCTGCATCAGCACGATCACCCACAGCGGCGGCGACAGGGTCATGCCGATCCAGCGGATGACCGAGACGACGCCTGCCATCAGGATCAGCACACGGGCGGGAAAGCGGATGTTGATCCGCTTCCAGGCAAACATGGTGGCGGCTTCCGCCCCTGCCCCCAGGGCAATCAGCACGCCGATGGTCGATTCAGACAGGCCCTGCTGTTTCCACACCAGCGACGAGAACGCATTCATGACCATGTGATTTGCAAACAGGATCGCGCCGGCAATCACCGGAAGCAGCACCCAGGGCCTGAAGGCTGCGATGACCTCGCGCGACAGGAACGTCCCTTCGGCTTGCGTGCGCGGCTGATCGGCATCGCGCAACCGCGGCAGACCGACAGCGGCGAAGAAACGGGAGAAGCAGGCAATGGCAATCAGCCAGACGAAAGCCGAAGCGCCGAGCCACAACACCACGTAGCCGGTGACAAAGCACATGGCGAGAAAACCGATCGTGCCCCAGGCGCGGATGGCGCCGAAGGAAAACCCGAGCCGCAGCGACAGCCGCATGGTGGCCGCATCGGCGACCGGGCTGACCAGCCCGGCAGGCAGCGTGGCCATGGTCCAGACCAGCAGGATCATCCAGAAATCCTCGGCAAGGCCGAGCAGCAGCGAGCTGAAAGCGGCAAACCCGGTGCCGAGCATGATCGCCTGCTTCCAGTCCGGCGCGCGGTCGGCAAGTCGGCCGACAAGTACGCTGAACAGCAACATGCCGGCCATCGGCAGGGTGTTGATCAGCCCGATACCGGCATCGCTGATGCCGCGTTCATTGAGCCAGATCGGCAAATAGGTGACGGTGACCGCAGGCGCCCAGAACGCCAGGGCGTAATAGCGGGTCGCCGCAAATTCCGGCTTTGACATCAGCAACAGGCCTTGAGCGAAAACGAACGGGGCAACAGGCACGGGGGGTGACGCTCGAATAAGTCAGCCCCGGAAACCAAATCAGCTTTAGTTCATCCGGCCCGACTGCGCCATGCCCCTTTCCAGTCTTCACCGTCTTTCAAGAGTGCACCCGTTGGCTGTCGGAGATTGCTTGCGTCCGGTCATTCGGTCCCTAATCGCGTAGCGTCCGCGCCACATGCAGCCGACTGTCGGCGAGTACGTCCGCGCTGCCCCGCGACGGAGCATTGTGGTGCACACCCCGGAGGCGAAGCTCGAGGAAGTCCGTAGCGGCTTGGTGGAACATGACCGGGTCATATGCAAAAATTGACATACGTCAAAGGCATAAGTGCCCTTCCCTGTTAGCTTGCGTTTGGTGACTGAACCACACGCTGACAACCCCTTGAGCATGCACGATGCTCTTATCTTCCGAGCCGAGTGTGAGGGGGCACATGCCCACCTATTCCGACCAAGGGTTGAGATCATCGTGCTTCCGTCAAAGGTGATGTTGCGAACCCTACCGTCAAACCGAAATTTGGCCGCGACTTACATTCTGTCCTGACACCCGATCAAACGGAGAAACCGAAACCATGACTGACAATTCCAAGAAAACCTGTGCCGACGCTCTGTCCAGAGTTCTGGCGAACACCTATGTGCTCTACCTCAAAACGCATAATTACCACTGGAATGTCGAAGGATCGAACTTCCGGTCGCTGCATTTGATGTTTGAAGAGCAATACCAGGAAATGTGGGCAGCGCTTGATGAAATCGCGGAGCGTATCCGGGCGCTTGGCGAATATGCGCCAGGCACTTACGCAAAATTCGCCGAGTTGGCGACAATCAAGGAAAACCAGAACATCCCCGGCGCCGACGACATGCTGAGCGAACTTTTGGCGGACAACGAGACCATCATTGCTGTAATCTTGGAAGCCATCAAGGTTGCACAGGACGCTGGCGATGAATCGACTGTCGATCAGCTTATCGCTCGTCAGACAGTGCATCAGAAAGCGGCGTGGATGATGAAATCAACGCTGGCTTAGAGCAACGGCGACGCCAAGGATTGCGTCTCACGATCAGCCTTGCAAATCGCTTTGATCTGCAAGGCTGAACGGGGTTCGAACCACGGAACAATGTCACATGAGTGGCGTTGCGCAGCGAAAGGAGTACTCCATGAAAAACCACAACTACGAACTCGAACAGCGCGATGGCGGTTGGGCCTATGTGATCAATCGCCGTCATTCCTCAATCTATGCGAGCCGCGAAGCGGCTATTGAAGCTGCCAAGAATGATACATTTGACCAGGAACTGGATGACGAGTTGGAAGAAGGGCTGGAAGACACGTTTCCGGCGAGCGACCCGGTTTCCATCACCCGCAGCAGTCACACGGGCGGACCGGATAGATACAAGAAAGATTGAGCCTGAGGCATTGAGGTTTAACTCATTGCCTCTTTTTCTGCTGCATTTGAATGCAACAAAGAGCTGCACGACATCATGTTGATCGGATGACCTCAATGTACCGGGGCAAGTCGGCCTTGTCATAGCATTTGACCGCGGATTTTCGGTATCAGCGGAAATTGTTCTGACCAAGCCTCGTGCCCTGTTTTTTGCCTTACACAACAAGCGGCGTGAGATGTTCATCACGGCGGCATTTACTATGCCCACCAACATCAGAATAGAATGAATATTGCCAAGTGAAAAGACTGGTCGGAGTGAGAGGATTCGAACCTCCGACCCCGTCGTCCCGAACGACGTGCGCTACCAGGCTGCGCTACACTCCGTGACCAGCGGCTGGCTTATAGACCGGCAGAAACCATGCCACAAGCCCCTGTGGACATCAAATTTTCAGACGAGATGCAACGCGAGATTATTTGCCGTGCTGGCAGGAATTCGCTGACACCAGCGGGCTATTTGTCGTCGTCTGAAGCCGGTGTTCGGGCCGCGGCGGTGTCATCCTCCAACGGGCCGTCGGCCTGCCCGGAGAGGAAGAAGCCCCAGCCGACATAGGCCGTCAAGGCCAGGAAAAGCATCATCCAGCCGGTAGAGCCGGAGTAAAACTCCACCCCGGTCCACACCAGAAGCAGAACAAAGATGATGATCCGCCGCGTCAGCGGCCGGTAAAACGCATGACCAAAGTCAACCAGTGCAAATCTCATCGCCTCACCCATCCCAGATCATGGCCGTCAACCAGGGACCCTCCCGCCCCGGCTCGGCCCGTTGGCGGGCACAAGACCCGATCATTGCCGCAGGGTCAATTGCCAATCACGCCACCAGCGCAGGATCTCCGCAGGTGTCTTCCCACAAGGGGCCGATGGGGGGTGAACACAGGCCAGCATCTTGGCCCCGCAACCGGAAAGGCGGCGCCACAGAAATGTGCAAGAATTTTATATTTGCGATCTTATATATAAGTGCCTATATGTGTCTCAACAGGAGACCGGGCGATTGATCTCGCGCAATGACATCCGATCATTGATTGACCATGCTCCCGGTGTCCGCGCCCCGATCCCTTGAAATGAGGCAAGCCATGAAAATGCTCAGCTTTGCGCTTCTCGTCTCCGTCTGTGCCAGTGGCGCGCAGGCCGAAACGCTGACGCTTTCGCCCACAGACATCACCGAATGGAAGGCCGTTCAGGCGCGTGTTGAATCGCGCGACATCGTGCCGGCGCGGGCCCGTATCGGTGGCGTGATCGAGGAACTGACGATCAGCGAAGGCGATCTGGTTACCGCCGGGCAGAAGATCGGCCTGGTGAAGGATGACAAGATTGCCTTCCAGATCGCGGCACTCGACGCACAGCTTGCGGCCTACGCCGCTCAGCTTGAAACGGCGGAAGCCGAACTCGAGCGCGGCGAGACGCTGGTCGAACGCGGCGTTGTAACGCGACAGCGGCTGGCGCAGCTGTCGACCGATGTGGAGGTGACGCGAAACCAGATTGCCGCAACGCAAGCGCAGCGCGCGGTGCTGACCCAGCAGGAAACCGAAGGCGCCGTGATTGCGCCGGCCGATGGCCGTGTGCTGACCGTGCCCGCAACCCGCGGCTCGGTGATCATGCCGGGCGAACCGGTGGCGACCATCGGCTCGGGCGGGTTCTACTTGAGACTTGCCGTGCCCGAGCGGTTTGCCGGCAGCCTTGAAGCCGGTGCTGAAATCCGCCTTGCCACCGGCGGCGAGGAAGCAGCCGGGCGGCTTGCCAAGATCTATCCGCAGATCGACAATGGCCGGGTGATTGCCGATGTCGAGGTGGAGAAGCTCGACACCGCCTTCGTCAATGCCCGCGTTCTGGTCGAGGTGCCGATCGGCAGCCGCAAGGCGCTGCTGGCGCCCGTGGACGCGGTGGTCAACCGCCACGGCATCGATTTCTTGTCGGTCGAGGACCATGATGGAGACGTGGTGGAGCGCACTGTCATTCTGGGTGCTGCGCAGGATGGCGACAATGCCGGCCTGGTTGAAGTGATCAGTGGTGTGTCCGCCGGCGACAAGGTGGTGCGGCCATGAAAACCTCCGGATTGGGGATTGCCGGCCAGCTGACGCGCGGCTTCATCGTCTCCCCCCTCACCCCGCTGTTCCTGCTCGCGGCCTTTGCCTTCGGGATCGTGGCGCTTTTGACCCTGCCGCGCGAGGAAGAGCCGCAGATCTCGGTGCCGATGGTCGACATCATGCTCGGCGCACCGGGGCTGAAGGCCGATGATGCGGTGAAGCTGGTCACCGAACCGCTCGAGACCATCGTCAAGAGCATCGACGGGGTCGAGCATGTCTATTCACAGACCGCGGACAACAAGGTTCTGGTCACGGCGCGCTTCATTGTCGGCACGCAGACCGATTCAGCCATCCTGCGGGTGCATGACAAGGTGCGCGCCAATATCGACCGTATCCCCGTCGGCATCCCCGAACCGATGATCGTCGGGCGAGGCATTGACGATGTGGCCATCGTCTCGCTGACGCTGACACCGTCGGAGGAAGCCGGGGACGCGGTGTCGGCCAACGATCTGACACGCGTGGCGCGTGAACTCAGAACCGAACTCTCGAAAATTGACGATGTCGGGCTGACCTACCTGGTCGGCGACACCGACGAGATCATCCGCATTGCACCCGATCCCAAACGGCTGGCGCTTAACGGCGTGACGCTGCAACAGCTTGCCGGCAAGGTCAGCGGCGCCAACCGGGCCTTCCCCGCGGGTGAAGTGACGCTCGACGGCACCTCGGCCGAACTGATGGTGGGGGAAACGCTCTATGCACCGGCTGAAATCGGCAATCTGCTGATCACCACCCGGGACGGACGGCCGGTCTATGTGCGCGATCTGGCCGACATCTCCTTTGCCACCGACAGCACGGCGCGGATCGTGGCGACGGTGACGCGTTCGGAAGACGGGGCGGAAGACGGCGCGGAAAACGCGATCAACCGCACACCCGCCGTCACCCTGGCGATTGCCAAGCGCGCGGGCGCCAATGCGGTGCTGGTGGCCGAGCAGATCCTCGAACGCACCGAAGCGCTCGAGGGATCGCTGATCCCGCATTCAATGGCGGTGGAAATCACGCGCGACTACGGCGAAACCGCCAATGAGAAGGCCAACGAGCTGCTCTATCACTTGGGTCTCGCCACGGTTTCGATCATCATTCTGGTCTGGCTCGCGATCGGGTGGCGCGAAGCGCTGGTGGTGGCGATCGTCATTCCGGTGACCATCCTGCTGACGCTGTTTGCCTCTCGCGTGATGGGCTACACGCTCAACCGGGTGTCGCTGTTCGCGCTGATCTTCTCGATCGGTATCCTGGTCGATGACGCCATCGTGGTGATCGAGAACATTGCCCGGCACTGGGGCATGGGTGATGGCCGCGAGCGCAAGCAGGCGGCGATCGAAGCTGTGGCCGAAGTCGGCAACCCGACCATTGTCGCGACACTCACCGTGGTCGCGGCGCTGCTGCCGATGCTGTTCGTCTCGGGCATGATGGGTCCCTATATGAGCCCGATTCCCGCCAATGCGTCGGCTGCAATGGTGTTCTCATTCTTTGTCGCGGTCATGGTCACGCCCTGGCTGATGCTGAAGATCGCCGGACGCGCGCCGATGCATCATGGTCATGGCGAAGGCGCAGAGAGTGGCGGCGTTCTGGGCAGAATGTACCGTGCCGTGGCGCGCCCGGTGCTTGCCAGCAAGACCAGTTCCTGGATCTTCCTGATCGTTGTCGGCATCATGACGCTCGGCTCGCTGTCGCTGTTCTACACCAAGGATGTCACGGTCAAGCTCTTGCCGTTCGACAACAAGTCCGAACTTTCGGTGGTCATCGACATGCCGGAAGGCACCTCGGTGGAGGCCACGGATGCGGTTGCACAATCGGTGGCGCGGGAAGTGCTCAAGCTCGAGGAAGTCAAATCGGTCCAGACCCATGCCGGGACCGCAGCACCGTTCAATTTCAACGGGTTGGTGCGGCATTCCTTCCTGCGCTCGGAACAGCAGATGGGCGATGTTGCGCTCAATCTGACGCCCAAGAGCGAACGGGACCGGTCGAGCCACGAGATCGCGCTCGACATCCGCACGCGCATCGCCGGCATTCCGTTGCCGCAAGGCGCCAGCCTGAAGGTGGTCGAGCCGCCCCCGGGGCCGCCGGTGATGGCGACACTGCTGGCCGAGATCTATGGACCTGACGCCGAAACCCGCCGCGCTGTCGCGGCCCGGGTTGAAGAGGCCTTCCGTTCGGCCGACTTCATCGTCGATATCGACAATTCCTGGGGCCAGCCGGCTGACCGGGTGCGGGTGAATATTTCGACCGACGAACTGGAGTTCTTCAAGGTCGAGGAACAGGATGTGTTCGATACCATCGCCATCCTCAACACCGGCCAGACGGTGGGCTATTCGCACCGCGGCGGTGGACGCACACCGATTGCCATACGGCTCGAACGTCCGCGTTCGGAGCGCAAGGTCGACGAGGTTTTTCTCACCACGCCGATCCCGGCAAACGTGCTTCCGGGTGACCGCTCCATCGTGGAACTGGGCGACGTGGTTCAGGTTACGCAGGAGCGCGCCTCGTTCCCGGTGTTCCGCCACAATGGCCGGGCCGCGGAAATGGTGATGGCCGAAATGGCCGGCGATTATGAAGCGCCGCTCTACGGCATGATCGCGGTTCAGGAAGCACTCGATGCGATGGACTGGACCGACCTTGAAAAGCCGGTGATCGCGCTCAATGGTCAACCGGCCGACGAGCAAGTCTCGACGCTGCTCTGGGACGGGGAATGGGAAGTCACCTGGGTGACCTTCCGCGATATGGGTGCGGCCTTCGGCGTGGCCCTGCTCGGCATCTACATCCTGGTGGTTGCCCAGTTCGGCTCGTTCAAGGCGCCGCTGGTAATCCTGACGCCGGTGCCGTTGACCTTCATCGGCATCCTCATCGGTCACTGGCTGTTCGGCGCGCCGTTCTCGGCCACGTCGATGATCGGCTTCATCGCGCTTGCCGGCATCATCGTGCGCAACTCGATCCTGCTGGTGGATTTCATCCGCCATGCGCATGTGCCGGGCACGCCGCTGACGCCGGTGCTGATCGAGGCGGGAGCGATCCGCTTCAAGCCGATCATCCTGACGGCACTTGCGGCAATGATCGGGGCGGCGGTGATCCTGACCGACCCGATCTTCCAGGGACTGGCGATCTCGCTGCTGTTTGGTCTCGCCTCATCGACGGCGCTGACCGTGCTGGTGATCCCGGCGATCTACCGGGTGCTCAGGACCTGAGGGGACCGCTGATATTCCAAGACTGCTTCCGCCCGTCACTTTGACGGGCGGAATGCTTTCAGGATCTCGTCATGGGTCTCGATCCGCCCTGCCCCGATCAGATCAAGACAGAACGGAATGGCCGGGAACACAGCGGTGAGGCAGGTGTCGATCGATCCGGGCTTGCCCGGCAGGTTGACGATCAGCGTCTTGCCGCGGGTACCGGCTGTCTGGCGCGACAGGATGGCGGTCGGCACGAAATCCAGGCTCACCTTGCGCATCAGTTCGCCGAAACCGGGCAATTCCTTTTCCATCACCGCCTTCATGGCCTCGGGCGTCAGATCGCGTGGGCTGGGGCCGGTGCCGCCGGTGGTCAGCACCATGTCGACGCCGTCCACGTCACACAGCCGGACCAGGGTATCGCGCACGCTTTCCAGCCCGTCGGGGATGACGTGGATCACGATTTCCGCCGGGCTCGACACCACTCGTTCCAGCCAGGCCTTGACCGCAGGGCCACCCAGATCCTCATACTCGCCGCGGCTGGCGCGATCGGACACGGTGAGAACGGCGATGCGAACGGTCATATCAAGGGCTCCCGGCAGGAATCATCAAAGGCAGTGCTTGGCGCAACAATGATCACCTTGGCCGAAATGGCAACATCCCACCTTCCACACAGCAAAAAGTCGAAGTTGCACTGAATTTTTTCAACGTACCATAGCGCGAATTAGGGGAACCTAAAGATCTGGGGCGAATTTTTTATTCATTCGTTAAAATATTGCTGAAAATACTAACAAGCAAGAACAGTTTCAATCCTTTGGGAACACATACCTTCCACTTCGCTCCTCAAGGAAGAATTCCTCAAGAACAAACAAACGTGAAACCCCGTAAATTCTATGGTGTTTTGGCCTCGGCCGGAAGGAAACAGAATGTCTAACTATTTCGGCTTCGGCAACGACTGCGCCAGCATCATGGACGCCCTCTCCCGCTCACAGGCAATCATCCAGTTTGACCTGAAAGGCAACATTCTTACCGCCAACCAGAATTTCTGCGATGCACTTGGCTACGACCTCAAGGAGATCGTCGGCAAGCATCACAGCATGTTCGTCGACCCGGCAGAAACCGAAAGCGCCGAGTACAAGACTTTCTGGCGCGAGCTTGCAGCCGGCAAGTGCGACCGCCGTCAATACAAGCGCTTTGGCAAGAACGGGCGCGAAATCTGGATCGAGGCGTCATACAATCCCGTCTTCAAGGGCGACAAACCCGTCAAGGTCGTCAAGTTCGCCACCGACATTACCGAGAGCAAACTCAAATCCATCGAGGATGCGGCCAAACTCTCTGCCCTGTCCCGCTCGCAGGCGGTGATCGAATTCGCTCCGGACGGCACCATCCTCGACGCCAACGAGAATTTTTGCAGCACCCTGGGCTACACTGCTTCGGAAATCATCGGCAAACACCACCGGATCTTCTGTGACCCGGCCTATACCGCGACACCGGAATACACTGCTTTCTGGCGCGACCTCGCTGCCGGCGAGTTTTGCGCCAACGAATTCATGCGCCTCAGCAAGACCGGCAATCAGGTCTGGATCCAGGCCGCTTACAATCCGATCATGAACGACCGGGGAGAAGTGGTCAAAGTGGTGAAATTCGCCACCGACGTGACAGCCCGCATGACGGCCATTTCCACGCTCGCAGGCTCTCTGCGCGCACTGGCAGCCGGCGACCTCACCCGCACCCTCGACACACCGTTTGTCCCAACGATGGAACAGATCCGCAAGGACTTCAACGACGTGCTTGCAGAGCTGCGATCGACAATGCGCGCGGTCGAAAACAATGCCCGCAGCATCGCCTCGGGCTCCGCCGAGATCCGCTCCGCCACCAATGACATGGCGCAGCGTACCGAGCGGCAGGCTGCCTCGGTCGAGGAAACGGCGGCGGCACTTGAGGAAATCACCACCAATGTCGGCGAGGCAACGCAGAACGCAAGCGCTTCGGCCGCACTGGTCGCCGAAACACGGACCGACGTCGAGCGCTCGGGCGAAATTGTCACCCAGGCCGTGACCGCGATGAGCGCCATTGAAACGTCATCGCAAGAGGTCTCCAAGATCATCGGCGTCATTGATGAAATAGCGTTCCAGACCAATCTTCTGGCGCTCAATGCCGGCATTGAGGCTGCAAGGGCGGGCGAGGCCGGTAAGGGATTTGCGGTGGTGGCTCAGGAGGTTCGCGATCTTGCCCAACGCTCGGCGAGCGCGGCCAAGGACATCAAGCAGCTGATTACCTCCTCCAGCGAGCAGGTGAAATGCGGTGTTTCACTGGTTGACCAGGCAGGTCAGTCACTCGGCGACATCGTCGAGAAGATCCAGAGCATCGACATCAACATCAAGGCCATTGCCAACAGCGTGAAGGAGCAATCAGCGGGGCTGCAGGAAATCAACGAGGCCGTCATCGTGATTGATCAGGGCACACAGCAGAATGCCGCCATGGTCGAACAGACCACCGCCTCAAGTCACGGGTTGGCAAAGGAAGCCGAAGCACTGTTTGAGTTGTTGAGCCATTTTCAGCTTGGCGCGTCTTCTGCAGGCACCACGGCTGCAAAACAAGACCCGCGGACCGATCCTGAAAACGAGATCAAGCCAACCAGCAGAACGGTCTCGCCGCAGCATGAGCTGGTAGCAAATATCAGCGCAAATTTCGGCGGAGCCGCGACGGCACAAAAGCTGGAAAACTGGACTGAATTCTGATCCCCTCACCCACGGGCCTGCGCCCTGATCATGTCAGCGGCTTTCTCGGCGATCATGATTGTCGGCGCATTGGTGTTGCCGCCGATCAATGAGGGCATCACCGAGGCGTCGACCACGCGCAAGCCCTCGACACCGTGCACCTTCAACTCCGGGTCGGTGACTGCCATGCCGTCGCGGCCCATGCGGCAGGTGCCGACCGGGTGGTAGATGGTGTCAGCGCGGGCGCGAATGTGCTGCATCAGCTCGTCGTCACTCATGCCCTCTCGGGTATAGACTTCGCGGGTGCGGTACTTTCGCAGTGATGGCGCATCCATGATCTTGCGGGTGATTTTGGCGCCCTTGAGCATCAGTTCCCCGTCACGCTTGTCGGAGAGATATTTCGGGTCAATCCGCGGCGGGCGCATCGGGTCCGGGCTGGCGAGCCCGACCTCGCCGCGCGAATGCGGCCGAAGAACGCAGACATGGCAGGAATAGCCATAGCCCATGTGCAGTTTGCGCGAATGATCATCGACCAGGGCAGCGACGAAATGCAATTGCAGATCGGGGCGGTCCAGTCCAGGGTCCGACTTGAGGAATGCGCCACCTTCCGCGCCCGGAGAGGACAGAACTCCGGAGCCATTGCGCCGCCAGCGCAGGATATCGCGCAGCAGCTTGTAACTCCCGATCGCGCCCAGGCCCAGCACGTCCGTGTCGCGGGTCTTGGCGGTGTAGATGTAATCGAGATGATCCTGCAGGTTACGGCCGACACCGGGGAGATCCTTGACCACCTCGATGCCGCGCGAGCGCAGATGCTCGCCCGGCCCAATGCCGGACAGCATCAGCAGCTGCGGCGAGTTGAAGGCACCGCCACACAGGATGACTTCAGCGCGCGCAGAGACCTCGAGCTCTGACTTTCCCTTGCGATAGGCGACGCCCGTCGCACGGCCATCCTGCATCAGGACCCGGGTTGCGTGGGCATTGGTAATTACCGTCAGGTTGGGCCGGTCCATCACAGGATGCAGGTAGGCCGCGGCGGCGGAGCAACGCTCGCCAGGTCGGCCGTTGCGCCAGAACTGGGTGACCTGGTAGAGGCCCGCCCCCTCCTGCTCCGGACCGTTGAAATCTGGGTTGCGGCGGATCTGGACCTCGGCGGCGGCATCGACAAAGGCCAGGCTGATCGGGCGCGGGCTTTGCTGCTCGGCAACTTCCAGAGGGCCTTCATTGCCGTGCAGGCCGTCCGCGCCGCGGATATTGCCCTCGGAGCGCTGAAACAGCGGCAGCACATCGGACCAGCCCCAGCCGTGGCACCCGGCCCGGGCCCAGTCATCATAGTCGGACGGATGGCCACGAACGTAAAGCATGGCGTTGATGGCACTGGACCCGCCCAGGGCGCGGCCACGGGGCTGGTAGCCGCGTCTGCCGCCAAGACCGGGTTGCGGCAGCGTCTCGTAGGCCCAATTGTTTAGCTTCGGCCGGCCCGGCAGCATGGCGACCATGCCGAGCGGGGCGCGGATCAGGATGCCCTTGCCATCGCCGCCCGCCTCAAGCAGGCAGACCTGCGCCTTCGGATCCTCGCTCAACCTGGCAGCAAGCACCGAACCGGCGGATCCGCCGCCGACGATAACGTAGTCGAACTCCATGGATGCCTCCTCCCAAAGACCGTCAGGACGCGAGCCTAGAGCAGAAGCAGGCCATGTCCAACAGACATGAAAGCACAAAGGCAGATGGCTGGAGTTCTCGAGCGGACTCTCTCAGGCCGACGCATCCCACGACCGCGCCTATCGCCGGCTTTGACGGCATGATCCGCGCTCAAACGGAGAGGCCGAACTCCGTGTTCGCCCGCACCCGCGGCATTCTAGAAACCGGCGCGTTCGGACAGGCGGGTCAGGTCGGGAACCGTGACATGGCGATTGTTGAGGATGCGGATGACGTCATCCTTGCGCAGCTTGGTCAGCTGCCGGCTGACGGTTTCCATGGTCAGGCCGAGAAAATCGGCGATATCGGTGCGGCTCATCGGCAGATCGAAAGTCACCGAATCGCTTTCATTGTCCGGAAATGCGTGGGTGGCGATCAGCAACAGGAAACTCGCCACCTTTTCGCCGGCGGTCTTGCGGCCGAGCGTGAGCATCCAGTCGCGGGCTTCATCGAGCTCGGTCAGCGTCTGCTCAAGCAGCTTGTGCTCGAGTTCCGGCATCTCGCTGATCATGCGTTCGATGGCAGCCTTGGGAAAGGAGCAGACCTTGACGTCGGTCGCGGCTTCGGCGCTGACGCCGTTTTCCGAGCGGAACGGACGACCGAGGAAATCGGGGGCAAACTGCAGGCCGACGATTTGCTGACGGCCATCAGCCATCATCTTGGAAAGCTTCACGACGCCGGAAATGATGTTGGAGTAGCTCTTGGTCTGCAGGCTTTCGCCCACCAGCTCGGTACCGGGCTCGACGGTGCGGCGGGTCGAGTGCTTGCTCAATTGAAGCAACTGGTCGGGCGTCAAGGCTCCGCAAACGCCGCGATGACGGCTTTCGCAAGCCTGACAAAGGACCGGTGTCTCCGAGTTGTGAACGTCTTTGCGCTGGATATCCATATCACTCCCCACACGAGACTATACTACTTCACCGCGCATTGCTCTAACAGAAGCAAAAAGTCGCATACATTATTTTTCGTGGCGTTGACCGTCCGCTAGCATAGGAATGTGACATCGACTGCGTGGTTTCGGCGGCACCTCGCCCGATTTGACGCGCATCAAGGACATCCGCGCCGGGCCTGCTATTCTGGAACCATGAAACCTGAAACAGCTCCCGGTACGTCGGCGATTTTCGATGTTACCGGCCTGACCAAGATCTACCGGACCGGCGAGGTCGAAGTCCGGGCGCTCAATGGCGTCGATCTGCGGCTGGAGCAAGGCGAGATGGCGGTGCTGCTGGGTCCGTCCGGCAGCGGAAAGTCCACGCTCCTGAATATCGTCGGCGGTCTGGACCGGCCGACATCGGGCTCGGTGAAGTTCAAGGGCGAAGAGCTGGCCGGGGCCAGCGACCGTGACCTGACCCTGTATCGACGCAACCATGTCGGCTTCGTGTTCCAGTTCTACAATCTGATCCCGAGCCTGACGGCGTGGGAAAACGTGGCGCTGGTAACGGAAGTGGCAACGCATCCCATGCCACCCGCCGATGCCCTGGCGCTTGTCGGACTTGAAAGCCGGATGGACCATTTCCCGGCACAGCTTTCCGGCGGCGAACAGCAACGCGTGGCCATTGCCCGGGCCATTGCCAAGCGTCCGGAAGTGCTGCTGTGCGACGAGCCGACAGGCGCGCTTGATTCGGCCACCGGCATCATCGTGCTTGAGGCACTGGCGCGGGTGAACGAGGAAACCGGCGCCACCACGGCGATCATCACCCACAATGCCGGGATCCGCAAAATCGCCCACCGGGTGTACTCGTTCCTCGATGGCCAGATTGCCTCGTGCGAGCTCAATGAAGAGCGGATCAAGCCATCGGAGGTGAGCTGGTGAAGGCGTTCAGCATGCTTGACCGCAAACTGATCCGCGATCTTGCCCGGCTGTGGGCGCAATCGCTGGCGGTGGCGCTGGTGATGGCCTGCGGGGTGATGACGCTGATCCTGGCCCTCGGGGCAGCGCGGGCACTCGATGACACCCGCGCCGCATTTTACGATCACACCCGCTTCGGCGACGTGTTTGCCTCGGCCACCCGCGCGCCGGAAAGCCTCAAGTCGCAGATCGCCGCCATCGAAGGCGTTTCCGCCGTGGCAACACGGATCGTCAATCCGGTGATCATCGACATCACCGGCATGGCGGAACCGGCGACCGGGATGCTGATCTCGATCCCCGATCACGGCGACCCCGCGGTCAACCGCCTGTATCTCAGGTCAGGCCGGCTTCCCGAACCCGGTCGTGACAACGAAGCCACCGTCATCGAGGCCTTTGCCGAAGCGCACGGGTTCCGCCCCGGCGACAGGTTCGACGTGCTGATCAACGGGCGAAAGCGGTCTTTGTCGATCAGCGGCATCGTGCTGTCACCCGAATATGTCTACGCCATCGGTCCCGGCGACATGGTGCCTGACCAGAAACGCTTCGGCGTCATTCACATGCACCGGTCGGTGCTCGAAGGCGCCTACGACATGAACGGCGCGTTCAACGACGTATCGCTGACCCTGTCGCGAAACGCCGACCAGAAGGACGTGATCGCGCGGCTCGACAGCATATTGGAAGCGCATGGCGGCACCGGCGCCTATGGCCGCAAAGACCATATGTCGGATGCGTTTCTGGACTCCGAACTGACCCAGCTCAGGGCCATGACGCAGGTGATCCCGCCGATCTTCCTGTTCATCGCGGCCTTTCTGGTCAACATGATCCTCAGCCGGCTGATTGCGCTGGAACGCGAGCAGATCGGATTGCTGAAGGCGGTCGGATACACCAACGCCACCATTGCCTGGCACTACGCCAAATTGACCCTGGCTATCTCGCTTGTCGGGATCACGATCGGTGCGATTGCCGGCACACGGCTGGGGCACGGCATGGCGTCGCTCTATGGCGAGTTCTATTCGTTCCCCTTCCTGGTGTTCTCGCAGGAGCCGGATCTCTATGTGATCTCCACGCTGGTAACCTTTGCCGCCGCCCTCATCGGGGCGGCCAATGCCATCCGGGGTGCGGTGCGGCTGCCGCCGGCGGTTGCCATGCGCCCGCCGGCGCCGACGCGCTACCGCAACCTGTTCAACGCATCGGCAGGTGGTTTCCGGTTGCCGTTTTCGCAGCTGACCGTGATGGCGCTGAGACATCTTGTGCGCTGGCCCCTGCGCACCGCGCTGACCACGCTCGGCACGGCGCTGCCGGTGGCGCTGCTGATCACATCGTTGTTCGCTTTCGATTCAGTCGAGCACATGATCGACACCATCTGGTTTCAGGCCGACCGCCAGGACGCAACGCTGACTTTCGCCATGGACCGCTCCGAGGACGCGATCCGGGAGGTCGCGCGGCTGCCCGGCGTGATGGCCGCGGAACCGCTCCGCGCCGCTGCCGCAACACTCAGAAACGGGCACCGGTCACGCAATATCCAGATCATTGCCTCAAATCCCGAGACCGATGTCAGCCGGGTGCTCGACCGGGATTTTGCTGCCGTCACCCTGCCGCCGGCCGGCATCCTGCTTTCGGAGCGCCTGGCCGGGCATCTCGGACTGGTGACGGGTGACCAGGTCGATATCGAACTCAATGACGGTCAGGGGCGCCGGGTGCTGGTGCCCCTGGTCGGGGTCACCAACAGTTATGTCGGGCTCAATGCGCATATGAGCCGGGAAGCCCTAGACCGCCTGTCCGGCCAGGGCGGGCTCATTTCCGGCGCGCGGGTGATCGTCGATGAAAGTCGTCTTGACGAGCTCTATGCCGAGGTCAAGCAAACCCCGGCGATCGCGTCCGTGGCGCTTCAAGGGATTTCGCGGCAGCGTTTCCGCGCGGTGATCGAGGAGAATATCGGCATCAGCATCACCATCTATGTCACGCTCGCCGTCATCATCACCTTCGGGGTTATCTACAATTCGGCCCGGATCCAGCTTTCCGAACGGGCCCGCGAACTCGCCAGCCTGCGGGTGTTCGGCTTCACAAGCGGGGAAGTCTCCAGCGTGCTGCTGACCGAGCTCGGGGTCATGGTGCTCTTGGCGCAGCCGCTCGGCTGGCTGATCGGGCACAGTTTCTCGGTGCTGGTTGCCAGGGGTTTTGAAACCGATCTGTTCCGGATCCCGCTGATCATCAACCCGTCCACCTACGCGGTGTCGAGCCTGATCGTGCTGGGGGGCGCCCTGGTCTCGGCGCTGATCGTGCGCCGCCGCATCGACCGGCTCGACCTTATCCGCGTCTTGAAAACAAGGGATTGAAACCATGGCCTCTGTGCTTGCCAAAAGTCTCGCAGGATTGGCGGTCGCCGCAGCGATCGGCGGCGCGCTCTATGTTGCCTTCGGCGAAAAGCCGATCCTTGTCGACCTTGCCACGGTCGAAACCGGCCCGCTTCAGGTTGTGGTCGCCGAGGACGGGGTCACCCGCATCCGCAATGTCTACGCCGTTTCCTCCCCCATCGCCGGGCATCTCGACCGGATCGAGTATTCGGTCGGCGATCCAATCGGGTCGGGCGAAAGCATCGCCGCCATCCATCCGCTCGACCCGCCGTTTCTCGACACCCGCACACGCACCGAGCTGATGGCGGCGATCGATGCGGCACGCTCCAGCGTTGCGGTGGCCGAGGTTGAACTCACCCGCGCCCGTACGGCGCAGGTGCTGGCGCGCGCCAGCCACGACCGGGCCATCAAGCTTGCCGCGACCAACATTGTCTCGCAAAGCCAGCTGGAAAAGATCGAGGGCGAGCTCGATCTTGCCGAAGCCCAGGTCAGCTCGGCGGAAGCGATGATCAAGCTGCGGCAGGCGGAACTTGCCAGTGCCCAGGCACGGCTGGCCCAGCCCGGACAGTCCGATCCGGATGCGGGAAATGGCGAATGCTGCGTCAATATCGTCTCGCCGATTGACGGCATCATCCTGTCGCTCAACGCCAAGAGCGAGCAGCCGGCCGCAGTCGGTCAGCTGATTGCGGAGGTCGGCGATCCCTCGGATCTTGAAATCACCGTCGATGTGCTTTCGGCCGACGCCGTCCGGGTCCGTCCCGGCAGCCAGGTGGAGATCACCGACTGGGGCGGCCCGAATGCGCTTGCAGCCACTGTCGAACGGATTGAGCCCTCAGGCTTCACGAAAGTTTCGGCGCTCGGCATCGCTGAACAGCGGGTCAATGCCATCATCGCGCTGAAGGACTCGCCGCCGGCCGATCTCGGACATGGCTTCCGGGTCATCGCCAACCTGATCATCTGGTCGTCTGACGCGGTTACGCAGGTTCCTGTCAGTTCGCTCTATCGCAATGGCGGCGACTGGGCGGTTTTCAGGATGGTCGATGGAAGAGCACGGGTCACGCCGGTCGAGATCGGCCACATGACCGACCGGCGGGCCGAGATCCTATCCGGCCTGAGCGACGGCGATCAGGTGCTGCTGTATCCCGGCGACGCACTGGAAGACGGCAGCCTGATCGCCGACCGCGCGGCGGCTGACTGAATCTATCCAACCAGCCGCCTGAGCTTGGCGATGGCCGTCTCGGGATTCTCGCCATAGGCGATGGTGCCCTTGAACGCGCCATTCTCATCCATGAGAAACACCGAAGCGGTGTGGTCCATGGTGTAATCCCCGTCGTCGGTGGGGATCTTTGCGGCGTAGACATGCCAGGCCGCGATGACCTTTGCGATCTCGTCCGGATCACCGGTGATGCCGGTGACCCTGTCGGTCATGGCTTCGGCGTAGTTCTTCATGATCTCCGGCGTGTCGCGTTCCGGGTCGACCGAAATAAAGAAGGCTTGCAGATCGCGGCCCTCATCGCCCAGCGCCTCGAACCAGCCCGCCATTTCATATAGCGTGGTCGGGCAGACCTCGGGACAATGGGTGAAGCCGAAAAACACCATGGTCGGCCGCCCGGCAAAGGCTGCCTGGGTGATCGGATTGCCATTGTGGTCGACAAGCGTGAAATCGGTTCCGAGTTTTAGGGCAGCGGTGAGCGACTGGTCGGTGCCCCGGACCGAGTACTGCCAGCCGAGAAAACCGACAAGGAACAGGAAAAGGACGGCAAGCGCCGCCCCGATCCCGGTTTTCATTGCCCTGTTTGAGCCAGAGTTCGGCATGGCCTAGTCGTCCTGCTTCATCTTGCCGTGATCCATCTCGCCGTGCTCCATCTTTCCATGGCCCGTCTTTTCATGGTCCATGGCTTCATCGTCATCCTTCTTCATGTGGCCCTGCATCGCGCGCATGTCCTGCACCTTGAAATCGATATCGATGCTGCCGGCCTTCTCGAAGGTCAGCGTGGCAGAGCGGGTTTCCCCGTCCTTGAACTGGCTGTCGATGCCGATGAACATGATGTGGTAGCCGCCGGGCTTGAGCTCGACCTCGCCACCGGCCGGGATTTCAAGACCATCGGCGAGCTGGCGCATCTTCATCACGTCGCCTTCCATTTTCATCTCATGGATTTCAACGCGATCGGCAAAATCGGCCGCGCCGGAGATCAGCCGGTCGGCTGTTTCACCGTTGTTTTGAATGGTCATGTATCCGCCCGAAACCGGGGCGTTGGGCGGTGTTGCGCGGGCAAAGGGGTGTTCAATCTCGAGCGAGCCGAGCTTGTAGTCGTCAGCCGAGGCAGCGGCCGAAAACAGGCCGAGGATGGCTGCGGAAAGGACAATGGCAAAGCGTTTCATGGGTTTTGACTTTCTGATGAATGCACCACGCGGGGCGCGGGAATTGGTGACAGCCGGGACACGTCGTGCGACGCGGAACAGGCTTCAGACAAAAGGGATTGATCTGGAATGCGCCCACATGCGTTCGGTCCCGGGCAAGCCCGCGGCAGACGCGGAACCCGGCAATCGAACGGCAATCAGGCGTGAGAGAGAGGAGGCCCGCGAGGCGAGGCGTCGAGGCGCAGGATCGAGCGCACGAGGCGGTCGTTCCGCCAGGACGTCATGTGCTGAGCCGGGCTCAGGAGATTGACGACAAAACCGTCAACGCGGGACGGAACATCGACCGAGGTGAATATCCGGCAGGCTTCGCAATGCGTGGGTCCCGAATGGTGACCGTCTTCTTCGCCGCCGAGGCAGAGATCGGGGAGCGTCCCGTCCGGCAGCACGTAGTCGGCAATGTCGACGCCGGCATAGCCGGACGCTGCGGCAGAGGTGACAAGCGGCTTGTGGGCAAAGGCGACAAGCAGCAGCGACAGCGCGCAAAGCATGCGCACCAGTCCCGATCTGCTCATCAAACGCCGTGTCCCGACCATGTTCCTCGCCCGTTATGCGACCGGTCGAGGATTACAGGCCGCAGGCAATGCCTGCAAGCCTGTCAGCGTGCCTGCGTCAAGATGCGCTGGTCAGGACGTAGGTCTTGCGCACCGGTTCGTGGATGGTCCATTCGCCTTCCCAGCCGAGCGGCAGGACGAGAATGTCGCCGGGGCCGATCTTGCGCTCGTCACCGCCGTGCTTGCCCACGACCGTGGCCGAGCCTGAAAGGATGTGGCAGATTTCGGAAGACTTGGTCCGGTCGGCGGAAAAACGCCCCGGCGTGCATTCCCACACGCCCACCTTGGTGACGCCGTTTTCAGAGGCCCAGAGCTGTTTGGCAGCCTCAACCTGGCCTTCGGTGAATGTGGTTGGCTTGGGCGCGAACTCACCCAGATCCAGTGCCGAGAGGTCGCCGAAGCTTTTCAGATCGATCATTTGCAATTCCTTGATAGTACGCCGCTCCGCGCAAAGGCGGATTGGATTGGCAACAGTCAACATTATTGGAGAAGTGGCTGGGGTACCTGGATTCGAACCAGGGATGGCGATACCAAAAACCGCTGCCTTACCGCTTGGCTATACCCCAACATCATGACCGGACGGAGAATTTTGCCGGCCACCGTTCCGGTAAAGACCGGAAGCCACGCGGGGATAGCAAAAGACGCGCACCATCACAAGCGCCGAAACCCTCCAAGTCCGAGGATTTTCCATCAAAAAAGAAACCCGCACGGCGCGATTGCGGTGCGGGTTTCGAAATCCTGATTCGCTGCCCCTTGCGGACCTTGCAGCGAATGGCCGTATTCAGCGGCGGAACAGGTTGGCGATCTGCCAGCCGGCGGGCACCACTGCAGCTGCCAGAGCCGCCTTGATCACGTCGGTTGCGATGAACGGGCCGACGCCCCAGGCCAGTGCCTTCTCGGGACCGAAAACCATCGCGATCCAGGCTGCACCGAGCAGCAGGATGATGGCAGTGCCAAGGAGGTTGACGGCAAACAGCTTGAAGGCGTTGCGGTCAAGTCCGCGGTCCGCGGCCCAGCCGGTCAGACCGGCGGCGACGACGAAGCCTGCGAGATAGCCGGTGGTGGGGCCTGCAAAATAAGCCAGACCGCCGCCATTGGTGAAGACCGGGAGACCGGCGGCACCTTCAACCAGGTAGGCTGCCAGGGTGGCCAGCGCCAGCTTGCGGCCGAAGGTGGCGGCGATGACAAAGATGGCCAGCGTCTGCAGCGTTGCCGGAACCGGCCAGAACGGCACGGTGATCTTGCCGGCGACGGCGATCAGCATGCTGCCGAAGAGGACGAGAGCGCCGTAGGTGGCGTAGCGGGCGGCGGCACCTTCAGGCGCCATGGATTGGACGAAGGAACGGGCAGGAACAGTAGCCATGGATCGGTCTCCAGAAATTTCGCAAGAGCTGGCCAAAGCGGCCGCTCGTTCAAATCGGTATATTGACTTAGCCGCCCGACAGCAAGACAGTCCCGCGCAAATCCATGACCGTCCACACATTGGCCGGCGCCCTGCCCCGGTGCTATGCATCGCGCTGAACCGGAAACCGGAGACACGTGTGACCGAACCGCAATTTGACAAGACTTTCGAGCCCGCTCATGGCGAGGCCGTTGCCGTGGCCAGCGACATCTTGCGGGTGACAGCGCCCAATGCGGGACCGCTGACATTTCATGGCACCAACAGCTATATTGTCGGACGCGACACGCTTGCGGTCATCGATCCCGGTCCGGAAGATGAAAGCCACTGGCGCACATTGCTGGCTGCGATCGCCGGTCGTCCGGTCAGCCATATCTTCGTCAGTCACACGCACAGGGACCATTCGCCGCTGGCTGCGCGGCTGAAGGCCGAGACCGGGGCGACGATCGTGGCCGAAGGCCCGCACCGCGCCGCGCGTCCGCTTTACAACGGCGAGGTCAATCCGCTGAAGGAAAGTGCGGATATGGATTTCGTGCCGGACATCGCGGCAGCTCACGGGCATGTCGTGTCAGGCGACGGCTGGTCAATCGAAACCCTGCACACACCCGGCCACACCGCCAATCACGCAGCCTTTGCGCTCAACGGCACGGGGCTGGTGTTTTCCGCCGACCACGTGATGGCCTGGGCGACCTCGATCATTGCGCCACCGGATGGCGCGATGAGCGATTTCATGGCCTCGCTCGACATGCTGGCAGCGCGAGACGACAGCCTCTACCTGCCCGGTCACGGCGGACCGGTGCGCAAGCCACGGCAGTTCGTGCGCGCGCTGAAAACCCACCGGATCATGCGTGAACGCGCGGTGCTGGGCCGGATCGAGAAGGGCGACCGCCTGATCGCAGACATGGTCAAGGCGATTTACCGCGACACCGATCCGCGGCTGCATGGTGCGGCGGCGCTGTCGGTGCTGGCGCATCTGGAAGACCTGGTCGGACGCGGCGAAGTGATCACCGACGGTCCACCGTCGATCAAGGGCGAATACCGCCCCGCCTGAACCTGCCCACCTGACTGGTCAGCCGCCGGCGATGCCGAGAAGCTGCAGGTCCAGATCCCGCAGGAAGGCGCGGATCAAATCGGCATTGATTCCGAAATCGTGGTCGCCATCCCGCGTGGCGGCGCGCATGTCGACGAACGTGGTTTGCTCCTCTTCCGAGAGGCGGATCAGGACGTCCTGCGGAATGCCGAGCACAAGGGTTCTGGTGCGGTACTGAACCACAGCAAAGGACGGCATCGGCGCGAGCGCCAGATCCTCGATGTTGGGCCGCGGCGCAGGCAATGGTGCGCGTGCCGGGTCGGCCTCGCCATTGGAGATGCCGGCCTCTTCCCGACCTTGCGCATCGCCGGAGCTCGGCTCGAGACCATCGACCAGCGCCTCGACCCCGACATTGGCGACCTGTACCCACTTGTTCTCGCGAGCCACGGTCTGGACCGCAAGCAGCACGCGATCGATCGCGCCTTCGTAGCGCCGGCCGGTAATCTGGGAATAGGCCTCAATCTGCAGCTGGCGCGCTTCCGGGCGGGTGCCGTCCGAGCGGGGTATCCAGGACGGCTTGATTTCCGGCTCCTCAAGCCATTCGGGCGGGTTTTGAACATCGGTCGAAATGTCATGAATCCGTGGCAGCAGCACGAAACGGCTGGCTGCCAGACCAACCGGGATCAGGATGATGAGCGCCATGACCATGCCGCTGAAAGAGGCATGCCCACCCTTGGCGCCGATATGCCAGAGCATGAAGAACCCGATGATGGCCAGGCCCAGCACAAACGCGGCAAGCACGGTGGCCAGCAACACCGCCGCGACGGTGTTCGGCAGTTCGAGCATGCCCACCCGGTGCAAGGCCAGCGCGACGAGGGCAAGCAGCACGGCAAACCGTCCCAGCCTGCGGGACCAGGCAGCGGCAATGGAACGTGGTCTTTCTGGTCGGAAGGGCATGGCGCGGCCAGGTCTCCGGGAGATTTGGAGCGCGGGATGCGCGTCTGGTTGTGGTTGAATTCATTAGCGCTTCACGGCTGTCGCGGCAAGCGCCTCACTTCAGCCATGCTTGCGGGCAAAGTTTGTCCTAGGGGGCAGATGAGACCGGCAAGGTTTCACTTTGCGAAGGAGATCCGCCATGGCGGAGAATACCCACTCGATGCCGATGCAGGGCCCACCCAGGCCTGCGCCTGCGCGAACAACCACTCAGGCTCACAGTTCCTCCCACCATCCTCAAGAACGAACGCCCGAGCAGACCGCACCGCTGGCGCTGGATCTGGTCGAACTCGAGCTTGCTCTCGACCTCAGCGACATTACCACCCGCGGGTTCAGCGATGCGGTGCGTGAAGCAGCAAGGGAAATCGGTGGCGAATACCTTTTTGATCTCCCTGCATCCGGGCTGATTGAAGATGCGCAGCGGATCGCGGTTGTCTGCCTGTCGCGGGACAATGGCGGGCGTTTCGGGCTGGTCTTGCTCAGCGCCAATGGCGACCGCGTCGAGACATCGGAAGCGGATGACGCGACCAAAGGCCTTGTCCGGTTCGCCAGGGCCTTCGTGTCGGTGCTTGAGAAACTTTGAGCGCTGACTGCAAAGCTTTCGCCGCCCCGGCTTAGCGGCTAGTCTCCCCAGGCATGCAAGCGGCGGGGATGAGCAGTGGAGCTGAGTAGAATTGACCACGCGATCATCAACGGCGACCATGGCTCTGCCGCTGCGGATGCACTTCAGCTTGTGCTGAAGTTCGCCGAAGCGGTCGGCGCGCCGCGATTGCTTACCTGCGCCGGCGCCCATGTCGATGGATGCCTGTATCACGGCCAGACGAGCCTCGATTTCGTCGAACGGTTCGTGGCTCTTGAAGGCCGGGTCAAGGTTCCGACCACGCTCAATGTCGGGTCGGTTGATCTCATTCATCCGGAGCTCTTCATCGGAGATGCTCAGCTCGGTGCCGCCGGCCGGCGGCTGATGCAGGCGCATGTCGACCTGGGCTGCATGCCGAGCTTTACCTGCGCACCTTACCAGACCCTGTTCAGGCCCGGGTTCGGGGATCAACTCGCCTGGGCGGAATCAAACGCCATCGTGTTTGCCAATTCGGTGATCGGTGCGCGGACCAACCGCTATGGAGATTTCATCGATCTGGCCTGTGCGCTGACTGGCCGGGCGCCCGATTACGGGCTGCACCGCAGCGAGAACCGCCGTGCGCGCGCGATCGTTGAAATCCAGGGGCTTGAGGATGCCGGGTCGGATCAGGCGGGAGGCATAGCGGTGGCCGCAGGGCTTTTCATCGGCAAGCAGTGTGGCGATAGCATTGCCGCCATCACCGGCCTTCCCGCTTCGATCAGCGAGGATGATCTGAAGGCGCTGGGTGCGGCCGCCGCATCCTCGGGCAGCGTCGCCATGTTTCATGCAGTCGGCTTCACCCCCGAGGCGCCTGACCTCAAGACAGCGACGGGCGGGGCAGACGTGCCGGTGGTGGCGCGGCTGGGGCCAAAGGAGATTTCCGGCATTCTGGCCAGTCTCAGCACGGTCAAGGATGGCGCCGGGCTGACAGCTGTGGCGCTTGGGACACCACATTTTTCGCTACGCGAGTTCGACCGGCTGATGCCGATGCTCGATCTCGCCCCCTTCGCAGTACCGGTCTATGTCAATACCGGGCGGCATGAATGGGAGCGGCTGTGTGCCGATGGTCGCGCCACACAGCTGGAGAGCGCAGGCGTCACGGTGGTGGTTGATACCTGCACCTATGTCACCTCGATCATCCGCGATCTCTCGGGCGCAGTGATGACCAATTCCGGCAAATGGGCCTATTACGCACCAGGCAATCTCGGGATCGATGTGGCCTTCGGCACACTTGCCGATACGCTTGTCTCGGCCAAGGCCGGACGGGTGGTCAGGGCATGACCGCGCGCAGCCTGGTATCCGGCAAGGCGGAGGGCCCGGTCTTGAAACTTGATGATCCGTTGAGTTTCTGGGGCGGTTTCGACAGGTCGAGCGGCAAGCTGATCGATCGCTTTCATCCCCAGTACGGCACCTGTCTCAGCGGCGCAGTGCTCTGCATGGAGCGGGGTCGCGGCTCGTCATCCGGCGCTTCGGTTCTGGCCGAGGCGATCCGGCTGAGCACAGCACCCGCCGCAATCATCCTGCTTGATGAGGATGCCATCATCACCACCGGCGCGCTGGTGGCGCAGATGCTCTACGAGATCGATTGCCCGGTGGTGGCGATCAGGGATCAGGCCGAGTGGCGACGGCTCTCAGCCCTGCCCCGCCTTGCTGTCCAAGCCGGGGCAGAAAGCCTCATGATTACTCCGCCGCAATGACTTGGGCTGAGCCTGGCTGTTGGCGCACTGTCGAACGCAGCACCAGCTGGGCCAGCGCCGCACCGGCCATCATCGAGGCGAGACCGAGCAGCGATGAAACTGCGAGCACCGAACCGCCGGTGAGACCGGCCCCGATGGTGCAGCCGACGGCGAGGATGCCGCCAAAGCCCATCAGCACCGAACCGGCGGCATAGCGCCAGATCGACGGCACGCCGGGCTCGGCAAAGGTCGAGATACGGAATTCGCCCGAGACCAGGGCGGCAACGAACGCGCCCAGGATCGCACCGATCAGGACTCCCTGATCGAGCCCGGCAAAGCCGCTTTCCAGCGCCAGTTCGCCGGTGGTGGCAAGCGGCCGGATGAAGGACAGGCTTTCGGCCTGGATCGGCTCGAAGACCTGGGTCGAGAGCTGCCAGGTGAAATACCAGCCGGCGGCAACCGTCAGGCCGATCATGATGCCGCCGAACAGCCGCCAGACCGACAGCTTCGACTTGAATGCAAAGCCAAGCGCAATGACGGCAAGCACACCGCCAAGGGCGATACCGGCCCAGCGTTCGAGACCCGCGTGGACGAGCAGGTCGTTGCCACCGATGGCCGCGGTGCTGAAGATGCTGCCGATGCCGTCGCGCAAGGGCACGAGCACGCCGCTATAGGTCGCAAGTGCGGTTACACCGATAATGGCAATGGAGAAGATGCCGCGCAGGTTGCCCGACGCGCCGAGCACCAGCAGCCGCGAGACGCAGCCGCGCGCCAGCACCATGCCGATGCCGAACACCAGGCCGCCAATGAGGGCGCCGGACAGGCTCTGCGCAGTCGAGAAGAAGCGGGTTTCGTCGACATCAATCATGCCGGCACCGAGCAACAGCTGCACGGCCAGGATGGCGGCGGCAAAACCGGCAGCCCAGGTGGCAAACGGCTTGAGATCGCTCTCGCCCATGGCCGAAAGAACCGCCGAGCGGGTGCAGTAGCGGCTGCGCTGGGCGAACACGCCGAAGGCCAGCCCGAGGACAAGGCCACCCACGAGTGCGGTCTGCGGCTCGCCGATTAGGTCGATCAGAGGGACGAGGTCCATGGCTTCAATCTCCGTGAATTGTATCTGCAAAATACAATACGTGGACACCGAAGAGAGGGGCCGGACTTACAGTCCAGCCGCCGCGACGGGTTTATTGTTCTTCAAACCTGAGGTTTTTTGGAACGCGAATCCTCGCAGCGGTATTTCACCGCAGCTGCGGCTCGACTCCCCTCGCCTCCATCAAGAGCTGCGTGTCTTCTCGATGGCCGCCTGCGCTGCGGCCAACCGGGCGATCGGCACGCGGAAGGGCGAGCAGCTGACGTAATCGAGGTCGATCTGTTCGCAGAACTTCACCGAAGCCGGGTCACCGCCATGCTCACCGCAGATGCCGAGCTTGATGTCGGGCCGGGTCGCCCTGCCCTTGTCGGAGGCGATGCGCACCAGTTCGCCGACGCCGTCGATATCCAGCGTGACGAAGGGATCCTGTTCGATGATGCCCTTTTGCTGATAGGTCATCAGAAACGAGGAGGCATCGTCGCGCGAAATGCCGAAGGTGGTCTGGGTCAGGTCGTTGGTGCCGAAGGAGAAGAACTCCGCCACTTCCGCAATCGCATGGGCGCGAATGGCTGCGCGCGGCAACTCGATCATGGTTCCGACGAGATAGGTGATGTCGACACCGGCCTCGCCGATGACTTCGCGGGCCACGGCATCGATCCGGGCCTTGACGAAATCAAGCTCCTCGCGAAGGCCGACCAGCGGCACCATGATTTCCGGCACAACCGGCGCACCGGTGGATTTGGCCGCTTCGACCGCGGCTTCAAAGATGGCGCGGGCCTGCATTTCGGCAATTTCCGGGTAGGAAATCGCCAGGCGGCAGCCGCGATGGCCGAGCATCGGGTTGAATTCGTGCAGCTCGTCGACGCGCTGGCTGAGTTTTTCGACCGAAACCCCGATGACGCCCGCCACTTCGGCGATCTCTTCATCAGTCTTGGGCAGGAATTCGTGCAGCGGCGGATCGAGCAGGCGGATGGTGACCGGCAGGCCCTTCATGATCTCGAACAGCTCGATGAAATCCGAACGCTGCATCGGCAACAGCTTGGCAAGTGCGGTGCGGCGACCGCCCTCGGAGCCTGCCAGGATCATCTCGCGCATGGCGGTGATGCGGTCACCGTCAAAGAACATGTGCTCGGTGCGGCACAGGCCGATGCCCTCGGCGCCAAAGGAGCGCGCGGCGCGGGCGTCGGCCGGGGTTTCGGCGTTGGTGCGGACCTTCATCCGCCGCGTGGCGTCGGCCCATTCCATGATCAGGCCGAAATCACCCGACAGTTCGGGCTGAAGCATCGCGACGGCGCCCTTGAGCACCTGCCCGGTGGAGCCGTCGAGCGTGATGACATCGCCGGCCTTCAGCGTGGCGCCGAGAGAGACCAGCGTACCGTTGCGTGCATCGATGCGCAAACCGCCGGCGCCGGAGACGCAAGGCGTTCCCATGCCGCGGGCGACAACCGCCGCATGGCTGGTCATGCCGCCGCGCGAGGTGAGAATACCTTCGGCTGCGTGCATGCCGTGAATGTCTTCCGGGCTGGTTTCCACGCGGACCAGAATGACCTTGCGGCCGGTCTTGGCGGCCTCGACGGCCTCGTCGGAGGTGAAGACGATTTCGCCGGTAGCCGCTCCGGGAGACGCCGGCAGGCCGGAGCCGATGATGTCCCGGGCCGCATGCGGGTCAATGGTCGGGTGCAGCAGTTGATCGAGCGAGGCCGGGTCGATGCGCATCACCGCTTCCTCGCGGGAGATCAGCTCTTCGCCGGCCATGTCGACGGCGATCTTGAGTGCGGCCTTGGCGGTGCGCTTGCCGGACCGTGTCTGCAGCATCCACAACTTTCCGGCCTGGATGGTGAATTCGAGATCCTGCATGTCGCGATAATGGTTCTCGAGCCGGTCGCAGATGGCGAGAAACTCGGCAAATGCCTCCGGCATCAGCTTTTCGAGCGAAGGCCGGTCGGAGCCCGCCTCAATGCGCGCGGCCTCGGTGATCGACTGCGGCGTGCGGATGCCGGCGACCACGTCCTCGCCCTGGGCGTTGACGAGAAACTCGCCATAAAGCTCCTTCGCGCCGGTGGAGGGATTGCGGGTAAAGGCCACGCCGGTGGCCGACTGGTCGCCGAGATTGCCGAACACCATGGCCTGGACATTGACGGCCGTGCCCCAGGAGGCCGGGATGTCGTGCAGCTGGCGGTAGGTGATGGCGCGGGCGTTCATCCAGCTGGCGAAGACGGCGCCGATCGCGCCCCAGAGCTGCTGGTGCGGATCCTGCGGAAACGGAACACCCAGCTCTTCCTCGATGGTGGCCATGTAGCGGGCGATGACTTCGCGCCATTCGTCAGCGCTCACGTCGGTGTCGAGTTCGTGTCCGAGGCGGGCTTTCTCATCCTCGAGAATTTCCTCGAAGACCTCGTGATCGAGCCCCATCACCACATCGGCATACATCTGGATGAAACGGCGGTAGCTGTCGAAGGCAAAGCGCTCGTCGCCGGAATCGCGGGCCACGGCCAGCACGGTGTCATCGTTGAGACCGAGGTTGAGCACCGTGTCCATCATGCCCGGCATCGAAGCGCGGGCGCCGGAGCGCACGGAAAGCAGCAGCGGCTTTTCCGGATCGCCAAAGGCACGGCCGGCAATCTTGCCGACATTGACCAGCGCATCGGTGACGGCAGCTTCAAGGCCGTCGGGCATCTTACGGCCGTTGTCGTAATACCAGACGCAGGCATCGGTGGTAATCGTCAGGCCCGGAGGTACGGGAAGTCCGAGATTGCACATTTCCGCGAGATTGGCGCCCTTGCCGCCCAGCAGATTGCGATCGGCGGCAGAGCCTTCGGCTTGTCCGTCCCCAAAAGTGTAGACCCACTTCGTCATCACTCGACCTTCCTCGTCCAAAACCGGCCTCGTCCAAAACCGCCGCCGCTGCCAGTCCAAGGCTTCCGCTTCCGGTTTCCCGGGCAGTTGCCGAACCGGCAAGACGCTGTTTTCAATATCTCTTGTCTTGGGTGCTAAGCGCATGAGGCGTGAAATACAATGCGCAATCTGGCCTATAAACCGACTAAATCGATCCAACCGGCACAATGGCGGCGCGCGTTCCGGCTGCCGGATCCGGGGCAGAAGCAAGGGTGCGACAGAGCGGTCGGGGCGCATTCAGTTTCCCGGCGGCTGTCACGAGGCATCACCACAAGCAACTTAAAGTGATGGTATCGGCAGGATTTTCCCCGGCCGCCGGGAAACTCAGACTGGACCCGGCAAGCACAGCGCTTTAACAGGAAATGATTCCGGCCGCCTCAAGGGCTCGCGGCTGAAGACAGGTCCCGGTTAGAGCCTCGAGGCACAAGCATCATGTCGTCTGCACCACTCCCATCCGTCCCGTTCGTTGATCTCGGCGCCCAGAAGCTGCGCATCCGGGACCGTGTCGATGCGGCCATCAGTGCAGTTCTGGATCATGGCCAGTTCATCATGGGACCGGAAGTAGCAGAGCTGGAACGGCAACTTGCTGCTCATAGCGGTGCTGCGCATGCGATTGCCTGCTCCTCGGGAACGGACGCGCTGGCGATGGTGCTGATGGCCAAGAATGTGCGTCCCGGACAGGCGATCTTCTGCCCGGCCTTCACCTTTGTTGCGACCGCCGAAGTGGTGGCCTGGCTTGGCGCGCATATCTGGTTCGTCGATGTCGATGCAGACACCTTCAACATGGATCCGGCTTCTCTTGAAACCGCCATTGCCAACGCCCGCGAGGCCGGCCACGAGCCGGTCGGCGTGATCCCGGTCGACCTTTTTGGTGTGCCGGCCGATTATGACGCGGTGTCGAAAATTGCATCGCGCGAAGGGCTGTGGGTGCTGGGCGACGGGGCGCAGGCCTATGGCGCGCGCTATCACAACCGCCGGGTCGGCACGCTGGCGATGGCGACCGCCACCAGCTTCTTCCCGGCCAAGCCGCTTGGTGCCTATGGCGATGGCGGAGCGATCTTCACCGACGATGCCGAGCTTGCCGAGACGCTGCGCTCGATCCTGTTTCACGGCAAGGGCGCCAACCAGTACGACAATGTGCGCATCGGCATGACCGGCCGCATCGACACGATGCAGGCCGCGATCCTGATCGAAAAGCTCAGGATCTTCGACGACGAGATCGAAGCCCGCAACCGCATTGCCGCGCGCTACACAGAGCTACTGAAAGAGCATGTGGCAACGCCGGTGGTGCCGGACGGGCTGCAGTCGGTCTGGGCGCAGTACACCATCAAGCTGCCGGAGGGCGCTGACCGGGCCGCCATCCAGGCCAGGCTGAAGGAAGACGGCGTGCCGAGTGCGGTCTATTACGCCAAGCCGCTGCACCGCCAGGACGCCTACAGCCACCATGGCATGGCCGGTGGCGAACTGCCTGTGACCGACATGCTGGCAGGCTGCGTGCTCAGCCTGCCGATGCATCCCTATCTCGATGAAGAGACCCAGGACCGGGTGGTCAATGCGCTGATCGCGGCGCTGTAGGCCAGCCGTTCGCAGGGATGCGAGTATCACCACCCAGACGGAGATTGCCTTGCAAATTGAAGTCCTGCAGGTTTCACTGATCTGTGTTGCTCTGAGCGCAGGCGCCGCCCTGGCCCATACCGGCGCAACCGGCGTCGTCAAACAACGCATGGAGATGATGGGTGACATCGCTGCCCAGATGAAAACAATTGCCCGGGTCCTGAACGGACAAGATCAGTTCAATCCGTCTCCTGTTGCGACTTCCGCAAAACGGATAGCCGAACACGCCGAAATGTTCGAGGAGATGTTTCCGGAAGGAACCACCAGTTCACCCAGCGAAGCGCTGCCTGAAATCTGGATCAACTGGGATGAGTTTGAGCAACAGGCTGACGCGATGAAGTCCAGCGCGCTTGCTCTCGCCACGGCGGCCGAGACCGCTGGAGGTCCGCTGGACATCAAAAAGCCGTTCCGCCAGCTGGGTATGAGCTGCAAAAGCTGCCACCAGGATTTTCGCCAGAAGAAGTAGGCCGGAAACAGGCTTCAGATGGTCACACAGCCAGCCTGGCCATACGCCTGATGAAATCAGCGCACTCTTCCGGTGCCGTGGCGAGGATCATGTGACCGCGGCCGGGCAAGGTTTCATAGACCAAGCCATGGGCCTGCATCGAAGCTCCGTGCAGATCGGGCGAGAGCAGCCTGTCATCAGCGCCAAACAGAATGCCGCCGGGGACATCGATCTCGGCGGCGTAGCGCGCCTGCTGGGCCGGCATCGACTTTGTCACGCCGTGCAGGTCGGCTGAGGCTCCGATGAAAGATGACGGTCGCAATCCGAGAACACCGCCGCCCTTGACCATGAAATCGCCCGGTCCCTGTTCCGGCGCGAAGACCTGAGCCACGACCGTCTCGGACGTCATCTTCGTGATGGGGGCTGAGACCGTGTGGCCGATCAGGCGGCGCATGAACGCGGAACGGATCACCAGCGGCTTGAACACCGCCGGCGGCTCCGGAATGACGGCGGTCAACGGACACAGAAGCGCCAGTGCACCGATCGGCTGCTTGCGCTGGAGCACCATTGCGAGCGAAAGCGCGCCGCCCAGCGAATGGCCGACCAGAACCGGCTTTTCGACGTCGAGCTTGGCAAGGAACTCGCTGATCATGTCGGCCTGTGCCGGTAACTCCGCCAAGGCGTCATCGGTCCGCGTGGAATAGCCGGAACCGGGCCGGTCAATGGTGATGACGCGGAATTCAGAGGAAAGCTGCTGCACCAGCGCATAGGTGAAGTTGTGCATATTGCCGGCCAGCCCGTGGATCAAAACCAGGGACTGACCATCGCGTGGACCTGTATCGGTGAAATGGATCGCGCCTCCGGTGACCGGCAGGATTTCGCCTGCCTGCGGCACGGCTTTCTCCGCATCGGCGGCGAGCTTGCGCGTCCACAGCCAGCACGCCACCAGCGCAAGCACCACAACCAACACGACCGACATGAATATGGACACCGAGCCAACTCCACTTCCCCGTCGTCACAGGCGGCACCGCCCTCGACAAGTCGGCGGAGTATCAGTTGCAAGAGAGAAGGCGTCAACCGGATTGGCGAGGCAGAGGCGACCCGCGCGAAGGACGCCGGTCCGGCGCTCAAACCACTTCGCGCAGTTGCTCGGCGGTCTGCAGGTCGACGGACACGAGCTGGCTGACGCCCTGCTCGGCCATGGTGACGCCGAACAGACGGTTCATGCGGGCCATGGTGATCGGGTTGTGGGTGATGATGACGAAACGGGTCTCGGTGGAGGCTGCCATTTCGTCCATCAGGTTGCAGTAGCGCTCGACATTGTGGTCATCGAGCGGCGCGTCGACCTCGTCGAGCACGCAGATCGGCGCCGGGTTGGTCAGAAACACCGCGAAGATCAGCGCCATGGCAGTCAGCGCCTGTTCACCACCCGACAGCAGCGTCATGGTCTGCGGTTTCTTGCCCGGCGGACGGGCTAGGATCTCGAGGCCTGCTTCGAGCGGGTCGTCGGATTCAATAAGCTGAAGTTCCGCCGTGCCACCACCGAACAGATGGGTGAACAGGCGCTGGAACTGATTGTTGACGATGTCGAAAGCAACCAGGAGACGTTCGCGACCTTCCTTGTTCAGGCTCTGAATTCCCGCGCGCAGTTTCTTGATCGCGTCGATGACGTCCTCGCGCTGGGTCACGATCAGGTTGAGGCGATCGGAAAGTTCGGTCTGCTCTTCCTCTGCCCGCAGATTGACCGCGCCCAGGCGTTCGCGCTCGATCTTGAGACGTTCGAGATTGCGTTCGACCTGCGCCGGATCAGGCAAGGGCGCATCGACGGTCAGGCCCGAGTGTTTCAGCGCCTCATGCGGCTCGCAATTCAGCGCCTCGCGGATGCGCGCCTCGCCCTCTTCGCGGCGCTCCCTTGCTGCCATCAGACGTTCCTCCGCGCGGCCGCGGCCTTCGCGTCCCTGCGACAGCGCGCCGATGGCCTCGGTGGCGGCCTTGTCGGCTTCACGTGACTTGGTCTCGGCCAGCGCCAGCTTGTCGGCGGCTTCCTGACGGCGCTTTTCGGCTTCCGACAGCTGGTTCATCAGCTGGCGCCGGCGGGCGGCGAGTTCGTCAGGAGCTTCGGCGATGCCGGCAACTTCCGCCGCCGCCTCGTCGGAACGGCTGCGCAATGCTGCGAGATGGCTTTCGGCATTGGCGGCACGTTCAAGCCAGCTTGCGCGTTCGGTTCCGATCGCGGCCAGTCTGCGGGCGCGGGCGGCGTTTTCGCGTTCAAGTCCTTCGTGCGCCGCGCGGGCCTCGGCAAGAGCACCGCGGTGGGTGGCGACCTGTGCATTGACCTGGGCAAGGGCTGCATCCAGCCCGGCCAGATCCGGGCAGGCGTTGAGCGATAGCTGGGCCTGCTCCAGTCCCTCGACGGTTTCGGCCAGCTGCGCACCGACCTGGGCGCGGGATTCGGTCAGCACCGCCCTGCGATTGGAGAGTTCACCGGACGCGCGTTCGGCGCTCGCCAGCTCATCACGGGCCCTGGTGACGCTTTGGTTGGCCGTGCGGATGAGATCGCGCGCGACGCGACTTTCATTCACCTTGGCCGAGACCGCGGCCTCGCTGCGGGTGAGTTCCTCTTCCACCTGGCGCAGTGCCTTGGTGGCAACGACCACTTCCTCATTGAGGTCTGCCAGGCGGTTCTTCTGCTCCAGCCGGAGGGCGGCTGGCGTCGGCGCATCGGCTGAGGCGACATAGCCATCCCAGCGGAATACGGCACCGTCACGGGTGACCAGCCGCTGCCCGGGCTTGAGTGTTGCATGCAGGACCCTGCCGTGATCCTCATCGGCGACCAGCCCGATATGGGCCAGCCTGCGGGCGAGCTCCTTCGGCGCGCGGACATGGGTGGAGAGCGGCGTGACGCCATTCGGCAGGGCCGCATCTTCAGCAGTGGTTTCCATTTTTGCCCAGTGCGCCGGGGCCGCGGGATCAAGCGGCAGGTCGAGATCATCGCCGAGCGCTGCGCCAAGTGCTGTCTCGTAGCCGCGATCGACCTTGATCTGCTCGACCACGGGGGGAAACAGATCCGAGCCCTGTCCGGCATTGAGCATGCGGGCGATGGTCTTGGCCTCGGTCTCGATGGCGTTGAGCCGCGCCTTGGCCTCGGTGACCGGCTGACGCGCGGCGGTCTCAGCCTCACGAGCAGCTTCCAGCGCCTGTTCGATTTCGGCCAGCGCCTTCTCGGCATCCGCGAGCACCTTTTCGGCGGTCTCGGTGTCCCGGCGTTTTGCTTCCGGATCGGGAAGGCCGGCGATCTTCTGGGCGATCCCGGCAAGGTCGGCATCCTGGCTGGCGATCTGGCGGTCGAGACGGGCCTTGCGCTCGGTCGTCTCGCGCACCACCCGTTCGAGCTGACTGCGCTCGGCCGCGGCTTCGGCGCGTTCAGCGGTGACGACACCGAGCGAGGTTTCGCTTTCGGCAAGCTTTGCCTGCGCCGCCTCGAAGGCCGCCTTCAAGGCCGCAGTGCGTTCGCCGCTGCCTTCCAGCGCGGTCTTCAGTTCGGCCTCTTCTTCGGAGAGCCGCTGCATGATGCCGGCATTGTCGGCAATCAGGCGCTCCTCGCGCTCGATATCGGCCTTGAGCTGCGCCATGCGACGGTCGAGCTCCTCGCGGCGGCGGGCAATGCGCTCGGCCTCCTCGTCGATCTGGGTGCGGGCAATCTGCAGCCGCTGCAGGGCTGCCGCTGCCGCGGCCTCGGCCTCGCGCAATTCGGGCAGCTTGTGCGCGGCGACGGCCTGGTCCTTGGCCGCCTCCATCTGCGCCTGCGCCAGTTCCGCCACCTGCGATGTGGCCTGGGCGAGCGCGCTTTCGGCCTCGCCCTCCTGGCTCTTGGCGATCGACCAGCGCAGATGCAGAAGCGTTGCCTCGGCCTGGCGCACTTCCGCCGAAAGGATCTTGAAACGGTTGGCCTGGCGGGCCTGGCGCTTGAGGCTTTCGACCTGGGATTCAAGCTCGGAGGTGACGTCGTCGAGGCGTTCGAGATTGGTCTCGGCGGCGCGCAGTCTCAGCTCGGCCTCGTGGCGGCGGGAATGCAGGCCGGAAATGCCGGCAGCCTCTTCCAGCAATTGCCGGCGCGCCTGCGGCTTGGCCTGGATCAGTTCGCCGATACGCCCCTGCCCGACCATCGAGGGCGAGCGGGCGCCGGTGGAGGCATCGGCAAACAAAAGCTGCACATCCTTGGCGCGGGCTTCCTTGCCATTGATGCGGTAGACCGAGCCGGATTCGCGCTCGATGCGGCGGGTGACCTGGATCTCGTCGGAATTGTTGAAGGCTGCGGGCGCGGTGCGGTCGGAATTGTCGAGATAGAGGCCGACTTCGGCGGTGTTGCGGGCCGGACGGTTGCCGGAGCCCGAAAAGATCACGTCGTCCATGCCCGAGGCGCGCATGTTCTTGTAGGAATTCTCGCCCATCACCCAGCGCATGGCCTCGACAAGATTGGACTTGCCGCAGCCATTGGGCCCGACCACTCCGGTCAGGCCGCGTTCGATGACGAATTCGGTCGGCTCTACAAAGGACTTGAAGCCCAGAACCCGAAGCTTGGTAAATTTCATGACCGGGTCTCCCGGTCAGGCACATTCATCGGCACGACAACGCATCCCTTGCAGTCAAACCGCAAGGGATCGATGCGCAATGCCCGCTCAGAGCAGCGGGTCGATGATTGCCGACATGACGTCAACCGACATATTCCCCGGATACCGCTTGCCGTTGATGAAGAAGGTTGGCGTGGACTGCACGCCAAACTCGTTTCCGGCCTTGGTTCTTACCGCATTGACATCATCCAGAAGTTTTTGGTTCGTCAAGCAAGCCTCAAAGGACTCCTGTGTAAAACCGGCCAAACGGGCGATTTGGAGCAGTGCTTCACGTCCATCAGGCGCTGTTGCCCAGCTGCGTTGCTGCTTGAACATAACATCGACCATCGGGAAAAACTGATTTTCCGGGGCGCAACGGGCCAGCATGATGGCAGCTGCGGCGCGCGGATCGAACGGAAACTCGCGCAAAACGAAACGCACCTTGCCGGTGTCGACGTATTTTTCGACCAGCGGCTTGAAGTTGCTTTCGTGGAAGGCCGCGCAGTGCGGGCAGGTCATCGACATGTACTCGACGATGGTGACGGGGGCGTTTTCATCGCCCAGCGCCATTTCCTTGAGCGGGCCGGGTTCCATCAGCTCGGCCACGTCAACCTCACCGTCTGCCGCGGGTGCTGCGACGGTGCTTTCGGTAGATCCGGTGGTTTCCGTCGACACATTCGCGGATGCCGTTTCGGTGGACACCGAGGCGGCCGAATTGTCGGATGCCTGGGGCGTCTGTTCAGACGAGTCCGAGCAGGCCGTCAAGGTCAATGCGAGCAGCGAAACACCCGCAGCGGCGGTCAGTCGGGAGGTCAAACGAAACATGCAATTCACCCATTGTCTGGAAACATCGATACCACCACACTCAAAACCAGTTTCCTGCCCTCGCGCGCGGCCGGCGCCCGGTGCCTTTCGGCAAACGCCATTGCTTGCCTATTTCCTATAGCGTCAATTGTGGCCAAACAAGTGCAACATGTTCACGCAGCCGTGATCATGGTGCACACCGGCTGCAGAAGGATCACCCCTGGCGCCTTGGCTTGCGGCCGAGCACCCCGGTCCCCAATCGCTCCAATGCTTCGCGCAGACGCGGATCCTCGACCTCGGCCAGCATGCCGGCAAGACGGTTTTTTTCCCCGGCATCGAGCGGCCGCGCCCTGGGCTTGCGCTCAGGCACATGGATCGCCTTCTGGATGATCCTGATCTGCGAGATGGCGCGAAAACCGAAGAAGCTGTTGACCCTCGAGATCAGCTCGGCCTCCTGGTGCGCCAGGAACAGCGCGCGGGCTCCTTCGCAGGCTATCGTGAGAAGTCCCGGAGCAAAACCGCCGCCGGTTTCGTCCGGCCCGTCCTGACGCGGCCAGCGTATCCGCTCGGGCCGCGAGCAGTCGGCGAACTGCTCGCCGGCGATCTCGTCCCAGGATGCCAGCAGCAACGTGTTGATGCCGGCCCGTTTGGCGAGGATCGGATCGATCAGGCCATTGGCGATTTCGGCGATCTGCAGACTGCCCTTGTGGCTGAACGGCTTGGCCATTCGTCAAATACTCCCTGAACCCAACTGGTTTGCGTCGCCCGGCCGATACCATCACTGGACAACCTGTCCTGGCCGATTGCGCCGGGCTGGCCGGCAGGACATGATCCGGCATTGTGTTCATTTCGAAGCGCACTACTTCGTAAAGAGCACACTTCCTTCCTACCGCTGCATGAGTTCAATGTCATCTGCCGAGCCCTCCAAAACCGCGCCTGAGATCGCGTCCCCGCTGCTTGCCTGGTACGACAGGCACGCCCGCGCCCTGCCCTGGCGGGTCAGCCCGTCCGAGCGCCGCCACGGTGTTGTGGCCGATCCCTACCGGGTCTGGCTGTCGGAGATCATGCTGCAACAGACCACCGTGCAGGCGGTGAAACCCTATTTCGAAAATTTTGCCACACGCTGGCCGACGGTTGGAGACCTCGCTGCAGCCGGTACGGAAGACGTGATGAAGGCTTGGGCCGGACTTGGCTATTATTCCCGCGCCCGCAACCTGAAAAAATGCGCCGATGTGGTGGCAGCCGAGCATGGCGGGCGGTTTCCCGGGACCGAAGAGGGGTTGCGTGCCCTGCCCGGTATCGGTCCCTATACCGCGGCGGCCATCGCGGCGATTGCCTTTGATCAGCCGGCGGCAGTTGTCGATGGCAATATCGAGCGGGTGTTCACGCGGCTTTTCGAAATCGCAACACCGCTGCCCTCGGCCAAGTCCGAAATCCGCGCGGTGGTTGCGGAGGCGACACCCGAAGGCCGGCCCGGCGACTTCGCGCAAGCCTTGATGGATCTCGGCGCCACCATCTGCACGCCCAAGCGTCCGGCTTGCGCGCTATGCCCGATCGATGAATTGTGCCAGGCACGGCGGTCCGGCAAGCAGGAACAGTTTCCGGTGAAACTGCCGAAGAAAGACAAGCCGGTTCGCTTGGGCGCAGCCTTCGTGGCCGAACGCGGCGATGGCGCAGTGTTGCTGGTCAAGCGTCCGGACAAGGGGCTGCTGGGTGGCATGACCGGTGTCCCGACCAGCAACTGGACGGTGCGAGCGGATGGCGAGACCGGGACGAGCGCCGCTCCTTTTGAAGGGGATTGGCACAGCAAGGGCGTGATTTCACACGTGTTCACACATTTTGAATTGCGGCTTGAGGTTTTTCATGCGGTTGTCACCAAGGAGCCCGATTGTGAAGGCTGGTGGAGTGACGGCGATTCGCTGCCCGGCGAAGCACTGCCGACGGTGATGAAAAAGGCGCTGAGCGCCGCCTTCCCGGGATTGTTCAGAAAAGGCAAGACATGATCGAGACAAACCAGCCAGCGCGCCAACCAGTGGGCAACCCGGTTCGACACATCGTGTTCGACATCGGCAAGGTGCTGATCCACTACGATCCGAATATTCCCTACAGCCGGCTGATCCCCGACGAGGCGGAGCGCGCGGCGTTTTTCGCCGATGTCTGCACCCATGAATGGAACCTCGAACAGGACCGCGGACGCGGATGGGACGAAGCCGAGGCGCTGCTCATCGCCGAGCATCCGGACAAGGAAGAGCTGATCCGCGCGTTCCGCCTGCATTGGCACGAAATGGTCAGTCACGCATACGACGACAGTGTCGATCTCATGCTCGACCTGATCCAGCAGGGCCGCGACGTGACCATGCTGACCAATTTTGCCGCCGACACATTCAAGCAGGCCCAGGAAATGTTTCCGTTCCTCCGGGTCCCGCGCGGGGTGACTGTTTCGGGCGAAATCGGGCTGATCAAACCGGACCGGGAGATCTATGACACGCACGTCAAGAGCTTCGACCTGGATCCGGAAGCCTGTCTGTTCATCGATGACAGTGAAAAAAATGTCGAAGGCGCCATCGCAGCCGGGTGGCAGGCGGTGCATTTCACCAGCGCAGCCAAATTGCGCGAGGACCTGGCCCGGCTGGTTGACTTCTGAGCGGCTTCAGGTCCGACCGTTTACGCCTGCACGGCCAGACAATGAACCCAATGATGGGTATCCCTCGCGGGAGACGGTGCAGCGAGAAAAATGGCCCACGGCTGCGCATGGTGCCCGGAAGGCTTGACCTCCCGGGCGCCAGCGATCGAATTACACATGTCCCATTAGAGCCAGTATGATGACGACCAGCAGCACCAGGCCGAGGATGCCGGACGGGCCATAGCCCCAGTTGCGTGCATGCGGCCAGGTCGGCACGGCGCCGATCAGCAGAACGATCAGGATGATGATGAGCAGAGTTGAAATTGCCATGGCGAACACGTCCTCCGTTGTTGCTGTTCGTCGCAACAACACCCCAGCAGCGGTTTGGTTCCGCCGCGGAGGTTCCGGTCAGCTGGCGTGGGCGGCGTCTGGCTCCTCGGCCTCTTCCACGGCCGGTCGACCCGAAAGGAATTGACCGAACGCATTCATCGATTCGAAATTGTCGCAGAGCACCTTGATGCCAACCAGTATGGGCACCGCCATCAAGGCGCCAACCAGCCCCCAGAGCCAGCCCCAGACTGTCACGGTCAGGAATACGGCAACAATATTGAGTTCGAGCCTGCGGCCCACGATCAAGGGGGTCAGGAAGTTGCCTTCAATGGTGGTGAGTCCGAAATAGATTGCGGGAACAATCAGGGCCGATCCAAGCGTCGGATAAACCACCATCGCAGTGGCCGCGATCGCCGCGGTGCCGGCCCATGCGCCTATGAACGGAAGAAAATTCAGGATCGCCGCGATGCAGCCCCACATGACCGGGTTCGGCATTTCGTAAAGCCACAGACAGGTGCCGATCGCCGTGCCCAAGCCGGCGTTGATCAGGGTAATCGTGAACAGGTATCGCGACACCTGCCGTTCAACGTCATAGATCACCCGCAGGGCCCGTTTCTTTTCGCTCATCAACGGCATGATGCCGACGATCTTTTCGTAAAACAGGGTCCCGGTCGAAAGCAGAAAAAGAGCAAGGATCAGGGCGACCACGAACGTGGTGAGACCGCTGAACGCATTTGACGCAGCGGCGGTGAGCAAGGCCGGCTGCTGGACGACCACCTTTTGGGCTTCCTCGGTATCAGTGCCCTGCGCCAGCGTCTCGACCTGCTCGGATGCCTCTTTGACGGCTTCAATCTCATCGCGATATTCGGCGAATTTCGCCCGGATCTTGACCCCTGTCTCGGGCGCTGAGGCAATCAAGTCGGTGACCGGCCCCGACAGCGAATAGGCTCCAAAGCCGAGGCCTCCAGCCAGGCACACGATCACCAGGAGAGCGGAAACTCCGGCGGGAATGCCACGTTTTTCGGCGAACCGGACTACAGGCCTCAAGGTCAAGGCGATCAGCACCCCCAGAACCATCGGCATCACCACATCCTGCGCGACGAACAGGACCTGGGCGATGATGACGATCAAGATACCGATCAGCACCCGCTTGATGGTGGTGATATCCGGATTGGTAAGTGGCGTCTGCGCGTCCATGATCTACCCCACCCGAAACGGGAAAAGGCCACATCCGGCGCAGGATGTGGCCAGTTTGCTAAAAATCGGCTCCGAACGTCACACCTTGTTGCCCAGGACACCCTTGAGGTTGCCTGAGACATCCTGCGCCGCACCCTTGATTTTCTGGATCTTGCCCTCGGCCTGAAGGATCTTGCTGCCGGTCGCCTTGCCGAGAGCATCCTTGGTCTCTCCGGCAGCCTTGTTGCCGGCGGCCTTCGTCTTGTCGATCAACATTCCCATACCGAAATCTCCGTTTGGTCCCGACGAAAGTGCGGCCGGTCACGCCAGTGCTGTCTTGCTGTCACAACGTCAGAGAAGGGATTTGGTTCAATCCGGAATGTACCGGAACACATTGGCGGTTTCGGCTCGGTGTATCAAGCGGCCCCCGAGCCCGGTCCGCACCCGCTCGCTTCCGCGGATCTCTTTGCCCTGCTGAGGCCTAAAATCGGACGCCCGGGATGTGCGACACATCCCGGGCGCTGCATGTCCGGCGGTGACTGAAGGTACTTGACACCCGCCGGATCTGGTCACCGGAGTCTAGCCGGCGCGCGCCATTTCCTCGCGGATGCTGGCACGGAATTCATCGATCAGCTTGAGACCATCCGGCGTCTCGACGTGCCAGAAGGTCCAGCCATTGCAGGCATCGAAGCCCTGCACGATTGCTCCGACCTTGTGGATCGAACCGGCCTGGCCGTTGGCGACCAGCGTACCGTCGGCACGCACGATCGCCTGGTGCCGGCGCTTGGCGTCGTGCAACACATCGCCGGGCTTGATATGGCCCGCCTCGATCAGGACGTTGAAGGCGACACGCGGTTCGGCGCGCTTGCCGGTCATGACGGTAAGTTCGTTCTTGCCCAGGGGCTCGACCGCGTCGATGCGGGCGCGAGCGGCGTCGATGTAATCCTGTTCGCGCTCGATGCCGACGAAATGACGGCCGAGGCGGCGGGCGACCGCACCGGTGGTGCCGGAGCCGAAGAACGGGTCAAGCACCACGTCGCCGGGCTTGGATGACGCCATCAGCACGCGGGCCAGAAGCGCTTCGGGCTTCTGGGTCGGATGCACCTTCTTGCCGTCCTCGCCTTTCAGGCGCTCGGCGCCGGTGCAGATCGGAAACAGCCAGTCGGAGCGCATCTGCACATCGTCATTGGATGCCTTCATGGCTTCGTAATTGAAGGTGTAGCTCTTGGCGTTCTGGTCACGCGAAGCCCAGATCATGGTCTCGTGGGCGTTCTGGAAACGCCGGCCACGGAAATTCGGCATCGGGTTGGTCTTGCGCCAGACGACATCGTTGAGCAGCCAGAAACCGATATCCTGCAGCTGCGTGCCGACGCGGAAAATATTATGGTAGGAGCCGATCACCCAGATCGTGCCATTGGGCTTGAGCACCCGGCGGCAGGCCATCAGCCAGGCGCGGGTGAAGGCGTCGTAGGCGGCAAAGCTGTCGAACTGATCCCAGTGATCATTGACCGCGTCGACCATCGACTGGTCCGGGCGGGCAAGATCACCGCCAAGCTGAAGATTGTAGGGCGGGTCGGCAAAGATGACATCAACGGAGTTTGACGGGAGCGCTTCGAGTGCCGCCACACAGTCCCCCTTGATGATGGTATCGAGCCAGGACTGGCGCGTGTCATTGACGGCAGAAATTCCGGAAAGCGAAACAGATAGGGCCATTTGATACTCACATTACTCAGACGCAACAACTGAGCATCATGGTTACCGAACAGGGTAAACATCTGATGAATGGAGGTTCGGTCGGTGTGCCGCAAATGCACCAGGCCGCGACGGCGGGAGGCGCGGTGCGTGATCCAGCTCGCGTTTCGCTGAAGCTGGCAAGATCTCCCTCAAAACCGAAGGTTCAATGATTTCAACCGGATAATCATCGCCGGGAAAGCCAGTGCGCGATCTGTTTTAAACGCTTGCGCACTTCGGTGCCGAGAGTTGATTTTCCCTGCACTTGTCTGTCATCAAGGCTTGCTATAGGTCCGGGCAGATCTCCTCCCCTTAGCGCAGACCCGAATACAGGAACACTTTTATGGCTGGTTTCGACCTCATCATCTTCGATTGCGACGGCGTGCTGGTCGACAGCGAGATCATTGCCGCACAGGTGGAGTCAAAGCTTCTCAGCGATGCCGGCTATCCGATCACCGCGGAAGAACTGGCCGAGCGTTTCGCCGGGCTGACCTGGAAGGATATCCTGTTCGAAGTCGAGCGCGAGGCCAGCATTCCGTTTTCGGCCACCCTGCTTGATGCCTCGGAGACGCTGCTCGACAAGAAACTTGGCCGTGAAGTGCGGGCCATAGATGGTGCCGCACAGGCGATCGCGCGCATTCCCGGACCGCGCTGCGTCTGCTCCAACTCCTCAGCGCACCGGCTGAAGGCCATGCTGGCGCGCACAGGGCTGGATCGGCTGTTTGGCGAACGGGTGTACTCCGCCAAGGAGGTCGGTGAAGGACGCACCAAGCCGGCGCCGGATGTGTTTGTCCACGCTGCCGAACAGTTTGATGTGAAGACCGCCAATGTGCTGGTGGTCGAGGATTCAGAGCACGGCATTCATGCAGCAGTTGCTGCGGGCATGCGCGTGGTCGGCTTTACCGGCGGATCGCACAGCTATCCCGGTCATGCCGACAAGCTGACCGAAGCGGGTGCTGAAACGGTGATCAACCGGATGGCCGAGCTTCCGGCCACCGTGGAAGCGCTTGCGGGCTGGTCCGAACTGCTCTGAACAGAACGGCTGCTCTCAGACGAAATGCAAACGGGATCAGGGCGTGTTGTACGGCCCTGGATCGAAGCCGGCATAAAGCTTGGCAGTGCGCGAGGCGCTGGCCGGGAACGTGACGGTGGCATTGGTGTAGATGAACTGCTCGGCAGGACCGCCCTCGACAAGGGAAACCGGATGCTTCTGCAGCTCCGAATAGAGCACCGTCTCGCCATCCAGCACGGCAACGCGGAACGGCAGTTCGACCACACCGGTCTTGGCCTGCGGGCCGCCAACCACGCGGCCGGAAACCACGACAGTCATGATCATCTGACCACCACTGATGCGACACTGGCGTGTGGTGTCGCTGATTGATGCCTGGTGAATCACCTTGGCCGGATCGCCATCGCCGCCCTTTGAATAGGTGGTGTAATAGGCGGTGCCTTCGCGCAGGATGACCGCAGGGCAAGCACCCTGCACTACGGCTGCATCGGTCGCCGCATCAACGACAGGCTGCTGGTTGGCGCCGCCCGAGCCCAGTACGGACTGGGGACCGCCGGAGGTGCAGCCGGCAATCAGCGCTGCGCTGATCAAAACCGGGGCGAAACGCAAAAAACTTTGTGACACGATAACCTACCTTCATTCACCCGATGCAAAAGACCACCTCTCTATCAGGTGTGTGGCCTTTGCATGACGACCGCCCATGGTCTATATCAGCCGCGCGGCGGAAAATCGACCGGCGTTATCTCATCTTGCGCGATCCGCGTCCACCACCGGAGAACATGTCTGTGGACTATATTTCGACACGGGGCGAAGCGCCCGCACTCAAGTTCAGCGATGCGCTTCTGGCAGGTCTCGCCCGCGATGGAGGTCTGTATGTGCCGCGGGAGTGGCCGCAGTTTTCCCGCAAGGACATAAGGGCGATGCGCGGCTTGAGCTACCAGGAAATTGCATTTCGGGTGATCGAGCCTTTCACCGCCGGTGAAATCGAGCCGGACGCGCTTCGCTCGATGATCGACGAAGCCTATGCGACTTTCCGCCACCCCGCGGTGGCGCCGCTGGTGCAAAGCGGCCCGAATTCCTTCGTGCTCGAACTGTTTCACGGCCCGACGCTTGCCTTCAAGGATGTGGCAATGCAGCTGATCGCCCGGCTGATGGACCATGTGCTGGCCAAGCGCGGTGAGCGGGCGACGATTGTCGGCGCCACGTCCGGCGACACAGGAGGGGCTGCGATCGATGCCTTTGCCGGCCGCGACCGGACCGATATCTTCATCCTGTTTCCCGAAGGCCGGGTGTCGCCGGTGCAGCAGCGGCAGATGACGACATCAAAGGCCTCCAACGTCCATGCGATGGCGCTGAAAGGCAATTTCGACGATTGCCAAGATCTGGTCAAAGCCATGTTCAACCATGTCGCCTTCCGCGATCAGGTGCGCCTGTCAGGCGTCAATTCGATCAACTGGGCCCGGATCATGGCCCAGATCGTCTATTATTTCACTTCCGCGGTTTCGCTCGGCGCGCCGGACCGGAAAGTCTCGTTCACGGTGCCGACCGGCAATTTCGGCGACATTTTCGCCGGCTATTGCGCCAAGCGGATGGGATTGCCGATCGCCAAGCTGGTGATCGCAACGAACGAGAACGACATTCTGGCCCGGACCATGAGAACCGGGCGCTACGAGATGCGCGGCGTCAGCCCGACTATATCGCCATCGATGGACATCCAGATCTCGTCCAACTTCGAGCGGCTGTTGTTCGATGCCCATGACCGCGACGCCGAAGCCGTGCGCCGGGCCATGTCCGGGCTTAAGCAGTCGGGCGCCTTCGACATTGCCGAGCCGGCGCTCAAGGCCATTCGCAAGGAGTTCCGTGCCGGCCGGGCAAGTGAGCGCCAGGTCAAGGCAATGATCCGTGACGTGCAGGCCGAAACCGGCTACGTGCTCGATCCGCATACCGCCGTGGCGGTCCATGTTGCTGCCCGGATGGAAAAGCCCTCGGCAGCGATGATCACGCTCTCAACCGCGCATCCGGCCAAGTTTCCGGACGCCGTAAAAAACGCCTGTGGTATTGACCCCGCGCTCCCGTCGTGGCTCTCTGACCTGATGCAACGGGAGGAACGGTTCAGCGTCGTGCCCAATGACCAGGATGCGGTTGAAAACCATATTCTGTCACTCACACGGGCCACACGATGAGCCGGGGAAAGTGACAATATGAAAGTCAAGACAACACGCCTGTCGAACGGCGTCACGGTTGTTACCGAGACAATGCCCCATCTCGAGAGTGTTGCTCTCGGCGTCTGGGTGAAATCCGGTTCCCGCGACGAAAGCGCGCAAGAGCACGGCATCGCGCACCTGCTTGAACACATGGCGTTCAAGGGAACGCACAAGCGCAGCGCCCGGCAGATCGCCGAAGAGATCGAGAATGTCGGCGGCGAGGTCAATGCCGCAACCTCGACCGAAACCACGGCCTATTACGCTCGCGTACTCAGGGACAATGTGCCGCTCGCGGTCGACATTCTGCACGACATCCTGACCAATTCGGTTTTCGACGAGGCTGAACTGACCCGCGAAAAGCATGTCATCCTGCAGGAAATCGGCGCCGCCAACGACACTCCGGACGACGTGGTCTATGACAAGTTCACCGAAGCTGCGTTTCGTGACCAGACCATTGGACGGCCGATCCTGGGCACGCCCGAGACGGTGAAGGCGTTCACGCCGGATCAGATCCGGGCCTATCTCGCGCGCCATTACACCGGTGACCGCATCGTCGTGGTGGCAGCGGGCGCAGTTGATCACGAGGCCTTCGTCAAGTTGATCGATGACAGCTTCGGCCAGAGCATCAAGCCGACGGGGACACTTTTGCGGACCATTCCGACCGCCAGTTATACCGGCGGCGACTACCGCGAAGCCCGCGACCTGATGGATGCGCAGGTGCTGATCGGCTTCGAAGGCCGCGCCTACCAGGTCCGCGACTTCTACTGCTCGCAACTGCTCGCCAATATACTTGGCGGCGGCATGTCGTCACGGCTGTTCCAGGAAGTCCGGGAAAAGCGCGGCCTTTGCTACTCGGTCTACGCCTTTCACTGGGGCTTTTCAGATTCGGGGCTGCTTGGCGTTCACGCCGCGACCGGCGCAGACGATCTGGAAGAGCTGATTCCGGTCATCCTGTCCGAGCTCGCCAAGACGGCTGACGGCGTCGAGGAACAGGAAATCAACCGGTCACGGGCGCAGGTGCGGTCCGGCCTGCTGATGGCACAGGAGAGCCCGGCTGCACGGGCCAGCCAGATCGCGCGCCAGATGCTGCTGTTCGGCCGTCCGGTAAGCAATGATGAATTGATGGAACGCCTGGCCAATCTCACGCCGCAAAGACTGTCCGACCTAGCCGGCAAGCTGTTTTTCGACACGCCCATTACCGTGTCGGCAATCGGACCTGTGGACAAGCTTCTCAAGGTTTCCGATATGGCTCAAGTGCTTGGTCAACACGGCGGGCGAACAGCCGCGGCCGAATAAAGCCTAAGGATTGTCACTGCCATGGCGCCTCCGGTGTTTCGATTCCGCAGCCGGACCCAGGAAGAATTCCGGATCGAAGGGCGCACGACCTATCTCCGCAACCCGGTGATCGGCGATTTTGCCGAGTGGAGCCGGTTGCGTGCGGAGAGCCGGGTTTTCCTCGAACCGTGGGAGCCGAGCTGGTCCGATGACGACCTGACGCGTTCCGCCTTTCGCTACCGGATCCGCCGCTACGAAACCGATCGCGAAGCCGGCGTCGCATTGCCGCTGTTTGTCTGCCTGAAAGGCAGCGGGCGTATTGTCGGAGGCGCGACACTGAGCTCGATCAAGCGCGGCGTGGCGCAAAGCTGCGCGCTCGGCTACTGGATGGGAGAACAGCATGCCGGCAAGGGGTTGATGGCCGATGCGCTTAAAGGTCTCATTCCCCATGTCTTTGGCCGGATGCAGTTGCACCGGATTGAGGCGGCCTGTATTCCGGATAATTCAAGAAGCCAGCGCCTCCTTGAAAAGGTCGGTTTTCAGCGCGAGGGATATTTGAACGGCTACCTGAAAATCAACGGCGCCTGGCGTGATCACCTGCTTTACGCGCTGATTGCCGAGGATTGGCAGTCCATACGCGCGAAAGGACCCGGTTCCGGCGAATGAGTTACGATTTCCGTTTCAATCCAGTAAGGCGCCTTGGCGCTTTGGCAGGCACTTGGGTTCAGGCAGCGCTGGGCCTGCTCGTGGCGTTCATGGTACTGGGCTATGCGCCGGCTGCGCAGGCGATCGAGCCGGTCAAGATCAGCCGCGAAGACACCGCGCTCGACCTGACCGCGACGACCGAAGTCTACAAGCGCCGCGGAGAAGCCTTCCAGGTGTCGACCGCCGCAGGCGCCGACGGCATTGTCCGCCGGATCGAGGTGCGCTCCAGCTCCCCGGAACATTCCGGCGACTGGGCCGTGTTTGCGCTTGCCAATGTCACCGACGAGCAGATCGACCGCCTGATCGTGGCGCCGCATTTCCGGCTGGTCGGATCGGGCCTGTTGTGGCCCGATCTCGGCTCCACCCGGATTCTCAGCATCACCCCGAGCGAGGGATTTGCGCTCGACCAGATTGAAAACAGCGAAGACGATGTCTTCCGCATCACCCTCAATCCGGGCACCGTCATCACATTCGTGGCCGAACTGGCGTCTCCGGAGCTGCCGCAGATCTATCTTTGGGAGCCCGAAGCCTACAAGGACACAGTCAATGCCTACACGCTTTACCGCGGCATTGTGCTCGGGATCGCAGGCCTCCTGGCGGTGTTCCTGACCATCCTGTTTGTGGTCAAGGGAACCTCCATGCTGCCGGCCACCGCAGCACTGGCCTGGGCGGTGCTGGCCTATGTGTCGGTTGATTTCGGCTTTCTGTCCAAGCTCATCAGCGTCACCCCCGGTGACGAGCGGATCTGGCGCTCGGGCACAGAGGTGTTGCTGGCGACCGGGCTGGTCGTGTTCCTGTTTACCTATCTCAACCTCAATCGCTGGCACACCAACCTGTCCTATGTGACGGTGGCCTGGATCCTGGGATTGGGAGCCTTGTTTGCGGTGGCGATCTATGATCCGCAGCTGGCATCGGGTATCGCCCGCATGTCGTTTGCCGCCACGGCGGTGGCCGGCGTTGCGCTGATCGCCTATCTCGGCTTCAACCGCTATGACCGGGCGGTCATGCTGATCCCGACATGGGCGTTGATTTTATGCTGGCTGTTTGGCGCATGGCTGACAGTGACCGGACAGCTGGCCAATGACATTGTGCAGCCCGCGCTTGGCGGCGGTCTGGTGCTGATCGTTCTGCTGATGGGATTTACCGTCATGCAGCATGCCTTTGCCGGCGGCGCCTATCACCAGGGCCTGTTCTCCGACATGGAACGCCAGGCGATGGCGCTCGCGGGATCGGGCGACACGGTGTGGGACTGGGATGTGGCAAGGGACCGCGTGGTCACCTCCCCCGACCTCTCCCCCCAGCTGGGGCTTTCGCCCGGCGCACTGGCCGGGGCGGCGCGCAACTGGCTGCCGCGGATTCATGCCGATGACCGCGACCGCTTCCGCACCACGCTCGATGTACTGCTCGAGCACCGCAAGGGCCGGCTCAACCATCAGTTCAGGATGCGCGCCGAGGATGGGCATTACCACTGGATGCTGCTGCGGGCGCGGCCGGTGCTGGGCTCGAACAGCGAGGTCATCCGCTGTGTCGGCACAATCATCGATGTGACCGAGCAAAAGACCTCCGAGGACCGGCTGCTGCACAATGCGGTGCACGACAATCTGACCGGCCTGCCGAACCGGCAATTGTTTCTCGACCGGCTCGAGACCGTCATCAGCCTTGCGGAACTCAATCCGAATGTTCGCCCCAGCGTTTTCATGATCGATCTCGACCGTTTCAAACAGGTCAATGACAAGCTGGGCATGTCGGTGGGCGACACCATCCTGCTGGCCCTGACCCGCCGCCTCAAGCGGCTGCTCAAGCCACAGGACACCCTGGCACGGATCTCGGGAGACCAGTTCGGTCTTGTGCTGGTTTCGGAGCAGGACGCCGTGAAAGTCGCAGCCGTGGCGGAAGCTATTTCCAAGGCGATTTCGGCGCCAATCGATTTCGCCGGACAGGATATCCGGCTGACGGCCTCCATCGGGCTTGTGACCTGGGTCGAGAACAATGCCATTCCCGCCGACCTGGTGAAGGACGCCGAACTGGCGATGTACCAGGCCAAGCGCTTTGGCGGCAACCGGATCGAGCCCTTCCGCCCGGCTTTCCGGACAGTGGGCTCCGACCGACAGCGGCTGGAAAGCGATCTGCGGCGGGCGCTGGAGCGCAACGAGTTGACACTGGTCTACCAACCGATCGTGGAATTGAAGGATGCCGAGATCGCGGGCTTCGAAGCGCTGCTGCGCTGGGAAGACCCCAAGCGCGGGACGGTGCCCCCGTCCGAGTTCATACCGGTGGCCGAAACATCCGAGCTGATCCTCGAACTCGGCATGTATTCGCTCAAGCGCGCCGCAGAAGACCTGGCGCAATGGCAGGCGGCAATCGGCGAGATTCCCGTCTTCATGTCGGTCAATCTTTCCAGCGCGCAGTTGCTCAAGAGCGACCTGTGCAACGATGTCATCAAGGTCATTTCCGCAACACAGAACGACCCGACGCATTTCCGGCTTGAACTGACCGAATCGCTGGTCATGCACAATCCGCAGCAGGCCCTGATGACCCTGTCGCGGCTTGCCGACGCCGGCATTGGCCTCACGCTGGACGATTTCGGAACCGGACATTCCTCACTGTCCTACCTGACGCGGTTCCCGTTCAACACGATCAAGATCGACAAGTCACTGGTCGTTGACCAGTCCGACAAGGGCGGCATTCTGATCCGCTCGATCGTCAACCTCGCCAAGCGGCTGGACATGCAGGTTGTTGCGGAAGGCGTCGCCTCCGAGACCGACGCCATGACGCTTTCGGAGATCGGTTGCGACTTCGGCCAGAGCTTCCTGTTCGGCCCGCCGATCGGCAGCGAGTCGGTACAGAAACTGCTTCGGGAACGGTTTCCGGTGGCCAAGCCGAACTGAAGCCGGCTTGTCAGAAGCCCCGCTTGCCGCAAGTGAAGTCGTTCACTCTGCCGGATGGACAGCCGCCACAGGCCGTTGTCAGGCGTGACCGGCCTGGTTGGACAGCATCGCTGGCTGGATGCCCATGTGAGCCAGGACCCGGTCGTATTTTCCGGAATGATCCTGGTCGAAGACGATATCGTCGCGCCCCGGGCAGCTTAGCCAGGTGTTGGCTGCTATTTCGGTCTCGAGCTGACCGGCTGCCCAACCGGCGTAGCCAAGCAGCATGATGCCCCGTCGAGGTCCGCGGCCCTCCTTGATGGCGCGCAGGATGTCGACGGTTGCCGTGAGACACAGGTCGTCGTTCACCGGCATGGTGGATTCGCTCATGTAGTCATCGGAATGCAGCACGAATCCGCGTCCTGAATCCACAGGGCCACCGATCTGGATCGGAAAGTCCCGCGCGCATTCGCTCACATTGTCCTTCAGGCTCTCCCGCTCGCCGGCACCACCGGCGCTGTCGAGATCGAGATTGTCGAGCAATTCGTGGAACTGAACCGGCTGCGGGCGATTGAGAATGAAGCCCATGGCGCCATCCTCGGAATGGGCGCAGACAAATATCACGGTGCGCTCGAAGCGCTCGTCATTCATGCCCGGCATTGCGATCAGGAAATGCCCATCCAGACATCCCCGGCTTGCGCGAGACAACTGTTTTTCGATCCCTACCATCAGTCAAGCCTAGCAAGTTTCAGCATTTTGAAAAGGCCCCTCATGCATATGAATGACAGTATCGGGCGCTCACGGAAAAATGACAGGAGCCTCGGTGTATTGATTGGATTTGGTTGCCGCGCCTCCGCTAAACTGGCGGCATGTTCAAACATCACCTGAAACACGTTTCCCGTCTGCTGGCTCTTGGTCTCCTCGCGCAGGTGGCGGCGCTGTCTCTGGGGCCTGTCCCCGCCTGGTCACTGGACAGCGGCTGGGCTGAAACCGAAGGGGGACGCATGCGGCTGGTGGTTGACCCAGTCCCGCATGATGACGGCACGATCAGGGGCGTTCTCGATGTCGCGCTGGACCCCGGCTGGAAGACCTATTGGCGCGATCCCGGCAGTGCCGGCATTCCGCCGACACTCGACTTTTCGCAAAGCCAGGGCATCAGCTTCGAGACGATGAAGTACCCCGCCCCAGTCCGCGTCGATGATGGATATGCGATCTGGGCCGGGTACACTGCGCCGGTCCAGTTTCCATTGACCTTCCGGCGGACACTCTCCGGCGAGGCGCACATTCGCGCGCAGGCCTTTATCGGCATCTGCGAAAAGATCTGCGTCCCCTTCCAGGCCGAATTGACGATCGAGCTGCCCCAGACCCAGGCCGCCGGAGACCCGGACGGCCAGGTGGTCGATGACGCATTCGCGCGTTTACCCGAGACCGCCGGCGCTGATTTCAGCATCGAAAAAGCCAGCCTTGACCCGGCCGGAAAGCGGCTCGAGCTTGCGGCAAAATTGCCCGCATTCCGGCCCTCGGGCGTAGCTGCGGAGCTGTTTGTCGCGGGACCGGAGGGCTTTGCCTTCGGGCCGCCGAAACTGATCAGCGACATGGATGGTGTGGCGGAGTGGACGGTGCGGGTCGATCCGTCGTCCGGACACGAGGCAGCGTCGGAAACCGTGGCACTCGATGTCGTGGTGACGCTGGGGCAACGGGCAATGGAGCAGAGCCTTCAGATCAGCCCCGTCGATGATCCGTGATTTGTCCCTGGTTTCTCGCAGGCAGGACTCGATATTTTCGCAGCATCGCCTAGATTGCAGCTGACATCAAAGGCACACAAGGGAGCGCCGACATGACGATTTCAATTGGGGACAAACTGCCCGACGCCACGTTCAAGGAAAAGACGGCTGACGGCATGGCCGAGACAACGACCAGTGATCTGTTTGCTGGCAAGAAAGTCGTGCTGTTCGCGGTGCCGGGCGCTTTCACGCCGACCTGCCATCTCAACCACCTGCCGGGTTACCTGGAAAACCGCGATGCGATACTGGCCAAGGGCGTCGATGATATTGCCGTGGTCTCCGTCAACGACGCCTTCGTGATGGGCGCCTGGGAAAAGGCTACCAACGGCACCGGCAAACTGCGCTACCTGTCGGACTGGGATGCAGGCTTCACCAAGGCGATCGGTCTGGAAGCGGATCTTTCCGCAGGAACGCTCGGCATTCGCTCGCAGCGCTATTCGATGATCGTGGAAGACGGCACCGTGACCGCCCTCAACATCGAAGACACGCCCGGCACAGCCGTGACCTCCGGCGCAGCAACCCTGCTTGAACAGCTCTGATCGTTCACGATCAATGAGAGATTTGAACGGCGCTCCATCGGGCGCCGTTTATTTTTTGAACGGCGCCATGCCTTCGCGCGCCAGTTCGTCGGCGCGTTCGTTTTCCGGGTGGCCGGCGTGGCCCTTGACCCAGTGCCATTTGACCTTGTGGCGCTGATTGGCCTGATCCAGCGCCTGCCAAAGCTCGGCATTCTTGACCGGTTTCTTCCCCGCGGTCTTCCAGCCGTTCTTCTTCCAGCCGAAAATCCACTTGGAAATGCCGTCCATGACATATTTGCTGTCGGTGTAGAGATCGACTTCACAGGCGCTCTTGAGTGCATTCAAGGCCGAGATCGCACCCAGCAGCTCCATGCGGTTGTTGGTGGTTTCGGCCTCGCCGCCGGACATTTCCTTGACGCTTTCGCCATGGCGGAGAATCGCACCCCAGCCCCCCGGCCCCGGATTGCCCGAACAAGCGCCGTCGGTGAAAATCTCTACATGCTTCAAGATGGCAAATCCTTGCTGCGAAGTCCGTATTCGGAGCCCGAGGCAACCTGGCGATGAAAGCGTAGCTTGCGCAGATACTCGAGAGGGTCCTTCTTGACCACCAGCGCACCTTCCGGCGTGGTCAGCCAGTCATGGAGCCGGGTGAGAAAGAACCGCAGCGCCGCGCCACGGGCGAGCAGCGGCAGCGCCTCCGCCTCGCGGGGCTCCAGTTCGCGCACGGAATTGTAGCCATCAATCAGCGCCATGCCCTTGGTGTGGTTGAAGGCGCCGTCAGCTTCAAAGCACCAGGCGTTGAGGCAGATCGCGACGTCGTAGGCAAAATAGTCATTGCAGGCGAAATAGAAATCGATCAGCCCCGACAGGCTATCTTCGATGAAGAACACATTGTCAGGAAACAGATCGGCGTGAATGACACCTTCGGGCAGACCGGTGGGCCAGTCTCTTTCAAGAGCAGCAAGTTCCTGATCGATCTCGTCTGTCAGGCCCGGCTGGACTTCATCCGCGCGCTCACGCGAACCGTTCCATAGCGGACGCCAGTCGGTGACCGTCAGCCCGTTGGCGCGGCGGATAGCGAAATCGCTTCCAGCGACATGCATTTCAGCCAGCGCGCGGCCGACTTCGCGGCAATGCTGGGCCTGGGGCTTGCGCAACCAGGCGCCATCGAGGAATGACACCATGGCTGCCGGACGCCCGGCCAGTTCACCCAAATGACCACCGTCGCGGCGCTCGATCGGCAGCGGGCAACTCAGGCCCTTGAGCGCCAGGTGGTCCATCAGGCCGATGAAGAACGGCAGGTCATCGCGGTTGACCCGCTTCTCGTAGAGCGTGAGGATGAAGGTGCCGCCACTGGTGCGAAGCAGGAAGTTCGAGTTCTCGACCCCTTCGGCGATGCCCTTGTAGGACAGCAGCGTTCCGACATCATACTCCGCCAGGAAGGCTCTGAGCTGATCCTCATTCACATCCGTATAGACGGCCATACTCAGCGCTCTCCGTTGACGAATGCCATGTCGGCGGCGGTCAGTTCCACATCGCGCAGTTCGCGGTTGACCAGAAAATTCTCGGTTTCCTGCACCGTCTCGGCCAGTTCGATTGTTGCATCAAACCGCGCCTTGAAGGCGTCGATGATCTCGGCGACGACGACTTCGGGTGCGGACGCGCCGGCGGACAGTCCCAACAGGCGGATGTCGCCGATGGCATCCCAGTCGATCTCATGCGCGCGCTGCAGCAGGATCGACTTCTTTGCGCCGGCCTTCAGCGCCACTTCGACAAGCCGCTTGGAATTGGACGAGTTGGGGGCGCCCACGACCACGAACAGATCGCAGCCGGGCGCTGCCTGCTTGACCGCATCCTGCCGGTTGGTGGTGGCGTAGCAGATCGATTCCGCTGCCGGCGCGGTGATCTCAGGAAACTTTGCGTGAAGCCGGGCAATCACATCCGCGGTGTCATCCACCGACAGGGTGGTCTGGGTGACAAAACCCAGTGCCGACGGGTCTGCGGGCTCAAAGGCATCGACATCCGCGACGGTTTCCACCAGCGTGACGGCGCCGGGAGGCAGTTGTCCCATGGTGCCGATCACCTCGGGGTGCCCCTTGTGGCCGATCAGCACGACATGGCGGCCCAGGCGTTCATGCCGCATGGCCTGCTTGTGCACCTTGGAAACCAGCGGACAGGTCGCATCGAGATAGAACAGGTTGCGGGCCTCGGCGTCGGCGGGGACCGACTTGGCAACGCCGTGGGCGGAAAAGATCACCGGCTGGGCGTGATGCTCGTGCGGGATCTCATCGAGCTCCTCGACAAAGATCGCACCCAGCGCTTCCAGCCCTTCAACAACGAAACGGTTGTGAACGATCTCGTGCCGGACATAGACCGGTGAGCCGTATTTCTTCAGCGCCAGCACAACGATCTGGATGGCGCGGTCGACACCGGCGCAAAATCCGCGCGGTCCGCATAGCCTGATTGTCAGAGGTGTTGGGGTCATTGGCTCATCAACAGTTTTGTTCAGCACGGTGTCAGCCGGCAATCAGGACAACAATCAGTGCAATTGCGGCCGGAAGCGCCTGGATGACGAATATCTTGCGCGACGCGGTTGCGCCGCCATAGAGGCCCGCAACGAGGACGCAGCCGAGGAAGAACAGCTTCAGCTGAAAGGCAAAACCGGCATCGGGATGCAGCAGTGACCAGATCAGCCCTGCCGCCAGGAAACCGTTGTACAGCCCCTGGTTTGCCGCCATGACTTTGGTCTCGGCTGCCTGGCCGGGCTTCATTCCGAAGGCTTTCATACCGCGCGGGGAGGTCCAGAGGAACATCTCCAGCACCAGAATGTAGATATGCTCGAAAGCGATCAGCGCCACGAGGATCAATGCCAGAATTGCCATATCAACGTTCCATCCGTTTCATCCTGTGGGGCTACCATGCCAGGGCCGGTATGCGCCAGCCGTGATCAGGATTTTCGCTTCCACCAGGCAAAAACACTCACACCCAGAAGAGCCAGCGCCAGGCCGTACCAGGTCACCGCATATTGCAGGTGACTGTTGGGCAGGTCGATTACCGTCACCCCTCCCCTCGGCAAACCACCCGGAACCGGGGTTGCATCGGCATCGAGGAAGAATGGCAGCACATCTTCGGCCGGCAGTCCGGCAGTTGCGGCCATCCGGTCGAGGTCTTTCCAGTAGAAGATGTTGGCCGCTTCATCATTGTCGGGCACCATTACTGATGGCCGTTCCGACAGCCGCTCGCGCGCCAGACCCGTGACCCGCTGTTCACCCTCGAGCAGGCTTTCGGGCCGTGTCTCCGGCTCCTTCAGGTCGTAAGGCACAAAGCCGCGATTGACGAAGAGGTAGCGGCCATCATCATCGATCTGCATCGGTGTGTACACATAGTAGCCGGTCTGCCCGTTGAAGGTGGCGAAGAAGTGGCGTTCTTTGTCGTTGAGATACCGGCCGCTCGCGTAGGCCGTGCGGTATTCGATCGGTTCGCCCGCCGCATGCGCTGTCTCGATCTCTTCAATGCTGATCGGCTCGGCATGGCTGCGCTGTTCGATGGCGGCAAGCAGACCTTCTTTCCAGGCGAGCCGCTGCACCTGCCAGGTGCCCAGTGCCAGCAGCACGCCGAAAGCCGCGGGCAGCAGGATGAGCACCGCCCAGAAACGCCAGCGCGGCGTCACTGTCTTGACCTCCATATCAGCCACGATCGATGGTCCCTTCGGCTGCCTTGTTGCGGTACTGGAGCGCAATCAACAGCCCCTTGGCCATGCGCAGCAACACCAGCGTGAGTACGGTGGAAAGCGGAATCCACAGGATCAGGTGCACCCACAGCGCAGGGCTGTAGTTGACCTCGAGCCAGAGCGCCAGTCCGACAACCAGGAAACCGATGATCATGATGACGAAGACGGCCGGACCGTCCCCGGCGTCGGCAAAGGCGTTGTCCAGGCCACACACGCCGCATTTCGGCTTGACGCTCAGCAGGCCGTCAAACAGCGCGCCCTCGCCGCAGCGCGGGCAACGGCCGCGCAGACCGACCTGGACCGGGTCGACCGGCGGATAGTGTGCTTCGTCTTGGCTCATCGATCCTGTTCCTTGTCTGCGGCGCCAGGCCCTGGCTCAAATGCACAGGGCGGCAGGTTTCCCCGCCGCCCCGTAGTCTAGATGGATCCTGGACTGGATCAGCCGTGGTAGATCGGCGCACCCCAGGAAGCCCAGATGTAGATCGAGAAGAACAGGAACAGCCAGACCACGTCCACGAAGTGCCAGTACCAGGCAGCCGCTTCGAAGCCGAAATGCTGCTTGGGAGTGAAGTCGCCCTTCATCGCACGGACCAGGCAGACGATCAGGAAGATCGTGCCGACAAACACGTGGAAGCCGTGGAAGCCGGTGGCCATGTAGAAGGTCGCGCCGTAGATCGAGTCCTTGAAGGCGAACGGAGCATGGCCGTATTCGTAGACCTGGACGATCGAGAACAGGATGCCGAGCAGGATGGTCAGGATCAGGCCGTTGACCAGCCCCTTGCGGTCGCCATGCAGCAGCGCATGGTGCGCCCAGGTGATCGTGGTGCCCGACAGCAGCAGGATGATGGTGTTGTAGAGCGGCAGGTGCATCGGATCGAGAACCTCGATGCCCGCGGGCGGCCACTGGCCGCCGGTGAAGGCAGCGCGAGCGACCTGGTGCGCTTCATCGGGGAACAGGCTGGCGTCGAAGAAAGCCCAGAACCAGGCGACGAAGAACATCACTTCGGAAGCGATGAACATGATCATGCCGTAGCGCAGGTGCAGCCCGACCACGCGGGTGTGGTGACCCTCATGGGCTTCCTTGATGGTCGCGCCCCACCAGCCGAACATGGTGTAAAGCACGATGGCCAGACCGACGAGGAACATCACCGGATTGGCAATCGGCAGGCCGAGCAGCGAATCCGCGCCCTTCAGCCCCTGCATCCAGCCAATGCCGCCCAGCGCCATAACGAGCGCCCCGATCGAACCTGTGAGCGGCCAAGGGCTCGGGTCGATGATGTGATAGTCATGGTGTTTTTGATGTGCGTCGGCCATGTCAGCTTTCCCCGATGGTCATCATTCCCGCCCCGAACCACCCGTCCGGTGCAGTGTTGGTCTTACAAGGTATTCCTGTCTTGCACCGGCTCTCCCACCGCTGCAACGGGTTTTTCCGGTGCATGGGGGAAGAAAGTGTAAGACAGCGTGATTGTTGTTACGTCTTTGGCGTCCAGATCGTCAACGATCGCCGGATCGACGAAGAAGACGACCGGCATGTCGAGTGTCTCGCCCGGTTTCAGCTCGGTTTCGGTGAAACAGAAACACTGGATCTTGTTGAAATAGGCGCCCGCCGACATCGGTGTGACATTGAAGGTCGCCTGCCCAAATGTCGACTGGTCCGACGTGTTCTCGGCGGTGTAGCCAATCTGGATGGTCTCGCCGATGCGGAGTTCGACCTCACGCTCGACCGGCTTGAAATCCCACGGCAGGCCGCCGGCCACATTGGCGTCGAAGCGCACCTTGATCTTGCGGTCGAGAACCGTTTCGGACATCTGTTCGACACGCTGCGTGGTGCCGCCGTAGCCCGTCACCTGGCAAAACAGCTGGTAAAGCGGAACCGCGGCATAGCTGACACCGATCATCGAGGCGACGAAAGCCGAACACGCGACGACGATGCGCATGTTTGCGCTGCTCTTTGCCTTGCCTTCGCCGGTCTGATTCGCGCTCACCGCATCCTCCTCACATCACCCGGTCGAATATGCCGGGGCCGATCTTGATGATGGTCACGACATAAAACATCACGGCGAGGACGGCCAGAACGATGCCCAACGCAACATTGCGCGAGCGTCTGGCCTTCTTCTGCTTTTCGGTCAGGTCGGTCTGGTTCATGACTACACCGCCATGCCGGTAAACTTGGTCACCAGGGCACCCACCATCAGCGCGGTGAAGATGCAGAACAGGTAGACCAGCGAATAGGCAAACATCTTCTTGGCCGGAACCATCTTGCTGTCGCCATCCGGCATGCGCCAGACCTGCACGGCGTACCAGACGAAGACGGCGCCGAGAATGGCTGCAAAGACACCGTAGACCATGCCGGCAAAGCCCATAACCGTGGGCACGACGCCGCAGATCGCGGTCAGCACGGCGTAAAGGACGATCTGGTGCTTGGTGGTGCGTTCACCGGCGACATTGGGCAGCATCGGAATGCCGGCGCGGCCGTAATCCTCCGACTTGAACAGCGCCAGCGCCCAGAAATGCGCCGGCGTCCAGAGAAAGATGATGGCGAACAGCACGATGCTCTCGAGCGAGATCGAGTTGGTAACGCAGGCCCAGCCGATGATCGGCGGAAACGCGCCTGCAGCACCGCCGATGACGATGTTTTGCGGCGTCGAGCGCTTGAGCCACATCGTATAGACGACGGCGTAGAAGAAAATCGTGAAGGCAAGCAGGCCGGCCGAGAGCCAGTTGACCAGAAGGCCAAGGGTCGCGACCGAGAAAACCGACAGGAACATGCCGAATGCCAGCGTGGTGTCGGCGGAAATGCGTCCGGCCGGGATCGGGCGCTTGGCGGTGCGGCCCATCAGGATGTCGATATCGGCGTCGTACCACATGTTGAGCGCGCCGGAGGCACCGGCACCCACGGCGATCGACAGGATCGCGATGAAGCCGAGAACAGGGTGGATTTCGCCAGGCGCCATCAGCAAGCCGACGAGCGCAGTGAAGACAACGAGGGACATGACGCGCGGCTTGAGCAGCGCGAAGAAATCACCCGCATCGCCTTCCAGAACATCCACGGAAGCAGGTGCGGCCAGAGCATCATGTTCGTCGGTCATTGCCATGGGCAATTTGCCTTTCATACATTTTGCCGGTTCTGGGGGGCCTGTCGTCTAGGTCCGCGTGCCATGTCCGGGCTTTATGTGCCAAACCGCCGGATGATCCGGCGGCCTGGCATTTTTGACTTGCTGCGCGCTGTTACTTGATGCGCGGCAGCTGTTCCCACTGGTGGTATGGCGGCGGCGAAGACAGCTGCCATTCGAGCGTGGTTGCACCCTCGCCCCATGGGTTGTCGCCAGCGACGCGCTTCTTGGCGAAGGCTTCCCAGACACCCCAGAGGAAGATCAGCACACCGATACCGGAGATGTAGGAACCGTAGGACGAGATCGCGTTCCAGCCGGCGAATGCATCGGGATAGTCGATGTAGCGGCGCGGCATGCCAGCCAGGCCGAGGAAGTGCTGCGGGAAGAACACGAGGTTCACGCCCACGAAGGTGACCCAGAAGTGCAGGCGGGCGACCGTCGGGTTGTACATGTAGCCGAACATCTTCGGGAACCAGTAGTACCAGCCGGCGAAGATCGCGAACACGGCACCGAGCGACAGCACGTAGTGGAAGTGGGCAACCACGTAGTAGGTGTCGTGCATGGCGCGGTCGAGACCGGCATTGGCGAGCTGCACGCCCGTCACACCGCCGACGGTGAACAGGAAGATGAAGCCGATCGCCCAGAGCATCGGTGTGCGGAAGGTGATCGAACCACCCCACATCGTTGCGATCCAGGAGAAGATCTTCACGCCGGTCGGAACCGCGATCACCATGGTGGCGAAGACGAAGTAGCGCTGCGTGTTGAGCGACAGGCCGACCGTATACATGTGGTGGGCCCAGACGATGAAGCCGACAGCACCAATCGCAACCATGGCATAGGCCATTCCGAGATAGCCGAAGACCGGCTTGCGCGAGAAGGTCGAGATGATGTGACTGACGATGCCGAAGGCCGGCAGGATCAGGATGTAGACTTCCGGGTGACCGAAGAACCAGAACAGGTGCTGGAACAGGATCGGGTCGCCGCCGCCTTCAGGCGCGAAGAACGCGGTGCCGAAGTTGCGGTCGGTCAGAAGCATGGTGATGCCACCAGCCAGAACCGGCAGCGACAGCAGCAGCAGGAACGCGGTGATCAGAACCGACCAGGCGAACAGCGGCATCTTGTGCAGGGTCATGCCCGGCGCGCGCATGTTGAAGATGGTGGTGATGAAGTTGATCGCACCGAGGATCGACGAGGCGCCAGCAACGTGCAGCGACAGGATGGCGAAGTCCATGGCAGGACCAGGCTGTCCGCTGGTCGACAACGGCGGGTAGATTGTCCATCCGCCACCGGTACCATAGGCGCCTGCAGGGCCTTCGACGAACATCGAGAGCAGCAGCAGGATGAAGGCAGGCGGAAGCAGCCAGAACGAGATGTTGTTCATGCGCGGGAACGCCATGTCAGGCGCGCCGATCATGATCGGAACCATCCAGTTGGCGAAGCCGCCGATCAGCGCCGGCATCACCATGAAGAAGATCATGATCAGGCCATGGGCGGTGGTGAACACGTTGTACATGTGCTTGCCGCCATCGATGGCGGAATCGCCCTCGAAGCCATAGACCATTGCCGCGAGGCCGTGGAAGATCTGGATACCCGGCTCCTGCAATTCCATGCGCATGGCGATGGAAAGCAGACCACCGATGATGCCCGCCATGATCGCGAAGATCAGGTAGAGCGTACCGATGTCCTTGTGGTTGGTGGAGTACATCCAGCGACGCACAAAGCCCTTGGGCATGTGGTCGTGGTCGTCGTGAGCGACAGTTGAACCGGCCATTGGTCTCAGTCCCCTCTCTTAATTCTGATCGTTTGCGGCGACATCAACCGACTTCGCACCGGTTTCGATGGCGGCAACAAGGTTGCGATTGGCGGCTTCGACATCGTCGGCAGCGGCTGTCAGCCACGCATCGAACTGTTCCTGGGAAACAACGCGGACCGCAATCGGCATATAGGCGTGATCCTTGCCGCAGAGCTCGGAACACTGGCCGTAATACATGCCTTCCGCTTCAGCCTTGAACCAGGTCTCGTTGAGGCGACCCGGGACGGCATCCATCTTGACGCCGAAGGCCGGCATGGCGAAGGCGTGAAGAACGTCGGCGGCGGTCACGAGCAGACGGACCGTCTTGCCGACGGGAACGACGAACTCGTTGTCGACAGCCAGCAGGCGCGGATAGGCAGCAACATCTTCCTTGCCGTAGTCGGCGCGATCGGCTTCCTGCAACATCAGCGAGTCGAAGGAGACTTCATTCTCGGTCTGGTACTCGTAGCCCCAGTACCACTGGTAGCCGGTCGCCTTGACCGTGTAATCGGCCTCCGGCGGCGAATACTGTGCCGTCAGCAGGTTGAAGGACGGAATGGCGAGCGCCAGAAGGATGACCACCGGTCCGAGCGTCCAGATCACCTCGATGAGGGAGTTGTGGCTGGTCTTGGAGGGGGTGGGGTTGGCACTGGCACGGAATTTCACCATCACGTAGACCAGAAGGGCCAGCACGAAGAGTGTAATCGGCACGATGAACCAGAGCGTGTAGGCTTCGAAGCCGCGGATCTGGTTCATGATTTCGGTGGCGGCAGGCTGGAAGCCCATTTGCCAATCAACTGGCTGCGCGGCCAAGGCGGGGCTCGCGCCCAGCGAAGCGAGTGCGGCAAGCCCTGCGGAAAGCTTGTTGGTCACGTTGTGTCTCCCTCGAGTATCGTACCGCCTGCGTGACCAGACGGAATCCCTCAATTTGATTGGCGCTTCAAACCACAGAATGACACCGCCCGCAACTGCCGTCACCTGCTGATGATGCGGCATTTTTGCGCGGGCACCCCGGTCCGGCGGGTTTGAGCCATCAAAATCCGCTGCAACCCGCGTTTGGGGGGCAAATTGACGCCAAATGCCATTAAAGCCTCCGGTGTTAATGCAATTGCTGGTTCACAATGGGTAAGCGGAGTCGGCTCAAAGCCGCATTTTTGCCGCACAAAACAGCTGAGAGTGCCGGCGAAGGGTTCCATTTTGGTCCCGCCCATCTACAAATTGAGCGATGATTCGGCCGTTCCATGGAGTTGAAATGGCATTTGCACCAAAATTGAACCGTTGTGTTGGCGCCGTTCTGGCCGGCCTGATGCTCGCCAGCCCACTGACGCTTGCCACACAGGCCACGGCGCAGCAGGCGGGGAAAGTCAAATCCTCACACGGATCGTGGTCGATCGTCTGCGACACACCGGCCGGTGCGCCCTCCGAGCAGTGCGCCCTGATGCAGAATGTGATTGCCGATGACCGTCCCGAGGTCGGATTGTCGGTGGTGGTGCTCAAGACCGCCGACCAGCAGGCACGTATCCTGCGGGTTCTGGCGCCGCTCGGCGTGCTGCTGCCGTCGGGGCTTGGGCTCAATGTCGACGGCAAGGATATCGGTCGTGCCTATTTCGTACGCTGCTTCTCCGATGGCTGCTACGCCGAAGTGATCCTTGACGAAACGCTGCTGACCACCCTGCGCGGCGGCACCACGGCCACCTTCATCGTGTTTCAGACGCCTGAGGAAGGCATCGGCATCCCGGTCGACCTGGCCGGCTTCACCGAAGGCTACGCCGCACTGCCGTAACGCGTCCGCCGGTCAACCATTGCCCTCAAGCGGGATAGCGTTCGGCCATGACCGCGAGCGAATGGGCCAGGATGCGCTCGAGCACGGCCATGTCGATGGCGTCGAGCTTCTTGAGATACAGGCAGCTTTTGCCGGTCTTGTGCGGACCGAGACGGTCAAGCTCATCCTCAAGGCCACCGAAGCCGGACATTACATAAACTACCAGGTCCCGGCTTCTCGATGCGAAGCCGCAGCGAAAGAACTCGCCCTGCCGGCCTGACGCATATCTGTACTGATAGGTTCCATAGCCGAACATGGCCGGTCCCCACATGACCGGAGATGAACCGGAAAGCCGGCGCAACAGCGCGTCCAGTGTTTCCACGTCATGCCGGCGCTTGTCGTCAGTGATCTCGGCAATGGCTTTGTCGGGGTCGAGTGACGTCGGCTGGGTCTTGTTCTCAGCCATTGTCGTGGTCCTTGGTCAGATAGAACCGCAGCGGCTTGTCTTTCGTGCGCGCAAGCTGGCCCTTGGCCTCCAGGTCGAGCTGGACGCATTTGATCCACCAGACTGATGTGGCACCACCGGGAAACAGATCTTGCGGCAAAAGCGGCTTCACCTGTTCCTTGATTGCCTTGGTGTCCAGCGGGGCGGCCTGATCTTTCAACACTGTAACCATGACATCGCGCATGGCGAGGTATTTCTCGGCATTGACGCGCGTCGTGCTGCCGGGCTGATTGACATTCTCGACCGTGATTTTGTCCATTGCCCTGCCTCCCCCGTGTTTCAATCCAGGCCTGATTACCTATATACACGACCAACATCGATTGAAGAATGGACAAGACCATGCAGGATCCGCTCGCCAGCCAGTTCGACATCTCCGAAGCCAAGGTGGAGAGGCTCGTCGCCGATGCGCTCAAGGACGCCGACGATGGCGAGCTGTATCTCGAATATGAGGAAACCGAGTCGCTGCTGTTCGACAATGGCAAGCTCAAATCGGGCACCTATGCGACGGACAAGGGCTTTGGTCTGCGCTCGGTGCTGGGCGAAACCTCGGGCTACGCCCATGCCGGCGAGCTGTCGGAAGCGGCATTGCTGCGGGCCGCGGATGCCGTCTCGGCCGTCACCCGCGGCGCGTCCGGCACCTATTCCGCCGCGCCGCAGCGCACCAACAATCTGCTTTATACCGCTGACAATCCACTCGCGACGCCGGGCTTCGAGGACAAGGTCAAGCTGCTTCAGACCATCGACCAGTACCTGCGCAACAAGGACGAGCGGGTCCGCCAGGTCTCTGTCTCGATGGCTGCGAATTGGCAGGTGGTGGAGATCATGCGGGCTGACGGCCACCGGGTGCGCGATGTCCGCCCCCTCACCCGGCTCAATATTTCGGTGGTGGCCGGTGTCGGCGACCGCCAGGAAAACGGCTCCTTCGGCATGGGCGGACGCAAGCTGTTCGGCGATTTCCTGACCGACGAGAGCTGGCGTCACGGCGCCGACGAAGCGCTGCGCCAGGCGCTGGTCAATCTCGACGCCGTGCCGGCTCCTGCAGGCACCATGGATGTGGTGCTTGGCGCCGGCTGGCCCGGCGTGATGCTGCACGAGGCGGTCGGCCACGGCCTGGAAGGCGATTTCAACCGCAAGAAAACCTCCGCCTTTGCCGGATTGCTGGGCGAACGGGTGGCCTCCAAGGGCGTGACCGTTGTCGATGACGGAACCATCGAAGGGCGGCGCGGATCGCTGTCCGTCGACGACGAAGGCACACCATCAGGCTACAATGTGCTGATCGAGGACGGCATCCTGGTGGGCTACATGCAGGACCGGCAGAATGCCCGGCTGATGGGGATGAAGGCCACCGGCAACGGACGCCGGCAATCCTATGCGCATCAGCCGATGCCGCGCATGACCAATACCTACATGCTGTCGGGTGATAGGACCCGGGACGAGATGATCGCCTCGGTCAAGAAGGGGCTTTATGCCGTCTCCTTCGGCGGTGGCCAGGTCGACATCACGTCCGGCAAGTTCGTGTTCGGCTGCACCGAGGCCTACATGATCGAGGACGGCAAGATCGGCGCGCCGGTAACCGGCGCGATGCTGATCGGCAACGGTCCCGAAGCCATGCAGCGGATCTCGATGGTGGGCAATGATTCTGCTCTAGACACCGGCATCGGCATGTGCGGCAAGGCCGGGCAAAGCGTCCCGGTCGGCGTCGGCCAGCCGCATCTGCTGATGAACGCCATGACGGTGGGCGGCACCCAGGCGTAAGGCTAGCACCGGATTCGTCCGTGTCATCCGGAAAGGTCACGGCGCGTAATTTCGCGGGCCAAGGGGACTGGCGGTTGCCAAACTGCCTGTTGCGGTATCTAAGCGGCTGAAGACAAATCCATTCTTCAGCCATGCTTGATATTCTTTCGGTTACTGCCCCTGTCTTCATCATGATCGCGATCGGCTACGCCGTGGTGCATTTCGGCGTGTTTGAAGCTGCTGCAATGCGGATTCTCGGCAGTTATGTCGTCACGCTGGCCCTGCCCGCACTCTTGTTCAAGGCGGTGTCGCAGCGGCCGATCGCCGAGATCGCCAACTGGAGCTACATGGCGGCCTACCTCGGCGGTTCGCTGCTGGTGGTGGCAGCGGGATTTTTCTACGCCCGGCAAATCCAGAAGGCCGACACCACCGCCGCGGCCTTCAGCGCGCTCGGCATGGTCTGCTCGAATTCCGGCTTCATCGGCTATCCGATCCTGCTCCTGACGCTGCCGACAATTGCCGGCGTCGGGCTGGCATTGAACATGCTGGTCGAGAACATCGTGCTGATCCCACTGCTTCTCGCCATTGCCGAGGCCGGTCACGGCGGCCCCTCCCCTGTCGGCAAGATGCTTGGCCGGACATTCCACAGCCTGATCCGCAATCCGATCATCATCGGTCTTGTCGCGGGGCTGATCGCGTCGGTGCTTGAGTTGCGGATTCCGCAGCCGCTGATGAAACCGGTCGACATGCTTGCCGCATCAAGTGCTGCGGTCTCGCTGCTGGTCATCGGCGGCACGCTGGCAAGCGTCTCGGTGCGTGGCCTGAGCGGTGAAATCGCGCCAACGGTCGCGGGAAAACTGGTGTTTCATCCGCTGGCGGTATTTCTCGCCACCGCAGCACTTCCCCTTTTCGGGCTGGCGCCGCTCAGCGCGGACATGCAAGCGGCAGCGGTCATTCTGGCCGCAGTTCCGATGATGGGGATCTACCCGCTTCTGGCGCAACGCTTTGGCCGCGAACGGTCAAGTGTCGTTGCGATGCTGATGGCGACCGTTCTGTCCTTCTTCTCGCTCAGCGCCGTGCTGTGGATGGTCACCAGCTACATCTTGTAGAAAGCGCAAGCAAACGCAGCGTCCGATCAGCATCGACAGATCCGCAGCTACGGCGTGCGAACGCACTTGCGTTCCGACGAAGGGCCCGGGGCTCGTAGGCTAAAAGTCGTACAGCTGCATTGCGAAATCTGTAACGCTGTTCAACAACGGTTAAGCCGGAAGTGGTAGGAAGTTTGCCTGCATGGCGCTGGTTGCGTCCATGGGATGGGGAACATGTTCAGACCAACTACCGTCGCCGCTCGTCGAATTCTCAAGCGCGCTGCCATTCAGAGCGGCCTGGAAGCGGTGTCGCTGGTCTCCAAGGCTGGCCTGATGCCGGAAGCGCGCGGCCTGGGCGCGATCTTTACCCTGCATCATGTCCGCCCCGCCATCCGCAAAGAGTTTGACCCCGCAGCCCATTTGACGATCACACCTGAGTTTCTCGACGCCAGCATCACCCGGCTCAAAGCCTGCGGTTATGTTCCGGTTTCGCTCGAAGACCTGCCGGAATATCTCGCACGTCAGGACCGGCCCGGGCCGGCGATGGTGTTCACGCTGGACGACGGCTATCGCGACAATGACGAGTTTGCCCGGCCGGTGTTCGAAAAACACCAGGTTCCCTACACGGTCTTCATCGCCGGAGGCTTTGTTGACCGCAGCCATTCGATCTGGTGGGAGACGGCCGAGCTGCTGCTCAGCCAGATCGACGAGTTCACTTTTGATTTCGGTGACGGCGAGGAAACGCTGGCGACGCGCAGCCTGATGGAAAAATACGCTGCGTTTGACCGGCTGAACAACGCCCTGTCCTGCGCGCCTCAGCAGGCCATCGTCGAACGCCTGGACCTGCAGGCGCGCGCGACAGGCATCTGCCCGACCGCCATTGTCGACCGCGAAGTTATGAATGAGGTGGAACTGCGCCAGCTCGCCGCCTCTCCCCTGGCAGAGCTGGGAGCGCATACGATATCGCATCCAAACCTCGCCCATCTGGACGCCGACACGATGACGGCGGAAATCCGGCAATCAGCGAACCGCGTTGCAGAGATCACCGGCGACGCACCGCGGACATTTGCCTATCCCTACGGTGACCGCTGTGCGGCGGACGCCCGGGAATACCAGGCTGCAAAGGATCTCGGCTTCAAGCTCGCAGTAACCACCAACCCGGGCACTCTGAAGCCCGAAAGCCTGCAGAACCCGTTTTCGCTGCGCCGGATATCGCTCAATGGCTACTACCAGAAACGCCGCTATGTCGACGCACTGGCCTCCGGGATCCCCTTCAAGCTGTATGGCTCAGATCAGGGATAGAGCCGGGTCTTGTCCCAGCTGTCCTGCGAGCGGGTAAACTTCACCCGGTCATGCAGCCGGAACGGCCGGTCGTGCCAGAACTCGATCGATTGCGGAATGATGCGAAAGCCGGACCAGTGAGGCGGCCGCGGGATCTCGCCGATCGCATATTTGGCAGTGTATTCGGCGACTGCCTTTTCAAGCGCAAAACGGCTCTCCAGAGGCCGCGACTGCCGTGACGCCCAGGCCCCGATCCGGCTGCCGCGCGGCCGCGAGGCGTAATACTCATCGGCTTCGGCACCGCTGACCTGCTCGACCGGACCACGGACCCGGACCTGGCGACGCAGGGATTTCCAGTGAAAGCACATCGCGGCTTTCATGGACGAGAGGATTTCCTCTCCCTTGGCGCTTTCGAAATTGGTGTAGAAGACAAAGCCGCGCTCATCGAAGCCCTTGAGCAAGACCATTCTGACGTCAGGCATTCCATCGGCATCAACCGTCGCAAGCGCCAGTGCATTGGGGTCATTGGGTTCTGATTTGGTCGCGTCCTCGAGCCATTGGGCAAAAAGCCGGTAAGGTTCGGCTTCTTCGGTAAAGTCACCAGTCGTTAACCCTGTTTCTGTCATAGTCTTCCTTCATGCCTCCAAGCCGGAGCGGCAGTGCGTTGGAACCTGACCTAACAGAAGCGATTGACCGGGAAAAGACAAGGACGGTTCGCCGCGCCCTTTTGGCGCTGGCGTTGCCGGCTTGCCTTGCCCTGTCCGGCTGCATGGGTGGCGGGTCTTCGGCGATGTCCGCGCTTGCCATCGACGACATGACGACCGCCGCCATCACCCCCTTGTCAGCCGAGAGCGAGATCCTGTCTGACGAAACCGTCATACGCGATCTGGTCGGCAGTCTGAGCGAGGACGAACTCGTGGTCTCGCAACCCTGGTCCAACTCGCTGACCGGATCCGCGGGAGTGGTGTCGAACTTCACTACCCTGAGCGACGGCGCAAGGACCTGCAGACTGTTCCAGACCACGCGGCACAGCTTCGACGGCGTGGCGCTGTTCAATGGCCGGGTCTGCCGCCGCCCGGACGGCGGATGGGACATGGTCAGCCTCGACCGGGCAAACGGCTGATCTTTTTGACATGAAGGCGATTGGGCGGACGGGATGTGCGCCTTAGCGACACCGCCGCTTTGGTCGGGCCGGGGGTGCATGCCGGGACAAGATCAGGAAATCCGGGCGCGAAAAATCAGCGCTAAAGGATGACCGGGCCAGCCGGCCGATTGGAATATTATTCCGATTTTTTGGGCAAAACACTCTTTTTCATACACTGATGGTTAGCACATCTTCGTTAGGCTGCCCGGATTAGGCCCATACGGGGATGTAACATGCGTAGTCCGTACACGGTGCTCGGCGTCAGTTCGACGGCGAAAGCTGGAGATATCAAGAGCGCTTACAGGCAGCTCGCAAAGATTTGGCACCCGGATCAAAATCCGGACGATCCGCAGGCGGGGAACCGGTTCGCGGAGATTGCTCATGCGTACAAACTGTTGATCGACCCCGAACTGCGGATGCGGTTCGACAATGGCTATATCGACGCTCGTGGCCGGCGCCAGAAGCCACCGACGCGCGGTTTTTCACCCAATCCCTTCAAGACCTTCAAGGAATCCGCGGGTACGGCTCAAGCCAAGCCGAGGCCAAGTGCAGCCAATCAGTCATCCGACGCACTGGACGAGGCAAAGTTCGAGGACATGGTGGTCCACATCTTTGGTGATGCCGCAGCCAAGAAAACACGGGAACAGGCCGCACAAAGCAAGGATCAGACCGGACAGCGAACCAAGACCGATGCGCCCGGGATGGACGAAGACCCGCTGACGACGCTCGATACCTTGTTCAAGAAATGGAAGTCGCGTTACAAGCCGAAGACAGTCTTGCCGGCGACGCAGCATCAGATCGAGATCAGCCTCGAAACAGCCTTTGCCGGTCACGAGGACGAAATCGTGTTCGGCGAAAATGAAACGGTGACCTACGAGATCCCGGCAGGGACCATCGACGGAGCCGAGATCGTCGTGCCCTCTCCCAACCCGCAGGTGTATGGCGATACGGTCGTCACCGTGCGGCACCAGCAGCATGCATGGTTGCGCTCGTCGGGAAGCGATCTTCACGGCGACCATCCGATCGAGCTCGCCGAAGCCGTGCTGGGCGGTTCCTTTGTGTATGAAGGTATCGACGGGCCGTTGCGGATCGACGTGCCCGAATGGTCGGGTTCCGATACCGTCCTGGAAATCAAGGACAAGGGTCTTCCCACCAGATTCGGCATGCGCGGAAAATTGCATGTTCACCTGCGCGTGATGCTGCCGGAAAAGCCCGATCCCCACCTCAAGGACCTGATGCGATCGAGCAAGAAGGCGTGGTATCTCTAGCCCTGCAGCTCATGCAACGGCTCCTTGCAGTTAACCCAATCGCTTGCCCTGACTTGCGGTAGCACGTGCTGTGTGCCATAGCCTGCGCGATAATTTCGATGGAGAATGCAATGGCTGACACTTCCGGCCTTATGAAAGGCAAACGCGGCCTGATCATGGGCGTGGCGAACAATCGGTCTATTGCCTGGGGCATTGCCAAGGCTTGTGCCGATGCTGGCGCCGAGCTGGCGCTGACCTATCAGGGAGAAGCGCTGAGGAAGCGGGTTGAGCCGCTGGCCAATGAACTCGGCGCCATCGTCGCAGGACATTGCGATGTGACTGATCTTGATACAATCGATGCCGTTTTCGCCGATCTCGAAAAGCGCTGGGGCAAGCTGGACTTCGTGGTTCACGCCATCGCGTTTTCCGACAAGGACGAGCTGACCGGCCGCTATGTCGAGACCACCCGCGAGAATTTCAACCGGACAATGGACATCTCCGTCTATTCGCTGACGGCCGTCGCCAAGCGGGCCGAGCCGTTGATGACCGACGGCGGTTCGATCATCACGCTGACCTATTACGGCGCCGAGAAGGTGATGCCGCACTACAACGTCATGGGCGTTGCCAAGGCTGCGCTTGAAGCAAGCGTGCGTTATCTTGCGGTTGACCTCGGAAGCTCCAACATCCGGGTCAATGCGATCTCTGCCGGTCCGATCAAGACGCTGGCGGCTTCGGGCATCGGCGACTTCCGCTATATTCTCAAGTGGAACGAATACAACTCCCCGCTCAAGCGCACCGTGACGGTTGACGAGGTCGGGGATTCGGCACTCTATCTGGTGTCCGACCTGTCGCGCGGCGTCACCGGCGAAATCCTGCATGTCGATTCGGGCTATCACACGATCGGCATGAAGGCCGTCGACGCGCCCGACATCAGCGTGGTCTGACGCAGAACCGGGCACCCACGAAAACACGATTTCTTCTAATGCGCCCAGGTGGCTTCACTTGGGCGCATTTTGCATTTATGCACATCGGCAATGGTTTCCTGCACGTTCGAATGCGCGCAGGGGCACCGGTCAATATTCTCCAACGAGGAAGAGTGCATGCTTCTCTACGTGATCCGCCATGGGCAGACGGACTACAATCGGGAGGAGCGACTGCAGGGGGCACGGGATATCCCGCTCAACGACACCGGGCGCGGACAGGCAACAGGCAATGGCCTGGCGCTTGCAGCCCTGCCCTCTCTCGAACTGCCACTTGACGAATTCGACTGGGTGGCGAGCCCGCTGGGGCGGACACGGGAGACCATGGAGCGTGTTCGCACGGCGGCCGGTCTTGAGCCTTCAAGTTACCGCACCGATCCGCTTCTGGTGGAGCTCTCCTTCGGCGACTGGGAAGGCCAGACGCTGGTCGAGGTCGAAGCCCATTCACCGCAGCTCATCGACCAGCGCAACAGGGGCAAATGGCGTTTCAGGCCACCCGGCGACCGCGCGGAAAGTTACGCCATGCTGGCCGACCGAACCGCAAAATATCTGGCCTCGGTCGAGCGGCCGACCATCTGTGTCGCTCATGGTGGCGTGATTCGGACCCTGTTCCACCTGATCGGCAAGGTCGACGGCGACGATGCAGCGGTGATCGACATTCCGCAGGACCGGCTGCTCAAGATCGACGGTGATTCGATCGGCTGGATCTGACATTTCCCGGCGGAAAAGAGACAGGATCGCCAGTCAGGATCGCAAGGCGGGGCTGTCGACGACTACTGGATCAGTTCGAGATCGTTGATCATCCGCTTGCCGTCAACGACGGTGTAGAAGATGACGACTTCGACATTCTCGTCCAGCCCTTCGAAATTGAACTCGGCAGGGGTCTGGTAGACTTTACCGTCATCGAGCTTAATGGTCTGTTCAGCCGTGGAAACCGCGGCAATCCTGCCGGTGGCGTCGGCGCTTTGCGCCCAGGCTGTGAAAGGGGCGAGCATGGCGGAAACGGCCAATAGAGCGGAAATGGCTATACGCATCGGGCAGTCCTTGATCAATGTTTTGAGTTGTCCCGTTGAAGGGACAGATTGTGGCAAAATTGATGGCGGCATGTGAGCGGTAAACAATTGCTTTGTCAACGAAACAGCTTCGCTTGGCCGCCAGATCAACAAAAAGGCTTCCCCCGAGCCCCCTCCATCCTCTAGAAGTCAGCGTGAACCCTCAAATGCGGGCCTGTTCCGCGCTTTTCCATGGTTGCACCGCATGTCGCACAACACTTTCGGCCACCTGTTCCGCGTGACCACCTGGGGCGAAAGCCACGGGCCGGCTCTTGGCTGCATCGTCGACGGCTGCCCCCCCGGTATCCGCTTCACAGAGGCCGGGTTGCAGCACTGGATGGACAAGCGCAAGCCGGGCCAGTCCCGCTTCGTAACGCAGCGGCGCGAGGACGATCTGGTCAAGGTGCTCTCGGGTGTGATGCGCGAGGACGACGGCACGCTGGTGACCACCGGCACGCCGGTCTCGATGATGATCGAGAACACCGACCAGCGCTCGAAGGACTATTCCGAGATTGCCAAGCGCTACCGGCCCGGCCATGCCGACTACACCTATGATGTCAAATATGGCGTGCGCGACTACCGCGGCGGCGGGCGATCTTCGGCGCGGGAAACCGCAGCGCGGGTTGCCGCGGGCGGCCTGGCGCGTCTTGTGCTGCCGGGCGTGACTGTCCGCGCGGCGCTGGTGCAGATCGGCGAGCACAGGATCAACCGGGACAACTGGGACTGGGCGGAAGTCGACAACAACCCGTTCTTCTGTCCCGACCCGGAGAGTGTTCCGGTGTGGGAAGAGTATCTCGACGCGATCCGCAAGGCAGGATCCTCGGTCGGGGCGGTCATCGAAGTGGTGGCCGACAACGTACCTGCCGGCCTCGGTGCGCCGATCTACGCCAAGCTCGACCAGGACATTGCGTCCAACCTGATGTCGATCAACGCCGTCAAGGGCGTCGAGATCGGCAACGGCTTTGAAGCCGCACGGATCAGCGGCGAGGAAAACGCCGACGAAATGCGCATCGGCGACGATGGCAAGCCGGTGTTCCTGTCCAACAATGCCGGCGGCGTTCTGGGCGGCATCTCGACCGGCCAGCCGGTGGTGGCGCGGTTTGCGGTCAAGCCGACCTCGTCGATCCTCAATGAGCGGCGATCGATCGATTCCGACGGCCACGAGGTCGATGTGCGGACCAAGGGCCGGCACGATCCCTGTGTCGGCATCCGCGCCGTTCCGATTGGCGAAGCCATGGTTGCATGCACACTTGCCGACCATTATCTCAGAGACCGCGGCCAGACCGGCCGCCTGGATTGAAAGAGTGCCTCATGAGCTATGATCAAGCCCGCGTCGTTGAAGCCATCCGCGCCTTTGAGGCCGGTGAAATCGTTGTTGTCACCGATGACGGCGGCCGCGAAAACGAAGGCGATCTGATCGTCGCGGCGGTGCATTGCACGCCCGAGAAGATGGCCTTCATCGTGCGCCACACATCCGGCATCGTCTGCACGCCGATGCCGCGCGAGGAAGCCAAGCGGCTGAACCTCAACGCCATGGTTGCGGACAATGATTCCGCGCACACAACGGCATTCACGGTGTCGGTGGATTACAAGCACGGCACCACCACCGGCATTTCTGCCGACGACCGGACGCTGACGGCGCGCAACCTGGCCAACCCGAATGCGGGCGCCAGCGATTTTACCCGTCCCGGCCACATCTTTCCGCTGATCGCGCGCGAAGGCGGCGTGCTGATGCGCTCGGGCCATACTGAAGCAGCCGTCGATCTGTGCCGTCTCGCCGAGCTGCCGCCGATCGCCGTGATCTGCGAACTGGTCAATGACGACGGCACGGTGACGCGCGGCGAACAGGTTGACGATTTCTCCGTCAAGCACGGGCTCAAGCAGGTCTCTGTCGCCGATCTGATTGCCTACCGGCAGCGCAAGGAAACGCTGATCGAGCACATCGACAGCTTTGACGTCGACACCATTGCCGGCAAGGCGAAAGCCTTCACCTACAAGCTGCCGTGGGATCCGATGCACCACCTCGCCGTGGTCTTCGGCGACATTCGCGACGGTGTCGACATTCCTGTGCGGCTGCACCAGGAATCCGTCGTCGACGACGTGTTCTCCAAGCAGGAACCGATGACGGCGATCATGAACCGGATGGCTGCGGAAGGCCGTGGCGTGGTGATCTATCTGCGCGAAGGTTCGGTCGGCGTCGGCCCGCAGATCGCACGGCGGGTTCCGGCGATCGAGGGCGAAGGCCATGCCGAGGCGCAGGCGCGCGAGGATGAATGGCTGGAAATCGGTCTGGGCGCGCAGATCCTCAAGGATCTCGGCATCTCCTCGATCAAGCTCTACGCCTCACGCGAACGCCACTATGTCGGGCTGGAAGGCTTCGGCATCCAGATCTCGTCGACCGAGATCATCTAGAGCCGCACATTCCCTATCGCTGTGCCTTGTAGAATCTGACAGCATCCCCGAAGGCTTCAAACAGCGCCCGGTTGACCGGGTTGTCCTGCGGGTCGTATTCGGCGTGCCACTGAACGCCGAGCGCAAAGCCTTCGGCATCCTTGACGCGGATGGCCTCGATGGTGCCGTCCTCGGCAACGCCTTCGGCCACGATGCGCTCGCCAAGATCGAGAACCCCCTGCCCGTGCAGGGAGTTCACCCGGATCAGGTCGCTGCCGAGAATGCGCGCGAAAACCCCATCCGGGGTCAGCTTTACATCATGCCGGTCGGCAAAGACGACCGTCGGGTCGGGATGAATTTCGCCGGTTTCGAGCCGCGGCATGCGGTGGTTCATCCGGCCCGGCAATTCGCGGATCTCGGGATGCAGAGAACCGCCGCCGGCCACATTCATTTCCTGAAAGCCGCGGCAGATGCCGAACAGCGGCACGCCGCGCTCGACACAGGCCTCGATCAGCGGCAAAGCAAGTGCATCGCGACGCTCGTCATAGGGTTCGTGCCGGGGATGGGGGTCAACGCCAAAACGGCTGGGGTGCACATTTGCCCGGGCGCCGGTCAGCAGGATACCGTCTGCGACCTCGAGCAAATCCTCCAGATTGGTGATTTTCGGATCGCCGGCAAAAATCAGCGGCAGGGCATCGAGCACATCGGCGACGGCCTGCAGGTTGTTCTCTCCCGCCAGTTGAACCGAGAACCGATTTTCCAGATTGTAGTTGTTGCCGATGATGCCAATGACAGGCCTTGCCATGAATAGATCCCGCATAGGTTTCCGGCCGCGCCGCTCGCTGTCCGGTCTGCCCTTGTTTTTCACACAAGGTGCCGATCAACAACTGCCGCCATTCAAAAAAAGTCTCAACATCTGCCGCCAGCGGCCCCGGCAACGGGGTGAAGGCTGAAAGGCTTACAGCGCCCGGTCCCAGCCCGGTGCATGGACGACTTCATCGACACCGGCGAATCGCGCCACGCGGGCAAGTTCCGCATCGAGCCGTGCCATGCGCCCGGCAGAGGCGCGGACCTTCGGTTCCAGCCATAGCCGCGTGACATTCAGCGTGCCTTCTCTGCGGTCAGCCTTCATGTCGATGCGCCCGATCATGCGGTCGCCTTCGAGCAACGGAAAAACGTAATAGCCATATTCGCGTTTCGGTTCCGGCACGAAGACCTCGATGCGGTAGCGGAAGCCGAACAGGCGCTCGGCGCGATTGCGGTCGCGCAGCAGCGGATCGAAGGGGCTCAGCACACGGATACGGCCGGGCGGTTCGGGCCAGTCTTCGATGTCCGGGGACAAGCCGGCGAAAGCAAACGACGCGCGGGGCTTGGCAGCGCCGGTGCACTCGATCTCGAGTTCATCAAGCTGATCGCGATTGGCTGCGACCCAGGCTTTCGCCTCATCGGGCGAGACCAGATCCCAGAAGGCCGCGATCTCGCCATGGGTGGCAAAGCCGAGCCGCTCCAGGGCGCTGCGGCAAGCCCAGGCGATGAACTCTTCATGGGAAATCTCGGCCTCGAGATGCTCGGCCGGGATCACACGCTCGCTCAGATCGTAGATCTTCTGAAAATTCTTGCGCCCGCTGATCGCCAGCTTGCCGGTGTGCCAGAAAAATTCCAGCGCCTTCTTGGACGGATGCCACTGCCACCAGCCGCCGGATTTGTGTTCGGCATCCTTGACCTCGCGGGCCGTCACGGCGCCGTTCTCGGCGATGCGGGCATAGGTTTCGCCAAAAGCCTTGTCGAAGTCCTCGCCGTGCCATTTGGCCCAGCGCTTGCGCATCGGTGCTTCCGAACGGCGGAACTTGTGCTTCCAGCAGGGATAGAAGGCCGACGGGATAATTGCCGCATCATGGGTCCAGTGCTCGAACAGCGCCCGGTCCTCTTCCAGCAATTGCCTCAGATGCTCTTTCCGGAAGGTCTGGTTGCGGGAAAACAGGATCTGGTTGTGCGCGCGCTCGACGGTGGAAATGCTGTCGATCTGGACAAAACCGAGATCGTGGATGAGCTGCAACAGCTCCGGCTTGCCCATGGCGCGGGAGGGCGAGGCCGACAGCCCCTGCCTGGCCAGGAAGATCCGCCTTGCGGCCTTGTTGGAAACGGGAATCACCATGCTTCGACCCTACACGCGTTCGCCCTTTGTTCAAGCAAGGCAACCACAATTTGACGCCACTGCTGACACAGGCGGACAGAAACTGGCTTGCTCGCCGGCGCTGGCGTCACAGGTTTTCCAGCTGTACACATGTGGCATGGCTTTCTCGATTGCACTGCTCAGATCCTTGTGGACCACCCGGCGCTCGCCGCCCACCCGAAATGACAGGCGGGGATCAAATTCCCCTGCCCTGACGGCGACGCTTGCTGTCCCTGCGTTCCTTTTAACCTGCCTCGTGACGGCAGCCCCTGCCCAGACGGTGCATCAGGTCGAAACCGCGGCGCCGGTGGAGAGGATCATCGCGGCGGGGGATCAGGCCTACGTTCTCGCCGGGGCGGCGATTTCCGAAGTCATTTCCTGTGCTGCAAAGTCCGGGCTTTGCCTCGCGCCTGCAACGGTGTCTCCGGAACCTGACCCGGCACCGGCGGACGCGCTTCCCGATGGCCGCATTGCGACCTCGGAAAGCGGCGATCTCCGGCAGGCCTGGTTTGCCCAGCCAACGCGTCGCTATGCCCACGGCGTGCTTGGCGATGCGGTGGAAGCCGGATCGCTGGTGGCCGTCACGGTTTCGGGCAATCGGGTCGACGCCGTGCTGCCTGAGCATCAGGTGTTCGAGGACATCACGCCGCGTATCGCCGATCTCGATGGAGACGGCAGCAATGAGGTGATCGCCATCCGCTCTTCCACAAGTGGCGGCGCTGCGGTGGCGATTTACGGGCTTGTCAAAGGCGCGCTGCAGCTGCGTGGCGCAGGAACCGAGAACGGCCGGGCCAACCGCTGGCTCAACATTGCAGGTCTTGTTCCGCGAGCTGATGGCGGGCTGACGCTTTACGGTGTTCGAACGCCGCATATCGGCGGCAGGCTGTTTGCACTGGATTTTCGCAGCGGAACTGTGTCCGAACGCAACGATATCGCGACCGATGTCTCCAACCATATTATCGGCTCGCGCGAGCTTGGCATGTCGGCAGTCGGCATGTTCGGCGGCCGGGTTGAGCTGGTGCTGCCCTCGCAGGACCGCAGGCGGCTGCGGTTTGCGCTTGCCGACCGCGCCGACATTCCCCTGCCCGGCGCCATCGACAAGGCGATCACGCTGGTTGAGGGGCGCGTGATCACGGCGACCGAAGACGGAACGCTGATCATCGTGTCTCCCTGACAGTCTTGCCGCTCGCCTCTGGCATCTGGCGCAGATCATCGCTAGATACGGTGTATGACCACTTTTTATTACTCCAATCCGATCTGCCTTGAACACCTGGTTCCCGCCGGCCATCCCGAGCGACCGGACCGGATGAAAGCGCTCGAGGCTGTGTTCGAACACGAACATTTCAACACGCTTGTTCGGCATGTCGCCCCGGAAGCGGCCGCCGAGGCCGTGTTGCTGGCGCATCCTGAGAGCTATCTCGAGAAGATCCGCAAGGCCATTCCCGAGACCGGTTTCTCGCGGATCGATTCCGACACCACAGCCAGCCCGCGCTCGATGGAATCGGCGCTCATTTCCGTCGGCGGTGCGATGGCGGCGGTTGATGCAGTGTTCAGGAAGGAAACCGACAATGCCTTTGTCGCCACCCGGCCGCCCGGCCATCATGCCGAGAAGAACACGTCGATGGGCTTCTGCCTGTTCAACCAGGCGGCCATCGCGGCACGGCACGCGCAGAAAGCCTATGGTGCAGAGCGGGTGGCGATCATCGACTGGGACGTGCACCACGGCAACGGCACCCAGGACATCTTCTACGATGACCCCAGTGTGGTCTATTGTTCGACGCACCAGATGCCGCTCTATCCGGGCACCGGCGCGCTGCGCGAGACCGGCAAAGGCAACATCTTCAATGCGCCGCTGTCGGCCAATGACGGCAGCGATCATTTCCGAGAGGCATTCCGGAGCCGCATTCTGCCGGCTCTCGAGGAAGCCCGTCCGGATCTGATCATCATCTCGGCCGGTTTTGACGCGCACCACCGCGATCCGCTGGCCGAGATCAATCTGGTGGCCGATGATTTTGACTGGGCGACGGGCAAGGTGATGGAGATCGCCGGGCGCCAGTGCGGCAACCGGGTCGTCAGCCTGCTGGAAGGTGGTTATGATCTGGTGGGACTGGCCGAATCGGCGGCAGCCCACGTGATCAGACTGCAAGAGGGTTGAACAGATGAGCGAAGCCAATGACATTTCGGCGATGAGCTTCGAAGCGGCGGTGGCTCAGCTTGAAAGCATCGTCGAACAGCTCGAACGTGGCGATGTGGCCCTCGACAAGTCGATCGAGATCTATGAACGCGGCGAAGCGCTGAAAGCCCATTGCGAGAAGCTGCTCTCAGCCGCGGAAAAACGGATCGAAAAAATCCGGCTCGACCGCCAGGGACAGCCCGCCGGTACGGAACCACTCGACGCGGAATGATCCGCAGATCACGGGAGGAGTGCGCATGAGCTTTTTTCCCGGAGGCGACCCGCAAGCCGGCGATGCCCTATCCTGTGACGCAATCGAACACCTGATCATTCCCTCCTCGCGCGATATCGGCGGTTTTCCGGTCAAGCGGGCGCTGCCGACGGCGCGCCGCCGCATGGTCGGGCCATTCATCTTCTTTGACCGCATGGGACCGACGATCCTGCGGGCCGCCACCGCGATGGACGTGCTGCCGCATCCGCATATCGGGCTTTCGACCGTCACCTATCTGTTTGACGGCGCCATTCGCCACCGGGACAGCCTCGGCACCGAGATGGTGATCAAACCAGGCGACGTGAACCTGATGACCGCCGGCCGCGGCATCGTTCACTCCGAACGCTCTCCCGACGAGATGCGCGGCAGTGAGATGCCGATATCGGGCCTGCAGACATGGCTGGCCTTGCCCGATCATCTGGAGGAAACCGATCCGGTGTTTTCCCATACCGCCACCACCGCCCTGCCCGAAGTCGACGACAAGGGCATTCATGCGCGGATCGTGATGGGAAGCTTTGGCGGGCTGGTCTCTCCAGTGCCTCAGCATGTGGGCACGCTCTATGTCGATCTGGCGCTATCGCCCTCGGCCTCGGCGCCGTTTGACGCCGATTGGGAGGAGCGTGCGCTCTATCTGCTCGACGGCGAGATCGAGATCGCCGGCGATCGGTTCGGCCCTGACCAGCTGCTGGTTTTCCGGCCCGGCGACGCGATCACCGTGACAGCTGGCCCGGCGGGGGCGCGGATGATGCTGTTTGGCGGCGACAGCATCCCGACCAAGCGGCATATCTGGTGGAACTTCGTCTCCTCGTCGAAGGAACGGATCGAGCAGGCGAAAGCGGAATGGCGCTCCGGCCGCTTCGACATCGTGCCCGGGGACGAGGAAGAGTTCGTTCCCTTGCCGGAGAGATGAAGCGTTGCTCCGCAGACGGCGCGGCAACAGCGCATGCCGACAAACGCGCGCCCCAGCATTGGTACGGGTTTACAGGCGCAGCCTTCCGCGTTACCTCCAAGCTACAGAGAGGTTGACTGCGTGACCCAAAGCCCAAACACACCGTTGCTCGACACGGTTCATTATCCCGCTGACCTGAAAAACATCGACGACAAGCTGTTGCCTGAGCTTGCGACCGAGTTGCGGGCCGAGATGATTGATGCCGTGTCGCGGACCGGCGGCCATCTTGGCGCAGGCCTTGGCGTGGTCGAACTGACGATTGCCATCCACAAGGTTTTTGACACACCGCATGACCGGGTGATCTTCGATGTCGGGCACCAGTGCTATCCACACAAGATCCTGACCGGCCGTCGCGACCGGATCCGCACGCTGCGCCAGGAAAACGGGCTATCGGGCTTCACCAAGCGCGCCGAAAGCGAGTATGACGATTTCGGCGCAGGCCATTCCTCGACCTCGATCTCCGCGGGTCTCGGCATGGCCGTGGCAAGCCAGCTGCAGGACACGCCACGCAACGTGATCTCGGTGATCGGCGATGGCGCGATGTCTGCGGGCATGGCGTTTGAAGCGCTCAACAATGCCGGTGCGCTGGATGCGCGGCTGATCGTCATTCTCAACGACAACGACATGTCGATCGCCCCGCCGACCGGTGCAATGAGCGCCTATCTGGCGCGAATGGCGTCGGGCCGGACCTATATGGGGTTCCGCGATTTCGGCAAGAAACTGACGGCCTATCTGGGCAAGAACATTGACCGTGCGATCACCCGTGCCGTCGAGCATGCGCGCGGCTACGTCACCGGCGGCACCATGTTCGAGGAGCTCGGATTCTATCACATCGGGCCGATCGACGGGCACAATCTCGACCATTTGCTGCCGGTCCTGCGCAATGTGCGCGACAATGGCGACGGGCCGGTGCTCATTCATGTGGTGACGCAAAAGGGCAAAGGCTACGCACCGGCGGAAGCAGCGTCGGACAAGTATCACGGAGTCAGCAAGTTCGATGTCGTCACCGGCACCCAGGCCAAGGCCAAGCCGAACGCGCCGAGCTATACGGCGGTTTTCGGCGAGACCCTGGCGCAGGAGGCAAGCCTCGATGACAAGATCGTCGCGATCACGGCCGCCATGCCGGGCGGCACAGGTGTCGACAAGTTTGCCAAGGTGCACCCGACCCGCACCTTCGATGTCGGCATTGCCGAACAGCATGCGGTGACCTTTGCCGCCGGGATGGCGACCGAGGGCATGAAGCCGTTTTGCACCATCTACTCGACCTTCCTGCAGCGCGGTTATGACCAGGTTGTCCACGACGTGGCGATCCAGAAACTGCCGGTGCGGTTTCCGATCGACCGGGCCGGATTTGTCGGCGCGGACGGCGCCACCCATGCGGGTTCGTTCGACACCACCTACCTCGCCTGCCTGCCCGGTTTCGTGGTGATGGCGGCGTCTGACGAGGCCGAGCTCAAGCACATGGTGCGCACCGCAGCCGCCTATGATGAGGGTCCGATCTCGTTTCGTTATCCGCGTGGCGAAGGCGTCGGGGTGGAAATGCCCGAACGCGGCCAGATCCTCGAGATCGGCAAGGGCCGGATCGTGCGCGAAGGCTCCAAGGTGGCACTGTTGTCGTTCGGCACACGGCTGGCCGAGTGCCAGGTGGCGGCGGAAGACCTCAATGCCGCCGGGCTGCCCACGACGGTGGCCGATGCGCGTTTCGCCAAGCCGCTCGACCATGACCTGATCCGCCAGCTGGCGCGACATCACGAGGTTCTGGTGACCATCGAGGAAGGCTCTGTCGGTGGGTTTGGCAGCCATGTGCTGCAGTTCCTGGCCAATGAAGGCCTGCTCGATGGCGGCTTGCGGGTGCGCTCGCTGGTCATGCCCGACATCTTCATGGACCATGCCTCGCCTGATGCGATGTATGCTCGCGCCGGGCTTGACCGCAAGGGCATTGTCGACACGGTTTTCAAGGCACTGAACGCCGAAAACCGCTCGGGCGCACAGGTTACCGTTCTGAAACCATAGTCGTTTGCCCGATCCTAACCACGTCCCTTGGGCGTTCTGAAAGGTCCCTCTGCTAGTCTCTTTTGCAGGGACAAAAGGACTTCGGGACGTTTTGACAATGGCGATGAACACGATCAGGCGATGTCATGGGCGCGCGATTGCGACGGCCCTGCTGATCGTGATCGGCCTGGTACCCCAAGGCCTGGCCGAGACCAAACCGACCTACGACAAGCGCATCGAGGAAGCCGCGATCCGGATGCTGATTCCCAAGCTTGGCGACATGCGCGGTCCTCTCGAACCCAAGTCCAACGAATATCTCAGACCGCTGGCAAACCAGAGGGTAATCGAAAGTCCGCAAGCGGCCATGATCCCGACACCGGTCGAGAGGCCGCGCGTCCCGCAGAGCCGTCCTGTGGTCAAGGAGCGGAAGGTCCTGTCCGGCCGGCAAGGCGCCAGGGATCTACCGGCGACCAAGATGGTGCCGGCCACACGACGCCCAAAGATCAATGAAGACCGGGCTGCAAAGCAGACAGATCCTGCAGCGGCGCGGCGAAGCGAAGGCAGCTTCCTGTTCTTCTGAAGCCTCACCGGCAAGTCCACCGGACGCACACAAAGCGCTTGCCCTCGGGCGGCTTCCGGGCCAAGACGGCTTTCATGGCAGACCCATCTCCGCACACCTCTTCCCAGACCGGGCCCGAACGGGACCGGCTAGACCAGTTCCTGGTCCGGCTCGGCTATTACGAAAGCCGCTCGCGGGCGCGTGACGCGATTTCACGCGGCGCGGTGCTGGTGGATGGCAGGGCGATCACCAAGCCGGGCGCGCTGGTCAGCGGGACCGCCACGATCAGCCTTTCGGATCCTGCGCGGGACTACGTCTCGCGGGCGGCGCTGAAACTGAAAGCCGGCCTGGATGCCTTCGGGTTTGATCCCGCCGGCCGGGTGGCGCTCGATATCGGGGCCTCGACCGGCGGCTTCACCCAGGTGCTGCTCGAACGCGGCGCGGCCTATGTGCTGGCGGTCGATGTCGGCCATGATCAACTGCATGCAAGCCTTGCCGAAGACAGCCGGGTGAGCAATCTCGAAAATCTCAATGCGCGCGAGCTCGGCCGGGATCATCTGGGCGGCAGGGACATCGGCGCAGTGGTGTCGGATGTCAGCTTCATCTCGCTGAAGCTGGCGCTGCCGCCGGCGCTTGAGCTGGCGGCTTTCGGGGCCTTTGCCGTTCTGCTGGTCAAGCCGCAATTCGAAGCCGGACGGCAAGCGATTGGCAAGGGCGGGCTCTTGAAGGATCCGGCGCAAGGCCCGGTGATCGCCGAGGATCTGGCCGCCTGGCTGGGCCAGCTGCCCGGCTGGAGTGCTGTCGGGCCGGTCCCCTCGCCGATTGAAGGCAGCGACGGCAACCACGAATTTCTCATCGGAGGCGTCAAATCATGAGCGCTCAACAGCTTGAAATTTCCCGGCTTGGCGGACAGGGCGACGGCATTGCCGAAACACCCGCCGGCCAGGTCTTCGTGCCGTTTACCGTGCCCGGCGATGTCGTCACGGCGGCGGTGGAAAAATCGCGCGGCACACTGATTTCGGTGCTTCAGCCGTCGCCTCAGCGGGTGACACCGCCCTGCCCGCATTTCGGCCCCGATGACGATGAAGCCGGATGCGGCGGCTGCGCGCTGCAGCATGTGGCCGACGGCACCTACCAGGACTGGAAGCGCGGGCTGGTGGTCGCAGCGCTTGAAGCGCGCGGCATCAATGCCGAGGTTGCGCCGCTGGTCAGCTGCGCCCCGCACGCGCGGCGGCGGGTGGTGTTTGCGGCGCGGCGCACCGACAAGGGCGCGATCCTGGGTTTCAACCGGGCGCAGAGCCATCATATCGTCGCCATCGAGACCTGCGTGGTCGCCACCGACCGGATCAATCAGGCGCTTCCGGCGCTCAGACGGCTTGCCACCGCCGTGGCTGTCGGCAGGGAGGCGTTTCGCTTTTCCGTGCTCGACGCGGTGCCGGGGCTTGATATCGCCGTTGATGCGCCGTTCAAGCTGAAAGAGCAGGACCGGCTCAGAATCATCACGGCGGTGCGCGCCGAACCACTGGCCGCGCGGCTGACCTTCAATGGCGAGATCCTGATCGAAAAACAGCCGCCGGAACTCGACTTCGGATCGGTGATCGTCAACCCGCCGCCGGGCGGTTTTGTGCAGGCGAGCAATCAGGCCGAAAACGTGATGGGCGAGCTGGTCACCGGGCATCTGAAAAAGGCCAAGCGGGTGGTGGACCTGTTTTCCGGCTCCGGCACCTTCGCGCTCAGGCTGGCGCAGCAATCCCACGTGCATGCGGTGGAAGCCGACGCGGCCTCGCTCACGGCACTGGATAAGGCGGCGCGGCGGACGCAAGGCCTCAAGCCGGTGAGCGTGGAAAAACGCGACCTGTTCCGCCGCCCATTGATGCTCGCCGAGCTGAAAGCCTATCAGGGCCTGGTGTTCGACCCGCCGCGCGCCGGCGCGGAAGTGCAGGTCGCCGACATCGCCCGCTCGACCGTCAAGCACATCGCCGCGGTTTCCTGCAATCCGGTGACGCTGGCGCGCGACCTCGAGATCCTGATCAAGGGCGGCTACAGGCTCATTTCGGTGACGCCGATCGACCAGTTCCTGTGGTCTGCCCATGTGGAAGTGGTGGCATTGCTGGAGCGGCCGAAGCGCTAGGGGGGCGTGATGGAAGTGGCGCTTTAATTTTGTGTCACCGTTCTATCTCTCCGTCGTCATCCTCGGGTTTGATCGAGACAAGCGAAGGGCCGTCGTTGCCTGCGAGGTCCAGCCGCCCCGCGCCGTCGCGGTGAGTGACTCTCTGTTCGCGGATCAAAGAGTCTTGCGGCTCGCGGACGCTCGCCTGCTGGATGCCGGATCGGTATCCGGCATGATGGAGGTATCTGGACGGCTTTCCATCTTTTAAAACGCGAAAGGCGGCGCACCGGGTGCGCCGCCTTCCAATGTCATCAAGGCTGAAGCTTATTCGCCGGCCTTGAGCACCTCGTAGCGCAGGCCCTTGGCGGTGCGGTTCTGGAAGCCGTGCCAATGGGTGTGTTCGGGCTTGTTGGTGCCGTCGTCTTCCTTGGCCCAGACGCCGTCATTGGAGTTCGGCACCAGGTCGAGGAAGGCTGCCTTGGACTCGTCGCCCTTGAGGTGCTGGTCGAGCCAGGCGGTGACGAAATGCTGCGAGATGTTGTTCATCCGCACCGTGTCCCAGACCGCGTCGTTGTAGTGTTCGGCAACGTTGAAACCGAGCTCTTCGTCGACCCTGTCGGCCTCGGCCGGGGCCGGCATCGGAGCGCCGGCATTGTGGTTTGCGTTGTCAAAGGTCAGAAGCGCCCGGTCAACGCCGGTGGCGCCCTGCCAGATGGCGCGGACGCCCTTCTCGTAGCCCGAAACATCATCGACCGAGCCGGCGATGAACAGGGCCGGCTTCTCGATGCCCTTCAGGGTTTCCTCGTCCCAGAAGTTGAGCACCTTGCCCCAAGGGCCGAAGGCGACGATGGTCTTGACGCGCGGATCGGGCAGCGCGTTGTGGCTGTCGGAACCGCTCAGGTGAACGCCAAGCGTGCCGTGCGGGCCACCCCAGGTGTAATCGACGGCACCTTGCGTGACGCCGCCGCCGGCGGAAATGACCGCGCCGTAACCACCCATGGAATAGCCGACGATGGCAGCATTGTCGGCATTGGCGAGACCGTTGAGGAAATTGCCGTCCTCGCCTGCGAGGCGGGCGATTTCACCGAGCACGAATTTCTGGTCGATCGAACGGTTGACCAGGGTCGAACCAAAGGCCGCCTTGGTGCGGTAGGTCGAATCGGTGTGATCGATGGAGGCGACGACATAGCCCTTGGAGGCCAGGTTTTCGGCCAGGTGCGACAGCAGGAAGCGGTTGCCGGGATAGCCGTGCGAAATGATCACCAGCGGGAACGCCTCCGAGGCTGTCAGCGGTGTTGCGTCGCGCATGGCCTGGCCAACAAGCGTGACCTCGGTCTTGCCGTCGCGGAGATAGGCCTTGAGCTCTTGCGAGCCTTCGGCCGCGGCATCTGCCGGGTACCAGACTTCAACCGTCAGCGGACGGTCGTAACGGGGCCATTCAGCGGGCTTTTCGGCTGCCGGGTCGATGGCGAGAATGTCGATCTGGTCGGGGTTGACCATTTCCAGCGTGCGGACGCCAACCTTGTGCTCGCCATAGGCGGAGAGTTCCGGCGCATCATGGCGCTGGGTGTCGATCCGGTTGGTGGCGGGCGCGGTCGCGCCTTCGTGGCTGGCCGCGAGAGCGGAGCCTGTGAACGCTGCAATGGTCATGGCCGAAGCCGCAATGAGTGGTGAAAATTTGAACATGGAATACCTTTCATATTTACGTTCCGGAACCTGCCGAGATCACATCCCTAGCAGGCCCTCCTAACGATTGTGCGACGCTAACGCAGCGCGTCGCACGATGCCAGATCAGGACTGGGCAAAAATGCCCTACTTCTTTCGCGCCATGAACGCCTGAAACGCCGCAAGCGCCTCGGCACTCTTGAGCTGGTTGGAGAAATGCTCGGCTTCCTCCCGCATGCGGGCCATGACCGGAGCCGGGTCCGGCTTGACCAAGCGACGGGAAATGGCGAGCGCCTTGGGCGGTTTCTGCGCCAGGTGTTCGGCTGCGGCAAAGACGGCCGGTTCAAGCTCGGCGGCGCTCACCGTCTTGTAGATCAGGCCCGATCGCTCGGCATCTTCGCCGGAAAACGGGATGCCCGCGGCCAGCAGCGCGAAGGCCTTCTGATGGCCCATGGCGGTTGGTGCCAGCAGGCTGGAGCCCGCTTCGGGCACCAGGGCAAGGTCCGTGAACGGAGTGTGGAAGCGCGAGTCCGGCGTCGCAAAGGTCATGTCGCAATGCATGTGAATGGTGGTGCCGATACCGATGGCGAGGCCATCGACGCCGGAGACGACCGGTTTTTCGACGCTGGCCAGGCAGCCCAGGAAGTCGAAGACCTCGGTGCCTTTCTCGCCGCCCATCGCAACGGCCATGAAATCCTGCATGTCATTGCCGGAGGTGAAGACGCCGGGGGTGCCGAGCATGACATGCACCCGCACCTTTTCATCGCGCTCACCCTCGATCAGCGCTTTCGCCATGGTGGCATACATGGCGCGGGTGATGGCGTTTTTCTTGTCAGGTCGGTTGAAGCGAATGACGTTGATGGCGCCGGTCTCGCCGGCGCGCTCGGTCAGAATATGGTCAGTCATGGATGTCCCTCCGGGAATGGCGACAGATGTGATAAATCAGGCAAGAGCGGCGGAGGCATCCGCAAGGCACTCGGCCCCAGCGGTGGCACTTGCAGCCAGGCCCTTGGTCTCGGGCGCCAGGTTGGTGGCAGCAAAGCGGGCCAGCGCCGCCCGGCCGGCGGCTTCCGGCGCATCCATGTCTGCCAGGGCGCCGCGCACCAGCATGGCCGTGGTTGCGGTAAGGCCGAACAGCCGCAGATAGGGTGTCGCCCCCGAAAGGGCGTCGGTCTGGCGGCCGTCAGCGAGTGCGGACTTCATGTAGGCGGTGGCGGATTCGAGATCGGCGATGGCCTGGTCGAGGTGATCGGCAACGCCTTCGAAAGCCGGCGCGTTGGAGGCGCGCGCGGCCTCGGCATCGGCCTTGAAGTCGGCGATGAAGGCAGCCACGGTTTCGCCACCCGACAAGGGCAGCTTGCGCATCACCAGATCGATCGCCTGGATGCCGTTGGTGCCCTCGTAGATCGGCGCGATGCGGGCATCGCGCAACAGCCGGGCCGCGCCGGTTTCCTCAATGAAACCCATGCCGCCATGGACCTGGACGCCGAGCGAGGCGACCTCGAGGCCGATATCGGTGGCAAAGGCCTTGGCGATTGGCGTGATAAGGCCGGCGCGTTCGGACCAGGCCTTGGCCTCGTCGCCCTCGCTGACGCGCGCCATGTCGAGCGCTTCGGCGCAGGAATAGCAGATGGCGCGGGCGCCTTGCGTCAGCGCCTTCATGGTCATCAGCATGCGGGCGACATCGGGGTGTTCGATGATCGGGCTCATGCCCTCGCCCTTGAAACCGGGCGCACGGCCCTGGGTCCGTTCCTTGGCGTAGGCGAGCGCCTTCTGATAGGCGGTCTCGGCAATGGCCACGCCCTGCATGCCGACCGCCAGGCGGGCGTTGTTCATCATCGTGAACATGCAGGCGAGGCCCTTGTTCTCCTCACCGATCAGCCAGCCGATGGCGCCGGGCTGATCGCCGAACTTGCCGTCGCCATAGATCATGGTGCAGGTGGGCGATGCATGGATGCCGAGCTTGTGCTCGAGACCAGAGCAGAAAGCGTCGTTGCGCTCACCGAGCGAGCCGTCGTCCCCGACGAAGAACTTTGGCACCAGGAACAGCGAGATACCGCGGGTGCCCGCCGGCGCATCGGGGAGACGCGCCAGCACGAGATGAATGATGTTGTCGGTGAAGTCGTGCTCACCATAGGTGATGTAGATCTTCTGGCCGAAGATGCGGTAGGTGCCGTCACCCACCGGTTCGGCCCGGGCCTTGAGCGCGTTGAGGTCGGAGCCCGCCTGCGGCTCGGTCAGGTTCATCGTTCCCATCCACTCGCCGGTCACGAGCTTTTCGAGATATTTGTTCTTGAGCTCATCGGAAGCGTGCTTTTCCAGCGCCTCGACCGCGCCCATGGTCAGGGTCGGGCCGATGCCGAAGGCGAGCGATCCGGAATTCCACATTTCGAGTGCTGCCACCGACAAGAGCATCGGAAGCCCCTGCCCGCCGAAGTCTTCCGGTCCGGTCAGGCCGTTCCAGCCGCCTTCGATCCAGTCATGGTAGAGTTTCTTCCAGCCGGGCGGCGTGGTGACTGCGCCATCTTTGAGCACTGCACCGTGCCTGTCGCCGATCTCGTTGAGCGGGGCGATTTCATCGGAGGAGAAGCGGCCTGCTTCGGCAAGAATTGCATCGACAAGATCTTCGCCAAGATCGCCGAAACGACCGGTTTCAAGAGCCTTGCGCAATCCCGCCACGGATTTGAGCGTGTGAGCGATTTCGTCGACCGGCGCACGATACATGTGATCTCCTCCCTGCTGCCCGCCCCTGTTTCGAGGCGGATCCAAACCAGGCTCATGGCTATGTGGTTTTTACGTAAACGTCAATTTCTGACATGCAGCTTAACCGTCATTTTCGGAAAATCACATATGCGAGGAATTTGAGAAATCAATGCACGCAGGCGCGCCTGCGCAAGACTGTTGCGCAGCCAAATCGGCGCCAGCTCCGGCTACAGGCAGGAAAAATCAGGGCTGATAGATCATCCAGCCGGTTTTCGTGCCTTCATGCTCGGTGTTGGAGTAGAATGTGACCCGGTTGCCACCCTCCTTCGACGATGTCTCCATGGCCTTTTCAGCGTAGCCCATGAGCTGGCCGGCGCCATCGGCGATGGTGGACATGGCAACCCCGATCGACAGGGCGGCCTTGCCGACACTGACGCCGGACTTGGGATGGATGACCGGTTTGCTGCCGGCGGCAATCCGAAGCCTGTCCACCGCGCGCATGATTTCCGCCTCGTCGGAGGAGCTGATGAGGAAGGCAAAGCGATTGCCGTCCAGACGGGCCACGACATCGCCGTCTTCGAGGACCGACTGGAACAGCTGTCCGACATGGCGGATGGCATTGTCCGAGCCTGCCTTGTCGTCCGAATCTCCGAAGCGCTTGAAATCATCGATCTCGGCGAATGCGAGGCCGCACATGGTCGGCAGTTCCGGATTGGCGTAGATTCTGGCAGCGGCCTTGTTGAAGGAGCGGCGATTGGCAAGACCGGTGAGCGGGTCGACAAACTTCATCCGCTCGAAGTCCTCGATGTCGGCCTTGACCTGGTCGAGCTGGGCGGATTGTTCGGTCGCAACCGCGACCATGGCCTCGCTCTTGCTGGCCTGCTTCTCGGTTGCTTCACTGAGCTGCTGAAGCGACCTGTTCAAGGTTTCCTGGTCAAGTTCGCCGTCCGACGCAAAGGTCCGCGACGCCTCATCGATGATCTTTCCGTAATCGGTAAGAGAGGATTTCTCTTCCTCCAGCAGAGACATGAACGTGGTCATGTGCGTGCGCATGCGTTCGCTGGTCTTGGCGACGTGGGTTTCTTCATGGTGATGCGGCAGGTATTTCTTGCCCAACTCATCGAGTGCACGCTGAGACTTGGTTTTCCCGATCGCGACGAATTCGCGTGTCAGCTCCGGATTGGTGCCGGAATAGGCTTCATAAACAAGCTCGTAATTGCGCGGCAATCCATCGATACCCATCTGGTACATCGCGGTGGCCACTCTTAGTCCGATAGATGTCGCTGCTGAGTTCTGTTTGTTCATGGAAGCCACTCATATTATTATTTGCATATTACCATTTATGACGCATAAAACTTAGAGCGGCGCTAAGGCGAAAGCTGCAATTTGATCTTTCGCGCGATTTATTAGCAAAGCCTGAAGCACGCCACCTTGATTGCGTGACCGCAAGGTGGCTGATAGAGCGTGCGGTGAAAACTGGACACGTCATGACGCGCATTCTCCCCATATCCGACCCGGACACACGCGAGGCCGCTCTTGAGGTCCTGCGGCGTGGCGCGCCGGTGGCACTGCCGACTGAAACCGTCTATGGCCTGGCGGCGGATGCGACCAGCCCGACAGCGATCACGTCGATATACGAGACCAAGGGGCGCCCGCGATTCAATCCACTGATTTCACACGTGGCCGACATCGAGATGGCCCGCACCCATGTCACGTTTTCGCCGGTGGCCGAGCGGCTTGCGGAGACATTCTGGCCCGGGCCGCTGACATTGGTCCTGCCACTCCGTGAAGACAGCGGGATCCATCCGCTGGCGACCGCCGGGCTTGCCACCGCGGCGGTCCGCATGCCGGAAGGATTTGCCCGCGAACTTATTGCCGCTTTCGGCCGTCCGCTGGCAGCGCCCAGCGCCAATCGCTCGGGGCGCGTCAGTCCGACCACCGCACAGCACGTTGCGGACGACTTGGGCGACAGGATTGACCTGATCGTGGATGGTGGCCCCTGCCGGGTGGGACTGGAATCAACCATTCTTGCGATCGACGGGACGCAGTTGCGCCTGCTCAGGCCGGGCGGGATTCCGGTGGAACTGATCGAAGAGGCAACCGGCAGACCGGTCGAACGCCCCCCCTCACAGCCCGACGGCGATGGCATCATCGCACCGGGCATGCTGGCTTCGCATTATGCACCGAATGCCGGAGTGCGGCTGAATGCGAGCAAAGCCAGTCCTGGCGAGGTGGTCATCCGCTTCGGCGGCGAGCGGCTTGAGGGTGAGGACAGTGCGAAAACCGTTCTGGATCTCTCGCCGACGGGCGATCTGCGGGAAGCCGCGGCAAACCTGTTTGACATGCTAAAGCGGGCGGATGCGACGGGTGCAACCAGCATTGCCGTGGCGCATGTGCCCGGCCACGGCCTGGGTGAAGCCATCAACGACCGCCTGAAACGGGCAGCAGCCCCGCGCCCCTAGGCGCCCCTCCCCAGGCCCCCTGCCCTTTGCACCTCAGCCTGCGCACCCTGTCGCGGGTGATTGCATCAGCCGGTGAGCAGCGGCGTGTTGACGATTTTCTTGAACAGGGTGGTCATCGCCTCGCTGATGCCTTCCGAAGGGCTGACCTCGAAGAACAGGTCTGGGGACGCGCAAGCCTTCATCCGCTCCGGGATTTCGTTCTGAAACGGTGCGATCCAGTTGTTGTACCAGTTGTTGGTCGGCAGCGGCAGATAGGTGGTGTAAAGCACCGCGATCCTGTAGCCCTTGCCTTTCAGCAAATCACAGTATCGGGTGTCGATCGGCTCCTGGCAGCGGCCACCGGTGAGTTTCTTCGTGCAGTTGGCGGGCTTGTAGCTGTCACCGACACCATCAGAGACGAAAAACAGGATCTTTTCCGGCGACGACGCTGTCAGACCGGTTCCGGCGGCGCCCATCTTGTCGGCAATCTGGGTGAGTGCGCGGTCGAAATCGGTCTGCTGGTCGTTGTCATATCCTTGCTTGGGAATGGACATCAGTTCGATTCTGGCCGCCTTGCTCTTGGCCTTTGACAGATCTGCCGTGGGAGCGATGACCTCGAGCAGCCTGGTGTCCTCGGCTTTCTCGCCGAATGTATAGACGCCCATGCGATACTGATTGGAGCTCTTGCGCGAGTCCTTGGCGGTGTCCATCAAGGCCGCTGCAGCCTGCGCCACCACGTTGATGCGTGTGGTCACGCCCAGTGCTTTCGCCAGATTGTAGTAACTGCCCATGTCTTCGACACCGTTCTTGACGATGTGGCAGGCAAAGGCGCAATCGTCCGGCGTGTTGGCGACCATTTTGGCCACATCCACCGGCGTGGCGCCAACTCCCATCGACGGCGTGTTGTCGAGCAACAGGAAGAAGTCGCGATAGACCTCGGTCTGGTATTCGACAATGGCCTGCCCGGCGACACGGATCAGATCCTTGCCAAGGATCCTCGACAGGGTGGTCGCCACCGTGGCTTTGTAGTCAACGACCGAATAGAGCCTGCCATCCTTCTTGACGACCTTCGCAACAATCTGATCGAGCTTGAAATCGGCATCGCTTTCAAACTGGGCCTTGAATAAGGTCACTGCATCGCTGGCGCCAACGGCAACTTCCCCGTCTCCGGACATGGCGAAAGCCTGCGCGACGCCGGGGGAACTCTCCGCCACCGCCGCCAGTGCGGCCGCATCCGCAGCTCCCTGGATTTTGGCTTTTGCGGACAGCGCGTTGCTGTAATCAAGTGCAAGCCCAGCCGCGCCGATCACCGGGACGAGAAGAAGAGCCAGAAGGATTCCGAAATTCCCGGATCTGTCCGTCAGAAAATGCCACATCAACATATCTCCAATATGACCGGGATAGTGCCACCAACAGACTAAGGAACGCTGAATCGGACAGAATGCATTTGACGAAGGCAATTGATCCCCGAGGCACGGTGGGAAACCGAGGCGTGAGGCTCAGCCGGGTTCAGCAATTGCCAAACCGGCTTCTGCTTCGAACGCCTTTTTCACCTTGGCATGCCGGCCGGGCACAAACCCGCCCCGGGCAGCCCACCCTCCCCTTACGGGCGTAATGAAGAGTTTAAAACAACAGCCCGACTCTCGACTTGGCGGCAGGGCAAAGATAAATGCTTGTGTATGACGATACCATTGACAGACCCCGCACTTATTGAACGCTTTGCAGCCATTACCGGCGACCAGAATGCATTGACCGCCGAAACCGACATCGCACCACACCTCATCGAGATGCGGGGGCTCTACAAGGGCGAAAGCCCGCTGGTGCTGCGACCGGCGGACACGGAGCAGGTCGCAGCCATCCTGCGACTTGCGCACGAGACCAACACCGCGATCGTGCCGCAGGGCGGCAATACCGGGCTCGTGGGCGCACAGTCTCCGCGCCCGGGCAAAGGCGAAGTGGTGCTCTCACTCTCGCGGCTGAACAAGATCCGCTCGCTCGACACGGTCGGCCAGACGATGATTGCCGAAGCTGGCGTTATTCTGGAAAAGGCGCAGCAGGCAGCGGCCGAAGCCGGCCTGATGTTTCCGCTTTCGCTCGGGTCGGAAGGCTCCTGCCAGATCGGGGGCAACCTGTCCTCCAATGCCGGCGGAACCGCCGTGCTTGCCTATGGCAACATGCGCCAGCTGTGCCTGGGCATCGAGGCGGTGCTTCCCGATGGCGAGATCTGGCACGGTTTGCGGGCGCTGAAGAAAGACAATACCGGCTACGATCTGCGGGATCTGTTCATTGGCGCGGAAGGCACGCTGGGGATCATCACCGCGGCGGTGCTGAAACTGTATCCGGCGCCGCGCGGCCACGAAACCATCTATGCCGGCATCGACAATCCGGAAACGGCGCTGAAACTGTTCCGGCTGGCGCAGGATTTTTGCGGCCCGTCGCTGACCGGGTTCGAATTGATGCCGAGGATCGGCATCGAATTCACCACCCGCCACATAGAAGGTGTGCGTGACCCGCTGACCGAGCCGCATCCGTGGTATGTGCTGATCGACATCACCTCGGGTCAGTCACAGGACGCAGCACGTGACATGCTGGAAGGCCTTTTTATCGCCGCCGATGAAAAAGGGCTGATCCGCGACGCGGCGGCGGCGGAGACCGAAGCCCAGCGGCAGTCATTCTGGACCCTGAGGGAATCGATGTCCTGGGCGCAGAAGCCGGAAGGCGGCTCGATCAAGCATGACGTTTCCGTGCCGGTGGCGCTGGTGCCGGAGTTTCTCGCGACCGCCGACCAAGCGGTGCTCAAGGCCATGCCGGATGCGCGGATTGTCGCCTTCGGGCACATGGGCGATGGCAATATCCACTACAACATCTCGCAGGCGCCGGGCGCGGACACGGAAAGCTTTCTCGCGCGCTGGAAAGAAATGAACGAGATCGTCCATGCGATTGTCCTGAAATTGAACGGGTCGATCTCTGCCGAGCACGGCATCGGTCAACTCAAGCGGGATGAACTGGCCGCCATCCGCACGCCTGTGGAAATGGCGATGATGCGGCGCATCAAGGATGCTTTCGACCCCAAGGGCATCATGAATCCGGGCAAGGTGATAGCCTCCCGGTAACCTTTCCAAAATGCAAATGGGACGGTGGTCTTTCGCTAACCATTTCCAAAACATAGGTTTTCTTAACCCAAAACCTTAAGCCGACTGGAACGGCTGTGGGGCATTTTGCTTCCTGTGAGAGGGCGAAAAGCCCCGGATGAGAAGACCGGATAACCGGCTCTCAAGAGTTACAGAGGCGATTAACATGACCAATACCGTATTGAAGCCCGAATGGGCCGGTTTCGAATTACGGCTCGACCCAGGAAGCTTCCCGCAGCGCGTGTCCTATTCGGTGGGCGAGGAGCAGGAAGAAGTTTCCGTCACGCTCGACGGGCGTGGTGCCGTGCTCAAGAAGGTCCTTTCGAAATCGGGGCTTCCGCTGTCCATTGCGCTGCCGGCGCGCGCCTTCAAGGGTGTCGCGGCACGGGCGATTGACCATGGTGACGGCACAGTCACGGTGACGCTCGAACTGCACCACAGCGACCCCGCCATGTGCGTGCCGCTACTGGTGGCCCACAATCTCGATGACATCGCCGCCGACTGGCGTGCCTGGGCGGAACTGTACCAGCTGCCAATGATGATGGTTGAAGCCGATGGCGTTGCCCGCCCACTCGACGACGGCTCGGCACAGCCCTCGGCAAGCGCACCGACGCGCCGCCGCCGCCATAGCCAGATCGCCGACCGCCGTCCGCGTTTCCTGGTTCGCCGGTCAACCGGCAAGCTTGGCATCCGCATGAGAATCGAAGGGCGCGAGATCATCGCGCGGCGCTAGAACGATGCTCTAACACCATCAGCCTGTCATGCATGCTGATACTGGCCCGGTCGCCTGCCCCACACAGGCGACCGGGCTTTTTCATGTAAAAAGGGCTGCGACGAGGCCCAAAAACACGATCAGGCCGACATGGCTGTTGGCCTTGAACAGCGACAGGCATTGATCGGCATCGTCAATGTCGATCACCCGGATCTGCCAGCCAAGCATGGCGACTGCAATCGCAAGACCGGCATAGGCGGGCCAGGCCACGCCGCTGATTAAGAACGCGGCAAGCGCCATGGCAACAAACAGCGTGTAAAACAGGACAAGCCAGATCTTGGTGTTCTCGGCAAAGAGCCGCGCGGTGGAGCGGACGCCAACAAGCGCGTCGTCTTCCTTGTCCTGATGGGCATAGATGGTGTCGTAGCCGATGGTCCAGGCAATGGCTCCCACATACAGCAGCAGCGGCGGCCAGGCCAATTCACCGAACACGGCAGCCCAGCCCATCAGCGCGCCCCAGGAGAAGGCAAGCCCGAGGAAGAACTGAGGCCAGTCGGTGAAACGCTTGGCAAACGGGTAGATCGCCACCACGCCGAGCGAGGCGATGCCAAGCAGGGTCGCGAAAGTGTTGAACTGGACCAGCACGAGCAATCCGACCAGCGCCTGCACGACGAGGAACGCCGTTGCGGCAAAGCGGGAAATCCGTCCCGAAGGCAAGGGCCGCGAGCGGGTGCGCGCCACCTTGGCGTCGATCTTGTGATCGACAAGGTCATTCCAGGTGCAACCGGCGCCGCGCATGGCAATGGCACCGGCCATGAACAGAAAGAGATGCCAGAGCATCAGGCCGGGTGACCAGACCGTGCTGATGTTGCTTGGCGAGCTGGCGACATTGGCGGCCAGCGCCGAAGACCAGAAGCATGGCCACATCAGCAATTGCCAGCCGATCGGCCTGTCCCAGCGCGCCAGCTGGGCGTGCGGCCACAGCGCGCGCGGCAATACGCGGTAAACCCAGTTGCCCGACGGTGCATCGGCAACGCGGGCGTTCTTGTCGTCAGTGATGTGTGACCTCTTGCGCATGACCGCGAGTGTTGCCACCGCCGTGGTGGCAGGTCAAGACGACTGCGGCCAGGCCGCAGGCAAAGGGCAGTTATGCGCTCAAGGCTCTCACCGGCTTTTCGATATCGGCGATGAAATCGCGGCTGAAGGCCAGGACCGTTTCCAGAAACAACCCGCCGTCATCGCTGGTGATCCGCTCGGCCAGGGTCTGGCGTGATATCTGGAACAGTTTCCTGTCGGCGGACCTTTCGGCGTCGAGCTGCTTGAACCCCATGCTCCATTGGCTGAACAGGCGTTTCTCGGCCGCCTGCTCGAGCACGACCATCAGATTGCGATGCCGGTCGTCGGCCTGAATGCGGTGATACAGTGTGCGGACCGTATGCGGCTCGCCCTCGAGGATCTGAATGAACACGCCGTCAGCCCACAGCAGCATGCCGGTCACGCCGTCACGCAGGTTGTTGCGCCGGGAGGCTGCCAAGATGTTTTCAATTTCAGTGTGTCTCATCTGCGGCGCTGCGCCGCTGACATAGAGCATTTGCAACATTGAACTCACTCCGTCTGCGGGGTCATCTGGTGGCAGCGCTTGCCACCCGTCATATTAGCATGTGTACAAGTTGAACCCTTGCAAAAGCCTGAATCAAGCGCCTCGAATTGCTGGCAAAACCCACCTTGGGGCCGATCAGCGCGGCAACGTCACTTGACCGTGGGCGCACGATTTCCTAACCCGATGCAAACTCGACCCCGCATTGCCGGGCCCAGGCCAACCGATGGAGATTGCCGATGTTGAATGTGCTGTTGATCGGGTCTGGCGGACGCGAACATGCGCTGGCCTGGAAGATTGCCCAGTCTCCGATGCTCGGGACGCTCTATGCGGCGCCGGGCAATCCGGGCATTGCCGAGCATGCGACGCTGAGCGCGCTGGATGTCACCGATCATGATGCCGTCATCGGCTTCTGCAAGGACATGGCAATCGACCTGGTGGTGGTCGGCCCCGAAGCGCCTCTGGTGGCCGGGCTGGCAGATGCGCTGAACGCAGCCGGGATCGCCGTCTTCGGGCCCTCCGCAGCAGCAGCACAGCTTGAAGGCTCGAAAGGCTTCACCAAGGACCTGTGTGCGCGCGAGAACATTCCCACAGGCGCCTATGAGCGGTTCAACAATGCGCCCAAGGCCAAGGCCTATGCCCGGGCGCAGGGAGCGCCGATCGTGATCAAGGCGGATGGGCTGGCTGCCGGCAAAGGCGTGACCGTGGCGATGACCATGGAGGATGCGCTGGCGGCGATCGAGGATTGCTTTGAGGGCGCTTTTGGCGAGGCCGGAGCGGAAGTGGTGGTCGAGGAGTTCCTGCATGGCGAAGAGGCGAGCTTCTTCTGCCTGTGCGACGGCAAGACCGCCCTGCCCTTCGGTACGGCGCAGGACCACAAGCGGGTCGGCGACGGCGATACCGGGCCCAATACCGGCGGCATGGGCGCCTATTCCCCCGCCCCGGTGATGACGCCGGAACTGATCGAACAGACCATGCGCGAGATCATCGAGCCGACGATGCGTGGCATGGCTGCCATCGGGGCGCCCTTTACCGGCGTGCTCTATGCCGGGCTGATGATCGATGAGAGCGGGCCAAAGCTGATCGAGTACAATGTCCGCTTCGGCGATCCGGAATGCCAGGTTCTGATGATGCGGCTGAAGGACGATATCCTGGTGCTGCTCAAGGCTGCTGCGGAGGGCGAGTTGGCCCATGTCTCGGCGCGCTGGAAGGATGACGCGGCGCTTACCGTTGTGATGGCTGCAGAAGGCTATCCCGGTACGCCGAAGAAAGGCACGCCGATTGCCGGCCTGGCTGCGGCGGAAGCCAGTGGCGCCAAGGTGTTTCATGCCGGCACAACGCTCAAGGACGCGCAATTGCTGGCCAATGGCGGGCGGGTGCTCAACGTCACGGCGCAGGGCGCGGATGTGACAGCCGCGCAGGCGAAAGCCTATCAGGCGGTTGACGCGATCGACTGGCCGGGCGGGTTCTGCCGACGTGATATCGGCTGGCGGGCTGTCGAGCGCGAAGCCAAAAATTAACGCCCTGTTTACCGCTTCCAAAAACCGGATCGTAACGGCCCCTTGCTAGAGTGCACTCACCAAAACCGGAAATCCGGCGAAAAGGGGAGTATGCACGATGCTGAGATTGATCATTGCCGCCACGATGTGCGCCGGCGCGGGAGCAGCCAATGCTTCCTCGATCGAGACCTACAGCCCGAGCAAGAATGCGCGTAACAGCATCGTCGAAATCGGCTGTCCCGCCTGCACTCGCGCGGCCGCCGAAAAGGCCGCCGCCGAAGCCGAAGTGCGGCTGGCGCCGGGCGAGCAGATCGTCGAGGTGCACGAAGTCGACGGCCAGATGATGATCTACCGGACAGAAAACCTGCTTGGCGGTTCGCCGGTGACGATGGTGCGCAAGGCCAGCGAGGCCGATCTGATCGCGCTTGGCTATGCAGAGCCCGAAACCAAGCAGACCGCGGAAGCGGATGCGCCGGTTGCCGAAACCGGAGAAGCACCGATAACCGCCGAAGTCGGAAACGAACCGAAACTGTTCGAGCCGGTGGCCGCCAACAGCGCCCCGGGCGTTGACCAGGAAACCAAGACATCTGCTCTGGGCGGCACCCCGAAAGCGGAATTCGATCCGTCGAAATTCGAGCTCCGGCTCAACTAAGCGAACGACAGGACGGGACTTCGATCACCCGTCCCTGCCCCGCAAGCCCTCGTCCGGGTTACGCGATGGCACCCAGCCGGCGCCCACCTCCAGGGGTTGCCGGCTTCGGGTATTTAAGGTATTTCTAAATCACCTCAGCCGGCGATGCGGGAGAAATCGGCGACAGCGCCGGTGGCCTGACGGATCATGGCGAGAAGCGCGAGCCGATTGGCACGAACCGAGTCATTCTCGGCATTTACCAGCACCGCTTCAAAAAATGAATCAACCGGTTCACGCAAAGTGGCAAGTGCGCCCATGGCTGCGGAATAGTCTTCGCTTTCAATGGCTTGTGCCGCCTGCGTGACAGACTGATTCACCGCTGCGAAAAGGTTCTTCTCTGCATCGAACTCGAACAAGGAAGGATCGACCGTCTCTGCAACAGCGGTGCCCTTCTTCTCTTCGGCTGCGAGAATATTGGCGGCACGCTTGGTTCCCGCCAGCAGGTTCTTGCCGTCCTCGGTGTCGAGGAATGCACCCAAGGCTTCAACGCGACGGGTGATGTCCAAGAGGTCATCGGACTGTGGCGTGATCACCGCGTCGATGAGATCGTGACGGGCGCCCTGATCGCGCAGATAAACTTTCAGGCGATCGTGGAAGAACGACAGAAGATCGGTTGCCAGGTCTTCGGGCGCAGCTTCCACCCGGTTCTGGCCGACGAGAGACTGAAGGCTTTGAGCGATCTTTGCCAAGAGATTCAGCTCGACGCCATTCTCCACCAGAATCCGGATCACGCCCAATGCGGCCCGTCGCAGTGCATAGGGATCCTTCGAACCGGTCGGCTTTTCATCGATGGCCCAGAAGCCGACGAGGGTGTCGAGCTTGTCAGCCAGAGCGACGGCGATCGACACGGGATCGGTCGGCACCTGGTCGGACGGGCCTTGCGGCTTGTAGTGCTCTTCAGCGGCCAGCGCGACGCTGTCGTTCTCGTCCTGAAGCCCGGCATAGATGCGGCCCATGACGCCCTGCAATTCGGGAAACTCGCCGACCACTTCGGTGGTCAGATCGGCCTTGGCCAGCATGGCCGCGCGGGTGGCGAGTTCCGGATCGGCGCCGACGACAGGCGCCAGTTCAGCAGCCAGCCTGGCGATGCGCTCGACTCGCTCGCCTTGCGTGCCTAGCTTGGCGTGGAAAGTGACGCCGAGCTGATCGAGCTTGGCCATGCGCTGGTCGAGCGGCTTGGTGAGGTCGAGACCGAGCTTTTCAGCCGAGGCGGTGAGCTTGTCACGGTCAGGTAGGCTCGCCTGGTCGGTGTTCCAGAAATAGAGCGCATCGGACAGGCGCGCGCGCACCACCTTGGCATTGCCGTGCGCGATTTCCTTGCCGCCGTCGCTGGCCTCGATGTTTGAGACCAGAATGAACTTGTTCGAGAGCCCGTTGCCGGGTTTCCTCAGCACGAAGCATTTCTGGTTGGTCTTGATGGTGAGCCGGATGATGTCGTCGGGGATCTGGAGAAAATCCTCCTCGAACTCGCCCATCAGCACCACAGGCCACTCGACCAGGCCGGAGACTTCGTCGAGCAGGCCTTCGTCCTCGACCAGTTCCAGACCGGAGGCAAACGCCAGGTTGCGGGCGTCCGAAGCGATGATCTCCTTGCGCCGCTCGGCGTCGAGCACAACGCGGGCGCGCTCGAGCTTCTCGGAATAATCATCGAAGCGGCGCACGGTGAAGCTGTCGGGCGCGTGGAAGCGGTGGCCGGAGGTGGTGTTGCCGGCGACCAGCCCGTCTATCTCGAAGGCGATGACCGTCGGCTCTTCGGTTTCCGGGCCGAAGGTGCAGATGGTCGACTGCAGCGGACGCACCCATTTGAGCGAACCGGGCTTGGCCGAAGCCTTGCCCCAGCGCATGGATTTGGGCCAGGAGAAGCCGCGGATGATGCCGGGCATCACGTCGGCAATGATCACTTCTGCGTCGCGGCCGGGCTTCGAGATATGGGCGACATAGAAATCGCCCTTCTTAGGATCTGTATGCACATGGGCTTCGGAAATGTCGTTCAGCCCAGCCTTGCGCATGAAGCCGGCCAGCGCCTGTTCGGGTGCCTTGGTCGACGGGCCCTTGATCTCCTCGTGCACATCAGCCGACCTCGGTGTCAGGCCGCGGATATCGAGAACCAGCCGGCGCGGGGTCCAGTATTCGCGCGCAGCCTCGTAGGTGAGCCCGGCATCGACCAGCGCATCGGTGACGGATTTGCGCAGATCGCCGGCAGCCTTGCGCTGCATGCGGGCTGGTATTTCCTCGGAGCGAAGTTCAATCAGAAGGTCGGGCATAGGTTGTCCTGCAATGAGATTTGAGGCGGACTTAGCAAGTCACACCCAAATTGTCATCCGTCGTTTGGATTTCGACTGTTGGAAAGCGTCAGCTTGGGCTCAAGCCTACCAGCCGCCGCCGCCACCGCCACCTCCGCCGCCGCCGGAGGAGCCTCCGCCAGAAGAACCGGACGAGCTCTTGGGCTGCGGCATCGAGGCCGCCATGGCAGCGGAAACCGCCGCGACTGAAGACGCAGCCGCTGCGCCGATGTTGCCGGGCGACCAGGAATTGCCGCGATACCATTGCGGCCGGTAGGTCTTCTCGCGCCCCGGATCGACGCGGGCAAGTTCAGCCGCCCAGGCTTCGGACCATGGTTTTTCGACCCCGAGGCCTGCGGCATAGGGAAGGAAGCGCTCAAACAGCTCTTCCGACATCTTTGGCGCATCGCGCATGTTGAGCCGGTTGGTTTCGGCGGTCTCGAGGTAGAGCTTGAAGCCCTTGATGTCGGTGAGCACCTTGGCACCGATTTCAGTCGGCGCGCCGAGCAGCCAGGCCATCGCAATCATGACCACGCAGCCGAATATCACCAGCGCGCCCGCGAGACGATAGATCGGCAAGTCGCTGGGAACCAGCACAACCAGGACTCCGACCAGGAAGATGGCAGCGCCGAGAATGAACAGGATGCCGCCGATCACCTTGTTGCCGGTTCCGCCTTCGCCAAACAGGCTGCGTCCAGCTATCCACATGCCGCCGCCAAACAGCGAGGTCATCAGCACCGGGATCAGGTAAAGAATGCCGTCTTCCGTCGGGTCCTGCAAAATCAGCCCGATGATGAATGTCGCGATGGCAAGCAGCACTCCGGGGATGAACCAGCCGATATTGGCGTTGTAATAGCGGCCCTGATATTCCCTGGAAATGGCCATGCGCAGTTTCGTCACGGCACTCTTGAGGGTCTTGCCGTTGCGCTTGTCGAGCACGATTTCGTCACGGTCCGAGAGCAAGGTCGTAAAAAGCGCGTTCTCGCCGCCAGGCAACGCGGGCGAGCCGGATGCTCCGGCCGCCTCCCCGCGCTGAAGCGTTACCGTTCCCCGCGAATCCTCGTCGATACGCAGAATCCGCTTCACCCCGAGCGACAGCAGGGCTGCGATGAACGGCAGGTCGACACCTTTCCGACCGGAGCGGAAGCCGTTGAAATGGGCATAGGACAAGGCCGCCGGCGAAAGGTTTTCCGGCGGGTGGAACAGCGGAATGACCGGTGGTGACGGCGGGTCGCGACCGACCTTGTTCCAGGCATAGAGGAAATAGGCCGGCACGCCGAGCCAGCCGAGGATCAGCAGGAAGATGCCGATGTTGTCGGCGATGCCTGCAAAGCCGCCGCCCCAGTCGGGCGTCACCACGCCCTGGGTGAAGCCTACGGCGATGGTCATGCCTTCCTCGGGGCCAAGCGGCCGCGTCAGGGCGAAACGGACTTGGGTACCGCCGTTGAGGATGGAACCGGTGTAGTTGCCACCGGTGGCGCCAAACGGACCGGTATAGGCGGCGACCTGATCCCTGATCGCCTGTGCACCCTCGGGCAAGCGGATATTCGCCTCGGCGGCAAGAATGGGGAAGCTCCAGAAATTGCCGGTCACGTTCCAATAGAGCTCGTCGTAGCCCTCGAAGAACCGCAATTGCCGGGTGGTCACATAGCGGATCGTGTAGGTGTGTTCGCCGCGCGGAATGTACACATCGGCGTCGCCGATCAGAATGCGGAAGAAGCGGCCCTGCCATTCGGTGCTGTAGGGCGACGGCTTGCCATTGTGCAAAACCTCGATGAGGTCGAAGCCATTGCTCGACCACAGGCCCCAGTCATCCAGCGCCCGCATCGGAATATCGCGATAGATGCCACGCCGGATGGCGTTGCCCTCGGCATTGACGGTGATGGTTTCTGTGACTTCGATAGAGGCATCAGAGCGCACTTCGATGTCGGCCTTGAAATTACGGATCTCTTCCCTCGCCGAGGCACCGCCCGTCAGAGCAAGCGAGACAAGCAGTGCGAAAACGATGGAAAGGAACCGTGTCATCTGGGGATCTCCTGCTCATAGCTCACACCCAGCGACGCCAGCGCGTCCCAGTAGGCCGGATAGGTCTTGCCGACGCATTTCGGGTCGAGGATGGTGATGCCGGCGGTCTTCAGGCCGGCAAGCGCGAAGCTCATGGCAATGCGGTGATCGGCGAAAGTGTCGATTTCTGCCGGGCAGGTCTGGCCGGCAAGACCGGGATCACTGGCAACGATCAGATCATCGCCCTCTTCGCGCGCCAGGCCATCGCGGATGGCATTGAGGCCGAGCGACAGCGCGCGGACACGGTCGCATTCCTTGACCCGCAGATTGGCGATGCCGGTAAAGCGCACCGGCTGGTTGTTGTAGGCCGCAAGCACGGCGATGGTGGGGATCGCGTCCTGCATCTGCGAACCGTCGATGATGGCGGGCATGTCTGGAAAGGCCGAAATGACTTCGTAGGCCCTGGCATCGGGCTGGGTGAAATCCGCAGCCTTCGTACCGATGTCGATGCGGCCGCCGGTGAGCGCTTCAACGCCCCAGAGATAGGTCGCGGCCGAGGCGTCCGGCTCGATGTGGAAATCGGTTGCACGGTAGCCCGTCGGCTCGATCCGCCAGTTGGAGGGTGTGACCTGCTCAACATCGGCTCCGAATGACCGCATGGCGGCGAGCGTGAGATCGATGTAGCCGCGCGCGCCAATCTCGTCGCCGGCGAGCTCGACGGTGAAGGGATGGCCCGAGCACGGAGCGGCCATCAGCAGGGCGGAGACATACTGGCTCGACAGCCCGGCATCGATGACGACGTGGTGGGACGAGAACCCGCCATTGCCCTCAATGGTCACGGGAGGGCAGCCCGAAGGCGCTTCAATACTGACGCCCAGCGATTTCAGCGCAGCGACGAGCGGCGTGATCGGCCGCTTGCGCATGTGCTCGTCGCCATCGACCACGAAGCGGCCGTTGCCGAGGGCTACGGCTGCGGTCAGGAAGCGGGTCGCGGTACCGGCATTGCCCAGAAACAGGGGCTCGGAGGGCGGAGTGAGTGTGCCGCTGCCGGTGACCACGAGGGTGGTCGCATCGGGTTCTTCTATGCTGACGCCCATGGCGCGCAGGGCATCTGCCATGTAGCGCGTATCGTCGCTCTTCAGCGCCCCGGTCAACCGGCTGGTGCCGCTGGCCAGTCCGGCGAGCAACAGGGCGCGGTTGGTGATCGACTTCGACCCCGGAGGATTGACGACGCCCGAAAGGCTCCGGCCCGGCGGCACGATGGTGAGTTTTTCAGTCTGCATGTATCGTTCTCGATGTGGCCGGCCTTGCGGCGCAGTCAGAATTTGACCTTCGGGACGGCGCGGTCGGCCTCGTCCTCGATTTCGAAGTATTCCGCCTTGACGAAGCCGAACTGGTTGGCAATCAGCACCGACGGGAAGCTTTCAACCGAGACATTGAGATTGCGCACCGCGCCATTGTAATAGCGGCGCGACATGGAAATCTCGTTTTCGGTTTCCTCCAGCGCCTGCTGGAATTCCCTGAAATTCTCGTTGGCCTTGAGATCGGGATAGCTTTCGGCCACTGCCATCAGCCGGCCCAGCGCACCGCTGAGCGCGCCTTCGAGCGTTGCCCGCTGCTCGGGCGAGCCGCTGCTGCCGGCAACCGCCTGGCTGCGCAGGCGGGTGACTTCTTCGAGCAGTTCCTTTTCATGGGACATGTAGCCCTTTACCGCTTCAAGCAGGTTGGGGATCAGGTCGGCGCGGCGCTTGAGCTGGACATCGATGCCGCTCCAGCCCTCGCCCGCCATCTGACGGTTCTTGACCAGCGTGTTGTAGAGCGAAATCGCGTAAAGCACGATGCCTGCCAGCACCGCCAAAATAATCCAAGTCCCCATGCGCCCACTCCCGGCTTTCCAACAATTCAAATATATGTGCGCAGGCCCGACCTGACAGCGCGACGACCTTACGCACACTCACCGGAAAAATCCACGCAATAGACCGCCACCCGAGGCTGAGAACGGCATTTGCCCGGCAAGCTAGGCACAAGAACCAGGTATGACCAGCGCAGGAGATGCGTCGAAATCGAAGGTCGATCCGGACTCGTCAAGCAATGGTTTACCATTCCGGCCTCATAGTTGAAGCATCAGTCTGGAGCCTGCGTGCCAATTCCATTTTGCCGGGCATATTTTTTAGAGATACAGGACCATTGCGACATGAAGACCTTCGACACCACAATTTTCGACCTCGCACCGGTGGCGATGTGGATAGAGGACTTTTCCGGGGTCAAGCAGCAGTTCGACCAGTGGCGCAGCGAAGGCGTTGAGGACATCCGGGCCTTTCTCAAACAGGATATAAGCCGGGTCGCGGCCTGTTCGCAGAAAATCCGGATACTGCAGGTCAACAGCAAGACGCTGGAACTGTTTGAAGCGCGGGATCTGGCGCATCTCATTGACAATATTTCGGTGGTCTTCAGCGAGGACATGTTCGAAAGCCATATCAATGAACTGGCGGCCCTGTGGGAAGGCAAGACCGAATTTTGCAGCAATGCGGTCAATTACTCGCTGTCCGGGCGGCGGATGGACATCCAGCTCAAGGGCTCCGTGATGCCGGGCCACGAGGACACGCTTGGTCAGATCCTGCTGACCACCGAAGACGTGACAGCGCGCGAGGACGCACGGCGCAACGAGAATTCGAGCCGCCAGCATGCCGAGGGCCTGTTCGAACATTCCCCGGTGTCGCTGTGGGTCGAGGATTTCAGCCAGATCCGGGAACTGATCGAATCGGTGCGCGATCGCGGCATTATCGATTTCCGTGTCTTCATGGACGTGCATCCGGAATTTGTACGCCAGTGCATGAGCGAGATCCGGGTTATCGACGTCAACCAGGCGACGCTTGACCTGTTTGGGGCTCCCGACGTTCAGACACTGTTGCTTCGCCAGTCGGAAATCTTCCGCGACGAGATGGAAAAGCCGTTCCGGGAACAGCTGATGGACCTGTGGGAAGGCAAGCTCTACCACCAACGCGAGGTGGTCAACTACGCGCTCGACGGGTCTATACGGCACATTCTGCTGCATTTCGCGGTGCTGCCGGGACACGAGGAGGATTGGTCGCAAGTTCAAGTGGCACTTACCGACATCACCGCGCGCAAGAAGGCCGAGGCCTATCTCGAATATCTGGGCAAGCACGATGTGCTGACGAAGCTGCACAATCGCGCCTTCTTCACTGATGAACTCAACCGGCTCGAACGCAAAACGCTGCGCCCGGTTTCTGCCATCCTGATGGATCTGAACGGTCTCAAGGAAGCCAATGACCAGCTCGGTCATGATGCTGGCGACGCCCTGCTGCGCCGCTTCGGCGAGGTTCTCAACGGCGTGGTCTCTCAGCCCAACCATGCGGCCCGCATCGGCGGCGACGAATTCGCCATCCTGATGCCCGGAGCCGACCGGAAAGCGGTTGCATCCATGGTCGAAACGATCAGTGAACTGCTGCACATCAACAACCAGTTCTACTCCAACGCACCACTGAGCGTGGCGATCGGCATGGCCACGAGCCAAGACGGCGAAAAGATGGAAGAGCTGGTCAAGCGTGCTGATCACGCGATGTACGAGGACAAGCGGCTGCATCACACCGGCGGCTCGACGATGGAGCAGAAGGCCAAGAGCGCATCCGCCCTCGCCAGCTGAGTCCGCGACCCGGGCTCAAATGAGGCCGGACCGGGTGAAGCCTTTGCCGGTTGCAGTTCTGGCCCGGACTATTCGGCAGCCTGCAGGAAGCCGTGGCCGCCCGCGTCGGTGAGCAGAAAGGCTTCACCACACTGACGCGAGAGGTTGCGCACGCGCAGGATATAGCCCTGACGCTCAGTCACCGAAATCACGCCGCGGGCATCCAGCAGGTTGAAGACATGGCTTGCCTTGATGCACTGGTCATAGGCCGGCAGCACGCATTTGTGCAGACCACCCGGCTCTGATGGCGCGCCGGCCTTGAGAATGGCTTCGCATTCCTTTTCGGCATCTTCGAAATGCTTGAGCAGCATGGCGGTGTCGGCGATCTCGAAATTGTAGCGCGAATATTCCTGCTCCGACTGCAGGAAGACATCACCATAGGTGACCTTCTCGGCGCCTTCGCGGCCATTGAAGTTGAGGTCATAGACATTGTCGACGCCCTGGACATACATCGCCAGGCGCTCGAGACCGTAGGTCAGCTCGCCTGCCACGGGCGCGCATTCGATGCCGCAGACCTGCTGGAAATAGGTGAACTGACTGACTTCCATGCCGTCGCACCAGCACTCCCAGCCCAGACCCCAGGCACCGAGCGTCGGGCTTTCCCAATCATCCTCGACAAAGCGGATGTCGTGCAACAGCGGATCGACGCCAATCGCCTTGAGCGAGCCGAGATAGAGCTCCTGCAGGTTGGACGGGTTGGGCTTGAGGATCACCTGGTACTGGTAATAATGCTGCAGCCGGTTGGGGTTTTCGCCGTAACGGCCATCCTTGGGGCGGCGCGAAGGCTGCACGTAAGCCGCGTTCCACGGCCGTGGACCGAGCGCGCGCAAGGTTGTGGCCGGGTGAAAGGTCCCAGCGCCAACTTCCATGTCGTAAGGCTGAAGCACGACGCAGCCGTAATCGGCCCAGTAGCGGTGCAGCGCAAGAATGAGCGCCTGAAACGAGCGGGTGGGCTGCATGTGGTCTGGAAGGATTTCGGTCATGGCTTGGGATCCGGATGGCGCATCATGGGTTCGCGGGCCGCTCGGAGAGCGGGCCTGAATGTGCGGCGACAGGTGCCATGAAGGGATTGACCGGTCAAGTCTGCAACCAGGCTCTTGACCGCCTAGGGCAATCGTCCTAATAAATTGGGACAAGCGACCTAATATGGAAAATTCTCCGTGAAAGCCGATGAAACGCGCCGGAAAATAGTGATCGCAGCCGACCAACTGTTTTACGAACAGGGCTTTGAACAAGCGTCCTTTGCCGACATTGCCCGGGTGGTCGAGATTTCGCGCGGCAACTTCTATTACCATTTCAAGACCAAGGACGCGGTTCTGGCCGCGGTAATCGAACACAGGCTTGATGAGCGCCAGGCGATGTTGCGCCACTGGGATCAGCAGGAAGATAATCCCGCGGACCGGATCAAGTGCTTCATCAACATCCTGATTGCCAACCAGACCAAGATCATGGCCTTCGGATGCCCGGTCGGTACGCTTTGCACGGAACTCGCCAAGCTCGACCATGCCCTGAAACCTGAAGCCGCCGGGTTGTTCACCCTGTTCGCGGAGTGGCTGGAACGACAATTCGTCGAACTCGGATGCGGCGGCCAGGCCCCCGATCTTGCCATGCACCTGCTCATGCGCAGCCAGGGCGTCGCCTCCCTTGCCAACACCTTTCAGGACGCGGAGTTCGTCCGCCGCGAGGTTGAAGCGATGTATCAATGGCTGGACAACCAGCTCTCACCAATGCGCCCGATATGAACCGGGGGCCAAGAACAGGAGATTCCCATGTTTCTGATCATGCTTCGCTTTTCCGGCAACAAGTCAGCAGCCGCAGAGCATATGCAGGCGCACAACGCCTGGATTGCCAAAGGCTTTGAGGAGGGTGTGTTCCTGCTCACCGGCAGCATCGAGCCAAAACAGGGCGGCACTGTGCTGGCTTACAACATCACACGCGCCGAGCTCGAAAAGCGCGTGGCTGAAGATCCCTTTGTCGCCCACAATGTGGTGACGGCGGAGATTGCCGAGATAACGCCAGGGAGGACTGATCCAAGACTGGATTTCCTCAAGGAATGAATTACTCGTCGGGTTTCCTGAGCCGGTATTCGCCGGTTTCGGGATCCTCGATCAGTGTTCCCTGCGCGCCGGTGCGGGTTTCCTTCTCGGCGTCGCGGACCTTGGCGCTGACGCGTTCGGCCTCGGCGATGAAGCGCTTGTAACCAAGCCAGGCCACGGCTCCGGCGGCGGCGAGCAAAAGAAGTTGCGGCATGTGTAGCGGTCCTTTCCTCACCCTCAGACCCGGGCGTCCCATCTGCAGATAATGGCGGGTTCCGCCCTCACCTGTCCTCACTCATTCCAGGGCCGCTTCGGCGACCCGTTTACGTTTCCGAGGCGGATCAAAGGCCGTAGCGGGACCAGAGCGCCCGGTCTTCCAGCGCATTCAACCCTGCTTCACCGATCCCTGCAAGCGTATCGGCGGCGATTGACGCGCTCACGCCGGGCACACGGCGGCCAAACAACCCGCGCTGCGCGCTGATCAGGCGCATCTTGACCTTGTCGCCATAGCGCGCCCGCAGTGCCGACCGAAGGTCACCCAACTCATCGACCAGGCCCAATTCCTTGCTGCGAATACCGGTCCAGAAACGGCCGGTGAACAGGTCCGCATCGTCTTTCAGCTTGGCGCCACGGCTGTCCTTGACCAGATCGATGAAGACCTTGTGAATGTCGAGCTGCAGATCTTTCAGCCGGGCAACATCTTCAGGGTTTTCCGGCTGGAACGGATCGAGCAGCGACTTGTTTTCGCCCGCGGTATAGACCCGGCGCTCGACGCCGATCTTGTCGATCAGTCCGGTGAAGCCGAAACCTGCCGAGATGACACCGATGGAGCCGACCACGGAGGACGGATCGGCGATGATCTCGTCCCCGGCGCAAGCGATCATGTAGCCACCGGAGGCCGCCACATCCTCGACGAAGATCAGCACCTTCTTGTTTTTCTCGGCCGCCAGATCGCGGATGCGCTTGTAGATCAGACGCGACTGCACCGGCGACCCGCCGGGTGAATTGATCATGATGGCAACCGCCGGCGCCTTCTTGTCAGCGAAGGCCCGCGCCAGCAAAGGCGCCACGGTGGCGATGTTGAGGTTCTGGCGAAACTGGTTGCCGCCGGACATGATGGTTCCATGCAACCTGACAACCGGGATTGTGGTGACATCCTTGCGAAAACGGGCGGGGTAAAAAGAACTCAAAGAAACCATGACGGGCCAATCCTGTTGTCGACGGCAATTCATGCCGGCATTTCCATGCACCTCGCCATGTATGTCTTTTCTCACCCAGTGCAATGGTGGTGGAGACACCTGCGTTATTTTGGCGACCGGTTTTTCGTGCGCCGGGGCAAGGCAACGCGACCATTGGCCAGATCGCTCATCCGGGCAGAAAATTCGTGCCCCTGGCCTTCATGTATGAGGAGCCTGTCCCGCAGGCTCATGCGGGCCCGGCTGCCCTTGATCGCGGTGACGAGAACCCGGATCGCGTCGTCGCCCTGGCGGGCCAGAACCGGTGTGATCTCGATGGCCCCGAAGCGTTTTCCAAGGGCGGCGAAGATCTCTGCCAGCGATTCCGGCCGGGCAATGACCGACACCTGGCCACCCGGCTTGAGGATGGCGGTCGCGGTGCGAAGCCAGCGCTCGAACAGATCATCACTCTCCATCGCATGGGCCTCGGCCTTGAGCAGGTCAGGCGTCTTGCGGTCATGGCCGGAATTGAAAGGCGGGTTGAGGATGGCGTAGTCATAGGCGTAATCGGCAAGCCCGGCCTCACGACGACGGCTCCCGGTCAAGGTCACATCGGCCTCGATGACGCTGGCGCGGGCAGCCAGATGCACATTTTCAGGTAGTGCCAGAGATCTGCGTGCGCATTCGGCCATGGCGGGCGAGCGCTCGATCAGCACGGCGTTCAGGTCCGGCAGCCGGTTGATGGCGGCAAGGCCGGCTGCGCCTGCGCCGGCGCCAAGATCAGCCAGCGTCCCTGCTGCACCCTTGGGCACGGTGGCTGCCAGCAACATGGCATCCATGCCGGCCCGGTGACCGCTGCCTGCCGGCTGGACCAGGAAAAAGCCGCCATTGTGGAAGGCGTCGATCGTGGTTGAGGCTGCAGCGTTCAGCGTCTTGCTGTCAGGCGTTTGAGTCACGGTCGTTCCAGGGCCTGAGTTCTTCTTCCAGACCCGCATCGATGACAATCCGGCGAGCCTGGGAGGCCATACCCGGATCAACCAGGATGCGGCGCGGAATCACCCCCACGGATCCTTCGAGAATGCTCATTCCGTTGTCGGCCACCATGCAGCCGATTCCGGCATCGCGCATCAGGCTTTCCACGAATGAAATGAGGACCGGGTCATTGGTACGTATGAGGTCGTGCATGGTGTCTCCCTGTGTCTTCTTTGTTTCATCCAAATCTATCACTTATCAAGCCTTACCCGCGTCAAATCGCAGCTTGCCGTCAGTTGAAGCGCTGAATAATGTGCAAACAAAGTTTTAACAGGAGTCCGTACCCGTGGGCGTAGTCATATCACTGGACGAAGGAAAACAAAGAGACGCCTCGGTCAAGCCGCTGGTCGAAAACACCAAGCCCGACATGGAGCGCGTCAACCAGCTGATTCTGTCCAAGGCAGGTTCCGACGTCGCCATGATCCCGGAAGTGGCAAACCACCTGATTTCTTCGGGCGGCAAGCGGCTCCGCCCGATGCTGACACTGGCCTCGGCGACGATGTTTGGCTACGAGGGCGAAGCCCACATCAAGCTCGCCACGTCGGTCGAGTTCATGCACACGGCAACGCTCCTGCATGATGACGTGGTCGACGAGAGTGATCTCAGACGCGGCCGCTCGACCGCCCGGATGATCTGGGGCAACCAGGCCAGCGTGCTGGTCGGCGATTTCCTGCTCGGCCAGGCCTTCAAGATGATGGTCGAGGTCGGCTCGCTGGAAGCGCTCGACGTGCTGGCGACCGCCGCCTCGGTGATCGCCGAGGGTGAAGTGCTGCAATTGTCGGTCGCCAAGAACATGGAAACGACCGAAGATGACTATCTGGCCGTTATCCGGGCCAAGACAGCAGCGCTGTTTTCAGCGGCCTGCGAAGTCGGGCCGATCGTGGCCGGCGTCAGCAAGGCAGAGCGCAATGCGCTGCGCTCCTACGGCATGAATCTCGGGCTGGCGTTCCAGCTGATCGACGACGTGCTTGATTATGGCGGGTCGGCCAAGGACCTGGGCAAGAATGTCGGCGACGATTTCCGCGAAGGCAAGATCACCCTGCCGGTGGTGCTTGCCTATCGCCGCGGTTCCGAATCGGAGCGGGCGTTCTGGCGCGAGGCCATCGAGGGCGGCAAGACCGACGATGCGTCGCTCGAAAAGGCAATGGGGCTGATTACCAAATATGGCAGCCTGAAAGACACCACGGCCCGGGCCGAGCATTACGCCTCGATCGCGCGCGATGCACTGGCACCGCTGCCTGATTCGGCAGAGAAATCGGCGCTGCTAGAAGTCATCGCGTTTTGCGTGAACCGGGCGAGCTGAAGCTGGCAGCGCTGTGAGGCATCATGCATGCAGTTGCGTGCGCAATGTGCTGTTGCCTGGGATCAGCGCGGCAGGTCAGCGTTCAAATGACCACATTTGAACGCGACGGGGATTAGCCTTTGTCTGCGGCATGCTGGAGCCTTGCCGCCCTGCGCCAAAAAAGCCATTGTGTTGTATATATATGCTTCGGCACATGGCCGACGCATGGCCAGAACGAACATGAGGCAGGACTTGATGCGGCGAAATTTGACAGCCCGGTTTGCGGCCAGCGTTGCGCTGGGTGTTATCCTAACCCTTGGTGGAGCGATGGCTCCCGGAGCCAGCCACGCCGTGGCGGCCACAGCCCAGGAACAGGAAACGCAACCCAATTTCCTCGGTTTCGCCGGGGCCTATCTTGCTGCCCGCACCGCCGATGTCGACAATGACACCAGCCGGGCGATCGAATTCTACGGCAAGGCGCTGGAATTCGACCCCAAGAATATCGAAGTCAAGCAACGACTTATGGTGGCGCTGTTCAGCGGTGGGCGTTTTTCCGAAGGCGCCGTTCTGGCCCGCGAACTGAAAGACGACCCCGCCGTGGCGCAGGTTTCCCGGCTTGCCCTGATGGTGGAAGCAATCAGCAAGCGCGAGTACCGCAAGGCCGCCAGCCTGCTTGACCCCGATGACAGCAACCCGATCGACCGCCTGCTCAACACGCTGATGAAAGCCTGGGCGCAGTTCGGTTATGGCGAGGGCGAAGCGGCGATTACGTCGATCCAGGCGCTTGAAGGACCACCATGGTATCCGGTCTTCACCCGCTATCATGCCGGGGCCATGGCGCAGGCCATGGGCAAGAAGGCCGAGGCGCGGAAACAGTTCACCGACCTTATCGCCGATCCGCAATCAGGGGCCGCGGCGCCGGACACCTATATCCGCGCCGTGATGGCCCTGGCCGGATTGGAAGCGCGCGAGGGCAGCAAGCGGGCAGCCCTTGATGCGTTGGCCGCCGGCGAGGAGTTCTCCCCCGGCTACGCGCCGCTTGCCGCGCTTCAGCAACGGATCGAAAGCGATGGCAAGCCGGAACCGGGCGTGATGACGGCGCAGCAGGGCACTGCCGCAGTTCTGTTCACGCTGGGAAGTGCGCTCAACCGCGAGGGTGCGGAAGAAACCGTGGCGGTCTATCTGCAGTTTGCCCGTACGCTGGATCCGCAGAATGCTGCGACGCTTGTCATTCTGGGCGGGCTGACCGAAAGGCTCGGCAAGCTGGAAGAAGCGATCAAGCTCTACGAGGCGGTGCCGGACACCTCGCCGATGCGCCGGGTATCAGAATTGCAACTGGGTCTGGCGCTGGCCGATCTTGGCCGCAATGGCGAGGCCAAGGACCACCTCAAGGCACTGATCGAATCCGATCCCAGGGACATCCGAAGCTATCTGGCCTATGGCAGCGTGCTGTCGCAGGACAAGGACTATGTGGAAATGGCGCTCACCTACGAGACCGCCATTTCCGTCGTCGGGCCGGCGCCGACGCGAAATGACTGGAACCTGTTCTTCCAGGCCGGCATTGCCAATGAGCGGCTGAAACAGTGGCCGAAGGCGGAAGCCCATTTCAAGCGGGCGCTGGAGCTGTTTCCCGACCAGCCGCAGGTGATGAACTATCTGGGTTATTCCTGGATCGACATGAACATCAACCTCGAAGAGGGCATGGACCTGATCCGCGCCGCGGTCGATCTCCGGCCCAATGACGGCTATATCGTCGATTCGCTGGGCTGGGCGCATTACCGTCTCGGCCAGTATGACGATGCGGTGCGCGAACTTGAGCGCGCGGTCGAGCTCAAACCTGCCGATCCGACGATCAATGACCACCTTGGCGATGCCTACTGGCGGGTCGGACGTGAGTTGGAAGCAACATTCCAGTGGAAGCGCGCCCTGAGCAACGAACCGCCCGAGGACTTGCTGCCTGAAATCGAACGCAAGCTGAAAGAGGGTCTGACCGATGCGGCAAATGCCGTTCCCGCCACGGCCAATGGTACCGACCAGGGCAGTGAACCCGCCGAGCTCGAGGATGGCGCAGGCGCGGACAAGAAGAGCGGTCTTGCGCCAGCAGAAACTTTGAAGCGTCAGGCGTCGCTGGACACACAAACCTGCAAGACTGCAATCGCCACTCCCTCATGCAATGTTGAAAATTGACGCGCCGGCCAAGATCAACCTGGCGCTTCACATCACCGGACGGCGGGCGGATGGCTATCATCTGATCGAAAGCCTTGTCGTGTTCGCCAAGCTTGGTGACCGGGTCTCTGTGCAACAGGCCGAGCGCGACATGTTTCGGCTGGAAGGGCCGGAAGCGGCCGCGTTGTCGGGTGAAGATGCTGGCAACAATCTGGTTGTGCGGGCGCGGGACGGATTGCGTGAGATGGCTCGACAGTCCGGGCTCGAATTGCCGCCGGTCGAGATTTGCCTCGACAAGCGGCTGCCGGTGGCCTCGGGAATCGGCGGCGGTTCGGCGGACGCGGCGGCCACGCTCAAGGCGCTCTGCCAGCTGTGGGACTTTCATCCCGGAGCCGGAACCTTATCGAAACTCTCACTGGAACTCGGCGCTGATGTGCCGATGTGTCTTGACGGGCGGGCGCTTATTGCGCGCGGTATCGGCGAAACGCTGTCTCCGGTGAATCTCGGTTTCGGGCTCGACCTGGTGATCGTCAATCCGCGCGTCAGCGTCTCCACGCCTGCGGTGTTTTCCGCACTTGAGAAGCGCGACAATGCCCCCCTGCCCGACCCGGATGGTGTGGACGACAAGGATCGCTTTCTGGAATGGCTGGAAGCCGCCCGGAACGACCTGCAGCCCCCGGCGCAACGCATGGTTCCGGCCATCGCGGACTGCCTTTCGGCGCTTGAGCTGGCGGGGGCACGCCTCTCCCGCATGTCGGGATCCGGCGCCAGCTGTTTTGGCCTGTTTGACAGCGCGGAAGCTGCCCGGAAGGCCGCAACCAGGTTGCAGCAGGATCATCCAGGCTGGTTCGTCGCCGCCACGAAGACGACGCGCTAGCTGAGTGCTCCGCCGCCCTTCGCCTTGATCAAACGACAAGAACCCCGGCCTTTCGGTCGGGGTTCTTGCGTTTGACGCCTGAGCTGATCTCAGGAGAGGGATGAAGCCGGTTGGGAGGGGGAGGGCCGGCCTCATCCT